>Ga0207718_100006_pt1 | contig 485878 bp, 486 predicted proteins | sample A23M2SouthBayCA_FD_187749 | JGI IMG/M metagenome (GOLD analysis project Ga0207718, IMG submission 187749) | Aerobic enrichment media microbial communities from Eden Landing Ponds, California, USA - A23 M2 (SPAdes) | ecosystem: Environmental > Aquatic > Marine > Unclassified | place: Emeryville...
GCCCCGAGACCAGCCCCGCGCCGACCCCGGCGAGGACGAGCGCGACCGTCAGGACGGGGGAGCCGGTCGTCGGGGTCGCCACGGTACCGTCGAGGAGAACCGCCATTCGCGACGGGATTGGCGGGGTGGCCGCTTGGGCGTTTGGGTCCGAGCCGACCTCAGGCGTCGGTCCCGCGGTAGATTGCGTCGGCCAGCCCGACGGCGTCGGCGTCCTCCATCGCCCGCGACGCCGCCTCGTCGATCTCGAAATTCCTGACGAGGTCGCCGTCCCGGACGAGGGGTTCGAGCAGTACACGGCCGTCGTCGGGCGCGGGTTCGTCGGCGCGACGGACCTCGTGGCCGCCGTCCGCGGTCCGGTAGACCTCGCGAGGCCCGTCGAGCTTCCCGCGCTTGGCCGCCGGTTCGCCCTCCACGGCGGTGATGTCGAGCGCGAAGTCGAGGGGATCGGCGTTGCTGACGTACCCGCCGACGCCGAAGCCGTCCACGACGTCGCGCAGGTCGCGCATCGTCGCCGGATCGAGCCCACCGCTCGCGAAGATGTCGACGTCCGCGAAGCCACGGGCGTCGAGCTTCGCGCGGACCTCCCGGAGGATGTGCCGGAAGTCGCCGCGGCGCGAGGCGGTCGTGTCGACGCGGACGCTGTCGAGCCCCTCGACGGCCGACGCGGCGCGGATCGCCTCTTCCACCTCGTCGTCGTAGGTGTCGACGAGGGCCACGCGCGGCACGTCCGGCGCGACGGCCTCGTCGAAGGCCTGCCAGGCGGTCTCCTGGTTGCCCCGGCCGAAGCAGATCATCAGCGCGTGGGGCATCGTCCCGCCGGCCTTCCGGTCGATGACCTCGCCGGCGGCGACGTTCGAGATGCCGTCGAGGCCGCCGAGCAGTGCGCTGCGCTCGATCATGGCGGCGATCGACGGGTGGACGTGGCGGGTCCCGAAGGAGATGGCCAGCGAGTCCGGGGCCGCGAGACGGGACTCCAGGGCGGCCGTCGCGACGCCGGTCGCGTGCGAGAGGAAGCCCAGCAGCGCGGTCTCCAGGCGGCAAAACTCCAGGTAGGGCCCCTCGATCCGCATCACCGGCCCGCCGTCGAAGAGTTGCCCCTCGAGCAGGGCGTCGACGTCCACGGCTCGGCCCGCCAGGAGCTGTGCGGCGTCCTTCAGGCCCGCGAGCAGCGACCAGTCGCCGCTCGGGAACTGCGACGCCGTCACCTCGGCGGTGACGGTCGGGTTCCGCCCCGCGTCCGCCAGCGTCTCGACGGTCCGCTCGAAGTACGCGTCGGTCGCCCGCCCCTCGGTGATCGCCGCGGGATCGACGATGTCGAATGCCGGCATGGCACACGGTTGGCCCGGGACCGCCGAAAACCGTTCGCTTTCGGGCCCGACTGGGATCGCCGGCGATGCGCCTCAGGGCGCGTGGATCGCGTCGAGGGCGTCGGCCGTCGGACCGTGGACGACGCGGACGGTCGTCCCCTCCCGGGTGACGCGATAGGCGCCGCCGTAGGCGTCGGCGGCCGGGAGCCGGTATCGGCCGCCGTCCAGTGCCTCCGCTCCACGCCCGTCGAGGAGATCGCGGTAGGCCTCGTGGAACTCGCGCGCGTCCGCGCTGGAGTCCCAGGCGACCTCCCAGACGTAGCCGTAGCGGGTCCCGTCGCGGTAGGGGACGACGCTGTCTCCTGCCCAGCCCGTCGAGATCGGGTGTTCGTAGCTGTACCGGCCCGCGGGCGGGTCGCCGAGGTCGTTGTGGACCACCATCGCGTAGATGGAGGCCTCCCCGACCGTGTCGGCGACGGGGTCGTGATCGAACCGCTGCCAGTCGTCGCCGGAGCGGTCCGGGACGGTCACGTTCACGGGCGCCTCGTCCGGGAACCGCTCGGGGTGGACGATCTGCTCGGTACTCGGTGGGAAGTCCTCGTAGAGGGCGTTCAGCGCGTCGGTGCCGCCCCGGTCCGCGATCTGCTCGACGAAGTCTGGCCCGACCGCGTAGGGGTGGTAGATCACCAGGAAGACGCCGCGGTCGAAGGTGGACTCGTCGCCGCTGCTACCGGCCGTCGGCCGGGTGTCGACGCAGGACCAGGCGCGGAGGCAGCGCTGCTCGTACCGGCCCTGGATGCGGTTGGCCTCGCCCTCGACGACGCCGTTGCGCGCGAGCTGGGCGTCCTGCGTGTCTGGACGCTCGGCCAGGCCGAAGTGCTGGTCCTGGAGAGCGTGGACGAGTTCGTGGACGAGCGTGCCCCGCGAGAGGACCGGGGTGTCGCTGTCGCTGACGAGCACGATGTCGCCCGTGCCCACCGCGTAGTAACCGACGACGCTCGACCCGAACGTTCCCCCGATGACGTCGCCCACGTCGCGGTCGTCGCCGACGAGGAACAGCGCCTTCCAGACCTGGTTGTTCCAGGCCGAGTGGGTGTCGGAGCCGGTCGCGTTCCGCGAGTCGAGGTAGTCGGCGCGCGAGCGAATCTCGACGTCGACCGTCTCCCGGAACTCCAGGTCGCGGATCACCTCGATGCGGGCCATCGCGCGAGCGGTCACGGCCTCGCGCTCGCTGGCATTCAGCCCGTCCTCGACGGTCACGGAGAGCGGGTCGTCGTAGGCGTAGCCGTTCTCCCAGCCGATGGTGTCCCGGGAGAGGCCCCCGTCGTCGGCCGGCACGAGCGTGCCGAGGCTCGTCGCGACCACGAGGGCGAGTACGAGCCACCCGAGGCGCCTCATCGTGCGCCCGCGTACACCTCGCTGAGCCCGCCGGTCGTCGGGGCCTTCGCCACCGTCACGGTCGAGCCATCGACGTCGACGTAGATGGACCCGGTGAAGGGACTCTCTTCGGGGACGCGCCAGGTGTCGGTCCCGACGCGCTCGCCGTCCCAGTGGCCGAGCAGGTCGCGGTACCCCGCGGCGAATCGCTCGGCGGCCGTCTCCGACTCCCACGCCAGCCGCCAGACGTACCCGACCTCGCCGTCGCGCCCGTAGGCGTGGAACCGGTCACCGACCCAGCCCCGGGTGGGCGGGAGGTCGTAGTTGAGCGGGTCGCGCTCGTCGAGTTGGCCGGCCCGCTGGTTCAGGAACGACTGCGGGCTGACGACGCTGGTCCGGTTGTAGCTGTCGTAGAGGGTGTACGCGAAGCTCGCGGCGATGGCCGACCGGCCGAGCCGACCGTAGTCTGGACGGGTCCGGGGGCGGACGCGCTCCCAGCCGCCGCGGAGGTCGTCCTCGATGGCGACGTCGCGCGGTTCGAAACTGCCGTACTGCGTCGGGTCGATGACCGCCGTCGCGGACGAGGGAACGCGGTCGTAGGCGTCGTCGACGCCCTGCCAGCCCGACTCGGCGCGGATGTGCTCGACCAGGCTCGGGCCGTCGGCGTAGGGGAAGTACTCCAGCAGGTAGACGCCCATGTGGAGGTCGGGGCTCCCGCTCGGGGTCCCGGCGTCCGACGGCGACTGGAGACAGCGCCACTCGCCGTCACACCGGCTCATGTAGTGATGCTGGACGGCGCTGGCGTCTCCCTCGACCAGTCCGTTTTTGCCGTTGTATCCGTCCCGGGTCCGGACCGGCTCGCCCATGTTGTCGAAGTGCTGGTCCTGGAGGGCGTGGACGAGTTCGTGCGCGAGCGTCCGCTCGCCGTCGAGGGTGGGGGTCTCGGACTCCGAGACGACCACGATGGCCTCCGTCTCGGTGCTGTAGTAGCCGCCTACCGAGGCGTTGAGGGACCGCTCCTGGGTGTCGATGGAGTCCGTCTCGCTTCCGACGAGCAGCAGCGCCTCGAACTTCGCGTTGTCGAAGGTCCGCGCGGCCTGGCCGGGGTCCGCCCCCAGGTCGCCCGCGGAGAACTCGTCGCGGCCGACGACGTCGACGCTCACGGGGTCGCGAAACTCGAGGTTCCGGACCAGTTCGACGCGGGCCATCGCCCGCCCGACGACCGCCTCGCGCTCGCTAGCGTTCAGGCCGTCGGCGTTGTCTGCAGCGATCGGATCGTTGTACCAGTACCCCGCCTCCCACCCCAGCCGGTCCGACTCGGGGTCGGGTTGCTCCTCGGTCGGTGGCTCGCCCGAGCCGTCGTCGGCCGGCGCCGGGCCGGGCGTCCCCGTCGACTGGGCATTCGACGTGGGTCCGGCGGACGACGTCCCAGTCTCCTCGGGGGCGGCGGCCTGCCCACCGGCGAAGGGCGCGGCACAGCCGGCGAGTGCGACCAGGAGGACGAGTGCGGCGACCGAGCGGCGATGCATTACGGAGGCCAAGGGCCTCGGGCGTCAAAAGTAGTCTGACTCCCGACCCGGCCCGCTGGACGCCCCCTGCCGCCGGAAAGACCCTTTGTCGTGGCCGACCAAGCCCGCTGCATGCACCTGGACCCACAGTCCACGGCGGTCGTGATCGTGGACATGCAGCACGGCTTCTGTCACCCCGACGGCAGCCTCTACGCTCCGGGCAGCGAGGCAGCCATCGAGCCGTGTGCGACGCTCGTCGAGCGCGCCCGTGACGCGGGCGCCAGCGTCGTCTTCACCCGGGACGTCCACCCGCCGGAACAGTTCGACGACGCCCACTACTACGACGAGTTCGACCAGTGGGGCGAACACGTCGTCGAGGGCTCGTGGGACGCCGAACTGGTCGAGGACCTGTCCCCTCGGGAGGGAGACCTCGTCGTCGAGAAACACACCTACGACGCCTTCCACCGGACGCAACTGGAGGGGTGGCTGGACGCTCACGGGATCGACGACCTCGTCTTCGGCGGGACGCTGGCCAACGTCTGCGTCCTCCACACCGCCGGGTCGGCCGGGCTTCGCGACTACCGGCCCATCCTCGTCGAGGACGCCATCGGCGCCATCGAACCCGACCACCGCGAGTACGCGCTCGACCACGCGGAGTGGCTCTTCGGCGAGGTCGTGGCTCTGGACGACGTGGCCTTCGCGTGACGGGCCGCCGTCCCTACAGGGAGAGCGCCTCCGCCGCGGGCGCGTAGGTCACGCTGTAGGTGCCGTCGCCGTCGTCGGTGACGGCCTCGGCCACGTAGAGGCGCAGGTCCTGCTCCTGCTTGGTCACGACCGGCACCCCGTACCGGTCCGACTCGTAGGCGAGGTCCTCCCCCGCGGACCGTCGCTCCGCGACGAACGCCCTGTGGTCGTCGAGCCGTCGCTGGACGACCTCGCGGGAGGTCTCCGGCACGCTGGCCACCTGGTCGTCGAAGTGTCCCGCGAACTCGCCGTCGAGTTCGACGCCCACGGAGTCCCGCCCGGCGACCATCGCCGCGAGGCTCGTCGTCCCAGTCCCCCAGAAGGGATCGAGGACGGTGTCGCCGTAGACCGAGTACATGTTGATCAGCCGGTAGGGCAACTCGAAGGGGAACGCCGCCGAGCGGTCCCGCAGGTCCTCGTCGTCGAGGTCCTGGAACCGCCCGCGAACGTCGGTCCAGACGTCCGAGAACCACCGATTGCGCTCCTCCCAGAAGAAGGCGCTCTCGTAGCGCCGGTCGGCCCCCGGCTCGAAGCGGCGGCGGGCGCCCTTCCGGAAGACGAGGACGTACTCGTGTTCCAGGGTGACGTAGGCGTTGGGCGGGAGCATCCCCGACCCCATGAACTTCGCGGCGCTGTTGGTCGGCTTGCGCCAGACGACGTCGGGAAGGGGCTCGAAGCCGAGCGACTCGAAGGCCTCGCTCACCCGGACGTGGTTCGAGTAGACCCGGAAGCGGTCGTCGACGGTCCGCGTCGCGTCGCCGACGTTGACGCAGGCGACCCCTCCGGGGACGAGGACGCGTTCCAGCTCGGCCCACACGTCGTCCAGCACGGCGTGCATCGCGTCGAACGCGGCGCCGCCGTCGTCGTCCGCGAGCGCCGCGGCAGCGTCCTCGGACAGGTCCGCGAAGAGGTCGTCCCAGAGGTCGATCATCGGGTAGGGCGGGGAGGTGACGACCAGTTCGACGGACTCGTCGGGCAGGGAGAGGTCGCGGGCGTCCTCGACGGCGACGCGGTGGGTCGTCGCCAGCGCGGCGTCGCGCTCGTCGGCTCCCGTCGCGTCCTCCGCCTCCGTCGCGTCGGCGTCCGCCATCTATTCGACCAGGCGTTCGATCTCGGTGACGAGGATGTCCGACGCGCCGACGTCCTTGCAGTCGGCGATCGTTTCGAAGACGCGGTCCTCGTCGACGACGGCGTGAACGGCCACCTTCCCGTTGCCGGCGATGTCCATGACCGTCGGGCCGCCCATGCCGGGGATCACGTCCTTCACGTCCTGGAGCCGGTCCTCGGGGACGTTCATCATGAGGTACCGGCGGTTCTCGGCGGCGATGACGGAGCCCAGCGCCGTCGCGACCTGTTCGACCTTCGGGTCGTCGGCCACGTCCTCGCGGGCGAACAGCCGGACCGAGGAGTCGAGCACCTCGTCGATGACTGCCAGGCGGTTCATCCGGAGGGTGGTCCCGGTCGAGGTGATGTCCACGATGGCGTCGGCGATGTCGACGTGGGGCGTCAGTTCCGTCGCGCCCGACACTTCGGCGATGTCGACGTCGATGCCCTGCTCCTCGAAGTACGCCCGGGTGATCGTCGGGAACTCCGTGGCGACGGTGCCACCCGCGAGGTCCGAGACGGTTTCGACGTCGCCGTCCTCCGGGGCGGCGAGGACGAGGCGACACTCTCCGAAGCCGAGGTCCAGCAGTTCGACGAGGTCGCCGAGGCCGGCCTCGCGGACCTGGTCGAGGCCGGTGAGGCCGACGTCGGCGGCGCCGTCGGCGACGTATTCGGGGATGTCGGACGTGCGCGCGAAGAGGACGGTGACGTCGGGGTCGACGGTGTCGGCGTAGAGCTTCCGGTCCGCACCGTCGACGAGGTGGAGCCCCGCGCGCTCCAGCAGGTCGACGGCCGGCTCGTGAAGACGGCCCTTGTTGGGCACGGCGATGCGCATACCGGTCATGGACCCTCCCGGGGCAACTGTCTTTCCCATCGCCGCTCCCGGCCGGGCGGCCGCCACGCCGCCGGTCGTGACACAAAGCCTACGTGACCGGGCGGTGGGACACCGACCGTGGACCGAACCGACGCTGCCCTCGTGCTCGTCGCCCTCCTCGGTGTCGCGGTGATCCTCGCCGCCCCGCCCGATCCCCAGTACTCGATCGCCGTGGCGGAGTCGGCGGCCCCGCCCGACGCGGACGTCACGGCCTTCGACTCCCTCGACGAGGAGGCGCAGACTCGCTTCCGCCAGGAACTCGCTGGCGACACGGGCTCGTTCGGCGCGGCCCCCGCCCTCGCGAACGGCTACGTCGACTACGAGGGGACGACCTACCGGGTGGACGTCAGCGCCCACGAGGGCCCCGTTCTCGCGGTCCTGCTGCCGCTGGTCGGGATGGGCCTCCTCGCCGTCGCTGGCGTCGGGCTGGCCGGCCGTCGGGGCTGGCGCGCAATCCGCGGGCGCCGTGACGCCGCCCCGTAAGCCCAAGCCTCATTTCTCCGCCGCCCGATGTCCGACACGATGGCAGACAACGTCGCGGAGTCGGTGGGCGCGGGAGCCGGTGACAGGTCTCCGATCCGGGCCGTCCTCGTCGCCGTCGGTCTCGGCATCGGGGGGCCGATCCTCGCGTTCGTCTTCTCGCTCCCGGTCGTGGTGCTGGTCGGCGCCGTCTCGGTCCCGCCCATCGTCGCGATCGCCCTCCTGTTGATCGCCGGGCAGTACCTCGCCTTCGGTGGACTCGCCGTCGGGTACCTGACGGCCCTCCGCGACCTCGACCTCGGAGCCGTCCGGGCGTACCTCGGGATCGAGGTGCCGGACCTGCGCGACCTCCTGGTCGTCGTGGGCGGGTGGGTCCTCATCTTCGGGCTGATCATCGTGATCGGCATCGTGGTCCAGTACGTCGGCGCGGAGACGGCCGACAACCAGGCTGGCGAGCTCGCCCAGGAGATCCCCGCCCTGATCCCGCCGCTGATCGTCGCCATGTTCCTCGTGGTCGGCCCCTGCGAGGAGATCCTCTACCGCGGCGTCGTCCAGGGCCGTCTCCGCGAGGCCCTCGGCCCCGTCCCGTCGATCCTTCTCGCCTCGGCCGTCTTCGCCGTGGTCCACGTCGGCGCGCTGACCGGCGGCCTGAACGCGCGGCTCACGACGATCGCGATCCTGTTCGTCCCGAGCATCGTCTTCGGCGCGGCCTACGAGTACACGGAGAACCTCGTCGTCCCGGCGCTGATCCACGCCATTCACAACTCCGTCCTGCTCGCGCTGCTGTGGGTCACGATCCGGTACGCACCCGACGGTGCGAGCGGTGCGATCGTGGCCCCCTTCCTCGCGGCGATCCCGGTCTGAGCCTCAGGCCGTGTCGCCGCTCTCGGGCATCGGGGACAGCCACTCCTCGGCCCAGTCCTCGATGCCCGAGAACACCGGACAGAGCGCCTCGCCCTGCTCAGTCAGGCTGTAGTAGGTCGCGAGCGGGTCGTCCTCGACGCGGCGGGCCACCAGGCCTGCCTCCTGCAGGTCGTCGAGCACGCGGGAGAGCGTCCGCGAACTCGCGCCCGTCTCGCGCTTGAGTTCGTTGAAGCGGAACTCGTCGTCGGCGAGCGTGTGGAGGACGACGAGGCGCCACTTCGACCCGATGAGGTCGACAGCCTCGACGACCGGGCAGGCCTCGGCGTTGCGCTCCTCGGGGGACGTCTCGGCCGACTGACGTGTCGATGGCGTGGATGGCATCTACTCACCCCTATGTCGCCGAGGAGATATATAGGTTCGGATGCGAACCAGGTAACGCTATGATACTGGTACCGCAGTTCCACCGGTTCGCGGATGGTTCGAGTCGCGACAGCACCGCAGTCTCCGTGGGGGTGGTCGCCTGATGGCGGTCTCCGGGACGGCGGCACTCCTGCTCCTGGTGGCCCGCGTCCTCTTCGGGGGCGTCATCGCCTTCATGGGGCTGAACCACTTCATGCAGCCGGACGCGATGGCCGGCTACGCGGCGGCGAAGGGGCTCCCGGCACCCAGGGCGATGGTCTACGCGAGCGGACTGTTGCTCGTGCTGGGTGGCCTCGGCATCGCCGTCGGCGTCTACCCCGCCGCGGCGGCGGTCGCTATCGCCATCTTCCTCGTCGTCTCGGCTCTGCTGTTCCACGACTTCTGGGCCGCCCCCGAGGACCAGGTCCAGGACGAGATGACCCACTTCCTGAAGAACATGGCCATGGCTGGCGCCGTGCTGGCGATCGCCGTGGTCGGCACCCAGGGGTGGGCCTACAGCGTCGGCATCGGACTCGTGTAGGCGCGCCGATCACCACCACGGGACGGCGACACGCTTTTTCGCCCCCGGCTCACACCTGCTCTCATGACCGACGAGGGCGAGGGTCGGAACGACGACGCAGACCCGACGGTGGCCGACGACCCGGGGTCGCGCGTCGGGGCCGACCCCGCCGACCGGGAGGCCAGCTACGGAGACATCCTCCCCCGGTTCGAGGAGCCGACGGCCACGACCGAGGCGTCCACGCCGGGCGATCCCACCGACGAGCCGCAGGAATCGACGGCGGACGCCGACCCCGCCGCGACGCCACAGCCCGGCGTCCCGGAGGACGTCCGGACCTACGACCGCTTCACGAAGATCGACGGGAGCACCTACGAGCGCGCCAACGACTTCCTGCGCGACCGGACCTACATCACCGCCCGCGAGTGGGCCATCGCCCGGCTCTGTGCGGACTTCCGGACGGAGACCGGCGTCGAGATGACGAAGATCGGCGAGAATCTCCCCGAACTCGTCCCGTTCATGACCGACACGTACACGCCCCAGGCCGTCAACCAGGCCCGCGCGGCCTTCGAGGAGAAGGTCCGCAAGGCCGGCGCGACCTTCCTCTACGGCGCGATGTCGGACTTCTTCACCGCCGAGGAGCTCGACGACGTGATGTACGAGGCCACGGAGGTGGCGAAGTTCCTCCTGGAGGTCGAGGGCGTCGACCTCACCGTCGAGGAGGAACTGGCGGCCGAGGACCGCATCAGCGAGGTCATGCGGGAGGTCCGCGAACACAGCGCCGCCCTGCGCCACGACGAGGTGGTCTGCCCCGAGTGCGGCCACCACATCGAGGCCGAGGACGCCTGAGGCGGCATGGACGTCCGGCGCCGGATTGTGCTCGTCGACTTCGGTCTCGCCGCGGCGGGCGTCGCACTCGGTTCCGCGTTCACGCCTCGCCTCTCCGTCGGCGTCGCCGTCCTCGTCGCACTCGGCGTCGCGGTGGCCCTCGCGGCCCTCGCGCTCGCCGAGTTGACCGACGCACTGGCGCTCGTCGACGCCCGACGGCCCGAGTCCCTCGTCGTCGCCGCAGCCGCCACGCTCGTGGTCGCGCTCGCGCTGGTCCTGGGTCGCGGCGTGGTTCCCGTCCCCACCGGCCCGATGCTCGTCGGCAGCGGGGTCGGCCTGGCGGCCTTCCGGACGGTCTTCGGGGTCCGTCGTCCGCTCCCGGCGGCGCGGCTGGCCCACGTCGAGGTCGGCTGGCCCTGACCTACCGCTCGACCAGGCGCTCTGCGGGATCCGGCTCCTCGTGGACGCGGACGTTCTGGCCGATGGGATCACCGAAGGACTCCTCGCCGTCGGGGGTCCGCTCGTAGACGACGCGCCCCCGGACCATCGTCAGTTCCGGGAAGATCCCGCGCCAGCCCTCGAAGGGCGTCCAGTCGCACTTCGAGTGGAGGTCCTCGCCGCGGATCTCCCGGGAGTTCCCGGGGTCGACCAGGACGAGGTCGGCGTGCGTGCCTTCGGCGACCGTCCCCTTCCGCGCGAGGTCGAAGATCTCGGCGGGGTTCTTGGCGGTCAGGTCCCGGACGCGCTCGTAGGTCAGGTCGCCCTCGCGGACCTCCGCGAGGAGCAGCGGCAGGGCCGTCTCGACGCCGGGGACGCCACTGGGCGCGTCCCAGATGCCGGCGTCTTTCTCCTCGCGCGTGTGGGGCGCGTGGTCGGTGGCGATGCAGTCGACGGTGCCGTCGGCGACGAGGTCGTAGACGCGCTGGCGGCGCTTCTCCCGGCGGAGCGGCGGGTTCATCCGCCCGTGGGTGCCCAGGTCGCGCAGGTCGTCCCGCGAGAGGAGCATGTGGTGAGGCGTCACCTCGCAGGTCATCCCAGTCGAGTCGGCGAGGGTGATGCCGACGGGCGTGCTGGTGTGGGCGACGTGGATCTGTGCGTCGTGTTCGTGGGCGAGTTCGCAGGCGCGCCGGACCGCGACCTCCTCGGCGGCGGCCGCCCGGTAGGCGCTCCAGGCGTCGGGGTCGTCGCGCTCTTTCGCACTCAGGTTGAACTCCGCGGCGTCCTCGGCGTGGACGGTCACCGTGACGTCGTTGCGCCGGGCCTGCTGGAGAGCGGCCTCGAACAGCCGCGTCTCGACGCCCATGTCGCCCGTCGAATCCGCGAGGAAGACCTCGCCGAGGGCGAACAGGGGGCACTCGAATAGTTCGGCGGGACTCCAGTCGGCCGTGACGCCGCCGTTGATCCCGAAGTCCACGATGGACTGCTCGGCGTAGGCGGTCTTCTGGTCGAAGGCCGTCGCGTCGATCGTCGGCGGGTCGGTGTTGGGCTGGTCGACGACCGTCGTGACGCCGCCCGCGGCGGCGCTCTCGCTCCCTGTCCCCCAGGTCTCCTTGTGGCCGAAGCCGGGCTCCCGGAAGTGGACGTGGACGTCGATCATGCCCGGCAGGAGGCGCTTGCCGGTGGCGTCGACGACGCGCTCGTCGGGCCCAGCGTCCAGGTCCTCGGCGACGTCGTCGATCACCTCCCCGCGCACGCGGACGTCCCGCCGACGACCGTCCGCGAGCGTGGCCGAACGTACGAGCATACCACGCGTCCGCACCGGGGTCTCCTAAGTGTCACGGACGGTCCGGACCGTCGCCCCTCGGTCCCCGACGAGGGCCGCCTCGATCCTATCGCGCACGAACTCGGCGGCGACTCCGTTCGTCGCTGCGGCCAGGCTTCCGACCGACGCGGGGTCGAAGGCGACGCCAAGGGCGCCGTAGATGGGGTCGAGGACCGACGCGACGCGCTCGGCGTCGGCAACGACCACGACGCCGGCGACGACCGCCACGTCCCGCCGGACGCGCTGGGCGAGGCCGGCGACCTTGCCGTCGTGGGTCTGGAGGGAGTGTGCACCCGGGCAGAAGGAGTCGGGTGGCTCGCCGTGGTCGACGTCCACGCCACAGGCCTGGACGGCCTCGGTGAGGATTGCCGTGGCGTCGTCGTATCTGTCGTCGATGGCGGGCGCCGACACGTCGACGGGTTCGGCCCGGACGAACGCCAGGACGTCGCCGGTGAAAGCGACTGCCCGGCCCCCGACGGCTCGTTCGACGGGCGGAACGCCGCGGTCCGCGGAGACGGCTCTCGCCCGCTCGTACCCGTCCGCCCGAGCGTCGCGCCGCCCGAACGCCACGTGGGGTGGCGGATACCAGACTCGCAGACCCGGCTCGTTCGTCTCGGCCACGGTTTCGAGGAGGGCGTCCGTCGCGTCGCGGTCGCTCGCGGGGTCGGTCGCCCGGCCGCGACGGACGTGCATGACAGGAGGAAGCGGGGCCAGCGGCAAGTGTCTCCCGGCGCCCTCCCGGACCGGCCACGCAGCGGCTGCCGACGGGCATTTGGCCGCCGGTCCCCAGACGTTCGACGATGGCTGTGACCGTCGGCGCAGACGTCCTCGAGCGCTACCGGCGGTTCTCGCTCTACAACTCGCCCTTTCCGGCCCACGACCACGGGCGTGCGATCGACCTCTATCCCGAGAGCGAGGTGGCACCCTCGCCCGTCGCCGGCGAGGTGGTGGACGTGCGGACGGTCCGCGCGCCGCCGAAACCATACGCGGCCGAGCACGACCACCTGCTCGTCGTCGACACCGGCGACCACCTGGCCCGGATCATGCACGTGGACCCAGACGTTGGCGTCGGGGAGCGACTCGCAATCGGCGATCCGCTCGGCCCCCTCGTCCGCGCCGGCTTTTTCGCCCCGTGGGTCCCGACCCACGTCCACCTCGGCTTCCGGCCACGCGACGCCGATCCGATCCGGGCGTCGGGATCGCTCCCGATCGACCCCGCCGTCGACGTGACCGGCCTGCCCTGGGACGGCACCGGGACGGTCGTCGAGGTCGGCGGGACGTGGGCGCGCCTCGACGCGCCGGCCCACCCGGACCCCGGCGAGTACTTCGTCGGCCTCGCGAGCGGCGGTGGCGTCCTCGACGGCGGCCTGCCCCACTACGACGGCGGGGGACTGCTGTTCGGTGACGAGGGCGGAGCGGCAGTCGTCGCCGGACGGCCCGTCGGGGCCGTCGACGGCCGCGACGTGACCTGGCGGGACTGCCGGGTGACCGCCAACGGCGACCCGGTGACGGGCCTGGCGCTGTTCTGTGCGCGCGACGCCTTCGGCGCGAAACTCGTCGGCGAGGACGTCGACCTGGCCGTGGGCGAGGACGTGACGGTGGAGGTCGAACCACGGCGCGACGGTGACTGACTTACACGAACCCGAAGATGTTGTTCAGGGGGATGATCAGCGCCACCGAGAAGGCGAAGTGCAGCAGGGTCAGCACGACCGAGGAGGTCACCGGGAGCTTGTAGCTGAAGCGGATGGCGACGAGGTCGCCCAGCAGAGTGACGGGGATCACGATCGCCGGCCCCCACTGCTGGAGGAGGAGACTCGTGACGGCCGGGACCGGCGCGGCCATCACCGCCCGCTGGGTCGGGACGTCGCCGACGAAGAAGACCGCGGCGAGGTGGAGGGTGATCGCGTAGAAGATCGTCGCCAGGAGGATGGTGACGAAGAGTGCGAGGATCCCGCCGCCGGTGAGGTCGATCGCGGACTGGAGCGGCGACGGGAACATGGCGGCGCTTGGACTGGCCGTGGCTTGAGGGTGGCGTTTGCCGACCGCCGAACGCGGCGGGCGGGCGCCCGACTCCGGACTGCGCTACTCCAGGAGACCGAGGTCCTCGAGCCGCGAGACGATCTTGTCGACGGCCTCCTCGGCGTCCTCGGGCTGCTTGCCGCCCGTGATGACGAGCTTCCCGGAGCCGAACAGCAGCGCGACGACGTCGGGGTCGTCGAGGCGGTAGACCAGCCCGGGGAACTGCTCGGGCTCGTACTCGATGTTCTCCAGGCCGAGGCCGATGGCGATGGCGTTGAGGTTGAGGTTGCGCCCGAGGTCCGCACTCGTGACGATGTTCTGGACGATGATCTCCGGCTCGTCGGCGACCTCGATGTTGAGGTCGCGGAGCTTGTCGAAGACGATCCGGAGACTCTGGTGGACGTCGTCCGTGCTCTTGGCGCCCGTGCAGACGATCTTGCCGGACCGGAAGATCAGCGCCGCCGACTTGGGCTCCTGGGTCCGGTAGACGAGGCCGGGGAACTGCTCGGGGTCGTAGTCCGCCCCCTCGAGGTCCATCGCCACGCTCTGGAGGTCGAGCTCCTGCCCGATTCCAGTCGAGGCGACGACGTTTTCGATGTTGATGGTTTCCTTGGGGTCGACCATATATCGACTTAAACGTAGTATTTAAAGTATATAAAGGTTCGTGAGTCGGAACCTCGCGTGGGCGACCGAACCCGTCGAGCCGGCGAGGGGTCGGGCTTAAGTAGGGGTAGACGCCCGTTTCGTGGCGATTCGGCGTTCGAGCAGGGACTCGCCAGGCCTCCGGTCGCGGGCCGATCGGGCGGGACCGTCGCTGTCGAACGGCCTTTGTGGACCCCACGCCAACCCGGTGGCGTGTACGTCCTCGAACTCGGCGGGGAGGACGACGACTTCGCCGCCTACGAGGCCGCCACGGCCGCCTCGGGTGTCGAGGTCGTCGCGCCCGGCCTCGCGACGGCGCGTGGGATCACCGACCGCGTCCGGACGCTCGCGTACACCCACCGCGCGAGCGACCTCCTTGCGCGGACGGACCCCGACGTCGAGAGCGCCCGCGTCGCGCTGGAAGCGGCGACGCTCGACCGCGAGGGGACCGTCGCCGTCCGCGCGGTCGACGTCCGCGGCACGAGCGACGTCGACACCCAGGCCGCGGAGCGCGCGCTCGGGCAGGTCCTCGTCGATCGCGGCTTCGCCGTCGACCTCGACGACCCCGACCACGAACTCCGGGCGCTCTTCGCCGCCGACACCGCCGCGCTGGGCTGGCTGGCCGCCGAGAGCCGCCGAGACTACGGTGACCGCAAACCCGGCGACCGCCCGTTCTTCCAGCCGGGGAGCATGGGCCCGCTGTTCGCCCGCGCCCTGGCGAACATTGCTGGCGCTCGCCATGGCGCGACGGTCCTCGACCCGATGTGTGGCACCGGCGGCATCCTCATCGAGGCCGGCCTGGTCGGCGCGGACGTGCTCGGCTTCGACGCCCAGCGCAAGATGGCCCGCGGCGCGCGCGAAAATCTGCGCCACTTCCTCGACGACGGGACCTGGGCCGTCGGGATGGGCGAGGCGGGCCACCTCCCGCTGTGCGACGGCGCCGACGTGGACGGCGTGGTCTTCGACGCCCCCTACGGCCGTCAGTCGAAGATCCAGGGTGAGTTGCACGAGGTGGTCCAGGGGGCCCTGACCGAGGCCGCCCGCGTGACCGACCGGGCGGTCGTCGTCGGCGACCGCCCCTGGGCGCGCGTGGCCCACGAGACGGGCTGGATGACCGAGGCGGCCTTCCACCGGGAGGTCCACCGGTCGCTGACGCGCCACGTAATCGTGCTGGAGCGGCGCCGGGAGTGAGATGTGGGTTCGGTCGGCCATCCGGGTCCGTGGTTGCCGCTCAATAGTTCACACCCTGGTGGACTGAACGGGCGAGACACGCTTCGGGAACCCCGACGACGCAAGCACCGCAGGAGTGAGTCTACCGAACGACGAGGAGCGTAGCGAGTGGCGGGACCGAAGCGTGGCGAGGGCTTTCTGCCGGCTCTCTTTGTGTGGTCAGACGAGCCGAAACCCAGTCCGAGTCCTACCGTCGCTCCGCCAATTCGGCCCGCAAGTCCTCGACGTCCAGGTCGTGCATCGAGAGCAACACGAGCAGGTGGTAGACGATGTCGGCGCCCTCGTGGACCAGCTCCTCGTCGTCGCCGTCCTTCGCGGCGAGAATTAGCTCGGTGGTCTCCTCGCCGAGTTTCTCCAGGACGGCGTTCTCGCCTTTCTCGTGGGTGAACAGGGAGGCCGTGTAGGAGCCCTCGGGCAGGTCGGCCTTGCGCTGCTCGATGACGGCGAACAGGTCGTCGAGGACGGCCTCGGTGTCGCTCATGGTGTGGGCTGACCGGGCGAACCCTCTTGAGCGCATCGGAGCCCCTGGGATGGCGGGGAGTGGTTGTCGGGACCGGTTTCTCGGGCAGTGAACAGCAGGAAAGCCCCGGCGGGCTCGACGGCCGCGTCTCGGTGTGCTCCTCACTCACTGCGTTCGCTCCGGTGCTTACTCCGCGAGAGCCTCTGGCTCTCGCTGCCCCCTCGCTCGCTCCGCTCGCGAGGACGTCGCCGGGGCTCGTCGAGCCCGCCGCCCCGTTCAGTCCCACCCCCAACCGCACCGTGCCACTCACCTCCCCACCCGACTCCCTCGCTGGCGCTCGGTCGTCCCTCGCGATGACCCCTCGACGCCTCGCGCCGAAAGGCGCGAGCCGCCTCGGGAGACCGCGCCAATCGAAAAATCGGGGCAGTCGCCGAAACCCACACTTAGACTTCCACGGTCTCGAAAAACGCCAAATCGTGCAGTCGCGAGTCGCCGGTCAGTTCGGGGTGGAACGCGGTCCCGACGACGGGCCCCTGTTTGACCGCGACGACGCGCCCGTCCCAGGTCGCCAGCACGTCGACGTCCTCGCCGACATCGTCGACGGCGGGGGCGCGGATGAACACGGCCGGGAACGGCTCGTCGAGGCCGGTCACGTCGATGGGGGCCTCGAAGCTGTCGCGCTGGCGGCCGAAGGCGTTGCGCTCGACGGCGACGTCGAGGACGTCCAGCGTCTCCACCCGCTCGTCTCTGGCGTCCCGACTCGCGACGATCAGGCCGGCGCAGGTCGCGAGCAGGGGCTTGCCGGCGGCGACGTGCTCGCGGATCTCCGCGTCGACGCCTTCCCGCGCGAGCAGCCGGGAGATGGCCGTCGACTCGCCGCCGGGGAGGAGCAGGACGTCACATTCGGGGACGATTCCGGCCGTCCGGATCTCGTGGACCGTCGCGTCGTCGCCGTGGGCCGCGGCGGCGCGGCGGATGGCCTCGGCGTGTTCGGCGACGTCGCCCTGGACGGCGACGACGCCGGCGACGAGTGTCATGCCAGCGGGTAGACCGTGGGGGCGAAAAAGGGTCTCGGCTCGGCGGTCGCGCTGGGCGGTCAGTCGTCCGGGGCTCGCGCCAGGGAGACTTCGGCGATGCCCACGTTGGCGGAACAGCTGTTGCACGCGTGGACCTCGCCGGACTCGTCGCTGAACACCCTGGCGAACTCCGCCGAGACGTGACCGCCGCAGTGGGTGCATCGTGGCATGGGGGTGGGGAGGATGGGACGGGTCACACCGTCCCACCAGAACCCGCGACCCGTCTGGAAAAGAGGATTTTCCAAACTCTCTCCCAAATCTCCCCAAGATCGCCCTGCGGCGGGCGACCGTCGCTACGCGCGCGCCTCGACCAGTCGCTCGACGTACTTCGCGATCACGTCGACCTCCAGGTGGACCGGATCGCCAACCGCCTTCTCGGACAGCGTGGTCAGGCGGTGGGTCTCGGGCACGATGGCGACGCTGAAGCGATCGTCCGCCAGGTCGGCGACGGTCAGGCTGATGCCGTCGACGGTGATCGACCCCTTCGCGACGACGTACTGCGCGAGGTCCGGCGGGAGCGAGAACGTGTACCGCCAGTCTTCGCCGACCTCCTCGATCCCGACGACGTCGGCCGTGCCATCGACGTGCCCCTGGACGACGTGGCCGTCGAACCGGCCGTCAGCCGGCATCGCCCGCTCCAGGTTGACGGCGTCCCCAGGGGCGAGCGATCCGAGGTAGGTCCGCTCGCGGGTCTCTTCCGCGAGAAAGACCGAGAACCAGCGGTCTGCGTCCGCGTCGGCGGGGGCCCCGTCGCGCTCGCCGCGGTCCTCGACCGTGAGGCAGACGCCAGCGACGCTGACGCTGTCGCCCACGGCGAGGTCGTCGAAAGTCGTCGCGAGGTGGAGTCGGACGCCGTCCGGCGTCTCGGCGACGTCGAGGACCGTCCCCGTCTCCTCGACGATGCCCGTGAACATGGCCATGGATTGGAGGTGGACCGGGCAAACTCTTTCGATGCACCGCCGACCGAGCAGTTTTACCGGGTCGCGCACCGATGGACCGTCAATGGCAGACGGGATCATCGACTTCCTCGAGTTCGCCATCAGCGTCACCTTCGCCCTGCCGGTGGCCCTCCTCGGACTGATCCTGTCCTCGAACGGCGACGTCGTGGGCGGGGTCGGGTTTCTGGCCGTGGCCGTCGGGATGGTGGCCTTCGACCGGTACGTCGTCGCGCCCCGGGATCTAGCGACCGACTTCCTGACGGGGCTGGTGGGGACGGTCGTGAAGACGCCCGAGGACGAGCGGGAGTGACTGCGTTGATTTTCGAGCTGGGCTTTGCTTGCTCGATTTCAGCACGGTAGAAACCCCTCACCCCGCTCGGCTCGCGGGTCGCTACGCTCCCCGCTCACATTTCGACGTCTCGCTACGCTCGACCTCGCTACGCCCGCTCAGCGGGACATTCTCGCTCACGCTGTTCGCTCGAGTAGTGGCCCGCTGAAGCGCACGCGACCGGTGTTCGCCCTTTCAGTCCGCCGGGACAGCACCACACGCCTCCCCAGCCGACTCGCTCGGTCGCGAAGCTCCCTCACTCGCCCCTCGCGCGAGTTGCTCGCGCGCCGCCAGCTCCTTGAACCGACCACCGCAGAAAACACAAACCGAGTCTCAGTCCGCCTGGGCGGGCATCGGCTCTTCGGCCTCCGCCAGCACGTCTTCGATGCTGTCGCCGGTCGGCTCGTTGTTGAGGAGCACGTCGATGGGCAGCGTGGGGGCGCCGTCGACGAGGTTCTCGAGGAGGACGAGGCGCTCGCGGGCGCGGGACATCCCGACGTAGAACACGCGGCGTTCGTTGTCTGTGAGCGTTGGGACCGGGGAGGTGGTCTTCGTGAACTCCTCGTCGCCCGGGACCGCCGCGCCCTGCTGGTCGAGTTTCGCGGCCATCTGCTCGACGACCTTCTCGGTCAGGTCGGTGGCGACGAAGACGTGGTCGGCCTCGCGACCCTTCGCGGAGTGGATCGTGCCCAGACGCACGCGGTCGCGGTCCATGCCGCGGTACTCCCCACCGAAGTACGCGCGGACGCTGCGCTCCTGGAAGTTCGTGACCTTCCGGAGCATGTCCGCGGCGGCGGCGCGGTCCGGGACGAAGGGCGCGTGGTCGCGGATCAGGTCGGGGTCGACCTCGATCTCTGCGAGGTCATCGGTCTCGGCGTCGTCCGCGATGTCGTCGAGGGCGTCGAAGAGCTCGTCGCGCTCGCCGGTGCCGAAGGCCGAGTCGGCGAGCATGTCCGCGAGGCGACGCCCCTGGAGCGCGGTGATCGGCTCGTCGTCGGCGACCGACTCGATGGCGTCGACGTACTGGGAGAGCCGGTCGGTCCACATCCGCTGGTCGGTCAGACACTGGAAGGGCACGCCCTCGTCGATGAACTCGTCCATGAATTGGAACATCTGGTAGCGGGCGCGAAAGAGGAGCATGATCGTGCCGTCGTCCTCGTCGAGCGTGGCGCGGACGTTGCGAACCAGGTCGAGCATCGACGGGCGCGGGACGCCCTCGACGCTCCCGCCCTCTTTCCGGGGCTTGAGGTCTTTCTCCTGGCGCTTCTCGATGTGGCTGACCTCGCGGTTGACCACGTTGAGGATGCGCGAGGGCAGGCGGTAGGAGTTCGGCAGGATCTCGTCTTGGTCGACCGCCTCGTCCAGCAGGAGGTCGGGGTCGGCGCCCTGCCAGGCGTAGACGACCTGATCGTCGTCGCCGGCGATGAGGACGCGCTCCATGTGCGGCCGCCACTCCTCGTAGACGTCGTACTGCAGGGTCGTGATGTCCTGAAACTCGTCGATGATGAGGTAGTCGACGCTCGGGAGGAGCGACCGCTGCTTGACGCGTTCGAGCATGTCGGCGAACCCGACGAGGCCGTTGTCGCCCTTGTACGTCCGCCAGGCGCGGATGGCCTCGGGGATGTCGAGGCGGTCGTCGTCGCTGGGCCAGGTGGGGGTGTACTTGTTGCCGGTCTGGGCGTTGTCGTCGATGTCCGGCGGGAGGCGGACCTCCTCCTCGTTCCACTTGAAGGGGACGTCGTACCAGTCGCCGACGTCGCGGCGGGTGCGCTGGAGCCACTGGCTGGTGGCGATGACCTTGTTGCCGAGCGTGGTCGAACGGGCCGAGCGGCGCCGCGACCCCTCGTACTCGTCCTCGAACTCCAGGCCGAAGTCCTCGCAGAACTCCTCCTTGTCGGACTCGCCGACGACGTCGCCGCGAGAGAGGTTCAGCAGGTCGTAGGCCTTCGCGTGCATCGTCGAGACGTTGCCGCGCAGTGCCCGGGGCGACTCGTCCAGGCGCTCGGCGAGACGTTCGCGAATCTCTGCGGCGGCGGCGCGGGTATAGGAGACCACGAGGACGTCTCTGACGTCGACGTCCCCGTCCTCGAGCAACGACTCCACGCGATCCAGTAACGCGGTCGTCTTCCCACTCCCCGGGCCACCGAACAGTCGGACGACCTCCCCGGTCGAATCCGTCATTGGACCCGTAATAGGTACGACGCGTGATAAGCAACGTGGCTCGGCCCGTCCACGCGGAACGTGGACGACGACCACGCGTGGGGTGGCCCGCGAGCCCGCCCGACCCGCGCTAGCGGTACAGCGATAGGTAGAGCATACTGAAGCCGATGATGAACGGGATCGTCTCGGCCATCTGGAGGAAGGTGAACGTCAACTCCCCGGCCTGGGCGCCGAGTTGCGTGATGACGCTCGTGATGGCGACGCCCATGCTGATGAACGCGAAGCCGAGGAACGCGTACTGGAGGCGCTGACTGCGCCGCTTCTGGTAGGCCTGGAAGCTGATGAGCGTGATCCCCAGGGTGAGGCCGAACACGACGAACCGCATCACCACGAGCACCCCACGCGTCAACGTCGCCACGTCCACCATCGTCTTGCGGAGGGTTACACCAACGCGTGTAATAAACGTGGCTACACGTCTGACGGACGTCCCCGCGCCGTCATTCGGCGTGGAGGTCGTCCCAGAGCTGGCTGAACCGGTCCGGGAGGTTCTCCTCCCGGTAGATCCGCACCCGGTACTCGTCGTCTCGCAGCGAGATGACGGTGCTCTCGAAGTTCGACTCGTAGACCTTGTAGTGGTTGCCGTCCTCGGCGACCAGCGTCTTGTCCTTGATGAGGTCGTACTCGTCGAGCATCTCGATGCGGCGATAGACCGTCGGCAGCGACAGGTCACACTCCTCCGCGAGCTGCTTGGCGGGCTTGGGCTCGCGACTGATCGCCGCGAGGACCCGTCGAGCGTGCTGATCCCCGATCGTGTCGAGGATCTCCTCTATCGAACGGTCGTCGTCTGCCACTAGGTGTGCAATCCTAGTCCCTGCATATAAGCGTTGTTGGCATCCAGGTGGCGAGGACCCCCTCGCGGCGGGCGGATACGTCACGCGTGAGGGTCGGGCGCCGGATCTCGTGACCGGCCGACCCCCACGTGCGAGCGGGCCGTGGCGGGGCCACCCCGCCGCCGCGTCCGGGTTATTTCAGACTTAGAAAAGAGTAGGGGGTGGTTATACCCGTACACGCCATTTGACCGAGTACGGATCCCGTCCAGTACCCATGTCAAGCGACAACCTCTCGACCCGACCACGCACGAACCAGAACGAGCCCGGGCGTGACAGTTCCCCCCCTGTAACGCCCCAGCTCCTCAGGCAGGTGCGTGGATCGACGCGTGATCGCACGCCAGAGGAGGTCATGTCGCGAGTGGGGGCGGCGCTGTTCGACGGCGACGGCGACGACGTCGCCGTGGCCGAAGAACTCGTCACCCAGAGTCTGGACGAGATCCTCCTCGCGCTGATCGCGTTGCGCGACGACGAGACCCACGGGACGGGCCTGATGGAGGACATGAAGACCCTGTTCGACGTCCGACCGAGTCCGGGAACGGTCTACCCGCGACTCCACGACCTGGACGCGAACGACACGCTGGCACGGCACGACCTCGTGCAGACGAAGCAGTACTCCATCGACGACGAGTCGACGGCGACGGAGCGAGTCGAAGACGCGATGTACCAACACCTGGCGATCGGGTTGTTCCTGCACGCCGCGCTCGACGCGGTGTAATCCCCCCTTCTCTCCGCAACCCTCTCACTCTCTCCCCCTCTCCCACCACGGTTCTGGCACGACGACTCACGCGCGAGCGTCGCGGTGAGGTGCCCGACGACGAGCGACGTGGCTCGTCGTCTCGGTCGTGGGCAGCAAAAACGGGTGCGTGACTATACCGGGGTCCAGCCACACACCGAACACTCTGTCGCACCGGTACCGTGAAGCCCGCCACAGTCGGGACACTGCTTCTTGTTGTAGTTTTGTTCCCAGCCTCGGTCGTCAACGTCGTGTCCGCGCTGCGTGAGGAATTCGTCCATCAGATCGTCGGTGGTCGGTGCGGACGCCATACGTGCTATGGTACACCACACCACCCTATAGGTCTGTTGGTGTGGGTAACGTTGACATGGACTTCGGGGGGGGGGTTTGAATTTCGGGGGGCTGACGGCCGGCAGCGTCGGCACTGGGCGGGTAATTCCGAAAGCAAGTGGGGTGGGGGTGGGGTGGCACCAGCAACGATGCCAACTGAAGCGAAGAGTCCCAGCCGGATAAACGTGCGCCCCCAGTTATTGGGGATGATAATCCGGGCGGGGGCTGCCAAGGTTTATTAATTCCTGCCGGCTGAGTTATTACATGAGCGTCGTCAGCGTCTCGATGCCGGACGAACTGGTCGAGCGGATCGACACCTTCGCGGAGGAACACGGGTACACGGGCCGGAGCGAGGTGTTCCGGGAGGCCGCGCGGAACCTCCTCGGGGAGTTCGACGACCGGCGCCTGGAGGACCGGGAGTTGCTGGGCGTCGTCACCGTCCTCTTCGACTACCAGTCGACCGACGTGGAACAGCGGATGATGGCGCTGCGCCACGAGCACGACGACCTGGTCGCCTCGAACGTCCACAACCACGTCGGCGACCGGTACTGCATGGAACTGTTCATCCTGGAGGGGACGCTGGAGGAGATTTCGGCCTTCGTCGGGCGCGTCCGCGCGACCCAGGACACCCTCTCCATCGACTACTCGGTCATGCCGGTCGACCGGATCGGTCCGGTCGCCTGAGGTCAGGACTCGAGGTGGTCGGCCATGTCCGGATCCTCCATCGCCTCGGCCGCGAACGAGCGCACACCCGTCGCAGTCATCGCGAGGCCGAGCCCGCCGAGGAGGACGACGAACCAGTAGACGCAGAGCCGGTAGAGGAGGACCATCGCCCCGACCACCGCGGGACTCGTCGGCGTCAGCGCCAGGATCATCCCGGCGACCGCGAACTCGACGCCGCCGAGGCCGCCCGGCAGGGGGACCGCCGTGGCGAGACCACCCACGGGAACGACGAAGAGCACGAGCCCGAAGGTCATCGGCGCGCCGACGGCTGCCGCGCTGGTGTACAGTGGCACCGCGAAGAGCGTCCACCCGGAGAGCGCCAGCGCGGCGGCGATGGCCATCGACCGGCGGTCGTCCGTGGCGGCGTCGAAGGTCTCGAAGTACCGCGACGTCCCCGCGTCGACCGCCTCCCGCGAGAGCGCCGCGGCGAGTCGCCCGGAGAGCCGCCCGACGGTGTCGCGAAGGATGCGTGCCACGCCGAGGACGAGGTACCGCAACGTCCGACGACGAAAGACGAGGAGTATCGCGACCGAGACGAGCACCACGCCGAACAGCGAGACGGCCACGACCGCTGCCCGGACGATCCGCGAGGGCGGGACCGCGAGCGCGACGTAGGCGATGCCCACGAACGCCAGCAGGAGCGAGGCACAGAGCCCGAGGAAGTCACCGATGGTGACGACGGCGAGGCTCCGTTCGAAGTCGAGGTCGGACTCCCGGTCGAAGGCGTAGGCCATGATCGCCGGGCCGCCGGCGTTGCCCATCGGCAGGAGCTGCTTGGCCAGCATCCCGCTGGCGTAGGCCGCGAAGCCCTGGCGGGGCGAGAGGTGTCCGCCCGTCGCCAGCAGGACCCGCCGCATCGACTCCGCCCAGCAGGCCACCGCGAGGACGACCGCGACGAGGCCCGCCGCGAAGCTACCCAGGTCGACCCCCCGGACGACAGCCCACATCGCCACCGGGTCGAGCACGTAGAGGAAGGCCGCGAAGGCGAGGGTCGCCACCCCGAAGCCCACGGAGGTCCGTCGCATCGTCAGCGGGGCCATCGAACGGGTGACGCATAAAGTCGGCCCCCGGCGTGCTGGCCGGTCACTCGCCGGTGTCCGGCCGGTGTTCCTCGGCGATCACCTCGCCCGTCGCGGCGTGGGACCGCGCCCGCTCGACGTACCGGTCGCCGGTCTCGTGCCACGTGGACTCCTCGACGTCTCTCACGACCGTCGCGGGCGTGCCGGCGACGAGGGCGGACTCGGGCACGGCGGTCCCCTCGGTCACGAGGCTGTTGGCCCCGACGAGGCTCCGCGCGCCGACGGTCGCGTCGTCGAGGACGATCGCCCCCATCCCGACCATCGCGCGCTCCCCGACGGTGGCGGCGTGGACGATGGCGTTGTGTCCGACGGTCGCGTACGGCCCGATCTCGGCGTCCTCGTGGACCGTCGCGTTGTCCTGGACGTTGGTACCCTCACGGAGGAGAATCGCGCCGTGGTCGCCGCGCAGGACCGCCCCGGGCCAGACGCTCGCGTCGGCCTCGATGGTCACGTCGCCGATCACGGTCGCCGCGGGGTCGACGTAGGCGGACTCGGCGACCGTCGGTTCGACGCCGTCGTAGGATCTGATCATCTCCCTCGCTCGTATGGGTCACCGGGCGATAAATCTGGGAGCCTCGGCTGCCACACGCTCGCCGGGGTGGGGGGGATTGCCGTTTCGTCGACGTAACGCCGTTTCCCCGGCCTCAGTCGCGGCCAAGTGGGCCGCCCGCGTTCGGTCGAACTGGATCACGATGGCGACCGAAACTTCGTCCGTTTCCGACACGTGGGGTATCGCACGCGGCCAGGCGCTCGCCGGCGTCGGCGCAGGGGTCGTCGGCAGCGCCCTCTTCGGCCTGTTCATGCAGTTTGTCATGCCGCCGCCGCTCCTCGAGACGGTCATCCCGGCGATGTACGGCGTCGCTGCCCCGGCCCTCGCCGTCGGGTGGGCGCTCCACCTGTTCCACGGCGCCGTCCTCGGCCTCGTCTACGCTCTCGTCGTCGAACTGGCCGGCCTCCACGAGACCGCGACCCGGACGACCGGTGCGGTCGGCCTCGGGATCGTCTACGGCCTGGTCACGACGGCAGTGCTGGCGGTGCTGGTCATGCCCATCTGGCTCGGGGCGGTCGGCTTCCCCAACGCACCGCCGTTCCCGAACGTCGCGATTCCGGGAACCATCCTCTCGACGGCCGGCCACGTGGTCTACGCCGTCCCGCTGGCGCTGCTTTACGCCAGCCTGACGGACTGAGGCGGTCGGCAGACCTTCTCTGGGGCTGTCCGTGGCCGTCGGTCCGAATCTGCGACGGACGCACACGGCCCCTGTACGCTTTTTAGGGCCGGTTGCGCTGGTTCGACCGTGACGTTCACCGGGTCGGAGTTGGCCGTGATCGGAATCGTCGTCCTGGTGGGTGGCCTGATCACCGGGGTCACCGGCTTCGGGTACGCCGTCTTCGCGACCGCGACCCTCGCGTCGCTGTTCGAGCCCCAGACGGCGGTGGTCCTGGTCATCATCCCCATCGTGGCAGCGAACGTCTCGCTCGTCCGCGAACTGGATCGGAGCGGACTCCGTTCCTGCGTCCGTCGCTTCTGGCCGTTCGTGGTCGCCGCGGCCGTGGGGACCGTCCTCGGCATGCTCCTCCTCACCCGCGTGCCGACCGCGCCGCTGTCGGTCCTGCTGGGCGCTCTCACCCTCGGGTACGTGCTCGTCGCACAGCCCTGGGTACACCTCCCCGGCGAACGGCGGCTGGCCGCCGCGTGCCTGGTCGAGACGCCGGCGACGACGGTCGGCCTCGGCTTCCTCTCGGGGGCGGTCTTCGGCGGCACGAACGTGGGGGTCCAGGTCATCGCCTATCTCGAGTCGCTCGACCTCGACCACGCGACCTTCGTCGGCGTCGTCGCGATGATCTTCCTCGGGATCGGCGGGATCCGGATCGGCGCCGCCTGGGCGCTCGGCCTGTACGGCTCGACCGGTCTCGTCGCGGTCTCGGCGGCCGCGGCCGTGCCGGGGCTGGTCGGGGTCAGTGCCGGGCGGCGGCTCCGACCGCTGATTTCGGTCGCGCAGCGGACGGCCGCGGTCTACGTCCTCCTCGTCGTCATCGGACTGCGGCTCCTCACCGCCGGGCTCGGGATCGGAACCTAGCGGGTGTGTGCCGGTTACGCATCAGTTACACGCACTTGAACTGGATCACGGGTCGAGTGCCGACATGGACGACGCTCCCGCCCCGACGGGCGAGGTGGCACCGGGGTTCGAACTGCCGAACGTCGGTCCCGGGCCGGACCCGCTCTCCCTGGAGACCATCGTCTCGTCGGTCGACTTCGCGCTGCTCCTCTTGCTCCGTGACTACCACTGTCCGCAGTGCAAGGCCCAGGTCAGGCGGATGGCCGAGGCCGCCGACTCGTTCGCGCAACTGGACGCGGCGGTCGTCCCGATACTGCCCGAACCCCGCGACCGGGCCGCCGAGTGGCAAGCGCGGTTCGACCTCCCCTTTCCCCTGCTCGCCGACCCGGGCAAGGCCGTCGCCGAGGCGTACGACCAGCCGACGCGGTTCGGCGCGCTCGGCAGCCTCCACGACCTGATCGGGCGGATGCCAGAGACGGTGGTACTCGACACCAGGGACGGCGAGGCGTCCGTCGTCGCGACCTACGAGGGCGACACGCCCGCGGACCGGCCGGCGGTCGAGACCCTCCTCGACGACGTCGGCGACCTGCAGGAGGCGTTCGTCTTCGACTGCGAACTCGTGGCGTGTTGACCGGTCAGGACTGGCCGTCGCCGGTGCGTTTGTCCAGTTCGGTCGCCTGGTCGATGGCCGTGATGACCGTGCTCGCGATGTCGTTCAGTTCGTCGGCGTAGTCCTGGGTCGTCGCGGCCATGGCGTCGACGCTCTCCGAGGTCTCCTGGGCGCTGCTGGCGATGTCGTCGAGGTCGCCCACGGTCTCGGTGATGGCGTCGGCGGCGGTGCCGGTCTTCTCGTCGACCGACCGAATCCGCTCGATCGTCTCCGAGGCGTCGTCCTGGACCTCGTCCGCGATCGACTCGATGTCCGCCGCCTGTTCCTGGGCCTGTTCGGCGAGTTGCTTGACCTCGTCGGCGACCACCGCGAAGCCCTCGCCCTCCTGGCCCACGCGCGCCGCCTCGATCGAGGCGTTCAGGGCCAGCATGTTGGTTTGCTCGGCGATCTCGTCGAGCATGTCGGTGATCTCGCCGATCTCGGCCACGCTCGCCTGGAGCGTCTGGAGCTGGTCGCGGGCCGCAGTCGCCGCCGTCCGGGCCTCGTCGACGTCCTCGTAGGCGTCGTGGGCCGAGGCCTGTGCCGTCTCTGCCAGGTCCGCCGTCTCCGTGCTGGAGCGGTTGGCCGACGCGGCGTTTGTCGACAGCGAGTCGATGGCGTCGCTCGACTCGCTCAGGTCCGCGCCCAGCGTCGACATGAGCTGTGCGTGTTCCCTCGCGAGGGCGTCGATCTCGGCCCGCTCCTCCGCCGACTGTTCCGTCGTCTCGTCCGTCGGGGCGTCGTCTCTCTCTGTCGTCACGTGTCCGTCCCTCCGACTGCGACGGCCTGGGGCCGCCGGTCGTGTACGTCAGTCACACGGGCCAGCCAGTTACATAATTGTGTGGTCGGTATCGAGTGATTGCATGTCAGACGACGAGGTGCACGCCTGTGACTGTGGCGCGACGTTCGATACGCTGGACCAACTGAAAGAGCACGCGAAGGAGAACCACCCCGACGCCTACGAGGAGAACTTCGGGGACTGACGACCAGGGCAGCACCCTCGCCAGGCAGGGACCTCCCGTCTCTCGGCCTCGATCCGGTTTTGCCGCTCGCCCTCTCGTTCATTCAGTTCCCCTCGAGTCGGACCGCTCGCGCCGGACGCGAGTCGCCGGGTTTTCCGTCGCGCTCCGGTTCCGGGGCGCCCGCTTCATCGTCCCCGCCGGCGGCGACGTCGTACTCGGTGCCCCACCGGACCATCTCCGTCACCATCGGTTCCAGCGCTCGCCCGGCCTCGGTCAGGGCGTACTCGACGCGCACCGGCCTGTCGCTGATCAGTTCCCGCGTGACGAGGCCGGCCGACTCGAGTTCGTCGAGGCTCTCGGCGAGCATCTTCGACGAGACGTCGTCGACGCCGTCCTTGAGGGCGCTGAACCCCAGTGGCCCGTCGGCGAGCAGCCGGTAGACGATGACCGGGAGCCACTTGCGCCCCATGACGGCCTGCATCGACAGCAGCGTGTCCTGGGCCTCCGCGAACAGCGGGACGTCCGTGTCGCCGGTCCGTTCGGCTTCGGTCGGCGAGTGTCGCGTGTCGGCGTTCATGGTCGTTCTTGCCCCCACGAACGTGAGAGACGACTCTATAACTACCCCGGTGACGGACGGCGCCCTCACAACCCCGACAGTTATTTATGAAACGTTCGGCGGCGCTGCAGGGATGTCGGGGACGTGCTCCCGGACGCCGTCGGCCCGGTTCTGGCTCGCGTTGGGCCTCCGGCGTGGGCGACCATCGTCAGGGCGCCGTTGGTCGGATTCGCCGCCCGACGAGCACCAGGCTCCCCACCAGGGCGAGTGCGGCCACCGGCAGGAGCCACTGGATCGCCGTCAGCGCGACGCCAGACACCTGGACGCCGAGCGCGATGAAGAGCACCGGGCCACAGCAGGCCGTTCCGGAGAGCAGCGCGGGGACGCTCGCGAGGAGCCCCGTCGACGAGGTCCCCAGGCCACACGCCGCGGGCTGGCGCCAGGCGAGGTACGTCAGCGCGAGGTTCAACCCGACCAGCACCGCGAGACCCAGACCGATCACCGTGTTGAAGGAGAAGAGGTACGTCAGCGGGCCGATCTGGACCAAGGCGACGGGGCGAAATGACAGTGGCGAGAGTCCTGGTTCGAGGAACCGCCCGAGCGGATCCGCCACGACCGTCACGCCGTACCCGCCCAGGCCGGGCGCGAGGTGGCCGATGGCCCAGAGGTAGACGACGAGGTAGAGCGCCGTCACGGCCCCGAAGACGGCGAGACCGTCACGCCGCCGGAGCGCCATGCCCGAGGCCGTCCGCGTCCGCGAGACGGCGGCGGTGACCCGCGCGGCGTATGGCTGGTCACTCATGGACGCTCGTCTCCGGGTAGTAGCCCGCCCACGCGAACCACATGGCGTCGAAGGTGTAGACGGGACCGAGCGGGAGCGAGTCGGGCGCGTGCGTCTCGCCGTCGAGGCTTGCGTCGCCGTCGTCGCGCACGTCGACCGTGGCCTCGTCGGGGTTCCGGTAGGCGTAGGCGGTGTCGAGTCGCTGGTCGTAGACCGCGTCGACGCGCGTCCCGTCGATCTCGCCGTGAAGGACCCCCGCGTCGCGCAGACTGTCCTTGTGGAACGCGGTGGCACCCGCCGGCGTTCTGGCGCCCATCACGACGGTCTTCGGGTCGTACCGGTCGTCCTCGTTCAATGGGTCGAACAGGGTCACGTGGTTGGCGTAGTAGCCGCCGCGGGGGTTGTACCGGCCGTACGGGTCGCGGCCGTAGTTGCGCGCGTGCCCGGTCTCGGTCGACAGGACGCGCGTCTCGGGGTGGCGACCCCGCCAGCGATCCCAGGTCGTCCAGACGAGTCGAAACTCCCGTAGCGACCGAGTGGGTGGCTCCTCGTTCCAGGGGCCGGGGATCGACGTCGCCAGCATCTGGGGCCACCAGGTCTCGGTCGCGCGGTCGTACATCACCAGGTTGGCGTTGATGAGTCGGCCCGAGACGCCGAACGTAGTGTCGCCGCGCTCGAAGCCCTGGGCGGTCCCCGTCAGCGGGCAGTAGGTGACCGCCACCGGCGTCCCCCCGAGGACGTCGTTGCAGACCTCGTGGTGGACGAGGATCTTCTGGGGGTAGGCCTTGACCGCACCGTCGCGGGCGACGCCGAAGACGGGGTCACCCGGATCGAGGAAGTCGGCGGCGTCGGGGTCGACGAACTGGGGGTCGTCGATGGACGGAATCCCGTCCTTGGGTGGGCCGCCGGACTGCGCCGCCGCGCGGAGCGTCGCCGGATCGTCCGGGAGCGGGAGACGTGCCTCGGCCGCGGGCGGTCCCGACCCGGTTCCACTCGGGCCGCCATCGCCGTTGTTTCCGTTCGGGTCAGTGCCGTTGCCACCGCTTCGTTCACCGCCGTTTTCACCGTCAGCGGGCCCGCCGTCGCCACCGCTCGATCCACCACCGTCGCCGCTGGTCGGCTCGCCGCTACATCCTGCGAGTGCGGCGAGACCGGCCGTGGCGGCGACGAACTGTCGTCGGGTGGCGCGCATACACCACGTACGGTCGGTGTGGGAGTATCCCTTGTGCGCCCGTGCGGGTCGCGTGCACGCCCCGCGTCACCGACTGCCACCGAGACCGACGAGCGCCGCCATCGCAGCCGAGCCGACGAGCAGGGCCCCACCGGCGGCCAGAAGCACCGTCCGCGTCGCGCTCGTCGATTCCGCCGCGATGGGGACGAACGCCCGGAGGTCCACGGCGACCACGAGCAGCGCTCCCGCGAGGTCGAAGCCGAGGTCGTAGGCCGTGTCGCGCCACCCGTAGTGGACCAGCACCGGCTCCACGTCGAGGCGCTCACCGACGTCGCGAGCCACCAGTTCGACCAGTTCCCAGAACACGCCCGCGAGCATCGTCAGTGTGATCGTCAGCCCGACGATGGTCGGCCCGGACAGGTCGACGGCGTCGGGGGACTGTCCGAGCGCCACCAGTCCGGCGTAGCACAGCGCTGCGACGAGCGCACCGGAGACGAGGTGCGTCAGGTGATCCCACCACCAGAGTGACTCGTAGAGCCCGAGCATCCCCAGCGAGTGGAGAAACCCCGCCGCGGCGAGCCACGCCGTCAGCGGCGCGCCCGTCGGGAGGGTGACGCCCTGCCAGACCGGGAGCCAGAGGGCCGCGGCCGTCGGGAGGAGGGCCGCACCGAGGGAGACGAGCGCGTTGACCGCTGCCGAGACGTTGCCCCGCCGGACGGCCACCGCGAGCGTAGCGACGATGCCGGCGAGGAGACCGACGGCGACGGCGTCGACGACAGAGACCATGGCGAAGTATAGGGCCGCTACGCACCGGGGGCACTTTGCGTCTTCCCGACGAGGCAGCGCGAATCGAATCGGCCTCCGACCGGTCGTGTGGGGCTGTGCCAGGCAGTCCTCAGAGCCCGGCGACGTCCTCGATGGCGTCGGTCAGCGCCCTGATCGACTCCACGTCGTGTTCGCCCATGTGCCCGATTCTGAACGTCGTCTCGCCGAGGTCCGACCCGTAGCCGTTCGAGAACACCATGTCGTACTGCTCCGAGACCGCCTCGATGGTCGCCGCGACGTCGATGTCCTGCGTGTTCTCGATGCAGCTGACGGTCTGGGACTCGTAGCCCGCCTCGGGGAACATGTCGAAGTGCTCCGCGGCCCAGTCCCGGGTGTACTCCGCCATCTCGCGGTGGCGCGCGTCGCGGGCCTCGTGGCCCTCCTCCAGCATGTGCTTCATCTGCTTGCGGTAGGCCAGCATGACCGGGATCGCCGGCGTGGAGTGGGTCTGGCCTTTCCGGTCGTAGTAGTCGAGGCTGCGCTGGAAGCCCCCGTACCACGACGCCGAGTCCTTCTCGAGTTCGCGCTCGTAGGCCTCGTCGCTGACGACGCAGACCGCGAGTCCGGGCGGCATCGCGAAGGCCTTCTGGACCGACGTGAAGATGACGTCGATGCCGTGGGCGTCGATGTCGACGTAGTCCCCGCCGAGCGCGGAGACGGCGTCGACGGCGAAGTAGGTGTCCGGGTACTCCGAGAGGACGTCACCGATCTCCTCGATGGGGTTGCGGACGCCGGTGGAACTCTCGTTCATGACGCAGGTCACGGCGTCGTAGTCGGTGTCGCTCTCTTCCAGGCGCTCGTGGACGTCCTCGGGCTTGACGGCCTGGCCCCACTCGTAGGAGAGCGTGTCGACGTCCTTGCCCAGGCGCTCGGCCACGTTGGCCTGGCGCTCGCTGAAGCTCCCGCAGGTCGTGACGAGGACGTTCTCGTCGACGAGGTTGAGCATCGCGCTCTCCATGAACTCGGTCCCGGAGGCCGTCAGCACGATGACCTCGTTGTCTGTACCGAGGAACGTCTTCGTGTCCTCGACGATCGTGGTGTAGAGGTCGGTCATCCGGTCCATCCGGTGCCCGAACATGGGCTGGGCCATCTCCTGGATGACGTCTTCGCGGACCTCCGTCGGCCCGGGGATGTACAGCGTCTTGTCGGGGTAGTGGTCTCGGTATTCGCGTTTGTCCGTCACGGAAGTCACCTGATGGTAGCAACGGCGGGGCCGAGGGGAATGGTCCTTTTGATACGTGAGAGCGGGGCGGGCGGAAGTGACCCGTCCGCTCGCCGTCGCGACCCCGGGCTGTCCCGCCTCTCCCCATCGAACACGACACAATACTGGCACGAAATATACGTGCATTTAATTTACATCTGACATTGATGGGGCTCAAAACGAACTGGGGTAGCAGTGCACTATGTCAGAACTACTATTAATGATATAGCTTATATCAGGTATGATCTCCCCATCTGCAACCGTCGAAAATGACTATTCTAAAGACACAATTATCGCGTCGTAATAGCATCGCTGATAATATATATCGAAAATGCGGCCAACACTCCAACACTCTCAAAAACTGGAGTAGCCCTCTAGAAATAATATTAGATTGTATACGATTATAGAAGGGCCAATATTGGATTATAGATACACTAATACGTGCCGTCAGGCACACTCGGGTCGGGTACGTATTTGAACACTGATTACTCCACACTCAGCGCTATGTCGTCGTTCGTATCGAAGGGCGAGTAGAGGTGCCCCCCATCGCCCTTGAATGCGTAACCCTGTCACACGGTCTGGCAAGTCCGGGTTACTCCGCACTATTGCGGCATTGACACCTGCGGCGGGAACTCGTAAATACCTTACTACTCCCGACAGTCATTTGCCCAATATTTAACAGCACCTGTTGTGGTAACCTATCGGCGGCGGGTGACGCCCACTGGCGCTCGCGTTGGGGCTCGTCGGTCTCGGCGTCGTCTGCGAACGGCGCTGCCAGGCGACCAGGTGGTCCCCGTTCCCACACCGGTAGGAATCTTTATCTGGATCACTGGGAAAAACGACGACATGGCCTCGGTAGAGAACATCTGGATCTATCCCGTCAAGGGGTTCAGTCCGATGCAGGTCGATTCGGTGTCGATCAACGACGGCGGCACGCTCGAGGGCGATCGAGAATACGCACTGCTCGACCCCGACGAGGACGCCATCATCGAAGACCGCCACGACTCCGTCGGAAAAACGTACAACGGCAAAGAGATCAGCCACGTCCACGAGGTCACCTCGTCGTTCGACCCGGAGACCCACGAGCTGACGGTCGAACGTGACTCGGCGGCCGAGACCCGGACCTTCGACCTGACGACGGATCGATCGGCGGCGAGTGCGTGGTTCTCCGAGTTCGTCGGCGAGGACGTCGCGCTCCGCCACCGGTCGCCCCCGTCGTTCATCGACAGACCGAAACTGGGGCCCTCCGTCGTCAGCACGGGCACGCTGGAGGAACTCGCGTCGTGGTTCGACGAGATGACCGTCGAGGGGGCCCGACGCAGGCTCCGACCGAACGTCGAGGTGACCGACGTTCCTGCCTTCTGGGAGGACAAATTCCTGGGCGACGACCCGTCTGGCTTCGAGATCGGGGGTGCCTGGTTCGAGGGCGCGGAGGCGTGTGCGCGCTGCGTCGTGCCGTCCAGAGATCCGGATACCGGCGAACCGATCGAGGAGTTCCAGCGGCGGTTCGCCGAACGACGGGAGGCGACGCTCCCGGAGTGGGCAGACCGGGACGCGTTCGAGCACTTCTTCACCATCATGCTGATCACGGACGTTCCGGAGCGCGATTACGGGTCCACCATCGCCGTCGGCGACGAGATCTCGACGCCCGGGGAGTGACGGGTAGCCGACCGGATCGATCCTCAGCCCGCTGAGGCCCTCACTCCGTCGCTCCGTGCGGGTACTGGACCTGGTCCGGATACTCGCTCTCCTCGGTCGGCTGGAGTTCGAGGGCGATGCAAAACCGATCGAGCCCGACTTCCAGGCTGGCAAACAGGAGCAACTCCACGATCTCCGCCTCGGTGAACGCCGTCCGCAATGCCGAGAAGTGCTCGTCGGACAGCCGGTGTGGGTCGACGGAGAGGCGCTCAGCGAGGCGGACGGCGAGGTATTCGTCTCGGGCCAGGCCGGACTCGTCGACTTCGCCGAGAATCGCGTCCTCCTTTGGCCTGACGTCGTCCCGGACGTCGATGTGCCGGACGGTGGCACAGTAGCCACACTGGTGACACTCCGCGATCTTGATCCGCATCATTTCGAAGAGTGCGTCGTCGAGGTCGGACTGTCGGCCGAACTCGTCGAATACCGCGACGATCGTCTTCAAGAGCGCTGGCACGTGCGCCATGGCGCCGAAGTAGGCGGTGTCGCCGTACCACTGCTCCGCCGCTGTCTCCAGGAGTTCTTCGACCGCCTCGTCGTCGACCTGGTCGACGTCTACGGGACGTGGGCGAACGGGCATACGGCGTGTGACTGCTCGGTGCCAGGTAAGTGTAGTGGACGATTCGGGCGCTGCTGCGGACGATCTCGCAGTGAGGTAACCCTTATTGGGTGCGAGGTGTTTCGCGAGTACGTCGCATGTCATCCGAGGACCCGGAGAACGAACGGCTGGCGCCACAGACCATCACGGATCGCATCTCGGCCCTCGAGGTCGGGGACGCCGTCTCGCTGAACGCCCGTGACACCCGGTACGAGGTCGTCGACACCGACACGCACTCCGTCGTCGTCGAAGACGCGGACGGGAATCGGGTCACGCTCTCACACAATCTGCAGTCTGGCGGGTGGATACTCAGCGAAGACGTCTACTTCGTGGACTGACGCCACGCACCGCCCCACTCAGGGCTGTGTCGCGAGCAGGAAGAGCCGAAACTCCAGGGCGTCCTTCTCCGCACCCACGACGTCGGTGGTCTCTTTTTCGAATCCAGGCTGCTCGATGGCGTCGTCGGGGGGATCGCTCGAACAGATCTCGTCCGCGATCCGCTGCAGCGCGCTCGCGTTCGCTGCGGGCGTTCTGAGGACGACGCCGTCCGTCCCCGCCAGTGACGTGTGCCGGATCGACTCGCGAACGAACGCCTCGTCCTCGGGCGCCGGGACGAAGATACTGGCGTACACGTGGTCGTCCTGGCGAATCGCCTTCGGTCTGTCGTCGACGGCCGTCGACTCGCCGCGTGCGTGCCCGATCGACCGCCGAATCCGATCCACTCTGGTGAGAAACGTCGCGGTCCACCGTCGTTCCGGGGCGTCCGGGGGGACTGCAATCTGGTACTCGTCCCCCTCCATCTCGAGGAGCCCGTAGGCGACCGAGAGGTCGAGGAGGCGGTCAGCCTGCTCGACCGATGCGTCGTCCGGGAGCTCCGAGGCGACGAAGGGCCGCTCTCCGATCTCGTCGGAGACGGTCAGGTAGAGGTCGATACAGTCGTCCCACGCCGGCAACGTGTATTCGTCTGTCATGAATGGGGCCCTGTGAGTCGAAGTCCGGTGTCCGGGGGTCACACGGACAGGTGCTTCTCGATCCGCTTCCCTTCGGTCAGGACGTCGAGGTCGCCCTCGTCGACGATGTTCCCGGACTCCAGGATGTAGCAGTAGTCTGCGACGCTCTCGACCAGATCCAGATTTTGCTCGACGATGAGGACCGAAATGTCCCGTTCGGAACTCAGGCGATTGAGCTGGGTGCCGATCTCCTTGACGATCGAGGGCTGGATCCCCTCGGACGGCTCGTCGAGCAACAGGAGTTCGGGCTTGGAGTTGAGCGCCCGAGCGATCGCCAGTTGCTGCTGCTGACCGCCACTGAGCGTGCTTCCCTTCGCGTTTCGCTTCTCCTCCAGTGCGGGGAAGTACTCGAAGATGAACTCCGCGACGTCGTCCTTGAGGAACATTCCCTCCTGGCTCGCACTTCCCAGTCGGATGTTGTTTTCGACGGTGATGTTGCCGAAGATGTCCCGGGACTGGGGGACGTAGCCGATCCCCTTCGCGGCGATCTCGTGTGGCTGCATCCCGGAGATGGTCTCACCGTTGAACGTGATCGTGCCCTTCGTCGGGGGGTTCTGGCCGATGATGCCACGGAGTAGCGTGGTCTTCCCGGACCCGTTTCGCCCGAGGATCGACACGATGCTGTTGTCACCCACCTCGAGGTCGACGTCCCAGATGACGTTGCTTTCGCCGTACCCGACGCGGATCTCCTGGGTCTGTAGCATCCTCAGTCCCTCCCCAGGTACACTTCTTCGACCTTGTCGTCGTTCTGGACCTCTTCGACGGTCCCCTGGGCGAGCACTGCGCCGTGGTGCAGCACGGTGAGTTTGTTCGATACTTTTCTGATGAAGTCCATGTCGTGCTCGACTACCAGCATGGTGGTGTTCGTCCGCTCCTTGATGTTCTCCAGCAGTTCGACGGTCTCGTTGGTCTCCTGAGGCCCCATCCCCGACGTCGGCTCGTCGAGCAACAGGAGTTCCGGCTCCGCACTCACGGCCATGAGGATCTCGAGCCACTGTTGCTCCCCGTGCGAGAGGTTCTTCGTCAGCGCCTCGGCCTTGTGATCGAGGTTGCCGATCTCCAGCAGCTCGTGGATCCGGTCGTCGATGTCCGAATCGTCGTGTGACCGGAGCAGCGCCAACGTCGACGCGTTCCGGCCACGGATGGCCATCCGAAGGTTCTCGACGAGGGTCTCCTCGCCGTAGACGCGGGTCACCTGGAACTTCTTGATGATCCCTTTTCGGGCGCGCTGGTACGGCTCGGTGTCCGTGATGTCCTCGCCGTCGTAGATGATCGACCCATCGGTCACCTCGTATTCGCCCGTGATCAGGCTCTGGAAGGTCGTCTTCCCGGCACCGTTCGGGCCGATGAGACCGACGGTTTCGTTCTTCTCGACCGTGAAGTCGACGTCGTCGACGGCAGTGAGTTTTCCGAACTGTTTGGTGAGGTTCTTCGTCTCGAGGATCGTCGACGTCGCGTCAGTCATTCTGTTTCCCTCCACTCACTTGCGATTGGTTCGCGAGCCCGCTACCCGAACCCCGACGTTTCCGGAGCTTCGTCGTCGCGTCCTCCAGGAGACCAACGATCCCGCGCGGGGCGACGAGGACGACGAGGATGAAGATAATCGCCAGGGCGATGTTCCAGTAGTTGAGGAGCACCTCGCTCAACGTGGAGTTCAGGAACTGGATGAGAACCGCCCCGAGGACGGCCCCGGTGAGCGTCCCTCGCCCGCCGACGGCCACCCAGATGACCACCTGGGTCGAGAGCACGAACCCGAGGAGTGGCGGCGAGACGAAGTTGTTTATCGTCGCGTACATCCCGCCGGCGATGCCCGCCATCGCTCCCGAGAGCGTGAACACGAGGAGACGGGCCAACTCCGTGTTGTACCCGAAGAGCGCGGTTCGCTCCATGTCCTGTCGGATGCCGCGAAGCTGGCGGCCGAAGGCCGAGTTCACGATCCACTGGGAGAGCAGGAAGAAGCCGATGAGCAAGAAGAGGGTGAAGTAATAGAGCGGAATCGTCTCCAACTCGAACCCGACTATCTCCATGTTCGGGATGTTGTAGAGTCCGTTGAATCCACCGAGGAAACTCACGAACTCGCCGGCAATCTGCTCGAAGACGATCGCGACGATCAGCGTCGTGATGGCGAAGTACGAGCCCGTCACGTTCGCGCTGAAGAGGAACCAGCCGATGGCGAGCGCCAGGAGCCCACAGAATATCGGCACGAGGACGAACAGGACGAGGACGTCCGGAATACCAGGATATCCTGGTAGTGCCTTGGCCGCGAAGTACGCCCCCGCGCCGAAGAACGCCGCGTGACCGAGCGTGAGCAGGCCGGTGTACCCCCAGACGAGGTCTATCGAGACCGCGAGGATTGCGAACGCGACGTAGACCGTCCAGGTGGTCACGTCACTGGGTGGGAACAGCACCGGGATTCCCAGCAGGACGACGAGGCCGAGGAGCTTGCCGACCAGCGCCGGGCTCCCCGTGAATCGGTTCACTTTTGCAGCGACCGACATCGGGTTACTCCCTCCCTCCACGGGAAATCAGTCCGTTCGGCCGGTACCGGATGACGACGAGTGCCACGACCAGCACGAGTGCCTGGGCGATGGCCGTGAAGTCCGGAATGAGCGTTCGGAAGACGTTGCCCAGGCCACCGAGGAGCACGCTGCCCGCGATCGTTCCCACGAACGTCCCGACGCCGCCGACGATGACGGCCAGGAACGAGTCGGCGAGCCACGACAGTCCCATCGTGGAACTGACGCTCAGGCGCGGCGCGATGATGACGCCCGAGAGGCCGGCGAGCGCCGAGCCGAAGGCGAAGGTCGCACGGTCGGTGACCTTCGTGTTGATGCCCAGCGCCGAGGCCATCTCGCGGTTCTCGATGACCGCGAGTGCCATGATGCCGATGTCGGTGTACTTGAAGATAGCGATGACGGCGGCCATCACGACGACGGCGGTCCCGATGATGAAGAGCCAGTACACGGGTATCTGTGTCCCGGCTATCGGGACTGCCCCCTCGATGGGCGCGGACACCGACTTCTGGGAGGTGCCGAAGACGACCTTCACGCCTTCCCGGAGCAAGATTGCGACTCCCCACGTCGCCAGGAGCGTATCGAGCGGCCGCTCGTAGAGACGTTTGACCAGGCTCATCTCCAGAATGAGGCCGATCAGGCCCACGACGATCGGTGCGAGCAGGATCCCCAGCCACGGGGAGAAACCGGCGTCCTGCACCGCGAACCCGACGTACGCACCCAGCATCACGAAGGCACCGTGTGCGAGGTTGATGACGCCCATGAGTCCGAAGATGATGGTCAGTCCTGCAGCGGCGAGGACGAGTGCGGAGATGGACGTTGCTGCAATCGCTGCCCGTTGGCCTATTTGTAGCGGAACGACCGACGCTAATTCGAGAAAAATCATGTGTGTTGTGCTATCTGTGTGGGCTCGTTGTTACAGGAGACACTCGCCGTCCACGGTGATGCCGCCGGGGCTAATCTGGCCGAACTCCTGCAGCACGTCGAACTCGCTGGCGTCGGCGTTGTACTGGCCGGCCCGGGACTGGATGGTGCAGTGGTGCGATCCCGGCTGCATCGAGACCGGGCCCTGCGGCGCCGTGATTTCCGTCTCGTTCTCGAGTGCGGTCTTCATCTCGGGACCGGAGCTCACCTCGGGGTTGTTCTCCTCTAAGAGCTGTCGCATCATGAGGGGTGCCCAGTAGGACGCCTCTGCGACGAAGTTCGGCGTCGTGTCGGTCCCGTAGGACTCCTCGTACGAGGAGAGGTAGTTGGTGTTCGCCTCACTCTCGATGCTCGTGAAGTACGGCGCCGAGGTGTAGATGCCGTCGGCTGCCGACCCGGCCGAGTTCGCCTCCTGCTCGGTCATGATGTTCCCGGCCCAGGTTTGCTGGTCGGTCAGGCCGAGTTCGGCCGCCTGTTCGATCATCGCGACCATGCTGGACCCGACGACGGTGAAGTAGACGGCGTCGGGGTCCGCGTTCTGGATGTCGGTCAGTTTCGAGCCCCAGTCCGTGAAGCCGAGGGGCACGTAGTCTTCACCGACGATGGTTCCGTCGTTCTCGTCGACGAAGTTCTTCAGCACCGCGTTCGTCGTCTGTGGCCAGACGTAGTCGGACCCGATGAGGTAGATGGACTCGATGTCCTCCTCTTCCATCAACCAGGGGATGTACGGCTGGATCTGCTGTTTGGGAACGGCGTTGTTGAACCACACCCACTCGAGACTCTCCTTGGGAACGTTGATATCGCCGCTGAAGCCTTCCCCACCCTCGATGTTGGTACAGACGCCGCCCTCGTACAGGGTCGGGTACCAAAGTGGAACCTCGTTCTGGACGTACGTCGGGGTAATCGCGTTCCGCATGGCGCTCGTGTACGCGGAGAAGACGATGCTACAGTTCTCGTCGTTGACGAGGCTTCGCGACTCTTCCACGCCGGTCGCCGGGTCGGACCCGTTGTCGCGTTTCACGAGTTCGATCTGGCGCCCGTCGATGCCACCGTTCTCGTTGATCTGGTTGACTGCCAGTTCGGTCGAGTTCATCATCGGGCGACCGATGACTTCGATCGACCCACTCAGCGCGTAGAGCGCACCGACTTTGAGCGGGTTCCCGGTCCCGCCGCCAGTCGACCCGCCACTGCTCCCGCTCCCACCGTCGCCACCACTGCCGCCGTCGCCACCGTCGCCACCGTCGCCACCGAGACAGCCCGCAAGTCCAACAATCCCGGCGGCACCGGTTCCTTTGAGAAACGACCGTCTGTTGACACCGATATGAGTGCCATCACTGCTTTGCTTCATGGCTCACTGCTCCCTGCTGACCGCTCCTAAATAATGCTTACGGTTATTTGGGACTATTAATGATGAATTGGCGCACTCCCACGCGCCTGGCCAGGCCCCCGGTTCCCCGCGCCCCTCCCGACATGCTGGCTGGCGAGCAGAACACTCACTTCGGCGTTCCCGACACGACCACCGGCATGTCCGTCGCCCGCAAGACCGACTGCGAGGTGCTGCCGAAGATGACCTTGCCCGCCGCGGATCGCTTCCGGCCACCGACCGAGACCAGACAGGACTCTCGCCCCTCGATCTCTGCGAGGATCTCCTCGGCCGGCGTCCCGGTCCGACCGTGCATTTCGACCGTGAACCCGGCCTCTTCGAGGGCCGTCGCGCTGTGCCGAACCGACCCGACCTGTGACACGGACGCCCCCTCTGGATTCTCTATGAACACGTGGAGGATGGTGACCTGCACGTCGTCGCGGTCCAGGGGCATCTCCGTCAGGCAGTCCACCTGTTCGGCTGCGCGCTCCTCGTTCTCGTCGACGGCCATTACGATGTCGTACATGGCACCGTCACGGTTCGGGGCCAGCCGTATAAACATTCTCGGTGGCACGATATCCCCGTCTTCGCGCAGGCGCACGCGACGGACACACGAGATATTTTAACGGACCATGGGTTGTAAAGAACGGTCCGGCCCACGGCCGACCGGGCGGGCGCCAGCGCCCCTCAAATTAACACGGCATGCTGTGGAAACTATCCCCTCCAGGGCATCCAGTCGTGCGATTCACGGCCGGGATCGCCCCGCCGCCAGTGGGGGACTCGAGACGGACGCCGACCCCGACGAACGGGGTCCTGCCTCCCTCTCCCGGCCGTCCGACGGGTGCCACTCCCCCGGCCACACATCTTTCAACAAAAATAAGTAAATTATAAAACCTCGGGAATCACTCCTCAGTACGTACTATGCCAGAGACGGTATTCGAGGTCGATACAGAGGCGCCGCCAGACGAACAGCCGGACCCGGTCGTCAACCGGTGGCACCCGGACGTTCCGCCGGCTGCGTCGATGGAACCCGGTGAGAAGGTCCGCATCGAGGTCCTCGACTGGACGGGTGGACAACTCAGCAACGACGACAGTGCGAACGACATCCGGGACATGGACCTCGACCCGAACCACCACCTGAGCGGCCCCTTCGAGGTCAAGGGAGCCGAGCCGGGTGACATCCTCGTCGTCGACATCCTGGACCTCGGGCCGTTCCCGGACCACGAGTGGGGCTTCACGGGTATTTTCGACAAGGACAACGGCGGCGGCTTCCTGACGGACCACTTCCCGGAGGCGCGAAAGACCATCTGGGACCTCGACGGCGTGATGACGAGTTCCCGCCACATCGACGACGTCCGCTTCCCCGGCTGTGCACACCCTGGCATCCTGGGGACGGCGCCCTCACACGAACTTCTGGAGGAGTGGAACCGGCGCGAGCAGGCGCTCATCGACCGCGGGACCGACGACCCGACCGCGGTCAATCACGAGACGGGCGAGGAGGAACCGCCCCTGGCCCTACCGCCGGAGCCCAACGGCGTGCTCCTCGGCGACATGGACGAGGAGAAGGTCGAAGAGGCCGGCGAGAAAGCAGCGCGCACGATTCCGCCGCGTGAGAACGCCGGTAACTGCGACATCAAGAACCTGAGCCGCGGGTCCCGCGTCTATCTGCCGGTCTTCATCGAGGGCGCGAACTTCATCACCGGCGACCTCCACTTCTCGCAGGGTGACGGGGAGATCACCTTCTGTGGCGCCATCGAGATGCCCGGCTGGATCGACCTCAAGGTCGACGTCATCAAGAACGGCATGGAGAAGATGGGCACCGACTACGCCATGTTCAAGCCCGGGTACATGGACCCCGACTTCTCGAACTACGTGGTCTTCGAGGGCTACTCCGTGGACGAGGACGGCACCCAGCACTACAAGAACTCGACGGTCGCCATGCGGCGGGCGTGCCTCGACGCCATCGACTACATGGGCAACTTCGGGTACTCCCCCGAACAGGCCTACACGATTCTCAGCACGGCGCCCGTCGAGAGCCGGATTGCTGGCATCGTCGACCTCCCGAACACCTGTGTGACCGTCTCGCTCCCACAGGAGATATTCGACTTCGACATCGACCCCGACACCCTCGCGGACGGCAGTGCAGTGAGCGACCGCGGCGAACTGGCGAAGACGTCGTAACTGCCGGTCGACCTCGGCATCTTCTCGTACACTGTTTTTTGTTCCAGGCCCGCGACCTGATGGTGGTCGCCGCGCCGGGCGACGCCTTGGCGCCCCTCAGTGATCGTGTCCCATCGAGTGGCCGACCGCCCAGGGATAGCCCTCGGTGCTGTGTTCCAGTCCGCCCGGACCGTGGTCGTGGTCCTCGTGATCGTGGCCGTGGTCCTCGCCCCCAGACGCCGCCAGGGTGTCGTCGATCCGGACGATCATGGTCGCCGCGTCGGTCGCGCTGGTGATCGCCTGCCGTTTGACGTGGAGCGGTTCGACGACGCCGAGCGACGCCACGTCCGCGACCGTCTTGGCCGTCAGGTCCAGTCCGGCCGCGGTTTCCCCGTCTGACTGCGCCGACCGCAACTCGACGAGCGCGCCGACCGGGTCCATTCCCGCGGACGTCGCGAGCGTGTGTGGGACGACCTCGAGGGCCGACGCGAAGGATTCGATCGCGAGCTGTTCCCGACCGTCGTGTGCAGGTGCGTCCGCTCGGAGCTGCTGGGCGAGTGCGACCTCGACTGCGCCACCGCCCGGAAGCAGCTGTTGGTCCTCGATCGCCAGTTTGAGCACGTGAAGGCAGTCGTCGACCTTCCGTTTCGTCTCTTCGAGGACGTGGTCGGTCCCGCCCCTGAACAGCAGGGTGACGTGGTCCGCGCTCGTGGCGCCGGACACCACCGTGACGTCCGTGCCCCCCATCTGTCGCAGTTCGACGGACGCTGCCGTTCCGGTCGTCGTCGGCGACAGTTCCCGCGTCAGCACCGGTTCGGCCCCCGTGGCCCGCGCCAGCTTGTGCATCTCGTCGCGCCGGACCCGTTCGACGGCCAGAATCCCCTCCGCCGCGAGCCGGTACACGACGTGCGTGTCGATCGATTGCTGTGAGAAGACGACGTCCGTGCCGGCGGCCTCGATCTGGTCCACGAAGGCCTGGAGGGTACTGTCTTCGTAGTCTCGTAGCGCTTCGACGTCACCGTAGGACTCGGGTGACAGCGCCCCCATCCCGGTCGGCTTGTCGACCGAGACCTCCTCGTCGATCAACGCGACCGTCGCGTCCTCGAAGGTGGCCGGCCGTCGTTCGTCGGGGGTGAGCACGTCCGCGGGCGACTCCTCCATGTCGATGACCAACCCGTCGATCACCTCGGAATCGGTGAAGGACCCGCCTGCGACCGTCTTCCTGGTGATCTTCTCGAACCCGAGCCGGTCGTCCTGCTGGACGGCGCGGACGGCACTGACGGCACGATCCGCGAGGAACTCGCGTCCCCGCTCGTCCCACTTCCCGGTGACGACGGTGCGTGCGACGTCGGCCAGCTGCTCGTCGTCCTGCACGTCGATCGAGACCGTGTGGTCCGCGAGACGGTCCCGCGCCATGGCGGCGCCGATCTGGAACCCCTCCGTGATCGTGGTGGGATGGAGTCCCAGCTCGGTCAGCGACCGCGCCTCGCTCAGGAGCGCTCCCGCGAGGAGGATGGCAGTCGTCGTCCCATCGCCGGCCTTCGCCTCCTGCTGTTTGGCGACGTCTGCGACGAGCGTGGCTGCCGGGTGCTCGACGTCGAGCCGCTCCAGGACGCTCGCGCCGTCGTTCGATATTATCAGTTTCCCGTCACTCGTCACGATCAGCTTGTCGAGGCCCTTCGGGCCGAGGGTCGACCCGAGCGTCTCGGCCAACTGCGAGACCGCCTCGACGTTGGATTCCCAGTCGTCCTGACTGTCCGCCGTGATTGCCGACACCAGCGACTGACTGGCGGAGTTGCTGCCTTCCATGACTACCGTTACCAACGACTGACGTTCCGACCTCTAAAATGTACCGGATGCGCGAATTCGGGAGTCTCGCATGGTCTCCCGCCGCCGATCAGACGTGGTTTTCTGCGCCACGGTACTGCTGGATGTCGACGGCGATCTGATCGAGCACCTCCGGGTTGCAGAGCAGGTCGGTGTCGCCCAGCCGCTCGCCGTTGAGGAGGTCCTCCAGCACCTGCCGGAGGACCCCGCCGGAGAACGTTCGGGGGAGTTCCCGGACCACGAAGGTCTTCTCCGGAACCGCCGCCGACGCGAGATGTTTCTCGATGCGGTTCGCGACGTCACGTTCGATGGTCCGTGCGTCGCCTTCGGGGGAGACGATGAATGCGTACGGGACCTTGCCACGGATGTCGTGGTCGCCCCGGACCACGACGACCTCGTCGACGCGGTCGTCCTCCTGTATCGTCTGTTCGATCTCTCGGACGTGGATTCTATTCTTGCTGAAGTACCCGACGTTGATCACGTCGTCCAGCCGACCGAGGATCGTGTAGTAGCCGTCCTCGTCGACGACGGCGCCGTCCTCCGAAAAGTACACCCACTCCTCGCCGGGCTCGCCGAACTCCTCCCAGTGCGTCGCAGACTCGGCAACGCAGCAGTCCAGCGGACTGTACAATCCGGGCCACGGCTGGTCGAAGACGAGATACCCGGCCTCGTCGGGCGCCGACCGCTCTCCGTTCGCGTCGACGACGGACGCGCTGATCCCCGGGAGGGCCGGACCGACGGTACCGGGCTTCATGTCGGTGATCCCGGGGAGGTTCGCCAACGTGATCCCACCCGTTTCCGTCTGGTACCAGGTGTCGACGATGGGGCACTCCTCGTTCCCGACGTGCTCGAAGAACCACCACCAGGACTCCGGATCGATTCGCTGGCCCACCGTTCCGAGCAATCGCAACGAGGACAGGTCGTGGGACGCCGGATACGACTCGCCCCACTCCTTGAACGACCGGATTGCCGTCGGGTTCGTGTAGAACTGCGTGACGTCGTTGTCCTCGATGATCTCCCAGGTACGGTGCCTGTCCGGATAGTCTGGCGCCCCCTCGTAGAGGATCGTCGTCGCACCCAAAGCCAGCGGCCCGTACACGGCGTACGAGTGGCCGGTAATCCACTCGATGCCCGCGGGACACCAGAACGTGTCCGACGGCTCGATGTCGAGCACCGCGTGGGACGTCCAGGCGATGTACGAGAGATAGCCACCCGTCTTCAGCTTCGACCCGATCGACTCGCCGGTCGATCCCGAGGTGTAGCAGATTAACAGTGGCTCGGTGGCGTCGACCATCGTCGGAGCGACCGTCTCCCCGTCGTGCCGAGCGCGGAGGTCCTCGTACTGATAGCCGACGTCGATCGAGTCGAGTCCGTCTATGCGATCGATCGTGACGGACGGAATGTCCCGTTCGGTCTCCTGGAGGGCCTGGGTCACCTCCCCGGTCATGTCACACTCCGTCCCGTCTCTCACCTGGCCGTTTGCGGTGACGAGCACCTCGGCGTTCGTTTCGTCCAGGATCGACGCCAGGACGGACCCGGAATACTCGGCGTAGACCACGACGTGTGGCGCCCCGATCCGGGCCGCGGCGAGCATGAATATCGGCAACTCCGGGATCCGGGGCAGGTACATCGCGACCCGGTCTCCCGCCTCGACGCCGAGGCCCTCGAGGAGCGCCGCCACCTCCGTCACTTCGTCGAGTAGCTCACGGTACGAGTAGGTCGTTTTGGCCCCGGCCTCGGAGATCCACGTCAGGGCCGCCTCCTCCCCTCGTCCGTCTGCGACGTGCCGATCGAGACAGTTGTACGAGGCGTTCAGGGACCCGTCGACGAACCACTGGTAGTACGGTGGATCGTCCACGGGTTCGACGATGGCGTCGTACGGGTCCGCCCAGTCGACGAAATCGGCGGCCCGCTCCCAGCATTCCGGCCACTCGTCCTCGAATTCCGCGTAAATGTCCGGATCGGTGACGTTCGCCTGTCGAACGAACTCGTCCGGGGGTGAGAGAGAGTGCGGGAATTTCATTCTAGTTGGACAGAGTTTGGATACGCATCAATTGGCTATGCCGAGTATAAATGAATTGTGGGCGCACCTGATAAGAACTCTGACACTCTCTCATAACACTACTTACTGTTACGACATTCGACGACGAATAATCCCACACTCACTTCACGTGAACGGTTCCGCGCGGCGGAAGGAATATTCCAATGACGAACAGTTTCGTGCTATATCTCTATGAGCTGAGGGAAGATCGCGAATATATCCACGTCCAGATGAGCGTGACGGCAAACTATGGATGGATCGGAAGATAGTGCGTCTGCTGCAATTGTCACAATCGGGTGTGCACTCACGGCGCACGCTCGCGCCGACTCGCCATCCTGCAGCCACACGCCCGGGAGCAGGCGAGAGCGCTCGAATCGCGACGTTCCCACTGCACCCCTCTATCGGTACCGGCGTCCTCCACCCACTCCCGGCGGACCGGTGACCGTCGCTGATCGACCGCCAGGACCTCACGTCGCGATCCACGTCGCGGCTCCTACTCGGTAGCGTCTTCGCCCGCGCAGGAACACTCCCGTTCTTCGATGAGGTCCGAAAGGTAGAACTGATCGCCACACTCCTGACACGTTGCCCGGAACACCATCTCGACGGTCAATGGCCCGGTCGTGATGAGGTCGTGGCGACGCGCCCGCTCGACTGAACTTTGAATGACGTTCAACGACCGCGTCCGTGCACCCCGGATCGTATTGACGATGTGGTCGAGCGTCGGGCCGGACTCCTCTGGCGTCACGCCCACGCAGTCCTGGAGATGTGAGCGCATGGTGACGTGAGAGACGAAGGCGTCCTCGAGTCGGGACACGTCGACGCCGGCACTCGACAGTCTGGCCCGGAGTTCAGCGCCCTCGATGCCAGCCTCGCTGTTTCCCCGGAGAATTTCGTACACGCGCGTCGCGACGTCGTCTCCGATCATTGCCGCGTGGATGGAGCGACTGTCTCCCAGGTCTTCGGCGTCCAGGGCACGCTCGACGATCGCCGTGTTGAACTCGTCTGCCAGGTCCCGAAAGCTCGACCCTCGTCTCCGCTCGCTTTTAATTCGTTCGAGGGCATCTTCGACCCCGAACTCGACCGCACTGGCTCGAACCTTGCAGCACGCCTCCTCCGCCGTCGCCCGGGTGGCGTCCTGTGACGCGTTCGAGTCGGGTGTCATACTGGCGGCGTTCGCACCAGCATCAAAAGTCTGTTCCGGTCTCTCACACTTTTGTGCCAACGGCTCACGACCCCGTTCGCCTGGAACGGTGGGCTAGCCAGTCATCTGGGGATAGGGCGCCGATCGGACGCGGAGCTCGACACGTCACGCGCATTACTGTTGTGTATGGGACAGTCAATATTGAAGACCAGTCGCAATCAGAGGATCAAATAATATATATGTCAGCACGTGCAACTTCACCCAATCAAATGGTGGAAGTGGACCAGTCGGTCGATCAGGAACATGGGGGGTTCACCGAGCCCACTCTCGATGTGGAAAACATCGGGGGGATCGACAGCGCGAGGGTGACGTTTACGCGCGGCGTGACGCTTCTGACGGGCGAAAACGCCACGAATCGAACGTCTCTGTTGCGGGCACTGGGTGGTGCCCTCGGCGGGTCGTCTGCCTTCCTGAAGCGAAACGCCGACGTCGGACGGGTCGCCTTCGACGTGAACGGAACCCGATACGAGCGGGAATACCAGCGTAGCGGCTCGTCGGTCAACGTATATGGCGATCCGTACACCGACGACGAGACCCTCGTCGATCTGTTCGTCACCTTGCTGGAGGACAACCCCATTCGCCGGGCGATCCGGGCGAACGACGACCTGGCCGAACTGCTTCTCGCGCCCATCGATACCGACGAACTGGAGCGCGAGATTGCGCAGTTGCAAGCCGAACGCGACACGATCGACGAGCGGCTCACGGAGATCGACCGCGAGCGCAAGCGCCTCCCCAACCTCGAGGAGCGGCGAGAGGAGTTGCGAACCGAAATCAGGGAGATCGAAGCGGAACTCGACGACGTGCAGGAAGCGATGGAGGACGTGGAGTCCGAGGACGAGGACTCGGACGAGGTGGCGGCCCTGGTCGACGAAATCGAGGCGATCCAGGGCGACATCGAGGAGACCAAGACGGAAATCCGCACCCAACAGGAGATCAAGTCGGAGCTACAGGCAGAACTGGAAGAGGTCCGCGACCAGCGGGCGGACATCGACCGGCGAGAGGACGACCTCGCCGCCCTGAACGAGGAAATCGAGCGCCTGCAGGGGCGCGAGTCGGAACTCTCGGCCACGATCAACGAGCTCTCGACGATCGTCACGCAGAACCAATCCATACTCGGCGGCGAGGACTCCGCGTTGCTTGACATCGCCACCGACGACGACGCCTACAGCTCCCTGGACCCGTCCAGCCAGTCCCTCGAGTGTTGGACCTGTGGCAGCCAGGTCGAACGCGGGACCGTCGCGGACAGACTGTCGGACCTCGAGGACCTGGTCGCTCGCAAGCGGGAGGAACTGACCCAGGTTCGCCAGGACATCTCCGATCGCAAGGCGGACCGGACGTCGCTCGAGCGGACCGTCCAGAAGCACGAACGCCTGACGGAGAGAGAGCAGGAGCTCACGGACGAACTGACCCGTCGGACGTCCTCGATCGACACCCTCGAGTCCGAGATCGAGGGGCTCCGCGACGACCTCGCAGCCCAGCAGGCACACCTCGACGAACTGGATGCCGGGGAATCCGACGACGACCCCTCGATATACGAGCGAGCGAGCCACCTCGAATACGAGCGTGGCAGTCTCGAGAAGGAACTCCGCGGCGTCGAGGACGACATCGAGGAGATCGAGTACCTGCTCAGCAAGTACGAGGACCTCGAGACGAGGCGGTCGGACATCTCTGAGCGGATCGCCACCCTTCGATCGAAGGTGGAGACACTCGAGAAGTCGACCGTCGAGACTTTCAACACCCACATGGACGAGGTCCTCGAGCAGCTTCACTACGACAACATCGAGCGGGTGTGGCTCGAACGCCAGACGCACGACGGGGAGACGACCTTCGACTTGCACGTGGTTCGCGAGGACGAGGGCGGCAGCGTCTACGAGGACGCGGTGACTCACCTGAGCGAGAGCGAACGCGAGGTAGTCGGGCTAGTGGTATCCCTGGCCGGGTATCTCGCACACGACGTCGAGCGAGTCGTGCCGTTGGTCATCCTGGACTCGCTCGAAGCGATCGACGCGGACCGGATCGCTGAACTGACGGATTACTTCGCCGAGCACACCGACTTCCTGATTCTCGCGCTCCTCGAGGAAGACGCCCGACACCTGCCCGACCGATACTCCCGGGTCGCGGCGCGGGCCGAACTGACGTGACGGTCGGTCGCAGCACACTCGGGGGGTCGACGACCGCGAATCCACGTCCGTTCGACTCACATTACGCGAAACGGTCGCCCTTCGCGCCTCGGTGCGCCCGATTCACTCGACTCTTCTCTCGTTGAGCCACACACGAGCACAAATCGTTGTCCGAACGTGCTCATTATCAACTATTTCAGCCTGCGGTGTGAGAACACTTATGTAGACGAATATTCTTGGGAACACAGGCGATGGACGAACCCCGGTCTTGCGGTGGCGACACAAGCGCCCTCGTCTCGGAAGACGTACTACGGGAGTTCACGCCGCACCCGTACGTCGCGCTGGACCGCCACAGCAAGGTCGTCGCGGTAAACGACGCGTGGCTCGACCTGCTCGGACGGGACCGCGACGACGTCCGCGGCGAACGGTTCGGCCAGTTTCTCATGTCTGACGCATCGGACCGATTCGACGCGTACTTCCAGGCAGTACGGTCGGGTACGAGTCCGGCGGACGTCGAACTGCCGGTGACCCACGCGGACGGGTATCCAATACCGTGCACCATCGCGTGTAGGGTCGAGCGCGACGAGGACGGCAAGACGGTCCGCGCACACTGCCAACTCCACGACGTCAGTTCGTACACGGGTGACGCGGAACGACTCCAGCAGTACGAAACGCTGATCAAGGACATGGACGAGGGGGTGTTCGTCCTCGACGACACGCTTCGGGTCACGTTCATCGACGAGACTGCGGCCGGGCCGTATCCACCCGAGCGGTGGATCGGGAAGTCACTCGGAGACCTCTCGGAATTTGGGTTCGACGATCGGACAATTGCGGCGTATCAACGTGCTGCGACGGATATACTAGACGGTGACAATACACAGACGACCCACTCGTTCACGACGGCCGTCCCGACGGACGATTCGGTGACGCTGGAGGTTCGGTTCAACGGCGTACGGGCGAGCTATCCCCCGAACCAGCATCGCGACGACGTGACCAGCATCGTCGGCGTCGTCCGCGACATCTCGGACCGAAAAGAGTACGAAGACCGCCTGCGGGACCAGCGAGACAACCTCGCCGTCCTGAACCAGATGCTCCGCCACGACATCCGCAACGACCTCCAGGTACTCGCTGGCCAGACCCAGCTGCTGGACGAGCACCTCGAAGCCGACGACCCCGAGCGAGAACGGGTCGAATCGATGCAGCAGAGCATCGACAAAACGACGACCCTGATCGAGATGGCCGGCGAGATGGCGAATGCGATGTTGACCTCGGACGACGACCTCGGACCGATCGATCTCGGACCCGTTCTGGCCACGAAACTCGACGAGGCCGAGATGATGTTTCCAAATGCGACATTTGAGGTGAATGGTGTCTTATCTGATATACATGTCGAAGCAAACGAGTTGCTCGGATCTGTCTTCGAGAACCTCCTCCAGAACGCGGTCCAGCACAACGACGCCGACGCGCCCACCGTCCGCGTGTCCGTGAGGCAGGAGCCGGGATCGGTGACTGTTCTGATCGCGGATGACGGCCCTGGCGTCCCGGCGGGGTCGCGGGACTCGATTTTCGACGAGGGGGAATCGACGTCAGGCAAACCCCACGGGGGTATCGGGCTCTTCCTCGTCGAAACGCTCGTCACGACGTTCAAGGGCGACGTCGAAGTACGGGAGAACGAGATGGGCGGTGCCACCTTCGCCATCGACTTTCCCACGATCGACGCGTAACCGACGGCTGAAGCACCCGATCGGGGGGTAACATGCGGTTGCCCTCCTGCTGCGTTTGCCTCGCAGTGGATCGGTGGTGGGCCCCGTCCTCGCGCCACTCACCTCCCGTATTACTCGCGTACGCAACTCTTCAGGTGACAGACGATGTCAGCCCTCGATTTTGGAATGGAGGGGACACCAGCGTCGCCCGAGGAGCGCCACGCTATCGGCGGACGATCACGTTCACCCAGAGACTCGACACGACTCGACGGGGTCATCGCGACGGGTCGTTCGTCCAGCGGGACGGTCTGTCCGGACTGTCGACTTCGTGCTGGTGGGCCAGACGTGCAGGCTGGCCGTCTTTCACCGTCATTGCACGTCCCGTACCGGCGAACTATGCAGAACCGTCGGCCAGCGGTACGCGTACGAGAGCATAGTGCGGGAGTGAGACGACCACCGACAGTGATGGACCGAGAAGGCGGCTGCGTTCAGTACCGTGGTCTTAGCCGAGCGCTTTGAGTTTCCTCCACGCGAGTTTCGGTAGGTGTCCAAGTACCTCCGGGAACGTCACGCCGAGTTGGGTCGCCATCTCCTGTGAATCGTAGTACAGGTAACACTCGTCGACCGTGCCGTCCCCGATCACGAACTTGCCCATTCCTCGAATGTCGACTGACCGGCCGGTCGGCGGGAGGCCTTTGAACTCCCCTTCGTGGGTGCCCGTTATCCGGACGTCTGCCATAGCAACGTCCTCGCTGGCGACTATCTCCTCGATTGCAATCTGCAGATCCGGAAAGGCCGACCGACCGTCCTGGAGATACGCGGCGTAGCTCTCGCGGTCGTGGGCTTCACCACCATCCAACCCTGGATTGTACACGTCGAGCGATTCCGAGACGACGTCCCTCTTCGAGGAGTCCCCGTTCTCCCAGGCGACAAAATCCCGGACGACTCGTTCAGTGTGCGTAACTGTGTGATTCACGTATTCGTCTGGTGTGGCGAGTAGATGGATGGTTTGAGCACCCGCCCCATCACGCCGGGGCGAAAGAGCGACGTTGGCGGTTTCTCCATCAGGATGACGCGAACGAGGCGCTCGGCCAGGTCTCTGTCAGTGTGCGCTTTTCTCGTGAGCCGAGACAGGTACCAGCCCATGAGGCCGACTCCTCGGGGTTTGGGACCAGTCGTCTGGGGGAACTGAAAGTCGGCACCGACGGCCATCAGCCACGCGGTGTCGATCACCTGTTCGGCGTCGTCGAAAAACCGGACGGCAAGATCCCCGAGGCCGTCGTCTGCGAGCGTGTGATGGAGCACGAGCGCGTGGAGTGCTGCGACCGACATTCCCTGCCCGTAGACCGGGTTGTAGCTCGCGATCGCGTCACCGACGACGACCAGGCCGTCGGGGAATCGGTCCAGGTTCTCGTAGTACCGCCGGCGATTCGACGGGAAGGGATAGTACACGGCGTCCTCGGAGAGTATCTCGTGGCACTCCAGGATCTCCGCCAACTCGGTGATCTGGAGCGTCGACGCGAACGCACGGAACTCGTCGACGTCTGTCGGTGGTTCGTCGCCGTGGACGCCGGTAAGGACCAGCTGGCGTCGGCCCGCTTCGACCGGAACCGTCCCTCCGCCACGGGTGTACGGCGGGGACGCTGGTGCCCAGAATGCCCGCGTGTCGTCGGTATCGCGGTCGACGGTGACGGTACTGTAGGCGAGGTCGACGGTCACCTCGGCGACCTCGGGCGGCGCGTAGCCATGGTTGTCGAGCCATCTCGGCGTCCGACTCGCGCGTCCGGTCGCATCGACGGTCAGGTCGGCCGACAGCGCCGTCTCACTCTCGCCCCGGATTTCCACACCGGTCACGGTCTCCCCGTCGTCGTCCACCCGGTAGTCCGTGACGTGGCAGCCGTCGAGCATCCGTACTCCATCGATACTCGAGACTCGCTTTCGAACGACGTACTCCAGTAGAGGCCGACTGCCAGCGTACAGCGGAATCCGAGCCGGGGGATGCGCCACGTACCCGTCCTCGTCGTAGAAGTTGAAATCCGACGCCGCGTCGATTACCAACCCTCCCGCACCGACGAACTCGTCACCGAAGTCCGGGAACAGGTCGTCGAGTATCGCCCGCCCGCTTCCCTGTAGGAGGTGCGGGTGTAGCGATTGCGGTGCCCCGTCACGGGCAACTGGTTCGTCCGGGAGTACGTTGCGTTCGACGACGGTCACCCGGTCGAATCCGTCCGCGAGGACGCGGGCCGCCAGGAGGCCCGAGACACTCGCACCGACGACCACCGCACGCTCCCCGACACGGCCGACGTGTTCGCCACCGTATGCGGGGACGGTTTCCAACGTCATTGTCCACCCAGTACCGAGAACGTGTGCAGAAACGCCGATAAGTGTTAGCTATACGAAATTATAGTGGCCGGAGTGAGAGCACCGACGACATTGGTGGACCGAGTGACCTCGAGTTGTCGACACTTTCCAGGCAGATGGGGTGCGAGGCCTGCGTCGTTCAGTCCTCGACGTCGACGATGTTCATCGATTCGTCGATGATCACGCGCAGTTGGTCCCCCTCGTACGGAATCGTGACGCGGACCCGGATCGGCTCCGTCGAAACGACGTCCTGCTCGTGGTTCGACATCGCTTTCAGCATGCGAACGACGTTCGCGAAGTCGTTCGTGTCGTATCCGACGTCGAGTCCCCGATCCGCATAGAACGCCGTCACGCGGGGATGCAACACGAGATTCGATCCTGGCGGTCCGTGTCCAGCGTTTTTGCACGTCGTACAGACCCAGCGTGCCTGGATCTCGTCCCGTCGCCCACAGCTCGGACAGACGCCGTCCGACTCGTGGTCCTCGCAGACGTGGATCGAGCCGTCGACCGAGCCGGAGCAATCGGGGCAGAGACCACCCATCTGCATCGTGAACTTCCCCATCGCACGCACGACCGAGGCCGCGAAGATTTCCTCAGGGGAGGAGCGCGACAGCCCGGCTGGATCGAACGCAAACTGCATGATCGTCCCCGGTGGCTCCTCGCTGCCCGACGCAAACCGCCCCTCGCACTCGGTACAGACCGTGTACAGTTGCTCGTTCTCGTAGGTGACCGCGAGCGGTTCGCCGCACATCTGGCAGTGCAGGTCGATTTCGGTCGGTGAGAGCGTGTTGTCCGCGAGCCCCCTCCCAGCAATGACCGCCCGGATGAGCCGGTGGCCCGCCTGCTTCAACCGGTATCCGTCGGCAGCCGACTCCACGAAATGGCCCTCCAGCTTCTGGAGGTGGTAGCTGAAGTTCCCGGACGTGTCGTAGTCCACCCGATCGAGCAGTTCCGAGAACGACAGCGTGTTTTCGTCGGCGAACGGTTCGTAGGCTTCCCACAGCGCCAGCAGGATGGCCAGGCGCGTCTCGTCACCGACTCGCTTGAAGGCGTCGACTGCACCAGGGCCGGCCGCACCAGCGGCTGATTCGAGCGGTGATTCGGTCCTGTTCCGGTTCCCCATGCGGTACCTTACCACACGCCGATGGAAAAACGGTCGGGAGAGTACTGTTTCCGCGCTGGACGTCTCGCATCGTCCACGTTGCACTCCGAGACGCTGTCCGGAACAGCGACCGAGATCCAGAGCGGGGAGACACTACGCACCCACCGACCGATTCCACTCTTCACGCAAGCCCGACGTTGGCTCTCTATCTCCAGTTCACGGGTGTCTCGAAGGGTGAGACGATCCAGACCGACTGTCGGGAGACGCAACTACCGCGGTCTCTGTCGGAGACGCGTTCGAGACACATCGGCGGGTCGGATCGAGTGGGCTGCCGGTTCAGGAGAACGCCACGAAGGCGCTCAGTCACGGCACCTAGGGTTCACCGATCTGCCTGGAATTGATGGGGAACGCCACGCCGCCGATCGAAGACGAGGCGGTGCTCGTAGACGTGTACGCGGCGTCCATCCATTCGGACGTCTTGTCCGTCCTGAGGGGGTGCCGTGATGGGCCCGGGCGGAATTGAACCTGAGGAAGACGGACCGTTCGCTCCGCTCACGGTTGCGACTTCCAGGGATCAAATCCTCGGCCCATACACCGCTCGTCACAAACGTTCCTCGCGGAGCATGGGCCCGGGCGGATTTGAACCACCGCATACCCGGTTATGAGCCGGGGGCTCTTACCAGACTGAGCTACGGGCCCTCGGTTCCGCGGTACCGGACCTGCCACCAAAACTCTGCCGTCTGACTGCCGTCGTCAGGCACTCCGGAAGCAGTACGCCGATGCGATCGCTAGTCGTCCCGTGTCCTGCCGACGGCGCCGCCTGGTCGACCCACTGCCTCCATACCCTCGCTCCATCTCTTCGCCCTTCGACTACGTTCAACTGCCCGGGCGTAACGTGAACCGAAACCCACCGCACCTATTTTATGAAGTATCACATCCGAGGGGTCAATGGCCGTCGGTGAGTCGTCGTTCGTTGACAGAGATGGAATACTTGTCACGACACAAACCATCTCTCTGCATATTTTCAGCACCGTCCTCGTCATCGGGATGCTAGTCATTCTCGCCGGGGGAGCGAGTGCGACACCATCGCCTCGGCCACAGTCAATCACCTCGGCAACCGCCGAAACGCTGGGCGGTGCTTCTGGTACCGAAATCTGTGACCTCTCAGGCGACCTGGAGCGCGCCTCTCAGGAGGGACGAGTCGGTGACGTCCGCCTGGCAAAACCGTCAGAGCTGAGGGAAATCAACCACTCTCACGCAGTGAGAGAATTCGGGAGCGTGACAGCATTGCTCGCTCTCTCGGATACGACACAGGATACGCGAGTCGGAATCGTTCCACCCGCAGACGCTCGAAACGTGGGGTGGGCGTCCAGGCAAGGAGGAGGTGAAGTCTGTTTGCGCGGGGAACAGCGGGCCATCTGGGACGGTCTGATGACCCACGAGTACGTCCACACCCGGCAGGAGTTCTCGACCGCCGACGACATGGAGTGGTTCATCGAGTCCAGCGCGTTCTACTACATGGCCGTGGTCCCGTATCAGCGCGGAACAATGAGCGAAGAACGCGGGAACGAGCGATTACGTGAACCCACGAGAACTGACAATTCGAGCGATCTCGACTCTCTGACCCTGACCGACGCACGCAGCACTCACACGTTGGCAAGCTACCGGGGAGCTCCGGTTCTGGCCGCGCTCGATCACGAACTTCGCTCACGGACCGACGGCGAGCGGACGCTCGAACACGTCTTTCGAGCCATGACCGACGAGCGGGGCCCGATCACCTACGACGATTTCCAACGAATCGTCGCTGACGTCGCCGGAGAACGGATGGACGACTGGCTGGATCGATACGTGGCGGGATCGGCCGTCGTTACCCCTGACCAATCGCGGGTCGAGGGACTCACTCTGACGTCGCCCGCTGCCACGTCGGACTTCCAAATCGATCGGTTGACCACGCCCTCGGCGCAGACTCCCGGTCCGAATCCTGACACCGGCCGGATAAACGTGACCGTGGACTCGGACACCGAGCTTCGCGTTACGGTGAGAAACGACGGCCGCGTCAGAGATACACAGCGGATTGCCCTGTTTCGACACGTCACAGAGGACGACCCCTCGCCGCTCGTAGCGGCTACTGAAACGCTCGCCGCCGATGGCAGGGCCACGGTGTCGCTCTCGACAGACTTCACAGAGGGACTCGGCCCCGGGAGACACGAGGTGGTCGTCGCCACAGCGGACGACGAGGTCCGGGGCCAGATGTACGTCGAAACGCAGGGGACGCCGACAGTAGCTGGGGACACTTCCGACGGTCGGCGCGAGGACTCGATTTCCACCGAGAACCAGGATTCCCCACCACGCGACTCCGGGTCGGACCAGCGAGTCACGGGATCTGGATATTTCGAAAACGAGCTGTTCCTTCGCGTCGTATCCGCACTCGCTCTATTGGCAGCAGCATTTCTTCTCGGGAGGGCCGTCTCGAAGTTGTGAATTTTCGGGGACGCGGTAGCGCCTCACCCTTCCAATCTAGCAGTCCGCCCGATTTTCCGAGGATACGGTCAATTCACCACGAGTGGTCTCTGTGCAACCAAACGGCCGACGCGGGGAAGTACGTCGTCCGATGCTGTCTTCGGTTACAGTTGGCTCCACTGCCATCGGAGTACTCGGAGATGCAACTCCTCGCCTGCAGGACTCGAAGGAAGAAGCGCCGCCGCCAGGGCTCGAACCTGGGACAACCACGTTAACAGCGTGGTGCTCTACCAGCTGAGCTACGGCGGCCCGCACTCAGGGGTAACCAGAAAACGCTGATAGGCGTTTCGTTTCGCCCCACACATCGACACGCTTTCACGCACTACCCTGCAACCCCAGCCCATGAGCGACGAGGTCGACGCCGTCCTCGAACGCGTCCGTTCCCGGGTCGTCCCGGACGCCGCCGAGCGCGAGGCACTCCAGGCCGCCCTCGACGAGGTCGTCGATCGCGCCGAAGCGGCCGTCGACGACCTCGCCGTCGACGCCGACGTGCTCCACGTCGGCAGCACCGCCAGGGACACCTGGCTGGCCGGCGACCGCGACCTCGACGTCTTCGTCCGCTTCCCGACCGACCTCTCCCGCGCGGACCTGGAGAGCTACGGCCTCGACGTCGGTCACGCCGTCCTGCCGGCGGGACACGAGGAGTACGCCGAGCACCCCTACGTCGTCGGCGAGGTCGACGGCTTCCGGGTGGACCTCGTGCCCTGTTACGCCGTCGACTCTGCCCCAGACGTCAGGTCGGCCGTCGACCGCACGCCCTTCCACAACGAGTACCTCCAGGCGCGCCTCGACCCGACCCTGGCCGACGACGTTCGCGTGGCGAAGCAGTTCCTCTCGGGCATACGCGTCTACGGCAGCGACCTCCGGACGCGGGGGTTCTCGGGCTTCCTCGTCGAACTCCTCGTCCTGCACTACGGGGACGTGCGGTCCCTCCTCGAGGCTGCGGCGGACTGGGGGCCGCCGGTGACCGTCGACCCCGAGAACCACGGGACGACGGACTTCGACGACCCACTGGTCGTGATCGACCCCACGGACCCGGACCGAAACGTCGCCGCGGTCTGCAGCGCCGAGAACGTCGCCCGGCTCCAGCACTACGCCCGGACCCTCCTCGCCGACCCTGACGAGGGACTGTTCGAACCGCGCGACCCCGACCCGCTGTCGGCGACCGACGTCCGCGAGCACTTCGCAACGCGCGGGACGACGCCCGTCGCCGTTCGCTTCGACGTGCCAGACCTCGTCGACGACCAGCTCTACCCCCAGCTCGAGAAGTCAGTGGGCGGACTCACGGCCGAACTCGACCGGCGCGCCTTCGACGTGCTCCGGGCCGACGCGTTCGCCGACGAGTCTGCGGTCCTCCTGGCCGAACTCGAGGTCGCTGCCCGGCCTCGCGTCGAACGCCACGAGGGCCCGCCGGTCCACGTGCGCGAGCACGCGGAGAACTTCTTCGACGCCTACGCGGACGACGACTCGGTCGCGGGCCCCTTCATCGACGACGACCGCTACGTCGTCGAGCGCCAGCGCGAGTTCGAGACCGCAGCGGACTTCCTGACGAGCGACGCACTCTTCGACGTCGCGCTGGGGGCGCACGTCGAAACGGCGCTGCGTCGGGACTACGATGTCCTGGTGGGTGAGGGCGTGGCCGCGCTCGCGGAGGAGTTCGGCAGCGACCTCGCTCGCTACCTGGACCCCGCTCCCTGAGCGCGCTCAGTCGAAGAACGCGTGGCGGACGTCCTCGATGACCTCGCGGGAACGATCGTCGACCGATCCGTCGGCGGGCGCGGGCTCGTAGCCGTCGAAGACCTCGTGAACCGTGCGGATGCTGTGGGAGAGCGTGTCCAGGCCGTATCCGCCCTCCAGGACCATCGCGAGTGCTGCGCCGGCGTCGTCGGCGACGTCACGGACGGCGCTCGTGAGGAGCCCGTACCCCTCGGTGGAGACGCCCATCCGCGAGATGGGGTCGTGTTCGTGGGCGTCGAAGCCGGCACTGATCAGGAACAGGTCGGGGTCGTGCGCCTCGACGGCGGGCCGAATCAGTTCGTCGACGGCGGCGAGGTACTCGGGGTCCTCGGCGCCCGGGGGGAAGGGGACGTTCAGCGTCGCGGACTCGCCCTCGCCGGTGCCGGTCTCGTCGACGTGGCCGGTGCCGGGGAACAGGCCGTCCTCGTGGATCGAGGCGTAGAACACGTCTTCGCGGTCGTAGAAGATGTCCTGCGTGCCGTTGCCGTGGTGGACGTCCCAGTCGAAGATGGCGACGCGGTCGGCGTCGCCGGCCTCAATGACACACTGGGCCGCGACGGCGACGTTGTTGAAGAAGCAAAAGCCCATGGCGTCGTCCTCCACGGCGTGGTGGCCGGGGGGCCGGCCGAGCGAGAAGGGGGTGCGGCGACCGTCGGCGCCGTCGAGGGCAGACGTCGCCGCCCACTCGGCCAGGCCGGCGCTCGCGAGGGCCGCGTCCCAGGTGGCCTCGACGGCGACGGTGTCGGCGTCCCAGTTGCCGCCGCCCGAGTCCGTGAAGGCCTCGAGTTTCTCGACGTAGTCGTCGTCGTGGACGCGCTCGACGTCGTCGACGCTACAGGGGTCGCCGGCGACGTACTCGACGTTGTGGCACTCCGCGAGGACCTCCCGGATGGCCCGGAGCCGGTCGGGACTCTCGGGGTGTCGCGGCCCGGTCTGGTGTTCGAGACACGCCTCGCGGTAGCCGAACCTCATTCAAAGTACTGGGCGAGTTCGAAGTACGCCTCGACGTCCTCGGCCTTGACGGTGCGCCGGTCGGCGTGGCGCGCGAGCGTCGCCGCGGCGGCGGCGACGTCCGTCGCGTAGGTCTCGAGGACTGACGCGAGCGCTACCCGGGCGTCCATGGCGACCCGGTAGCGGCCGTCGACGTCGAGGCGAGCGATGCGATCCACGGGGGCGATGGGCAGGACGAGGTCGTCCTTGTCGGGGACGGCGTCGACGTCGAAGTCCTCGGCCATCAGCGTCTTCCGACCGTCCGCCTCCGCCCGCTCTGCTGCGTCGACCGCCAGCCGCGCCCCCTGGTCCTGAATCCGCCGTGCCAGCTCCTCGGCTGCACCCGCGCTCACCCGGAGCTCCCCGGCCTCACTCCGGATGATGGTGTCCACGGGTGCAAACGGTAACTCGACACTCATACGCCAAAACGGGGCTAGCGCTACCTTAAGGGTTTCCGATACCCCGTCAGAATACCTCGTCCGCGTCGAGGCGACCCTCGTGGACCTCGCCGCGGGCTGTGACCTCCTCCCCGAGCTGGAGGACGGCGTCGGTGTCGACGGTCATCGTCTCCGTGCCGTCGTCGAGGATGGCCGGGTCGCCAGTCTGGACGACCGTCCCCGTGAACTCCACCGATTCGCCCTCGGCCGTCTGGGCGACGGCGCCACCCCCCTCCGCAGCCGGGGTGCCCTCGTCGGCAGTCTCCTCGCCGGTCCCCTCGTCGGTCGCTACGCCGTCGCCACCGTCGTCCGCGAAGGCCGCGAGCCCGCCCGCGGCGTCGGCCTCGCCGCCAGCCGCTGGCGCGACGGAGACGTCGGTGTCGGCATCGTCCAGGACGACGACCGTCGAGCGCCAGCCCGCCGACGCTTCGAGGTCGTCCTGCCACCCGTCCTGGATCTCCACGTCGGCCGCGAGTACCTCGTCGCCGGGCGCGACCTCGAGGTCCGCGAGGTCGCCCCAGAGCGCCACCCGGATGTCCCCGGTGGCGTCCTGGATGCGGACGTTCCGCACCTGTCCCTCCGACCCGTCGTCACGGTCGAAGGTCCGCTTGGGGTCGGTCGATCGGACGACGCCCGCCAGATCGACCACGTCGTCGAGTTCCACCTCCGCGACGTCAGTGGCCTCTGGCGTGTACTCGACGGGCTCGTCGACCGCCTCGACGGCCCCCTGGTCGCCCACGTGCAGTTCGAGGTCGCCGTCGCGCTCGCGGACATAGCCGTCGACCACCTCGACGGCGGTTCCCGGTTCAATCTCGGTCGCGCGGTCGGCCCGGTCGTCCCAGAGCGTCACGCGGATCCGTCCGGTCTCGTCCCCGAGGGTGAGGTTCGCCACCTTCCCCTCAGAGCCGTCGTCACGGTCGAACGTCCGGGGGTCGTCGGTCCCGAGGACGAGGCCGGTCACCGTCACGTCCGACTGGCCCAGGGTCAGCGTGTCGATGCTGGCGCCGCCCCCGGGGTCGACGTCGATATCGACCTCGTCGTCGGCCTCGGCCTGGTCGACGCTGACCTCCAGGCCGCCGTATCCCTCTTTCGGGCGCCCCTTGATACGCAGGACGTCGCCGACGTCGAGTTGGCCCTCGGACACCGCGACGGCCTGCTGGTCCCAGAAGGCCAGCCTGACAGTCCCCGTCTCGTCGGCCGCTTCGACGTTGATGACGCGCCCCTCCTCCTCGTCCTCCCCGTCGCGCTCGAAGGTCCGCAACTCCCCGACCGAGAGCACCTTCGCGATGAACTTGACCTCGTTCATGCCGGGCTCGACGTCGGCGACGCTCCCCACCTCGTTGTCGGCGAGTTCGTGGGCGACGAGCATCGCCGCCGTCTCCTCGTCGGCCAGGCCCCCCATCTGCTCGACCTTGGCCTCGACCGCCTCGCGGAACTCGTCCTCGGAGACGTCGGTCTCGAGGTCCGCGTAGACGTCCTCGATTGCGCCCATTATCCTGTCCACAGGCATGGAATCCGGCCGCTTAAGCGTTGCCGTTGGCCGTTCGCACCCCCGCAGTCCGGCGGTTTTCGCCTCCTCGATTCGATGGCCATCGCGAGCAGGTGCCGCCCGATCCGGGATAAATCTGCGGCCACCGACCCGGACCGTCGCGTCTGCTCAGTGGCCCGCGGTCACGACGGCAGTCCCGTCGTGGACGACCCTCGCCCGGTCGGGGAGGCCGTCGTCGAAGGTCACCGCCGCCTCGTAGACCACGCCGGCAGCCCCCTGGGTGCAGTTGGCGTCGGCGTCCGGATCTGTCGTCGTCCGCACCGCCACCGTAGCCACGTCGGCCTCGCGGTCGTAGTCGACCCGACGGAGGTGGGCGGTCTGGCAGCCGTCGTCGCCCCGGATCGTCCCGTCGACCAGCAGCCGGTCAGGACCGTCCTGGAACGCCACGGCGGCGCGCGGCGCGTTGCCTCCCGCGGTCCGGTCGCGCACTGCGAATACCGACGACGCGACGACCTCACTCCCGTGTCGATCCACGTCTGCCAGGACCGTCTGCCCGTGGGTGATCCGGACGGCGGCCGGGAGGCCACCCTGGAGGGTGACGCTCCCCGCGAACCGCACGACGCCGGTACACATCGTGCACGTCTTGTCGCCGCTACTCGTGTCGAGGGCCACGACGAGCCGATCAGCCTCGGCGTCGTAGGTCGCCGACGCGAGCGTCATCCGGTGACAGGGGTTCGGCGCGGTCACCCGCCCGTCGAACGTGACGCGCTCCCCACCCGGAAAGGCGACGCTCGCACCGGGCTCGTCGCCCGACTCGCAGTCTGTCTCGACGGTTTCGACGGTGGCGTCTGCCACCGCCCGCGGTTGGTCTGGCGTCCGCGTGGGCGTCCCACCGTCGGTCGGCGTCTGCGTCGTGCCGTCGCCGTCGGCGGGGTCGGACCTGGTCGATCCGCACCCGGCGAGCGCGGCGACCCCGACCGCGGCCGCTCGCCGGAGGAGGGCTCGGCGTTCCATACACGCCCCGCGGGGTGCACAATAAAAGTCGTTGGGGAACCCAGAGCGGCCGCTCGCGATCAGCGCTGGACGGTGATTTCGCCGTCGTCGACCTCCACGACGGCGTCGAACAGTCCCTTCAGCGTGGCCAGGTCCTGGTCGTCGTGGGCGGCGGGGTCCACGTGGTAGTGGCCGACCGCGCCGACTGATTTGACGCGGCCGGTGACGACGTGGAGGAACCGGAAGGTGCGCTGGAGGTCCGCGTACTGCAGCAGGGAGGTGATCGAGTCGAAGCAGACGACGATGGGCTGGTCGTCGACCTCGGCGGCGTTCGCTATCCCCGAGAGCATCTCGCTGAGCTGGATCCCGATGCCGGTCAGGTCTGCTGGATTCTCCACCGACTTGACCGCCCAGGCCGGGTCCTCGACGCTCGCGCCCGGTTCGCCGACGGAGACGATGCCGCCACGGGACGGCGAGACGCCGGCGAAGTCGTCCCACTCGGCGACCAGGTCTGACGGCGTGTCGGTGAACGAGACGAGGAGGACGTTCGTCTCCGTGGGATCGGTCTGCGTGAGCAGCTCGTGGCAGGTCTCGTTCTTCCCGGGTCCGAGGGAGGGAGACAGGAGGAGAACGTTCGAGACGCCCTCGAGCTCCGCGAGCTGGGGCGTCGCCTCGTTCTCGTTGGATTCGAGCCGCTCGGCCATTGGTGACGGAACGTGTCGTGACCATTTAAGAATGCTGTTTTCTGTCACTTTCTCACAGCCCGTATACAGATACGCCGGCCGTGCGAATCGAAATCCCTATACGCGGCTCGGCGGTACCGATTGGTGAGTCCGGGTAGGGTAGTGGACTATCCTCTTGGCTTGCGGAGCCAGGGACCGGAGTTCAAATCTCCGTCCGGACGCTTTTCGCGCCGCAACGTCGCGAGCGAAGCGAGCGACCAGCGGCGCGGAACGCAGACTCACCGGAGGTTTGAGCCAGCAAGTCGCATGCCCGCGCAACCGAGCGAAGCGGCCCCGACCAACGGGAGGGTCCGATGGCGAGCGGCGAAGCCGCGAGCCGAAGCGAGGTGAGCAGGACCGTCTTGCGCTGTTCAAATCTCCGTCCGGACGTTCGCTCCTCGCGAACGCTTTACTCCGTTCAGCGCTCGCTTCGTCCCTCACGTCCGGCGGGCTCCCGGTTCGCTTCGACGCTCACGTCCTTCACCCCACCACCTCCGCTGTTCAGCACTGGGCAAGCAATTTATCGGGGCCGCATCAACAACTTGGCATGACGCCTGCCGGTCCGTCTGACGACGGGGAGACCGATCACGCGTTCGTTTACTGTGCGTCCTGTGGATCGAAGGCCCCGACCTCGTGGTCGTTTTGTCGCTCCTGCGAGTCGTCGCTCGACGACGCACACCCACCCGAACACGGCCTGGAACGGATCGGGGCGGACGACGTGTTGGACATGGAAGCCACCGGCTGTCCAAAGTGTGGGAACGAGGACGTCGACGTCGACGAAGTCGCGACGACCGGGATGGGCCTGACGAGACTCTTCGACGTACAGAACCGTCGATTCCACGTCGTCACCTGTGCGAACTGCGGGTACACGGAGTTCTACCGCGGCCAGGATGCCGACATCGTCGTGGATCTCTTTTTCGGCGGCTGATCGCCCCGACTCGGTTTCTGGAACGGCGACGACGCCACGGGGCCCGTCCCACCACCTGATCGCCATCGTCGGGCTCGTCGTCGCGTTCTTCGGCCTCGCGCTCTTCGCACTGGCGATCCGGGGGGCTCGGCGTCCTCCGCGCGTAGTCCCTCGCGTCGGGCGTCAGACGCGAAAGACCCGTTAGTCCTCGGGTCGGACCGTCGGCCATGCGCGCCCACCTCCAGGCCGGCGTCGCCATCTACAACGCCGGTCGGTACCACGCCGCCCACGACGCCTGGGAGGACCGCTGGCTGGACCTGGAGTCGGGCAGCGACGACGAACAATTCCTCCACGGCCTCATCCAGTTCACGGCGGCGGTCTTCCACGCCCGCAACGGCAACTGGTCCGGTGCGACGGGCCTGGCAGCGAGCGCCAGCGAGTACCTCGCAGCCCTCCCGGCGGACTACCGAAGCGTCGACGTGGGGGCAGTCCGGGACTATCTGGCGACGATGGCTCGTGACCCCGAGGTGATCGAGCGAGAGCGACCGCTGGCGCTGACCCACGAAGGCGCCGTCGTCGGCCCGACGGACCTGGACCTGGACGCCACGCTCGTTGCGGCGGACGTCCTCGCCGAGGAAGACAGCTACGACGTGGCGGTCGTCGACCGGGCCAGCGAGTACGCGCGGGCAGATCTGGCTGCGGACGTGGCGAGCAGCCCCTTCGTGTCCCTGCTGTTCGACTTCGTCCGGGAGCCAGCACATCGGGGCGTGGTCTTTCAGCGCCTCTCGGAGCACGTCGACCGGCGACGGAGTCGCGAGGAGGACGTCGACGGCCTGTTCGAATAGCGCTGGCCCGCTGGGTTGCCGTGACCACCCCGGAGGGGGCCCCGCCCATTCGTCCACCAGCGCTGCCCCCGCGCCGTAAAGAGTGGCTCTATTTTCACTACCATGGTCTATATACGACTATATCGACACCGATGCGGGATAGACGCGACCGAACAATACACTTTTTCGGGAATAGGGCTCCAAACGTCCAAAACACTTTAGTAGGGCTGACCGTATGGTCTACACGTCCATGAGCACCACTCCATCCACGTCGGTTGGCTCGCCAGAACCACGCGATTCGTCGGTACTGCCCCGCTCGGCCAGTTACCTGGGCTGTCGTCACTGCGGCGAGGGCGCCCTCGTCTGGGATCCCGAGGCCGAACAGTCCCGCTGCGGCTGCTGCGGTGCACTCGATTGAGTATGTCCCTCTCCGCGAAACTCCTCGATCGGTTCGCCGTCGAGCGCGGCTACGAGTGTACCTCCTGTGGGCAGCCCTACGAGGAAGAACGGCGCAACTGCCTCGCCTGCGGCGTCGACGCGGTCAGCCCGCGCGGAACGTAAGCGTCCCCGCCCGGCTCTCCACGAGCGGTCGACCTACGCGATCTTCTCCTCGCCGTCCCACTCCGCGGAGTTGTCCTGGGGCTCGTAGCCCAGCACCTCCTTGGCGCGCTCCAGCGAGTAGTACTTCCGGTCGTTGTCGGAAATCCCATACACGATCTCGTAGTCGTAGTCGGCCTCCAGGGCACACCAGTGGATCTGCGCGCAGTCCCGCATAGAGAGCCACATCGCCTGGCCGCGCTCGTAGTCGATCGGCGGGTGGTCCTCGTTGAGGTTCCCGATGCGGACGTTGCAGACGGAGATGCCGTACTCGTCGTGGTAGTAGCGCCCGATGAGTTCGCCGGTGGCCTTGCTGACGCCGTAGAGATTCCCCGGACGTGGCAGTTCGGTCCCGTCCAGGAGGGGATCCGTTTCGGGCCGGTACATCTCCGGCGTGCGCTCCTCGGTCTCGAAGGCGCCGACGGCGTGGTTCGAGGAGGCGTAGACGAAGCGGTCGACGCCCTCGTCGACGGCGGCCTCGTACATCTTCTGGGTGCCGTCGATGTTGTTGTCGAGGACGCTCCGCCAGGGGGCGGAGGGACGGGGATCGCCGGCGAGGTGGACGATCGCGCCGACGCCCTCGACGGCCTCGGCGACGTCGTCGTCGCTCTGGACCTCGCCGACGGTGTAGGGGAAGTCCGGTTCCTCGGCGGGCTGGCTGTGGAACATGAGTCGCCAGTCGTACTCCCCGGCGAGCCCCTCCAGGATCGCCTTCCCGACGTGGCCCCCGGCCCCCGTCAGTAACACCGGGTCGTCCATTCAGTCTCACCCAGGCGAGGACCCTGTAAGTAGCATACGGTTTGGGGCGGTCCGCCCGACGTGCGGACTGGTCACGACAAGAGGTAAGGGACCACCGCCGGAGGTCGGATCATGGACGATTCCCGCCCGGCCACCGAGCCCGAGACCGCCTGCTTCGAGGCGGGCATCAAGTTCGGGTCGCTGTACCACCAGTTCGCGGGCACGCCGGTCAGCCCCGAGAGTGCGCCGTCGCTCGCACGCGCCATGGAGGACGCCATCGAGAACCAGCCCCACTGTGCCGACGTCTCCGTCGAGATTTTGACCGACGAACTCGCGGCGGCAATCGGGGACGCTGCGGACTACACCGAACTGACCGGCCGGTTGCTCGACGTCCAGATCGTCGTCGACTACGAGGGCGTCGTCGTCGAGACGAGCATGGCGATGCAGGACGGCTACCCCCTGATGCAGGTCGACGGCGTGCAGCAGGACTGACCGTCGCGCCGGGCCGCCGGCCCGTCGCGTCGTTTCGGAGTCGGCAATCCTCCGGGGTCGACGTCTGGCGATTTCACTTCCACTTTCAGGCTCGCTTTTAATCCCGTACCGGGCGTACCCAGTGACATGTCCCAATCGACGCTCGACGACGACGATCTCTTCGGGGAGGCGGCCTCGGAGATGCGCGCGGACGTCGAGGACAGCCTGGACGCGGCCACCGCGTCGCTCCCGGCACCGGACGACGTCTGGGCGGTCGACGCCGACAACACCCTCGGCGTGCTGAACGCGCTCCGGTCGGCCCTCGACGTGGACGACGCCGAGGACCACCTGCGCGACGCGAAGAAGTGGTACACGATGGGCGAGCGCGCAGACGCCTTCGAGGACGGCGACGACCTCGCAGCGCGCATCGAGGAGACGGAAGACCTCCTGACTGCGGTCGCGAACGCCCGCGAACAGGTCGGTGAGCTGACTGGCACAGTCCCACAGCTCCGCAGTCAGCTGGAGGACGCGGCCGAGGCCGCGGACGAGGCCGACCCCGAGACCGACGCAGACGGGGGTGCCGAAGCCGAAGCGGACGCGTAGTCGCGGACGACGCAGTCACTACCTCGCCTGTGCAGGTCACTGCACACACCTTCTCGCGGTTTTCACGGATCACCACCCCGCTCACCGACGGCGCCCCTCAGTCGGAGCGTTCGCGCTCTTCGACCGCGGCGAGGAGGTCCACGAGGGCGTCCGCGGCGGCCGCGAGGAGCGCCCCGCCGACCTCGGGGTCGCTCGTGCCCGGATCGCCGACGGCACCGCTGTCGGAGAACTCCGCCGTGTCGTAGGCAAGGTTCGCGCCGGCAACCCACTCGCCCCACCCTTCGGCACCCTCCTCGCGCGCCTGCGCGAACGCCTCCGTATCCACGAGGTCCGGGTGGAGGTGCCGGACGAGACTCGTCTCCACCGGGCCTCCGTGGCCCATGCTGGCGTCGGCGGGGAGGCCTGCCGCTTCGGGATCGACTGCGTCGAACCAGGTGAACGGGACGGCGTAGGCGTCGCCGTCGCGCGTGACGCGCCCGCAACACTCGCGGAGGGGGGCGACGTTCCCCCCGTGGCCGTTGACCACGACGACGCGGTCCCAGCCGTGAGACGCCAGGCTCTCGACAGTCTCGCGCACGTAGCGCCGAAACGTCTCCTCGGTGACCCACAGCGTCCCCGCGAAGTGGCGGTGCTCCTCAGCGACGCCGACCGGGACCGGCGGGGCGACCACCACCTCGCCGTCGTAGGTCTCGGCGCCCCGGGCGGCGACGGCCTCGGCGGCGATCCGATCCGTCCCCAGCGGCGCGTGCGGGCCGTGTTGCTCGGTGCTCCCGACGGGGAGGAGCGCGAGGTCGGTCGCGGCCGCGTCCGCGTCCGGCCAGGCGACCTCTGCGAGGTGCATATCGGCGCGTGGCGGGGGAGGGGCTTAAGACCGCGGGCTCCCTAGCCCTCGTCAGGTCGCGGTGTCGACCCCCTCGCCACTGGAACGTGTCGGCACGCGAACCGGATTTCCCCGCGACGCCTTCGTAATACCTAAGAACCGAAGCCCGATAGTTCGAGTAAGATGCTGGGTATCCTTTCGAGCCTGCTGACCGCGGGCGGGTGGTTCCCCGTCGGTCAGGCCGGTGGCGTCTCCCAGACTCCCGAGGCGTTGTTCCAGCAGATTTTCGTCGTCTTCACAATCCTCGGGTCGCTGGTCGGGATCGTCGTCATCGGATACACACTCCGCAACGCGTACAAGTATCGCGACGGGACCGGCAGAGGCGCGGCGGCCGACGACGACAAGAAGGTCACGCGACCCGAACCCGGCCAGATCCCAACGGGATCGGGCGGGGGCAAGAAGCTGTTCCTCTCGTTCGGGATCAGCGCCGTCATCGTCCTCTCGCTGATCGTCTGGACCTACTCCGCGCTCCTGTACGTCGAGAACACGCCCGAGCAACAGGAACCGGACCTCACCGTCGAGGTGGTCGGCGAGCAGTTCTCGTGGCGGTTCGTCTACCCGAACGGCCACACCACCTTCAACGAGATGGTCGTCCCGGAGGACGCGATGGTGAAAATTGAGACGACCACTGCGGACGTGTTCCACAACTTTGGGATACCCGAATTCAGAGTGAAAACAGACGCCATGCCAGGACATACGACAGAATCGTGGTTCGTTCCGGACGAACGGGGCAACTTCACGGCACACTGCTACGAACTCTGTGGAGCCGGCCACTCGGGCATGGACGCCCAGGTCCGGGTCGTCTCCCAGGAGGAGTTCGACCAGTGGTACGCCAACACCCAGGAGAGTAGCGGGAACGAGAGCGCGAGTGGCAATCAGACCGCCAGCGGGAACGCCACCGCCGGCGGACACTCCAGCCTGATCGAGGCCGCTGGCCTCGGAGGTGTCGGCGCGTGAGCGAACACGCCGAGGGGAGCCACCTGCCCCCGCGGTCGACCGTGAAGCGGTGGCTGGTGACGACCAACCACAAGGACGTCGGCATCCTCTACATCGTCACCGCGCTGTTCTTCCTCGTCTTCGGTGGCATCCTGGCGCTGCTCATCCGCACCCAGATGTGGAGTCCGGGCGGGACGATCCTCTCGGGGATGGGCTACAACCAGGCGGTGACGGGCCACGGGCTGTTGATGGTCTTCTGGTTCATCTCGCCGTTCGCCTTCGGGCTGGCCAACTACGTCGTCCCGATCCAGATCGGGGCCGAGGACCTGGCCTTCCCGCGCCTGAACGCCCTCTCGTACTGGATGTACCTGTTCTCGGGGCTCCTGTTCGGCTCCTCCTACTTCCTGGGGAGCTCCTTCCAGGGCGGCTGGACGCTCTACGCGCCGCTGAACGTCCCGACCTACATCCCCGACGTCGCTGCTGTGGGTTCGGTGGCGGCGATCCTCGCACTCTTGCTGTTCGTCGCGTCTGTCACCATCTCGTCGGTGAACTTCCTGACGACGATGTACCGCATGCGTGCGAAGGGACTCCGGATGCGCGACCTCCCGCTCTTTAGTCTCTCGATCGTCCTGACGGTCTGGATGATGCTGTTTGCCTTCGCCGCCCTGCTCGCGGCGCTCATCATCCTCAGCGCGGACAACATCTTCGGGACGACCTACTTCGCCAACGAGGCCGGTGGCGCGATGCTGTGGACCCACCTGTTCTGGTTCTTCGGCCACCCCGAGGTGTACATCGTCTTCTTCCCCGCGCTGGGCATCATGGCCGAGACCTTCCAGACCTTCTCGGGCAAGCGCCTGGTCGGTCGGAAGTGGTTCATCCTCGCGATGGTCCTCGTGGCGCTCCAGAGTTTCGTGGTCTGGATGCACCACATGTTCCTGACGGGAATCAACCTCCCGGTGAAGACGATCTTCATGGCGACGACTATCGGGATCTCGTTGCCGTTCGACCTGATGATGTTCGCGCTGATCTACACGATGATCAAGGGGAAGGTCCGCTTCACCGTGCCCTTCCTCTGGAACCTCGGCGCGGTCATCCTGTTCATCGTCGGCGGCATCACCGGCGTCTTCCTGGGCGCGGTCGTGCTCGACTACCAGTTCCGCGGCACCTACTGGGTGGTCGCGCACTTCCACTACGTGATGGTCGGCGGTGCGACCGCCATGTTCGGCGGGCTCTACTACTGGTTCCCGAAGATGACCGGCAAGATGTACGACCGGAAACTCGGGATGGCGAACTTCCTGACGTACTTCGTCGGGTTCAACCTCCTGTACTTCCCGATGTTCGTCGTCTGGGAGACGCCGCGGCGCGTCTTCGAGTACAGCGAGGCCTTCACCCCGTGGCACCGGGTCGCCACGGTCGGGGCGTTCCTGCTCGCCTCGTCGTTCCTGATCATGTTCTACAACCTGGCGAAGAGCATCTACGCCGGCGACCCGGCGCCGGACAACCCCTGGGAGTACGGGTCGACCATCGAGTGGTCGATTCCGTCACCGCCGCCGCTGGAGAACTTCCCGAAGGGCATCCCGAGCTACACCACCGGCAAGCTCGAGTTCCTGAGCGAGGACGAGGCCATCGAGCAGAGCGACCGCGTGTCCTCGTCCGGCCACGCCGCACCCGCGGCCGCGGACGGTGGGACCGTCACGGCCACCGAGGGTGCGCTGGCGACGAGTGCCGAACCCGCCCTCGAGGCGGGACACGAGGACGATCACGTCGACCACGCGAGCTGGTGGCCGGTCACGCTCAGCCTCGCCGGCTTCGTGACGTTCCTCGGACTGGCGGGGATCCAGTTCGAGTACTTCCTCTGGCCCGGCCTGTTCGCCATCTCGTTCTTCATCGCCTACCTGGGGATCGAGGGCGCGCGTCGCGACGGCTTCGCGTCCATCCACGCGTTGATGCTCGGACTGGGCGCTGCGGGCTTCCTCGTGGTGCTCCAGCTCCTGTCCATCGACAAGGGCGGGCTGGGCGCGGCCATCGACGGCGCGAGCCCGTACTTCTACGTGACCACCCTGGGCGCGTTCATGGGGACGGCCTCGCTCATCTCGATGGGCTGGGAGTCGTTCAACGTCCCCGAACCGGTCCTGGCCGAGCGCTGGCCGTTCGCGGCCGTCGGCAAGTGGAAGCTGGGGATGTGGGTGTTCCTGGCCTCCGACGTCATCCTGTTCGGTGCGTTCATCGGCTCGTACCTGTTCATGCGGGTCGCGAACGGCTGGACCGACTGGCACCACCTCATTCCGGAGGCCCACGTCACCATGCCCGGGCTGATCAACACGTACCTGCTGCTCGCGAGTTCCTTCGCGGTCGTCGTCGCGCTGGAGGCTGCAAAGCACGAGAAGCGCAAGCAGCTGATCGGGTGGCTCTTCCTCACCTTCGCGCTGGGGATCGGCTTCCTGATCAACAAGGGCATCGAGTGGCAGCACCTCGCGCACCTCCACACGGAGGCCTTCCCCGAGGGCTGGTTCCTCACGACGAACGTCGCGTCGTCGACGTTCTTCCTGACGACCGGCCTGCACGGGGCGCACGTGATCGTCGGCCTGCTGATCACGCTGTTCCTGATCGTGCGGGCCTGGACGGGCGCCTACATGGGCGAGGAAGCGTCCGGGACGGTCGAGTACTTCGGCCTGTACTGGCACTTCGTCGACATCGTGTGGCTGTTCCTGTTCCCGCTGTTCTACATCGTCTAAGGTGATTCACAATGTCACAACTCAGAACCTACACGATCATGTTCGTCGTCCTGATGGTCTTCTCGACCACGCAGGCGATGCTCGAGTTCACGGGACTGCTCGAACAGTACTACTGGGCCATCTTCGGCGTCATCATGGTCCTCTCCACGATCAAGGCGGTCGTCGTCGCTGGCTGGTACCAGCACCTGCGCTACGAGCCCCGCTCGGTCACCTACATGATCGCAAGCGGCGTCCTCGCCGTCGTCGCGCTGACGACCGCCGCGGCCTACTCCATCCTGTAGCGGGTCGGCACTTACGCCTTCTCACGGTTCGTCCTTCTCGCCCGTTTCACGTCGTTCTCAGCGTCGCGACGACCCAGTCAGACGTCGCCACTCGCTCCCCGTCACCCGCTCCTGGCCCGCGACTGGCGCGGCTGCGTGCGCCACGTCTCCTGGATGGACGTGCAGGTCCCGTCGGCGACGCGTGCTGGCGACGAGGCAGACGATATAAGCCACCGCGTCCCCACGGTTCACGCGACCGTGCGAGTAGAGTGTCAGGTCTGCGGGCGCATGATCGGCAAGGGGCCGGAGGGACTGGGCATCCGCCGGCACAGCGGCGTCCACCGCCGCGAGTTCGAGGCGGCCGTCGGCCGCGAGCCCGAGGACTACGCGGAGGTCCGCGAGGTCCTGGGCGACCGCGAGACGGAGCAGGCACGGTTCTCGGCCCTCGATCTGCGCTGAGTGCGTCGGTTCAGTCGCCGGTGACGGGCTGCCGTGACCGGGAGCCCTGGCGACGCCAGGGCCGGACCGGGCGTCGCCTCACACGTCACGCACACGCTGGTGGACGTGCGTCTGGCGAACGCGCGTTGGGACTGAGGTCAGTGACAGGTAGACGGAAGAACGAAGCGGTGTGGGTCGCAGTGCCGGTTCAGGCGCCGAAGGCCGTCAGGAGCTGGCCGCCGACCGCCAGGAGGACGACGAGCCCCAGCGTGATGACGGCCTCGCCGATGGCGAACGCGTGGGGGTGGCCCCGGGACCGACCGAGGGCGTAGACGCCGGTGGTGGCGAACCCGAGAACGAGGACGCCGAACACGCCGAGTAGCATCGTGACGCTCCCGCCCTGCACGGCCGCGAGGACGGCCCCGGCGGTCAGGAGGACGAGGAGGATGAACCCGACGACCCAGGCGTTGACGGAGCGGACGAGCTTGCTCACGCCGCCCGGTTGGGGCCCGCTCAGCTCTGGCGTGTAGTGCTCCCAGCTTCTGCCTCGGGCCGTCGCGACGAACACGATCACGGCGAGTGCGAACATGACTCCGGCACTCGCGAGATAGACGTACGACACCATGCGTTGTTAGCGTCGATTGCCCCTCCGCCGTTATAACCGGTTCGGAACCGCTCGGGCTCCCGCGTCAGTCGTCGTCGGCGTCGGTCCGTGACCGGCGGCGCTGGGCGCGCTCGACGAATTCGGCCGGCAGGTCGTCGATCTCGCCGGCCTGGACGGCCCAGAGGTTAGCGTAGAGGCCGTCGGTCGCGAGCAGTTCCTCGTGGGTGCCCCGCTCGACGACCGCCCCGTCCTCGAGGACGACGATCTCGTCGGCGTCCTTGACCGTCGAGAGCCGGTGGGCGATGACCAGCGTCGTCCGATCCTCGGTGAGGCGGTCGAGGCTGCGCTGGATCAGCAGTTCCGTCTCCGTGTCGACGCTGGAGGTGGCCTCGTCCAGGACGAGGACCTCGGGATCCCGGAGGATGGCGCGGGCGATGGCGATGCGCTGGCGCTGCCCGCCCGAGAGCTTGACGCCGCGCTCGCCGACCATCGTGTCGTAGCCCTCGGGCAGGTTCGAGATGAACTCGTGGGCCTCGGCGGCCCGGGCCGCCTCGCGGACCTCCTCGTCGGTCGCATCGGGCGACCCGTAGGCGATGTTGTCCCGCGCGGTGCCGTAGAACAGGAAGTTCTCCTGGCTGACGTAGCCGATGGCCTGCCTGAGACTCGGGACGGTCACGTCTCTGACGTCCTGACCGTCGACGCGAACGGCGCCGTCGTCGACGTCGTAGAGGCGCATGAGGAGCTTGACCGCCGTCGACTTGCCGGCCCCCGTCGGCCCGACGAGCGCGACCGTCTCGCCGCCGTCGGCGGTGAAGCTCACGTCCGAGAGGACGGTTTCGTCGTCGTAGGCGAAGGTGACGTCGTCGTAGTCGACCCGGCCGTCGGTGACGCGGAGGTCGGGGGCGTCGGGGTCCTCGGCGAGGCGACCGGAGGTCGCCATGAGGCCGAGCACGCGCTCGGCGGAGGCGTAGGCCCGCTGGTACATGTTGATGATCTGGCCGAACTGTGCCATCGGCCAGATGAACCGCTGGGTGTAGAAGATGAACGCGACGAAGGTCCCGATGGAGACGGTCCCCGCGAAGACCCACCAGCCCCCGACGACGAAGGTCACGACGAAGCCGAACCCGGCCAGGAGCCGGAGCCCGGGGAAGAAGGTGATGCGCGTCCCGATGGCGTCCCAGTTGGCGTCGTAGTAGTCCTGCGAGGAGTCCTCGACGCGGTCCGATTCGAAGGCCTCGGTGGTGGAGGTCTTGATGACCTGGATGCCCCCGAGGTTGTTCTCCAGCCGGGAGTTGAGCTGTCCGACCGACGAGCGGACCGTCGCGTACTTCGGTTGGATGATCTCGATGAACTTCCGCGTGAACAGCGCGATGATCGGGACCGGGAGCAGGGCGACGAGCGCCAGTCGCCAGTCCAGCCAGAGCATGATCGCCGCGATGCCGAGCACCATGACGATCATCCGGGAGACGGAGTTCAGCCCGTCGTTGAGGAACCGCTCCAGGCGGTTGACGTCGTTCGAGAGGACGGACATCAGTTCGCCCGTCTGCTTGTCGGCGAAGTAGCCCATGTTCAACCGCTGCATCTGGTCGTAGGTGTCCGTCCGGACGTCGTGCTGGACCCCCTGGGCGAAGCGGTTCCAGCCCCAGTTGCGCAGGTAGTGAAAGACCGCCGCACCGGCGAAGGTCGCGGCGACGATCACGCCGGTGAGGACGAGCTGGCTCGCCGGGTCGCTCGGTAGCCAGGCCTGGGGGACCAGGGGGAGGCCGAAACCGGAGTCCGCTACCGCCCCCTCGACGACCCTCCGCGCGAGGAAGGTGTCGATGGCCAGCGCGAGCAGGAGTGGTGGGGCCAGGTCGAGGAGCCTGGCGAACACGCTGGCGACGAGACCGACCACGAAGTACGTGCGGTGTGGGCGTCCGTACTCCGCAAAGAGCCGATACATCGGCCGGTCGACCTGCTCCCGCTCCCGCTCGAAGGCCTCCTCCTCCGGCCCGGCGTCGACGTTCACACCGACAGCAGGGGACCGCGCGCAAAAAGGCCGTCGTCGCCCCGAACGCCGGCTACCGCTCCGCAGTGACGTTCGCCGGGATCACCACGCAGTCCCCGGCACCTACACCTGTCTCGTTCGTGAAACCCCGTGGCACCTCCAGGACGTAGGCACCCTCGCCAGGGAAGTTCCCGTTCCCGCCCGGAATCTCCTCGGGGACCGGCGCGTGGTGGATCGTCGTGATCTCGCCCTCCGCCGAGACGAAGACGATGTCCAGCGGGAAGTCCATCTCACGCATCACGTAGGTGTGACGCGCCTCCGCGTCGTGGACGAACAGCATGCCCTCGCCGTCGGGAAGCGACTCGGTGTCGCTGAGGCCCGTGTACCGAAGGTCGGACGTGTCGGCGATGCGCACGTCCACGGTGGCGAGCACCGTCCCGTTCGCGGCCTGGAGGCGCACCGTGGTCCGATCGTAGGGATCGCCGGGGACGACTTCGGAGTCGGCAGTGGCGTTGGCACAGGCCGTGGCGTTGGCGTCGACGGGGTCGACGTTCCCGCCCGACCCTGCACCGAGGACGACGGCGGCGACACCGAGAAGCGCGAGGCCGAGCACCAGGCCGACGGCCCACGGGCGGTCCATGCGGGTGTGTGCGTTCCCCGTCGTCTAACCGCTTGCGCTGGAGAGAAAGCATTATTCGTACACGTCGGCTTGGGTCGAGTGCGGGTTCGTGGTCTAGCTGGTCATGACGCGGCCTTTACAAGGCCGAGGTCGGCGGTTCGAAACCGCCCGAACCCACTGTTCTGCTGCGAACGAAGTGAGCAGCGAACAGTGGCGAGGGCGCGTTTCGAACCCTGCGAGGAACGCGCAGCGAGCGACCGCGAGCGAGCATTTCTCGCTCCGGTTCGAAACCGCCCGAACCCATCGTCACCGGTCTGCTCCTCCTCGCGGGGTCCCACTGGCGACCAATCCGGCCACGGAGTCTAGCCACCCACCGGCTCAGGGAAGCGCGTCGAGCAACTCCTCGCGGAGTGGCTCCTTCGCAGACTCGAGCTGGAGGTTCAACGCCGCACAGTCCGTGAGCTCTTCGACCAGGTCGATGCCGGCCGAGGTGTTCGTCGCGATGCCGGAGACGAGGTCCGGCGAGGTCCCGAAGGCGTCCTCGATACCCACGACCGCGTAGGGGTCGGTCGCGCTGAGGACGGTGAAGGTTATCTGGTCGGCTATCATCTCGACTGCGGCCTCGCCGTTGTACGGTTCGAGGGGGCTCGCGCCGGCCTCGACGACGAGAACGTCCGGGTCGTGGGCCTCGATTCGACCGAGGAGCCCTCCGATCGCCTCGCGGTAGGTCGATTCCGGCACGACGGTCGTCGGGAGACCGGCGTCGACGAAGTCGTAGATGGGGTCCGCGCCGGCGACCTGCATCGAGAGGACGTCCTTCCAGGTTCCCGCCCCCGTCAGCTTGCACGCGGCGACGTCGTAGCCCTCCTCGACGAGGAGCCTGGTGATGACGCGCCCGCTGATGGTCTTGCCGGCGGACATGCTCGTCCCGTAGACGAGCACGACGGGCGTTTCGACGGTCGCGCCCGCGGACTCGACCCGGTAGTCGGACATTCGGGCGAGATCCTCGGGGAGCGAGACGTGTCCCTCGTACTCGAGTTCGATGGGCGTGTCGGCGAAGGGCGACGCTGACGTCACTCGGCCCAGGACGCCCCCGCCCGTCAGGACCTGCATGCGGCCGTCGTCGTCGACGGCGCGCCAGTCGCCCACCAGGCCACGCGTGGCGCGGCGGGTTCCCAGGGCGCCGACGAGCGTCTCGCCCTCCAGGAGTTCGACGCGGCGGCCCTGTGGATTCTCGACGCGCACGTCGGGTGCGGGCCGTTCGGTCACGCGACCGAGGACGTAGTCCCCGGTCGCCCACTCGTCTCGTGGCCGGGATTCGATGCCGTAGGAGCGGTCGGCCAGCTCTGCGATTCGCGTGATCGAAGCGTGGACGTCGGCGTTCATTGGTCTTCTTCGAGTTCGTCCGCAGGATTCTCGGGGAGCGGTTCGTCGACGAGGCAGGCCGCAAGCAGCGCAACCCGGTCCGCGAGTGCGTCGAGTTTGACGTGCTCGAAGGGCTGGTGAGCCCCGTCGCCGACGGCCCCGAAGCCGTCGATGGTCGGCGCGTACTGGCTGGCGTCGTTCCCGTCGCTACCCCCGCCGGAGCGGGTCCCCTCGAGGTCGAGGTCCAGGCGGCGCCCGATCGACCGAACCCGGTCCCAGAGCAGCCGGTTTCCGGGGGTCTGTTCCATCGGCGGCCGGCCGAACGAGCCGTCGACGCTGATCGTGGTCCCCGGCGTCGTCGCCTCGATGGCCCGGATGTCGGCCTCGATCGAGCGCGCCGCCTCTTCGGTCGGCGCGCGGACGTCGACCTCGGCCTTCGCCGTGGGCGCGACGACGTTCGACCGGAGCCCCGCCTCGACCTCGCCGACGTTGACGGTGACGCCCGACTCCCGGTCGCTGAGCGCGTGCAGGCGGTGGATCACGTGCCCCAGCTCTTCGGTCGCGCTGGCGCCCTCCTCCGGTTCGAGCCCGGCGTGTGCCGCCTTGCCCTCGATGCTGACGGTGAAGTGTCCGACCGACTTGCGCGCGATCTTGATCTTCCCCTCGGGGCCGCTGCCCGGCTCCAGGACGAACACGCGGTTGGCACGCTTGGCGAGGTCGCGGATGCGCGGCTTCGATTCGGGGCTGCCGACCTCCTCGTCGCTGGAGACGAGCGCGTGGATCGGCAGGGGCGGGTCGAGACCGAGGTCGTCGATCGCGCGCAACGCGAAGACGAGCTGGGTCAATCCCCCCTTCATGTCCAGCGAGCCCGGCCCGTCGAGGACGCCATCCTGGACCGACGGCGGGTCCTCGTCGACCGTGCCGAGCGGCCACACCGTGTCCGCGTGCCCGAGCACGAGCTGGATCTCTCCGGAGTCGGTCGCCGTCGGCGACCACGCTTCGAGGCGCCCGCCCGTGTCTTCGCCCTCGACGCGATCCGTCGTCAGGCCGACGTCCTCGAGGTCGGTCGCCAGCCGCTCGAAGAACCGGTCGAAGGTCGCTTCCTCGTCGGATGGCGTCTCGACCTCGACGAGTTCGAGGAGGTGGTCCGCCAGGTCCCCGCGGTGATCCGCGACCCAGTCGCGGATGCGATCGTCCGGCCGGAACTCCTCGCTGGAGGCGGTCACCGTTCGAACTCCTTCGGAAACGGAAAGGCGTTCGACTCGTCGACGCTGGCGTACCGGTCCGGGTAGAAGTACGTCAGGACCGGCGCCCGCTCGAAGATGGGCTCTGGCTCGGCGTCGGCGGCCCGGTAGGCGTCGGCGTGGACGTGCTTGGCGACGACGTCGCCCACGACGAGCGCGTTCTCCCCGAACCCGTCGACGATCTGGTCGAGTTCACACTCCAGGACGGCGTAGGCGTCGGCCACCGCCGGCGCGTCGACAGCCTCTGCCGCCGCGGTTTCGACGCCCGCCAGCGTTGGCTTGTCTCCCTCCTCGGTCCGCTCGCCGGCGGCCAGGGTGGCCTCGAGTATCCGCTCCGGGCGGGGATAACTCACGGTGAACTCCCCGGTCCGTTCGGCGTTCCCGTACGTGGCGTGGCGGGGAGTGCAGACGAACCCGAAGAAGTCGGACCAGCCCAGCGGCATCGCCATGTGTTTCGGCGCGAGGTCCGCCGCCCCGTCGGCCTCCCGCGTCCCGACGATGACGAGCGGAAACGGCGTGTAGACGGACTCGAAGAAGGGTTGGTCGGGCGGCAGCGTGATCACGTCCGGATCGTCTGAGAGGACCATCGACTATCTGGTGTGTGGTCTCGGCCAGCGGAAAAGTCAGTTGTGGTGATTCCAGCGAGGCGGAAACGACGGCGCGCCGATCGCGACCGACCGGCGTGACAGTCGTGGGCTGTCCCCTCCACCGTCGATCAGAAGATCTTTTCGCGCCAGCCAGAGACACGTGCCCATCGATGGACGATACCGGCGACGCTCCGGGGCACCGAGCGCCCTCAGCCGGGGTGCCACCCACGGGACGGTCGGGGGCCCCCAGCCGATGACCTCGAGCCGTCGGTCCCGACGTCGCAGGGCCCTCGGCGTGGGCCTCGGCGTGTTCCTGCTGTTGGGAACGGTGACCGGGTTACTCCCGAATCCGGTCTACACGCGGATGGTCGCGCGGAGGCCTGCGGACTACCTGTTTCTCGTGGCGACCGCTGCCTTCGCCGCGGCGTTCGTCTACCAGCGGTCCCTGGCCGAGGAGCCCATCGGCGATCGGGTCGCGGTGGGCGGCGTCGTGGGCGGATTCCTGGCGTTCGGCTGTCCGATCTGCAACGCCGTCCTGCTGGCGCTGTTCAGTTCCTCGGCGATCATGACCTACGTCGACCCCCTCCGACCGCTGCTTGGCGCGGTGAGCGTGGTGCTGTTCGCCGGGCTGTTGTACTACCAGCGGCGGACCTGCGACGTCTGTTGAGTCTCGCACGCCCTCGCGCGTGCAGCCGAGCCGAGGCGGTCCAACACCGGAACCAGGATCAGCCCGCCTCGGCGGCCAGCCCCTCCACCTCCTCGGCCAGCGTCGCCAGGAACCGGCCCGCGTCGGCTCCGTCTACCACCCGGTGATCGAAACTCAAATCGAATCGGATCTCCCGCCGAAACGCGACGCCGCCGTCGCCGTCCGGGACGGCCCGCTCCCGGATCCGGTCCACGCCGAGGATCGCGACCTCCGGCGGATTGATGACGGGGGTGAAGGCGTCGACCCCGAGTGGGCCGAGATTCGAGACGGTGAACGTCCCGCCCCGGAGGTCACTCATCGAGTAGTCGCCGGCCTGCACGCGCTCGGTCAGTCGTGCGCGGTCCGTCGCGATCTCCACGAGCGACTTCTCGTCGACGGCAGCGAGTACCGGCGTCAGCAGCCCCGCGTCCACGTCGACGGCGACGCCGACGTTGTGCTCCTCGTAGACGGTGTGGGTGTCGTCCGCGAAGGTGGCGTTGAACGCCGGGTGCTCGTCGAGCGTCGCCGAGAGGGCCGAGAGGAGGACGTCGGTGATCGTCACGTCGACGTCGTGAGTCGCCTCCGCCTCCTCGGCGGCCGCGAGGAGCCCCTCGGCGTCCACCTCGCGGCTGGCCGTGACGTGGACGGCCTCCGAGTAGCTCTCGTGGAGGCGCTTGGCGATCGTCCGGCGCATCGGATCGAGCGACTGCTCTACCGCGACGGTCCGCGGCGCCGGATCCGACCGCGGCGTCGTTTCGTCCGTGTCGTCGGTGTCTGGGGGCATGGTCTCTGGAAGCGTGCTACGACGGTTCGATCCGCGCGAGCACGTCGCCGCGGGCGAACTCGCCGTCCTCGGGGACGAGGATCTCGTCGAGCGTCCCGTCTGTCGGCGCGAGCACGTCCGCGTCGACCTTCTCGACCTGGATCTCACAGAGGAGGTCGCCCTCCTCGACGGTCGCGCCCTCGCGGACGAACCAGGTGCTCACGATTCCCTCGTCCTCGTCTGCGTCGTCTGGCCAGTACTGGTCGACCTCGACTGCGACGGTGTCTGTGTCTGACATAAATGGCGAGTAGGGGTGAAGACGGTGGTCTTCGGGTCGATGCCTACGACTGCGTGTCCTGGACGGCCGCTTCGATGTCGTCCGTACTCGGTAGCATCTCGTTCTCCAGCGGGCGGGCGTACGGGATCGGCACGTCGGCCGCGGCCACGCGTTCGACGGCTTCGAGGTCCGCGAGCGACGATTCGGCGACGCGGGCGACGATCTCGCCGGTGACGCCGAAGGAGCGGTAGTCCTCGTCGACGACGACGAGTCGCCCGGTCTTGCCCACGGATTCCAGGATGGTCTCGTCGTCGAGCGGGACGAGCGTCCGCAGGTCGACGACCTCACAGTCGACGCCGTCCTCGGCGAGGGACTCGGCGGCCTCCAGCGCCCGGTGGACGTGAAGGCCGAGCGTGACGATGGTCACGTCCGCGCCCTCGCGCTTGACGTCCGCCGACCCGAAGGGGATGGTGTAGTCGGTCTCGGGGACGGGCGTCTTGGGGCCGTCGGGCGCCGGCATCCAGCCGATGCCCATGAGCCGCTTGTGGAACATGTAGACGACCGGGTCGTCGTCGCGGACGGCGTTGTGCATCAGGCCCTTCGCGTCGTACGCCGTCGAGGGGACGACCACCTTCATGCCGGGCAGGTGCGCAAACGTCCCGTAGAGCGTCTGGGAGTGCTGGGCGGCGTCGTTGTAGTAGCCGCCGACGGCCGTCGTGAGCACCATCGGGACCGACACGTTCCCCCCGCTCATGTAGGTGTTCTTGGCCATCTGGTTGTAGACCTGGTCCATGGCGACGCCGAAGAAGTCGACGAACATCAGCTCCGCAATCGGCCGCATTCCGGCCTGGGCCGCGCCCACGGCCGCCCCGAGGTAGGCCGTCTCGCTGATGGGGACGTCCATGATGCGGTCGTAGCCGAACTCCTCGCGCAGGCCGGCGGTGCTGTCGAAGATGCCGCCGTAGTCCGCGACGTCCTCGCCCATGTAGAAGACCTCCTCGTCCTCGCGCATCTCGTGGGCGATGGCCTCGACCATGGCTCGACTCATCGTCAGTTCGCGCTCGACGACGGACTCCTGGGTCTGGGCCATCAGTCGTCACCTCCCGCGAGTTCGAACTCGGGCTCGGTGTCGGTGACCCCCGAGGGTGGGTTGACGAACACGTCCTCGTGGGCGGCAGCCGGGTCGGGTTCCGGCTGGTCTTTCGCCCACTCGATTGCCTCCTCGACGCGCTCGTGTGCGTCGTCGCGCAGTTCCTCGATAGTCGCGTCCTCGACGCCGGCCGCCCGCATGTCCGCCGCCAGGCGCTCGATCGAGTCCCGGGCCTGCGCCGCCTCCTGGTCTTCCTCGGGCCGGTAGCCCTGCGCGTCGCCCATGAAGTGGCCCATGCGGCGGTGGACCTGCACTTCCACGAGCGTCGGGCCGTTTCGGTCCCGGGCGCGCCCGATCGCTTCCTCGGCGGCCTCGTAGACGTCGATGGCGTCGTCGTGGTCCACGCGCACGCCGGGCATGTCGAACCCGTCGGCCCGCTGGGCCCCGTTCGAGACGTCCGTCACCCGTCCCTTGGGCATGCTGATCGCCCAGTCGTTGTCCTCGATCACGAAGACGACCGGGAGTTCGTGGACCGCCGCGAAGTTCAGCGACTCCAGGAAGCCGCCCTGCTCGATGGCGCCCTCGCCGAGGAAGGCCACGGCGACGCTGTCGGTGTTGCGCTTTTTCGCCGCCAGTCCTGCTCCCGCGGCCGGGGGACAGCCCTGGGCGATGATCCCGCTACACGCGAAGTTGACGTCGGGGTCGAACAGGTGCATGTGGCCGCCCTTCCCCTTGCCGAGGCCGGACTCGCGCCCGAAGATTTCCGCGGTCATGCGCTTCAGGTCGACGCCCTTCGCGATGGCGACGTGGTGTGGCCGGTGGGGTGCCGTCACGGTGTCGTCGTCGCGGAGGTGTCGACAAACGCCTGCGCCGGACGCCTCGTGGCCCGCGGCCAGGTGTAGTTCGCCCGGAATCGGCCCGGCCGAGATGTCGAACGCGGGCTGTTTCCCCGCCATGTACTCCTCCTGTAACCGCTCCTCGTAGCGTCGGGCAGTCACCATGTCGGCGTACATGCCCTGAAGTTCGTTAACTGATACCATGGTAACTAGTGGGGCGAGGGTCCCCTTAACCCCACCGCTCGTTTCCACGGCGTTGGAGGCCCAAAACGGACGTTTCGTGCCTCGACGGGGAACGGACTGCGGTGACGTGCAGAACCGGGGACGCCGTCAGTCTTCGTCCGCGAGCCGTTGGGCCGCGGCCCACGACGGGTCACGCTCCGGGGCCGCGAGGCGCTCCCCGTCGACGTAGACGCCGCTCCCCTCGGCCACCGTCCCGACCACGGCCGCAGGCGTCTCCCGCTCCGCGAGCGCCGCGACCACGTCCCCGGCGTCGGCCGGGTCGACTGCCATCAGTAGCGTCCCACAGCTCGTCACGTGCCAGGGATCGACGTCGATCGCCGCACAGACCGCGCGGACGCCGTCGGCCACGGGCACCGCGTCGCGGTCGACGTCGAAGCGGACGCCAGCACCCGCGGCCATCTCGATGAGTCCACCGGCCATCCCGCCCTCGGTCGCGTCGTGCATCGCCGTCACCCGACCGGCGTCGTGGGCCGCCATGGCGTCCGCGACGGCGGGGATGTCGTCGACCCGTTCCTGGGCGGTGGCGACGGTCGCCGCCGGGAGGCCCAGCCGCTCGGGATACAGCGTCGCGAACAGGCCGGCGACCTCCGCGGCGGGCCCGGTGGAGACGACGAGCGCGTCGCCGGGCCGGGCCCCGTCCGGACGCACAACGTCGTCGGCGTCGCCGATTCCGACGGCCGTCGCGCCGCCGACCCAGGACCCCTCGACGCCGGGGTAGCGGCCGGCGTGCGCGGCAACTACGGCGACGTCCAGGTCGCGCGCCTGCCCCGCGATCCCGCGCCAGACGGCCGTCAGCGACTCGTCGTCGAACGCCCGCGACAGCGTCAGGGCGACCGTCAGATGCGACGGCGCGACGCCCGAGACGGCCACGTCCGCGAGGACGATGTCCACGGCGAGGCGGCCGGCGCGCTCCAGGCCGAGGTCGGGCAGGATCGAGAGCGGATCGGTCGCGAGGACCATCGCCAGGTCGTCGACGGAGACGACGCCGAAGTCCACCCCCATCGTCGGGCCGAGGACGACGTCGTCCCGGGACGCGCCGAGGTGCGGCCCGACCACGCGCTCGAAGACCCCCTCGTCGATCTTGCCGAGGTCCGTCATTGTGCCTCCAGCACGGTGACGGCTGCCGGGTCGAAGCCCAGTGTTACCTCGCCGGTCGGGGCTCGCGCGGCCGCCGCGGTCACGAGCAGCGTGTGCCCCCGCCAGTCGCAGTGGAGACGGTAGCTGTCACCCATGAACTCGGTGGTGGAGACGGTGGCCGACAGCGTCGCCGCGCTCTCGTCGCCGAGGCGGAAGGCCTCGGGCCGGATCGACGCCGTGACCGCCCGCCCCTCGGCAGGAACCGCGGCGACCGGGAGCACCGTCTCGCCGTTCCCGGCCGTCGCGGTGCCCGGTCCATCGCCCACGTCGACGCGAGGCGGGTCGGTCGAGACGACGGTCCCGTCGAGGACGTTGTTGTCGCCGACGAACTCGGCGACGAAGCGCGTCGCCGGTTCGCGGTAGACGGTCTCGGGCGTCGCGACCTGCTCGACGCGGCCGCCGTTGACCACGGCGACGCGGTCGCTGATGGCCAGCGCCTCGGTCTGGTCGTGGGTCACGTAGACCGTCGTGATCCCGAGGTCGCGCTGGATCTCGCGAATCACGACGCGCAGTCGCTCGCGCAGTTGCGCGTCCAGCGCGGACAGTGGTTCGTCGAGGAGGAGCACGTCGGGCCCAGGCGCGAGTGCGCGAGCGAGCGCGACGCGCTGTCGCTGCCCCCCTGAGAGGGCCGCGGGCTCCCGATCGCCCATCTCCGCCATGTCGACGAGGTCGAGGAGGTCCTCGACGCGCGCTGCCGGCGAGGCGTCGCCGGGCGGGTCGCGGTAGCGGAGGCCGTAGGCGACGTTCTCGCGGACGCTCATGTGCGGGAACAGTGCGTAGTCCTGGAAGACGACGCCCACGTTGCGCTCCTCCGGCGGGCCGTCGGCGACCTCCCCGCGGATCTCGACGGTGCCCGCGTCCGGCTGCTCGAACCCGGCGATGGCCCGGAGCGTCGTCGTCTTGCCACAGCCCGACGGCCCGACGAGGGTGAAGAACTCTCCCTCCTCGACGGTGAGCGAGACGTCGTCGAGGGCCGTCACGCCGTCGAAGGAAACCGTGACGTCCCGGAGGCGGACGCCGCTCACGGCGCCCACCGTCCCCCGAGGCGGTCGATGGCGACGAACGAGAGGCCCGTGATCGCGAGGAGGACCGTCCCCATCGCGGTGGCCGGCCCGAGGCTGGGGCCGAGCGAGCGGTTGCCCACGTAGCGGTCGAGCGCCACCGGCATGGTGTAACTGTCGACGCCCTCGGCGAGTAAGACCGTCGAATCGAACTCGCCGACGCTGATGGCGAACGCGAAGGCCGCCCCCGCCAGCACGGCCGCGGCGACGAGCGGCAGTTCGACGTCGAGGAGCGCCCGGAGTCGACTGGCGCCGAGCGCCCGGGCCGCCTCCCGGAACCGCGGGTCGAGACCGCCGAGCGCCGGCGCCACGTTGCGCGTCACGAAGGGGTAGGCGGCCGCCGCGTGGGCGAAGACGACGGCGACCGGCCCTGCGGCGGTGAGTCGGTAGCCGAAGACAACCGTTCCGAAGACCGCCGTCTGCAGGAGGCCGAGACCGACGACGATGCCGCTGACCGCTAGCGGCGCGCTCAGAAGTGCCTCGGCGAGGCGACTCCCCCGGCCACCCCGGGTCGCGACGAGGGCGACGACCACGCCCATGGGGACCGCGAGCACGAGCGTCCCGGCCCCGAAGACGAGGGAGTTGACGATGGCCGGGAGCGGCCGGGCCGTGCCGACGGCCTCGGAGGCCTGCTGGGCGAGGAGAAACTCGTAGTAGGCGGTGGTGAGCGTCCCGTCGGGGGTCGTGACACTCTCGATCAGCAGGCTCGCGAGCGGCCCGACGAAGACGACGGTCACGACGAGGCCGTAGGCCAGCACGGTCACGCGGGTCGGACTCGTCAGGGTACGCCAGCCGACGGTCAGTGGCTTCCGGGCCAGTGACTGCCCGGCCCCGCTCGCGCCGCGCTGGCGCGCCTCGTAGCGCAGGTAGAGGTAGGTCAGTCCGAGCGAGAGGCCCGTCTCGAGGGTGGCCAGGGCGGCGGCGGTCGTCAGGTCGAGCGCCTGGACGCGGTCGTAGACCCAGACCTCGACCGTCGCCAGTTCGAGGCCCCCGAGTTTCAGCACGATGGGAAAGGAGAGGAAGGTGAAGACGAAGGTCAGCAGGGCCGCCGTCAGGAGCGCCGGCCGCAGCGTTGGCACGACGACGTCGCGGAAGGCCTGCAGGGGCGAGGCGCCCATTGCCCGGGCGGACTCGACCTGCCGGCGGTCGACGGACTCCCAGGCGGTCGTCACGAGCCGCGTCACGAGCGGCGCGTTGTAGAAGGCGTGCGCGAGGACGATGGCCTCCAGCGAGTAGAGGACGGAGACGGGTCCGAGGCCGACGAGCGCGAGGAGGTCGTTGAGCAGGCCCGTCCGCCCGAACATGGCGACGAAGCCGACCGCGACCATGATGGCCGGCAGGACGAACGGAACGATGGTCAGCGACCGCAGGAGCCGCCGGCCACGGAACTCGTAGCGCGCGAGGACGTACGCCCCGGGGAGCCCGAGGAGGACGCTCGCGACCGTCGAGAGGGCGGCCTGGTAGGCAGTGAAGCCGAACAGGCCGAGGCGGATCGACGGAAAGCCCGCCGTAATCCAGTCCACGACGCCGGCGGGGACGCCGAGCGGGTCGACGACCAGGTGGTGGGCGACGCCCGTGTAGAAGGGGTCGGAGAGGACGGCGAGGAGCGGGCCGAGAGTCGGCCGGCCGGCGGCGAGGACCGCCTGGGCGAAGACGCTGCCGACCGGGACGTAAAAGACCACGAGCAACACGCCGAGCGTCGCAGCGACGCCAGCGGGCAGCGCGAGGCGCTCGGCCCGGGTCGCCATCGTCAGTTGCCGGCGACCTGACGGGCCCAGTCGTCGATCCAGCCGTCGACGTTCCCCTGGAGGTCGTCGTAGGTGAACGTCACGGCCTCCGGCGGTTCGTACGCGTACTGCGTGAACTCCTCCCCGGGGTCGGCGTCGGTCACGGCGGGGAACTGGACGTTCCGCACGGCGATCTCGGCCTGCTGGTCAGGCTGGAGGACGAAGTCCATGAACTCGCGGGCGAGGTCCGACTGGTCCGAGTCCGCGAAGCGGGCCATCGTCTCCGGGTTGGCGTAGCCCTGGTCCTCGATGAAGCCGACCTGGTGGCGGGACATGTCGACGTCCTCGCCGTGGTAGTAGACCTGGTCGGTGGAGTAGGAGACGACCATCGGGGCCTCCTCGTTGGTGTAGGCGTTGTAGGCCGGCTGCCAGTCGTCGAGGATCGTGACGCCGTTGTCCAGCAGGCCCGTCCAGTAGTCGAGGTAGCCGTCCTCGCCCTTCGCGTCGATCGTCCAGAGCAGGAAGGCACGCCCGGGATCGGACTGCTGGGCGTTCTGCGTGATGAGGTCGCCCTCGTACTCGGGTTCGAGCAGCGCGTCGAAGGTCCCTGGCGGGTCGACCTCGCCCTCGTCGTAGACGAGGCAGATGTACCCGGTGTCGTACGGCACCGCGCGACCCTGGGGGTCGATCTCGAGGTCCGCCTTGACCGCGTCGGCGCGGTCGAGGGCGTCCCGCGACTGCTGGAAGAGCCCGTCGTCCAGCGCCGAGTCGACGCGGACCAGTTCGCCCGTGTTGAGGCCGACGAAGAGGTCGGCGTCGATGGGCGCCCCCTCGCGCTTGCGCTGGATGTACTGGTTGACGCCGTTCTCGGGCGTCGTGAACTCGACGGTCACGCCGTCGTGCTCGGATTCGAAGGCCGACTTGAGGTAGTTGCCCGCCGTCCCCTCGCCGGTGAAGGAGTCGTAGGTCGCGACGGTCAGCGTCCCGCTCGGCGGCCCGGCGGTGGTCGTCCGGGTGGCCGTCGGGGAGGCTTCGGTCCCGTCGTCAGTCCCCGGGTCGGTCCCCTCGTCGTCCGTCTCCGTCGCGCTGCAGCCGGCGAGCGTGGCGACGCCCACGCCCGCACCCGTCAGAAACGTGCGCCTGTCCATCGCTCGGTTGTTACACTCAGTGGTATAAAACTGCTCTCCATCGGACCGCCCCGTTCTCGGACCCGTGACGCCGGCCGGGTGCCAGGTGTCGCCCGCGTACGTCTCCCAGGGCGGCTGGCGCCACCTGGCCGTGACCCGGTCACGAGCTGGCGGTAGCGAATTTATACGAACGACCGTGTCTAGCCAACCGGCACTCGCCCGACGACCCACCGGTGCGCCCTCGCCGCCGGACGGCTTTGGCTCGGCTCCGCGACGACCGCGTCGCCCCGCAGTTGCCTCCAACTCATGGCACACGAGAACCAGATGGACACGGACCGGAGAGCCCTCTCACAACTGTCCCGCGTCTCGGCCGGTGATCGCGGCTGGCTCGCCCTCGCCCTCGGCGCCGGTGTCGCGGTCTACGCGGCCTACCTCCTCACGCACGACTACCCCGCCTACGCCGGGGGGATGTACGTGCAGATGGGCGAGGCGATCGTCGCCAACGGCTACGCCCTCCCGGAGACCATTCCCTTCTACGCCAACGGCGGCGTCCCCTTCGCCTACCCACCCCTCGGCTTCTACATGACTGCAGTGCTGCGCGACGTGGGCGTCCCGCCCGTCGTCATCTCGCTGTACCTGCCGGGGGCCTTCGTCGTCGCGTACCTGGTCCCCTACTACGCCATCGCCCGCGACCTCATCGGAACCCCCCGCCTGGCAGGGCTCGCCACGATCCTGTTCGCGGTGACGCCGACGGTCCTCCGGTGGCACCTCTCTGCCGGGGGCTTCATCCGGTCGCTCGCCCTCCTCTTCGCGCTCACTGCGATCTACGCCAGCCTCCGGTGCTTCAGGACGGGCGACCGGCGCTGGCTCCTTCCGGCGACCGGCTTTTTCGCCCTGACCGTCCTCACCCACCCGGTCTACACCGTCTTCGCCGGCCTGAGCTGTCTGCTGGCGTACGTCTGCGTGGACCGCACGTGGGCCGGGCTGGTCAGCGGGGCGGTGATCCCGGTCGGGGCCTTCGTCATCACGGCCCCGTGGTGGCTCCAGGTCGCCGCGACCCACGGCGTCGACGTCTTCACGACGGCCTCGGGAACGCACAGCGGGCTCCTCGGGGGCCCCGACCGGCTGCTCTCGCAGTTCGTCTACCCGGTCGGGGAGGAGTCGGCGTTTCTCGACGTGGAGCTCAACGCGGAGACGGCGTTCTACTGGCTCGCGTACGCGGGCATCGGCTACGCTGCCGTCGCGAGACGGTACCTCCTCGCCGCCTGGGCGGTGACCGCGAGTTACGTCATCGGCAAGAACCGGTTCCTGTTCGTGGCCGGAGCGATGGTGAGCGCGCTGTTGGTCGTCGACGCCGTCATCCCGGCGATCCGGCGACGCGCCGGCGACGCCGACGTCCGACGGCTCGCGTCCCTCGGCGCCGTGACGCTCCTCGTCCTCGCGACGGGAACTGCGGGGGCGATGTACGCGGGCGGGGCCCTCGACACCGCCCACGACAACAGCTCCACGCAGCCCGCCTTCATGGACGCCGCCGACGAGTCGGCGATGGCGTGGGCCACTGCGAACACCGAGCCGACTGCGCGGTTCGCGGTCGCTGGCGACGCCGCCGAGTGGTTCCCGCTGTTCACCAACCGATCTATCGTCCTGGGGCCATGGGGATACGAGTGGAAAGACACCGAGGGCTACTACGAGGAGGTGGCCCTGTTCAAGGCCGTCTGCGACTGTCGGAACGCCACCTGCCTGACCGACCGCCTCGCCAGCGCCAACAGGCACCCCGACTACGTCTACCTCCCGAAGGGGGACTTCACCACGCGCGGGAAGGAAGACAGCATGCCGCCGGCCGCGCTCGCCAGAATCGGCGCCACGGATCGGTACACGCAGGTCTACGAGAACCGGGGCGTCGCCATCTACCGCGTAGCCGACTGGCCGTCGAACGCTTCGGCGCCACGGGCCCGATAGATTTCTCCGTCGTCGCACCGTCGCTGGGCCTGTGACGAACTGGACAGCTACGGACCTGCCGGCGCTCGACGACCACACCGTCGTCGTCACCGGCGCCAACAGCGGCCTCGGCTTCGAGGGGACCAGACTCTTCGCCGACGCGGGTGCGACCGTCGTGATGGCCTGTCGGAGCGTCGACCGCGGCGATCGCGCCGCAACCGAGATCCGGGCGGCCGTCGACGGGGCGCCGGACCTGGACGTCCGCGAGTGCGACCTGGCCTCCCTGGCGTCCGTCTCCGCCTTCGCCGAGGGGATCCGGGACACCTACGACGCCGTCGACGTCCTCTGTAACAACGCCGGGATCATGGCGATCCCCCGCCGCGAGACCGCCGAGGGCGTCGAGATGCAACTCGGCGTCAACCACGTCGGCCACTTCGCGCTGACCGGCCGGCTCTTTCCGCTGTTGGCCGACGGCGACCGCCAGGCCCGCGTCGTGACCCAGTCTTCCGGCCTCCACGAGCGCGGCGAGATGGACTTTTCGGAACTCAACTGGGAGGACTCGTACGACAAGTGGGACGCGTACGGTCGGAGCAAGCTGGCGAACCTCCTGTTCGCCTACGAACTCCAGCGCCGCCTGGACGCCACCGACCGCGACGACGTCCTGAGTGTCGCCTGCCACCCCGGGTACGCGGACACGAACCTCCAGGTTCGTACGGCCGAGGCGAGCGGCAGCCGGCTCTGGACGATCGGGATGCGCGTCGCCAATCGCCTCTTCGCCCAGAGCGCCGCGCAGGGCGCATTGCCGATGCTCTACGCCGCGACGGCCGACGTCGGCGGCGGCGCGTACGTCGGTCCCGGCGGGCTCTTCGACATGCGTGGCGCCCCCGAAGTCCAGACGTCGAGCGACGCCTCCTACGACGAATCGGACGCTCGCCGGCTCTGGGAGCGCTCCGTCGAGCTGACCGGCGTCACCTACCCGTTCGACCAGGCAGAGAGCTCCTCTCCGGGGCTCGCCTGACTGCTGTTGGCTCCCGAGACGAGAGGAACACGTATATTGCTGGGTGGACTATCTCCGCCGAATGCTTCTGGTCTCGACCGGCAACAAGTGCCGGGCGTGTGGCGGGCTGCTAGTCAAGGCCGGCGACGGCGAGTACGTCTGCGAGGACTGCGGCCAGGTCCACGAAGTCACGGACATGTTCATGCCCTGAAGCCCGGGCTTTCGAAACCCTTTTTCCCTCACTGGTCGACCGGTCCAATGGCGATACGATACGCCGCCTTAGCTCAGACTGGGAGAGCACTCGACTGAAGATCGAGCTGTCCCCGGTTCAAATCCGGGAGGCGGCATGTTACTGATATTACACATTCCCACTTGAAAAGGGTGGGGTGTGTTCCGGAATCCGCACCCGGTAGCCGGAGGTGTGGGGCGTGACGGGCCACTGCCCGCACTGCGGCGAGCCTGTCATGTTGGTGCCTATCAGCACCCTCGTCGCAGGAGAGCTTCAGGCCTGTCCCTGCGACGTCGAGCCGGAACCGATCGGTCCCGAGGACTCCAGCTTCGAGCAACATCCGTCGCGATTCACCGACCCGATCCAGTGGGCCGACGTCGAGCGTGCAGCCAGACTCGACGGCCCGCTAGACGAGACCAATCTGCGCGCGCAGCGCGAGTACAGTGCCCGGTCCGCCGGCGAGACGAATGCGGCCTCGACCAGCAACCGATGACGGAGAACACCGACACCTCGACAGACGCATCGCCCTCGATCAGCACCCGCCTCGTTCGCGCGCTCCCGATCCGCGGAATGGGGATTGCGCTCGTCGTTCTGGTCCTGTTCGTCGGACCGGCAGCCGCGCAGTCCCCGGGAGAGGCGTTCTGCGACACGGACATGGCCCAGACCATCCAGAACATCTTCACGCTGATCCAGTTCGGCGGTCCGCTGCTGGGCGGCGTCCTGGCGCTGGGCGCGACTGTCACCCTGCCGTTCGTCCGGCGGTCGGACTGGAAGAAGGAGATGAAGGAGATCCGCAACCAGGGCCTGCTCTGGGGCGTCATCGTCGCGCCGCTGGGCACCCAGATCATCGCCTTCATCCTGAACAACGTCGTCGCCGGAGGCAGCAGCTGTGGCTTCTGAGGGACGCACGTCCCTCGCCGTCGCGCTCGCGTTCGCCCTGCTGGCGACCACGGCCGTCGGTCTGGCGGCTGCGGACCCGCCGGACGAGCCCGACCACGGCGTGAACGAGACGACGTTCCCCGCGCTCTGGTCGGGCGACGTGGACGGGAACGTGAGCAGCGGCGGCGACGGCGACAACGACACCGTCGCGATGCGACAGCTCGCGAACGGGACCGACGTCCCGTTCAACGCGCCGCCGGCCGACGTCGAGACCTGGAACGACGGCGAGATCGACGAGTTCCCGTCGACGAACCGGAGCGTGTCGATCCGGCCGATGGGGGCCGACCCCGAGAGCGGCCGGTTCGTGCGGGACGCCCACGCTACGATCTTCGCCGTCCAGCCGTCGACGCGCGCCCGGCTCTCGGGGTCGAGCCAGCCCCTGTACGTCGACAGTGACGGTACGGTGCTGGGAACGGTCGACTACCGGATCGAACTCCCGGAGGACGACACCAGCGGAAGCCGGCAGGTGTACTGGAGCCTCGAGGAGCACCGCTTCGATGAGACGCGTCTGCTCGTGGACGGCGACGAGGCCGCAATGGGTGGCGGGAGCCACACTCCGGAGTTCAGGTTCGAGGACTTGGACGACGGTGCACACACGCTGACGCTGGAGGCGAACGTCTCCGTACGCGTCGAGGAGCACGTTCGCACCGAGCGGGAGGTTTGTGAGGAAGAGGGTAACGAGACCACCTGCGAGACGGAGGTCTCGCACGACTACACCTACCACGACGAGAGCATCGTCGTCAGCGATCAGATCGACGTCGAGGTCTACGACTTCGACGTCAGCGGACGACGCGCCGAGTATCCCGACGGCGACACCGCCATCGCGATCACGTCGGACGAACCGTGGCTTGGCCACTCGCTGCCCGACGGCAACGTCACCGGGACGTGGCGGTTCTACTCGACGCGCGATCCGGGCTGGGACGCGCTGGTCTACAGCACCGAGAACGGGAGTTCCCGGGCACACTCGCCGCTCCACCCGCTGCAGGTCAACGCGTTCCCGCTGGAGATGGGCGCCTCTGCGTCTCAGCCGGACGCGACGGTGGTCGCGACGGGTGGAGACAGTTATGACCCGCCAGCACTGCCGGAGAACGTCAATCTCGACGTGCCGAGCGAATCCTACACGGGGAGCGAGACGCTTGTCACACGGGTTTCCGGAGATGTGTCCAGCATCCAGGCCCGAGGACTCGTGCGTGGCGTCGGGACCAGCGTCGACGTCGAGGACCTGGACCGCGTCGAGGTCCACCGGAGCAACCTCACGCTCTCCGTCCTGAACGAGTCGGGCAACACTGCCACGGTCAGAGTCACGTTGCGTGACGAGGCCACCGGCGCGCCGATCAACACCGCCGGGCGTGACGGCTACGTCGTTCTCGAGGGTGAGCGGGTGAACACCACCGAGAACGGCACCGCGACGGTGACTCTCGACCGGCCGGGAGCTATCGTTTCGGCCCGGTACGAACCGGGCAACTGGTGGAACGACGCACCGGGCTACGAGGGCGACAGCCAGACGATCACCGTGGGCGGCCCGTCGCTCCAGGTGATCGCGACGCTCTTCCGGTTCGCGATTCCGGTCGCCCTGTTCCTGCTGGCCGTCTACCTGATCGACCGCATCACCCGGTGGCGAATCTGGCCGCCGTGGAGGGGGCTGTGACACCATGAAGGGAATCACTCGAGTCACGGATCATCGGGGACGGGTTCGGAGACTAGCAACGGCAGCCCTCAGCGCACTGGTCTTCCTCGTGCTCGCAGTCCAGCCCGCATTCGCGAAGAGTGAGGGCCACGTCGCGACGACCGCGCCCGTCCTCCAGTTCGGTATCCTCGACGGGCTCGGCGACATCATCGTCGGGGCGATCACCGAACTCCTCCGGGTACTGTTCAGCCCGATCGAGTCGGTCATCGAGAATCACGCCGACGGACTGCTGGAGCTCATCGTCCAGACGCCGCACCCGGATGCGGTCTTCGGAGCGCCGTCGAACGGGCCCTGGCCGTCGATCTACAACTACTACTGGGAGACGATCATCCCGCTCTCGCTGTCGCTGTACGGGCTGGCGATCGGACTGGTCATCCTGCTGGAGTCGACGAGCCACCTCTTCAGCAACTACCACACGACCAAGCTGAAGAAGCGGGCCTTCTCCGGCCTGTTGGGGATCCTCTCGTGGTGGTGGATCGCCGCGCTGTCCCTGCGGTTCATGGACAGCCTGGCGATCTTCCTGCTCCCGTCGCTGTCGGAGATTTCGCTGTTCGAGACGATGTCGTTCAGCGCGATGGGCGCGATCGGGCTGGTCATCACCATGATGGTGGATCTGACCCTGTTCATCCTGATCGGGCTGATCTACCTCATCCGGCATCTGGTGCTGTACCTCTTCGTGCTGATGATGCCGATCCTGATCGTGTTCTGGATCCCCGGCGTGGGGCCGTTCACGCTCGCGTCCCGCTTCATGAAGAAGCTCGCGGGGTTCTACGTCCCGTTCCTCTTCATGTCGATCCCGGTGGCGTTGCTGTTCCGGATCGGCGGACTCCTCGGGGAGAGTGCCGGCTTCTCCGCGTCTGGTATCGGCGCGTGGCTGACGGCGCTCGTCATCCCGTTCGCGGCCCTGCTGTCGCCGTTCGTCCTGTTCTGGCAGGCGGGCGCGATCATGTTCATGGCCGACCGGGCCTCCCGGCACGTATCGGCCCAGCGAGCGCGCCAGCGAGTCGGTAGGGGTCGCCAGCGAGTGCAACAGGCCGGGCAGAGCGGTCGCAACTTCGTCCGAGGTGTGCGCGACGAGCCTGCGGTCCGGAGCGACGGCCAGACGACACTCGGGTCCGGCGGGTCGCGAGCCCACGCCGCCGGCCAGCGGGTGAACGACGCCGGATCGAGACTGAGCAACGCGTTCCGCGACGACGAGGGAAGCGGAGGCGGCGGGTCTGGCGGATCCGGACCGACCGGTGGCGGTGGGTCCGGTTCGTCGGACGACGACGGATCGTCCGGCGGTAGCAGCGAGAGCGGACGGAGCGAGAGCCGGAACACCAGTCACGACAACCTGCGCGACGGCGGGAACAGGCGCCGAATCGACGACGAAGCCCGGTACGTCCAGTGACAGCCATGAGCAACGCAACCGATCCATCCAAGCGAATCCCGAAGTCCCTCGGTACAGACACGCAACTGCTCGGACAGTACTCGCTGACCGACCTGCTCGTCGCGGGTATGCCCGGCGTCGTGGTCATTCTCGTGACCCAGGTCGTCCTGCCGACGGGGCTGGAGGTCGCCGGCGTCCCAGTGTCGACGCTCACGATTCCGGTGGCGGTTCTGGGAATCGGTGTAGGTGCGCTGTTCGTCTACCTGACGCCGGGCTACACGACCAGCCTCGACTGGCTGGAGCAGTTCGTCGGCTTCCACCAGAGCGAGAAGGAGCTCCCCCGCGAGAAGGCGAAGGAGTTCACACAGGTCGAGCGGGTGCTGCCGGATCGCGACGCCATCGTTCGGACGGACGGCGCGCTCGTCGGTGCGATCCACGTCGACCCGCCGACCATGGCGCTCGCGACCGACGAGGAGTGGCGGACGAAGGCCGAGGCCTTCCAGGACTTCGTCAACACGACCGTCGACTTCCCGGTACAGCTCTACTCCACGACGCAGTCGTTCCCGGCCGACGAGTACCTCGACGCCTACGAGTCGCGTCTGAGTGACCCGGACGTCAAGGAGAACCCGAAGCTCGCGGCCCTCGTCGAGAACTACGTCGAGTGGTACGAGGACGAGCTCACCCGCCGGCAGATGACCATCCGGGACCACTACGTGGTGGTGCCCGTGACGCCGCGGGAGGCCCGCTTCGAGCGGGACGGGCTCGCCGAGAAGTTCGCCGACCTCCCGGTCGTCGGAACGGTCGTCCGCGCAGCAACGTCGCCGCCGGTGGCCGAGGAGCGTGCCGTGATGGCCGACGAACTCGACCAGCGCCTCGAGCGCGTCGAACGTGGGCTCCGGGGCATCGAAGACGTCAACGCGCGCCGGATCGACGCCGGGGAACTGACCGGCGTGATCGGCGAGTTCTGGGCCGGCCAGGATCTCGACCACGGCGACCTGTCGCATAGGATTCGAACGACACCGATCGTTAGCGGAGGCGATGCATGATTCGAGACAAGCTCTCACTCGGAGGAACGGAGGACAGCCCTGTCGACGAGAACGAAGTGGACAGTGACGGCAAGCAGCCCGATGCCACGGTCGAGTACGAACCCCGGACTGGCGAACCGGGGTCGATCCCGGACATCCACCAGACGCTCGTTTCGCCGTCGAACATCGAGCGAACGCCGGCGGCCGTCCGGACGGGCGACCGGTGGGCGAAGACGCTCTGGGCCGGCGAGTACCCGGACGCGCCGATGGACGGCTTCCTCGAGAAGCTGTACGCGGCCGCCGAGACGCGGAACACGGACGTCAGCATCCACCTCGATCCGCGCGACACGCAGGATACGCTCGACACGCTGGAGAACCGGATCGAGGATCTCCAGGCCGACCTGGAGTACCTGACCGAGAAGCACCGGGCAAGCGCCCGCGGCGTCGAGAAGGACCTCTCCGACCACGAGGAGATGTACGACGTCCTCCGGAACACGCCGATGGAGGCCTTCGACGTCTCGACGTACCTCGCGGTCCGCGGCGACGACCGGGAGGACGTCGCCGCGAGCGATGTGGTCGCGACGGCCCGTCGCGCGCCGGCGAACCTGACGCCCGTCGCGCCGCGATGGTCACAGCTGGACGCGCTCACCTCGTGCAGCCCCATCGCGACCGACGAACTCGACGAGACGCTGGACGCGAAGACGCCGATGCTCGGTGGCGCGGTCGGCGCCATGTTCCCCTTCGTTTCCGGTGCGTTCGCGGAGCCGGGCATCGAATACGGGACCTACGCGCTCAACGAGAGCCCGCTGATCCTCGACCGCTTCGAGCGCGAGACCGGCTACTGTACCATGGTCATCGGTCGTCTCGGCGCGGGCAAGTCCTTCGCGACAAAGCTCCGGCTCGTCCGCCGGGCGATGTACGACGAGGACACCATCGTCGTGATGCTCGACCCGATGCGGGGGTTTGCCGGCGTCAGCGAGGCGCTCGGCGGCGAGCAGATCACCGTCGGCGGGACGCGCGGGTTGAACCCGCTGGAGATCAAGCCAACGCCGGACCACGTCCTCGACGCCGTCGACGACCTCGACCCCTGGGGCGAACAGATCACGTGGGTGATGACCTTCTTCGGGACGTTCTTCGAGCACGTCGCGGACCACCCTCTCGGCGGGCGCAGCCAGACGCTCCGGCGGGCGACGCAGGAGGCCTACCGGCGGCAGGGCATCACCAGGGACCCGGCGACGCACGCGAAGGAGTCGCCGACTATTCGTGACGTCATCTCGGTCCTCGAGTCCTTCGCCGACAAGCCCGGCGAGTTCGGCTACGCGACGGAGGGCGAGAAGCAAGCGGTCCGCGAGGACGCCGAGTCGCTGCTGAAAGACCTGCGGCCGTCGTTCCGCGAGGAGGGCGCGCTGGCCAACCTCGCGAAGCCCACGGAGTTCGATCTCGACTCGAAGGTCATCTACCTGGACCTCCATCAGGAGGAGGGTGCGCAGGGCCGCGCGGAGACGAGCCTGATGATGCAGGTCCTGTTCAACAGCGTCTACGAGCGCGTCAAGCAGACCGAGAAGAAGGTCGTGTTCACCATCGACGAGGCCCACTACCTGATGAACGACGCCTCGTCGCTGGACTTCCTGGAGACGGCCGTCCGGCACAGCCGCCACTTCGACCTCTGTCTCGAGTTCGTCACCCAGACTGGCGGCGAGTTCGCGCTGACACCGGAGGCCCGGACCATCGCGAACCTCTGTTCGATCACGGTCATCCACCGCGTCAACGAGGAAGGGGACAAGATCGCGAAGTGGTTCGACCTGAACGAGCGCCAGGTGAACTTCGTGACGTCGGCCAAGGCCGGCGAGGACGAGGATGGCTACTCCGAGGCGCTGGTCGGAATCGACCAGGAGGGCTGGTTCCCGCTCCGTATCCGGGCCAGCGACTACGAGGCGAGCGTCATCGACGGCGGTGGTGACTTCGACGAGGCATGACGCGGGAGTACGTTCGCGTGACGCCGTCCCGAAGCGACCTCGCACCAGGGACGGTCGTCGAGCAACTCGGTGCGCTCCACGGACTCGGTGCCGGATCCGATGGAGTCCTCTCCAGGCTACGGTCCGTCGGCGACGGAGGCTCGCCGACGTTCGAGTTCCTGGCCGTCAGTGCGGGAGCCGAGGAGCCCGTGGAGTTCTACTACGGTACCGAGAGCCGGCTCGACGCACTGGAGGAACGGGTACGGACGCTGTACCCATCGACGTTCGTCGTCGAACGCACCGAACTGGACCTGATCGAGCAACTCATCCCGGAGACCGGGGGTAACGACACGAACCGGGAGGAGTGCTCGACACTCGACGAGTGCGATCCGATGGGCGTCACGTGGTACGGCGACGCGACGCGGCCACGCGACTGGATGACGACGATCCCGTCGTTCAGCGCCAGCGTCGGGGAGCAGAGTGACCACTCGCGAGCGCCGCTGGCCCCGCTGGTCGACCAGCTGGCCGAGGCAGACCACCCGGTAGCGTTCCAGGCGCTGTTCCGCCGGAAGCCCGACTGGGCACCAGATGCCAGGGAGCGCAAACGGCGACTCAGAGAGGGCGAAGATCGACTTGTCGACCGCGTCGTCAGCGAGATCTTCGTCGAGAGCGCGCACGAGCGTCGGGATGCAACGGGCTCACCACAGCAGGTGTACCTCGATCCCGGCGGGGAGGAGCGGGCGACGGCGATCGATAAGAAGCGACCACAGCACACGTTCACCGCGAACCTCCGGGCAATCGCCCTCGCGAGCGAGGAGCGCGACCGGGAGGACCTCGATCGACTCCTGGATGATCTCGTTCCCGTCTTCGATCACCTCGCCGGTCCGCACTACGGCGTCACCGGCAAGCGCATCCGGCGAGGGATCGCCGGGAATCGGACGGCCCGGAAGGAGTTTACGCGCGCCAGGGAGCGAACGATCACCACGGGTCGCTGGGGATCCACCCGGCCGGAACTCGTACTGAACGCCGACGAACTCGCGAACTTCGTGGTGATCCCGCCGTCGACGCAGCTGACCACAGAGGGCGGACGCGGAGCGGAAGCGAATCCCGAGAGCCGGGCACCGCTTCCTCGTCCGAAGACGGACCACATGGAGGAGTTCCGCGAGGGCATGGCCGTCGGCTACGCCCTCGACGAGAACGGCGAACCGGAGGACGAGCCGACCTGCGTTCCACCGCGCCTGCTCACGACGCACTACCTGCGGGCCGCGACGACGGGTGCCGGCAAGTCGAAGGCGCTCGTCAACGACGCGCTCTCGCTCTACGAGGACACGGAGGGCCCGGTGGTGCTGATTGACCCGAAGGGTGACGGCATGACGGAGAACTACATGCGCGCCCACGCCAGCCGGTTAGGCGTCGACAGCCTGGAGGCGAACGTGATCCACTTCCCGGTTCCAGACGTCCTGCCAGGCTTCGCGTTCTTCAACATCGAGCGCGACCTCGACGCGGGTTGGCCCCGTGTGGACGCGGTTCAGAACAAGGCCGACCACTACGAGGAGGTCCTGAAGCTCACGATGGGCGAGGAGCGCTACGAGCAGGCCATCGTCGCACCGAGCCTGATCAAATACCTCGTCAAGGCGCTCTTCGACGAGGAGTACGGCCGCGAGAACGGGCTGTACCGCGAGTCCGTCGACTACTTCGCTCACACCCAGCTGGAGCATGTCCTCGACAAGCTCTGGCAGGCCGGCCCGCCCGACGGAGATGTGGACGCGGCCCCACGGTCCAGTCAGGGAGAGGTCCAGCGGAAGATCAACCGGCAGCTCGAACTCGACCCAAACACCTTCGCGACCGTGATGGGCGGCGTGAGCAACCGACTCGACTACGTCACCCAGGACGCTCACCTGCGGCGGATCTTCGACAACACCGAGCCCCGGTTCGACTTTCGAGACGTCCTCGACCAGAACAAGGTGATTCTCTTCGACCTCGGGGACCTGCGGGACGAGGCCGCCCGGTTGATGACCGGCGTGATCCTCACGAACCTGGAGGACGCGCTGGAGACCCGGAAACGGTCCGTCGGCGAGCTGCCCGACGACTACGTCGTGAACCTGCTGATCGACGAGGCGGCGTCGGTCGTCGTCTCGGACGTGATGAACGATCTGCTGGAGAAGGGCCGGAGCTTCGGCCTCTCGGTGGGGCTCTCGCTGCAGTTCCCCGAGCAGATCGAGGAGGAAGGCAACCGGCAGGTGTACCTCAACGTGCTCAACGACGTCGCGACCACGCTGGTCGGGAAGATCTCTGTCGACCGCGAAATCGCGCGGGCGATGGCCCACGAGGAGATGGACCCTACGGCGTTTGCCAACCGGATCCGGTCGCTCCCCCGCGGCGAGTGGATCGCACAGTTGCCGAGTCCGACGTTCGGGGAGACCGGCCCGGAACCGTTCAGCCTGAAGCCGTTACCGATTCCCGCAGGTCATCCCGAGAGTTCCGAACCGCTCGACGACGCGGAGGAGCGGGCTTTCGAGCACGCTCTCGACCGGGTGCAGGAATCCACGGCAGAGGAGTACGGTGTCCCGGAGGGCGAGGGGCTTCCGACGGATCGCACTCCCGGCCCGGTCGGCGAACTCCTCGGTGCTTCGGACGACGACCTGGATCACGCCCTGGCGAGTGCGATCCGCACGGTCCAGATCCGGGCGGGCGAGCACGAGCACAACGGACGGGTTCCGGTCGAAGACGTCGACGCGGAGCTCCGTTCGTGCTACGAAGCCGCCGAAGTGGAGGAAGCCCCGCCGGACTACGAGGTCCTCGCCGACGTCCGTCACCGGTCCCGGTTGATCGAGGTGGACCTCGACGACGAGGGCCAGACTGTAGTCACTCGACTGACCGACGATGGCGAGGATGCAGTGACGGTGGATACCGGCGACGTGCGCGCGGCAGGCGGTGATCGCCACGACGCACTACTCGTAGAGATCGAGGAGGCACTGACGCCGCTCGGTTTCACCGTCACCGTCGAAGAGCAGGATGGTGGCGAGTGTCCCGACGCCCGGGCCTTCCATCCGGAGCTGGACGTGGAGTTCAACGTGGAGGTCGAGACGACCACGCCGGACAAACCCGCGAAGGTCCTGGCGAACTTCCGCCGCGCACAGGAAGCGGATCGCCTCCCGCTGTTCGTCGTCGAGGCCGGCGTCGAGTCACCCACGCACTGGGCTGACCGCCTCGACGGAATCCTGAATCCGCCGGTCAAGAAACGTGCCGACGGCGAGACCCACTTCTACATCACGGACGAGTCGATCACCTTCGGCGGCGGTGCCCGGGCGGAGGGTGGCGTCACCGCAGTTCGCCCCGCGACTGGCGACTCTCGACGGACGGTCTGGGTCGCGGAGAGCGGAGAGTTGGTGCTTCGGGACGGCGAAGGTGCGGAATACGCCCGGATCGATGTTTCGACCGACACGTCGAAGGACCGATTCCCCGCGATCTACAGCTACGATCCAGGCTCGGGAGAGTTCACCGTCTACGAGCACGGGGAGACCTACGTCTACGACTCCCGTGCCGACTTCGAGGAGGACTGGGTCCGCGTGCGGAAACCGTTCGTTCCGAAGATCGAACTCCCTGAATCCGACTTCGGTTCCGAGGATTATGCGATCGTGATCGTTCCGGCCGAAGGGGACGAGATGGACGACCCCATGGTGTACGACCACGGGACGAAGGAGCCCCTCTCGACGCTGGTAGAACTGGGGCCGACCAGATCCACGGAGAAATCAACCACCTCAGATTCGACGACCGAGACACTCGCCGACGATCCCGATGCAGCGATTGCAGCCTTCGCTTCGGACTGCCTCGTCGAAGTGGAGGATGCTACGGTCACGACCACCGACGTCTACGAGGCCTACAAAGACTGGGCCGAGGAACGTGATCTTCCGGTGGAGTCCAAGAACTGGTTCGCCCGCCGGCTGGGCAAGCAGGTGTCGTTCGAGCGAACGGCGAAGAATCGCGACGGGAAAACCGTCCGTTGCTACGAGGGCATTTCACTGGAGGAGGGATCTGTCGATGAAGGGTAGTGAGACGGCCGACTCCGCAGAATTACGCCAGCACGGTAGTCCCGCGGTGATTGCCGTCAGGCCCGACCCGGAAAACCGCACCATGGCGGGGCATTACGGTACCATCGCGACGACCACGCAGAGCCATCCCGTTTCAGCCTCTGCCGTAATGCCGTCACGTCTTGCGGTTGTTGGAGTTCGGGTCCCCGGGTTACGGCAAAAACCGACCAGTAATAGGAGGGGCAAAGGCGTCGGAGAGAAGTCATCTGACAGGCGCGCTTTAAGCAGCGGGCCGGCCCCGGCGCGGAGGCGAGCGTTTGTGTTTGCACCCGAGGGGTGGGTGCAATGAGAGAGGCTACAAGCGATACGATCGAGGAGACCGCGATCCCGGAGTCGTTGATCGAGCGTGATCAGTGGGTCTGCTGGCGTGAGGAGGAACGCGACGGGAAGGCGACAAAGGTTCCGGTGGTTCCCGGGACGGGAGCCTACGCGTCGACGACGGATCCCGACACCTGGACAGAGTTCGATACGGTGCTCGAGTTCGCCGAGGGGGATGAGGCCGATGGCATCGGATTCGTCTTCTCCGAAGATGATCCAATCGTGGGTGTCGACCTCGACGACTGCCGTGATCCGGAGACGGGCGAGCCCGACGCGACGGCTGCGGACGTCATCGACGGCTCGACTCGTACACGGAAGTTTCCCCATCGGGGACGGGCTTCCACGTGCTCGTCGAGGGTGACCTTCCGGACGGTCGGAATCGTTGTGGTTCGATCGAGCTCTACGACTCGGCCAGATTCTTCACCGTTACGGGCGATCCGGTGGATGGAACGCTGGACGGAATCGCGAGGCGACAGGACGCGCTCGAAGCGATTCATGGCGACTACGTCCAGGATGACTCGGATAGTCAGAACGAGGCTGATTCGGTGAGTACCCCGGAGACCGGATCCGTCGACCTCGACGACGTCGAGGTCCTCGAGAAGGCCCGGAGAGCCGAGAACGGGGACAAGTTCGAACAGCTCTGGAACGGACACACTACCGGCTACGACAGCCACTCGGAGGCGGATATGGCGCTGTGTTGTTTGCTGGCATTCTGGACTGGCGGTGATCGGTCACAGATCGACCGGCTCTTTCGTCAGTCGGGACTGATGCGTGAGAAGTGGGACGAAGTGCACTACGCAGACGGGAGCACGTACGGCAAGAAGACCATCGAACGAGCGCTCTCGACTGTGACGGAACACTACGATCCCGACGCCGCTATCCAATCCACCCCATCGGCTCCCGTTCGAGCGGGCGAGACTAACCAGAAGTGCATCGGTGGTCCGCGCAGTCAGGCCTATTTAGTAGAGCGAAATCGGTTACTCGAAGATCGTGTCGACGAACTTCAGACGATCGTCCAGGAGAAGAACGAGCGCATTGAAGTGCTAGAGGAGGAACTCCGGGGATTCCGAGAGGACCGTTTTTGATATCGTAATTCCCCACCTCCGACTACCCGAAATCAATTTCATACGCCAGAATTTCGTTGGTTAATTAGAGGTGTTTGTGATACTGGAATATTGTGTTCGGAAACCATTAGTCAGCAAGCGTCGAATGGCGGACCCTATCGCCAATACCTAACTCTCTGTCTATCCATTCTCTCACTTCTTCCACAACCCATCCTTCTAAGCCGGGTGAGACTCTAATTTCCTCTATTAAGGTTCCCAAATCAGTCTCCACGAAAATATTCGGTTCACTATATTCTTCAACCATCGCAGCGAAGTTGACCTCTCCTCTATTTTCTTCCGCGTCACTGAGGGCACCAATCGAAGTTGCAATAGCTCTAAATTCACTTTCGAATGTATACTGCTCGCGTTTATATTTAAACGGGTCCAGAATGTTACCTGACATCGAACCGTCTCGGTACGATATCAAGTCAAGTTCCTCTTCAGTCCAATTTATATACTCCACCTCAACGAATTGGACGCCATATTCTTCGTCAGGACTTAGTGCTTCCTTCAGGTATTGATAGTTTGATTTGATTAGAAAATCCGAGTCATCGTATTCATCCCACATTTCCTGAGATTCCGAATCACCCTGGTACCAGCTTGAGATGTGTGTAATTAATGCATTTGTCTCATACAGCTCTGAGATTCTTGGGTCATCAATGACCTCCTTGGGTGGAATCTCTCCCTCGTAATCATCGCTAAGTAGCTCAGCCTGACGGAAATGGATCTCTCCCGAATTAATGAGTGATAGAAACTTCTCAAATGGCACATACCTCCATATTTTGTTATCGTCTGTGATTTCTACGTCCCATGAATTCTCCAGCTCAAACTCTTCTACGTCTTCGATATATGGCACTCTTGAAGCATAGTGATTGACCACCTAACTTTTTCCTATAGATCGCTATCGCAACAACGTCAAAATTAACGTTGTAGCTCGAATTATAGAGTATTATCCTCGTCGACGAGATTGATTAGGAAATCTCGTCCTTCAACAACATTTGTGTCCTTCTCAGCCCCTATAGCGGCGAGTACATCGTCAATTGCCTCCTCGGCCAACTTATCGCTGACAAGGACCGCTACCTGTCGTGACTGTTCGGTTGCATACTGATACGCCAGACCGGCAAGCACCGCGTCGGTCGTCTCCACTTCGTCCTCTGTGACGTCGTCTGCGGATAGGCTGTAGATCCGTTCGCGCGTCCTGTCGATCACATCGGAGACGTCGGGATCGGTGAAGTCCACCTCGGCCCGCTCGAGCCAGCCGGCGTCCTGTGCCGACCGAAGCCGGTCCCGCTGATACCGGTAGGCCTCCGGACTCTCGCCGAGCTCCTCGGCGACGTGGTCGGGAATCCGAACGGCGACGTCCCGCCGGGTGACGTACTCCTCGAATGCCTGGTACTTGTCGTTGGATGGACCGCCCATTGCGTAGATTACGCTGGTGTCCACGATCGCGATGCTCCCGCGCGGAAGTTCCACCCCCGGCATCTCTCAGGGCTCAAGGTACGGATCGTAAGCGGTTGCCTCCTCGACGACGTCCTCGAGGGCCGTGATGACGGTCGTTCCCTCGACGGGGTGGACGTCGAGCTTGTTGGCAGCCGTCCGCTGGGTCATCTCGCCGTTCATGACACGCAGTGTGTAGTGCAGCGCGGCAGCGAGCTTTGGAATGCCCTGGCGCTCGACGAACACCCGGATGTCCTCGTTATTGAGCTGTCGCCCGATGGCGTCGACGAGCACAGGCGTCGCGACCACCTCGCCGTGATCGGTGTCGAGGGTGAGGTGAATCGGTTCGACGGAGATCCGCGTGGGCGTTTGGTCCTCGTGACGCGCGAGGATCCCCATCTCCTCGAGCTCGCCGACGTACTTGTACGCCGTCGAGTGGGGGACGTCGAGGTCCTCCTTGACCGCCTCGATGGCGATCGGGCCGTTCTGGAGGACGTGGATGTAGAGTCGTGCCAGCTGCGGCGTGTTCAGCAGCTCGGCGTACGTGAGGAGGTTCCCGAGCGTCTCCTCGGGATCGGCGGAGTCGGTGAGCCGGAAGTCCGTCGACATCACTATACATGTTCCATGTATAGAGTATTAACCCTTCCGCCACTCGTTCAGTCCACCTCGAACGGCTCGTCCCGTCGATACACCATCTGCATGGGGAGGCCTTCGTCGTCTTCCGGCGGATCTGGCGGTAGTGTCTGAAGCTCGTCGGACGATGCACCGGCGGTCACTGCGAGGGCCAGCGCGTCAAGTAGATCATCGAGTCCCGCGCTGTACCACTCGTCCGCAAGCTCACGAGCGAGCTGGCGCCACGTTCCTCGCTCGTACTCGCCCGTCGATTCGAGTAGCGACAATCGCTCATCGACACCCGATGCCGTCTTCTTGCTGTGGTCGAGGTCGCTGTTGCCGAAGGCTCTGAAACATACCTCCGGGTGCCCTTCGACGAGGATGTCCGGATCGCCGTCGTCGCGAAGCAGTTCGTCGACTTCGACGATACAGTGAGCGATGTTTGCGGCCTGTTGCATCAACCCCTTGCCTGTATGATCCCGGTTCGCCTCGTTCACCTCGCTGTATTCCGCACCGTCAGCTGCTAACTCCACGGCCGTGCGACAGGGTGCAGTGAATACCGAGGAGGATCGCGACCCGATAACCGTCCTGGCGAGATCGTCACAGTGTCTGGACAGCTCACCGTCGGTTACTCTCCCACAGGGGTCTGGATTTTCGAGTGAGCTACAGAGTCCGATCGGTACGTCGACGACGATCCGATCGGCTCTATCGCCGTGAACCGCCCACAGTTGGTCGATCGTATCGTATACGGTTGCTCCATGCGGGCTGTGTCCTGAATAGCCGACGGCGATCCAGTCACTCCCATCCCGATCGACCCCTATGTAGGACCAATTCTCGCCGGCCATGGTTCCCTTTCCCATCAATCTGCCAAAAATCCAGGTCCCATCTTGGAGTTCGGTGCTTGCGGATTTACGGCTCGCCACGCTCGCCGCTGCCGCCCTCCGCGTCGCTCGGCACCGACCGTTCCGGGCTGCCTGCCTGCGGTAGCGGGCGGGCTGCCGGGCGTCCGGTTTGCCGCCAGCGGGTAAGCGCGGGGGATTGCGCTCCAGTGGGTGCTCATCCCGCCACGCTTACTCCGCTGGCCGCTCGCTCCGGGCGGGTCGGCGCGCGTGGCTGGTTGTGTCCCTTCACTCGGGCGCTCTCGCTCGCGCCCACGGGGCGCTCGCGAAGGCGCGAGCGAGAGCGCAGAACGTTCTGTCGGTCGTTGTCGTCGGAAAACCGCGATGTAGGAGCATCGCGGCGTCGGCGCGTGAGCGCCTTCGGAATCTGGACTGATTCCAATGTCAGGTAAGCAGATCTCGACTAATGAAGTTTCGGTCGACGCACAGGCACTCAAAGCAACGCCGGAAGCGGGCGTGGACGACGATGGGCTCCAGGTCGTCGACGAGACGCCGGAGTTCAGGCCGTCGGTGGAGCAGGAGACCCAGGCGAAGGTGGATTCGAACCACCCGGACGGAATGGTGCAGGACTTCTCCCATCTCACGCTGGCACAGGAAGAGCGGATCCGAGCTAGGGAGGCCGAACTCGAACACATCAGTGCACAGGCGGAGCTCTCGACCCAGGACGGGCGTGTGGAGCGGACGCGGGAGGTCGTCGTGGAAACCCGGCGGGAGCGGCGGCGCCGTACCAGGCCGTCGGACCCTCGCGAGCACCTGGCCAAGGACGAACTGGCGAAAGTGAACCGGGAGGCAGATCGGATCGCACGGCGGATGGAAGGGGCGGTCAGTCGGGCGGCGGTCGCCCGGCGACTGGCCGAGCGGGTGGCGCGTGGTCAGGACGTCACCGAGGCGGTGTTCGCGACGATGGATGCCATCAAGGCGGGCCCGGGCGTGGTGTGCCCGATAGCGGACGTCCCGGATGTGTCGACGGGTGAGGTGGACATCGAGGGAACCATCCAGACGCTCTGGGAGTCGAGCAGTCCGCCGATTCAGCAGGTCGGGCTCATCGCGGACGAGACGGGGAAGATCAAGTTCACGAGCTGGAAGAAGTCGGACCCGAAGATCGTCCAGGAGGGTGATACCGTACGGATGCGGGCGGTCAAGAAGAACTGGTACGAGGGGCGCTGTTCGGTGGCCGTGACCTACCACAGCCGGATCGAGTTCCCGGAACGCGATCGGTGGTGGGAGGGTTAGATCTCGAAACCCCTGCTTCTATTATTAATCTACCTCATCTGATTGTTCAAGCATTCACCATACTGGCTGGAATTGCTTCACCTTCAATTAGTAGGACAGACCGTAGAAACACTTCTAGCTCCGCTCTTAGCCTCTCTGAAAGGTCCAGTATAGCTTAGGACTCAATTCCTCCATCAATCCGACATGTACACAGAGAGGTGGAAAAGTATCATGAGAGTACCCACCGAGATACCTCTCATATGGCGCACGTAGACGATCAGCAACTCACCCGAGTCTGGGATGCATTTGAGAAGAACGGGTTCCGGATGAAGGACAATCAAGGGGAGTTGATTGATATGGAAACGGCAGACGAACGTCGGCGTGATCAACTCCCAGACCTTCGCGAACTCGTTGATGACTTTCTCGCAGAGTCTCTTGCATTAGGCGAGTTCAAGTCCCAAATCGACGGCCAAAATAAACGATTCCCGTACTGGGGGTTCAAAGGGATGAATGGGATGATGTTTTTCAATATGCTCTATAGCTCGGCGGGGGAAGAGCGGCAGGACGAACTGGCGAGTCTCCTTAGAAAGCTCATTCGACCACCCGAAAGTGGTAGTGAGGCAAAAGAAAAGATACGTTCGCTTGAAGGTTTCGTCGAAAGGCTCCGTAATGAGGTAGAGGATCTACGGAAGGCGCCACGCCCGGGCTCAATCCCGTATTTCCTTTCCTACTTTTGGCAAATCCACGACCCGGATCAGTACCCAATCTATTATACGTCGATGGTGAACGCGCTCTCTGATCTAGCTATTTGGGAGCCCAAAGACGACGTTGCCGATAGCTATGCGGAATTCTGGGAACTCAATGAAGAGATCCGAAACACCTTGGCCGAGTACACGGGCCGTGACATCCATCTCTGGACGGTGGAACATGCCTTCTGGCACTGGCAACAGCGTGACGAATTCGATGACGATATCGAGAGAAAGGAGGGGCAGACAAAGCCCGCGACACTGCCTGACAGCTACACCCCGCCAATTGTCTCCATACTACCTGACCTTGCTGAGAATACTGAGGAAATGGTGGAACTTGCTGATGAGACTGGAAACGTGGTTGAGACACTGTTCGAAAACCGGTTAGCGAAGTGCCTCCGGATGATCGGATTCGAGGTTGAGGAACTCGGTCAAGGGATGGCCAGAAATCCGGATGGGATCGCAAAGAATCGTATCCACAATTACGCAATCATCTACGACGCGAAAGTTCGCCGTGATGGCTATAACATCAACACCGGCGATGAACGGCAGTTTCAAGACTATATCAACCGCGAGGTCCCTACCCTTCGGAATCAGGGCTTTCGAAACGTCTACTTCGCGGTAGTCTCGGGATCGTTCTCAGATGAAAGTCAGGAGGCGATCCGCTCTCTTAAGATTACAACGGATATCCAAGAGGTTAGACTCGTAGAGGCCGACGCACTCCTTGCGCTTCTTGAGAATCGATTACGGGATCCGAAATTTAGCCTCGGGCCAGGGGACGCGAGTGGCCCAGGCATCCAGGACTTCTTCGCTAAAAGTGGAATCTTGGCAGCCTCTGATATTCGCGAGGAGTTAGGGATCTGACGACCCGTTGGTGGCAACAACTACACGGCCCTGGCATAACGAGGAGAATGCTCTGGTTTTGGGATTGGAACCGGTACATGGGGGCAATCTCGTTAACTCGTCGGTTGAATTGAATACCATAGCATCTCTAAGCCTTTCCACCTCCTAGCTCTGTGTTGGGTTTTTCTGCCCCTCAATGGGCGAGGGGCTAGTGACGAACTGAGTTCCTCGTAACTCCGGTGATTCAGATGGCAACCAGTGACATCTCCGAGCGGCGGTTCGATGAGGACGTACCGGGCGCTACAACCAGCAGCTGTCCAGAGTGCAGTGGACGGGTGCGAACGAACGCGGTCGAGACGAGCTGTGAGGAATGTGGCCTCGTTCTTGACGAGACGCCGATTGATCACGGCCCCGAGTGGCGGTCGTTCGAGGACGACGGAACCGAACCCGAACGGACGGGCGCGCCGATCACGCCGACGCGTCACGATCGCGGCCTTTCGACCGAGATCGGCCGGAAGACGGACGCGAAGGGCAATGCGCTTCCGGGCAAGAAGCGAAGGCAACTCGGGCGACTGCGGCGGGAGCACAATCGCGGGCGGTGGCGCTCCAAAGCCGAACGGAACCTCGCTATGGGCCTCTCCGAGGTCCGGCGGGTCGCGAGCGCACTGGACGTGTCCGAGTCGATTCGCGACCAGGCATGTTCCCTCTTCCGGAGCGCCCAGAACGAGGACCTCCTCCGCGGGCGATCGATCGAGGCGATGACGGTGGCCAGCGTCTACGCTGCCTGCAGGTGCAACAGGCTCCCGTGGACGATCGCGGAGGTGTGCGAGGTTTCGCGGGTGAGTCGGGAGCGCGTCGAGAACGCCTATCGCGTGTTGAACCAGGAGCTCGGGCTCCCCGCCGTGCCACCGACGCCTCGACAGTACGTACCGCGCATCGCATCAGATCTCGATCTCTCCGACGAGACGCGTCGCCGTGCGGAGCGGCTTGCGGAGCGAGCAGAGGGTCAAGGGTTAGCTAATGGTCGCAACCCCGCTGGTGTCGCGGCAGGCTGCCTGTATGAGGCGGCGAGAAGGAACCACGAGGATATAGCTCAACGGGAGGTTGGTGAACGTGCAGACGTTTCGGCAATGACGGTTCGTGAGCGGTGGCGCGAGATCCAGTCACTCGATTCTGGGTCGGATGAAGGATGAGGTGACAGCAAAACCTGCTACAGTGGGTTCGTCGCGTCGACTGCTTCCTTTAGCCGATTCAGGAACGCCGGGTCATACTCTTCGTCGACGTGATTGACGTTCCAGAGACCGGATTGCCGAATCTCTCGACACGGGCTCGCTTTCCCTAGCCAGTTTTCGTTCCGAGGATCGATGGGCTCGGTTTCGAAATTGCTCACGAGTGCGATCGCATTCCGCTCGATGTATGCACGATCACTACTGGGGCCGGGTTCATCGTCTACGTTAATCCAGAGGAAGGGGAGATCTCTGATGTATTCACTAACTCGGCGTTCGTGCTCAAGCTCACTGAGTCGCCTGTCACGACCTGCGCTCGACCCCTCTCCCCAATGTGGATACTCGTCTGAAAGCTCTTCCCTCTCGATCATCGCTTCCCCAACACGCTTTCGGAACACCGACCCTCGATGATTGCCACCATCTTCGTACGTCCCACTGTTTGCACCGCGGTGCGTCCGTAACCGATTCCAGAGTGAGGTGCCCGAACCAGCCGAAACTGCGTGGGTTCCGATTCTGCTGAGTCGACGTTGGTCAGCCGTTTCACGCCATTCACCGCTTGCGAGAAAGAAGTAGACACCCCGGTCTGGCCAGTCCATGTAGCCCGTGCAGTCTTTCAACCGCTGCACACCGCCGACGCGGTCTTCGAGGATTTCCAAGAGGTCGTAGAATCGATCGAGATCGTCCCGTCTGGACATTGACGACGGGTTTGTAACGAAGCACCAATATTTTCCTGGTTACCGCTGAGGGGAACGATATGCCCACTAAGGTCTTAATCATATCTGCGTGCTCCGGGACGAAAGCCTTCGACCCAGTCGTGGACTGCGAGGAGATGGATTCTTCGTCCAGACGTGGATTGGTCGACGCACATCCCGAGAAGTCCCTGCCAGCGCGATCGTTGTATACCGGAGACGAGCATAGCCACGTCGAAGCCGCCGTCGATAAGTTCGATGAAATCGCTGACGTCGACTGGCGAATCGTCTCCGCCGGATTTGGGCTTGTCCAACCCGATACTGTGCTTCCCGCATATGAGTGCACGTTCCGGAATCCAGGTTCTGTCCGCCAACGAGTAAACCGAATGGGCTATGACCCAGATACGCTCACCCAGCGAGAGCTAATCCGTCGTGCATCCAATGAACTGGGGATTCCCGATGATATACGGGAAGCGCTCAATTCGGGGATCGACGTCGCATTCGTCGTTCTCGGTGATGATTATCTGACCGCAGCGGAGTCCAGCCTTTCGGCTGTTCCGGGAGAAACGACCGCGTTTGCTTTCGCTGCTAAAGGAAGCCGAGATCTGATCGGGGACTGTGAGTGGGTACCATCGACCGAAACTGAACGTGATGCACTAGGTACGACCTGGACTCGAGTCAAGGGGGTCCAATTACGAAACGTCGCCAGAAACGTGGCGAACCAATCCCAACTCCGTTCCCTCCACGAGACGTCTGCAGTGCGAGAGATGTCCTTGACGGGAAATGCGCACAAGTAGCTTATCGCCAGCTGTCGCTCATCACTACCTGTCATCTGCCGTCTGAAGACATACCTCACATTCTCTTTGCAGTGTTTTTCTGCGCCTGCCACGGGTGCAGGCGCTCGTCGAAATCACCCACCGAAGACGAGCGGTCCTGCCTCGAGGTGACTATAGATGAAGGAACCAGCACAGCGGACCGTGTTCGCCGGTCTTGATGGTTGCACTGACGCAGAACTGCCCACGTGGTACGCCGAACAGAAGCCCGTCGACGAGCCCGCCTCCTTCGCCGAGGCGATTCGCGATCTCCCCCGTGCCGTCGAGACGCGCGTGGCTTACCAGAATCCCTACGTCGACGAGTGGATCGAGACGGATCGGTTCAACGCGATCGTCGAGCCGAGTCGGCTTCGCGACCAGGCACTCGTCGGCGAGCCCGACGTGGATCCCCTGTTCCACGTCCCGTCGAACAGCTACACGATCCTCAACCCCGTCCACGTCTACGAGCCACTGGAGGAGATCCTCCGCGAGGAGACGCTGGACGGTCGACCGCTCGGCGAGGTGGTCTTCGGCGAGATCCGGCAGTACCGTAGTGGCGGCGAGGTTCACATGGACGTCCTCTTCGACGGCCTGGAGGTGACGCTCCCGGCTCGGGAGAACGAGCCGATCACGATGGGACTCACGTCAGGCTACGACTTCTTCGGCGGTCACGCGGTCTACGTCGAGGGCTTCGCGCAGGACACGGCCTGCAAGAACTCGATCCGCTCGCTGACGGACAAGGAGATCGTCAAGCACGTCGGCGACGTCGAGGACTTCGGCAGCTGGTGGGAGTCGATCTTGGCAGAGCTCGAACAGGTCGCCGACGACCTGTTTGGATTCATCGAGGACGCCCAGGACATCACGATCGACTTCACCGACGTCCCGTTCAGCGTAACTGAGTTCTACGAGCTGCTCGACTTCCCGTCGTACCTCGCTGAGCGGGCGGCCAGTGATGCCGAGGCGAACGCGCCTGATCCCTTCCGGATCGACATGTGGACGCTGCACTCGGGTGCGACTTACGCGCTGACGCACTTCTTCAAGGGCAAGGAGGGAAACTCGCTGGACCGCTACGTCCGGACCGCCAATGACGTACTATTCAATCCCCAAGGGACAGTGGAGAAGGTGGAGAAAGGATACGAGCAGGTCATTGGGGATGCCGGGGAACATGAAGGTCTCCACAACAAGGATGCCGTAGCTCAAATCGAATCCTTCGATAGTGACCTACAGACAAAGGCCCAGGAATTCGAGGATAGGAAAGAATCATTAAATATTCAGTTAGAATAGGGGCCAACTGCCGATTCACAGATATTGTCGACCGGTGAGATATTGGCGACAGAAGCGGACGAACCAATGGGAATCGACATAAATACCTTTTTCAACTAATACAATTCTGATGTGGCTTTTCACGCAAAGCATATCTGCGAGCGTCGGCTATTTATATCTCAACGGAGAAATCGGGAGTAACAGAGTCAGGCTATTCTAAGTTTCCAATGAATGATAAAATATCACCTACTATGAACGAGACCCCCTCTAATGGCTCGGCCCATTTAGTTCCAGACGGAGGTCAAGAATCTACGTCGAAGGAACACGACGATGCTAAGCAGTCTACCTACCAAATGACTGTCAGCCTCAATGTTCTCGAACATCTCGGGTTAAACCTTTATAGTAAAGTACCGGCCGTACTCTCCGAAGCTGTTGCGAACGCATGGGACGCCGACGCTGAGCGTGTAGAGATTGAGTTAGATACAGAAGACCAACGGATCACGATCACTGATGATGGTCATGGGATGTCGCGAGAGGATGTCAATGAACGGTACCTCTACGTAGGATATCGCCGTCGGGAAGATGAAGATCGTCCAAATGAAACCCCAAAATACGGCCGCCCAGTTATGGGCAGGAAGGGCATAGGAAAACTATCCCTATTCTCCATCGCTAACGTCGTAAAGGTATACTCAACTGATGGCAACGATGAAAATTCATTTCAGATGGTCGTTGACGATATGCGTGAGAAGATGGAGCAGGAGACAGAGAATGGTGATCTAGGTCAGGCCGTATACTACCCCGATGAACTCGATCACTTCCCTGATGACCTGGAACAAGGTACTCGTGTAGTTCTCACAGACCTGAAAAAGCAAATCCAGAAAAATCTCACTGCAGACTATCTCAGAAGGCGGCTCGCTCGACGTTTCGGAATTCTCGGAGAGGAATATTCGTTCGAAATGATCGTCAACGGAGAGCCAGTGACGTTTGACGATCGCGATTATTTCCACAAGTTGCAGCTCCTCTTCCACTATGGTCAAGGGAGCAAGGAGTATGTGGATCGCTGTAAGAACCTGGATGGGCACGAGGAGAGACCAAGTACAATTCAGGTAGAGAAAGAGGGGGAGGTAAGGGAATTTGAGGTGAAGGGATGGATTGGGACAGTAGAAACTTACTCTGATCTGCAAGGGGATGATGAGGACCTCAACAAAATTTCTATCATGATGCGTGGAAAGCTTGCTCAAGAGGATATCTTGGAGGACACCAATATTGGGGGACTATTCGATAAGTACGTGATCGGAGTTCTTCATGCCGATTTCTTCGATCGTGATGATATGGCAGATATGGCCACTTCTGACCGAGAGAGGCTAATCAAGGACGACCCCCGGTACGAGGCTCTTCGAAACTTCGTTGAGGAGGAGTTGGACTATATCGACGACGTGTGGAACGAGCATCGGGTGGATGAAGGTGAAGAGAAGGCTCGGGAAATTGGCCCGATTGACAATTGGTTTGAATCCCTCTCTGAACGGAACCAGGAGCGCGCACGGGAGCTGTTTGGCACAATCAATCAGATGTCTGTCGAAGATCAAGCAGACAAGCGGCGGCTTTTCAAACACAGTGTCCTCGCGTTCGAGAGCCTTCGGTATCGTGACGATCTTGATCGGCTAGAGCGGATCTCCCCTGAAAACGTTGAACAGCTCGCTGACATATTTGATGATCTTGATGATATTGAGGCAACGCTATACCACCAAATAGTCAGTCAGCGAGTAGATGTAATTGAGGAATTACAAGGAAAAGTTGACGAAGGCGCATTAGACGAAGTTCTCCAAGAATACCTCTACGACCATCCCTGGTTGTTAGATCCGGCCTGGGAACGTGCTACAAGTGCTGAAGATATCGAGAAAAAAGCCCGCAGTGAATTCAGAGAAGTTGACCAGAGACTTTCACCGGAAGCCCGGCAAGGGAGAGTGGACATTCGGTACATGAAAACCACCGGTCAACATATCATCATTGATCTCCGCGACGCAAATCGCGAACTTTCGCGTGCAGATCTCATCTCGCAACTCTCAAGGTACCGGAAGGCACTCCAGCGGGTACTAAATGAGGTTGGACGAGGAGACGAACCTATTGAAATCGTTTCGATTGTGGGACAAGAACTAGAGGAGTGGGAGACCGAGAGTGACATCGAAGAGACCGACGAAATGCTTGATGCTATTAATGCCCGGGTTCTACTTTACGATGACTTGCTACAGGACGCAATTGATGCTTACAAGAGGTACATGGAGGAGCGAGAGGAAGCCGACCGGATACGGCAACTCATAGAAAGTATCGAAACCGAGGACGTCTTCTAAGGAAGGGTTTCATAGCCGATCGCGAGCGACGATGACAATTCAGAACTTGACGACGTCGTTGCGCATGAAGAGACCGTGGGGTTCAGCTTGTTTCGTCTAATGGGTTGTCGCCATATTTAATATCCGACTGGCTAATTGAGAACTATGCTATCCCGACTCCGTGTCCAGAATTTCAAATCTCTACGAGACGTGGAGATGGAATTTGGGGATCTGACTCTGCTCTGGGGGCAAAATAATTCCGGGAAATCAGCCACTCTCGAGGCCCTTATGTATTATAAAGAGGCAGCAAAATGCCACGCTCTCTCAACGGACGACATAGAGGACGTGGAATACGTAGGTTACGACTTTAGCCAACCAAGTCAATTATTCCACAAGAACGATAACTACCAGGCCGAGAGCCTCACAATCGAACCAATTTTCGACTTCACATATCACGATAGGGATGGAAAGTTACTCACTAAGCTTCAAGCAGAGGGATTTACAAATCCTGAATTGGGTATTGAGGCGACGTTCTTTGAGAATGACCTAGAACAGAACGTTCGATGTTCACACAGTGAGGGTGATTACCGACCGATTGCACAAACAGAGGAGGGATCATCCGGTGCAAGGGCGGAATATTCAAGTCCGTTTGGTGAAAATGGCTCTTTCCAGGCTTCGAACAATGGGCTCCTTCAGCTTGAAGAAATCACATCACCTAGTGCTGAGGAGTTATTCGAATCGATTGAGGAGGTAATCGGCCGGCAATTAGCCTCCCTCTTCTATATAACAGACTCCAGAGATATAGGAGAATGGGCAGCTGACCCTGAAAAATTGGACTTTGTCGGTCACAACGGCGAAGACACGGTTTCCATGTTACACGGGTTAAGAGATGATCCGGAGGCGTTCGAACTCGTTTGCGACGCGATGAACCAGATTGCTGAGGACACGAGGAGTGTGGAGGCTGACCTCTATAAATCATACACCAGAACAGAGATCGTTGACGACGATACTGGACTCCGGTTTAACGTCGTGAGCTCTGGTTCGGGTTTCCGGCGTCTCCTGCCAATAATTGCCCAAATCGCAGCGATGGATGAAGGGGGTACCCTACTCCTTGAAGAACCTGAAATTAGTGTATTCCCGAAGACCCAGGAAAAATTCATCCAGTTCCTTATTGAAATAATGGATGAGAAGAACATTCAAGTGATCATGAGCACCCATTCAATCCCATTTGTATGGAAACTGCAGGATCAAGTTGACAGTGATATAGGTCAGGCCTTACAATTCAGCAAAAGCGATGGCGAAACCCAAGTTGAGTCGAAGCCCATCGGTCGGATCGAAGACGCTGAGATGTTTGGGGGCTGGGAGTGACCAAAACTTCGGAGATCGCCTACGTGCTATTTAATTCAGGCATCGGAGTATGACTTGCCCGTCTCAACGCTCTACGTAACGCCGTATAGGGGCTTAACGTTATCACCGATCAAGGTACGAGATCCAGAAGGAAAACATATGGATATTGACTATACATCCGATGTCGCCCGTGACCACCCTCTAATCCTACACTGCTTTGCGGACTTTGGTGTCGAGAGTGAAGTTCTCTCCGGATACGGAGATGTGATCCGCATCGGAATCAAAGCTCGAAACACAAACGATAGTGAGCCGATCCGAGCCGATGCGTACGATCTACCATTTGATGAAAATGTTCAATTTGATCTCGGTTTTTTCCACCCACTCTGTAAAAAATGGGCCGATATGACGAGCATCTCTGGCGACCCCGACAAGGAACCAAATCAAATCCCACGTGCGAGGGAGATTGCACGCAAGTATTGTGATTATTATGTAATCGAAAACAAACCGCAGGCCCCACTGAACGATCCGATAGTACTGAACGGGCGAATGTTTGGCCTCCCGATTGCCTACGAACGGGGATTCGAAACGAACTTTCGCGTTCCCCAACCTGCTAGGTTCAAGCGGTTCGGTGATGACAAAAAGGCGGAGACCTCACCATTCTTCTATTCCGAACGTTCTCACCGGTGGTGGGGATCAGTCAAAGGGTACCGGGCCGATAGATATCCGAAGCAGCACCTCGCTAAGAACTCCATCCCTGCACCATACGTCCACCACGTGTGTCGGGCTTGGCTCTCGGCCTACGAGGAGGGAAGTGACATTGCGGCCACGCAGACCGACTACTCCGATTACGATGAGCGCATGGAAACCAAGCGCCGAAAGAACCTCAACGCACCACTCACTGAATTTCTGGCCGAGGATGGCGGAGATGCAGAATGACGCCAGGCCGGCATGCCCTTCTCGGACCCGGATTCGCGCAGGCCCGTCTATCCTGTTAGGACTTGGGCACTATTGTATAAACAGGTCTGAGGAAATCCAGAAGGAGAGGAAAATCACTTCCGCCACCGCCTCTACTACACGTTTTCGCCGGGCGAATACAACATTGAATCCAGTAGTACTGGCGACCTGCGGTTGGTCGAGCAACCACTCGATGCCTTTATTACACAAGCGGACGACGGGGGCATCATGGTAGCGGTCGATTTGTTCTGCGGCGTCGGGGGGTTGACTCGGGGGTTGGAGGAGGCCGGAATTCGGACTACAGTCGGTATCGACGTAGATCCCCATTGTCGCTACCCCTACGAAGCCAACACCGACGCCGAGTTCGTCGAAGAAGATGTTTCTGAGTTGCCGAGCGACCGTGTCGGTGACTTCTTCGGCAAGACGAAACCGAGGATTCTCGCTGGATGTGCTCCGTGCCAGCCATTTTCGAATTTAAACAATGGCGAGGACACCGCAGAGTGGGACGACTGGGCCTTACTGGATGAATTCCGGCGCCTCGTATGGGATTTAGAACCCGAGGTCGTAACGATGGAGAACGTCCCGGAGGTACGTAACCATCAAGTCTACTCGCGTTTCGTGGATGCTTTGTTTAAGTTGGGATACGACATTTCTTCGGAGCTCGTCTATTGTCCCGACTATGGGGTGCCCCAGAAACGTCGTCGGCTGGTGTTGTTGGCCTCCAAGTACGGGTCTATCGAACTGAACGAACCGACACATGATCCAGACGACCATCCGACAGTTCGAGATACGATCGGGAACGGTGCCGTAGAACCCCTCAAGTCCGATGAAGAGAGTGACACCGATCGCCTCCACAAGGGCCGAAAACTCGAAGAGATCAATCTCAAACGAATTCGGCAATCCGTCCCCGGTGGGACTTGGCGAGACTGGGACGAGGATCTTAGGCTGGACTGCCACAAGAAAGAGAGTGGGAGCTCATACGATAGCGTCTACGGCCGGATGAAATGGGACGAACCAGCACCCACCATCACGACCCAGTTCTATAACTACGGCAGTGGACGTTTCGGTCACCCGGAGCAGGACCGCGCGTTGACCCTTCGTGAAGGAGCCATGTTACAAACATTCCCAGAGGACTACGAGTTCGTTGATCCGGACGAAGATGTCCACCTAAAAAAGGTTGGGAGATTGGTTGGAAATGCTGTGCCAGTCGAACTTGCAAAGTCCATCGGGAACACGATTACTGAACACTTAGAGCGAAACGATGTCACAGCAACGAACACACGATAATAGTAAGTCGTCGGAGGGCCCAGCGCGGGAAGAATCCCAGTACGAGATGTCTCTCAGTCTCAACGTTCTCAATCACCTCGGGCTGAACTTATACAGCAACGTACCGGCAGTTCTCTCGGAGGCTGTTGCGAACGCATGGGACGCCGATGCCGAAAACGTTGATGTCCAGATCGATCCCGAAGAGGACAAAATCGAGATCGTAGACGACGGTCACGGTATGGACTACCGAGACGTCAACTATCGCTACCTCCGGGTCGGATACCGGCGTCGCGAGGATCAGAGCCGACCGAATCGTACGCCGAAACACGACCGTCCGGTGATGGGTCGAAAGGGCATCGGCAAGTTATCCCTGCTCTCGATCGCAGAGACGGTAGACGTGTACACTACGGACGGGGACGAACGGCACGCTTTCCGTTTAAACGTCGACGACATAAAAGAAGCGATCGGTGAGGAGGCACCCGACGAAGACGGTTCGAGTACGCAGAGTTACACTCCAGAGCCACTCACCCACTTCCCCGATGACTTAGAATCGGGAACGCGTATCATCCTTCGCGATCTGAAAAAGCGGGTCCACACTACCGAAACAGCTCTCCGTAAGCGGATCGCTCGCCGATTCAGTATCTTGGGTGCAGAATACAATTTCACCGTCTCGATAAACGGTACAACCGTAGACGTAACAGACAGGGACTACTTCCACAAGGTCCAGTTTCTGTGGACATACGGTGATGATTCATACGCCGACAACTGCCGGGAGAAGCGACTCGAGAACCACGAACCACGTCCAACCACTACTGCCGAGGGGTACGAGATCGAAGGATGGATCGGTACCGTCGAAAAGCCGAGTGACCTCGTTGAGAAGCACCCCGGTGAAGAGAGCGAGGCAGATGACCTCAACAAAATCTCGCTCATGGTACGGGGAAGGATGGCGAAACCGGACCTCCTCGAGGACTTCAACGACAGCCGAATGTATACGAAGTATCTCGTCGGAGAGATCCACGCAGACTTTCTCGATTACGACGAGTACGAAGATATCGCCACCTCGAATCGCGAGGATGTTGTCAAAGAAGACCCACGATATCAGGCGCTCCTCGATTTCCTCGGTGACGAATTGAATCGGATCGCGAGTCGATGGGACGACCTTCGCAACGAGAAGGGTTCCGAGGCTGCTCGGGAGATCGATGCGATCGACATGTGGTATGAGAGCTTGTCACCAGAGAACAGGGAGCAAGCTCGAAAACTGTTCGGACGGCTCAACCGGATGGCGATCGAAGACGAGAACGACCGACGCGAGTTGTTCAAACATGGAGTTCTGGCCTTCGAGAATCTGAAGTACGAAGAGAATCTCAAGCGGCTTGAAGAAACCGAGATCGGTGACTCGCGAGAGCTCGCACACGCCATCACGGATTTCGATGACGTCGGCCGGACCCGCTACAACCAGATCGCAACCCAACGGGCCAAGTTAGTCGACCAGCTCCGTCGGCAAGCTACGGAGGGCACGTTGAGTAAGCGCGTCTGGTCACGCATACGCGAGCGTCCTTGGCTTCTCTCGCCGGCGTGGGAGAGATCGGCAACAGACGAGCGTCTACAGCAAGAATTCGATCGGAGATTCGATGAGAACACCGACGACAGACAGCGGGACAGTAAGGAGGTCCAGAGATCACCCCCGACGTACGTGAGATCTGCCGGTCGCCACGTACTCGTCCATCTCCTACCCCCTGACTGTGAAGTGACCACTCAAGACGTGGTGCCACACGTAGAGAGGGGTCACAGGGCATTGGAAGAGGTGCTTGACGACGATAGAACTGAGGATCGAATAGAGAGTGTGATCGTGGTCGGTTCGCCCCCAGCTGACTACGCTGACCCCGAGGAGGGGCGAGAGTTGCGGCGGATCCTCCACGAACAGTACAACACCCGCATAGAGACCTACGAATCGTTGTTGACTGAGGCGGCCGACGCCTACGAATCCTATCTTAACGGTGATTCAGGTCGAGGCCAAGTTTCACGCCTGATCGAGGCTATCGAGACAGACGGTGCGTTCGAGTGAGCGGCGAGCTACTTCATTCCCCTTCTACATCCAGTAGATCGACTGCGACCAACGGTAGATACTAACGACCCGAAATCAGAGTGAGCGCTGTGAGCTCTCCGACGACCAGATTTCGTTCGGATTTGCTCGGGTGGTCCAACGACAATCTCCGTGACTTCCCTTGGAGGGAGTCCAAGAGATCACTGTACGAGGTTTTCGTGGCCGAGTTCTTCTTGACACAGACACCTGCAGAAAACGTAGCGGCGGTCTATCCACAGTTCCTAGATCGATTCCCGACACTCGAATCACTCAGAGAAGCTGGCGAGGAGACAGTCGCGCGTGTCATTGAGCCCCTCGGATTTCAAAACATGCGAGCTGCAGCATTGACCAATATTGCTACGGAACACCGCACACTTCCCGATACAGTAGATGAACTCGAGAGCTTGGAGAGAGTCGGGCCATACGTGGCGCACGCGACCCTGTGTTTCGCCCAGGATCGTCGATTGCCGGTTGTAGATAGGAACGTCAAACGGGTGTATCGCCGTTTGTTGGGTACAGATTGGCCTGAGTCTTCGTCAGATCAATGGAGAGTCGCTGCAAACCTCGTTCCACCCGAAGCTCCACGCCGGTACAACCTAGCTTTACTCGACTTTGGTGCGGAGATCTGTAGACCCGAGCCGCGATGTTCGGTATGCTTTGCTAGTCCATATTGTAGTTACTACAGCCAGTCTGGAAACGAGTAGGGCTCAAAGGTCGGAAACGACCGGTATCGTCGACCTCCTATGTTCGTTCGAAGCCAGAGGACGTGAATTCGACTCGGTGGAGATAATCAGACGAGAGGAGATCGGTGACCAATCCGAGAAGGCTCTCGACGGTGTCGTCCTGGAAGATAACACCGAGCTCAAGATTCTCAACGAGACCCCTGTGGGTCATATTCGCCGTGCCGAGATATGCCTGCTCTCTGTCGGCGATCGTGAGTTTTGCGTGGATCGTCGGGGGATGCTCTTCGTCTGGATCCTCGTCTAGTACGTACTCGTAGAGTGCGAGATTCTCGGGTACCGTGTCGTCTTCCTCGTATATTTGCCGTATCACCCGTTCGTTTTGCGTAGAGCCACCGTACGTCAGTGACTTCGTGACGATGGTTACGTCAACTCCACGCGTGGTCGCGTCTCTAATCGGTGCTCCGACCTGGTCGTATCCCTGTTCGGAGAAGAACGGGTTGAGAATCACGAGTTCCGATTCGGTCTGCTGAATCAAATCGAGGAGATTGACTACCAGGCTCCCGACCGAATCCCCGATCTCTCCCTCGTCGAGTGGCATATTCGCGACGACTCGATTGGTCGGAACTGGGCCACGATCAGCAAGGATTCGGGCAGCATCGAAGATAGTTCGGAGTTCGGTGAACGACACGGTGTCGCCTACGATACCGGCTTCACCGAGGTGGTAAAGGAGTTCTCGGTATTGACGTGGTGATGCGATATCAGATGTCAGGTTCGCTAAGGAGGTAGGTTCGGGGGGCAGAGAGTTCGTAGCCACTGAATACGTGATTGCCCCCTCGATCGCCGATAGCTCTTCGGCGTCCCGCGAGAGTTCTGAGAGGAGGCGAGCGGCCTCGTACCGGTGGGCTGGCTCAGACATCGAGGAATCCGGCTATCGTCTCACCATCGAATTCGCCACCGTAGAGTGTCGATCGACTCAAGTTGTGATTTCCATTGTCGCACGCGATGTTCGAAATATACAGACAGTCCTCGCAGGCCGCGTTCTCTTCGTGTTCGCAGACGGGGTCGTAGATGCAGACGTCACCCTCGTTTTGAATGTAGTCGCCGAGTTCACGGAAGCGCTTCTCGGCGAGCGTATGCATTGCGCCGAGGCTGTAGTCGGTGTCAGTGTGTTTGTACACGACGAAGCTCAACGTGTGGGGTAGCAAGTACTCGATGAGGCTGCTTTTCGAGTATCCCGAGAGTGCATCGACCCCGTTGATGACGAGATGGGACATCGTGTGGAGCAGCGTCAGCGTGTAGCGTGCTGCTGGACCGTCGTGAGCGGGGTCCACTTCGCGGAAGTACGGGTACTGCCGGAGTCGCTCCAAGAGCCATTGCTCTACGTTTTCCTCCGGGCGTTCGTGGAGGATATCGTTCACGTCGAGCCAGTCGATGACTGCCTCGGGATCTAACGAGAACATGACGGCCTCGGCTTCTGCCGTCATGGCAAACATCCGGTCGCCGCCGCCTTCACCTGGAAACGTCCGGAGGAATACACCGTCCGACGGTTCCGCCTCGGTCCGGGAATACCCGTAGACGACAGTGGTGATGGGGAAGTCGGTGATCAGGCGAACTTCACTGAATCGGAGAGCGTCTCGGGCGTCTAAGAAGTCGTGGACGAGTGCTCTGTCGAGATCGGCTCGTTGTCCAGCTGCTTCCTGCAGTGATTTGAGCGTTGTCGCATCGATATCCGAGTCTCCGTCGTCTACCAGGGATCGATACTCGAACAGCTCCTCGCTAATGTGTCGACGGTCGTCGTCCGGGAAAGCATCTCGAGCCCACTCTTCGAGCTCCTCGCGACGCTCTTCGATATCGGCGTGTGCCTCTTCTTGTGCCTCCCGGTACTCCTCTTCGGAGATGTCCAACTGTTCTAAGACTGCATCGTCGATCTCTACGTTTCCGCTGTCACCACGATCGTCCAAGAGATACTCGGCGATCACTTGAGCCTGGTATGCAGTGCTATCCTGTAGGATGTCGATATCTTCGTCGTTGATATTGACGAACTTCGAGAGCTGTGGATAGAACGTGGTCGACGAACTGTGGACCTTGATCTTGCGGTTGTTACCGCAGTATTGGCAACGGTCGATGTGCTCGTACGCGTGGCCAATATATCCGTTGGGGGCACAGTTTAGACACTCCCAGTAGGCGTCTCGCATGCGAGATGTGGGACGCCGGAAGCGGACATTTCGATTGTTACAGGAGTTACACCGTGGAAGTGGAACCGAGTCGATATCCCCGCATGGACACACCATCACGAACTGGAGTTGTTCCGTGTCTGTAAGCCGGCGGTCACAGTTGCCACAATAAGGAGGTCGACCCTGCTCTATGCGGTCGTCATCGAACGGAGTGCAAGCACTGCAGACCCGACACTCGAAGACGGTCGGAAAGACGTCGAATTTGATGTCGTCGGGCGAGACCAACTCCACCTCACTGGCAGTTAATGGGACGTCGTTGTCCCACTGAGTGATCTTGGGCCGGATCCGGCGGAGGATGTACGGAACAGGCAGCTCACCGACCGCTGACCTTCGGTCTTCGAAGATCCAGGACACCTTCCCGATGGTACCGTTCCTTGCGTGATTGAAGGTATCTTGAGGCAGAAAGTTGAACAGGATTTGGGACTTCTTGCGCTCCATCAATCGTCACCCTCCACGAGCGCCGTGTAGAAGTCCTCGTGGTCCCTGTCCACACCGATGTCTACTTGTTCGCCGATATCACGGAGACTCCGCATGGCGTCTCCTTTGATCGTCGTGTAGTACTCCGAGCGTATTCGTTTCACCCAGTACTCCCAGTAGTTCTCCATCTTTTCGTCTATGCGGTGGTCGAAGAAGTCGTTCGGTTCGATGTGGAGCCCGTAGGACCGCCTGACGAGATCACTGTATGTGTCTCGATCGAATTCCGGGTACGACGCCGGGTCGTCGATTACGTCCTGTAGCTCGCGGGAGCTCTGTACGTTGACATCGTAGCGACGATGCATCAACGGGCGATAGTGTTGGATCAGGAGGGCCTTGAATACGCCGGCGAAGGTCTTCTCGAGACTGTACTTTGACCACCGGTCGATCGAGACTGCTTCGACCGACCGCCGGAGATACTCGTGGGTCTTCTCGAAGTATCGGTATCGGTGTTTGTCACGCTCGTCGTACGGCCGGAACATGTCGATCACCGTCCCCGGTCGCTTACGTCCGACCCTCGCACTAGACTGAATATACTGGAACGTCTGGGACGGGAATCCATAGAAGACCATCGTGTTGAACCTATCTACGTCGATGCCGTGACCGATGAAACTCGTAGCGGCGACGGTGTCGGCGCGGTCCTCGAAGGGAGATTCAGGATCTTCGAGTTCGTCCAGGCGGCTCGTCGATTCGATATCTGCAGTCAGTTGATCGGTTTGGATCCGGTCGCCGTATCCATCGTTCTCCATTTCACGGTTGATCTGGTTCGAGATACTGCGAAGGAATCGGTCCTTCTCGGTCTTCTTCAGGAAGTAGACGACCGAGAGTTCGTACATGGTGAGTATCTCGTCGTACTCGTCCTGATCCAAGCCGAACTCGGTCGGATCCTTGTAGCGGAAGTCGCGGATAGCTTGGTGGTACTGCTTCACGAGATCGAGCACCGAGTAAATGTGAGTCTTGTTTACCGGTGTGATGCCTATGTAGCGTCGCTCGGGATCGTCGTAGTCTACTGATCCGTAGAAGGATTCGTCGAGAGTTGGACCTTCCTCGGGGAACCGATTCCCCTCCTTGAGGAATAAGTTCCACATGTGCTCTTCGTATTCGCTAATCGTTGCGGTGGACGTGAGGACCTTCGGTTCGTGATCGTCTGGACTTGCCTGTCGACACAACTCTTGGTAGAGCGTCTCGTACTGGCCGGCGAATACGCCCAGTTCTTCGTTGAGTAGGTGGACCTCGTCGACGAGATGAAGGGAAGGTATCGGGTCGTATAGGGTTTTTTCGACTGGTTCTAATTCACGCTCACAGTCTAAAGTACTGGATTCGGGGCACTTTCCAGCGTAACCGAGCCCGTGCTTCGGACACTTGTCGGTGAAGTTCCCCAAAAGGTTCGTGAACCGAGGGTTAGCCCCGGTGATGGAGATCTTGTCCAGAGTACCGAGCAAGACAGAGGGAACGTTCCGGTAGATATCGTGGTCAGTGACGTATAGCGGAAGCTCCTCCACGTCGCAAGCGTCGTTCTGGCAGTCGTGAAACACAGAATTGAGATCTGGTTCGAACCGAACGTCAACTTCGCCGTCACAAGCAGGGCATTCGGTCACGACTCGACACTGAGCTCTGAGGGTACCGTGGTCCTCCTGGAACGTCCGGTGGAAATTGTTCCGCCCATCCTCGTGGATACTATTCGGGGTATCTCGACCACCGACGAAGTATCCGATACTAAATCTCTCGCCCGCTCCATCTAGTTCATCTTGCCGAATTTGCTCGGCTTCGTACAGGATGGAGAGGAACCGATCCTTTTGCTGTTTGCCGAGGAGGCGGAGGGGGAACCGGATCCACGCTGTAACGCCTGCCTCTTTACCGCGAATTCGATCGAAGATCAGTGCAAATACGATCAGTCCTAGATACGCCTCCGTCTTCCCACCGCCGGTCGGAAACCAAAGCACCTCGGCGTCGTCGCTGCGTGAGGTCGACACTCTCGGGTACTCTCGTTCGACGATACTCCCGAGATTCGAAACGATGAATACGATTTGAAAGAGGTACCAGTTTTCGACGTCTGACTCCTGCTGTTCGAACGCTCGGTTCATCAAGAGGAAGGAGCGCTCAGCCTCCTCCACTTCGTCGAGTACGTTAATGCCGGATCTGAAGTGCTCTAGTTCTTTCTCGAAGTCGTCTGCCGAGTCGAGGAACTGTTCGAACGATTCCTCGTCGAGTTCGTCTTCTCGTTCGCGCGCTCTCGGGCCGCGCCACTCGGCGAGATACTCGGCCATTCCGCTCTCGATAGCCTGGAGGGCGTCCATGAATTCGTCCGGATCGGCGAGTCTCGCGAGGTCAGTCGCGTCGTTGTACTCATCGTTGGGTTTGAACCTGTGAGACTGGTACGACGGGGCTGCCGTCGTCTCGACACGTGCCGTGCCCACTTCGTCTTCTGGTTCCCGATCCTCGGGGACTTCGACCGAACAGTTCTGACCTTTGCCCCAAATGCGACGTCCATATCTGAAGTCCTCCGGAATCAGCTGTAGTTCGTATGCTTCGAGACGGCCGTCGACGACGATTTTCGGGTTGAATATATACGGTTCCGTTTCGCGGTCCTCTTCAGCCTCCGTCAGATTCGCCAGGGACAGGACGAGGTCGTCTCGACGTTGCTTGTAATCGAACTGGACCGACCAGGTGGGGGATGGGGTCTCCCGGTTGTCGAACGCAGTCCGTACGCTGTCAAAGGTCTCCTCGTCACGTAGGTCGTTTGACTGCAATCCCTCGGTTTCTCGGTCGGTGACGAGGACGTGGTCGGTCTCGAATGCAGCCGTCGTGTCGGAAATTTCACGTTGTAACTCGTCGGTGATCCGTTCGACTTCGCGGTCCAGCCTCCCGAGGTGGAGTGTTGTATCGAGTGAAATAGGGCGCCGCCTGAAGAAATTCGTCTCCGCCGTGAAATCTGAGATGTCTACGTCCTCGTCGGCGTCGTCGTACCACGCTTCGTACTCCTCGCGGGTCGGGAACGACGGATAATAGACTTCGAACGAGATTTGGACGTCAAGGGTGTCGGTCTCGTTCGCTGGCTGGACCTTCAGGCCGATGTTGTTCGGTTTCGACTCCGTAAATTCGCCCTCTTCTGCCTCTGCTTGGGGGGCGAGGCTCGAGACGAAGTATCTGTCTTGGGGGCGGTCGAACGCACAGTACGGTTGGTGCCAACCTCTCACTCGATCCAACGCCTCGTCGGCAATTTCGGTTCCGATTCGATAGAATTCGTCCTGAGATGGTGCCATTATGGGTTACCCCGGGTTCGTCGGAATGACGCGGTGATTGGTACGGCGGTGCTCAGCTTCCAACAGGATCGGGGTCCGCTTATCCCCTCGCCGAGCACCCGATTCACGACTCATATCAGCAATAGCAGCGTGTTATAGTTTACCCCCGCTTCACAAACGTGGTGACCGCTCCCGAGTTTTCGTGGACTACCTGAAAGAGGGAGCATCTCGTAGTGATGGGTTGTAGACCGTACGATCGGAAAAGTAATAAGAAGGGAATCGGTCCCGCGGTACCTTTTTGTCACTCCCTCACAGATTTCTCGTGAAGGTGTCGCATACGAAACCTCCATCACAAGAGCATGACCTCGTCTCTAGGTGATTCTCACGAGGCCATGTCATTGCGCGAGGAAATAGCCTCGCTTCTGAACGATGCGAGGAGCAGCCCTGCCGACGGTTTCGAGACGATTTTGGACCACGTGGAAGATCACCCGGCTAGAGATGTCGAAATCGCTTTAGAATCGCTCGTAGACGACGACCGAGACGTGATCGACGCATTTCCAGATATGCTCGCTGAGTTTGACGTCGATCCGTATCTGTCTGACGGCACGGATGCACAACGAGTACTAATTGCCACGATACAGCGTTTGGTGGCGAAACACTCTCCAAATCGGCGAAACGAATTAATCCCGGTCCTGGTCGATGGGCTTCGTGACCCAGCACGTAGAGAACAGGTGTCGAGAGCCCTAGCAGAAATCTGCAGTTACAACCACACGATCGCAGGCGACACGATCGAGGAGTTGGAGAGAGCACCGGCCACGTTGTACAGCAATCCTGCCGCAGTCGACGCAATAACCGACGTCGTTAGCTCGATCGAGGAGAGTCATCATCGATACCGTGGTGAAGTGGAGTTGCCGGCAGTTGCCCGTCTGCAGATAGGGACCGAACGCGAGCAAGCGAAGCAAGAGCTGGTCGAGCGAGTCGAACGGTCCGAATCAGATGCTCGGGAGATCATAGAGTCCGTGGACCAACTCTTAGCAACGGTGGACGATGATGGTCCGGAATCACGACGGTCGCGGCAGGCGGCCCGTGAAATCCTGTTCGAAGCCGCGATCAGTTCTCCAGAGATCGTCGTCCCGTATGCTGAACGGCTGGCTTTGGCAAGAGAGTTAGATGGCGAGACAGTCATCAATGCGTACGCACGGCTTCTGGATGCCGACGTTGACGCTGCCGAAGATCTATTCGCGTCCGTCGTTGCTGAGGCTGCCGAACATCGGGCGTCTCATCACCGGGTGGAAGCGGTTGCCAGCTTGCTGCCCGGGGCGCCGGACAGCATCATTGCTGCAATCTTGGAAGAAGTTCGGGAAGGCGCTTTGGACCCGCCACCGGTCCAAGAGGAATCTCGGGAGGAACTTCACGACGATAGCCGCTATCTGTTGGCGCTGTTGTGGACCGATGAGACTGCGCCGATCGGGAAACAGTTCGTCGCGATGGAACTCGAAGGAGGCGAAACCCGGTTAGCTGCCGATATTGCAACAGTCATCAGAGGGTCTCCTCACGGTCACCTCGCCGAAAGAATCAGCGAGGTACTTGACAATGCGGATGACCTCCCTTGCGAAATTGTCGACGTGCTTGCTGCTGGCATCGTCGCATATTTCCATAGAGATAATGCCTCCGCCGAAGTCGCAGGCAAGCTGGCGGCTCCCGCACCCAAACTAGGAGGTGAAGTTCTTGATCGTTTGATCGGCGAACTCGATCGGGAGGACTGTGAGCCTACTGTCAACGGGGACACGTTCCGGGACTTCGTCGAACACGTTGTCGAGATCAGTGCAGAACCAGTCGCTACCAGGTCTGGTCCCTTGCTGGATTACGCTGTCGACAGTAATGTCACAACGGGCATTCTCACCTCCCTAGGAGATGCGTTGGAACGCGCTCCAGTATCGATCGTGGAGGACTCTGCTTCTGTTCTCGATGCGGCGGTTGCCCTCATAGACGCTGAGGACGAAGAGGTGGTGGTTCACGGCTGTCGTTTGGTGGCCCATCTCGAACCCTACCCAGTACCCGATGAGTTGCTCGCACTCGCTACCGACGCCCAAGGCGTGGTGGAACAACGGGCAGAGTGGGCGATAGACTATATCGACGACGCCAGTCGGAATCTCAAGAGAGACCTGTTCGAAGTCCCCGACGACAAACCTGCTGTAAGGCACCTAGCAAAACAGGGTATCGTAAAGTACCGGTCCAGCACCACGTGGGACGATCTCCGGATCGGCCCGCTCGAGATGGACATTCTCCACTCGATAACAACCCACTATTCCCGCGACCTCTCAGCCCTGGTAACGCACCCGGCTCACGATCCCCGTATCACCCTCCTTTACGCGATTGCATTACTGTGTGAGGGCGCCGACGACGGCGAACCGGCTAAGATTGGTATCGCTTCTCCGGTGTACGGACACAAGGGCCGATGGGGGACCTTCGGCGATATCGAAGAAGAGTATCAAAAGTACGGTATCAGCGACCACGAAGGTACTACGATACGGGCGGTGACGTTCGATGATCTATTCGGAACCTCGCGTGTCAAAGAAGGACAGATCTCCATCGAGAATCGCGGAAGCAAAGCAGGGACTCTCGTCTTGACAAAGTCGGTGGATAATTTGTCCCAGATTGCGGATGAACTAACCGGCGTCGTTATTCAAGCCGTAGAGAGGTTCAAAATCCCGTTGTCGGAACTGGCCAACCGTATCAACGAGGATTTTGGAGACACGCCTGTCTTCCCGATCTATAGCGCCACAACGAAGCTGGACACCGGGGGCGTCCCGGATATCTCCCCGCCATCGAATCTAGAAGACGCAGACGTTGACGTCGTCAGTACGGAAACATCCTTGAGTAAGATCGGAGAGAAATTCACGGACGTCAACGCCATTCGAAGAGCTTCAAAGTCGATCACCGACGGGGATACCGGTGGATCGATTGACCAGCTTGATCCACCGATTCGAGGCGCTCTCGAAGCGGCTGGGTATACTTGGTCGAAGGAGCTCACGATCCGAGCGGTCGGCAGTGAAAGCCTGCGTGAATCGATTGACGAAGCTCTGAATATCGGCTTCGATCTCGATATGGGAGGTAGCAAGCTCCTGAACACTGTATTTCGGTTCGAACGTCTCCCGGTCAACGCGTCCGACTTCGATACGTGGGTTGAGGAGGAAGTCGTCGTCAATCCATGGTCTCGGGTGGATACCTTCGGTGACCAGTTAGACGATATCGAAGACTCGACTAACCGCGATCATATCACTTCGTCCACAACGATCGCGATACGTGACGCTATCCGCGCCCTTGATAAGGTTAACGACCAAGTTCAGGATGCGAACCCATTGTTCGAGCGACTACTGTCTCGTTTAGAGGAGACTGTCGGTCATTCTGAACGTGTCGGGATCGTCGTTGCGAGGACGGCGTTCGTGGATGTCCTCAGCGATGTATTAGCCGAAGAGTTAGATGCTTCAATCGGGCAGGACGTCGTGATTCTCACACCGGAGGATGTCTCAAGCGCCTTTGCTCTGGATATACTCTTCGTCGTCGGTCCACAACGTCCGTCTCATGCGGCTGTCTATTTTCCGAGCTGCACGTCACGAATCGAGGTGCTGACCATCGGCACATTTTGGGAGAACTATATCGAGAAACACGCCTCGCGATATCGGCGCGAACTCGCCGAGGCACTCGCCGTCGATAGTGACTATCTGGGGGAGCTTTCAGTGACGACCGAAGACGAGACCAAAGCTGTCGAAGAGCCCGAGCCACGTCAGCTTCCTACCGCGTCTGGAGCCCAAGCAGCAAGCGATTCTCCGAACGACGATTCAGGCCCGGCAGAGCCTACTACCCATAGCTCAGAGGCAACCGGTGTCGCAGGTGGCGGTGATAGCGGGGCCAGTACGTGGCTCCCTGACTCTTTGAACGAAGCATTCGAGCGGGCCGCCGAAGTTGAGGGAGAGCATGGCGAAGATGGTGGCTACGGGAGCAGCCCCACGTACGAGGTGCGGACGGAGCAAGAGGAGAGACTACAACTGGGACGAGGTGAAGCCATCTACGAGATCGAAACATCTCCTGGCGGAGGACAGTCGTATTCGTGGACAGCGCCGTCGGAGATCGAATCGGGTGACGAGATCCTAATTCTCGAACCCGAATTCATCAGCCCACGGCGTGACGAGTGGTTACAACGCCAGTACGAACAACAGTTTGACGACCCCGAAGCTGTGCTGGAGGGATTGTACAAGTGGTGGACTGCGATGAATGAGGTCCTTCAAGAACTCGACAGCGAGATGGACAGTAGAAGCTCGGTGGTTCGAGCGTTCTATAGAGCGGTTAAAGCGAATGGAGTGGAGAAGACGAAGACGACAGTGCGACTGTGGATAAAGGCGATCGAAGAGTCAGATTCTCCGATCGGACTCGCAACCGTCTCTGAGGGGACGAAGGGGCCGGATCAAGCAGGAGATATCGAGGCGATAGGTAAGGCGTTTGACGATCCCCGGTTGGAAGAAGACGCGGAAGCAATTGAGAGGGCTTTAGACGACGTGCGTGAGTTCAATGCCATTGGAGGGCGTCAGTATCGAAAGGTCATCGAAACTCGGTTGAAAGAGGGACATCCTGCTTTCAGAGATGCAGCGACCCCACACGTTGCAGTGGAGATTCGAAAACTGGACCAAGGGAACTAGTGAGCACCATACACCAGTACGAGTGCCGCTCAAACCAGAAGGTGTGGGGGGGGGGGTAGACTCGATCTATTCGTATATCGGTTGACCGTCGGATCGATGAATTTTAATTGTGATCTTTATTTACTACTGCTCTCGAACTAATGATAATCAACTCATTCTTGATTGAACTTATCTTCTCTGGAGAGTCATCAGCCACTGGATTGATCTGTAACTTTCCATCTTCGATTCGGTTAATGATGGAAAGGCCTTCTTCAGCACTTCTCAAACTCGCCTCACAATCCCCTGCATTGAATTGGGAAATTGCCATTATCAGGTGAGATTTTGCTAATCTCAGCCATAGATCATAGTTTTCGAAGTATTCTATCGCCTTTGAAAGCTCTCGCTGGGCTTCTTCGTATCTCTCCAAGAGATTTAGTGTATCACCTCTAGCGAAATGCAGCTCGCCAAATTCCCCACCCGCTTTAATTGCTTCATCGTATTTTTCCAAGCCCTCCTCTAAATTCCCGGACCCTACTAGGGTCATCCCTAAGCCATGGAGGACACGGGGGTCGTCCGGCCAGCCCTCGTTTGCTCTTTCGTAATGGTCAAGGACCCTATCGAGATTATGCCGTGACGGCAAGAAACGCGCCAAATTATAATTCACGTACGGGTTATCGGGGTTACTCTCCACTGCTTCTTCTAAGTGCTCAAGCCCTTTCTCACGATAGCCAAATTCGGAATATACTACCCCACACATATTTTGGACGTACATCGACTCTGGTGCCAATTCTAATGCTCGTTCAAGATGTGGCTCGATCCGTGAGAAATCTGGATTCTGACGGTGTCTTAATCCTTGAACGATGCGTACTTGGACTCGAGCTGCAGAATCTTTATTTAGATTGAAGGCATTCTCGTCCCACTCTAAGACGTGATCACGGAATCTATTTACGACACTTGTGGGGACTTCCTCTACGGCGTCCAGCTGCGCCCCGTGGGTAATGAAAAAGAACCCCTCAACCTCCTCTTCTGGTATACCGAGCTCAAGCCATTGAGTTTTGAGTAGACGCGCGATAGCGGGTTCGAAATTTAGAGGGTCACCATCTAGAGCATTCTCGAAGACGTCCTGAGTCGTTGCAAGAGTTGGTGGGATGAGATGCTCTCGAAGTAATTTGATTGAGAGCAGAACTCGTCTTGCATCATCTGATTGTTGTCTCAAGCCTCGATATTGCTTAGCCCAAATACCCTCCGCATCAGCCGGTATCTCTTGGATTTTCGATTCACTAATCTCATCTTCCTCAATCATCTGTTCTACTGCCGAAACAGTATAGTGGGGAGACGGATCTGCGCGGGCAATCTTAGAGGCGAGTAGGTCTACGAACCGCTCGCCTACGTTGATCTCCTGATTTCGGAAACAAGACTTGACAATCGATTTAATCTGATCAGGTTCGAGAGAATGCAGGCGGATTTTTGTAAACTCGTCCCAAAGATGATCTGACCCACTAAACAACCTGGGGAGGGAACTAAGCCGCTCAGACCGTAACGAGAGAAGATTGATCAACTCTGAGTCACCCTCTAATTCTGTTTCGAAGCGAGAAATGGCCAAATGGAGCGGGTGAGTCTCGGCGGTCATATGATGACGGTGAATATCGTCACAAACGAATAAGGTGGTCCCGGAGAGGTCTTCACTGAGTAGGTCCCCGACATCCTCTTCAACGAAGGAGTCTCGGAATTCGACGACTTGGTCAATTCCCTTTTCTTCCACTTTTTCCGAAATGAGCTGTAGTAACGATCGTGTTTTTCCCGTACCTTTCTTTCCGATGATCAGAAGGTCATCTTCATCGCCTGCCCTCCGTAGTTCCTCCCTCTTGGTGAAATCCGGAGGATTACGATCTCGGTTATTTATAGTCTGTAGACTAGATGTGGTGAACCGCTTGTTCTCACAATAGTGGATCAGATAATGATCGTTCTTCCGGGTATGTTGAGTTGACCTGTCAACCTTTTCAGATAGGCGGTTTAGCCTACGAAGTATCTCTATATTAGCTTCGAGACCTAGTTTTGAAGTTAGGCCAGCTTCGTACACTTTCTTGACGAAAGTCACTGAAGCATCGTCAAGAGCCTGTTCCGCTGCTTGACGGACTTCCTGCTCAATCTCCTCTTTCGGCTCCTCATCGGCGATGGAAGTAGTTAGAATGATCTCTGTGATTTCCTCAACGACACTCACTCGATCCTCAAATAAAGTAGAAGGTGCTGCGTTGTCCCTTGTGTTGAGTTCGTCAAGGACGGGCGTTGTATCTACATCGTGAGGGAGCCGGGAATCGATTTCGGTCTGGAGGGAAATTTTAAACTCTGAGTTGATGTCTTCGAGGACCTCCGGATGATCGGATAGGTGACGATGTATCGACCGAAATTTCTCTAACGAGATATCGGATATAGCACTGCTAATCACACCCAATACGATCGTCTCGTACATCTTCGTCCAAGGATAGACGCCGTCATAAATCAGCACTTCGATCAACAGGTTCACTGTCGGATGACGAATTCTGCGAAACTAGGACACTCCAAATGTAGTCCACCGTCTGTGGGGAATCCCACATCAACCTCCTCTCACTCCAATATTCAAGTAGCAACACCTTCGATAGTTCATCCGAAACGATCTGCAATGGGCGAGACGGCCGAGAGGGGTGACGAGACTCCACCAGACGACTTGCTTACGGTCGAGCAGCTGAACGACCGGATCGCAGATGTCGTCGACGCTGCGGCCACTCTCCACGGCGTCCGCTGTATCGGAGAGATCACGAACCTGAGCGAGAGCGACGTGGCCATCTATTTCACGCTCACCGATGGCGACCACGAACTCTCCTGTGTGGTCTGGGAGAGTCGCTACCGGAACATGGACGTCGACATCGAGGACGGCCAGGAGGTGATCCTCGAGGGGAGCGTGGACTACTGGATCGAGGGCGGGAAGATTAGCTTGAAACCATGGCAGGTCAGCGCGGTCGGTGAGGGCGAACAGGCAGCGGCGCTCGACAGACTCGAACAGGAACTCGGGGAGCGAGGCTGGTTCGACGAGCGGAAGCAGTGGCCGCCCGAGTTCCCTGAGCGGATCGGTGTGGTCACGTCGCTCGACGGAGATGCCCGATACGACATTCAGAGCGCCATCCACGGTCAGGACCTCGCGGTCGATATCCTCATCAAAGATGCGACGGTCCAGGGACCCGACGCCCCGCGGTCGATCGCGAACGGGATCCATCACCTGGATCGGCACGAGGACGTCGATCTGATCATCGCCGGACGCGGAGGCGGGAGCGACACGGACCTGATGGTCTTCAACTCGGAAGAAGTGGCAGAGGCGATTTTCACCGCAGGGACACCGGTGGTCACAGCAATCGGCCACACGGACGACCGCTTCATTGCGGACAGAGTGGCCGATATGGCGGCGATCACGCCGTCCCGGGCTGGAGAGTACTTCGCTGCCTCCCGGGAGGACTTCCTCGACGGAACTGTCGAGCCACTCGAACGGGAGCTGGAGGACGCCTACGATACGTACCAGCGTCAGCAGGAGCTCTCCCGGGAGTCACGGCGAGCCGCGAAGTACAGGGCAGGGATGATCCTTCTCTGCCTGTTACTATTGATCGTTCTCGTGCTCTGGCTGGTGGTGTGATCATGGCCAAGGACCGGGAAATCGACGAGCGGATCGAACGCGTCGAGGAGATCATCCAGCAACTCGAGTCCGGTGAGGTGGACTCCGGTACTGCAGAACAGCTTTTCGAGGAGGGCCAGCGAAAACTCGACGAGGTGCGCGAGATCGTCGATCGCGGAGACGGCGAGATCGTCGAATTGCCGGAGTGAACGCCGGTCGACTCGCCCGTGCTAGTCTTTCTGGAAACTTAGGAAAACCCCCGCGTCCAATTAAAGTACTTGCCAACGAGTAACCACATATGCTTCACGACGCCCGCTACCTCCAGGCGGAGTTCGTTCCCAGGGAGGTGGTTCACCGCGACGCCGAGGTGAATCACCTCTCGAGCGTGCTCGAACCCATCACCTGGGGCGACTCCCCCGAACCTGCCCTCCTGACTGGCCCTACCGGATCCGGGAAGACCTGCATCGCGAAGTTCACCGTCGACGAGCTCCATCAGGAAAGTCTGGACCTCGACTCGCAGTACGTCAACTGCTGGGAGGACCACTCACGCTTCCAGGTCCTCTACCGGATCCTCGACGGCGTCCAGAGCACCGTCGATATCCACCGTCAGTCCACGCCGCGAGACGTCCTCCTCGAACGGCTCCGCGAGCACGACGGCCCGCCCTGCGTCGTCACGCTCGACGAGGTGGATCAGCTGGAGGACAAGGATCTGCTCTACGACCTCCACCGCCTTCCGAAGTTCTCCCTGATCCTCATCGCGAACAGTCAGGAGGAACTGATGGCCACGCTCGACGCTCGCCTCTCCAGCCGCCTCCGGGGATGCGAGCACATCCGGTTCCACCGGTACACGACCGACGAACTCGTCGACATCCTTCGCGAGCGGGCGGACCGGGCACTCGTGCCGAACGCGATCGAACGATCGGAGCTGGAACTCATCGCGAACGCATCTGGTGGCGACGCCAGAGTCGCTATCACAACGCTTCGAACCGCCGCCCGGAAGGCCGAGCAGAACAACGCGAGTCAGATCACCGAGGACCTCATCGAGTGTGCCCTCCCCGAGGCCAGGAGGAGATCCGCCAGAAGAGCATCGATGCACTGACCGACCACCAGCGTGCGGTCTACGACGTGATCGAGGAGTTCGAGGAGATCGCTCCCGGAGATCTCTATCAGGAGTACCGGAACCGGGTCGAGAACCCGAAGTCCGATAGAACGGTCCGGAACTACCTCAAGAAGATGATCCGGTACAATCTGGTATCAGCAGAAGGATCCATTCAGGATCGAGTTTACCGGTGCGTGAATTCGTCGAGTTGATCTTTGTGACGACATGATTTCGGGAAGATATTTGAGATTTCTCCCGACGATATAGTTAGAAGTGTATTTGGTTCTCTCTCTGTGGCCCCAATCGGAACCTCCTTGAACGACAGTCCTACGACCATGCAGTGAACGAACTCTCGATCAGGTGGGGTTCGGCTCTGCCGAAGAACTCAATGCGCAGTACGGATCCATCGAACGAGGTCGCATCTATCTCCCATTCCGTCATCAATATAATTGGAGACGGCCACCGTGGGCCGATACGCGACTCGCCTTTCAGTTTTTGGGTTTCTCGGATACTCAGAGCCCATAGATACCCGCGATGGCAGAGAACAGGATTCCACCCATCGAAACACTGATCATCACGAGTCCCCAAGTGACTCCGCGGTAGCCGCGAGTTAATGTTCGACCGTATCTTGAGCCTCCCGCCTACAGCGCGGCCCCCAGCGAAAAACAAGACAGTCCAAGATAGGCGAGCATTCCAGACACTGCTTGCGGGATGGGGAGAAGTCGCGAAGTCCCGCTCGCTCCGTACGGCCAGCCCGATGGGAGGAATCCAGTCCCGCCCATGATGAATGCGACGAGGTCGTAGAACGCATTCATTCCGAGGACTGCAACGAGAGCGGCAGCAACTCCAACCATCATCCCTCGGTAGCGAATCGACCGTCGCGAATTCGTCTTCGTTGTGAAGAAGCCGAGGATGCCGACGACGAGGAAAATCAGCGCGAGATATCCTGTCACCTCTGCGACCGTGAACAGTCGAAACGCTGGATCGACGAGATCAGACACAGACGGCATGGTTCTTACCCCATAGGGGTTGAGAAAGAAGAAAATAGCCTTAGAAGGTGCGTAGCGCGTACAGTTGGGATAATTCTATCTCGGGTACGCTAGGAGCGGTCGATCTTGAACGGGACGATCTTCCCACTGAAAACGGTATCCTTGGCGAGGTCCCAGAGGCCCGAATGAGGCATACAGTCAGCCACGCATGAGGGGAACAGGGTTGGTGGGGCCTTCGAATGTTCGGTGAAATCGTAGGATATGGACGAAACCGAGCTATCCGGTCATCGCCTCGTCTATGACATCGCATATTTTCTGGAATACGCTTTCAATATTCTGTTCAGCATTAATACTGGTGTAGTTCTCCGAACGGCTGAAATATTGTATGACCTCTTCTGTCTGGTAGGCGTAATTCTCAATTCGGTTTATTGTCGATTCTCTGTTATCGTCGTTCCGTTGCTTCAGGACATCCCCACATCTATCGCACCGATTTTCATGAGTCGGGGGGTTCGTCGTCGCATTGTAAATGCAATTGCAGTTTCTACATATCAACCGATTTAGAACCCGTTCTTTTGCCAATTTCAACGGTACCTCAAGGTGGATTATAATATCTACATCCTGGCTATTAACTAGTAGTTCTGCTTGCGATCGTGTCCTTGGAAATCCATCGAGAACATAATTTTCGGTCTCCTCTATAACATTCATTACTAGTTCATTTACGATAGGTTTAGGGACTAGATCCCCCCGGTCCATTATCTCTCTAATTTTCCCAGCTCCCGTTAACCTATCTTCGTTATTCCTCAATATCTCCCCGGTATTCACGTGTTTGATGTTGTACTCTTCAGAGAGATGCCTACTTTGTGTAGATTTTCCCGAACCCGGGGGACCCAGTATGACTGCCTCCATATTAATTTATAAATATATCTTCTAATATGAGGCAATCAATCGGGGTCTTTATGAAGCATTCGTAGGCGTCCCTTGGTGTTTCCACGATCGGTTCGCCACCTCCATTGAAGGAGGTATTGAGCACGACTGGGACTCCCGTTTCTTTCCGAAATTGCTCCAGCAGTTTGTAAAACTTCGGGCTGATCAACTGGTCTACCTCCTGAAGTCTGGCAGTTCCATCCTCATGAACAACAGCAGGTATCTCGTCCCTTGTCTCCGTCTTTATTGTTGAGGTTATGATCATATAGAGAGACATCTTTTGGTTAGTATTTGATAAGTCGCTGTACCAGTCCTCGGTAAACAACTCACTTGTATATTCTCGAATTACACTTGGAGCATATGGTCGGAATTCTCTCCGTGATTTAATCTCATCTAGTTTTTTACATATTTCTCCTTTCCGGGGATCCGCCAGAATACTTCGGTGACCTAATGCACGTGGGCCAAACTCCGATCTGCCCTGGAAGATACCGATTACGTTTCCCTCGGCGAGAAAACTAGCTGCTCTCTTAAACAACTCAGATATCTCCTCGGGGTTGAATATATCAAAACCATCGTCTTCAATTTCGGAGATGAGGTTCGAGTTTTCCTCCGGAGAATACCAATTTCCAAAATACGGGGATTCCATCAAGAATGATTCCTCCCTCCCCAATATTTCATGATGGCCGTGGAGTGCATTACCCAGACATTGCCCCTGGTCCCCCGCCGCCGGTTGGACGAACATCTCCGAAAATCCGGTATTGGACAGAATTTCCCTGTTCGCGACACAGTTCAGTGCAACACCCCCAGCCAACGATACCGAATCGATATCGTGACGGTCGAATAGCTTTTGAAATTTCGTAACGAGAGCGCTCTCTACTTCCCGCTGGAGGTATGCGGCTATATCATTGTGAATATTCTTGACTTTCTCGTCTCGCCTCCTCTGTTCCCAAGTAGTTATATTCTGTTGGTCGGCAAAAGTCTCGACCATCTCAATCGGATTCTTTGGGTCGTTCTTGATTTTACTCTTCATCTCGATCCCATCAAAATAGAACAACTCAGACGTAAATTTCGCCGCATCACCATACGCCGCCAATCCCATAGTTTTCCCCGAGTTGATCTGCGATCCGAATCCCAGATAGTGGGTGAATGCACGATAGATCTCTCCAATTCCCGCCTCGTAGGCGTCCGAGAAGTCCCGGTGAAGAAGTTCAATGTCGTTATCTCTACCAATATAGTACGATTGCTGCTCTCTACTACATTTCCACCATTCCGAGGGATCTTCCCCTTCCAGAATATCTCCTCCTGCGTCGAATACACCGATTAGCGCTTCGTCAAATCCGGAGACGTGGAACGCGCTTCTGGCATGTGACAGATGATGTGAAACGGACTGGATTTTTGTCTTATCAACATCAAGATTTGGGGAGGATCTTCCTTGTTTGTCTACGCAGGAACTGTAAACAATAATATCAAAATCACCAAGTTCGTAACCCCGTTTATTCAGACAGAATCGCAGTGATTCTTCGAAGCCGCTGTCGGCCTTCCTTCTAGTCACTCTCTCCTCAGCCAATGCGATCTCGACTTCGCCATCTTTCAAAATACACGTCCCTCCGTTCCGAAGTTCCATACCGTAACTTGTCCTCCCAACGTTGATTCCCAACACTAAGTCGCGACCCACCATGATGGAATAATGGACATTTTGTCATCCTATAAATTTTGGGAGCACACTTCTAATGGACGGGAAGCGTATTGCCGACAAAATCATCAATGTAATAGCAGCATTTCTTACAAGTTGGAGTTCGTTACCACTCAACTCAGTCCAAAAAAGAACTGTGTCCGGGAAGAATAGTATCGAGGCTCCGCCAGCAAATACCAGCAAAGAACTAAAAATCTGTAGTTTCCGGGGGAGAGAATATTCCATCTGAAATGGGACGTGTATGTCTGGAATATCTATATTTTCTGACTCTCTCTCAGTGCGGATAATCATAAAGGACCTATTGGGCTCTCTGTTATCGATCGCTTGGATTTTGAACTCCATTATGTCGTACTTGCCCCTAACAAGTTGTTCCGATACTATCTCTTTAACACCTCTACCACTCTCAATCTTCACATCTCGTGCCGAACTGACAGAACTATCACCTGTAGAGTTTAGGAATGATCGTCTGAACATCCGGATTGTGTACTCGTTTCCTTTTGTCAAGTGAAATTTCCCGTCCTCTGACGGGGCATTCGCCCCGTCTGATTCAATGCCAATCAGTTTGTAGAAGTCGAAATCCTCGTACACATCAAGTTCCCCCAAAACCGTGACCATGTCGCCCCATTTTTTGATATCTGGATTCCTATCTGGTTCCATCGAATAGTATACCTCTGCCGATGGTTTCGTGAACAAGACAAGGTTTCTCAAGTCTGTGTTTGGAAAGTTTTCGTAATCCCCGACAGCCCTCTCTACGTACTGGTTGAACATTCTATAATGGTAAGATTGGCTGGGTTGATTTAGTTTCAAATCAACCAGATTCCTGAGCTCAAAATCAAAATACACGACATCACCTACTAGATGAACGTTTTGGATATGAACCCACCTAAGCGGTATGAAACTAGCAGTACTCCAGTCCCTCAGTACAATCAATGCACGACTGTCTTCCAGTGATGATGGGTCTTCGATTGTCGGTAACCAGTCACTTGTTATCCCCTTTTGATATCTGAGTCTGTATTTGAAGCTTTTTGGAAGTGATAATATATTATTAACCTCATAGCAATAGTGAGGTATGCTATTAACAATGATCAATCCGATCTGTCTTTCTGTTGGATCCATCGTTTGGGTATTTTCTTCTTGCATCGTACCCCTAGTGCTTAGGCGTTTGTAATTGATGGTTGAATCATCTTCCCATCAAAATAGATCACCTAGAGCATCAGTAGTCATCCTAACGAATGGGATATATTACCATATGCATCAAAATATTGATAAATGTAAATTATAAAGTAGTACTGCGGTAAGAATCAAACATGGCAAAGTTTTACATCGCTGGGAAATTTCAGGATAAGGAACGCGTTCAGAAGGTACAAGAGGAAATTCAATCAAATGGGCACGAAATCACTCACGACTGGACGCAACACGATCCCGTGAAACCCTATCGGGAGAAATTGGAGAAAGCTAGGAAGTACGCCTCAAAAGATATCGAAGGGGTCCGTGAAGCAGATATTTTTGTTATGATTCCCCATTCTGGTGGAAGAACCCTTCATGCCGAACTCGGAGCTGCTATTGTCCTCAACTCCGTTAGAAACGGACCAGATGTATATCTTCTCGGTCGACCTGATGACCCTGGGATGATATATTTTCATCCTGTCGTGGACACGGTCACTAGTATTGAGGAGATATTAAAACGCGTAGATGGTATCTAAATCGAGTTAGCACGCCTGGTGAATTATTTTGCGCAGGCCCACCTATGGATGAAGAACGATGCCAAGAATCGTCGGCGCTGGGAACCTGACCCTCGATAGAATCGCCAGGGTGTCGTCTATTCCCCAAACAAATGAATCGGCGGTTATCATTGAAGAAGTTACGACCCCTGGGGGATCAACGGCGAACGTCGTTGCATGTCTTCAGTCACTCGGGTACGATACGGGCTTGATCGCTCGGATGGGTGACGATCACTCCTCACAAAATATCCTTGACGAAGTAGAGTCAAAGGGTGTCGACTGTTCTCAAATCCAGATCAGCGACGACGAAGAGACGACTTTTACGAACATCTACATCGATGGAGATGGTAATCAAATTCTCATAGCTGGAGGGGATAGTGCAATACATCTAACATTAGAGGAAGACGACTTAGACTACTGCAGTTCCGCGGACTTTTTCCACACATCAGGGTACGCGACATCGAATGTCTTCGATAATATCGAGAGGCTAGATACCGAAATCGAACACATTTCGTTTGACCTAGCAGCATCCTTTGACGAGCTGCCTCTCCGTGGCTACTCGCGAGAACAGATCAAGAAAAAATCGCACCTCATCGATTTGTTCGTCGCACAGGAATCCGACCTTCTCTCTTACAAACAGCTAAGTGACACTAAACATGCTGTCAACGAACTCCTCGACGATGGTGTCAAGCTGGCTGCAGTCACAAAAGGGAGCGACGGAGCCATCCTGGCGACTTCTAATCGATGGGTCACAATTCCCTCGTTCGACGTGGACATCAAAGATACAACAGGCGCTGGCGATGCATTTACCGCCGGCCTCATCCACGCAAGAGCTATTGAATCGAAATCGCTTCGTGAATCAGGACAATTTGCTAATGCGATGGCTGCCCTGAACTGTTGTTCAATGGGAGGGCAACACGATATTCCAACTATACAGGATGTTCGGAATCTTCTAAAATGACCGTGAGAGTACGTTAGCAGATGGGGGGTTCGTCATAGGACTGTCGTCAAAACAGTAATAAACGAGATAGAGTCGGACTTGATTTCGAGTTCCTCAGCGAGGTGGTGACCTGAATGTGCCCTATCCTCCCAGGTGGCGACAAACGTCCCTTGAACCAATGGTTTTAATTGGGTGTCCGAAGTACTTTTTAAGAATCGAAGATGGCTATCGATGACGGAACTCTGAAAACAAAGCCGGGTTTTGAATTTGATTTGACAGATTTGACCGTAGACGCGGTTAGAGAATCGGTGAGAGATCGATACCCAGCAATAAGACTAGACTCCCGAGATTACTTTAAATTATACTCCGAATATACGGAACTCTTCTTAGGTGGTGAGAAGCACACCACGATTCGCTTCGAAGAGGGGAAAATAGACCTCCCGATAAAAAACGAGCTACCCTTGTTGGTGAATACCCAGGAAAATCCCGAGGATACCAATTACATCGGTGATGTTGCCATCAATACGATTACTATAAAGAGGTTCGGCGACCTCACAAAAGAAGACGCCTTACTCGATGGCTTCAAATCCCGTCAAGATGCAATCACTGCTTTGATGAGAATCTATCCAACGGTAACTCCTGAGGATCTGGTCACTATATATTCAATTGAGCCGAGCACCCCCATCTCAGAACTCCGGCAGAGGTTCTGCCCGTCGACGGAGTGAGTACCACATTAAGAGCTCCGAAGACTGGACGCATATATCACTACAGACTTCCTGGCACGATCTAGTTGAGCCAGTTTGAGGAGCGAGCAGGTCGTAGAGTGAATTGGTTAGGTGCTGGCAGACCTGCTCAGCGATTGCTATGACGTAGAATTAGAAGAAGTTTAGGAGAATGAACGGACGCCGACGCCCCCATGGTGTTCGCTGTCCGTCTCCATCAAACGGGCTGTTTAGTCATAGAAACAGCAACGATTCTTGCGGAATTAGGCGTCGAACGCTCTTATGGCGCGGTCTGGAACTTGGTTTGTCGGCTAGCTGACAGCGGGTGTGACCAGCCAACGGCGCAACCGTCGCGGGTCGCCGTCAACGAGACCGCTGTCAAATCGACGGTGAGAATCCGATTACTGACTAAGTGTTACAACAGTTCAATTCCGCAGAAACACCGCAGTTACGTAGATTTTCATACATGAATCGCATCCAGAACAGCGCGAAGATTTCGAGCACGAGCCATTCAATGAAGATGATGATATTCGATATTGCGGCGTTGAGGTAGCCGAAGAGGTCAGTAGCCCCCGAAAGGAACGAGGTGGGCGAGACGCCATAGCAGTGGGTCTCCAGGTAGTACTGGGATCGAGAATCGCGCCAATTATCGCCGGAGAAGTGAGCACGAACGAGCGTTTCTGAGAGAGGAACTGTCGCTCGTCCGTTCGCATCTGTCGTCACGTTTTGTACGCTGGCTCCATCGAGACTGACCAGTCGGTTCGAGATTGGGTTCCCGGTAGTATCAGAGAGGAACACCTCTACTGTCCCAGCGCTGTGGTTCATCGTCACTGTGGGTCGTGACTCCTGATAGCGGACGACGCTCACAGAGGTATCGATGGGAAGTCCCCAGACATCGCCTGCTTGAGCACTCACCGTCTCGCCCATCCTGCGATCCAGGCTTTTCAGGATGCTCGCGTAATGGTCGTAGAGGTAGGTCGGCTTCGTGTTGTCCGCGGGACAATCCTAAAGATTCAAAATGTTGATTGGTTATTCATCCGGCTTTCGGTCGATGTAGCAATCTAATATAGTATTCTGGCAGCTTCGGAAGCACCGCGCCCTTGCTTAATTTTCTCGCGTCCCCAGTCGGAATTGCAATGTCCGACAACTACCCAGGCGTCGCCGACGAACCGGCGTTGCTCGTCTGTCCGAACGGTCACACCACCTGGACCGCTACGAACGGCCGCTACTGGTGCCACGAGTGCAGCCAGATGCATGGTGTCGACCCGGAGTTCGACGAGCTCCACGACCCGGAGACCGGCGACGCGGTCCCCGCAAGTGAGGTGAGTGCCTCGTGAGCCGCGACGTGCCCGAGTCGACGCGGCGGTACGCGAGGGAGAACAGAGAGAAGCTGGAGTACATCGTCCGCCACGGCAGCAGCGTGGAGATCCGCGCCTACGCGGGTGCGCTGCTCATCCGCGGGTTGTCCGATCCGGAACTCGATCGCGTCATCGACGAACTGGAGACCGGCCGGGAGGTGCTGAACTGATGTCAGCTGTCGCCCAGCGCTTCCCGGAACCGCTCGGCGTCCTGGAGGAGGTCGGGCCGGTTCTCGAAGACGGTCATGGCCTCCTGGGCCTTCTCGATGTCGTCGAGGAGCTCGGGGTCCTCCTTGATGAGCTTGAGGATGGCGTCCCGGAGGTCCTGTTCCTCCGCCTTGATCTCCTCGACGGCGTCGTGGGAGGTCGCCTGCCCGCACCAGACGCAGAAGTCCTTCTCGCGGGGAGTCTCCTTCCCGCAGCGCGGGCAGTCCATCGGCGCGATGGGATCGGGCTCGTCGTCCTCGTCGATCTCGGCGCCGTGGATCTTCGCGAGTTCGCGGTCGGCGTCCTCGCCGAAGACGCTGACGTAGCGGGCGGCGACGTCGCTGCCGCGGACCCAGCCGTGGTGGTCCTCGATGTGGGCCTGGTTCATGCCCTGCGAGGCGAGGTAGCTCGCGGAGCTCTTCCGGAAGTTGGTGAAGGTGACGGGCTTGTTCACGCCCGCGTCCTCCGCAGCGCCCTCGAGGATCTTCGTGAACATCCGGTAGGAGAACTCCTCGGGACGGTTCAGCTTGCACCACAGCGGTGCGTTCGGGTCATCCCGCGCCGGGTGATCGGAGAGCCAGCGCTGGAGGTACGGGACGGACGGGATCAGCGTGACCGTCCGCTGCCCGGTCTTCCCCTGGAAGGTGAGCTGGTAGCCGTGGCGGTGGTCGGCGACGTCGCCGATGGTAAGGCTGCGGATCTCTCCGCTGCGCGCGCCGGAGTCCCAGGCGACGGCGATGAGCGCGGCGTCTCGGCTGTGGTTCGTCGCCTCGATCATCGGGAGGACGTCCTCCTCCCAGTGGAGCATGTCGCCGGGGTTCGGTGCGGGGTCGTAGTTCCGGGGCGTTCCGGAAGGCACCCAGTCGATGCTATCCGGTGGGTCATCGTCGTCACCGTCGGTGACGCGGCGACCGAAGACGCGGAGCGCGACCCGGAAGTCCCGGTTCGTCTCGACGTTGTCGTAGGTGCGGTTGATCCAGCGGACGAGTTCCTCCGTGGCGTCTCGGTCCTCCAGCGCGTCGGCAAGCCCGTCGACCTTTTCGGCCATGTTCGTGCAGTGGCTGAGGAGCTTGAGGTGGCGGTGGTCGCTGTACTGCTGCTGGAGGAGGTAGAGTTCGTCGCTGAACTCCAGGAGGACCTTCCGGTCGTCGTCGCTGATGTCGTCGGACTCCCGGATCCGCTCGCGCATGTTCTCGATCTGCGTGGCCGGATCAGTCATACCAGTGCATGCGTCTTCGCCCCCTTTAAATTATGGCATGTGAACCGTTGGTTCAAATCCGGGAGGCGGCATCCTGGTACCGGTCGAATCGGGTTCGACAGCGACCCCGCTTCTCTGGGATTCGAAACTCCCTCGTTCGAATTCGCGCGGATACGGGTTCGTCCGTCACAGACCCTCTGCTGCCTCGACGAAGTCGGTGAGCTCGTCGGCGGGGACGAACCCCTGCGCCAACCGGTCTACGGGCTCGCCGTCGACGAACACTATCTCCGTCGGCACGCTTCCGATCTGGAACCGCTTGACCAACGGCGGGTCGTCGCGGGGGTTGATCGTCGCGACGACGGCGTCGGTGGTGTGCGCGACTGCGTCGAGCACCGGCTCCATGGAGGCGCAGATGCCACACCCATCGGTGTAGAACTGGACGAGGACGCGGTCGTAAGCGGCGACGAACTCGTCGAGGGCGTCGCCGTTGGGGAGGTCGACGGGCCGGGACGGGGGTGACTCGGCGTCGAACGGCGGAGTTGCCGTACTCATGCCTCCTGTTGGGGTTGTGGCTATTTCAACGGCTTGCCGGTCCATCCGCCCGTCAACCACGCTTTGGATTGCGCTTGGACTCCCGTCAGATTCGACGCCCTGTCCACCTCGTGGGCCAGAATCGCCGCCGTTCGTCAGAATGCCTCGCTCCGGACCCCGTCCTTCATGCGGCCGTCAGGCGAGTTCGCCACGTCGGCCACCCGTGTCGTCGAGACGTCACGGCCGAGCCACCGTCACACACGAGGCACCGACAGCGATTAACACCGTTCGAACCTGTGCTTGAGAATCCATCGTGACCGTGATGACCAGGTCCGACGGAGAGGGGAAATAATATACGATTCTGATGTTATATAGGTAGTTGATATGAAGGGACAAATAGATCAACTATTGGGGTTCCTCACCTCGGTGGGGGACCTCGTTGTCCGCGCCACGACGGTCGCTGCGTGCCGATCGGCCAATCGCGATCTGTGGGCCGTAGCGAGGGATTCATTCGCCAATTTCGGCAGTCAGGCGCACTCACGCGACAGATTGCAGAACCAATCGATAACGTCATATTCTCAGGAACTCCCAATATGGCCCGCTCGCAGGCAATTCGCGCATTGAGCACCAGAATCGGGTATTTTGGTCGTATTACTCTCTCGATATTCGGGTCTGATCGATCGAAACTCGACTGGCGCTCGTGGCAGCACTCACCCTGCTACGCCGCTGCGTCTACGTCGAAACTCTGTTCTTCGAATACTATTGAAAGACAAATAGTTAAGCAATAGAGTCAGTATAGATATGTGTTTGCTGGGAATACGACTGGGCTGCTCTGGGGTCTCCACGGGTACCCGAGAGGTGCGTGGGTGGCCGACGGGCGCGACGTGGGGATCGATGCGAACTGGAAAACGTTACGCACGTAGGGGTGTAATGAACCTGATCACCCCTTCGGCCGTCTCCCACGCAGTACCTTCGCGGGATTCGACGACCCTCACCGTTCTCTCCGCCGAGTGGCATCGAAGAGCCGGGTCCGCCACGGGCGCGTCCGAGGGCATCTGGGACCCCCGGCCGAGTTACAGTACACCCGATTTTGGCCTGGCTGTCGGTGGCTGTGCGGCCAGGCCGACACAGAACGTTACAGATACTGATATCGACACCCTCGCGTTCCGTGAGGGGGAATGGACGGTGAGGTCGCTTTTCCTACTACCTCGACCGGGCTGACGGGATGGCGGAACACGGGCCGCCATCGGTCGAACAGCGCTCACGCTGGCTGGATCTCCCGAAACAGTACGTCCGGGCAGGTCGCCGTGTCGGATTCTCGGGCCTGTGGCCCTCCAACTCGAGTTTGTAGGATCTCGTCGGCGCTAATCGCGGAGGGGAGCGAGGAGATCGGACTCCGTTCACCCGGCCGCCAGTACCGAGTAGATACGGTGGCCTTGCCTCCCTAAAATCGTTCCCTCACACCAAACGAAAATCGCCATCGTCCAGCCGGCAGCGGCGGTCACGGTCTCGATAGACATTGTTACACGCACAATTCCGGGAAACCGGCCCCGAGAGGGCGGTACCGACCCGGTTGTAACCATTACGTTCCCTATAAGCGAATATACGGTCCTGGGCCGTCTTGGGTGAAGATTGTGGCCGATATTCCCTTCGACGCGATGACGATCGGTCACAGCATACCTGGTGGAGAACGGTATCTGACGAGAGGCTCGGTGGGGGCGGGGCTCTTGGTCCGGTGGCACCTGACGCTGGAGCACTACCGAGGAAGGGGAGAGGGAGGGGGCTGACCCTTGCGACCAGGCGGGTCAGTACTGCCCGATGTTCACCGGCGGGCCGCCGTGCGGGCCATATGGCGCGTCGTCCAGCCACTCGCCGGCCGGTTCCCAGTAATCGGCGACGGCTGCAGCCGCTCTCTTTTTCGCCCGGGTGACGAGGCTGTCGCCCTGGAGGTACTCCAGGGCCTGGCCCGCGGCCATCTTGTTGTACTCTGCGGCCCTGGTCCGTTCGACGTCGTACGCCTTGATCGCCCCGGCCCGGAGCCGCTCGTTCTGTGCGTTGACAGCGACGGTGAGGGCGTCCGCACCGATGTCGACGTCGGCGACGCCCGAGTTCATGCCGCGCGCGCCGAAGGGTGCGAATAGGTGGCCCGCTTCGCCAGCGAGCACCACGCGCCGGTGCTCGTCAATCAGTCGGTCGGCCGTGACCTGCTTGAACTTGTACTCGGAGACCCACTCGACCCGGTCGCGGTACCGCTCACCGAGGGTTCTCGCGACCAAGTCGCCGATCTGTGGCTCCTGGGCCATTCGTTTGGGGTCGTCCGATTCCTTGCACTGGATGTCGACGCGCCAGCCACCCTGGAAGGGCACCAGGAGGACGTTCCGGCCGTCGACCTTGGGGTGGTCGTAGTGGAAGACCCGCTCCTGGGTCCGGGGGTTGTCCGGGTGTTCGTCGATGTCGGCGATGATGAAGGAGTTCGCCGACTCGGTTCCCTCGAAGGTCGCCCCGATTTCGCTCCTGACCGTCGAGCCCGCGCCGTCGGCGCCGACGAGGTACGCAGTCTCCCACTCCTCGCCGTCGGCGGTCTCGACGTGGACGCCGTCGGGGCTCGTCTCGACGGTCTCCACGGCGGACTCCCAGTGGACGTCGATGCCTTCCGCCTCGACCGCCTCGAGCATGTAGTCTTCCGTCCAGACCTGCGGGAGACTGGTGAAGTGTGGCAGGTCGCCCGAGCCTCCGGGGTTCGAGTACGTCCGGGCGAACACCTCCTTGCCGCGGAACACGGTCCGGCGAGTCGACCAGATGATCCCCTCCTCGACCAGGCGCTGACCGAGGCCGGGGTGGGACTCCTCCAGCGTCCGGAGCGTGTCGTGGTGGATGTAGATGGCGCGACTGCCGGGCCGTTCGCGGTCTTTCGGGTCTGCTTCCAGGATCGTCGTGGAGACGCCGCGGGCGTTCAACGCGAGCGCCGCGGTCATCCCGACCGGGCCGGCACCGGCGACGAGGACCGCCGGGTCACCGTTCGAGTCAGTACTGCTCATCGTATTACAATATACTGTGCAAGCAGGTATAGATGTTTTTTCATTCGAGAATACTGTCGGTGGGTGACCAACGACCGATGTGCGCCGGTGCACGCGAACGTGTTCGGGACAGGATGTTTCTGGGTGGTCTGTGTACTCCCGAACATGAACGGGACTGACGACCTGCGAGAGCAGCTTCGTGGCGACCCCATGGACCAGGACGAGATCGACGCGTTTCTCACCGAGCAAGGCATCGGCGTGCTCTCGCTCGCCGACGGCGGCGACGCCTACGGCTTGCCGATGTCCTTCGGCTACGACGGCGACCGGCTCTACTTCATCCTCGTCCAGTTCGGCGAGGAGAGCACGAAACTCGACTTCACCGAAACCACGGAGACGGCCTCGTTCACGACGTACGACTTCGCGGACGAGCACGACTGGCGGAGCGTGCTCGTGTCGGGGACCATCGAGCCGGTGCCGGAGGCCGACCTCGACTCCGTCACCGAGACGTTGCAGGACAACGCGCAGTTCGCCAGCCTGTTTCCCTTCGGCGAGCCCATGACCGACCGGCCCCGGTACCAGCTCGTCCCCGAGACCATGACCGGACAGAAGGGCCAGGGCGTGGAGGACTGAGCGGTCCGCCGGCCCGGTGGACACGTCTCGGCGGTCGTCGGACTCACCGCCCGGACCCGGACCGACTACGCCTGATCGCCGTCGACCGTCGCCTCGAGCTCTGCCTCGACCGTCTGAATGCGTTCTCTCACGTCCCTGGCGGTCTCGGCCTGCCGCTCGTTCTCGGCCGCGAGGTCCCCGATCTCGTCGACCACCGTCTCGAGACTCCCGAGGCTGTCCTCCAGCATCGTCGTGACCGCTTCGGCGCTCGTGGCCTGCTCGTCGGTGGCGTCGGCCACCTCGCCCATGCCGGCGGAGGTGTCCTCGGCGGCCGCGTGGATGTCTGCCTGGCGCTCGCGGATCGTCTCGACGCGCTCGTTGGCCTCCCTGATGCCGTCGATGGTCCGGTCGACGGTCTCGGTCGTCCGGTCGACGGTCGCGGTGACCGCCTCGATGGTCTCGGTGATCGCGTCGACCTCCGTCTGGGACCGGTCCGCCAGTTCCTTGATCTCGTCGGCGACGACGGCGAACCCCTCGCTGTCGGCGTCGCCGCGCGCCGCCTCGATGTTCGCGTTGAGGGCGAGGATGTTGATCTGCGAGACGATGTCGCTGATGACGGTGACGACGGACTCGATCTCCTCGACCTGGTCGTCGAGGTCCACGGCGGCGGTCTCGAGGTCGCTCCCGGCCCGTTCGACGTCGTTCAGGAGCGTCTCGGTCTCGTCGGTCGCCTCAAGGGTCGCTGCCGCGTTGTCCGTCACCTGCTGGGCGTTGGCGTCGACCTCGGTCGCCTGGGAGGCGACCTCCTCGACGGTCGCGGAGAGCGCCTCGACCTCCTCGTGGACCGAGTTCAGCGCCTCGACCTGCTCGCGGGCCGTCCGCTCGATGAACTGGCTGGTGTCGGCCACCGTCTCGGAGGACTCGAGTAGCTCCTCGACGGTCGCGTCGACCTCGTCGCTGATCCGCGTCTGGGCATCCGCGATGGCCTGGCGCTGCTCGACCAGGTCGGTCACGCGCGAGACGAACTCGAAGGAGCCCACGATATCGCCCTCCGCCGAGACCAGTGGCTGGGCCGCGGCCCGGATGTGCCAGCGCTCGCCGTCGTCGCTCACGCCGGACCGGATCTCGTCCTCCTTGACGGTGTCGCCCGTGCGGGTGACCTCCTCGGCCAGCGTTTCGGTCACGTCCTCGGTCCCGACGACGTCGTGGGCGACCGCGCCGAGTGCCGTCTCGGCCGACGTGCCCAGCATGTCCGCCTGTTCGTCGTTCCAGTGCGTGACCCGCCCCTCGTCGTCGACGACGAGGACGGGTTCGGGGAATCGGTCGGCCAGGTCGTCGAACAGGTGGCGCCAGAAGTCGCGCTCGTGGCGGAGGCGTTCGACCTCGTCTGCGTCTTCTGGGGGCTCGTACAACCCGGCCCCGGATGGGTCTCCGGACGGCGATCGCGTCGTCATGTGTGCCCACCATTCCCACCCGGATAGTAAACCTTTGGTCCCGGTTCTCGCGAGCAATACTCGTGGGCTGGCCGTCGGTCCACGGGCGGCCGGAAGGAGATGATTTATACGTCTACTGGGCGCAAGTCGGCGTATGCGATTCGTCCATTTCGACGATGACCGACTGGGACTGCTGACCGAGGACGGCACCGGCGTCGTCGACCTGACCGACCGTCTCGACGTCGACGGACGCGACCCGCTGCGTTCGTACGTCCGCGGGGACTACGACGCCAGCGAGTACGCCGACGCCGACCCCGATTACGACCGGAGCGAGGTCGAACTGCACGCGCCGATCAGCCGGCCGGGCAAGGTCATCGCTGCGCCGCTCAACTACGAGAAACACATCGAGGAGGCCATCTCGGACCGGGACATCACGACCGAGGAGTGGTTCAGCATCGAGGACAAGGGCTACTTCCTGAAGGCTCCCTCCAGCGTCGTCGGCCCCGACCACGGCGTCGAACTCCCCTTCTCGGACCGCCGGACCGACCACGAGATCGAACTCGCCTTCGTCGTGGGCGACGACGTGAAAGACGTCGACGCCGAGGACGCCTGGGACCACATCTTCGGGTACACCATCCTGCTCGACATCTCGGTCCGTGGCGACCAGGACCGCTCGAACCGGAAGTCCTACGACACCTTCACCGTGATCGGTCCCTGCGTCGTGACGCCCGACGAGGTGGGCGACCCCCAGGACCTGGAGATGGAACTCCAGCTCAACGGCGAGACGCGCCAGCAGGAGAACACCGGTGACATGGTCTACACCTGCGCGGACGTCGTCCAGTACGCCTCGCTGGGCGCGACGCTCGAAGCCGGCGACGTCATCACGACCGGGACGCCCGAGGGCGTCAGCGCCCTCTCCGACGGCGACACCATCGACGCCGAGATCGAGACCGTCGGATCGATGACCGTCGACGTCACCGAACGCGACGTGCGCTTTGCGGACGTCGACGTCGCGAAGGGCGGCCAGGAGTAGGGCCGTCCGCGGGCACGGGTACGCTTTTGCCGACGCCGGTGCAACCCCGGACCGTGTCATCGACTCCACCCGACCGACTCCAGCACCTCGTCGACCGCCTCCTCGTCCGCGACGCGGACGCCCACGCCGAGGCCGTCGACGCCCTCGCCGCGGAGGGCGACGAGCGCGTCGTCCCACATCTCCTCGAGGTGTTCGTGATCGACAGCATCGCCACCGACTGGGAGCGCTTCGGCTTCCCGGCGGTGCTCCGGGAGCGCGATCCGCCACGGTACCTCGACCTCCCGGAGGCCCGCTGGCCCGGCGCCCGGGACGCCCTCGCCGCCCTCGCCGACCCGGACTTCGACTCGCCCCACGCCTGGGTCGAGTGGGAATCCTGGTACTCACAGCAAGAGCTCGAGCCGCTCGCGGGCTTCGACGGCTGGAAGCTGCGCCTGTACCACTCCTACCTGCCACCGGTCGGGGGTCTGCTCGACTGCGAGCCGCGGGACTTCGACCTGCAGGCCATCCGCTGGGGCAACTGCGACCGGTCGTTCCTGGCGGCCCTCAACGCGCCGGACTTCGTGCCCGGCGACGCCGTCAGCGAGGACGGCTCCGGCGGCGAGTACGAGCGGTACCTCGCCGCCGCCGACCACGTCTTCGGTTTCGAGATAGACGGCACGGCCTACGCCGTCCCGCGATGGGTGCTGTTCCCCCACGAACTCCTCAACGCCGAACTCGGTGGCGTCCCCGTGAGCCTCACCTACTGTACCCTCTGTAACGCGCCGATCCTCTACGACCGGCGCGTCGAGGGCGACGTCCTCACCTTCGGGAGCTCCGGGATGCTGGCGTCGGGGAACAAGGTGATGTACGACGAGGAGACCGAGACGCTGTGGGACCAGCACGCGGGGACGCCGATGGGCGGGCCGTACCTGGCGAGCCACCCGGACCTTTTTCTCGACCAGTTCGCGGTCACCCAGACCTCCTGGAGCGAGTGGCGGGCCGAGTATCCCGACACGCTCGCTCTGGACCTCGATACGGGCTACGACTACGACTACGGCCACTACGACGGCAACGTCGACTTCTTCGAGCACTACTGGCACGACGAGTCCGTCGTCCAGCCCGGCGTCCAGCGGGCAGACGGGGAACTGCCCGAGAAGGCCGCGGTGTACGGCGTCACCGAGGGCGACGAGGTGTGGGTCGTCCCCGACGACGCCCTCGCCGAGGACGAGGTGATCGCTGGCGTGGCGGCCGGGCGTGAGGTCGTGGCGATCCGGGACCCGACCGGCGACGTGGCGGTCTACGCGTCGCCGCCGGGACCGGTCGAGCGCAGTGGTGACGCCCTCGTCGACGGCGAGGGGCGCGAGTGGACCGTCACGCGCACCGAACTTGGGGGCCCCGACGGTGCGACCCGCGAGCGGATCCCCGGCCGACACGGGCTCTACTTTGCCTTCCGAACCCACTACGAGACGGCGCACGTCCTCCGCTGAGCGGTCGGCGAGTGAGGTAGGCTTTTGGTGGCCCGCCGTATACGTCGCGCCAACGCATGGCACTCCTCGAAGTCGACGAGATCGACGTCGCGTACGGAAACGTGCAGGTCCTGTGGGACGTGAGCTTCTCGGTCTCGACGGGCGAGACGGTCGCCCTGCTCGGCGCGAACGGCGCCGGCAAGACGACCGTGTTGAAGACCATCTGCGGCCCGCTCTCGCCGACGAACGGCGACATCCGGTTCCGGGACGAGTCAATCGCGGACATGGAACACGACCAGGTGGTCTCGAAAGGGATCACGCACATCCCCGAGGGCCGCGAAATCTTCACGGAGAGCACCGTCAAGGAGAACCTCCGGCTCGGCGCGTTCACGAACCGCGACGGCGTCGCCGATCGGCTGGAGCGCGTCTACGACATCTTCCCACGGCTGGAGGAGCGAACCAGCCAGCGCGCCGGGACCCTCTCCGGGGGCGAACAGCAGATGCTCGCCATCGGACGCGGACTGATGAGCGACCCCGACCTCGTCCTGCTCGACGAGGCGAGTCTCGGTCTCGCCCCGGTCCTGGTCGAGGACGTCTTCGAGGCCATCCAGCGCATCAACGAGGAGGGGACGACCGTCCTCCTCGTCGAGCAGGACATCAACCACGCACTGCGGGTAGCAGATCGTGGGTACGTCCTCGAGTCGGGACGGATCACCCTCTCGGGCCCGGCCGAGGAACTCGCGGAGGACGAGCAGGTCGCGGCCTCCTACCTGGGTGGGTAGCAGCGACGTCGTCTCCGGGTGCGAATAGCGCCGAAAAAACGCCGACCGTCCGTCTGCGCTCAGTTGTGGTCGGCCGCAGTCCCGCTCTCGTCGTCGTCGAACCAGGTCCGGAGGATGCCGTTGACCCCCTTCGGCGCCAGGAGGACGAAGGCGATGATGAGGGTGCCCTCGACGGTCGTGGCGAACTCGCCGCCGACCCGCTGGAGCACCGTGTCGAGGCCGAGGAACAGCCAGGCGCCGTAGACCGGGCCCAGCAGCGAGCCCATGCCGCCGAGGACGACGATGACGAGCGTGTCGACCATCCAGACCACGCTGAGCGTCGAGTCGGCGCTGATGAACAGCGTGTACTGGGCCCAGAAGCCACCGGCGATACCGGCCATCGCCGAGGAGACGACGAAGGCGTACATCTTGAACTTCAGCGGGTAGACGCCGAGGCTACTGGCGGCCCCCTCGTCGTCGTGGATGGCACGCATACCCAGTCCGGACGGGGACGCGACGATGCGCCGGTAGACGAGGTACATCCCCACGGTCGTCGCCAGCGCGAGGAGGAACATCAGGTCGTCGCCGAAGCTCTGCTGGACGTAGTAGCCGGTCGAGCCGCCCGAGAACTGGCGCTGGTCCAGGAGGATCAGCTGGATGATCGACGCGAGCGCGAGGGTCCCGATGGCGAAGTAGTGACCGGTCAGCCGAAACATGACCGGGCCGACGACCAGCGCCAGGATGGCGGCGGCCAGAGCGCCGCCGGCGATGGCGACGACGACCGGCATCTGGATACTCTCCGGCAGCCCAGCGCGCCCCGGCGACGTCAGCCAGGCCGAGACGAAGGCGCCGAACCCGAAGAAGGCGGCGTGGCCAAGCGAGATCTGGCCCGCGTACCCGGCGACGAGGTTCCAGGAGACGCCCAGCATGACGAAGACGAGACCGGTGAAGAAGACCTCGGTGATGTAGGCGGTCGTCGTGAACGGGATCGTCACCAGCCAGAGGACCGCGAGCACGGTGAGGACGCGTCGCGTCCGCGGTTCCCGGAGTCGGCTGCCGATGCTGCCGAGCGCGCTCATCACTCGCCACCTCCCGACTTGCCGAACAGGCCGTGGGGCCTGATCAGCAACACGATCAGGAAGATGCTGAAGCTGATGATGTCCCGGAACCCACCGCCCAGGTAGAGGACGCCGACGTTCTCGGAGACGCCGAGGACGAGGCCGCCGACGAGCGTCCCGGCGATGCTACCGACGCCACCGAGGACGACCACTGCGAAGGCCTTGAGGAGGTACGACCAGCCGACGAAGGGCGTGATCGGGAACAGCATCGAGAGCAGGGCCCCGGCGGCACCCGCCAGGGCGGTCCCGATGCCGAGCGTTAGCGCGAAGATGTTGTCCGTGTTGATGCCCATGTACTGCGCAGCGGCGTTGTTCTGGGCCGTGGCCCGGATCGCGAGCCCCGTCGTCGTGTACCGAAGGAAGGCCCACGTCCCGAGGATGAGCACCAGCGCGACGACGAAGGTGACGACGCGTGGAAAGGAGAGCGTGGCGGACCCGATGCTGATCGCGCTCCCGGGGATCCCGAGTTCGGCGGCCTGGGCCTCGCTACCGAGCAGGATGCGACCGACGCTCTGGAGGACCAGCGCGAGGCCGAACAGGACGATGATCGGCTGCTCGATGCCCTCGCCGACGACGTTGTCGAGGATCACCACGTGCAGGACCATCCCGAAGCCGAACAGGATCACGGCTGCGAGGATCATCCCGATCAGGGGCGTGATGCCCGTCGCCATGAAGAACAGAATCGCAACGTACGCCCCGACCATGAGCATGTGGCCGTGGGCGAGGTTCACCACGTCCATGATTCCGAACACGAGCGAGAGCCCGAGGGCTGCGACGGCGTAGATCCCCCCGAGCAAGAGCCCGTTGAGCAACGACTCGATAACGAGGTCAAGTGATACCATCTGGTAGGTGGGTAGCAGAGCCGCTACCGTAAGATTACCGCTCGCTCCAGGGCGGGATGGGGTACTGGAAGTCCATCGCACCCGGCCCATCGGCGTCCGGGAACACCGTGTGCTGGTTGCCCTGCCACCACTGGCCGGTCGGTGCGGTCAGTTCGCCCTCCGTCGGCAGCCCGTTGGACTCGAAGCTGAAGCTGCCGATCACCGTCTCGAAGTCCTCGGAGTCGAGCGCGCTCTGCAGTGCGCTCGGGTCGGTCGAGCCCGCGGCCTGGACGGCCTGACTCGCCACCTGCGCGACGTTGTACGCCCCGCCGACCGGGACCGGCACGAGCTGGCCCTGCTCGAGGCCGTACTCGTCCGTGTAGGCCTGGCGCATTCCCTCGTTGCCGCCGCCGGTGAGGCCCGGCACCCAGCCGGGACACATGCAGGCGTACGCGCCCTTCTCGCCGAGGGCGGACCACCACGCCGGTGGGTCCGCGGCGCGGACGTACTTCAGGACCTGTGGCGACCAGTCGTTGGACTGCATCTGGTTGATCGACGTGATGCCACCCGGCGGCGACGGGTTCGACAGCAGGATCTCGACGTCCTGGTTGCTGGACTGCGAGATGAGCGTCGAGAAGTCCTCTGACCCGATCTGGTAACCCTCCCGGAGGACGATCTCGAACCCGGCGCCGCCCAGGGTCTCCTCCCAGGCGTCGGCCTGTTCGGCACCCCAGCCGGTGTTTGGCTCCCAGATGCCGACGCGGCTCGGCCGCTCGCCCTCGGGAATCAACTCGAGGAGACCCAGCGTCGAGCGGGCGACGTCGCGCGACTTCGGGAAGGGGGCGTAGGTCCACTCGTAGCCCTCGTTGCGGTGGGGCGCCTCGTAGGCGAAGAACGCGCCGAGGAACGGGAGCCCCTGGTTCTCCGCGAAGGCGCTGCCGGCCGTCACCAGCAGGCTGGAGAAACTCCCCCAGATCATGTCGACGTCGTTGTTGCTGGTGATCTGCTGGAGGTTCGAGCGGACGACCTCGGGGCTGCTCTCGTCGTCCTGCATGATCAGGTCGACGTTCATGTCGAGTTGCTCCTGCATCAGGGCGACGCCCAGTTCGTAGCCCTGTGCGACGCTCTGCCCGAGCGTGGAGAACTGCCCCGTCTCCGGTACGGTCGCCGCGATGGTCAGGGTCTCGCTCCCGCCACCGCCGCCGTCGCCGCCATCGCCACTGCCTCCATCACCACCGCCGCCATCGCCGCCGTCGCCACCGTCGCCACCGTCGCCACCGTCGCCGCTGAATACGGTGCACCCTGACAGTCCCGCCAGCCCGATCGTGCTGGCAGTCCCGAGACGCTTCAGATACCGCCGTCTACTCCCCTGGCTGCTACTGTCAACCATGCTGTATCGTGACTACAGAGTGACCGCCCTCATAAAAGATACGGTTATAGACAGATTACTGACTGGTTCGTTCGGGGGCCCGAACGGGTCACAGTCACCGGAGCGACCGGGGGTGCGACGGCGGGTGGCCCGCCCTCGTGCGGACCGACTACGAGGGCTCGGCCTCTGCGTAGAAGTTGAACGCCTCGAACACGGGGCGGTCGGTCATGCCGAGCAGGATCGCCTCGTCGTCGGGTTCGTGGTGGTGGATCGCGTCCGGGGGCACGACGAAGATGTCCCACTGGCTCCACTCCATGGCCTCGTCGTCGACGTGGGTCGCGCCCTCCCCCTCGATGACGAAGTAGACCTCGGTCGCGTTGTGGAAGTGCGGGTCCGTCTCCTCCTGGAGGAGCTGCGCCCGGAACGACATGGTCGGGAACAGCGGCGGCTTCCCCGCGGCAGGGTTGACGTACGAGAGGCTGTATCCGTCGTGTGGATCGGGCTCGTCGTTGTCGGCGCGCTGGTGGAGCGTCTCCATGGTCTCCTCCCAGCCGAAGCGGTAGGGCGGCGTCGCCTCGCGGATGCCCTCGAAGGGGCCCGGGATGCCGTCCCGGGTGGCCTCGTCAGCGTCCCGCGCACGCCCGTACTGGGAGTCCCAGTAGCCCTGGGTCTTCGTGACCGGCTGGCGCTCCAGTTCGTGGTTCTCGAAGGTGTTCCGGGCGTTCAGCGAGTCGAGGACGAGGGGGAGGTCGAGCACGTCGAGCCACGCCGCGGTCTCGTCGGAGTCGTTGACGTGGTCGTGCCACTCCCACTGCGGCGTCGTGACGAGGTCGTTGTCCCGCATCGGGAACTCCTCGCCGGCGACGACCGTCTTCATGTCCTCGTGGCCGTCGATGGTGAACCGCAAGGCGTTGGCCCCGTGACGGTGCGCCGGGGCGGTCTCGCCGGGGGAGACCGTCTGGACGCCGACGTAGATGGTGTTCGAGATGGCGTTCCCGAGCGCGGTGTTGATCGGGACGGCGACGCGCCGCTGGAAGCCCGGTGGCAGGTCGGCGATCGGGACGTCCTGCTCGATGGCGTCGATGGACTCCCGGATGTCGGCCCACTTCCAGATGTTGGCCTCGAGGTCGTCGTAGACGTTCCCCATGTCGTCCTCGACCTCCCAGAGCGGCCGGAGGTCGTTGCGTTCGAGGAGCCCCCGCGTGTCGTCACTCATCTCTAGGAGGTCCTCGGGCTCTTGCTGTGCCATGGGTAATAGTTGGCACAGGAATCTCATAAGTGTACTGGAGGGGGTCGACGCCCCTGGCGGCCGGTTTCCCTCGATGTGGGGACGAACGGGCGGCGCGCTAGACTTCGGCCTGCACCGCGAACACGTCCTCGGACGGGAAGACGGACCGACAGTCCTCGCAGACCATCTGGCCCTGAATGGCGTACTCCCAGAGCTTCCCACCGCACTCCAGACAGTCGAAGTGTGCCTCCACGAAGGGGTTGGCGTCCGCGTAGATGTTCTCGAACTCGGCCATGCCCGAGGATGGTCCTGGCAGTCAATTAAGCCTGTCGACGCCGAGAACGGTCGCGTTGGCCGCCGGCAGTCGTCGACGAGACCACTGCCGGCAGAGCGCCGATCAGTCCGCGGTGTAGGGCGCCATCGCCTCGCGGAGGTCGTCGGGAACCTCGATGGCTCCCTCGCCGCCCGTGCGCGCACACACGCGCTGTTCGTAGCCCGTGAACGCCACCTCGCCGTCGCACACCGCCTCGTAGGCGAACCCGACGCTCCGGTCGCCGAGGTCCGGGGTCAGCCCGATCGTCACCTCGTCGCCGGCTTCGACGGGGTTCTCGAACTCGAAGTCCATCGCCACGAGCGGCAGGCCGTAGCCGTGTTCCTGGCTGATCTCCCAGAAGGGGAAGCCGATCTCCTGCATGAACATGTCCGAGGTCTCGTGGACGGCGTCGACGATCCGCGGGTAGTGGGCGATGCCGAAGGGGTCCGTGTCCGAGAACCGGACGGTCCAGACGCGCTCGTACATCTCACTCGCCCTCCAGGACGACGAGCGCGTCCAGGGCGACGGCTCCGTCGGCGCTCGCCAGGACGGGGTTCACGTCGACCTCCGCGATCGCCTCCTGCTCGACGAGGAGGTCGCCGACCGCCACGACGACGTCGGCGAGCGCGTCGCGGTCGGCCGCCGGGTGGCCCCGGAACCCAGCCAGTAACCGGGCCGCGCGCAACTCCTCGATGGCGCTCCGGGCCTCGGCGTGGTCGACGGGCGCGATCCGGTGACTCGTGTCCTCGAAGACCTCGGCGAAGACGCCGCCGAGACCGGTCAACACGACCGGACCGAAGGAGGGGTCCCGCAGCCCCCCGACGATCACCTCGGTCCCCGCGTCGACGTCGTGGGCCGCCTCGACCAGGACGTCGGCCTCGACGCCGGTCTCGTCCGCGGCCGCGACAATCCGGTCGGCGGCCGCCCGGACGGCCTCGGCGTCGGTCAACCCGACGGCGACGCCCGCCCCGTCGGCCCACTCGCTCTTGTGAGTGACCGCCGGCGAGGAGACCTTCACGACGACCGGGTAGCCGACGTCGGCCGCCGCATCCACCGCGGCCGCTGGGTCGTCGACGACCGCGAACGACGGCACCGCGACGCCGGCCCCCGCGAGCAGCGTCTTGGCCTCGGCCTCCGTCAGCGTCGTCCGGCCGTCCGCCCGCGCCGACGCGATGGGTCCCTCAGACATCGGCGCTCACCTCCGCTGCTCCCTCCCCCGCCTGGAGCGTCGCGTACCGGGCGAGGAGGGCGGCCACCTCAGCGCCGCGCTCGGGCGAGGTGACGGTCGGGACGCCGGCGTTCCGGAGTTCCGCGAGGTCCTCGGCCATGCCGGCGGTCGGTCCCTCCGTGGCGAACACCACCGGCTTCCCCACGTCCTCCGCGAGGTCCGCCACCGTCTCCGTCGGGTAGCCGAGGGCCGCCTCGTAGAGTTCGTAGACGAGCACGACGTCGACGTTGTCGTCCCGCGCGACGGCCTCGACGACGTCGCCGAACTCGGGCATCGGCCGGCCGGTGTCGACCGGGTTCTCCGCGTAGGTGATGCCGGGGAGGATCTCCCCGACGCGGTCGCGGGTCTCCGCGGTCAGGTCCGGCACCCGTGCGCCGCCGCGCTGGAGCCGGTCGGCGATGATGATGCCCGGGCCTGCCTGGGCGGTGACGACGCCGACGTTCGGGCCCGCCGGCGGGGGCGAGGCGGCGAGCGCGGTGCCCGCGTCGAAGAGCGCCGTCGTGCTCTCGACGGTCGGGACCCCGTACTGCCGGAAGCCAGCGGTGTAGAGCGCGTGGTCCCCGGTGAGCGCGCCGGTGTGTGACTCGGCGAACGCCCCGACGTCGGTCTGTCCGACCTTGTACGCGACGACGGGCGTCGTCGCGTCGCGGCAGGTCTCGAGCAGCGCGCGGGCGTCGTCGGTCCCCTCGACGTGGAGGACGATGGCCTCGGTCTCGGGGTCGTCGTCGAAGTACGGGATGGCCTCCTCGAAGCCGACGTTCGCCCGGTTGCCGAGGCCGACCATCGTGGCGACGCCTCGGTCCTCCCGGCGGGCGTGGAAGGCGAGCTGGTGGGCGACGCCGCCGCTCTGTGCCAGGATGGTCACGTCGCCCGGGGGGAGTTCGTCGAGTCCGCCCGCGAAGGAGGCGTACAGGTTCCGGCCGGGGACGACGAAGCCACTGGTGTTCGGGCCGAGCAGGGCCACGTCGTGGTCCGCCGCGGCCGCGACGGTTTCTCGCTGGCGCTGCTCGCCCGCGTCGTCGGTCTCTGCGAATCCGCCCGCGTAGACGACGACGCCACCGACGCCGGCCTCGCCACACTCCCTGACGACCTCCGGGACGGCGGGCGCCGGGACGCAGGAGAGTGCCAGGTCCACCTGCTCGTCGACGTCTGCGATCGATCCGACGACCGGCTCCCCGAATATCGTCCCCGAGGCCGACGGATTGACGGGGTGGACCGGGCCGTCGAAGGCGACGGCGTTGGCCATCGCCTCGTAGCCGATCTTCCCCGCCGTCTGCGAGGCCCCGACGACGGCGACGCGCTCTGGCTGGAAGAGACGCTCTAGATTCACGTTCCACGCTACACCCAAGGCCGTCAAAACGTTTCCCCCGTAGCCGTGCGGCCCCGGCCGTCGGCGCCGGGTGACTTCTGCCGGAGCGACGCGCTGACTGCGGCCGGCGCGTGGCGTAGGTTTAAGCGGGCGGCTTCACAACGAGAAGCAAATGCCACTCCTCGAAGCCGAGAACCTCACGAAGCGATTCGGCGGCATCGTGGCCGTCGACACGGTCTCCTTCTCGATCGAGCGCGGCGAGACGGTCGGGCTCATCGGACCGAACGGTGCCGGGAAATCGACGCTCTTCCGGTTGATCACGGGGGTCCACGAGCCGACGACGGGGCGGGTCCTCCTCGAGGGAGACGAGATCACCGGCATGACGCCGCACGAGATCTGTCACCGGGGCCTGGTCAAGACCCACCAGATCGTCCGCCCCTTCGAGAACCTCACCCTGCTCGAGAACGTGATCGTCGGCGCGGAGTTCGGGGGTCGCGAACTCGACGACACGGCGGAGCGCGCCCACGAGGCCCTGGCGTTCGTGGGCCTCGACGACGCGGCCGACAGCACGCCGGACGAACTCAGCGTGGGGGCCCTGAAACGCCTGGAGATCGCGCGTGTACTCGCGACGGACCCCGAGGTGCTCCTGTTCGACGAGGTGGCCGGCGGCCTGGACACCGAGGAGACCGAGGCGATCATCGACCTGATCCGGGAGATCAAGGACCGCGGCAAGACGATCTTCATCGTCGACCACGTCATGCGCGCGCTCATGTCCGTCAGCGACCGCGTGCTCGTCCTCGACAACGGCGCTCTCATCGCCGAGGGCACGCCCGAGGACATCCAGAACGACCAGCAGGTCATCGAGGCCTACCTCGGCGAGGGCACGCCCGACGTCGGTGCAGCCTCGGGCGACTGAGCAGCCACGCGGCCGCGCGCGTCTACTCGGGCTTCCCGACGAAGTTCACGAACCGCTCCAGCTTCTCGCTCGCGCCGCTCGTGACGCTGGACCCGTGGTACACCAGCCCCACCTCGAAGTCGTACGCCAGGAGGGCGCCCAGCGATGCGTCGGCCCGTCCGAGGTCCGCCGAGAAGTAGCCCGTCGGGAGGACGAAGTAGCCGGCCGGCAGCCCGCGAGCGTCCGAGCCGAAGACGGCGTCGCCCAGCACGGCGACGTCCCGGCCTTCGTCGACGAGGGCGTGGTGCTCGGGGGTGTGTCCAGGAACGTGGACCGCGGTGAATCCCCCGACGTCGTCGCCGTCCCCGTACCGGTGGTCGGCCGATCCCGACTCCAGGTCGAGCCCCGCGGGCACCCAGGTCTCCAGGTCGTAGCGCTCGGCCAGGCCCGCCAGGCCGCCGACGTGGTCCGGGTCCCCGTGCGTGATCACCAGTCGCTCCGGCTCCACGCCGAGTGCGGCCAGCCGGTCGGCCACCACGTCCGTCGAATCAGCGAAGGCAGCGTCGACCAGCGTCGGCACGTCGCCGTCGACGAGGAACACCCGGTATCGGGCGTCTCCCCGTTCGCGTACCGTCAGGTCGTAGACGTCGTCGGTAACTTCCGAGTGCATCGTTCCCGCCGTCGGTGCCGCGGCACATATCTCTTTTCGCGCGGGACCGCAACATCAATGACCCTGGGCCGAGTCGCCTCGGTCGACACACTCAATGACGGGCGAACCGGGCGTCACGAGGTCGCTACGGTCGGTCGACAGGGAGTGGCTTTCGATCCCGGTCGCTCTCCTGGTGGCGGGACTGGTCGCGGTCTACGCCCCGGTCGCCGGCGACATGGCCCGGATGCTCGCCATCACGCTGTTCTGCATCGTCCTCTGGGTCGCCTCGCCGTTCGACCCCTGGCTCACGGGCCTGATCGGCGTGGGCCTGATCGGCGTGGGCTTCTCGACGGACCTCGCGCTGGTGGGCTTTCGCTCGCCGGCGACGTGGCTGGTCCTCCTCGGCATCCTGCTCGGGGAGGCCATCGGCCAGAGTGGCCTGGCGTCCGTCGTCGAGCGGCGGGCGATCGACGTACTCCCGCGGGGGGCCGCGACGGACGCGACCGTCGCGTACCGCTACCTGCTCGTCGCCCTTTCGGCCGCGGCCCTCGGGCTGGTCGTCCTCGTCCCCTCGTCGCTCGTGCGGGTCCTGATCCTCGGCCCGATCCTGATCTCCGTCGGTGGCTCGTTCTCGGAGCGCCGTCCCGGCCTCGGGCTGTTCCTCGGCCCGCTGTTCGTCACCTACTACGCCGGGACCGGCGTGCTGACGGGCTCGCTCGCCAACATCATCATCACCGGCCTCCTCGAGGCCAACGCCGGCGTGTCTATCGGCTGGGTCGAGTGGGCGGTCTGGCTCGGGCCGGTCATGGGGGTCGGGCGCGCGGTCGCCATCACGGCCATCGCGTACGTACTCTACCGGCCGCGGCCCGACACGACCATCGACCTGGACGGGGAACCGGCCGACGAAGACGCGGCTGCCGCCGACGTCAGGCGGATGCTCCTGTACATGCTCCTGGGCGTGGCCATCTGGGCGACTGACGCCATCCACGGGCTCCACCCGCTCTACGGGGCGCTCGTGGTCTCGGTGCTGGCTTTCGCGCCCCGGATCGGCGTCGTCAGTCCGGAGAGCGTCTCCGACGGCGACTTCTCGATCGTCTTCTTCCTCGGCGCCATCTTCGCCATCGCGGAGGGCCTCAGGCGGACGGAGTTCACGGACCTCGCGGCCCGCGCGATTCTGGAGAGCCTCCCCGGCGACGCCTCGCTGCTACTCGTCCTGCCGGCCGTGATCCTGGCGGCGATGGCCCTGGCCTTCCTCATGGAGGGGCTGGCGGTCGCGAGCGTCCTCACCCCCGTCCTGGTCTCGTTCGCGGAGAGCGCCGGCCTGCCGCTCGTCCCGGTGGCGATGATCGAGGCCGTCGCCCTCAACACGTACTTCCTCCCCTACCAGTCCGCCGTCCTGGTCGGCATCCTCGGCCTCAACTACGTCGGCTCGCGCGAACTGATCAAGATGGCGACGCTGTGTTCGCTGGCAACGCTGCTGGTGCTCATGCCCGTCCAGGTCGCCATCTTCGTCGTCGCCTTCTGATCGCCGGTGCCGCGCCGGTCCGCTAGAAGTGCTCCTCGATGGCTTCCTCGCGTCGCACCGTGCCGGTGTCCGTCCGCGGGAGGGGTTCGTCGCGCACCGCGTACTCCCGGGGCCGCTTGAAGTCAGCCAGGTCGGTTTCGGCCGTACAGTACGTCTCCAGGTCGGCGCCCGTCACGCCGTCCGCGACGACGATGGCCGTGACGACGTTCCCCCACGTCTCGTCGTCCTGGCCGAACACCAGCGCCTCCTCGACGGCCTCGTGTGACTCGAGGGTCCGCTGGACCTCCGCCGGGTAGATGTTCTCGCCCCCGCTGATGAACATGTTGTCGACACGGTCGACGATGTAGAGGAAGCCGTCATCGTCCACCTGCGCGACGTCGCGCGTCCGGAGCCACTCGTCGAAGAAGCTGTGGCGCTCGGCCTCGGGGTTGTCGAGGTAGCCGTCGGGCACGCCGGGTCCGCGGGCGATTATCTCGCCCTGCCCACCGGGGCCGACCGTCGCCTCGGGGTCGGGCGTCTCCGTCAGTGGCACTGTCTCGACGACCCTGAGTTCCCAGGAGAACGACTCCTTGCCGATGGTCCCGGGGTGGTCTGCCTGGACGGACGGGTGCGCGAAGGTCAGGTCCGGGCCCGCTTCGGTCATCCCGTAGGTGTTGTACAGTTCCTCCGAGAGGAACTCGTGCGTGCGGTCGACGAGCTCCTCGCTGACGACGGCACCGCCGGTCCGGATGTACTCGAGGGACCCCGTGTCGGCGGGCGTCGCTGCGGCCTCCTGTTCGTCGGCGAGCAGGGAGAGCTGGGTCGGGACCGCGAGGAGCCCGGTGGCCTCCTGGCTCTCGACGGCGTCGAGGACGGTCGGTGGCTCGAAGTCCTCGATGAAGTAGGTCGTCGCCCCGGCGAGCCAGTGGGGGTAGAGCCAGGCGTCGGTGGTGACCATGTGGTACCACGGCGTCGTCACGACGCCCAGGTCCGTCTGGTCGATGCCGTGCTCCATGACCACCTGGTAGGCCCCGATCCACATCTGCTCGCCGTCGAAGGCGACCGCCTTCGGCTGCGAGGTGGTCCCGCTCGTGTAGAAGATGCTGGTCTCGCCGTCGGCCGGGAGGGCCGCGGGCATGGACGAGGAGGCCGCTTCCCGGACGGCGTCGTAGGACTCGACGGCGGGCGCGTCGAGGTCCCGCTCGCCGGCGTGGATGCCGACTTCGAGGTCGCCCTCCGCGAGCACGTCGAGGGCGGTGTCGGCGTTCGCGTCGTCGAAGAGGAGGGCCTCGGCCCCGGCGACCTCGAGCATCCGGACCAGTTCGCCCGGTTTGCCCCTGAAGGGCAACTGGACCGTCGGCGTTCCGCGCTTGTGGCCGGCAATCATCGCCTCGGCGGCGGCGGGACTGTTCAACGTCAGGACCGCCACGGGCGCGTCGCCCACCCGCGACTGGAGTGCGTTCGTCAGCTCCGTACTCCGCCGGTCGAAGTCAGCGTAGGTGAACGAGCGGCCGTCCTCGGCGACGATGGCGGTGTCGCCCCCGTGGACTCGTACTGTCCGCTGGAACGCCTGTAGGAAGTCCATGATATACCTTGGTACGGTTCCCATCCGATAATAACAGTGTCGGTCAGCCCTGACGACGCCGCGAATGGCCGTTCCACGCCTCGCGCGGGACTGCAGGCCGCCGGTCGTCGAGTGCGGGTTTTATCCGCCGTCCCGCTGGAGCCCACGACATGGCGAGCGAGCGCGTGCGCCTCGGCGGCCTGCCGAGCCAGGTGAAGCCGACGTTCATGCTCCCGGCGCTGGGGACGGCCCTGGCCGGCGCGGTCCTCGCTCCCTCGGTCGACCCGCTCGCAGCGCTGGCGCACGCGCTGGCGGTCGGTGCGGCGCTGTACACCGCTCACCTCGTCGACGAGTACGTCGACGCACACGTCCGCGGCGAGGACGTGCCCTCGGTCCCGGTTCGGGTGCTTCGGCCGGCCGTCGCTGGCGCGTCGCTGGTCTTCTGGGGCTCGATTGCGGTGCTGTGGGTCGCCGGGCACGTCGCTGGCGTGATCGCGACCGTGCCACTCTGGGTCCTCGGCCTGCTCCACGCGCCCGCGCTGGACCGGCACCCGGTCGCGGTGACCGTCGACTACCCGGCCGGAATTGCCCTCGCGCTCGTCGGGGGGTTCCTGGTCCAGACCGGGCGGCTGACGCCTGGGGTGTCGACCATCGCGGTCGCACTCGCGGTCGTGCTGGCCGGCGTGACCGTCGCCGTCGACGACCTCGATCGCTCGTTCGACCGCACCGTGGCAAAGCGGACGGTCCCGGTGGTCCTCGGCCCGCGTGGTGCGGCGGTGATCGCCGCGGGGGCCCAGGTGCTGGCCGCACTCCTCGTCGCCGCCGTCGCGGTCGCCGGTACCCTCCCCCCGACGTCGCTGCTCGCCGTTCCGTGGCCACTCGTCGGCGCGGCCGTCGCGCTGTGGGGGTCCGGTCGACGCGCCGTCCACGTCCAGATGGGGCTCGTCTACCCCTTCGCGGCGGTGCTCGTCGGCGCACAGTGCGTGGCCACCGGGTGTGCTGCCGTCCGGGCCGTCCCAGTCCTGGCCGCCTGAGCGGGTCTCAGGCGTACGCGAGGTTCACTTCGACGTCGTTGACGGCGGCGACCAGCTTGTCCACGAGCTCCGACTCGCACCGCTCGCGGGTGACCCGGTGGGCGGGCCCGGCCACGGCGAGGGCCCCCTGGACCTCGTTCTCGTAGCGGACCGGAACGCCGATGGCGTGGATCCCCTCCAGGTCTTCCCCCTGGTTCAGGGCGTACCCCCGCTCCCGGATCTGCTCGAGCTCTTCGTCCAGGGCGTCCCGGTCCGTGATCGTGTTCGCCGTCTGGGCCGGGAGGCCCCATCGGTCGACGACGGCGTCCACCCCGTGGGCGTCGTAGTGGGCGAGGATGGCCTTCCCACTGGAGTTACAGTGCATGTAGGCCCACGAGCCGAGGATGGTGTTGACGTTGATGTCGGTCTCGCCCGCGTCGCCGTGGACGAACATCACGCGGCCGTTCTCCGGGGTGGTGAGCCACGCCATCTCGCCGGTCGCCGCTGCGAGGTCGTCGACGACGCCCATGGCCGCCTCGTAGACGGGGAATCGGGTGCGGACGGCCTGTCCGTAGTTGAAGAACTCGAGCCCGAGGCGGTAGGTCTCGCCGTCCTTCACCACGAGCCCGTGCTCGCCCATCGTCACGAGGTGGTCGTGGACCGTACTCTTCGCCAGCCCGAGCCGGTTCGCGAGTTCGGTCACCCCCGCGCCGTCACTGTCCCGGAGGTGGGCGAGAATCGAGACCAGTGTCTCGTCGGACTTCACCCCCGGCCGCGTCGTGTGGTCCGTTGTCATACTGCCCGTTTCTGCCGGAGCTACAAAACGTTTGAGACAGCGACTGCGGTCGTCTCCGGGCCTGCAGTCACGACGGGCCGTCTCGTCGTCCACGACCGGGCGAGTGCGTGCGCGCGCACGGCGAGACGCAGGGGGTCGCCGTCGTTCCGTACATCCCGCCGGGCCGCACGTCTCGGCCTGCTGGGTCTCCCGGCGCATGCGGCCAGGCTTGCCGCGCGCCCAACCTATTACCGTCCGTGCGGCCGGGACGAGGTATGCAGGCTCGAACCACCGGCTGGCTGGACGCCCTCGCGGGACCGGCGGCTGCCCCCGGCGTCCGGCGGCCGAACGGGACCCGCGGCTCACCGCCGCCACGGCCGGCGTCGATGGGCCGCCGCTCGCGGCGACAGGTGCGGGGTGAGCGATAGTGGGACGGAGCGACGGCACCCCTTTCGCCACGCCGACGGCGGCGGACGTAGCGGAACACGCGCGGGCGCTCGGGATTCCGCTGAGCGAGGACGAGTGTGCAGACTACGAGGCACTCGTCGCCGACGCGGTCGACGCCATCGGCCCGGTCCGCCACGCTCGGGGGTTCGACCCCGGCCTGGCGCCGGCGGACCTCGCGGGTCGCGCCGAGGCTCGCCGGCCGACTGCCGACGAGGACCCGCTGAACGCCTGGCTCTCCCGGACCGACGTCCCGCCGACCGGCGACGGCCCCCTGACTGACGTCTCGGTCGGCCTCAAGGACTCGGTCGCGCTCGCGGGCGTCGAGTTGACCCTCGGCTCGTCGGTGCTCTCCGGGTTCGTGCCGACCGTCGACGCGACCGTCGTCCACCGGCTGCGCGACGCGGGGGCCGCCATCGCGGGGAAGCTGAACATGGAGAGCTTCGCGTGGTCGGGAACCGGCGACATGAGCGACTACGGCCCCGTGACGAACCCCCACTCTGCGGACCACCTCGCCGGCGGGTCTTCCAGCGGGTCTGGCGCCGCACCGGCGGCCGGCGACTGCGACGTGGCCATCGGCACCGACCAGGCCGGTTCGGTTCGGATTCCGAGTTCGTGGTGCGGACTCGTCGGCATCAAGCCGACCCGCGGACTCGTCCCCTACACCGGCGTGGTGCCCATGGAGCGCAGCATCGACCACGTCGGCCCGATGGCTCCGTCCGTGGACCTCGTCGCGACGACCCTGGCGGCCATCGCCGGGGAGGACACGGCGGAGGGCATCCGACTCGACGACCGACAGCCGACCGGCGTGACGGCCGACGACTACGCCGCGGCCACGGATCGGTCCCCGGCGGGCCTGTCCGTCGCGGTTCTCGACGAGGGATTCGGCTGGGAGTTCTCCGAGTCGGTCGTCGACGAGGCGGTGCGGGCCGCGACGGACGTCTTCGCGGACCTGGGGGTCACGGTCGAGACGACCAGCGTGCCGCGTCACCGCGAGTCGATGGCGGCCTGGGCCGGGATCGCCACCCAGGGGGGCGCTCGCCTCCTGGCCGAGGGGAGCGTCGGCACCAACCACGCGGGCTGGCCGTGGCCGGGACTGGCCCGCGCCATGGACTCGTTCCGCGACGCCCGCGCCCGGGACCTCCCGCCGACCGTCAAGCGGTCGCTGCTCGCCGCGGCGTTCCTCGACGCGGCCTACGGCATCGAGCCCTACGCGTCCGCCCGCAGCGTCGCGATGGCGGCCCAGCGCGACTACGACGCGGCGCTGGCCGACTACGACGCCCTCGTGTTGCCGACGACCGTCGTCCGGGCCTTCGAGAAGGCGCCCGAGGCTGACCGCGTGGCGGCGCTACGCCGGGAGGTCGTGACCATCGCGAACACCTGCGCGTTCAACGTCACGGGCCACCCCGCGCTGTCGATTCCGTGTGCCAAGCCAGACGGGCTCCCGGTCGGTGCGATGCTGGTCGGCGCCCACGGCGACGAGGCGACGCTGTTCACGCTCGCGGCGGCCTTCGAGGACGCCACGGACTGGGAACAACGCGGGTAAGGGGAGCCGGCGCCAGTCGGTCGCGCGGCCGATCCCGCCACCTGGCGCCCCCAGCGCCCCCACGCTTCGAGGAACCGAAAAGCCAAGGGCGCGTCCGCGCTACACCGACGCAGACAGATGGCTTCACACGGCGACGGCGTGCCGGGGGAGGGGACCGCACTCCCGGCCGCAGACGACCGGTCGGGATACGACTACGTGGGCGGCGAGGTCGCCCGCCCGGACCTGGTGGCGGACCTCCGTGACGTCGTCGACGGCGACGTCCGGTTCGACACCTACACGCGACAGCTCTACGCGACCGACGCCTCGGCCTACGAGGTGACGCCCATCGGCGTCGTCTTCCCCGCCGACACCGAGGACGTGACCGCGACCGTCGCCTACTGCGCCGAGCGGGAGATTTCGGTACTCCCGCGAGGCGGCGGGACGAGCCTCGCCGGCCAGGCGGTCAACGAGGCCGTCGTGCTGGACTTCATGCGCTACATGGACGACGTCGTCGCCGTCGACCCCGACGCCCGGGAGGCGACCGTCGAGGCCGGCGCGGTGCTGGCGGACCTGAACCAGCGCCTCGCACCCCACGACCTGAAGTTCGCGCCGGACCCGGCGGCCGGCGACCGGAGCACGGTCGGGGGCGCCATCGGCAACAACTCGACGGGCGCCCACTCGCTGCAGTACGGCAAGACCGACGCCTACGTCGAGTCCTGCGAGGTCGTCCTCGCCGACGGGACCGTGACCACGCTGGGCGAGGAGTCCGTCGCGGCCCTCCGGGAGCGGGCCGACGCCGACGCCGACGACCTCCTCCCCCGCATCTACGCCGGCGTCGTCTCGATCATCGACGACCACGCGGCCGCCGTCGAAGACCGCTTCCCCGACCTCAAGCGCAACGTCTCCGGGTACAACCTGGACCGCCTCGTCGAGGAAGCCGAGTCGGGGACGGTCAACCTCGCCCGACTGCTGGCGGGCAGCGAGGGGACGCTCGCGGTGGTCACCGGCGCGACCGTCTCCCTGGAGCCGCTACCCGAGACGAAGTCGGTCGCCCTCCTGACCTACGAGGGCATGCTCGACGCCGTTTCGGACGTGGCGCACGTCCTCGAGCACGACCCGGCCGCGGTCGAACTCATCGACGACACGCTGATCGACCTCGCGGCCGAGACCGCGGAGTTCGGCCCGGTCGTCGACCGGCTTCCGGCGGGGACCGAGTCGGCGCTCCTCGTGGAGTTCTACGCGGACGACGACGCCCACGGCCGCGAACAGGTCGCGGCCCTGCTCGACGACCGGGTTCCGACGGGGTCCGGGGCAGCGGACGAGTCCGACGGCGAGGACGGACCGGGCGAGCGGTACGCCTTCGACGCCCTCCAAGCTCACGACGACGACGAGCGGGCGAAACTCTGGAAGCTCCGCAAGTCCGGCCTGCCGATCCTCCTCTCGCGGACCAGCGACGCCAAGCACATCAGCTTCATCGAGGACGCGGCCATCCCGCCGGAACACCTCCCCGAGTTCGTCCGTCGCTTCCAGGACATCCTCGCAGCCAACGACACCTTCGCCAGCTTCTACGCCCACGCCGGCCCCGGCGTCCTCCACGTTCGCCCGCTCGTCGACACGAAGACAGAACCCGGCCTCGACGCCATGGTCGCCATCGCCGACGCCGTCACCGACATGGTCGTCGAGTTCGGCGGCTCGGTCTCGGGCGAACACGGCGACGGGCGCGCCCGCACCCAGTGGAACCGGAAACTGTACGGCGACGACCTCTGGGGCGCCTTCCGCGACCTGAAGTCCGCCTTCGACCCCGACTGGCTCCTCAACCCCGGCCAGGTCTGTGGGGACGTCTCGATGACCGAGGACCTCCGCTTCGACCCGGACTACGCCTTCGACGCGGGCTTCGAATCCGCCCTGGAGTGGGACAACGAGAACGGCCTCCAGGGCATGGTCGAACTCTGCCACGGGTGTGGCGGCTGTCGGACCGCACAGGACACGACCGGCGGCGTGATGTGCCCGACCTTCCGGGCCGCCGACGAGGAGATAACGAGCACGCGGGGCCGTGCGAACATGCTCCGCCAGGCCATGAGCGGCGACCTGCCCGACGACCCGACCGACGACGAGTTCGTCACGGAGGTGATGGACCTCTGTATCGGGTGCAAGGGCTGTGCGCGGGACTGCCCGAGCGAGGTCGACATGGCGAAACTGAAGGCCGAGGTCGTCCACGAGCACCACCAGCGCGAGGGCGCGTCCCTCCGCGACCGCCTGTTCGCCAACGTCGACACGCTGGCCCGCCTCGGGAGCGCCACTGCCCCCGTCTCGAACTGGCTCCCCGCCCTGCCGGGCGCCCGCCCGCTCCTGGAGCGAACGGTCGGCATCGCCCGCGAGCGCTCGCTCCCGACCTTCGAGCGCGAGACGCTGCAGGACTGGTTCGACGCACGCGGCGGGTCCCGCGTCGGCGCGACCGACGCCGAGCGGCGCGCCCTCCTCTTCCCGGACACCTACACGAACTTCAGTCACCCCGAAGTGGGGAAAGCCGCGGTCCGCGTCCTGGAGGCCGCGGGCGTCCACGTCGGTCTCGCCGACCGGACCGACAGCGGGCGGCCGGCCCACTCGAAGGGCTTCCTCGACGCGTCCCGCGCGACGGCCCGCGCGAACGTCGACGCACTCGCGCCCCGAGTCGCCGACGGCTGGGACGTCGTCTTCGTCGAGCCCTCCGACGCCGTGATGGTCCAGTCGGACTACCTGGACCTGCTCGCCGGCGAGGACGTCGAGACGGTCGCCGCCAACACGTACGGCGTCTGCGAGTACCTCGACGCCTTCGGGCTGGACGACGACCTGGCCGTCGACTCGCCGGGCCGCTCGCTCTCCTATCACGGCCACTGCCACCAGACGGCGACGACGACGGACCACCACGCCGTCGCCGTCCTCCGGCGCGCGGGCTACGACGTCGACCCGCTCGACTCCACGTGCTGTGGCATGGCCGGGTCCTTCGGCTACGAGGCCGAACACCACGCGATGAGCACGGCCATCGGGGACCTCCTCGTGGACCAGGTCGACGACAGTGTGGGGGACCTGGCCGTCGCGCCCGGCGCGTCCTGCCGGACCCAACTCCAGGATCTCGCGGACCGCGGTCACGCCGCGGCGGCGGTCCCCGAGGTCCGCTCGGACCGCGAGAGTCCGCCGACGCCGATCGAACTACTCGACGCGGCGCTGGCGGACCGCAGCGGTCGCTGACTTACTCCCCCCACCGTCGGCGCTCGTCTCGCTCACTCGGCGTTGCGCGCGAGGTACTCGCGACCGGCCTCGGTCTCGGCGAGCATCTCGTCGAACACCGCAGCGTCGGTCTGGAACTTGTGGACCTGGTGGAGGACGGTGTTGTGAAAGCCCGAGATGAACTCGCCGTACTCCTTGAAGAACTCGTGGATCCACCGCTGCATGCGATCGATCGACCGGAACTGCGTGATGAACTGCCAGTGGTACTCCGAGTCGGCGTTGAAGAACATCAGCACGTGGGGGTCGTCGCGGAGCGCCCAGTAACACTCCTCCCAGTAGTCCGCGAAGTTCGGGTAGTAAAACGAGAGCCGGAACAGAAAGTGGTTGAAGATGCTCTGGTCGGGGATGACCGTCTCGCGGTAGAGCCCGTCATCTGCCATCTCGCGCAGGATCTCGTTGACGCGGTTGTGCGAGAGTTCGATGCCGTACTCCCGCTCCAGGATCTCGCTCAACTCCCGGGTCGACGCACCCGGATTCGCGACGCGGACCTTGAGAATGACGATGTTTCTGGGCGATACGGCAGACTTCTGGTCGGAGCCGCTCATGCCGTCCACTCGACGGAGCGCCGTAAAAATCGTACTGGTGGTCGGTGGGGCCTAGAAGGGGAACTCCCGTGGCTCGTGCTGGAGGGAGATCCACTTCGTCTCGGTCACCTCGTCGAGGAAGTCGTCGCTGTTGTAGCCGCCGATGCCCGAGGCCTTCGTCCCGCTGAACGGCACGTGGGCCTCGTCGTTGATCGGCTGGTCGTTGACGTGGATCATGCCGGTGTCGATGCGCTCGGCGATGCGCTTCCCAGCCCCCACGTCACCGGCGTGGACCGACCCGGAGAGGCCGTACTCGGTGTCGTTGGCCAGTTCGACGGCCTCGTCGACGGTCGAGAACGGGATCACCGGCGCGATGGGCCCGAAGTGCTCGAAGCAGGCCGCCGACATGTCGTTCGTGACGTCGGACAGGACCGTCGGTGCGACGACCAGCGAGTCGTCGACGCCGTCCAGATCCACCGTCTCGCCCCCGGTCTCGAGCGTCGCGCCCGCGTCGACGGTCTCGGAGACGAACGAGAGCATCTGGTCGCGCTGTGACTCGTCGATGATCGGCCCGATGACCGTGCTGGGGTCGTGGGCGCTCCCGGCCGGCAGCGACTCGGCGCGGTCGACCAGGCGGTCGACGTACTCGTCGTAGACGGCCTCGTGGACGAGGTGGCGGTTGATGGAGATGCACACCTGCCCCTGGTGGACGAACGAACCGAAGACGGCGGCGTCGATGGCCGCCTCCAGGTCGGCGTCGTCGGTGACCAGGTGGACGTTGTTGCCCCCGAGCTCCATCGCCGGCACCGCGAGGTTCTCGGCCGCCAGGGCGGCGACCTGCCGGCCTACGTCGGTCGACCCGGTGAACGCGACGACGTCGCTCTCCGGATGGCTGGCCACCCGCTCGCCGATCTCGGAGCCGCGCCCGGTGACGACGTTGAGGACGCCGTCCGGGAGGCCCGCTGCCTCGAACAGCTTCGCGATCAGCAATCCGCCCACGATGGGCGTGTTTGTCGCGGGCTTCAGGACCACGCTGTTCCCCGCCGCGATGGCCGGCGCGACCGCCCGCATGGAGAGGTTCAGCGGGAAGTTCCAGGGCGAGATGACCGTCACGACGCCCTCGGGCTCGCGCTGGACGATGTTTTCCTTGCCCGGGATGTTCGACGTCGAGTGCTCGCCCTTCATGCGCCGTGGCAGCGTCGCCGCCTCCCCGAGCTGGTCCTCCGTGATGTGGATCGCCGTCTCGGCGACGGCCCGGACGCCACCGCCCTCCGCGGCGATCAGGTCGACGATCGCGTCGTGGTGGTCGTCCAGTGCCTGCAACACGCCCTGGATCACCCCGCTGCGCGCTGCGGGCGGCGTCTTCGCCCACTCCTCCTGGGCGTCCGCGGCGACCTCGTACGCCGCGTCGATGTCGGCCTCGACGCCCCGCGGGACCCGGGCCGTCTCCTCGCGCGTCGACGGGTCCTCGACCGACAGTTCCTCGCCGCTCTCGGACGGCACCCACTCCCCGTTCAGGAAGATGTTGTTCCACTCCGACTCGATGGACATGTCTGACGACATGTGTGAGACACTAGTTACCGTATGGTAAAAATCCTCGCCCGGCAGTCAGTGCCCCCGAAAAAACGTCTCTAACGACGATGATGTACTAGAATACAAGATGTGTTGGGCTATCTCCGCTGGTACTGTGATCCACGACCGGGCCCCGGTCACCTCGCGATGGCCCTTGCCCGTCACGGACCTCCGGCCCCACGACGGCACAGTCGCGCTGGCCGCCATCGAGCTGTCCCGGGGCCGGAGGCGGACGGTTCGGATTCGAGGAACGCGCGAGTTCCCACCCGACCGGCGAGGAAGTCCCTACTGGCGTTCGCTCGGGAACAGTCCATGCGGCGCCCCCTCGCTCTCACGGTGACGGGCTGCTTCCCGGCGAGGCCGCGCTGCGGCCGCTGCGGGTGGCGGGCGCTCCCACTGGGAGTAGAGACGCGGGCGACGGGGGACGAAATTCGTATACGGAGAATGATGGTAGTGTAGACAGACACTAATTCAGACACAATCGTCTGCTTCCACTCGACGGTCGTCGATCGCCGCCCCAGTGCCGACACTCCGCTGACCACGTGGTGTCGTGGCCTTCACCAGATACTTTATCGCGTCACCGTGACATGCTGGCACGATGCGCCTCGCGCCCGACGAGTTGTGGCTGGATCGGTTCGCCCGTCGCCTCGGTTTCGGCTGGCTCGCCGCCCGCCTCCCGTGGCAGACGCCACCGTCCGTCCTCTACGCCGTCGTCACGGTGCCGGTCTTCACGGCGGCCCTGCAGGTGTATCGCGTCGCCGAGGGCGGCAAACTGATCTACGAGATCAACCCCTACATGGCACTCCAGCCCGTCATCCTCGTCGGCGGGGCGGTGGCTGCGCACCTCCTCCATCGTTCCTACGGCCGCGTCGCCGACGAGATGAATCTCCGGGAGCGCGCCGCCGACCCCGGTCCGCTCGTCGCCCCCATCCCCCGGTGGCTGGCGCCGGGCCTGTTCGCACTCGCCGTCGTGTTGCAACTCCTCCGTGCCGTCTTCGGGCCGGGGTACCCCACGACCGCCGACCTGGTGGCGAACGTCGTCGTCCTCCCGTTCGTCTACGCGCCGATCGTCGCCCAGTTCTCCGCGGTCTACCTGGCCATCGAGTTCGTCGCCCCCTACCGCATCGCGCGCTCCGACGTGGGGGTTCACTTCCTGGACCCGCAGGGCGTCGGCGGGCTGCGGCCGCTGGGCGAACTCGTCAAGACCGCCTACTACTACATCGTCGCGGGCCTGGTCGGGTACGCACTCATCACCTACGCCCCCTTCGTCGACACGGCCTGGCAGGTCTCGGCGTACGCGGGCGGACTGTTCACGGCCGTCTGGCTCGTCTCCGTCGCGACCGTCGGGTTCGCGGTTTTCACCCTCCACCGGTTCATGCACCGGGAGAAACGCGAGGAGATCCAGCGACTCGAGGCCGAACTCCACGACTGCATCGAGAACCCCTACGACGTGGCGAGCTACGAAATTCCCGATGGGCAGCGCGACCGCGTCGAGGACATCCGGGAGCGAATCGCCCAGGTCGACGACACGAAGGAGTACCCCGCGACCTTCAGCATCTGGACCCAGTTGCTGCTGAGCGTCGCCATCCCGAAGGCCCTCCAGTTGCTGCTGGCGTCCACCTGAGGGCTGCGCGGCGCCGCCCGGGCTACGCTCGCGGTTCTCACTCGCCGGCGGACTGCTCCTGGGGTGGGACGAAGGGCCCGACGGAGATGGTCCGCCGGGCGATGGTCGCGGCCCGGAGGACGTACGCGATGAAGACGCTGAGGGGCGTGACGATGACGGCGATGCCGAGGGGGACGAGGACGGGCAGGATGGCGGGATCGACGACCACGCTGCTGGTCCGGTAGACCAGCGCGAGGGCGAGGCTCGTCAGCACGGCGAGGACGCCGGAGTACGCGAGGATGCGCGAGAGGCGGGCGAAGTCCTGCTGGAGTGCCATCGTCTTGAAGAACTGCCGAGAGATGGCGATTGCTTCGAGGAGCCCGTCGAGCACCTCGAGGTGGTCTCGCCCGTCCTCGGAGACCGCCGACCCGTACTCGTTCCTGACGTACTCCGTGACGGTCATGTTCTGGGCGTACTCCGGGCCGATGATCACGTCGAGGACGTCGACGATTTCGGCGTGCGCCTGGACGTTGTCCGTGACGCTCTCGCCGTAGGCGGCGATCCCGTCTGCGTAGTCCGACGCCGCGGACGGGGCACCGCTGCCCAGTTCTGCCTCGAGCGCGGCGCCACGGTCCGACAGCGCCTCTCCGATCGTCGCCAGGAACGCCGCCGGGTCGGTGGGTGTCGCCGCCTCGTCAGCGTGCTCCTGGACCAGCCGCCGGAGGTCCCGGGTCCCGTCGAGCCGGTCCCGGAGCTGGTTCGGCGAGCCGAAGACCCGCGAGAGGATGAGCTGGTTGATCGACAGCGCGACCGTGACCACCGTCAGGGTCCCGGAGATGAGCCCGCTCCCGAAGGCCGTCGAGGCGGAACTCGACGGGCCGACGGCGATGACGCCCCGGGCGACGAGCGCGTAGAACACGACGAACGTCGCGACCACGAGCAGGCCGGCGACCACGAGCCGGTTCCCACCGAGGAGCAGCCAGTGGAGCAGTCGGGCGGCCGGACCGCCGGCGCCGTCGACCGACCGTGCGGGCTCGGGTCGGTCGGTCATTGCGCCCCTCCGCGGTACCGGATCGCAGTCACTGTGACGCCGGCGTGGCGACCGTCCGTCCTGGCGATGGTACTCGGCATCGACGACGTACCGGCGGATTACGGCTTCCGTCGGAAGTGTCGACGGCCGGCAGGGGCAAGCCGCTCTCGCGTCGGCCAACGCTGGCGCGTGTCCTGGCCGCGGGCGTACCCCACCAGTTGGGTACCACGCTGTTATCGAATACGAACATTGGAAGCCGTGTATGGCACGAACGGTTCTGTGCGTCGATGGGCAGGCGAGCGTCGAGCGGATCGAGGGGGCGATCGGGGCCGATCCCTCGCTTACGCCAATCTCCGCTACGAGCGCACGTGAGGCCACCGAGGCCATCGAATCGGACTCGATAGACGCCGTCGTCACGGAGTACGACCTCCCCGACGAGGACGGGCTCGACGTGATCGACCGCCTGCGGAAGGAACAACCCCAGACGCCCGCAGTTCTCTTCACTGATACTCGCCCGGGCGACGTCGACGTGACCTCCTTCCGGGAGACCATCGTCGAGTACCTCTCGAAGGACGTTCCGGGTGCCTACGACCAGCTGGCACCCATCGTAACCGACCTCATCGAGCACAGCGCACAGGTCGGCTATCTCGTCCCCGACGACGAGGCGGAGCGACTCGAGGCGCTCCGGGCGTACGACGTCGACGCGATGCCGGTCGAGGAGACCTTCGAGCGGCTGACGGACATCATCGCGGACCACTTCGACGTGGAGATCACCTTCGTTGGCCTGATCGAACAGGACGAAGAGCAGTTCCTGGCCTGTCACGGGGGCGACTGGGACTCGCTGACCCGGGAGGACACCATCTGTACCCACAGCATGCTCCAGGAGGACGTGATGGTCGTCGAGGACATTCTCGGGGACTCCCGGTTCAGCGAGAACGACACGCTCGTCACCCTCGGCATTCGCTCCTACGCGGGCGCGAACATGACCACGCCGGACGGGCAGGTCATCGGCCAGGTGTGCGTGATCGACGACGAGCCCCGGACGTACTCCGAGCGCGAGCGCGAGACCCTCCAGCAGTTCGCCGAGGAAGCCATGGAGCACCTGGAACTGCGCCAGCGGATCCTCGACGCCGAGGGAGGTGCGGACCGATGAGCACCGCCCGCGACCGCTCGTTCGACCTCGACGTGCAGGGCATGGACCCCCTCCCCGACGGGAGCAGCGTCCTCCTGACCGGCGAGGACCTCGACACCCTGGAGTCGGTGTTCTTCTCGCTGATTTCGCCCCCCGCCGGCGAACACCCCCTGGTCGTCTCGACGGTCCACGACGCCCGGACCGTCCAGCGACACCTCGACACCGGTCCCGGGACCGAGCCGTCGATCCTCACCACGGAGCCAGGGCGCGGCGCGGACGCGGTGACGCACCTCGAGGACGTGGGCAACCTGACCGACACCGGCATGCAACTGTCCGCCGCGTTTCAGGAGCGAGGCGGCGACCCCATACGTGCCGGGCTGTTCCAGACGGTGGACCTGTGTCGGGCGGCCGACGACACCCGGGCCGTCTTCCGGTTCCTGAACTCGAGTCTCCTGACGCACCTTCGGCGTCAGTCCGCCGTCGGCGTCCTCGCGGTCCACACCGACGTGGACGTCCAGGCGAACGTGGAGAGTCTCGTCTCGGGGATGGAGCGCTCTTTCTCCGGGCGGATGGACGTCGCGGACGCCGGCCGCAGCGCCGCGACCGTCGCCGTCGAGGGGCTCGGCACCGACGGCGAGTTCACGGTCGCCCTCTGACCGGCGGCGTTCGGGGGCCGGATCGACGGACAGGACTTCCCGTGCGGGATCAGCCCCCGTCTGCGGTCGTCGTCTCCGTCTCGGACGCCTGCTGGGTCGCGTCGAGGTCACCCCAGGCCACCGCCTCAGCCTCGACGATGGCCGACGGCGCGAGGGCGGGATCAGTCAGCGTCTCTCGGGCGAGTTCCGCGGGACCAGCACGGGGCTCCGGGAGGGCGTCTGGGTCCTCGGTCCCGAAGGGGGCGTCCGGGTCGTCGCCGACGACGACGCGCATGGCCATGCCGTAGACCTCGTGGGGCGAACACAGCAGGTCGTACACCCCTGGCTCCTCGAAGGCGTAGAGCCAGGTCTCCGGGGTGGGTGCCTCCCCCGACCCGGGGCCGGTCTCGGTCCCCTGCCCGTCGCCGCCCGGCCCGGCGCCGCCCATCTCGGCGGGGGGTTCGATCTGGTCGCCAGCGATCGAGGCCGGCCGCCAGCCGAGGAGCGGCGACGAGATGGCCGGGACGCCGGTGGGCACTCGGCGGCGCATCCCGAAGGCGGGGTGATACGAGACGACGTTGTGGTCCGGCGTCGTGGCGACGAACTTCACCACGTCCCCGGGCTGGACGTGCAAGCCGGTGGGCTGGTAGAAGAAGTCGGCGGGGCGTTCCGGGTTGGTCGGTGGCCCCCTGATGAGCATCTCCACCTGGTGTGCGGTCGTGGTTTCCGTACCACCGTACTCGCCGTTGCCCTCGCCGCCGTCCATTCCGTCGTCGGTCTCCGTCGCGTCGTCGTCCGTCTGGGCGACGGCCGACCCACCGAGCGTCGTCAGGACCGCGCCCGCCCCGACCGCCTTCATCAGGTCACGGCGACGCGAACTGAACGCACTGTCGGTCTCTCTCGACATGGTCCCAGGCTCCCGGTCTGTGAGCATTGTTATCAGTCATCTAGGAGCTGGGTCGGTCGGGCACGACACCGACTTCACGCCCTGCCACGCCGCCTCGCCACGAGACGACCGTCGGCGACGGGACTCGCCCTCGCCTACTGGCGGTCGTCCCGTCTGGATCAGGCCACTCGGTGGCCGGAACGGGCTGTCACGGTTGGCGACGGTGACGGCGGCGTCGCCGCGTCACGTGGGCGGGTCCGGTCCGTCCCGGACGGGCACCGACGCGAGACCGGTCGACTCCCCAGCTGCAGCCAGGACGATGGTCAGGCGCCACCCGTCGGCGGCCGCGACCGCCCGGATCTGGGCCGGTGGCCACCGGAGCGACCGCCGGTGGAGGTCGACGACGACCGGGAGCGTCGGGAGCCGCCCGTCTCGCGGCGAGAGCGCGTAGTCTCGCAGCGTCACGTCGACCGCTCGCCGGCGCCCCGCCCGGTCCATCGCGGTGGGCGACTGCGAGTACTCCCCGATCAGTCCCAGGCGCTGGAGTCGTGCGAAGGTCGCACGGACCGGCGGACCGCCTCCGTCGGCCGGGGCGAGCCGCTCGGCGGCCCCGGCGAGCACGGCCGTCTGCTCGTCGGGTTCGAGGGTGGCGTCCAGCGCGCCCGCCGTGCTCTCGACCAGGCAGAGACAGAGCCGGTCCGGGTCGGCGACGGTCTCGGCGAGGGCGAGGTAGTCGTCCATGATCGCCGTCTCGACAGTGGCGTGGCCCCCTGCCGAGAGCGTCTCGAAGACCGCCGCGGCGACGTCGTGACAGAACTCGACGAGGGGGGCGGCAGGGGGCGCCGCGTCCTGCGTGATCGCCGGGTCGGTCAGCGTCCAGTCGTGGCCGCCGCTGGCGGTGGCGCTCCCGGCCGACCGTCCGACCGTCCCCGTTTCCTCACGGACAATCAGGTCGTGGTAGGGTAGCTGCAGGTCGTACCGCCGCAGGGCCGCCCGGTACTGCTCGGCGACGGTGGCAGCGGCCCGGGCGGCCGCCCGCCCATCGAACCGCTTCCCGGCGACCGGGAAGGGTCGTTCGCCGGTGCGGCCACAGAGGAGCGAGAAGTCGCCGTCGTCGCTGGCCAGCGACTCGATCCGCTCGCGCATCTCGACGAGCGTCAGCCCGACCATCACGCACACCTCGCCCCGGTGCAGGCTCGCCCGGCGGGCGACCGGCCACTGGCGCTGCGTGCGTGTGGGCGCATGGTCACTCGACGGTGATCGTCCCGGTCATGCCTGCACCCTCGTGCGGGATGCAGACGTACTCGTGCGTGCCCGTCGCCTCGAAGGTGTGTACGTAGTGCTGGCCGGACTGGACCGCTCCCTCGCCGTCCTCCCAGCCTGTCCTGGCCGCGTCCTCGGACTCGAAGTCGCCGGAGGCCCAGTAGGTGGCCCCGTCAGGGATGCCCTCCCCGACGGCCGTGACGGTGTGTGCCTCGCCGCCAGCGTGGACCCAGGCGACCGTGTCGCCCGCCGAGACGGTCAGTTCAGCCGGCTCGAAGGCGACCGCAGTCATGTCGATTACGTGGTCGGCGTCGCTCGGTTCGCCGTCGGCGACGTTCGGACCGCCCGACAGCGACGAGTCGCCACCGCCCTCGCCCTCGGAGCCGTGGGACCCGCCGCCGGTGCCGGCGAGCCGGAGGGCGAGTGGGAGTTCCTCGACGCTGTCGACGACTGCGAACTGGGCGTACTGCGCGCCGTCCGCGTACGAGTCGGCGGCTCCGCCGACGTCGCCACCCTCCGAGAGGGCCGTGATGTACGCGTCCAGGGTCGCCTCGAAGGTCTCGTAGGCGTTGTGGTCGTTCTCCTCGAGCAGTTCGTGGACGCGGGCCTCCTCGAAGTGGCCGAAGGTGTCCTGCATCACGGTCGCGGCGGCGTCGCCCTGCGAGCCACCGGCGGCGTCGACGATGGCGTAGGCGGACGCGAGGGCCTCAGCGCCGAACTCCGTCGCGACGGGGTAGACGTCCTCGCCGCCGCTCGCCTCGGTCCCGATGGCGCCGAGGCGGTCCTCGAAGGCCTCGTAGATGGCCTCGTCGGCTGCCTCCATCGCCTCGTGGTAGCCGCCGGCGCCGGCCTCGAAGTGCTCGAATGTGGCCTGCGAGATGGCCTGCGCTCGCGCGTCGTGTCCGAGCGCGTCGAGGACGGCGGCGTCGAAGCCGCGGGCCGCCATGTAACTCGCTTCGGCCCCGCTGACCGACCCGGTCGTCCCCGCCGTCGTCGCGAACTCCAGGAGCGTCGACTGGACGCCCTGGTGGTGGGTCGCGACGGCCTCGTCGTCGCCGTTCTCGTAGGCCTCGATCAGACTGCCGAGGTGCTCCTCCTCGAAGGCGTGGTAGAGCTCCTCGCTGGTCGACTCGACGGTCTCGTGGAGGTCGAGTTCGTTGGCCTCGAAGCGCTCGAAGAGGCCCTGCGCGACCGACGCTGCGGCCCCGTTCGCGCCGAGCCGATACAGCTCCCGGGCGTCCGCGAACCGCGCCCGGAAGAGGGCCGCCTCGAGCAGCGGCGCGTTCGCGCCGGCCAGGCTCTCGATGCCGGTGACGAGGGTCTCGTCGACGGTTGCGACGGCCGCGTCGACGGCCTCGCCGTCCCCGTCCTCGATGGCCGACTGGAGGTCGGACAGGCCGGCCTCGAAGCCCTCGTAGGCGTCGCCGCTGGCCTCCTCCAGGGCCTCGTGGGCGCGCGCCCCCTCGAAGTGCGCGAAGACGTCGCTCACCATCGTCGCCGCGCGGTCGGTCTGGCCGCGGTCGGCGAGCCACTGTGCGTCGTGGGCGCGCGCCCGGTAGATGGTCAGCCCGGCGGCGTGGGCGTAGTCTGTGGAGGGACCCCCCAGCCTGGCGAGCGCGCGGGCGTCCCACCCGCGCGCCTGGAGCGTCGCCAGGTGGCCCGCGCCGGCCCGGACTTCCTGGTCCGCCAGGGCGTAGCTGCCGTCGAGCGCGGCCTGGTAGGCGGCGTCTGCGCTGGACTGGACGCCCTCGGCGTCGCCGGCGCTCGCCGCGGAGACGACGCCCTCGACCCCGCCCTCGAAGGCCTCGTAGGCCTCGCCACTCGCGGACTCGAGCGCGTCGTGGACCGCCGCGTCCTCGAACCGGGAGCGGACCTGCTCGGCGACCGTTCCCGCGGCCTCGACGCTCCCGGCGGCGGCCAGCGCCGCGGCGTTCTGGACGGTGACACCGAGCAGCTGGAGGTCGAGGACGGTCGCGGGGCCGTCGCCCAGGAGCGTCCGCTGGGCGGCGGCGAGTTGGTCGTCGGCGATGTCGGCCTCCTCCCGAGCCCGTCCGAGGTCGTCGGCCGCCAGGCCGGCCGACCGGAGTTCACCCAGGGCCTCCTCGAACTCCGCGTAGTTCGACTCGCTGGTCGACTCGAGCATCTCGTGGGCGCCGTACTCGCCGCTGGCCTCCTCGAAGCGCGCGAAGACGTCCTGGGCCACGCTGGCGCCCGCGCCCGACTCCCCGGCGACGCCGAGGGCCAGCGCGTCCCACACGCGAGCACGCATCGCGTTCCACTCCGCCGCGACGGCCGTCTCGACGCCGACGCTCGCCGTCGTCGACCCTGCGTCGGCTCCGCTTTCACTCGGGGTCGTGGTCTCGGTGCCGTCCGTGGTTTCCTCGCCGTCCGTGGCCCCCTGGCCGTCGCCGAGCAGGCCCGAACAGCCCGCCAGTCCGAGTCCGGTTACCAGTGCCGTTCCACCCGTCAGTACCTCGCGTCTGCTGTGTCGCATCTAGATTTAGGCTAGCCTAAACTAACCATAAGTCCGTCGATTTTTTGGCGCACCTAAAACCCCGGCGTGCGATCGGAGCGGCCGCTGGGGCATCAAGCCACCGCTTCCGTCCGCCGTACGGTCGCGGCCGCGCTCACAGCGCCGCGAGCGTGACGGCGTTGAGGGCGACGACCAGGAGCGAGACGAGCGCGAACGCCTGGAGGACCACGACCCCGTAGCGGTCCGGCAAGGTGGCCCACATGACGACCACGACGACGAGGGCACTGAACTTCAGGAGGCCGATGCCCGGCGTGCCGTAGGCCGAGAGGAAGGCTTGTGCGACGGCGTTGCCCTCCGCGACGCCGCGGGCGAGCCCCGTCATCGTCGTGAGCACGTCGAAGACGGAGGCGAGGAGGACCACCGTCCAGAGGACGGCGTCCGACTCCGGCAAGGACCGCTCGAGCCTGATAATTCCGTGGCCGACCTCGGCCACGATGTCCTCCGCGTCGTCGTCCATCGCCTCGGGTGTCGGTGCGCCGCGACAATAGAGATTCTGGACGCGACCTGGAGCGCGGGGTCACCGCGACCGCGTCGACCCGCGAGTGGCCGTACCCCTAGCTTTAGGCCCGCTCTGGTCGACGAACCACACATGGGGTACGACACTGCGGCCAAAACCGACGCGGACTCCGTCATTCCCGAGGAGTACGGTGGTATGTGGTTCCTGAAGGGGCCGCTGGACAGCGACCAGGTCGGCCTGACGGTCCTCGAACTCGAACCGGACGCCAAGGGGAAAGAGCACGACCACGGCTCGGACGGGCAGGAGGAGATCTACTACGTGGTGGAGGGCGACATCGAGGTCGAACTCGGCGACGAGACGCAGCACCTGGGTCCAGACGAGGCGATCCGCATCGACCCAGCGGAGACCCGCCAGCTGTTCAACCGCGGAGACGAACGCGCGAAACTCGTCCTCGTCGGCGGGCCGCTGGAGTAACCTCAGTCCGTCCCCGCCACGGTCGACGGCCCATCGTCGTCATCGCCCGTGGCCGTCCGGCGGCCCGACCACTGCCAGTGGACGCCCGCCGCGAGCAACAGCCACATGCCGACGGTCGCCGGGAGAATCACCCGGAGGACGGCCGAGCCCGCACGCTCCACCAGCGCGGCCAGCGAGGGGCCCAGGACACCGCTGTCCGCGACGAGCGCCAGGCTCGTGGGTGTGACCTGGACCAGCGTCAGGACCGTCCCGGCGAGGAAGAGCTGTCGGGTCCGCCCGGACGGGAGGACGTAGAGCAGGGGCACGAGCGGAACGGTCGCGAACGGGAAATACAGCGCCTCCAGCGGGAGCACCAGTAACGTCCCGATCACGGTCGCGAGGATCGCCAGCCAGCGGTCGGCCGTCGAGTCCAGCCGGCGGTACGTCGCCGCCACGACGGGCGCGACGACGAGGACTCCCAGGAGCGGCACCCACTCGGGATCGAGCCCTGGCAGGAGCGCCGCGAGCTGCCGGCGGACCGTCAGGAAGTCGTGAGCCAGCGGCTCTGCCGCCAGCGCACCGGTCTGGACCTCGCTCCGAACGACCGTCGTCAGGTAGGTTACCGTCGCGTCGAGACCGAAGGCGAGGACGCCGACCGCGAGCAGGCCGAGGCCGGTCGCGACCGCCGTCGCGACGGCCCACCAGGCCCGCCGCCGGAGGAGGTAGGCGCCGAACAGCGCGGGAAAGAGCTTGACTGACGCCGCGGCGGCCAGTGCGGCGCCGGCGACGGTCGACCGTCCGCGCTCCAGTGCCAGGAAGCCAGCGGCCACGGCACAGCCCAGGACGACGTTCACCTGTCCGTTGACGAGCGTCGGTGCGGCGTGCATGGAGACGAGCGCGAAGGCACCGATCAGGCCTCTGTCGAGGCGGCCGAGTTCGACCCCGGCCCGCTCGATGGCGTCGACGACGAGCCAGGCGAGTACGAGCCCGGCCACCACTGTCACCGCGGTCTGGATGGCGTAGGCGAGCCAGGGGTCTCCGAGGAGGCCGTAGGGCAGGAAGGCGAGCAGGACCACCGGTGGGTACACGAAGTAGAATCCCTCGAGACCCGGCGGCGCGACCCCGTAGAATGGCTCGCCAGCGAGCGCCGCCTCGGCGGCGACGGTGTAGACCCGCGTCGCCAGACCGAGCTGGTCGGGCCGCGCGAGCGGCAGGGCGACGAGGTTGCCCAGGCCGAGGAGGACGCCGAGTGCGAGGACGGCCCGCGCACTTCGTCTGGGGACGGACACGGTGCGGGGTCCGCAGGGCCCGCTCATTGTAGTTCGGGTTCCGTCTGAGTGGGGCCCTGCCGGCACGGGACTGAAGCGGCGCGGGTGTCAAGTGCGGCCATGGTCGCCATCCCGGACGACTACCACGACCTCTTCGAGACGCAGACGTTCGCACACGTCGGGACGCTCCTGCCGAGCGGCGCTCCCCACGTGACGCCGACGTGGATCGACTACGACCCCGCCGACGAGCGCCTGCTCGTCAACACGGAGCGGGGTCGCCAGAAGGAACGCAACGTCGCCCGGAATCCACAGGTGGGGGTGAGCATGCTCGACCCCGACGATCCCTACCGGTACCTCTCGGTCGTCGGCGAGGTCGACGCGGTCACGACCGAGGGTGCCCGCGCACACATCGACGAACTGGCCCAGCGCTACTGGGGCCGGGACTACCGGGAGACCGACATCCAGACCGAGCGCGTGATCCTGCGGATCCGCGCCGACCGCGTCATCTGAGGCCCCTCGTCACCGGGGTTGCCAGTCCCCCGAGTCGGTGGTCCACCGCCAGCACCGCGACGCACGCGACCCACAGGACGAGCGTGGGCACGGGCGCGTGGGCGTTCCCGGGGATGGTGACGGCGGTGCGGGTCAGGGGATACCACAGCGCCACGCCCAGCGGGGTCGTCGCGTCTAGCAGCAACTGGGAAGCGTAGCCGAGGCCCACTGCGGTCGCGAGGTCTCGCCGCCGCGTCACCGCGACGACGACGCCCACCGCGACGAGTGCCGCGAGGCCGGTGTGGGTGATCCCCCGGTGGGCCAGCGGCCACCCCCACGCTGCCGGGACCAGCAGGTCGAGGTCCGCCACGACGCCGCCGAGGACGCCGGCCCACGGGCGCCCGACCGCCACCCGTCCGAGGGTGTAGCCCACGAGTGCGTGCGTGGCGAGTGCCGAGACGAGCAGTCCCGCGTGGCCGCCGGGGAAGCCGCTCACGTCGCTGGTGACGCGAACGCGCCGGATAACCGTTGGGGCGACGGGGCGCGCCGGGCTACCGGCGATAGACCGGCCAGCGCAGCCCGAGCGGTGGCAGCCGCCAGCGCACCTCCAATGCCACCCAGGCGACGGCCGTCAGCACCCCGAGCGCCAGGGCCGCGAACTGCGCGCGCTTCATCCAGATCGGCGCGACGTAGAGGACCCCGTTGACGACCTGCGAGGGGACGAGCCAGTGGACGAGCGCGGCCGGCAGGGCGAAGACGTCGAAGCCACCGCCGCCCTCGTCGAAGCCGCCCGCGCCCTCGGCAGTTTGCGAGGGGAGGCCACGCCGCTGTGCGCTCTCACCGCCTGCACTCCCTCCACCGGTCCCGAGGCGCTCGACGTCGTAGGGGTGGGTGACCGGCACCTGCCAGACGACGTCCCCGTTCTGGCCGACCTCGAGGATCCGGTCGCCGTGGGTGTCCGTGACGAGGGTGTGGCCGTTGGGCAGGCGGTCCGCGTCGCGGGGCCACTGGAGCCGGTCGTCGGCCCACTGCCACGTCCGGTCCCACGAGCCGTTCGCCCGCTGGTACTCGACGATCCGGCCGTTTTCGGAGTCGGCGACGAGCAGGGCCGGCCCGCCACGTGCCCGCGGGATGAAGTCAGGGTTGTGCTGTTCGTAGAGGACGTCGTGGGCGCCGTCGCTGCCGAGCGTCCAGTTCCCCTGGAGCCCGGTCTCCCGGTCGAGGAAGACGACCTGGTCCTGGTTGCGCAGGCTGACGACGATCCGGCCGTCTTCGAGGAGTTCGACGTCGTTGAGGTGCATCCAGTCCCGCGGGAACTCCCCGCCGCCGGTCACGGGGTAGTCCGACTGGCCGTCCCAGCGCCACTCGACGAGTTCGGTGGTCGTGTTCACGAGGAAGACCTGGTCGTGGATCATGTCCGCGATCAGGACGCGCTCGTCGTCGACGCGAACGTGGTCGTGCCACTCGGCCGAGAACTCGCGGGCGTCGTACCGCGCGTAGACCTCCCGAACGTCGCCGGTCGAGAGGTTTGCCCGTTCGATCACGTTTCGCGTGCACGGGGGCGACGAACAGGTCGGTCCCGCCGTGTGGATGGTGTCGGTGGCGACGTACTCGACGGTGTGGGACGTGTTGTCGACGGGGTCGACGTCGTAGTACTTCGTGTGGGCGTCGTCGTAGTAGCGCACGCTCCCGTTCGGTCGCCAGGCGATGAGGGTCCCGGCGCGGGCGGATTCGGTGACGACGGTCACACCGTCGCGCGGTTCGGCCGTCGGGACGGCCGCCCTGCTCGCCGTGGTGGGGGCGGTCAGGTACCCGTGGGCCAGCGTCGCCAGGCAGACGACCAGCAAGACGACGGCGACGGCGCGGACGAGCCAGCGGCGGTCCATTCGCTGGGGAAGCCTAACACGCGACGCCCACTAACCGATTGTGCCTGCGGGACTGGCATTCTGCCGGACCTGACGAGGTGGCCCCGAACGGTGACCGACCGTCCGGTTTCGGGGGCGCGATCGGCCGGTCCGTCGCGACGGCGACGCAGTTCGGGCGTGAAGTAAATATTCGTCCACCATCGCCCCGTCTCGGTAGACAGACATCACAACCCTTATCAGACGAGATGGCGACCGTACAGTTGCAATGGCGACAGGCAACGTTGATTTCTTCAACGACACTGGCGGTTACGGTTTCATCGAGACTGAGGATGCGGACGAGGACGTTTTCTTCCACATGGAGGACGTCGGCGGCCCGGACCTCGAAGAAGGACAGGAGATCGAATTCGACATCGAGCAGGCCCCCAAGGGCCCGCGCGCGACGAACGTCACCCGCCTGTAACGAGGCTCGGGACGCCGCCAGCGGGCGGCTGACGCGTTCGGTATTTCTTTCGACGCTTCCCCACGAGCGACGGCCCCGGACGTCGTGACCGTCGGCGGTCAGTCCCGCCGTCGGACCACGACGACCGGGCCGACGGTCTCCGCGGCGACCTGTTCCGCGACGTCCCCGAAGACGAGTTCACGCCAGGAGGGCGCGCGTTCGCCCATGACGACGGCGTCGTGGTCGAGCGCTGCGGCGGCGATGGCCCTGACTGCTGGCTCGCCCGTCCGCGTCTCCGTCCGGATGGCGCCCGCCGGAATCCCCAGGTCGACCAGGCGGTCTCGAACGGCGTCGAGTTGGGCGGCCGGGAGGTCAGTCTCGTGCTCTGCGGCCGCGAACAGGGTAAGCGAAATGTCCCGGCCCTCACAGAGGCGGGCGACGACGCTCGCGAGCCGACCCAGGTCGACGTCCGGGTGGACCGTCACGAGCAGTCGCTCGGGCGAGGCGATGGGGTTCGGCAGGAGGACCGCCCCGACGCCCGCTTCCTCGGCCACGCGGTCGACGGTCTGCTCGGCGTCGTGGGTGAAGACGAGCCGCGTCTCGACCGGACCCTCGAAGGCGGCCGCGAGGTCCGCGAGCGCGCCCTGGGCCCGGTCCTCGAACTGCTGGCGCGCCTGGTCCGGGGGCGTCTGCTCGGGAATGACGTGGTAGCCCAGGAGGAGCACCGGGAGGTGGCCGACGAGTGCCGGAACGCCCGGCGAGAGACCGTCGCCGGCCAGTATCCGAACCGGCAGGAGCACGCGTTCGAAGGCCGCGTCGGGGTCGGTCACGTCAGAGCACCCCCTTCAACGTCACGTCGCGAGCGTAATAGGCGTACCACCCGGCGCAGGCGACCATGAGTGCGAGGCCGATGACCTGCGAGGCCCGGTTCATGAACCCGATCAGGGCGAAACTGGCGATCGCGCCGAGGACGGGTACCACCGGGTAGCCCGGTACCCGGAAGTCGGGGTCGTACCAGTCCGGCGGGTTCCGCCGGAGGACGAGCAGCGCCACGCAGATGAGCGCGTAGACGAGCAGGTGGAGGAACGAGGCCACCTCGGCGAGGAGTTCGACCTCGCCGACGGCGACGAGGACGAGGATGGGTCCGCCGGCCATCCCGAGGGCCACGTGTGGCGTCCCGTAGGTGAGGTTGATTCTGCTGGCGAACGTGGGCAGGAGCGCGTCCCGACCCACGGCGTAGACCGCCCGCGAGGTCGAGAGGATGGAGGCGTTGGCCGAGGAGACCGTCGCCAGGAGCCCCGCGAAGAGGATCGCCAGCGCACCTGGGGCGCCGAAGAAACTCCGGGCCACCTCGACGATGGCCGTCTCGCCGAAGTCGGCGAGCCGGCTGCTGGGAATCGCGCTCGTGGAGACGAGGATGGTCGCCACGTACAGGATCCCGACGGCGACGACCGAGCCGACCATCGCCAGCGGGAGGTTCCGGCCCGGCTGCCGGATCTCGCCGGCGACGGTCGCCACCTGCGCGAATCCGAGGTAGGAGGTGAACACGAGGGCGGCCGTCGTCAGCACCGGGAACCAGCCCTTCGGGACGAACTCCTCCGGGACGCTCGCCTCACCGACCAGGCCGGCGGCGTCCAGGCCGCCGTACAGCAGGAAGGTCACGAGGATGGCGAGGAGGAGCGCCACGACCCCGTTCTGCAGCTTCGCGGCGTTCTCGGTCCCGACCACGTTCAGGACCGTCAGACCGACGCCGGCGACCAGCGCCAGCCACAGGACGGGGTCGACCCCGACGGAGACGCCCGCCTCCGCGAGGAGCGCGGCGGCGTACTCGCCGAAGCCGACGAGGTAGAACGCCGACGCGAACACGAGACCGAACCACAGCGACAGGCCGACGACCGCACCGGGGAGCGTCCCCAGGGCACGCGAGATGTAGTAGTACCCACCGCCGCTCCGGGGCATCGCCGTCGCGAGTTCGGAGGCCGGAAGGGCCACCAGGAGGGCGACGACGGCCCCGAGGGCGAACGAGAAGGCGGCGGCAGGCCCCGCCTCCGCGGCAGCCAGGCCGGGAAACACGAAGATGCCGGCCCCGATCATCGTCCCGACGCCGATGGCGAGGCCGCCGGACAGGCCGAGCGTCCGCTCCAGTTCGACCCCGTCCTCGTGGACCGTCGCGTCGTCGGTGTCCGCGACCGGTGGTTCGGTCCGCGGGGCGTCACCCTCGACGTTCGTTCCGCCGGGGCTGGGCCCGACCGGCTCGTCCATGCAGCATCGTCCGTCAGCACGGCCTTATGCGTGGGGGCTGGTTTGCGTCGCCCGGCTCAGTAGGGGCCGCCAGACCCGCTCCCACTGCCGTCCGAGCCACTGCCGCCGCCGGACTCGTTCGCAGCGCTCGCCCCACTCTCGTCGTCGCCACTTCCGCCCATCGACCGAATCGGCTCGCCGTCCGGGCCGAGCACCCACCAGACGTCGCTGACGCCCTGGCCGCTGGCATCGCCGGCCGACTCGTCCGAGGCGAAATAGTAGAGCGGCCACCCGTTGGCCGCCACCTGCGTCGTGCCGTCTCCCCGGTCGAACGTCGTCAGGTCTGCGGTGACGGCGTCGCCGGCGCCGGGTTCGCCATCCGACGTGAGTGGTGGCCACGCCTCGAGACAGCCGCCCGAACAGGTGCTCGCGCCCGCGCCCCGCTCGTCGCTGTCGAACATGTACAGTGTCATCCCCTCGCCGTCGACGAGGACCTCGCCGTAGTCCGGGTGGGAGGCGACCCGGACGGTGGCCCCCGACCCGTCGTCCTCTGCCATCTCGGTGGTCGTCGCCGCTGTCTCCGCCGTCGTCGTGGTCTCGGGCGCGTCGGTCTCGGTCGTCGTCTGGTCGGCCTCGCCGTCGCCTCCGAGACAGCCCGCGAGTCCGACGGCGGTCGTCGCCGTCGCCGCACCGAGGAACCGGCGTCGTGTTGGCGTCATGGTGTACTCCCCCGGTCTCGTGGCACTCAATTGACTGTTTTCCGAACTCCGTCCACAATTCGTCCCACAAGCGGGGCGCTACCGGAGCGTGAAACTCGCGAGGACCGCCAGTCCGAGGAGTTCGAGGCCACAGAGGGCCATCATGCCCACCTGGACGTCGGTCCCCGTCGCCTCGAACCACCCCACGTACCCGGCGTGGAGGGTGTAGAAGTACAGCCAGACGGCGTTCTGGACCAGCAACAGGGCGGCGAAGATCAGGAGCGACAGCGTGTGGCGCGCCCCGTGGTCGAGGTAGTTGCGCAGCCAGACGCCGCCGAGGGCGGCCAGCAGTACGAGGTTCAGCGCGGCGGCGAGACGCGCTGCGTCCAGCCAGATGCCCATGACGCCCCAGTTCCCCCTCGGCCCATATAGTCGCTGTCCAAATTTCGGCCCCGTCGCAGCGTCGGGTGGCCGCCCGGACGACCGCGCGCGTCCGGTCGACGCGCCCGGGACGGATCACCGGTCGGGTCAGTCGGGGTCGACCGTCGCCACGATGCTCTCGATGGTCTCCCGGTGGGCCTCGGCCAGGTCGGTCCAGAGGTAGACGGCACCGTAGTCGTCGTCGCTCGACCGGACGACGTTGTTCTCCTCCAGCCGCCGGAGGTGGTGGCGGACCGTCGTGTAGTCCAGTTCGAGGGCCTCGGCCAGCTGGTTCGCGTTCCGTGGCCGCTCGTCGATGGCCCGGAGCAACCGAATTCTGGAGGGGCCGCCCCGCGAACTCGCGAGCAGGTGCCACAGGACGTCCTCCATCCTGGCCCCGGATTCAGCGGCCCGACAAAAACCAGTTTCGTGCGTTCGCACCCGTCGGTCGGGGTTCCGGAACAGTTATCCGTGGTGGTGCCTTCTGGAGAGGTGCAATGGCAACCGGTACGGTTGATTTCTTCAACGACACTGGCGGTTACGGTTTCATCGAGACTGAGGATGCGGACGAGGACGTTTTCTTCCACATGGAGGACGTCGGCGGCCCGGACCTCGAGGAAGGACAGGAAGTCGAATTCGACATCGAGCAGGCCCCCAAGGGCCCGCGGGCGACGAACCTCACCCGCCTGTAAGGCTCGACTCCAGACACCATTCTTTAGCGCTACGGACCCCGAGCGGCAGCGCCCGCCGTGCCACCGTCGCGCTTAGGGCCCTGCGTCCACGACTATCGACCGATGCAGGGCCTCGTGCCGGCGGCGGGTGAGGGGACACGGCTCCGGCCGCTGACTGAGGACCGGCCGAAGGGCCTCGTTCCCGTCGACGACCGCCCGCTGCTGACATACGTCTTCGAGACGCTCGGTGCCCTCGGCGTCACGGACCTGGTCGTGGTCGTCGGCTACCGCGGCGACCAGATCCGCGAATACTACGGAACGACGTTCGAGGAGACGCCGATTACCTACGTCGAGCAACCGGAGCGCCGCGGCCTCGGCCACGCCGTCGCGCTGGCCGCGCCCCACCTCTCCGGGGAGTTCCTGCTCCTGAACGGCGACAACGTCTGTGACGCGAACCTGGCGACAGTCGTCGACCGCCACCGCGAGACGGACGCCGTCGCCACGCTCCCCGTCGAGCGCGTCTCCCGGGAGCGGGCGGCTGCTGGCGGGGTCCTCGCCGTCGAGGACGACGAGGTGGTCGGCGTCGTCGAGAAGCCCGACGAGCCGCCGTCGTGCCTGATTCCGCGCGGCTTCTACGCGCTCGACGAGCGCGTCGTTCGCGCCTGTCGCGACGTCGAGCCGGGCCACACGGGCGAGCGCGAACTCTCGGCGGCGCTGGACTCGCTACTCGACGCGGGACGCGCCGTCGAGACGGTGCCCCTCGACGGGTGGTGTGTCAACGTCAATACGCCCGGTGACGTCGAGCGGGTCGAGCGCCGTCTCGTGGACGACGGTGGCGACGCCTAGGTCGACGACCCCTCGCAGTCCGGCGTCGCCGGCCGACATTCGTAGAGGATGGCGCTCTGTCGTCCGGACTCGGCCTCCCAGACGATCCGGACCACGGCGTCGTCGAGGTCGACGTACCTGGTGGGCGGGAGCGGCGTTCCCGACGCGGTGAAGTTCTCCCGGCTGAGGACGATCGTCTCGGTCACGGTGAACTCGCTTCCCACCTGGTCGGCGACGTGATCGTCGCTCGTGAGGCTGGCGTCGACGGCCGAACCACCGGCGGCGGTGACGCTCTCGGCCCCGACGACGTCCAGGCGGATCCGATCCGTGTCGATCGACTCCCCGCCCTCGTGGGTGACGTTGAGGTATTGGCCGTTCCGATCGAGGTCGGCGTCGTAGGCCGTCGTCGACGCGAATGTCGGCCGGGGTTCGTCCAGTCCACCACCTACGTCGGTGAGGTAGATGCCCACGGCGCCCGCGAGGGCGACCGTGATGGCGATCACCAGGACCATCGCGACGACGTTGCTGACTCCGCGCTTCCCCGGCCCACCGTCGACGACGCGCCTCCACTGCATCCTAATGGCTCTTTTGGCCGTTTCCGGATAAACCGTCCACCGGTATCGAGTGGCGAGACCGGGTCACCGGTGTGGGGCATCGCCGGCTCAGGCGGTTTCCAGGAGCGCCTCCGGTGGCCCGCCGGGCAGGCGGTCGCGGTCGTGGGGTGCCTCGAAGTCGAGGTCGGGGCCGCGCGCGACGATCCGGGAGGGGTTCACGTCGGGGTGGGTCGTGTAGTAGTGCTCTTTGATGTGGTCCATGTGGACCGTCTTCGCCACGCCCGGCGTCTGGGACAGGTCACGGAGGTACGGCCAGAGGTGGTCGTACTCGTGGATCTGCTGGACGTTGCACATGAAGTGCGTGTGGTAGACCTGGTCGAAGCGGATCAGGGTCGTGAACATGCAGACGTCCGCCTCCGTCAGGCGGTCGCCCGCGAGGTATCGCCGGTCCGCGAGCACCTCGTTCCAGTGGTCGAGCGCCGAGAACAGGTCGTCGACCGCCTCGTCGTAGGCCGCCTGGCTCGTCGCGAAGCCGGCCCGGTAGACGCCGTTGTTGATCGGCTCGTAGATGTCCGCGATGATCTCGTCCACCTCGTCGCGGTAGCCCTCCGGATAGAGGTCGACGTCGCGCGTCGCGACCGCGTCCATCTCGGTGTCGAGCATCCGGAGGATCTCTTCGGACTCGTTGTTGACGATGGTCTCTTCGTTGCGGTCCCAGAGGACGGGCACCGACACGCGGGTCGTCGCCTCGGGGTCGGCCGCCTGGTAGACCTCCCGGAGGTAGTCGCTCCCGGTGACGGTGTCGGGGGTACAGCCCGCCTTCTCGGGGGTGAACTGCCAGCCGTCCGCCTCGCGGTAGGGGTCGACGACGTCGACCGTGATGGCGTCCTCGAGGCCCGTCAGGGACCGGACGAGGAGCGTCCGGTGGGCCCAGGGGCAGGCGTAGGACACGTAGAGGTGATACCGGCCGGCCTCGGGCTGGAAGCGCGCGTCGGGGTCGTCCTCGATAGCGGAGCGGAACGTCGTCTCCGACCGCTCGAACGCGCCCTCTTCGTTGGTCGCCTCGGCGGCGTCCGTCCGCCACTCGCCATCGACGAGCATGTTCATGCCCGCTCCTTGCCCCTGGAGGCACAAAAGCGGGGCAGTGAAGCCGGCGTCACCTCGGGACGCGGCCGCCGCCAGGTTCGGGCAGACGGGGGGCGCTGCGGCGCCGTCACCGGGCGGGACGCGGATCCGGTGTGTCACGTCGTGACGCGGCCGGGGTCGACCGCTTCGGTTCGAAGCCTTTATTCACGCGCTGACGTTCCGTTCTGCCAAGACCAACTCATGTCGGACAAACCAGCCTCGATGTACCGGGACATCGACAAGCCCGCGTACACCCGACGGGAGTACATCACGGGCATCCCCGGCTCGAAGATCGCACAGCACAAGATGGGCGACCGCCAGACCGACGAGGACGACTACCCCGTCCAGATCTCCCTCGTCGTCGAGGAGACGGTCCAGCTCCGCCACGGCTCGCTGGAGGCGGCGCGCCTGTCGGCCAACCGCCACCTGATCAAGGAACTCGGCGAGGGGAACTACAAGATGATCCTCCGGAAGTTCCCACACCAGGTCCTCCGGGAGAACAAGCAGGCGACCGGTGCCGGGGCGGACCGCGTCTCCGACGGGATGCGCCAGGCATTCGGCAAGATCGTCGGCACCGCCGCGCGGATCCAGTCGGGCGAGCGCCTCTTCACCGCCTGGTGTGACGTCGAGCAGGCCGCCGCCGTCAAGGAGGCCTACCGACGCGCCTACAACAAGATCACGCCCCCCTGCCGCATCCGCGTCGAGCGCGGTGAAGAGCTGCTGATCGCGTAACGCCGCTCACACTCCTCGCTTTCTGCACTCTGCGTCTGGCTGATCCCCCTCTCGGTCACTACCCCGTCAGCTCCCGGTCCGTGAGCCGCACGGACGCCTTTTCCGTGTGCTGGCCGTTACCACACGACATGAGGTTGTCGAACACATTCGGCCGCGGGGAACGGACCCTCGAACCCTTCGACGAACACCTCGCACTCCTGGGCGGGGCCGGCGCCGGGTTCGTGTCGGCCATCGCGATGGGGCTGGCGTTCACGGTCCTCGAGCCGGCGTTGCTCGTCGAGTTCATCCCGGGGCTGTACGGCTTCGCGGGCAGTCTGGTCGTCGGCTGGGTGGCCCACCTCGCCCACGGCGTGCTCTTCGGCCTCGTCTTCGCGATCGTGATGGACGACCCCAGCCTCGTCGGGGTGAGCGGGCGGGTCTGGACGTCGGTCGTCGCCGGGGTGGTGTTCGGAATCGTGCTGGCCGTCGTCGGCATGGGCGTCGTCATGCCGATGTGGTCCCGGGCAGTCGGGCTGTCCCTCTCCCTGGAGGTCCCCTTCGTCACGGGCCCGTTGCTCGTCGGCCACGTCGTCTTCGGGGCCGTCCTCGGCGCGATCTTCCCGTTCGTCGACCGCCTGTGAGGACTCCACCTCGTCGCCCGAGTCCTCACACTCGTCCCTGACCGACACGGCTTTTTGGCGTCGGACCGCTCACTCGCCCATGCTCCGCCTGGCGGTGACGACCGCGGCCGAGACCGCCGACCGGATGATGGCGCCCCTCGCCGACCGCGGCATCGAGGTCGTCGGCCTCGAGCCCTCCGAACGCCTCTTCCGGCCCGACGAGCCCCTCCCGGCGGTCGACGTCGGCTTCGTCTTCCCGCCGCGACTCATGGAGGGCGGCGTCGTCGACGCCCGCCTCGACGTGCCCTGGGTGAACGACCGCGAGGCGATCCTGACCTCGCGGAACAAGGGTGAAGTCCTGGCGCGCCTCGACGCCGCGGGACTACCGACGCCCGACACCGTGGTCGTCTCGAACCCCGTCGACCGCGCGGCCCTCGTGACCGCCTGGGAGGCCCTGGACTCGCCGGTCGTCGTCAAGCCGAACTCCACCACGCGCGGGACCGGCGTCGCGCGCGCCGCCGACCTCGACTCCTTCCTCGGGATCTGTGACTACCTCGGGCTCATCCACGACTACCCCGCGACCGGCGACCGCTCCTTCCTCGTCCAGGCGTTCGTTCCCGACGCGCGGGACTACCGTGCGATGGTGATCGACGGGACCTACGTCGGCGCCGTCGAGCGCCGCCTCCCCGACGCTGCGGGCGCGGATCGATGGACCCACAACGTCCACCGCGGCGCCGAGGCCGAGGGCGTCGAACTGGGCGCCGATCTCCAGGCCCTGGTCGAGGACGTGGCCGCGGTGCTCGACATTCCGTGGCTCGGCGTCGACGTCCTCGTCGGGCCGGACGGACCCGTCGTCACCGAAACCAACGCCCGACCGACGATCGACGAGGCGACGAAGTACGAGCCCGGCTTCTGGGACCACCTGGCGGGACTGATCCGGCGGACAGCCGAGAGCGCCTGATCTTTCACTCGGCTACGGCCAGCCACAGGAAGAGGAGGCCGAACAGGCCGCAGAGCCCGCTCCCCCAGAGTGCGACGGAGAGGGGAACGGGATCGAGGACGTGCAGTGTCACGCCGAGCGCGAGCGAACCCAGGCCGAGCACGACCAGCGCGACGCGCACGGCTCGATTCGACCGCGACGGATCTTCGCCGGTCGCCCGGTTCGGCATCCCGCGCTCGATGCTGGCCGTCACCCGGTCCGCAACGTGCCGCGGCACGACGACCAGCCGGGGGGCCATCGCCGATTCGGTCCCACCCGCGTACCGCAGCCAGAGGACGGCCAATCGGGGCAGGTCGACCCGGGATACCCCCGAGAGAGACTCGAGGGAGACCGTCCGTCCGTCGGTCACGAGCCGACCGCTGTCGGCATCCACCTCTCCGTCGCTCCGGATGAGGGCGGCCAGCACCGCGCTCGCGATGGCGACGGCGAACAGCGCCACAGCCGCCGCTGGGACTGCGAAGACGAGGACGACCACCAGCGCCGCCCCGAGTGTCAGCCAACCCGGCTGCACCCAGGGCGCCGGCGTCAGGAACGCGGGCCGCTGGTCGCGCTCGCGCAGCAGTGGCCAGAGATAGAGGAGTGAGAGCGGTCCGCCGACCAGTACGAGGAGGCCGACGAGGAGCGCCGGACCCGGGTCGCCTGCCAGGAGCGCGCCGACCGCGACCACCCCGGCGATCCCGACGGCGAGGCAAGCGAAGCCAGCCCAGACGGACATGCTCGCGTACCACAGGAGGCGAAGCGGGCGGCTCGACGCCGGCGTGAGGGACCAGGAAACTGGCGCCATGACTCCCACGGTGGCGTGCGGGGACCAAAAGACTGCGCGACGGCCGGCCACTCAGATGTCGATGCTCGTCCGGTCGGCCGAGGGATCGAACGTGACCTCGAGGATGCCGTTGTTGTAGGAGGCGCTCGCGGAGTGCTCGTCGACGGGGCGGGGCAGGCGGATGCGTTCGCGGTACTCGCGCTCGCCCCCGGCGGCGTCGACGGTGAGGGTGCGCCCGTCGCACTGCAGGTCGATGGCGTCCTTCTCGACCCCGGGCAGGTCGGCGACGACGCGGACCTCGTCGTCGCTCTCGTGCACGTCGTAGTGAACCGCGCCGGCGTCGGTGGGGGGCTGGCCGCCACCGCCGGTCTGGAGGTGGAACTCGCCCTGCCCGCCCATCATCTCGTTCATCATGCGCTCGATCTCCCGGAAGAACTCGTCGAACGGATCGTCTCTGTCGTCGCGCCTCATGCGCGGGCCTACGGACAAGCCCGTCAAAAGCCTTCGGCCACGGCAAGCACACCGGGCAACATCGCGGACTACTTGTAGCTGGTTGACGGTAACTGTGCCAATGACATACCGGACCGTCGAGGACCTCGCCGACGGCCAGCGCGTCCTCCTCCGGGTCGACCTCAACTCCCCGATAGAGGACGGGCAGGTGGCCGACAATCGGCGGTTCTCGCGCCACGCGAAGACGGTCGCGCGCCTCGTCGACGAGGGTCACGCCGTCGCCATCCTCGCCCACCAGGGCCGTCCCGGCCGCGACACCTTCACGTCGCTCGAACAGCACGCCGAGATCCTGGCCGACCACGCTGGCGTGCCGATCGACTTCGTCCCCGACACCTACGGCGACGAGGCCCTCGAGGCGATCCGCGAGATGGACACGGGCGACACACTCCTCCTGGAGAACGTCCGGATGACGCCGGACGAGCTCCCCGAGAAGGAGCCGGAAGAACACGCCGAGAGCGCTCTCGTCACGACCCTCGCGCCGGAGTTCGACGCCTACGTGGACGACGCCTACTCCGTGGCCCACCGCAAGCACGCCTCCATCGTGGGCTTCCCGCTCGCGATGGACGCGTACGCGGGCCCGGTCATGGTCACCGAGTACGAGGCCAACTCCTCCATCGCGAACCGGGACTTCGACGGCGAGGTCACGATGGTCGCCGGCGGGAAGAAGGCCACAGACGTCATCGGCGTGATGACTGCTCTGCAGGACAAGGTGGACAACTTCCTGCTCGGGGGCATCGCCGGCGAACTGTTCCTCCGCGCGGTGGGGTACGAGGTCGGCATGGACATCGGCGACATGGACCTCTACGAGGACCAGTGGGAGGCCAACCGCGACCGCATCCGCAAGCTGATCCAGGCCCACCCGAGCGAGCTCGTCTACCCGACGGACCTCGCCTACGAGGACGCGGACGGGAACCGCGCGGAGGTGACCGTCGCCGACGTCAAGGACAAGAACCACGACTACCTCGACGTCGGCAGCGACACCGCCTCGCAGTACGCCGACATCGCCGCCAACTCCGAGGCCGTCTTCGTCAAAGGCGCCCTCGGCGTCTTCGAGGACGACCGCTTCTCGAACGGGACGGTGACGGTCCTCGAGGCCATCGGCAACTGCGACTGCTTCTCGGTCGTCGGCGGCGGGGACACCTCTCGCGCCATCGAGATGTACGGCATGCGCGAGGCGGACTACTCCCACGTCTCCATCGCCGGCGGGGCCTACATCCGCGCGCTGACCGGCGAGTCCCTCCCCGGTATCGAGGTCCTGGAGCGGGCCGCCGAGGCCGAACACTGAGGGTCGACGGCGACCGTACCCGGGACTGCAAACCGGGACCGCAGGACGGGTGGGCGGGGGTTCGCATTCACGTGCTATCTGCCGATTTCGACTTTCTCAGGCCCGGACTGGCCACGACACTACCCTGGTAGAGGCAGACCTTTATGTGGTTCCACGGTGACGGTTCACAATAGATAACAATGACCACACGAGAGGTTCTAGACCACCACAACGAGACGTTCGGTAACCTGGACCTGGAGGGCTGTCTCGAAGACTACGACGACGATTCCGTCATCATCTCGCACATGGGGGAGTTCCACGGTCTCGACGAGATTCAGGGACTGTTCGAGGGGTTCTTCGACGAACTGGACCACCCCGACGCGCACTTCACCGTTCACGAGACCATCGTCGAGGACGGCATCGGCTACACCACGTGGGACGCAGAATCACCAGCGAACGTCTACGAGTTCGGCACCGACACGTTCGTCATCGAGGACGGCGTCATCCGGTACCAGACGTTCGGCACTGCGGTCACGGAGAAGGACTGAGACCGTCGTACCGGTTCCGGGTTCGACCGTCCGAGTGGGTGCGGTCGTGCGGGAACGCTCTCCTGTGGGTCCGTTTGCGCCCGGTTCGTCGCGCCGCCCGCTCGGTCAGGGCCAGTCGCCTTTCATCTCCGCGAGTTGCTCGGGGTCGTGCCCGTAGACCACCTCCGCAGCGTCGAGTTCGCGCTCCAGGTCGCGCAGGAAGTGCTGGGTCTCCATCCAGGCGCCGCTGTCCCACATGAGGTTAGCGCCGATTCGCTCCCCGTTCTCGTAGTTCCGGTCGACGTAAGCGTGGTCGCCTATCATGAGAATCGGACCCGGGTCGTCGAGGTGGACGACGGTCCCCATGAGGCCGGGAATGTGGCCCGGGAGGTGGATGAACTCGATTCCCTCGAAGTGGGTCTCCCGCTTTCGATGAACGACCTGCCAGTTGAGGTCGTGGTCGAAGTCCTCGGTCATGTAGGCCGGGTGGCCGGTCCCCTCCGGGGTGGTGGCGCTGTAGTAGGCGAACTTGAGTTCCTGCTCGTGGACGTAGATGGGCGTGTCGGTGCCGTCGAAAAACTCCAGCCCACCCGCGTGGTCGATGTGCAGGTGACTCTGGATGACGGCGTCGATCTCCTCGACGCTGTAGCCGGCCGATTCGAGTGACTCGTCGAGGCGCGGTGCGTCTTCCTGGTAGAACGCGTCGTAGAGCCCGCCCCAGCGCTCTTCGGCCTCGTGGTGTGACCCGGTGTCCCAGAGGATGGTCGCCTCGGGGTGGTCGATGACCCAGTTGCTGACCGGGAACTCCCCGTACTTGACGTCCGGGTTCCGGTTGTCTCGCGTGGCGAGCACTTCTCCGTCGATGAAGAAGTTCCAGTCTGCCCAGAACGACCCTCTCTCGACGACGTCGATTGTCGCGTCGACCATGGTGTATGTTCACATAATACAGGCATAGGTGTTGTGATAAACTGCTGACAATCGAACCGGGAGAATCGGTGCTAGGACTCGTGGACCCGAGTGGTGAATCGGAGTCTACTCGACCGATAGACGTTCCCTCTGGCACCTCTTCGGGCGACGACGGCGTGCTGAGGGTGGAGCACCGGTCGCACTGGTCCGACGCATCGGCCTCCGCTGGCGGCCGTCTGCTGGCGAATGGAGCGGCCACTGTCTGGCCGTGTTCCGGTCAGGGACGTCACGAAAACAACTCCTGCTCGTCAGCGCCCGCCGTCGGCCGCCGTCTCGGTCTCGACGGCGCGACCGACGCCGAACCCCTCGTCCAGCCCCATCGCCTCGTCGGTCGTCGCCACGCTCTCCTCGGCGTCGCCCTCGCCGAGGACGGCCCGGATCGCGTCGACGTTCTCGGGCACCACGTCGGACTCCTGGTGGATGGCCTGGAACAGGTAGAGGTCGTTCCCTTCCACGGTGATCGACTCGCCCCAGATGCAGTTCTCCCAGATGTCGGCGCGCGGGCGCCCCGCGTCCTGGGCGTACTCCTTGATGGCCCCCGCGCCGTCCAGGTCCATCCACTCGGGGATGACGAAGGTCCGGCGCTCGGATTCGAGGAGGTCCCGGACCGCCTCGGCGCTGGGTTCGTCCTCCAGCGTGACGTTGACGCTGTGCATGTGCATGAGCGTCGCCGGCACCTTCAGCCCGAGCGTGTCGATGGCGAGGTCCGGGAAGATTGTGTTGACGTCGGGGCCGTGGTGGGACGGGAGTTTCACCGGGTTCGGGAGGATGTCGTTGATGGGGCCGCGGCCGCTCTGGGCGGGGTCGCCGCCGCGCCGGACGAGCGTCGCGCGGACCTTCTCGACGCCGTAGCTCTCGCGCAGGGGGGCGATCAGCCGGGAGAGCCCGGTCGTGTTGCAGGAGACGACGCGGACGAGGTCCTGGCCGGTCGCCTCCGCGAAGTTCGAGCGCGCGTTGAAGCTCGCGTCCACCACGTCGGCGTCCTCGCCCCCCTGGAGGAGGGCGGGCGTGTCGTACTCCGCGTAGAGACTGGCGTTGTCGGCCCCGACGCCCGAGGGACAGGCGTCGACGACGACGTCGCTCGCGGCCACCAGGTCCGCGACGTCGCCGGCCAGGTCGATGCCGGCCTCGCCGAACAGGGGCTTTCGCTCCTCGATGGCGGCGTAGAGGTCGTATCCCTTTTCGACGGCACCCCGCGCCTCGAAGTTGGGGCGCGTCTTCGCGACGCCGACGACCTCCATGTCTGGCTGGGCCCTGACGGCGTCGGCGACGCGCTTGCCGATCGTTCCGTACCCGTTGACGCCAACGCGAATCATGTACCTCGCGCTTCGGTTGTCGGTTGTATAGGGATTTCTATTAGGTAGCTCCGTGCGCGCGGTAGGCGCCGCCCGGGAGCCGCCCCCAGCGGCGCTAGCAGGCGCCTACGAGGACCCGGGCAGCGTCTCCCGCACCGCCGCGAGCCAAAGCCTCATCCCGGCTGCGTCCCAGGCTGGCGTATGAGCAACGCCTCGCTGCGCGCGCCGGCCAAGACGGCCGTCGAGCAGTGCATGGGTCTCCAGGCCGACGAGTCGTGTGCGATCGTCACCGACGAGGAGCGCACCGCCATCGGCGAGGCCCTGTACGCCGTCGCGACGGAGATCACCGACGACACCGCGCTGGTCCGGTACCCCCCGGGGGCCCAGCACGGCGAGGAGCCACCCGAGCCCGTCGCCGCCGCGATGGCCGGCGCCGACGTCGTCCTCGCGCCGACGACCAAGAGCGTCAGCCACACGCGCGCCCGCTCGGCCGCCCAGGAGGCCGGCGCGCGCATCGCCACGCTCCCCGGCATCACCGACGGCGTCTTCCTGATGGGTCTGGACGCCGACTACGAGCACATCCGCGGTGCCTGCGAGGAGATCCTCGCGCAGGTCGACGGCGCCGAGGAGATCCGCGTCACCTCGCCCCAGGGGACCGACGTCACGCTCCGGCCCGGTGCCCGCGAGTGGCGCATGGACACCGGCATCGTCCACGAGCCGGGCGACTTCTCGAACCTGCCCGCCGGCGAGGTGTTCGTCAGCCCGGAGACCGCGGACGGGACCATCGTCGTCGACGGGACGATGATGCCCCACGGCAAACTGGACGGCCTGGAGATCACCATCGAGGTCGCGGACGGCGTGGTGACCAGCGTCGACGACCCGGCGCTGCGCGAGGAGATCGAGGACGCCGCGGCCGAGGCTGGCGACGCAGCGTACAACCTTGCCGAACTCGGCATCGGCACGAACGTCGCCGTCCAGGACCTCGTCGGGTCGGTCCTCCTCGACGAGAAGGCCGGCGGCACGGTCCACTTCGCCATCGGCGACGACCACGGCATCGGTGGCGACACGAGCGCGCCGATCCACCTCGACGGTATCCTGACGGCGCCCACGGTCTACGCGGACGGGGTGGAACTGGCGTTGCCGGAAAACTAGGCTCGGCCCTGGTGTTCGACGCCCGCGAACATCGTGAAGACGTCGCTCCGTTCCCGGCGTCGGGCGACCGTGGGGTAGCCGCCGATGGCCACCACGAGGTCCGACCCGGCTTCGACGGCCTCGGAGATGTGCAGGGTGAGGTCGACGCCGACGCCGGGCCCGACGAGTTCGGCGCGGGTCTCGAACTCACCGACGGTCGTCGTCGTGCCGGCGACCGGGACGTCCTCCGACCCGACCTGCCTGAGGTCGCCCATGCCCTCGTAGCGATCCTGGACCATCGCGGCGACGTCGGCGCTACTCATGTCCGCGACCGGATTGAAGGTCCGACCGAGCACCTCGACCTGTGGCGTCGTGAGCGCCGTGACGACTGCAGCCTGGTACCGACCGCCGACCGGCAGTCCCAGGGCACCGAAGTCGATGGCCTTGTCGTACTCCACGAGCTGGTTGGTCACGACCACGCGCTGGGTCTGGCCTGCGGCCTCGAACGTCCGCTCGACCTCCATCGTCGACCGCTCGTGCTCTGCGTAACCGGATTCTTCGAGAACGATGTCGGGAGCCGTGGTCGGCGAGGCTGAGAACGTGATCGGGTCACTCCCGAGGAAGGGTATCGCGTCCAGACAGCCTGCCGTGCTCCCGGCCGCGACGGTACCGATCGCGGCGAGAGCGGAGCGTCTCGATCTCACACTCGGTCCGGAGCCACGTGGCTGTATATGCTTCGTGGTCCACGACCGCCCGGGCGAGCCGACGGGCGTGGACCCAGCCCGCGCCCCTTTTACGGCCCCGGGAGTAATCGTGGGCAATGACAGAAACGGCAGAGCGGGTCGCGCTCCCGTGTCCGGCCTGTTCCCCGGACCTGGAGACGGTCCACGAGGTTCTCTCCGACGGTGGCCAGGCCACCGTCCGCTGTGGCGACTGCGGCCACGTCCACAAGACCGACCTCCCCGACCGACGGACTGTCGAGCGGAGCGTCGTCGTCTCCCAGGGCGACGAGTCGTTCCCGGCGACGGTCGACGTGCCCGAAGACGAGACGCTGGCGACGGGCGAGGAGTTCCTCCTGGAGACGGACGAGGCCATCCACACCGTCCGGATCACGAGCCTCGAACTCGACTCGAACCGCACGGACGAGGCGACCGCGGCGGACGTCCAGACCATCTGGGGACGTGCGGTCGGCAACGTCGCGGTCAACGTCACCGCCCACCCCAAAGGTGGGGCCCACGACGAGACGCGCGGGCTGACGCTGCACGTCCCCGGCGACTACGAGTTCGTCGTGGGCGAGTCCGACGAACTGAGCAACGAGGAGTTCACCGTCGAGGGGATCTACTTGCGCGACGACGCCCGCGGCTACGACCACGAGAAACTGGACTTCGAGGGCGACGCGGCCCAGGCCAAGGACGTCAAGCGGCTCTACGTCCGCGACGAGTCGACCAGCGCCTGGTCGGCCTGGTGAGCCCTGCCGCCGGCGTCGCGACAGAACCGCACGCCTGCGGTCGGTTCCTGCCGCTCCAGTGAGGGGTTCGGGCGTACGATTCTTAACCACCCGGACCGGAGCGGTGGTATGGACCCCGCGGTGCTCCGGGACGACATGGTCGACAGCCTGGAACACGAGAGCAAGGGCTGGGTCGACAGCGAGTCCCTCTCCGTCGCGATGCGGGCCGTCCCGCGCGAGGCCTTCGTCCCGGACGACCGGGAAGCATACGCCGACCGAGACGTGGAGCACCTGGGAACGCGCGTCCTCGCGCCGAGCACGGTCGCCCGACTCGTCGAGGCGCTGGAGCCGGCGGCGGACGACTCCGTCCTCGTCGTCGGCGCGGGCGTGGGGTACACCGCCGCCCTCCTCGCGGAACTCGTCGGCGAGCGCGACGTCCACGCCGTCGACATCACTCGTCGGATCGTCTACGAGGCCCGGGCGAACCTCGCCGACGCCGACTACGACGCCGTCCTCGTCGACTGCCGCGACGGGGCCGACGGCCTCCCGGAGTACGCCCCATACGACCGCATCCTCGTCGAGGCGGCGGCCGTCCGTCCGCCCGACGCGCTGGTCGACCAGCTCGCCGAGGGCGGGCGGCTCGTCATGCCACTCGGCGCGGGCACGCAGCACCTCGCCGTGGTCCACGCCGACGGGGAGGTGGAGCGCCACGGCGCGTGTGCCTTCGAGCCGATGCTCGTGGAGGGCGAGCAACACGACACCGTCGAGCGCAATCGGACCCGCCGCGAGGACCGCGAGTTCGCTGCCCGCGACGCCCGGCGCCGCAAGGGCTGGGAACTCGAGTGGATCGACTGGGAACGCACGGGCCAACGCTGACGGCTCCTCAGTTCTCCACGACCAGGATCGCCGTGTTCGAGCGTCGGTCGGCGTAGCTTCCGTCGGGGGGCTTGACGTCCAGCGTGACCGTCCCCTCGGCCTGGTTCGCCCCGAGGGAGGGAGCCACGTCCAGCGTCGCCACGCCGCTGTCGTCGGTCGTCGCGGTCTGGACGCCGGAGAGGCGCGCGGTGCCACTCTTCGCGATCACCGTCGCGTTGCCGATGGTGGCACCCTCCGGGTCGACGACGGTCACGTCGATCGAGTGGCTGCCGGGCGCGACGATCTCGGGTTCCGGTTGCACGTCGAGTTCCGTCACTCCCAGCGAGCCGAGCCCGGAGATGGTATTCATCATGACGCTCAGGCTGGCGATCCCGACGACGAGTGCGATCACGAGCCTGATCGGCAGTCCCTCGATAGCGCGTTCGTCGCGCCGGAGTGCGTCGAGCATGGCCCCTCCTGGTCCCGCTTTCGGTCATAAACCCACGGACGGAGGTTTACGAGTGGGACCGCGCCAGGCCGGGCCATGCGCGTCATCGGCCGCGACCGCGGCGACGGCCCCCCGACTGCGAGCAATGCCGAGCACGTCGCCCGCCTGGGTCGCTATCGGGCCAGGGACGGGAGTCCGGGCGCAGGTATCGGTCTCGACGTCGACGGGCCACACGCCGTCCTGATCGTGGGGAAACGTGGGTACGGGAAGTCCCACACGCTCGGCGTCCTCGCGGAGGAACTCGCGCGAACCCCGGGCGTCAGTCCGACGGTCGCCGATCCGATGGGCGTCTATCACACGCTCGCGACCGGCGCCCACGACGTCCCGGCGACGGCGGCCGAGGCGACGGTCTCGGCCACGACGCTCGGACCCAGGGACTGGTGTGACCTCCTCTCGCTCGACCCCGCCAGTCCCGCTGGCTCGCTCGTGTGGCGGGCAGCCGGCGAGTGCGAGACCCTCGCGGACCTCCAGGCCACCGTCGCCGAGGCCGACGCGTCCCCGGCCGCCCGCCGCGCCGCCGTCAACCACGTCCGCCTGGCCGCGACGTGGGGCGTGTTCGACCGGGACGCGGGGTCGCCGTCTCTGGACGACCACCGGTGCACCACGCTCGACCTCGCCGGTCTTCGCGGACCAGCGATGAACGCCGTCGTGGCCGGCGTCGCCTCACGGTGCTACGACGGCCGCGTCGCCGGCCGCCTCGACCGCCTTCCGTGGCTCCTGGTCGACGAGGCCCACGCCTTTTTCGACGGCGTGGCCGGCCCCGCGCTCGAGCGCCTCCTCACGCGAGGCCGTCACCCGGGGGTCTCGCTCGTCGCGGCGACCCAGCGACCGAGCGCCCTGCCACCGGTGGCCGTCTCGCAGGCGGACGTCATCGTCGTTCACCGACTGACCAGTCGGGCCGACCGCGAGGCGCTCGCGGACGCGCGTCCCGCCTCCGTACCGGGATCCCTCGCCGACCGAATGCCGACCGCCGTCGGCGAGGCGCTCGTGGTCGACGACGCGACCGAGACGGTCCACACGATCCAGGTGCGCGAGCGCGACGCGCCACACGACGGGGCGAGTCCCAGCGCGGCAGCCCTCGCCGGGAGCGACTCGCCGTGACGGCCGCATCGAAAACGTAGAATAGCAGCCCGTCCGACCGTGGGGACGAATGGCGTGGACTCTCGACGGACGCGTGCGGAACCTGGCACTGGTCGGCGCCGGCGGATTCCTCGGTGCGATCCTCCGGTGGGCCATCGACGGCTGGCTCGCGTCGTCGCTGCCCGCCGGGACCCTCGCCGCGAACGTCCTCGCGGCTTTCCTGCTGGGGCTCCTCCTCTCGGAGGGCCACCTCGCCCACTGGATCGGCGCCGACACGCGCCTGCTCGTGGGGACGGGCTTCTGTGGCTCGCTGTCGACCTACAGTACCTTCGCCGTCGAGACGACGACGCTCGCGCCAGCGGTCGCGGGTGGCTACGTCGTCGCGACGTACGCACTCGGGTTCGCCGCGGTCGTCGCCGCTGACGTCGTCGCGAGGTGGTCGGCGTGATCGACCCGGTGCTGGTCGGCCTCGGCGGCGTTGCGGGGGCGGCGAGTCGCCACCTCCTCGGCGAGCGAATCGACAGGCGGACCGCGGACACCTTCGCGGTCAACGTGGCGGGGAGCATCGCGCTGGGTCTGCTCGTCGGGTTGCCGGTCGACGGCGACGCGCTGCTCGTGCTGGGGACGGGCTTTTGCGGCGCGTTCACGACCTTCTCGACGTTCGCCTTCGAGACGGTGCGCCTTGCAGAGACGGGCGAGACTCGCCGGGCCGCCGTCACCGCCGTCGCGAACCTCGTCGGGGCGCTCCTGGCGGTGGCGCTTGGGCTCTGGCTGGCGAGTATCGTCGCCTGAGATTTTGCCGGGACCTTCAAACGGCCGGCGACCCACGACCAGGCATGGACGCTGCCGACCTCCGCGCCTCGATCCCCGCCACCGAGCGGTGCACCTACCTGAACACCGGCGCGACCGGCCCGAGTCCGCGGCAGGTCGTGGACGCGAGCGCCGACTTCGAGGCCCGCCTCCAGTACGACGCCCCCTGCAGGGACGGCCCCTACGCGGTGGCACTGGACGCCAAGGAGTCCGCCCGCGAGGCCGTCGCACGCTTCGTCGGCGCCGACCCGGGTGAAATCGCGCTGACGCGGAACACCGTCGAGGGTGTCAACCTCGTGGCCAACGGCCTGGACTGGGAGGCCGGCGACGTCGTGGTCCGGACGGATCTGGAGCACGGTGCGGGCCGCCTGCCCTGGGAGCGCCTCGAACGCGAGGTCGGCGTCGAGGTCCGCGTCCTCGAGACCGACCGGGGGCGCGTCGATCTCGACGACTTTGCCGCCCTCGTGGCCGACGCGAAACTCGTCTGCTGTAGCTCGTTGAGCTGGAACTACGGGACGCGCCTCCCGGTCGCCGAGCTGGTCGACGTCGCTCACGACGCCGGCGCCCGGGTCCTGGTCGACGCGGTGCAGTCGGTCGGCCAGGTCCCCGTCGACGTGGACGCCTGGGGCGCCGACTTCGTCGCCGCGTCTGGGCACAAGTGGCTGCTCGGACCCTGGGGTGCGGGCTTCTGCTACGTCGACGAGGCTGCCCTCGACGCACTCTCGCCCGCGCGGATCGGCTACTTCTCCGTCGTCGACGCGGGCGCAGGCGCCTACGAGTACGAACCCGGCGCAAAACGGTTCGAACTCGGCACGACGGCCATCGCCCCCTACGTCGGCCTCGAACGGGCCATCGAGCTCGTCGAATCACTCGGCGTCGAGGCGGTCGAGGCCCGAATCGCCGACCTCGCGGGGCGACTGGTCGACGGACTCGGGGAGCGTCGACTCGGCCCGGCGACGCCGCAGTCGGGGCTGGTCCCGTTCACCGTCGACGACCCCGACGCGACGGTCGAGCGCCTGGCCGACGCGGGAATCCGGATCAGGGCCATTCCCCAGCCGTCGGCCTGCCGGGCCTCGGTCCACGCCTTCAACACCGCGACGGAGGTCGACGAACTCCTGTCGGCACTCGGGTGACGGGTGGGGCCGGCGGCCGCGGGTCGGACGGACCGACCGCGTCGCGCCTTACAGAATGTCTCGCATCTCCTCGAGCCGGCCGATCAGCCGGTCGAGGCCGTCGTTGATATCCTCGACGTCCGCTGCGATCGTCTCGGAGGGGACAGCACCGTCGGGCGTCGGTTCGATCAGCTCGTCTTCCTCTAGCATCCGTAGCGAGTAGCGAACCTTGTGCTCCGGGAGGTCCGTCTCCTCGGACAGTCGGACGATGCCGATCGGCCCGTGTTCGATCACTGCCCGGAGGATTTGAACGTCGCGTTGCTCCTTCTCGACCTGGTTTTCGAGTCGATCCACCATGTTGCGCCAGGAACCCTCTCTGTACCGCTATGCAGCCCCGGTATGTAAATTCATCACTCTCGGACCGGCGACCGATTACTCTCCGCCCGGCGACCGGCGGAGCGCGTCGATCCGGTCGCGGAGGACCGACAGCTCGGACTCGAGTTCCTCGCGTCGATCGATCAGCTCGCTCAGTTCGTCGGTGTTGACGGGGTGGTCCTCCGCCATCGCCGCCTCCAGTGCGTCGTTGGTGGCCTGGACCACGTACGTCGCCGTCGACAGGACCTCCTGTGGCGAGCCACGCGACTCGAAGAGTTCGACGGCCCCGGAGTTGGCGGTGTAGGCCACGAGCGGTACCTCCTGCTCGTCGTCGTAGGTGGTGGTCACGTCCAGCCCGGTGACCGGATTGTGGCGGTCGCCGGCGACCTCCATCCTGACGATGCCGAACGGTTCGGCCAGCGTCGGGTAGGTCTCTGCCAGGTCCCGGAGCGCGTCGGCCGCGCCCACGTCGAGCTGGGACTCGACGTCCCCGAAGAAGTGCGCCGAGTTCGTCAGGGCGAGCGCGACGGCGAAGAAGGTCGCGCGGTCGTTCGCGGCGAACGCGCGGATGCGCTCCCGGACGGCCGCGTGGTCGCCCTGGACCGCCAGGGCCTCGAGTTCGTCGAGGAGGGCGCGGACGCCCCGCTCGCGGTCGAGGTAGGCCTCGACGATGGCACCTGGCATCGCCTCGCTGTCCACGTCGTCCATGGCACCCGCTTCGACGCCCGGCCCTATACCGTTTGTCGGTGACTCGCGCTGGCGAGCCACGGCGGCGGGACCCGGGGCGTGCCCGAGTCGCCAGACCGCTTATGCCGACGCCGACACTGGATGCGGTATGGTCTCACACGACGAGTGGACCGATCGGCAGACCGAGACGACGGTCACCGTCGACGGCCACGACCTCTCGGTGGCGTACTACGAGGACGGGCCCGACGACGGACCGCCGGTGGTGTTCCTCCACGGCATCCCGACCTGGTCGTTCCTCTGGCGGGACGTCGCACCCGCCCTCGCGACCGACCGCCACGTGATCGTCCCGGACCTCGTGGGCTACGGCAACTCAGCGATGCACGACGGCTTCGACCGCTCGATCCGCGCCCAGGAGGCCGTCCTCGCCGATCTCGTCGCCGAGCACGACACCGTCGCACTCGTGGGCCACGACATCGGCGGTGGGGTCGCGCTCCGGTACGCGAGCCACCGGCCCGACGCCGTCGACGCCCTCGTCCTGTCGAACGCCGCGTGCTACGACTCCTGGCCGGTGGAGTTCGTCAACGGGCTGGGCCTGCCGGAGACGGCAGACCGGGACGCCGCGGACTTCGAGGACGATTTCGAGTTCCTCTTCGCGGACGGCCTCTACGGCGATCCCGACGACCACCGCGAGTTCGTCGAGGGGATGGCCGCGCCGTGGCGGTCCGCGGAGGGGCAGACTTCGCTCGTGCGGAACGCCGTCGCGACGAACACGAACCACACCACGGAGATCGACTACGGCGCCATCACCGCACGGACGATGCTCCTCTGGGGTGCCGACGACGTCCTGCAGCCGATCGACTACGCCGAACGCCTGGCCGACGACGTGTCGGGAGACACCTCGCTCGTCACGCTCTCTGACGCCTACCACTGGGTCGTCGAGGACCAGACCGACTCGTACCGCAGCCACGTCCGACGATTCCTGTCGTGAGAGGCCGGTTGGACTCGCGGACCAGGTAGCGCCGCGACGTCCAACCCGCGGCCGCCCCGGTCGCTGGTCTCCCCTCCTGTCCGGATTCGAGGCTCACGGACCGTGCGGTGCGCCCCAACCTGCTAACAAAACTTCATACATCGACCATCCAGTTTGTTCCGTTACGAAGAGTTCGTCTCCGAAGTAGAAAATCCTTAATACGCGAGACAAGCAATTACCAGGTGATGACTAGGTCAGACCACGACTGGTGGCCCAACCAGTTGCCCCTGGATATTCTCGACCAGAACGCGCGCCCGTCCGATCCGATGGACGAGGACTTCGACTACGCCGAAGCGTTCGAAGCGCTCGACTTCGAGGCCGTGAAGGCGGACATCGAGGACGCCATGACGTCCTCCCAGGAGTGGTGGCCGGCCGACTACGGCCACTACGGCCCGCTGTTCATCCGGATGGCGTGGCACAGCGCCGGCACGTACCGCACCCACGACGGCCGGGGTGGCGCGTCCGGCGGGCACCAGCGGCTCCCGCCGATCAACAGCTGGCCGGACAACGTGAACCTCGACAAGGCGCGCCGGGTGCTCTGGCCGGTCAAGCAGAAGTACGGCAACAAGCTCTCCTGGGGCGACCTGATCGTCCTCGCCGGGAACGTCGCCCTCGAGTCGATGGGCTTCGAGACGTTCGGCTTCGCCGGCGGCCGCGTCGACGACTACCGCGGCGACGCCGCGGCCGACTGGGGCCCCGAGGCGGAGTGGGAGACGACGTCCGAAGAGCGCTTCGACGAGGAGGGTCGACTCTACGAGACGCTCGGCAACACCGTGATGGGTCTGATCTACGTGAACCCGGAGGGGCCCAACGGCGAGCCCGACCCGGAGGCCTCGGCGGAGAACATCCGCGACACCTTCAGCCACATGGCGATGGACGACGAGGAGACCGTCGCACTCATCGCCGGTGGGCACACCTTCGGGAAGGTCCACGGTGCGGACTCCGGTGACAACCTCGGCCCCGAGCCGGAGGCCGCGCCCATCGAGCAGCAGGGCCTCGGCTGGGAGAACGAGTTCGGCTCCGGCAAGGGCCCGGACGCCATCACCAGCGGCATCGAGGGACCGTGGAACACGACGCCGACCCAGTGGGACATGGGCTACGTCGACAACCTCCTGGACCACAAGTGGTGGCCGGAGAAGGGCCCCGGCGGCGCCTGGCAGTGGACCACCCAGGACGGCGAACTCGACGACGCCGCACCGGGGGTCGCAGACCCGGAGGACACGGAGGACGTCATGATGCTGACGACCGATGTCGCCCTGAAGCGGGATCCGGACTTCCGCGAGGTCCTGGAGCGCTTCCAGGAGGACCCCGAGTACTTCCAGGAGACCTTCGCGCGTGCCTGGTACAAGCTCATCCACCGCGACATGGGCCCGCCGGAGCGCTTCCTCGGGCCCGAGGTGCCCGAGGAGACCATGCTCTGGCAGGATCCCGTTCCCGACGCCGACTACGCGCTGATCGGCGACGAGGAGGTCGCGGCACTGAAGGACGAGCTCCTGGAGTCGGACCTGTCGGTCTCGCAGCTGGTCAAGACGGCCTGGGCGGCGGCCTCGACGTACCGCGACAGCGACAAGCGCGGCGGGGCGAACGGCGCCCGCATCCGCCTCGAACCCCAGCGTAGCTGGGAGGTCAACGAGCCCGAGGAGCTGGAGACCGTCCTGGCCACCTACGAGGAGATCCAGGCCGAGTTCAACGACTCACGGTCGGACGGGACGCAGGTCTCGCTCGCGGACCTCATCGTCCTCGGTGGCAACGCAGCCGTCGAGCACGCGGCGGCCGAGGCCGGGTACGACGTCGAGGTCCCCTTCGAGCCCGGACGGACGGACGCCTCACAGGAACAGACCGACGTCGAGTCCTTCGAGGTCCTCGAACCGGACGCCGACGGCTTCCGGAACTACCTCGGCGACGACCTCGACCAGCCCGCGGAGGAACAGCTGGTCGACAGGGCCGACCTGCTGGACCTGACGGTCCCCGAGATGACGGTGCTGGTCGGCGGCATGCGCGCGCTGGGCGCGACGTACCAGGACACCGACCTCGGCGTGTTCACCGACCAGCCAGAGACGCTGACCAACGACTTCTTCCAGACCCTCCTGGACGTCGGGTACGAGTGGGAACCGGCCGACGACGCGGACGACGTCTACGAACTGCGTGACCGCGAGACGGGCGAGGTGGCGTGGCGCGGCACGCGCTACGACCTCGTCTTCGGGGCGGACGCACGGCTGCGCGCCGTCGCGGACGTCTACGCCGGTGCCGACGCCGAGGAGACGTTCGTCCAGGACTTCGTGGCCGCCTGGCACAAGGTCATGACCCACGACCGCTTCGACCTCGAGTAACTCGGGGTCCACCGCGGCCGGGTCCGGGCTATCCGCACTGTCCCCGGGCTGCGGGACGGTACGAACCGACTATTCTCCGGCGTCGGCCGATCTCACTGGCCGGTAGGGACATATTGTTATTGTTCCGGGACGAGACGCCAGTGGACGATGGTAGAGCACACCCGGACGCTCGACTTCAAGGTCGCCTTCGCAATCGGGCTCGGGACGATGATCGCCGCAGGCATCTTCTCGCTCTCGGGGACGGCCGTCGCGCAGATCGGCTCCAGTGCCGTGATCGCGTTCGTCATCGCGGCGCTCATCGCGGGTGTCACCGCTGCCGCGTACTCGGAGTTCGCCTCGATCTACTCGGAGAACGGCGGCGGGTACCTGTTCACGTCGCGGACGTTCCAGGACCGCGACCTCCTCACCTACGGCATCGGCGCCTCGCTGTTCCTGGGGTACACCGGGACGACGGCCTTCTACCTCGCGACGATGGACGAGTGGTTCGTGATGTTCATCATCCCCGAGTCGCTGCACTGGCTCCCCCACGGGACGGCCGGCGTCCTCGCGGCTCTCCTGCTAGGCGTCCTCAACGCCCGGGGGACCGAGGAGTCGGGCACCTTCCAGTTGCTCGTCTCCGGTGCGAAGGTTGCCGTCCTCTTCGCCTTCATCGCGGGGGCGTTCGCCTACCGCGGCCCCGCGACGGCGACGAACACCTTCGTCAGCCAGTTCTCGGGGGACGCCGTCGGCATCGTCTCGGTCGCCGCGCTGGCGTTCATCACCTTCTTCGGGTTCTCGGCGATCGCGGCGAGTGCCGGCGAGATCATCGAGCCGCGCAAGACGGTGCCTCGCGCCATCGCGGCGAGCATCGTCTCGGTGACGGCCCTCTACGTCCTCGTCATCGTCGCCATGACCAACTCGACGGTCCCGCCCGAGGTCATCGCCCAGCAGGGCGAGACGGCCATGGGCGAGGTGGCTCGTGGCTTCCTCGGCCCGGCGGGACAGGCCCTGATCGTCGCCGGTGCGGTCTTCTCGATGATCTCCGCGTCGAACGCCTCGATCCTGGCGGCCTCCAGCATCGGGTCGCTCATGGGCCGCCAGGGTCAGGCGCCCCGGCCCTTCGCCCGGATCCACCAGCAGTACGGGACGCCCTTCTGGAGCGTGGCGTCGGCGACGGGCCTGATCGTCGCGCTGATCGTCGCCTTCATCGCCGTCTTCCCCGAGGAGGGCGCCATCTTCGGCCTGAACCTCGGCTTGCCGGCGCTGACCGGCTTCGCGACGCTGAACCTCCTCCTGCCGCTGGCGGTCGTCAATGGCGCGCTGATCTACCACCGGCGACAGTACCCCGACGTCGAGCGGGGCTTTCGCGTGCCCGGCGTCCCGGTCGTGCCGATCGTCGGCATCCTCGCCAACCTGGGCCTGATCCTCAACCTCCCCTTCGACGGGGTCGTGACGGGGATCGTGCTCGTGGTCTCGCTCCTCCTCGCCTACGTCGCCTGGGGCGGCGCACCGGACGTCGAAGAACTCTTCCAGCGCGTGACCGAGCCCCGGGCGGGCCAGCCGGCCGAGGCGGGACCCGGGGCGACGGCCGGCGAGGGCGCCCCGCCGGAACCCGAAGACCGGTACCGCGTCCTCGTGCCGATCGCCCGACCGCACAACGCCGTCTCCTCCGTGCGCCTGGCCGCGCACCTGGCGCGCGGTCACGCGGACGAGCCGTTCGTGCAAGTGGTCACGGTGACCGAGATTCCCGACCAGACGCCCCACGAACTCGTCGAGGACGTGGCCGGTGACCGCGCGGACCGCATCGCCGACAACCTGGCTGCGGTGGACTTCGACGTCCCCTATACCGTCGAGGCCCACACCAGCCGCGACGTGGCCTTCGACATCCTCCAGACGGCCCGGACGGACGGTGCGGACCTGATCCTGATGGGCTATCCGGAGGAGCACCCGGCGATCACGGAGTCCGTCGAGTACGGCGCGCCCTGCGACATCGTCTTCGCCAGCGGCTTCGACGGCGACGAGGCCTTCGACTCGGTGACCGTCGGCGCCGGCGGTGGCCCTCACCACGGGGCGGCGCTCGGCCTGGTCCGCCGACTGGGAGCCGGCGACACCGCCATCCACGTCGTCGAGGTCGACCCCGGGGACGCCGGGACGCCGGAGGACCGGGCCCGGACCGTCGCCCAGCTCGAGGACACGCCCGAACTGGACGTGCGGTCCGTCTCTGCCCCCACGGTCGCCGACGGTCTCGTCGAGGCGGCCGTCGAGAACGGTGGTCCGCTCCTGATCGGCGCGTCGCGGGACCGCCGGCTCAGGCAGTGGGTCCTCGGGAGCACGCCCGACCGCGTCGTCACGCTCGCTGACGCGGCCGACGTCCCCGTCCTCGTCTACGCCACGCCCGCGGGGTTCCGGGGACGCCTCGAAGACTACCTCTTCCCCGTCTACCGGTACTTCAGGCAGACGCTCCGGCGTCGGGGCACGAGCGGTGACTGGTCCGAATCGGAGGCCTAACCAGCTGCCGGAGCGCGGGGCCGACGTGTGCCGCGCTTAGCTCTGGTGCTCCACCGCGTGGAGCGCCTCCACCAGCGGGACCGGTATCGCGTCGGGGACGTACCTGATCGCCCCGCTCCGTTCGTCGTATTCCACGATACCCGCCGCCTGCAGCGACGGGAGGGCGCCGTGGTACAGCAGCGCGTCGACCTTGTCGCGGTCCGCCTCGCCGTCCCCACGGTCGGCGATCACGCTCGCGACCTCCTCGAACGAGGAGTGGTTCTCCTCGCGGTCGATCAGGTGGTAGACGACGAGTCGCCGACGCCACGAGCCGACAGCCTGGAGCACCTCGTCGAGCGCGGGGTCGACGCAGTCGTCCGTGTCTCGTCCAGCGGTCATTCGAACCACCCGGCTACGCGTCGCGGCGACGCGGGCGCCGGACTGCCTCTATAAACACAGAGAGGGGGACCCGTCCGGAAAGTAATGGTGTCGATTCCCACTCCCGAACCCACCGCTGGTCGCTCCGGGCCCTCGCAGGGCGCGCCGGTCGACGGTGCCGGACCGCCTGCAGTCCCGCGGCCGGCTGTCGGCTGGCTCCTCCCTGGCCCTCCCGCCAGTTTGTGGGCGACGTGGGTGGCACCCAGTCGATCACGGTGTGCGAGACCGACGGAACACCTATTGGTCGGTAAGATACACTTACCGTGGACGTAGATGCGCGACGACCACTCGCGACGACTCGTGGTGCTCGTGGTGCCGCTCGCCGTCCTCGTCGCACTCGCGGGGTGTTCGGCGGTCCTCGGACCGGACGGGGCGGGAGCCTCGCCGTCCCCGACCACGGAGACCCCGACCGACACGCCGTCGCCAGCGCGGACGCCCACGCCGTCGCCCGCCACTTCGACCGCTACGACGACGCCCATGCCGACGGAGACGGCGACGCCGGACCCGGTCGATCCGGACAATCCCTTCGGGGAACGGACCGTCCCGGTTGCCATCGCCCCGCCGGATCGCAGCCCCGCTCGCACGTCTCTCGTCCGGCGCTCGCTGGCGTACTGGGAGGACCACGCCGCCACGCACGCGGGCTACCCGATCGAGTTCGCGCTCGTGAACGCGAGCGAGGCCCACCGGATCGAACTCGCCTTCGAGCCGGCGCCGATCACCTGCGGGACGAGTACGACCGACCGGACCATCGGGTGTGCGCCCGTGAACCAACGGCGGGCGCCACCGGTCTCGCACGTCACCGTCGCCGCCAACCAGACGGACGCCTACACCCACGAGATCCTCGTCCACGAACTGGGCCACGCGCTCGGCCTCGACCACGACGACGAGCCACAGCAGTACATGCGCGGGACGCTCCCCACCGGCCTCCGTCGGGACACCGTCCACGTCTACCTGACCGGCCCCGACCACACCGAGGTCGGCCGCCAGCGGAGCGAAGTCGAGGTCGCCCTCTCGTACTTCGAGGACCACCCGTCCCTGGCCCCGGACGAGCGCCCGACCTTCGAGTTCGTCACGACGCGGGAACAGGCGGACTTCGTGATCGAGATCCGCGACGGCGGCTGTTTCGAGGACGGTGGCGGCTCCTGTACCGTCGATCCCGACTACCGGGGCCAGCAGCAACTGGTCCTCGACAGCCTCGACACCGAGGTCGTCGCCTGGCACACCGCCACCCACCTCGCGCCGGTCTACCTCGACGACGAGGACGTTCCACCGAGCCTCACGAGAGGTGCGACTCGCGACGAGCGGACGTACTGGGACGGGTAGCGACGGGCGCTCGACCGTCGCGCCCCGGACCCGGCTCGGTGTCGCTAGTCGGACCGCCCTCGGGCTCGGACCGTCAGTACCGGAACGTCGGCCCGCCGGACGATCCGCTCGGTCGTGCTCCCGAGGACGAGCCGACGCGGCCCGGTCCTGCCGTGAGTCCCCATCGCGATCAGGTCGACGTCGCGCTCCTCGGCGTAGTCCAGGATGGCTCGGGCTGGCGTGCCCTCTCTAACGGTGCTCTCGGCCTCGAGACCGGCGTCTCGGGCACGCTCGGCGACGCTCTCGGCTGCGTCCGCCCTCGCGGACTCGAACCGCTCGACCATCTCGGGCGTCGGCCCGCTGTCGGGGCTGGCTGCGAGCGCTGTCGGGTCGACCACCGAGACCGCGTGGACTCGCGCGCCGACGGCCTCCGCGATCTCGATGCCGTGGTCGAAGGCGGCCCCAGCGCACTTGCTGCCGTCCGTCGGCAGCAGGACGTCGTCGTAGTCGCCGGCGGGGTGGCTGCGCTCGGTCGCCCGACAGGTGAGGACCGGCATCTCGGCGCGGCGCAGGACGTGTTCCGTGACGCTCCCCGTCAGGATCCTGCCGAGGCCCGTGCGGCCGTGCGTTCCCATGGCGATCACGTCGACGCCCTGGTCCGTCGCGTATTCAAGGATCGACGCTCCTGGCGTCCCCTCGAGCACAGCCGTCTCCACGCCCTGGACGCCCGCGGCCTCCGCCAGGTCCACGACGCGCTCGACGTCGGCCGCCGCCCGCTCCTCCAGCCTCTCTACGAACGCGCGGTCGACGCCACCGGCGCTGAAGGGCCCGGCGGCAGACTGGACGTCGACTACGGCCACAGCGTGAATCGTGGCGTCCATCGCGTGGGCGAGCGCCGCTGCGTGTTCCGCCACGCGCTCGGCGTGTTCGTTTCCGTCCGTCGGAACGAGGATCGCGTCGTACATTGCTGCGTGGTCGAACTGTCGGCCGGTCGCCGGAAAAAGCCGTTCGTGGTTCCCACCCGGTCGGAGCGATCGACGGGCCGCCGAGCTGACCGCCTGGGACACGCATTTTACCGATGGGTCCGAACGACCGGTATGCCAGACGTCGTCGTTCTTCGAGGAGGCGTCCACGGACTGTCCGCCGACGACTACGCCGACGCGATCCGGGAGCGCTTACCGGACCACGAGGTCGTCCAGGCTCGCACGCCCGCCGAGGAGCGGGACCTCGTGGCACACACGCCCATCGCGACAGGCCTCCACCTGAGCGAAGACGTGGTGTCGGAGGCCGAGGACCTCCGGCTGTTCGCCTGCCTGTACGCCGGCTACGATCACCTGCCCCTCGACGCCTTCCGGGAGCGCGGCGTCGCTGTCACCACCGCCTCGGGGGTCCACGGGCCGAACATGGCCGAACACGTCGTCGGCGCCATCGTCGCCTTCTCGCGCGGGTTCCCGCGCGCCTGGCGCCAGCAGGAGCGCCGCGAGTGGCGCCAGATCCAGGTGACGGAGCTGGCGGGATCGACGGTTACCATCGTCGGCCTCGGGGCTATCGGCAACGCCGTCGTCGAGGCGCTCTCGGGGTTCGACGTCCACACCGTCGGCATCCGGCGCTCTCCCGAGCGGGGTGGACCGACGGACGAAGTCCTCGGCACCGACGCGCTCCACGACGCGCTCGCCCGGACGGACTACCTGGTGCTGGCCTGTCCGCTGACCGAGGAGACCGAGGGGCTGATCGGGTCCGCGGAGTTCGAGACGCTGCCGCCGCGCGCGGTGCTGATCAACGTCGCCCGCGGGCCGGTGGTCGAGACAGACGCCCTCGTCGCCGCGATCCGGAGCACGTCCATCCGGGGCGCACAGCTCGACGTGACCGACCCCGAGCCACTCCCGGAAGACCACCCCCTCTGGGGGCTGGAGAACGTCTTCGTCACGCCTCACAGCGCGGGCTACTCGCCGAAGTACTACGAGCGCCGCGCCGACATCCTGGCGGAGAACGTCCGGCAGGCCGAGGAGTCGGGGGGCTACGAGGACCTGACCAACCAGGTCGACTAGAGCAGGCTCCAGACGATCTGCGTCGCGACGAAGAGGGCGAAGAGGTAGGCGATGAGGACGAGCGCGTTGCGTCGCGGAGCGCCCGGCACAATCCCCGGCAGCTGGACCGACGCGACCCTCCATCGCTGCGCCATCACTGTGCTGCACCCGACTGGTCGGCAGTGGGCGTCTCCGCCGAGTCGCCGTCGTTGGAGTCGGTGTCGGGAGCCGGCGTCGGCTCGCCGTCCGTGGACTCGGGCGTGGGGGTCGCCCCCTCGCCGTCGCCCTCACTCTCGGACGTATCGCCGGTCGGCGTCGAGGCGTCCGACCCGGGTTCGACCGTCGTCGGCGCGTCCGTCGTGGTCGTCGAGTCCGGTTCCTCGCCGCCCGCGGCCGTTGCCGCCGGTGCCGCCCCCTCGTCACCGGACGGCGTCCCAGGCGTCGGCGTGGGCGTCTGCTTCTGGTCCTCGTCGGGACCGGTGGCTGGTGGCGCGGACCCGTTGTCGGTCGGGCCCGCGGTCCGGTTGCCGTCGTCGGTCACGTCCCCGCCGGGGTCCGTCGTCTCGGTCCCGGGCGCACCCTGGTGCTGGAACCCGGTGAGCCGCGTCGGTGGGTCGTCGACGACCGGCGCGTCCGGCGCGACGCTGGCCTCGAAGGCGACGGCGACCGACTCCTCGTCGCCGAGGAGGGCGACCGAGGTCCCGTTCGCGCCCGCGTAGCCGGCCAGCGCCGCGAGCAGGAGACAGGCGGCCAGGAGCACCGGCTGGACGCCCCGGGTCATCGCTCCACCTCCTCGGCCGTCCCGCCGTCGGGCCGTGCGACGGCGCTCGACGCAGGCGGGTCACGCGCGGCTGTGGTGGCGCGCCTGGCGGCCAGGCGGACGCTGACGGTCATCCAGAGCCCGGCGGCGAGGCCGAACAGCCCCGCGGTGAGCGCGGTGACGGTGACCGGACTCGGCGCCCCGGCGACGGCGAGTTCGGCAGCGAGGTTCCAGCCGGCGTAGCCGACCAGGGCGGCGCTCGCCAGCGTGGTCAACAGGAGGTCCTGGACGGGGACGCCCGACCGCGTGGTCGTCCCGTCCCGGGCCGGTTCGTCGGCACTCGCCGTCGCGCCAGCGTCGAGCCGTCGGATCGCCGGCGTCGGGCCGGCGCCGGTCGTCTCGTCGCCGGCGCGGGCCCAGGAGACGAGTTCGGTGCCGAGCAGCAGGGCGATGGGGACGAGCACGAGCGCGACGTACCCCGTCGGCGTGTTCACCCAGAGGATGACGTAGCCGATCAGCGGGATCGTGAGGGTGACCGCCCCGAGGACGGCGTCGGCTGGCACGGTCCTGCCGTCCGCGTTCTCGTTCGCGTCACCCTTGGTGACGTACTCGCCGCCCTCCTCGCCGATCACGCGGTGGGTGGTCGGGACCTGTTTCCCGTCGTCGAAGGTGACGACGTCGCCGACGCCGACGGCGGCGCTCGCGTCGACGATGACCACGTCGCCGGGCGAGATGGCCGGCTCCATGCTCCCCGAGAGGATGACGAAGCCGTGGTCGGCCCCGACCACCTGCGGGACGGCGAAGATCACGAACGGGACGACCAGCGCGACTACCGCTAGCAGGCCCGCGACAGCGAGGACGCGCCGAAGCGTCGCGGTCAACTGTCTGACGTCGCTCGGTTCACTCCCGTCTGCCGTCTCTGGGTTCATTTTGTCCCTCCGCGTCCGTCCCGGCCACCAGCACGCCCGCCGCCCTTGTCGTCACGCTCGCCGTCGCGCTTCCCGCCCCGACCGCCGTCCGACGACGTCCGGGCGAGGTCCTCGGGACACTCACCGTCCGCGAGTGCTGGCGTACAGACCCGGACGAGGACGTGGCTGATGCCGTAGCATCGACCGTTGTTCGGGTTCTCCGGGGCGTAGACCAGCCCGCCGTCCGCGCCGTCGAGGACGCTCGTGTCGAACCCGAACGCGTCGTCGCGGCGCTCGTAGCGCTCGGCATCTGGCCCGCCCTTGACGAGGACCGCACACAGCGGCGGGACGGCGCCCCCGTCCGCGGCGACGAGGTCGAAGGCCACGCCGCCGTCGCCGTCGCCGTCCATCACGTGGATCGCGTAGTCCTCGGCGCCCTCGTCGAAGGCGTAGGTCTCGCCGACGTCGAACCGCCGGTCGACCTCCACCTTGCCCACGGCCCAGCAGCAGTCACAGCTGTAGCCGACCTCGCACGGCTCGGCGATCGCGTCGGCCGGGAATGGCGAGGCGCTGCGGTCGGCGTTGCGACACTGGACCGCGGCGACCTCGATCGGGAGCGTCGTCGACTCCGCACCGACGTAGCCCCCGAGGTCGTACTCCACGAGCACGAACAGCTCGTCGGTCAGACAGCCGTGGTCGTCGTCCGCCGGGTCGCCGTCGGGATCGAGGCGAACGCCCGACCGCAGGGCGTCTGCGACCTCGCGGAGCGAGCCCGCGGCGATCTCCGTCCCGGCCACGCCGGCCGCGTCCGCGGAGGACAGCCGGACCTGGAGCAGTTCCGCAAGTGAGGTCGGGTCCGGACACGTCGTCCGGAGCCACAGGCTCGCGGGGTTGTTGACCCCGTCGCCGTCCTGCGGGAGCGAGAACCGCAGCAGCGTGCTGCCGGCGGTCTCGTCTCCGCTCAGCGGGCCGACCGGGACGTTCAGGCGTGGTCCGTCCACGCGCCCGTCCGGATCGTCGCGGTCGAGACTCCCGCTGCCCGGCCCCGTCAGGAGCCAGTACTCGGCGACGAGGTCGACGACGCCCGTGGTCAGGTCGGCCGTCGACCGCCACTCGTCGTTGAAGACCGCGCCGGTAGCCGCGCCGCTGAGGGCCCCCGTCCCACCTACACCGGCCATCGCCGCGAGGATGCGGCGGCGACTGAGGGTCACGCGTCCTCCGTGCCTGAGTCGAACGGGCTTGCCGCGTCGATGGGGACGCCCCCGACGGTGACGGCGAAGCTGACGCTGTCGCCCTGTGCGCGGTTCGTCGACGTCTCGACCGGGAACTCCCAGCCGAGCGCCACACACCGACTCGTGCCCGGGGACAGCCCGGAGAACACCCGGGTCCCCGACGTCGTCCCGACCGGACTGGTCGGGCCGAGAGCCGTACGCATCGGTGCCCGCGCGACGATGGGTCCCTCCAGGGCCTCGTCGAACTCGGTGCGACCGTTGCACGAGCCGAGCGGCGAGCCGTCGCGCCACAGCTCGATGGTCACCTCGTCGTCGAGTTCGCCGTCGCCGTCGGTCACGTCGCCGTCGCGTCGCTCCGGGCCGACGCGGCCGTTCTCCTCGTCGGCCGTCACGGCCGCGTGGAGCCAGACGTCGAGCGGTTCGGCCACGAAGTCACCGTCCTCGACCACGTCGATCCCGACGACGAGCGTCCCCTCGTCGCCCGGGAGGACGTTCCCCACGGCGACGACGGGCCCGGTGCTGTCGGTGACGAAGGTCGCGTCCTGGACGTACGCCGGAAGGGCGTCCGGGTCGAGCGACTCGTCGAGGGTCGCGTTCGCCGCGCCAGCCTGATTCTCCTGGTAGCGACCGTTGTACCGCTCGTACCAGGCCACCCGGAGCCGCCGGTCGTCGAGGTCACCGGGCGAAGCGTATGTGTAGTACGTGTACGCGGGGTGGCCGCGAGCGAGGACGCCGCCGGCCCCCAGGCCGAGTGCGCCGAGCCCCATCCCCCCGAGTAGTTTCCGTCGTGTAAGTTCCATGTTCGTATCGAATACCGCCGTTTGCTCACCCGTCTCGACGCGGGTATCCGGGTTAGGTATGGGTTCCAACCCACCGCCCACCGGACCGGTACGGGGACCGTACGCCCCCAGATCCGCGCTCTCGACTCCCACCCGGGATCGAGATAGCGTTGTGCGATTCGCTGCAGCAGCAGTGGCTCAGACGGGCGTCTGGCCCGGCCCGCTGCCGTCGTTGTTCCGCGCCTGTTCGGTGTAGAAGCCGAGGTCGAAGGCGACCGAGTCGCCCTGGACCTCGTTGCCCACGTCGACGGGCAGTTCCCACGACAGGCCGACGCAGTACATCAGGCCGTTCCCCTCGAAGGGCTCGCGGTCCGAATCGTCCGCGGGGTCCGCCTCCTCGTCGAACAGCGTGACCACGTTTCCGTCGAGCGGGACGCCGTTGCCAGCCGACAGCATCGCCAGGACCTCGTCCAGCGAGTCCTGGACGACGACCTTCTCGGCGACGAACTGGCTCGCGAGCACCCCGAAGGTGGTCGGAATCGCCAGCGGGTCGTCGACGTTGTAGAAGTACTGCGGGTCGTTCCCGGCCGAGCCGGCGTCGCCGGCCATCGACTGGAGGACGCCATCGTTGGCGCTCCCCACGGAGATGGTGTAGACGCTGGTCGCGGGCGCGGGCGATGCCGCACGGGCGTCGTCCGCCGCGTCCGTCGGCGACGTGAACTGCGTCGAGCCGGTCCCGTTGAACGACTCGCCGTCCGAGAGGACGACGTTGGCCGCCCGGACGCCCGCGCGCCCGTTCGTCGCCAGTTCGGTCTGGGCGTCGTCGACGCCCTCGCCGATGTACGTCCCGGTGGCGATGCCGCCGCCAGCGTTCGGGTCCGGGTCACCGTCGCCGTCGACGGGCGTCGAGCCGGCCCCGCCGCTCACGACGTTCGCGAGCTTCTGGCGCAGGCCCGACAGCGCACTATCGACGGTCCCGAGGTTGGACGTGAGGGGCTGGAGGACGCCGGTGCGGGGCACCGAGTCGTCGCTTCCCTCGCCGTCGAAGTAGGCGACGCCCACCTGGACGTCGGCGCTCTGGCCGGCGAGGTAGCCGACGAACTCGCGCGTGGCGAGTTCCACGAGGTCGATCTTCGTCGTTTCCGGGTGGGTCGTCCCGTTCACCGTGATGGACGAGTTGCTGACGACGCCGCCGTACTGGTCGTACAGCATCGACCCCGAGAAGTCGAGCGTCAGCATGAGGTCTGCGGGCTCGGCCTCGTCGAGGACGTTGTCGCAGTCCGCGTCGTACCACAGGGTCGCCTCGACGTTCTGGGCGAGGTCACCACCCGGGGTCTCGTCGACCGCGAGTTCGGGGTCGGTGTCGACGCCCTCGCTCTCTGCCACGCCGTCGGCCTGCATCCAGACGTAGCCGGGGTTGTCACAGAGGTGCAGGCTGAACGTGATCTCGCCCGAGTCGCCGGGCTTGACGTCCCGGAGCTGGACGAGCCGATCCATCGCCTCCCCGGACGTCGGGTCGACGCCGAAGGACGCCTCGTCGATGGGCGGGATGGTGTCACAGTCGAGCGTCGCGATGTTCGCCCCGTTGCTGTCCGCGTCGTCGGGGTCCGCGAAGTCGCTGTAGCGGACCTGGCCGGCGTCGGTGTCGGCCGCGATGGACTGCTCCCCGTCCACGTCGTGGTCGGGGTGGGCGTTGACGAAGGTCGTCTCGCCGTTCATCGTGTAGTGCTGTTGCCAGTCGACCAGCAGGTCGAGTTCGCCGGCGACGAGTTCGTTGTTCTCGAACGTCTCGCGGTCCGAGAAGTACGCGGAGGTGCCGAGGCCGGCGCCCGCCGAGGCGAGGCCGACGGCACCCAGGCCAGCCAGCAGTTTCCGCCGGCTGAGGTCGGTCAGGTTGGTGGTGTCGTTGGTCATTGTAGTATGTAATCTGCCTGCGCCGCAGTCCGGAAAGACCGCGTCGCCGGGAGGTCGCTTACTGGGCCTCCGCGAACGGCGCGTCGTTGTTGCGGCTCTGTTCGGCCTCGACGCCGACGTCGAAGCTGATGGAGTCGGACTGGACCTCGTTGCCGACCTCGAAGGGGAGTTCCCACTCGAAGCCGATGCACTGGGTGGTCTGGCCGGGGTAGGGCTGGACGCCCTCCTCCTGGCGGTTCCCGTCCAGCAGCACGCCCTCGGAGAGGTCGTCGAAGAGGTCGGCCATGGACCCCTCGAAGATCTTCTGCTCGCCCGCGAGGACGACCTGTGCGATCTCCGCGTACACGGTGTCCAGGTCGGCCGGGTCGGGTGCGACGAAGGCGTCGTCGGGCGAACTCGCGAGGCTCTCGAGGAGGCTCGTGTTCGCGCTACCCAGCGCGATGGTGAAGATGCGGATGCCCGCGTTCTTCGCCGCGTCGGCGGCGGTCGTCGCGGCCGAGGCGCTGGAGTTGCCGTCGCTCAGCAGGATCATGACCTTCGAGGCACCGGCGGTCGCGATGGTGCCGTTGAGGAGTTCGTCGGCGCCCTCGTCGATGCCGGCGGCGATCGAGGTGCCACCACTCGCGGTGTAGTTGTTGATGGCGGTCTGGACGGCCGCGTAGTCGGTCGTCAGCTCCTGGTCCGTACTCGCGGAGCTGGCGAAGGAGATCGCCGCGGCCTCGTCCGGCGAGGAGAGGTTGTCGACGAAGTCCGTCGCTGCGGTCTTCAGCGCCGAGATGGGTGCGCCGCTCATGGAGCCGGAGACGTCGCTGACGAGCGCGACTTCCAGCTCCTGGTCCTGGCCCGTGCCCGTGGGCTCGTAGACGTTGTCGCAGTCCTCGTCGTACCAGACGCAGACCTCGATGGCGTCCGCGAGTTCGCCGACGCCGTCGGCGTCCGCGCCTTCCGCGGCGAGTTCGGGGTCGTTCTGGCCGTTCTCGGCGTTCCCGGTGATCTCGCCGACGAGCTGGAGGAAGGCCGGGTTGGTGCAGAGGTGGATGCTGATGGTCACCTCGCCGGAGTCGCCCGGCTTGACGTCGTCGAGGGTGAAGACCGGGATGCCGTCGCCGTTGACGAGGTACTGGTCGGCCTCGGGCGAACAGAAGACGAAGTCCCCGCCCTGGACCATGTCTTCCCACGCCTGCATGTCGGCCGGGCTGGGCGCCTGGTCGAGCAGGTAGCGGCCGTCGCCGAGCACTTCGGCGTCGGGGTACCCCATCGCGCGGACGGCGTCCAGGCGGCCCGCGCCGCCCTGATAGGTGGCCTTGTAGTCGAGCTTGAGGTCGAGCGTCCCCGCGGTGAGGGTGTTGTTCACGAACGATTCGGTGTCGCTGAAGTACGCGCTGGTCCCGAGACCGGCACCCACCGAGGCGACGCCGACGGCGCCGAGTCCACCGAGGAGCTTCCGTCGGGTCAGGTCAGTTGCGTTGGTGTCGTTTGCCATTGGTGTACGTCAGGTGGTCGGTCTAGGCTTGCTGCGTCCCGGACGCGGTGTTGTTGAAGGGGTCGTCGTTGTTCCGGACCTGTTCGGTCTTGAACACGAGGTCGAAGCTGATGGAGTCACCCTGAACCTCGTTGCCCACTGCGTAGGGCAACTCGAGCAGGAGGCAGAACTCGTAGACGTCCGCGGTGTTTTCGTCCTCGCCCACGTCGCTGCCGATGGCCAGGATGCTGCCGCTGTCGTCTCTGACGACGTAGCCGCCGTTGGCTGCGTCGAGGATGGCGTTCGCCTCGCGCGCGTTGGTGTAGTGTGCGCGGTCGTCGCCGTCGAAGTCGCCGTCGGTGTCGGTGTCGACGCCACCGTCGAGGTTGAACGGCTCCTGGTAGCTGATGTCCAGGTCGTCGGAGGCGTTGTTGAAGACGGGATCGAGCACGTCGAGGTCGGTCTTCGCGCCGCCGGCGCTGCCGTCGGACGGGCCGGCGTACTGCTGCCAGACGGTGGTCAGGAGGTACTCGCCCAGGTCGGCGGAGTTGTTCTGGTCGCCCTCGGCGTCCTGTTCGGGCTCGGGGTTGGCCCCGCCGTCCTCGGCGAAGTTCTCCGTGCACACCTGCACGTAGCCGGGGTTGTCGCCAACTTCGATCTCGAAGCAGACGATGGCCCAGTCGCCGGGCTTGACGTCGTCGACCTGCAGGCCGACGACCGCGTCCTCGCTGTCGGCGACGGCCGACAGTTCGAGGGCTCCCTCCTCGACCCAGTAGTCGTTGGCGGCCACCACGTTGGCGGCCACGCTCATGTCGAGGGTCCCCGCGGTGAGGGTGTTGTTCGCGAACGTTTCGGTGTCGCTGAAGTAGGCGCTGGTACCGAGTCCCGCACCCGCGGACGCGAGGCCGATCGCACCGAGGCCGGCCAGCATCTTGCGTCGCGACAGGTCGTACAGCTGTGAATTGTCGTCGGTCATTGGTCTGTGTCCGTCCTGCGCCTGCCACCCCACTGGGGCCGGCACCGGTCGGGTACTCTATCCCCCGACGGGTCGTGTATTACCTATGCAGTAATTCACCCGTCTCGGGCCGTCTCTGGCCAGAATGTACGGTCCCGATACCACTATTCGGGGCCGAGTACGGTGCCCGGACCGGTCGACAGGGCCAGAGTAGACTCCCCGTGCCGGGCTGGTCCGGGCCCCGTACCGATCACGAACGCCCCGTTCGCATCGCGTACGCAGTCAATACGCAATACGTCAGCATCCGAGTCATATCCCATGACATTCCTCACGTCAGCGTTCCGGGGTGCGGCTCCGTCCGAGACCGACGTCTTCCACCTCCTCAGCAACAGCCGTCGCCGCGAGACGCTGACGGCGCTGTGGCGTGGCCACGACGAACTGACGCTCCGCGACCTCTCCGAGCGGATCGCCGCCTCGGAGGCGGGCGTCTCACCGGCCCCGCGGCCCGTCCGCGACAGCGTCTACAACGCCCTCCACCAGACGCACCTCCCCACGCTCGACCGCGCGGGCTACGTCGACTACGACGCCGACCGCAAGGTCGTCCGCCCGCTTCGTGGCTCGCGCCAGCTCGGCCGGTACATGGACACCGTCTCCCCCATCGGACTCTCGTGGGGCGAATACTACCGCGGGGTCGGTATCGCCGGCCTCTGCGGCGTCGTCGCCTCGCTCGCCGCCGTTCCCGGCTTCGCACTCGTCGACCCGCTCGTCTTCGCCAGCGGCTCGCTCGCCGTCTTCGCCCTCTCGACGTGCTACCAGCTCGTCAGTGGTCCCCGGAGTCGCCTGGCTGCCGCCCTCTCGCGCCTCCGCTGACGGTTCCGGACCTGCGGGCACCGCCTCACTCCGCCACGTCGGTCCCCGGCGCCGATGCCCCCGCCGCGCTCGCTCGGGACGGCAGCGTCGAGGCGTGTCGCCCGCCGCGTCTCACTGATTGCGCGGTGTGCCAGAGGCACCGAGCGGGCTGCGTTTGTGATCTACTAGGTATATACCGCGACACTCCCTAGTGACCATCGGTGGGTTACATGGGAACAATGCAGGTAGGGACGGGTCGTACCGAGCACGAACGCGGGGCAGACCTCTCGACCGACACGATATTCGACACGCTCAGTAACCGTCGGCGACGGTACGCGCTCCACTACCTGAAGCGGGTGGGCGAGGAGGTCACGATCCGGGACCTCTCCGAACAGTTGACCGCCTGGGAACTGGACATCGACCGGGTGGACGTGCGTCCGAAACAGCGAAAGCGACTCTACACCGCACTCCACCAGACGCACCTCCCGAAGATGGACGCGCTCGGCGTCGTCGACTACGACCGCAACCGCGGGACGGTCATCCTGACCGACTCCATCGAGCAGTTCGACATCTACTTCGACATGGTGGGCCGGGCCGAGATTCCCTGGAGCCAGTTCTATCTGGCGCTGGGCGGCCTGTTCACCTCGATCATGGGCCTGTCGGTCCTCGGCGTCCAGCCCGTCTCCGCGCTGATGGGACCGACCACCCTCCTGGCCGTCGGCGTCCTGTTTACCGCGGTCGCCCTCGTCCACGTTCTCCGGGACCGCCAGCAGGTCCTCGGCTCGGCCGACCGTCCACCGGAGCCGGTCCGCGCCGCGGTCAAGGTCGTTCCCGACCCGGACCCCGATGTCGGTTCTGACTGATCGCCAGGTGCAGGGTCTGCGAACGCTTCACCGCATGGCACTACCCTCGCGCCCCTGACCTGCATTCTCCCCTGGTCGACACTCTTGCTCGTGACTTTCCTCCCGAAAAACAGCTGCCTCAGGCCGCGTCGTCGCGCTCGACGTGGGTAGTCTCGGGTGCGGACTCCGGCTCCGCGGCGGCCTCCCGGATCTCAGTCTCCAGTTCTTCGCGGCCGCGCCTGAACTCGCCCATCGCCTGGCCCGAGGACCGGGCGAGTTCGGGGATCTTGTTCGCGCCGAACAGCAGGATGGCGATGCCGAGGATGATCATGAGCTCCATGCCGCCCGGGACTGGGACGAATAGGGGTGTTCCCATACCCTCTCTGGGACGGGGAGGGGAATGAGTATGACAGCCGTACGTGGCGTTGATGGTGGCGTTATCGGCTCTCTCGACGGATTACACCTGGCGTCGGCGGAGTAGGTGTTCGGAACGCCGAGACGGTATTTGACGAATTGCGGCGGGATTTTAACCGGAGCCAGACGTGCTCGCTCACTCCGTTCGCTCCGCGCGACTGGCAGGGTTCAAATCCGCCGTGAGGTTGCGTTTCGCGACGCTGGACTCACTCGTCGCTCCGCTCCTCGTTCGTCGTTGCGTCGCGAAAAGCGCCCGAGGCGGGATTTGAACCCGCGTCACGACCGTGACAGGGTCGTATGATGGGCCACTACACCACCCGGGCTCGCACTCCCACGTACCCAACTTCCAGCCTTAAGGCTTTCCAATGCAGGGGCGGAGTGTGACCGCCACACAAGCTATTTTACCCTACGTAGCGAAGACTCCTGCATAGCCACCTCCCCGAGCCGGCTGATACGGCCCCTTTGGGCCCGGCCGCTCGGGGGTCCGATAGCGTTGCTCGGCGCGGTTTGGTAAGCGTTAAATGGCTCGCGCCTATACGAGGCTGTAGTATCTCAATCGACCTTCTTCGGCCTGACGCCCCACACCCATGGTAGACGTAAGCCAACACGAACTCGTGCCAGACCACACCGTCCTCGACGGGGACGCCATCGAGACGGTGATGGAGGAGTACAACATCAAGAAAACGGACCTGCCGCGAATCAAGCGAACGGACCCGGCGCTGCCCGACGAGGCGGCCGTCGGGGACGTGATCCGAATCGACCGGGACTCCCGAACCACCGACCGAGCCGTGGTCTATCGACTGGTGGTGGAATAATGGACACACAGGACCGACGCACCATCTCACGACAGTACTTCTCGCGGGAACGCCTCGCCGAACACCACTTCCGATCCTTCAACAACTTCCTCGGGCGGGGGATGCAGCAGGTCGTCGACGAGAAGGCGACCATCGAGACCGACATCGGGGACAAGGAGGGTCAGGAGCCGGTCTACGTCGAACTGGGCGACGTCCGGATCGTCACCCCCCGCGTCCGCGAAGCCGACGGGTCCGAGGAACTGCTCTACCCGCAGGAGGCCCGTCTGCGGAACATCACCTACGCCGCGCCGGTCTTCATGGAGATGGCCATCATCAAGGGTGGCGAGGAGGAAGAAGAGCGGGTCGTCGACCAGACCGAGACGAAGATCGGGCGCATGCCGATCATGGTCGGCTCGGACAAGTGCAACATCGCGGGCTTCACCCGCGAGGAACTGATCGACATCGGCGAGGACCCCGCCGACCCCGGCGGCTACTTCATCGTCAACGGGTCCGAGCGCGTCCTGATGACCAGCGAGGACCTCGCGCCGAACAAGATCCTCGCCGAGACGGACACGAAGTACGGCGACCAGATCGAGGTCGCCAAGACCTTCTCCCAGCGCCGTGGCTACCGCGCCCTGGTGCTGACCGAGCGAACGCGCGACGGCCTCCTCGAAGTCTCCTTCCCCTCCGTCTCGGGGAGCATCAACTTCGTCACGCTCGTCCGGGCGCTCGGCCTGGAGTCCGACGAGGAGATCGTCCACCGGGTCTCGGACGACCCGGAGATCGTGAAGTTCATGCTGGAGAACCTGGAGGCCGCCGAGGTCCAGACGACCGAGGAGGCCATCGAGGCGCTCGGCCAGCGCGTCGCCTCGGGCCAGGGCAAGAACTACCAGCTCAAGCGGGCCAACTACGTCATCGACCGGTACCTGCTCCCGCACCTCCACGAGGAGGGCGTCGACGAGGAGGACGTCCGGATCAACAAGGCCTACTACCTCTGCCGGATGGCCGAGGCCTGCTTCGAACTCGCCCTCGAACGGCGCGACGCCGACGACAAGGACCACTACGCCAACAAGCGCCTCAAGGTCAGCGGCGACCTGATGAAGGACCTGTTCCGGACGGCACTGAACAAGCTGGCTCGCGACGTGAAGTACCAGCTCGAACGGGCAAACATGCGGAATCGACAGCTCTCCGTGTCGACGGTCGTTCGCTCGGACGTCCTGACCGAGCGCCTGGAGCACCCGATCGCGACGGGCAACTGGGTCGGGGGCCGCTCGGGGGTCTCCCAGCTCGTCGATCGGACGGACTACATGGGGGTGCTCTCCCACCTGCGCCGGCTCCGCTCGCCGCTGTCGCGCAGCCAGCCCCACTTCGAGGCACGTGACCTCCACGCGACCCAGTGGGGTCGGATCTGTCCCTCGGAGACGCCCGAGGGGCCGAACTGTGGCCTGGTGAAGAACTTCGCCCAGGCGATGGAGCTCTCACAGAACGTCGAGGACCCCCAGCGGCTCAAGCAGGAACTGGCCGCGATGGGGGTCCAGGGCATTCCGGGCATCGAGACGGTCGAACAGCAGCCAGCGGACGACTAAGCCATGAGTCAGGGACGAGACGCCAAAGTATACGTCAACGGGAGTTTGGTTGGGACCCACCCCCAGCCCGAACAGCTTGCAGACCAGATCCGCCAGGCCCGCCGCCGGGGGGACGTCAGCGAGATGGTCAACGTGTCCGTCGACCACCGGACCGACGAGGTCATCGTCAACGCCGACGCTGGCCGGGCCCGCCGCCCGCTGCTCGTCGTCGAGGACGGCGAACCGCTGATCTCCGACGAGGAGATCAACGGCGTCGGCGAGGGCGACCTGGACTTCCAGGACCTCGTCGAGCGCGGCTACGTCGAGTTCATCGACGCCGAGGAGGAGGGTGACATCCTCGTCGGCGTCGACGAGGACGAACTCACCGAGGACCACACGCACCTGGAGATCGACCCGCAACTGATCTTCGGGATCGGTGCGGGCATGATTCCGTACCCGGAACACAACGCCAGCCCCCGGATCACGATGGGGTCGGGGATGATCAAGCAGTCTCTGGGGCTGCCGAGCGCGAACTACCGGATCCGCCCGGACACCCGCCAGCACTTGCTGCACTACCCACAGCTCTCGATGGTCAAGACCCAGACCACGGAGCAGATCGGCTACGACGACCGGCCAGCGGCCCAGAACTTCGTCGTCGCCGTCATGAGCTACGAGGGCTTCAACATCGAGGACGCGCTGGTCATGAACGGCGGCTCGGTCGACCGCGCACTCGCCCGATCGCACTTCTTCCGGACCTACGAGGGCGAGGAACGGCGCTACCCCGGCGGTCAGGAGGACCGCTTCGAGATTCCCGACGACGAGGTGCGCGGCGCCCGCGGCGAGGAAGCCTACACGCACCTCGACGAGGACGGCCTCGTCAACCCCGAGACGCAGGTCGACGAGAACGCCGTCCTCCTCGGGAAGACCAGCCCGCCGCGCTTCCTGGAGGAGCCCGACGACATGGGCGGCCTCAGCCCCCAGAAGCGGCGCGAGACGAGCGTCACCATGCGCTCCGGCGAGTCCGGCGTCGTCGACACGGTGACGCTGATGGAGGGCGAGGACGGCTCGAAGCTCTCGAAGGTCTCGGTGCGCGACGAGCGGATCCCCGAACTCGGGGACAAGTTCGCGTCCCGGCACGGCCAGAAGGGCGTCGTCGGCCACATCGCCCCGCAGGAGGACATGCCCTTCACCGAGGAGGGCGTCGTCCCCGACCTGATCGTCAACCCCCACGCGCTGCCCTCGCGGATGACCGTCGGCCACATCCTGGAGATGATCGGCGGCAAGGTCGGCGCGCTGGAGGGCCGCCGCGTCGACGGAACGGCCTTCACCGGCGAGGACGAGGAGGAACTCCGCGGCTCGCTGGAGGAACACGGCTTCGACTCCTCGGGCAAGGAGACGATGTACTCCGGGATCACCGGGGAGAAGATCGAGGCCGAGATCTTCGTCGGGACCATCTTCTACCAGAAGCTCTACCACATGGTCTCGAACAAGATCCACGCGCGCTCGCGCGGCCCGGTCCAGGTCCTCACGCGCCAGCCTACCGAGGGGCGGGCGCGCGAAGGTGGCCTGCGGGTCGGGGAGATGGAGCGCGACGTGCTCATCGGGCACGGCGCGGCGATGGCGCTCAAGGAGCGCCTGCTCGACGAGTCCGACCGCGAGTACATCTACGTCTGCGGCGAGTGTGGCATGACGGCCGTCGAGAACGTCGAGCAACGGCGCGTCTACTGTCCGAACTGCGAGGAGGAAACCGAGATTCACGAGGTGGAGATGTCCTACGCGTTCAAGCTCCTGCTCGACGAGATGAAGGCGCTCGGCATCGCCCCGCGGATCGAACTGGAGGACGCAGTTTAAATGAGCGTACACGGCTCACCCAAGTCGATCGGCCGACTCAGCTTCGGCCTGATGGACCCCGAGGAGTACCGCGAGATGAGCGCCACGAAGGTCATCACGGCCGACACCTACGACGACGACGGTTTCCCCATCGACATGGGGCTGATGGACCCGCGCCTCGGCGTCATCGACCCGGGCCTGGAGTGCAAGACCTGCGGCAAGCACTCGGGCTCGTGCAACGGCCACTTCGGCCACATCGAACTCGCCGCCCCGGTCATCCACGTCGGCTTCTCGAAGCTGATTCGCCGCCTGCTGCGTGGCACCTGCCGGGAGTGCTCGCAGCTCTGCCTCACGGAAGACGAGAAGATCGAGTTCCGCGACCGCCTGTCGCGGGCGCGTGACCTCGGTGACGACCTCAACGACGTGACCAAGGCGGCTATCCGGCAGGCCCGCAAGAAGGACCGCTGTCCGCACTGCGGCGAGATCCAGTACGACATCCAGCACGAGAAGCCCACGACCTACTACGAGGTCCAGCAGGTCCTCTCCGCGGAGTATTCCCAGCTCATCGTCGCCGCGATGGAGCCGGACGACGAGGACGACGAGCGCGTCACGCCTTCGGACCTGGCCGACGAGACGGACATCGCTCCCTCGCGGGTCCAGGAGATCATCTCCGGGGAGTTCCGCCCGCGCAAGGACGACCGCAAGGCCATCGAGAAGGCCCTCGACGTCGACCTGACCGAGGAGGACATGAACAAGCTGATGCCCTCCGACATCCGGGACTGGTTCGAGGACATCCCGGACGAGGACATCGAGACCATCGGGATCAACCCCGAGCGCTCCCGACCGGAGTGGATGATCCTCACGGTTCTGCCGGTCCCACCGGTCACCGCTCGCCCGTCCATCACGCTGGACAACGGCCAGCGGTCCGAGGACGACCTCACCCACAAGCTGGTCGACATCATCCGGATCAATCAGCGGTTCATGGAGAACCGCGAGGCCGGCGCCCCGCAACTGATCATCGAGGACCTCTGGGAACTGCTCCAGTACCACGTCACGACCTTCATGGACAACGAGATCAGCGGGACCCCACCGGCGCGGCACCGCTCTGGCCGTCCGCTGAAGACCCTCTCCCAGCGCCTCAAGGGCAAGGAGGGGCGATTCCGTGGCTCCCTGTCGGGCAAGCGCGTGAACTTCAGCGCCCGGACGGTCATCTCGCCGGACCCGACCCTCTCGCTCAACGAGGTCGGCGTGCCCGACCGCGTGGCGATGGAGATGACCCAGACGATGAACGTCAACGAGCGGAACTTAGAGGAGGCCCAGCGCTACGTCGCCAACGGGCCGGAGTCCCACCCCGGGGCCAACTACGTCCGCCGCCACGACGGCCGTCGCCTGAAGGTCACGGAGAAGAACTGCGAGGAACTCGCGGAGAAGGTCGAACCCGGCTGGGAGGTGGCTCGGCACCTGATCGACGGCGACATCGTCGTCTTCAATCGCCAGCCGTCCCTCCACCGGATGTCGATCATGGCCCACGAGGTCGTGGTCATGCCCTACAAGACCTTCCGGCTGAACACGACGGTCTGTCCGCCGTACAACGCCGACTTCGACGGCGACGAGATGAACATGCACGCCCTCCAGAACGAGGAGGCCCGGGCGGAGGCCCGCGTGCTCATGCGCGTGCAGGAACAGCTCCTGAGTCCGCGCTTCGGGGAGAACATCATCGGCGCCATCCAGGACCACGTCACCGGGACGTACCTCCTGACGAACAAGAACCCCGAGTTCAACGAGACCCAGGCGCTGGACCTCCTGCGGGCGACCCGGATCGACGAACTGCCCGAGCCGGACGGGACCGACGACGCCGGCGAGGCGTACTGGACGGGCCGGACCATCTTCTCGGAGCTCCTGCCCGAGGAACTGGACCTCGAGTTCACGTCGTCGGCGGGCGACGACGTCGTCATCGAGGACGGCCAGCTGATCTCGGGGACGGTCGACGAGGACGCCGTCGGGGCCTTCGGCGGCGAGGTCGTCGACACCATCGCGAAGGTCTACTCGAAGACCCGCGCCCGGATCTTCGTCAACGAGGTCTCCTCGCTGGCGGTCCGGACGATCATGCACTTCGGCTTCTCGATCGGGATCGACGACGAGTCCATCCCTGAGGAGGCCGAGACGCAGATCGACGAGGCCATCGAGAACGCCTACGAGCGCGTCCAGGAACTCATCGAGACCTACGAGCAGGGCGACCTGGAGAGCCTGCCCGGCCGGACGGTCGACGAGACCCTGGAGATGAAAATCATGCAGACGCTCGGCAAGGCCCGCGACTCCGCGGGTGACATCGCCGAGGACCACTTCGAGGACACCAACCCGGCGGTCATCATGGCCGAGTCCGGGGCGCGTGGGTCGATGCTCAACCTCACGCAGATGGCCGGCTGCGTCGGCCAGCAGGCGGTCCGTGGCGAGCGGATCAACCGCGGCTACGAGGACCGCACCCTCAGTCACTTCAAGGCCGACGACCTCTCCGCGGAGGCCCACGGCTTCGTGGAGCACTCCTACCGGGGCGGCCTCGAACCCAAGGAGTTCTTCTTCCACGCGATGGGTGGCCGCGAGGGGCTGGTCGACACGGCGGTCCGGACGTCGAAGTCCGGGTACCTCCAGCGCCGGCTCATCAACGCCCTCTCCGAACTGGAGACGCAGTACGACGGCACGGTGCGCGACACCTCGGACACCATCGTCCAGTTCGAGTTCGGTGAGGACGGCACGTCGCCGGTCCAGGTCTCCTCCTCGGTGGACGAGGCCGCCGTCGACGTCGAGGGCATCGCCGACCGCGTGCTCGACGCCGAGTTCGAGAGCGAGGGCGAGAAGGACCGCTTCCTCGGCGAGGCCGCCGAGCCGACCAACCTCTCGGAGCACGCCGACGACTGGTGGCTGGCCCACAGCGACGACTGATCCATGACAGACTACGACGTATCGGCGGACGTGGAAGCCCTCGTGGAGGACACGGAGCTGCCGCGCCGCCTCAAGGACGAGGTGTACAGCACGATCGAGGCCCGCGACGTGACGGCCGCGGAGGCCGACGAGATCGCCCAGGCCGTCGAGTCCCAGTACCTCGACACGCGCGTCGACCCCCTCGATCCGGTGGGGACCGTGAGTGCGCAGTCCATCGGGGAGCCGGGAACCCAGATGACGATGAACACCTTCCACTACGCGGGCGTCGCGGAGATCGACGTCACGCAGGGCCTCCCGCGGCTCATCGAGCTCGTCGACGCCCGGAAGGAGCCGGACACGCCGATGATGACGGTCCACCTCGCCGACGAGTACGCGACGGACCGCGAGCGCGCCCACGAGGTCGTCTGGAGCATCGAGGCGACCAAGATCCTCCAGCTCGGTGACGTCTCGACGAACGTCGCCGACATGCTCGTCCAGGTGTCGCTCAACGAGGACACGCTGATGGAGCGCTGGCCCACCGAGGACGACCCCACCGTCGTCGCCGAGGAGATCGCAGAGACCATCGAGTCGAAGCTCGGCGTGGAGACGACCCGGCGCGAACTCGTCGTCGAGTTCGGCCCCGAGGAACCGTCCTACCGCGATCTCCTCCAGCTCGTCGAGGAGCTGCGCGAGATCGTCTTCAAGGGCATCGAGGACATCAACCGCGTCGTCATCCGGAAGGAGGAGACCGACGAGGGCGAGGAGTTCGTCCTCTACACCGAGGGGTCGGACTTCGGGAGCGTCCTCGACATCGAGGGCGTCGACGCCTCGCGGACCACCTGCAACAACATCCACGAGATCCACCACAACCTCGGCATCGAGGCCGCCCGCGAGGCCATCATCGAGGAGACGATGAACACGCTCGAAGAGCAGGGGCTCGACGACGTGAACGTCCGCCACCTGATGCTGGTCTCGGACATCATGACCAACGAGGGGACCATCGAGTCCATCGGCCGCCACGGCATCTCCGGGTCCAAGGCGTCGGTCCTCGCGCGGGCGGCGTTCGAGGTGACGGTCAACCACCTGCTCGACGCCGCCATCCACGGCGAGATCGACGACCTCAACGGCGTCACCGAGAACGTCATCGTCGGCAAGCCCATCAAGCTGGGCACGGGCGACGTCGACCTCCGGATGACCGCCGGTGAGCGCCCGCAGGCCGACTGAGAATGGGTGTCACGCTCTCGGACGACGCGCGCCGACTCCTCGTCCGCTTCGAGGACGAGACCGCCGCGACCGTCCGGGACTGCGTCATCGACGACGAACACGACCGCGTCCTCTTCCTGATCGCCGCCGGTGACATGCCCGAGGCCATCGGGCCCGACGGCGCCCACGTGCGTCGCGTCGAGGAGCAACTCGGCCGCGACGTCAAACTGGTCGAGGACGCCGACAATCCCGCGGACTTCGTGGCCAACGCGCTGGCTCCCGCGGCGGTGTACAACGTCACGATCAGCCGCAACGACGACCTCGTCGCCTACGTCGAGGTCGCCGACGAGGACCGCGGGGCGGCCATCGGGACGGACGGCCGCAACATCGACGCCGCCCGACTCCTGGCCGACCGGCACTTCGACGTCGACGCCATCGAGTTGACCTGAGGCGCCGACCGTCCACAATCCACTTGTCCCTCGCCTCACACAGCGACGGCCATGGACGAGTCTGCCCTCCAGCACCGCCTCGCGGCCATCGAGCGGCGCCAGTCCCTGGTCCTCGCCCTCCTCGCCGGACTGTACGTCATCGGGCTTCTCGGCGCCCTCGTCGTGACCGTGCCCGCCGTGACTGCCTGGCACGCCAGCGCCGTCGGCGTCGTCGCGGGTCTGGTCGTCCTGGTCGTCGGCATCGCCCGGCGACGACGGACCCGATAGCGCGATACCGCGTCGCGATCACGACCCGAAGACGGTTCCGAACAGCAACGGCGCGGCCAGGAGGGTCATCGGAACGGCGATCCAGACCTGACCCGCCGTCACGTCGTACTGTCCCAGGGTAACAGCGATGGGCGTCCCCTCCAGGTGGCCGACGAGGAACTCGAAGCCGACAGTGAGGACGGTCCAGGCGACGCCGACGAGGAGCAGTTCGGACCTTGCGTAGGTCGTGCTGGTGAGCGCGAAGTAGGTTGCCGAGACGGCGAGAATGAGACAGACGAGGATGGCTGTGGAGAGGACGTGCCCCTGGTACTCGCCGATTTTGGGGACGAGGACGGTTTCGCGGAAGACGCCGTTGCCAACGGCGAGTACCGCCATGACCAGCCAGACGCCCAGCGGTGCGAGGAAGACGGTCGGGCGGACGGCGAGTGATGTGAGGGCAGCGGACATGGTGTCAGGTTTGGCGTGGTGTCTCGAAAAGCCAGCGACGCCCGCTCGTGGCCTCTCGCGGACCACATCCGGCAGTTGTCGGGAGAAAGCCCTCGGTTTGCTTGTAATGTAGTATAGAAAACTACTACACAATAGACGCGAAGATTGGAATGGCGGAAAGACCGTCAGCGAACGTTCCTAAGCGGACGGTCCTCCGGCGATGAGTTTCCCACATACTAGAGTAACATAGTTTCATTAGTATATAGTATATAGTATATATTATATTGTATATTATATATGGTACCATAGTATATTTTATATTATATATTTTACTGTTATATTGTATGGTGTTTATGGGTATCGGGTCGATCCTTAGCCTTCGGTCGGGGCTTCCGCCCCGCCGGTCACCGGTCGGTCTACAATTCGATCCTCGTGGCCAGCAACCGGGATTGCTCCGGTTTCATTTCCAACCACGTGGTTTCCCCGCCCCGATACTGAAACCGAAGCTATGGTGCCTGATGGCCGTTTTCACGGTGCCTGAAAAATCGCATTAGAACTCCTGAAACGCTAAAGATCGAAAGATTAGGAAAAGATGCCATGCCAGCAGAAGTGGAAGCACGACCAGGGTCAGATCACGACAATCCCAATCTTCTTAGCCCACCTCCCTTTTGAAAAACACGTCCTTCATTGATGGCTCCCTGCGTAGATCGTCTAGCTTTGCTTCCTCGTGCGCAGGTTCCAATTGGTGTGCTTCCCAGAGCAGCGCCATCCAGCCAAGCATGAAGTGGTCGATCTCCGGGATCGTCTCCACGTCCAGGATCAACTCCATCTCTCGGCCAACTCCCTCGACGGACGTGAATAGCTCAAAGAATCGGGCGTCATCGTTCACCTTGGCGATGAACGCCTCGAAGTCTGGCTCCGACCGAACCAGCTCGTGAATCTGGTCAGTGTCCGGCATGACCTTACTCCATTAGACCTTCCAAGTCCGACAGTGTTCGCTTCGACCTGGACATGTGGCCCAGCTCCCGTGGCAGTTCCAAATGGGCTTGTGCGTATTCCAGAGCACCATTCACACGCTCCTGGAGCTGGCGGGAAATGCCAAGCTCCGCTGCCTGGGCATCGGTAAGCGGCTGGTTCGTTTCTAGGAGCGAGCCTCTGACGCCCTGGGAATAGATGACGATCCGCCAGTCAGTACCTCCTCGTTCGATGCTGGGAAGCACTTTCAGGTTAAGTGGGCCATCTGTTGCGGTGAAGGTTGCATGGAACTGGACAACCTCCGATGGAGCGCTGGTATTGTCGATCACTTCAGCATCAGCAACCTCCGTCTGTTCACCAGAATCGTCCTGTTCAGCATCGCTACCGGTGTTTTCGGTGGCATTGGATGCCATAACAGGGGGTGGGGGATTGCATCCACTTAATAATTATTACTCTTGGTAATTATCCCCTGTAAAGATGTCAGCAGAATCTCTCTCCCTCATGGAATATCCTCTTAATGTTGGAGGGTCAGAAATAGAGACATGAATCAATATGAGGAATGGGTAATCCAAGATCACGAGCTTGGGTGGGAGCCATGTATTTCCCGTCTCAAATGGCTTGACAGCTCTCTGCCACGATTTGAGCACGGTTTTCTCTTTAGTGGCGGTGCAGTTTCTGCTCGCATATGGGAAGAATCACGTTATTGCTTTATTCGCGGTCAATTCGTTGCAACCGTACTGCTTTGTTTAGCTCTTAATGAGAGAGTACTTTCTGGAAGATTACGTCAGGAAGGGATAGATGAAGCAAAGCATTACTCCGCATATGAAGCTATTGACAAAGCTGAGGAAACTGGACTGCTAAATCAAAAAGAAGCGGAAAAGCTTCACACGCTCCGGCATAAGAGAAACCCATTAACTCATTATCGGGAGCCCACAGATGATGATCTGCCAACGAATAGAGCATTAGAGCAAGACACGCACTACAACAAAATCTTTGAAAAAGATGCTAAGGATGCTCTGCTAACCACGTTCAGAGTCATGTCAAAATTCGGGGTTGGCGAACAACTCTCCCGGAAAATCGGAGCGGAGCATCACCCTGATCAATCAAAACTCAGCGAATTTCATAGCAACACTGATTTTTAACCACCACTACCCCCCGCATTGCGATTAAACCCGGATAAACCCTGTCAAGATCGCCTATCGGCTATCAGCATATCCTTAGTTGGCTAAATCAGGCGGGCAAGATATACGGGCTAATTCAGGGCATCAGTGGCTCTCTGGGTTGGCATTGGGCTGCTTGGGGTCCGTCCCGAACCCTGCATCTATGGGGGTCTACGTTCGACCCTGGGTATGGCGTCCGATACCGGTACGGGGTGGGGAAATGCTGGAGGAGAACAGGAAGACGGGACAAGCCAGAAGGAAGCCAGATACGAATTACTGGCTTGGGTCAAGGCGTCTGACCACCGCCAGGACATTCTAACCACCTTGCAGGAAGGACCGGAGAATACGACTCACTTCAAGGAAAAGTGGGACGTAGCGACAGCTGACGTTCCTCGCCGGTACATCAATGAATTACAGAGTCGTGAATTGGTCAAGTGTCTTACTCCGGATCGGCAACGATACCGGCTCTATGGCTTGACGGAGGACGGGGAAGACTTGGTTGAAGGGCTGTAAATTGGCGTCAGAGGGGGATCTTTCGGGATATAGGTTTCCAAGGTGGTTCTGGTCGCTTGGACCCCCACCGGTTGCGAGATTAATCGGACCATCCAATCTGAGCTGGAGCCAAGTATTATCATAGAGTGGGATAAAAAGTGGTTAACATGAGTGATTTTGCAATACCCACACGGGTATCATTGGAGGACCTGAAGGATATTATCAAAGCATATTATATCGAGGGAGCTCATAGTGAGCCAGTTAGTACAGATTCGGTAGAGGCGACTGCCGACATGGGTGATAAAGTCAGCCGCCAAACTAACTTTCTAAGCGAAATTGAAGTACTCTCAAAGGAGGGTCGCGAGCGAGCACTTACGGAAGATGGAGAGTCTATTGCAGAGGCATTAATGGGGGGAAATGACTCGCTTGCCCAGTCATTAATGCGCGAGGTTCTGAATGATTGGGAATTTACTGACAAGATAAAAGGGTTCGTGAGAATGCAAGAACCCGATCCTGTGAGTAGTGATCGAATTATGGAGTATATCTCAGCAAATGCAAGCTCAACCAATACCAGGGGAAGAAAAACTCTTATTGCCTTGTTGGTGTGGGCCGGTATCCTTGAAGAAGAGGATGAAGATAAATACGTCTTAGCAAAAAGTCAAAGTGAGGGTACCGGAGAGTTAGATGATACTTCGCCGGAGACAGTTGATGATGACGTATCTGAAGATTTGCCTGCTACTGAGGTGAGCCAACAGAAGGAGTCTATTGAAAGATTAAAGCAAAGCAAACCAGCTATTTCAATAAATATTGATATATCCGGATCCGATGAGCCATCAAAAGTCAAATCGATAATCAAAGCAGCGAGAAGGGGGCTAATCGAAGACTTAGACGAGAACATAGACGATTAGCTGAATAGTTAGATGACTGAATATACATTAAGAACACCCATTATTCAGCCTTCGATACTAATGGAGGCTTCTGTAGCACTAGCGAGTTCCCATAGATCGTTAAGCATTGATGATATTGCAAGAGTAATAGATAGGAGTGAAGAATATGCTGAAGCCGCGGTTCATCTGGGCTCCGAACTCCAATTACTGGAACCATCTAATGGTGGATATCAAATAGTGAGAAGTGTGCGAATGCAACTCCGCCAATCTTCCGAGGAACAACAAAAATCACTCCTCAGCAGTCTCCTGCAACAATATCAGCCCTTTATCTCATTCACGTCTTCTCTTGTCCAAGGAAACAATCCCGATAGAGCTGCTTTGCAAACAGATGTCGTGCATCAATTAGGGATTAGCGAGGAAGCGATAAAAGAACAGTTCATAAAACTCGGTCGGTATTCGGAGTTGTTCGATAACCAAGAGGATAATGAGATCATTCTCCAATTTGATGTATCCGTTCTAACTGATGATTTTATATTTAGTTTATTCGAGTCAGTCCAGTCTTCTTTGGCAGCAAGAATATTCTTGGAGAATCGTTTGGGAAATGAGATAATCGCATATTTGGATGAGGAGACTCTTAATGAACTCACAAATGCGCTAGGTCTATTTTGGGAACGTCCTCGAAGCTCGATAGCTGCTGCGGGTCGTGCAGTCGAAGATGTACAACGAGATCTGGGCACTGATTATGGCTCGGGTAGTGTTAACTATTCAGAGGCTGATGGTATTGGGCAGCTAATCGATATGTTACAAAGCGACGATTTGGTTAAAAATCGGCATCTCCATGGTGGTAAGTATTTAGCGGGAATGAGGAATCCTAGTGGTGGACATGGGAAAGACCCTGAAACTTTGGAGAGATGGGATGTGTCACCAGAAGTTTCATTAGGATATGTCCTATCATCGATCCATTTTATCCGAAGTTTATACTCTTACATTGTACAGGAAAGGCAGGTTTTGTAAAATATTGGAAGGAGGTTTAGAGAAACAAACCAATCCAGCACGAATCAGATTGGAGGCATGATGATGTGTTACATTCGACAGCTCGTCCTCTGAGCCTAAATCAATTCGAGCCCAGTCACGAAAACGACCGTTTCCGTGGTGGGGTAACGAAACCCCCACCTTTTATAACCAAATGCCCATGTCACGAAAACCCGGTGAAAAGTTTAATCAGTTCTGCATGAGGGGATGATTCCATGGTTTTCGATGAAGAATATCTGGAACTGCTCGAAGACCGGACCAAGATTAGGTATGAAGACCTAAGAGAAATTGATCCGAGCGTGTATGGTTATGATGGGATATACGTAGATGAACGTCTATTTGAGGAGATCTCACAGATGAGCCGGGCCGATGGGGAACCACATGACGAGCTTGGGAATGAGATGTTTGAAGAAATTTGGGAGAGCATTAAGAAAAAGGAGCCTTTGCGAGACGTGTCGAAGGGGATGCAAGTCCACTATAACGAACAGTCCAACGAAGAGGTACATGATGCCATCAAGGAAGTCCTAGGTGCCGACGATCTCAATGATTCCTCTAAACCGTCCTCATTAGGAGAATACGATCTGTTCCGGAAGTTCAAACTCAAAAAATATGAGTCAAGTGGCTTTTGGCGAGTGCCGCGTTTCAAGCCGACAGAGTTATTTGAGGCTCTTGATGGAGAGGGCCTTGGATCAAATATCATTATTGTACTACTCGTCTTTCCAGTTGAATAGTGGATAGATGTCTAAAGCGGGACTCCTCCTATTAGGATCAGTAGAGTTCCTTTCGATTCATCGCCCGTGATATAGTGGTAGGGGAGGTGTCCAGCTCTACCGCGGCTTTGCGCTTAGATAATTCGTCTTTTGCCACCATATCCAGCACAGCACATACCTGAGCGTAGTTCTCCGCCTCAATTAGTCGCCCATCATCCTTCTCAAACCCCAGTGGCGGACGTCCATGATGATATTCCTCTTCCTGCTGCCTTGCAGCAATCCCTTCCTTGGTATTCATTTGCTTCACCCTGGCCTGCCATTCAGCGAAGGCCCCCAGCATCTGCATTTGCAGCTTGTGCATCGGTCGCTCCTTCCCGTCGCCAAAGGAGAGCCCATCCCGAACGAAATGGACAGCGGCTCCGTTGTCGGTAACACGAGAGACTGTACGCTCCAGGTCCTGGAGAGATCGGGCAAGGCGGGAGATGTCGTGGACAATCACATGGTCGATCTCCCCATCCTCCACGACGTCCATCATTTCCCGATAACCAGACCGGGAGGTATCGGTCCCCGTCGATTTGTCACGGTACACCTCAAGATCGTTCAGCGGGACAGCTAAGTCAGACTCTGCGTATTCCTGGGCGCTATTCAGTTGCCTATCCAGGTTCTGGTCTTCAGTCGAAACCCGGGCGTAAATGGCGGACGGCATCGGGGCTGGCATCGGGGTAGGGGTATAAAAATGGAGGGGCGGGCTTCCGCCTTTCTCGGAAACCTCGAAGGTTCCGTACGATGATTGGCTCCTAAAAATTCTAATGCTCAGAAGATTCCGCGAGATTCATTCATCTCTCCCCAAACATATTTCAGTCCGTATTGTGAACATCAGTGTACGTCATGCGTCCCCAGATCCCCGATCGACTTGAGGAACAAATTGAAGCGGTGGTTAAGGAGGGTGGATATTCGTCCGGATCAGAACTCGTACGGGACGCTGCCCGCCGGCGCGTAGAGGAATTAGAGCAATACCCTTCGGACGGAACAATCAAGAGATGGTTAGTTAACGAAAACCGTGTCGATGTAATCAGCGAAGATACCTTTCCCGCATTTGAATTTGACAAGGAGACGGGAGAGACAACGACGATTGAAGGAGCAACTTGGACGCTTTTGCTCCGAATTACTAACGTACCAGTGTGGATACATGGAGGGCGAAGAAGTTCCCCAATTAGTATTACCTGTCCAGTCTTGAAACGACTCTTTTCAACAGTTGATGAGTCAATCCTGTTGGAAGCCCCTGGGTATTTGGCGGGACTGTCGAGCGCTAACAGGCCCGTCGAAACCGTTTCTGGGGCAGATGCGATTCAGTTAAAGAAACACATTAGCAGAGGTGAGCTAAACAAGGGTGAGTTGATTAACACTGTTCTCGGAATGGGAGGGACTGTCGAGATGGCAATTGATGGAACGCCTCCGTTTGAGAAAATGATCACAGGGTGGGATGAGAGATGACAGATTCGTGGATTCAGATTGGCTTGCCATCAACGATTTGGTTAGCCTCTCTTGGGGTGGTCTCTGTTGATCATCTTTCGCCTGTCTCTCTTGGATCGATCAGTGCGCTAAGTTGGCTGGTGTTTATTGCTGGGATATTATACTTTCTCGCTATATTGCTGTATGGGCAATAATGAGAACATCTCACCTCTCGACAACTCCGCAGGAAACAGTGATATTCTCACCGCCGATTCCGAACCGATTCATTTCTTCAATTAATTCCAGCGTTTGAGTCTGCACCAGATCGTTCGGCCCGCCAACGTGCTGGACGATGGCGATTCCTTGTGTTGGAACTTGGTACCCTGTTATCCACGCAAACTCTGACACCAGTTCAGCAGCGACAGATTCCATGTCCGTTTCTGCGTGGACAATTCCGAGTTTCAGCATCGCTTCAACATCGGCATCTACCAGTGGTCGAGGAAACTGTATATCTATCTGCGTCCTTGCATCGATGCCGGTATTTAGTTCCCGTAGATCATCGGTCCCAACCCGGCTGGCATACTCCTTGATGAACGCCAGATAACGATTCAGTTGTAGCCGGTCAGTATCGAGTTCGGCCACCAGCACATCACCGAATAGGTCCGGTTGCATCGGGTGGGCTTCTGTCGCAAATCGATCCACCGGCAAATGTTCCGCAGCGGCTTGGCGAAACTCGTTGGACCTATCCGCGGATGTCCCTCCCGAAAGAGTCTCCGTGGGCAGAGCAGTGTACTCATAGACGCTTAGGAAACACTCAACGGATAGCAGCGGTCGAGGACCACCAAGCGGACCACGGGGCATGTGTGATCGCTGCCCAGGTAGAGGTGGGGGTATATAAAGGGAGGGTGGGTTGGTGGGGTTGTAATCGAATCGACGATTCCCTTTATATACTTTATATGGGTAATTTGCTGCGGTTTCTCAAATTTCCCCATATTCGGGGGTGAATACGAATTGGATAATCTGACGATAGAAGCCTTCTATATCGGGTTTAGACGAGAATAGGAACGGGATGACAAAATCCCGGTTTTCGCAAACCCATGGTGTCGCGGTCGGAAACCCGGTATAGAAACCTATCTTGCCATATTTTGCTTCTCTGGCCTGTCTACCGCCAATAATACTTCACAAAAATATCCCGTTCTGGCGGGTCTGATGCATCCTTCAATTTGGGAAATATCACAGCCTATCCAGGGCATCAGTTAGCGTTCCTTCGTAAGCCCAGCTCACGTCATCGAATAATTGCGTGACCGTATCCGCCATTGAATCCGGTGGATCGCTGATCCGAATTGACCAGGAGCCTTGATTCGACCCAACTTCCACTTCATAGCACCAGATCGGAGTATCGGGGTTGGGAATATTCTCTATCGAATGGCGGGCCAGCAATTCCCCAACCATGCTGTCCGACTTGTCCTGGCACACCTGCTCCACCGAAGCAATCACGTTCCGAAGGCTTCGCTCTTGGTAGGCCAGCACCAGTGAATCTACAACCACGAACTGTGCTGCGAGGGAGCCAGAGTTTGTTGTGGGGAGTGCTGTCCGTTTCAACCGAGCAAGGTTGGAGAGCACGTCCTCCGGGGAGCCAAATTTGTCTCGAACTACGTGAGCTTCGACCGTGTGGTTAGGATCGGTAAATCGAATCGCGCAGTGGGGGTCGGGCATAATCGAATCTGGCTCTGCTGTCAGGAACAGGGCTTAAAACTCTATTTCTCGGGATATGGTGGATCTGTGTTGTTGATGTGACCCCGGTATTTTTGGCATCTTGAGGTATTCCAAATTCACATACAATGGCTCAGTCAACAGAAACTGCTTGGCAGATATTACGGGTAATCGCGTTAGCCTTGCCAGCATACGCCATTCTTTTTCAGGTCTATACTCGGCTCACACCTCCGGAAGTGAGTAATATAGCTCGTCAATATGCTGTTTCATTCATGGCTCTAATTATAATGGGTCCGATGATGATCGCGGGAGTAATCTCTACGTTTAAAATTCACAGCACAATAAATGATGATCTTATTTCAGTAGCCATTTTGTTGGTTTCTATGTCCTTCCTCATCACCCCAGTATTTCTGGTCTACATTTGGAGGAGCAACAAGGCATTATATGATTCCGAGTTCCCGGAAAAGGGAAGAAGCCTCTCTAAAGCATCGGAGCGTTGGATGGAGAATCATCCAACATTGAGTTTTGCATCATATCTATTAGGGCTGCTCGTTGGAATATTCCTCGTAATTTCGCCATGGGGGATCTGGTTCAAAGTGCTTGGCTCGATTCAAATTGCACTCGCAATTTTACTTATTGTTGTAGAGATTACTCCGGATCTCGAAGTTGAGGAAATAGAATAAACTCGTCTGTTTTGCACCTGGTCACTCAGCTGGAATCCACCAAACAAACCGCTTGCCCACATCTTTCTGGTTCAACTCACCCTGGTCAGCCAACGCCTTTAGCCGTCTCCGGGCAGTCTGAATATGATAGCTAAATTCCTCGGCCACTTCGCTTGTCGTGGCTACCTCTATCTTCTCGATAAAGTCTAAGATCTCCTCATCGGAGTGCTTCTCCTCGAAGGGGCCACTTTGCTCGTCTTCCGGCATATGGGTTCAAACGTACATGGTAAAGGCAGCCTCTTAGACGGATTTTCTACTTACAACAGAGTCTGTTCAAACATGCTTGTTGTAAGCAACACCTTTGTACCCGGGACAGAAACAGGAGTCCTACCGACTATGAGCATAAACGCGCACGATGAACCCGAAGGCGACTCCTTGACGCACCGAATTGTAACGGAATTAGCCGACCGTACTGGGACCGATCACGCCTGCCTTGCTCCACTTGCCGAGAGTGTCGATCCCGATGCCCTACAGAGGCTTGTGACCGGGACTGGAAAATCAGATGTCCAGATCGCCTTCCGTCACGAGGGATACCTGATCAAGGTCGAATCGGCTGACAGCATCGATATTCGCCCCATGGAGTAGCGGAGGCGGAGTACAATGCACCGCGATAATCGGGCGGTATCCACCCTGATCGGGGCACTATTCCTTTTTGCCATCCTGATTATCGCGTTCTCCGTCTACCAGGCCACCGCTGTTCCAGCCCAAAACAAGGAAGTCGAATTTACGCACAATCAAGAGGTGCAGGACCAATTTCAGACACTGCGTGACGCCATCCTTTCGGCTGGAGCAACCGGGTCAGCCCAATCAGCCACGATCACCCTTGGGATGGAGTATCCGGCTCGCATCGTTGCGGTGAATCCCCCGCCAGCCTGGGGCCGAATCCAGACCGTCTCTAACACGTCCGATTTTCGGATCTCTAACGCGACCATCGCTGGCTCCTCTAACGCCCAGCTGTATTGGGGGAGCCAGTCCCATTCCTACAACACAACTTCCCTGGCGTACATTCCCCACTACCGCGAGTATCGTAACGCGCCAACAACCCAATACGAACAGACACTCCTCTACAATGACTTTGAACCTGGTTCGCTGGGGCTGGTCGATCAATCTCTTATCCATGGCAATCGCATTAACACGGTTCTGCTCGTTGGGGATTTTCGGGAGTCTGGCGTGGGTGCTACCACCGTCACGGTCCAGCCCGACAGCATTGCCCAGACCTCAGTCCCAATCGAAAGTGACGGCACTGGCCCGATCACACTCACCTTCCCAACACACCTGGAGGCAAATCGGACTGACGTGTTTCTGAACCCGTCCGACTCCCATGCCGTGACGGACGTTTCGCTGACTGGTGATGGCGATCTTCGGGTTACGCTTGCGGAAGGCCAGCAGTATTCGCTTCGGATGGCACGGGTGGGGATCGGCTCCTATGACTCAACAGTTAGCCCCGCGTACATTGTTGCGCTTGATGGGACAGAAGTACTGGAGGGACAGAGTTTCACGGTCGAAGTCCGAGACAGGTTCAATAATCCCGTGAGTGGCGTTGACGTAGTTGTGAACGGCTGTGGGCTGGATAATCAGGTAACGAATGGGGATGGTCAGCTGAGTCTGACCTGTTCGGACGTGCAAGGTCAAGAGGATACTGTCGAATTGTCGATCAATGGTGGAGGCCAAGAATGGGAGGATATTGCGATCACGGTGAACGCCCCAAACCCAGGCGGGGGACCAGGGAATGGTGGGCCACCTGGGAACTGATCACGTTGTTGAGCAACTTCCGATGGTTGCAAGATCCTACTCATCACAGCTCAAGAACGAAGACAGATCGGGTGACACACCCCTATTTATACTTTATATAGGTGCCTGAATTGGGTGACTGAACCCCGAGTTTTGCCGTTTTGAAACCGCGGAAATGGGGGCGTAGAGCGTTTGTACGAAACCAAAAATCCTGAAAATAGCCTGCGTCAAAGTCGCACTTTGTGACCCCTTGCGGTCCGGAAACGAATTGTGGACTGAAAACCTATCTTGGGAAATATTGTTCCTCTGGCTTGTCTACAGGCGGGTTACTTCCACTGTTAGTAACAATTGTGGTTCAAGCGCTTTGTAGACATGCCTGTTAAAAAGGCGCAGAATCAAAAGTTCAGGGCTCTTACTATGCATGTCGTACGACTGCTTACCAGTCTGGGACGTCTTCCTCTGGCACAATCTTTTCAGCTCCTTTGTTCCCACACGCCGGACATTCAAGGCCGTGGTCTTCGAGTTTCTGATCCTGGACTGGTGCGTTGGCGTTCACCTCTGAAATGCCAATAGCGCGCACGTTTCCACAGTCCCGACACATCCATAGGTCATACAGGTCCTCGTTGAGAGCGCTTGCAAACACCATACTGCGTTTTTATGTGGCTCTTCACTTAGATTGTATGGTGCTTTTGCTTGCCAGAATGATTTACTATTGCGCTACCACAAGCTGGGGGATGCCCTTGCGAAGTAGTTTATTCGACATAACAGTACTCTATAGATAGCTCTTTGTGATGAATTGGATATTCCATACAGCGACGTACAAATGATAGAAAAGCATGAATGGATTATATTGGCTCGCTCTTAGGGACTGTCTGGCGTAAGAAACTTTGTTGAAGGATTCAAACTTAGAGTAAATGGATATTTCTCAGTTGACGCTCTCCGAAGTGCTCTCACGTAAGAATCTCCAGACCGAAGATCCCGGGCGCTTCACACTTTATACGAGTCTTATTCGAGTAGGACTTTCTATTGTTTTTGGCTCTCTCGCAATATTTTTGATTGTCTTAATTGTGTTCGCTCCCTCTCTGATCGAAACTCCATTTGGACAGACCGGAACGATTATATTTGGTCTACTTAGCTCAGCAATCTCATACAAAATTTATAAAGCAATTAAGGTCTCCAATTCGACAGTCCTCACTGCGGGTCGTGATCCGGTCGGCCCAGATACTCTCTGGAAAAAAGCAACGAAGACTACTGGGCGAAGGTTAAGTTCCTCTCTCGCTGCCCTCCTTATAGTCCCGATTGCTGTCTTCGTAATGCTTCTCGCAATGGATTTTGTTCTTGCGTCCGTCTCATCCTACGGTGAAGGCGTGCTGTCTCCCCTTGGGGAGCCAGCTAAACTTTCAATTATTATTTCGGTATTGTCGTTCGATATAGGGATTATCACGATCTCTCTTGGATGCATCCTGGTTTTTTGGTCGCTTATCACGCCATTCAGGTCGGCTCTTGCACGTGGGTACCGGTTTTTGCGTCTACGCTCGATAATCGCTATTTATCATAGTTTCGAACGCATTACGGGGATCTCCAAGTATGGAGAGCCAGAGATAATTTGTGAGGAATGCTTTAGCAGTTCATTCACACTGAGAAGGAATGAGGAAGGTCTCTCAAACTACGAGTTAAGATGTTCTCGGTGTAAGAGACCATCTGCATTAATCGATGAGTATGAAACTTATAAGTATGGAGATGAAGCAATAAAGGCTCTTCATTCCGAAGAGAACACCATATTTACTCAGGATTGATATGGTCAAAGTCAATATCGGGGCCAGATCGTCTGTAGGCCTGCTCCAGGCGCTTGTCCTGCATTTCTCCGTACTTCTCCGTGGTTGTCACCGATTCGTGGGCAAGGAGCTTCGATAGCTCCCCGATGGTTGCCTCTTCGTCCTCCAGGAAGTGCATCGCGTAGGAGTGACGCAAGGTATGCGACGTGATTTTGTGACGTGCATCCCCGTTGGCGTCCTCGTACAGCACCTCCTGAAGGCCAGCATTTTCGGCTGCCTGCTTGACGATGTAGGACACACGGCTGGGACTCAGCTGCGGGGAGGAGTCCGTCACGAATAGATAGGGACTTTCCCTGGCATACGGTGACGCATCACGGAAACCGCTATCCAGCCAAGTTGAAAGGAGTCTATCCAGCTTCGGGTTCCAATATGCCGTGTTAATCTTGTCTCCCTTGCCTCTGACTTGCACCCTGCGATTGTGACGGTCAAGGTCCTGGAGCCGGACATCGACAACTTCCTGCCGACGTAAGCCGGTGTAGTATTGGAAGAGCACGACCAGCTTGTTTCTGATCTTCGGGGGCGGGACGTTTTCGACCAACTCCTGCAATTCGTCCCGCTCCAGCCAGATGTGCTTCTGGCGGGTGACTTCCTCCCTCCGGGACGTTTGTGGGGCGTATTCAGCAATCCTGACTGGCTCCGTGGGGTCATCAAATTCGGTCCCGTTGGCGGTGATGTCCTCGTAGAACTGGCTTACGGCGGTGAACCGGCTACGGATCGTCTTTGGCGCAAATTCTTCCTCGGTCTTCAGGTAGGATAGATACCTCCGGATGTCCCGATGATCGACCTCTCGAATGTTCAGATCCTGGTCTTCCATCCAGTCCGTGAATTGCTCTAAGCCGCGTTCGTAGAGCTTGATGGTTCCTTCTGCTTTATCGGTCCCCCGCTGTATTTCCAGGAACTCCTTCATTTCATCGTGCATGGTCACTCCTCCAGGAAGTAGTGGATCTCCCCATCGCGTTCAACTTCCACGACGGGCAGGAAGTCATCTTTCAATCGCTCAATTGCGTCTCTCACGTCGGACTGCGGAGCATCAACGCGACGTGCAATATCGGACAACCGCTGTTTATTCAGGCCCTCCTGGTTTGCCTCCTCGTCGCTATGTGGGTCGATGATCATGCTCGCTGCTCGCTCGCGCTCGTGCTTTTCCCGATCTACGTGATCTGGAAGATCCATGTTGCCAGATAGATTGGGAAGAACCTCCAACTCGTCTCTGACGCGGTTGGCAAGCTGGGAAATGTCCGAAGCATCCTCTTCATGGGACCGAAGCCAGCGAACGTCCTTGCGAACTCGTTCAAGATCGTCTTTGATGTCTTGCACGTCGGACTGAATTGCTGGCGAAGACTGTTGTATTGGATCGTCGCCAGTCTTCAATTTCGCGTTGACAGCACCTCTGATAAGACCAGTTACCGATGTGTACTCGTTAGACTCCTCGACGTAGGACTCAACTTCCCGTTTGAACTCGGGATCTACGCGCATGTTGATTTGCACCTTCTCTCCCATACTCACCATGTTATGCCGGAGTGTAAAGTAATTTTCTATACTTTATCACAAGATAACCCTCGGCCTGCTCGCCATGGACCGTGTCAGTCTTCGTGTGCGACTCTCGAAAGCCCTCGGCCCGCTCGGTCGCGGGTCGCAACGCTCCCCGCTCACAGTTCGAGGTCTCGCTGCGCTCGACCTCGCTACGCCCGCTCAGCGACATATCCTTGTTCGCCGCCTCACGGCTTCGCCGTTCGGCCGGGCCGAGACTCTCACTTCGTTCGAGTCTCGCGCCGCTCACTCGGATAGGGGTCGCTGACTCGCACGCGACCGCGCTCACGGCTTCGCCGATGGACTCACTTCGTTCGTCCATCGAGCCTTCGCTCGCTTCGCTCGCGAGGACGCCGTTCGCGCAGACCGAGGCCTCCCGTCGGTCGGCCTCGCGCGCCTCGCCCTTTCAGTCCGGCAGGCTCCGCGACCGCACCACTCACCCCCCCAACCGATTCGCTCACTCCGTTCGCTCATCCCTCGCGCTGAGGCCTCGACGCCTCGCGGCGCTCGGCGTCTCGTCCGACCGCGCCGTCACCTTCATTAACACCGCTATAGCACCTCTGGTCCCACGCCCTGGCGGACTGAAAGGGCGAGGGCAGGTCCGGGAAGCACGCCGACGTAAGCCGCGAGGGACCGGAGGTTCCTCGGCCCGCGCGAACGGGCGCTCCGCGCCCGTGAGCGGACACCACAGGCCGAAGCCCGAAGAGCGCAGCGAGGCGCGGGACCGGACCTGCCGAGGGCTTTCTGATGTTCCTAGCGTCGTCAATTCACGACGCGAACCCGGAGACAGTGCACGTCACAACCACGCACGAACACGCCACACGGCCATCGAAAAGGGAGCCTTAAGTACCTCCATCGGATATTCGCCTACACTATGGCGAACGGCAAGTACGCCGCGCGCAAGCTCAAGAAGGACCGCCAGAACCACCGGTGGTCCGACTCTGACTACGCGCGCCGCGAGCGGGGCCTGGGCTCGAAGTCCGACCCCCTCGAGGGCGCGCCGCAGGGCCGCGGCATCGTACTGGAGAAGGTCGGCATCGAAGCGAAACAGCCCAACTCCGCGATCCGGAAGTGCGTCCGGGTCCAGCTCATCAAGAACGGGAAGCAGGTCACCGCGTTCTGTCCCGGCGACGGCGCTATCTCCTTCATCGACGAGCACGACGAGGTCACCATCGCCGGCATCGGCGGGGCCAAGGGTCGTGCGATGGGCGACCTCTCGGGCGTGAACTACAAGGTCGAGAAAGTCAACGGCGTCTCGATGATCGAACTGGTCCGCGGGAACGCCGAGAAGCCGGTGCGCTAACATGAGTGCAGACGACGCAGAAGCCGAGGCAGAGGCCGAACCGGAGCCCGAGGAGGCCTCAACGGCGCTCCTCTTCGAGCGCTGGGCGGTCACGGACATCGAGTTCAGCGACCCCTCGACCGAGCGCTACATCACGGTCACGCCCATCGCCCACACGATGGGCCGTCACGCCGACAAGCAGTTCAAGAAGAGCGAGATCAGCATCGTCGAGCGGCTGATCAACCGGCTGATGCAGACCGAGGAGAACACCGGCAAGAAGCAACTCACCATGCGGATCGTCCGGGAGGCCTTCGAGCTGATCCACGAGCGGACCGACGAGAACCCGATCCAGACCCTCGTCGAGGCCGTCGAGAACTCGGCCCCGCGCGAGGAGACCGTCCGCCTGAAGTACGGTGGCATCTCCGTCCCGAAGGCCGTCGACATCTCGCCCCAGCGCCGCGTCGACCAGGCGCTGATGTTCCTCGCCCAGGGCGTTCAGAACGCCACCTACAAGTCCGAGACCGAGGCCGCAGAGGCCCTCGCCAGCCAGCTGACCGGCGCCGCGAACAACGACGTCGGGACCTACGCCGTCAACCAGAAAGAAGAGAAAGAGCGCGTCGCGGCCGCCGCGCGGTAACCCCGTCTTCGATTTCTCTCGGTTTTCTGCCCGTACAGCCGTGGTGCTCCCTCGACGCCTGCGCTCCCGCCTCGTAAACCACAATCTTGACCACGGTTGACGACGAGACAGGGGTATGTCACAGCACGAGGGCGTCGAACTGGTGCCGGACGTGACGGTCGAGAACCTCGCGCGCGCGGTCCTCTTCGCGGCGCTGACGGCAGTCCTCGCCCAGGCGTCGATCCAGTTGCCGGGCGGGATCCCCTTCTCCTTCCAGCCCTTCGGTGTCTTCTTCGCCGGACTCGTCCTCGGGCCCCTCTGGGGCGGGTTCTCCCTCGGCCTCTACCTCCTCGCCGGCGTCGCGGGGGCACCGATCTTCTCGAACGGGGCTGCGGGGCTCGGCGCCGTCGCCGGCCCGACCGGGGGCTTCCTCGTCGGGTTTCTCCTCGCCGCGGTCGTCATCGGTGCGGTCGCCCACCGCCGCGTCGAACCACGCCCCGTCGCCACGCTGACGGTTCCGGTCGCTGTCGCGGCACTCGTGGTCGGCATGGCGGTCATGTACGCCGTCGGCGTTCCGTGGTTCGCGTCGGTCCAGGGCTGGTCGCTCGCGCGAGCCGCGACCTTCCTCGCGCCGTTCGCCCTCGGCGATCTGCTGAAGGTCGCCATCACGGTCGGCATCGTCCGCGTCGGCGGCGAGGCCATCGACCGCGCATGATCGCCGTCCGGGACCTCGTCCACCGGTACGACGGCGACCCGGCCGTCGACGGCGTCTCGCTCACCGTCGACGACGGCGAGTGGCTCCTCGTCGCCGGTCCGAACGGCAGCGGCAAGACGACGCTGGTCCGGCACGTCAACGGCCTCCTGAGCCCCGACGAGGGAACGGTACGGGTGGACGGCGTCGACCCCGCCGAGGAGCCGGTCGTCGCGAGGACCACGGTCGGGATGGTCTTCCAGTCGCCCCGCGACCAGTTCGTCGCCGCGACCGTCGGGGCCGACGTGGCCTTCGGGCCGGAGAACCTCGGTCTGGCTCACGAGGAAATCGACCGACGCGTCGCTGCGTCCCTCGATGCCGTCGACCTGGCCGACCGGCAGGACGAGCGCATCGACGCACTCTCGGGCGGCGAGCAGGCCCGCGTCGCCGTCGCCGGCGCACTCGCGATGGACCCGGCCTACCTCGTGCTCGACGAACCCTTCGCGGGACTCGACTGGGCGGCGCGGCGGTCGCTGCTGGCTCACCTCGACGACCTCCACGCCGACGGGACGGCCGTCGTGCTCGTCACCCACGACGTCCGTGACGTGGCGGCGCGAGCCGACCGGATCGTCGGCCTGCAGGACGGCCAGATAGCCGTCGAGGGGCCGCCGGAAGCCGCGCTGGCCGACCTCGCGGCCATCGACGTCCGGGTCCCGGAATGATCGCCTACGCGCCCGGCGACACCCTCGCCCACCGACTCGACCCGCGGAGCAAGGTGGCGTTCCAGTTCGGCCTCGCCGTCTTCGCGGTCGCCCACGCGACGCCCCGTGGGCTGGCCGCGAGTTTCGCGCTCGCGCTCCTGGCGCTTGCGACGGCCCGGCTCTCGCCACTGCGTGCGCTCCGGGCGTACTGGGTGATCCTCGCGGTCCTGGCCCTGGGACCCGTCATCGCCGGTCTCACGCTCGGACCGCCCTGGGTCAGAGCTGACCCGGCGCTCGCCTCGCTCGCGTCCGTACTGCGGATCGTGCCGATACTCCTCGTGAGCGCAGCCTTCGTCCACGCGACGCCCGTCCGGGACGTCCGGGCCGCGATCCAGTGGGCGGTGCCCGGCCGACTCGGGCGACTCCTGGGCGTCGGCGTCGGGCTGACTATCAGGTTCGTCCCGGTCGTCCGGGGAGACGTTGCGGCGGCGCGCGATGCCATCCGGGCGCGGGGCGGTGACGCGCGACCGTTCTACGAGCGGGCAGGCCGAATCGCACTCCTTTCCGTCCAGCGCGCGCTCGCTCGGGCAGACGCCCTCGCGGTGGCCCTCCGGGCGCGAGCGTTCTCGTACAATCCGACGCTCCCCGAACTGCGGTTCCGGTCGCGTGACGTGCCGGTCGTCCTCGCTGGGGTGACCCTCGCCGTCTCACCCCTGGTCCCCGGCCTCCCACTGTAGCACACGGATTGCGAGAAGCCCCGGACTTACCTCCACTTGTCCACACTCGACTGTATGGACGATCCGGGCTGGCACGCGCTCTCCATCGAGGCGGTCTACGAGCGCCTCGACGCCGACCCGGACGGTCTCACTGCGGACGAGGCGGCCAACCGCCTGGACCGGCACGGGCCGAACGAACTCCCGCAGGGTGTGACGACCAGCCCCTGGCGCATCTTGCTCCACCAGTTCACCAGCCCGCTCATCTACGTCCTGCTCGTGGCCTTCGTCGTCACGATCGGGATCGCCCACTACGCCGACGCGATCGTCATCGCCGTCGTCCTCGTCCTCAACGCGGTCGTCGGCTTCGTCCAGGAGTACCGCGCGGAGAACGCGATGGCCGCCCTCCGGAGCCTCGTCTCGCCGAAGGCTCGCGTCCGTCGGGACGGAGCAGTCCGGACGGTTCCGAGCGCCGACCTCGTCCCCGGCGACGAGGTGCTGTTGAGTTCCGGCGACGTGGTTCCCGCGGACCTCCGCCTGCGCGAGACGACCGACCTCCAGGTCGACACGGCGATCCTCACGGGGGAGTCGGTTCCAGTCACTCGCGAACCGGGCGTCGAGGATCCCGGCACGCCGCTGGCGGACCGCTCGAACCTCGCCTCCATGGGCACCTCGGTCGTCAGCGGGCGCGCCGTCGGCGTCGTCGTGGCCACCGGCGAGGAGACGGAGATCGGGCGCATCGCCGAGGAGGTCCGCGGGACAGAGCGAGCGTCGACGCCGCTCCAGGAGCGCATGCACCGCTTCGGGACGCGGATCAGCGTCGCCATCCTCTTCGTCGCGGCGCTCATCTTCGCCGTCGGTCTCCTGCAGGGCGTCCCGATCGCCGACGTCTTCCTGCTCGCGGTCGCCACGGCCGTCTCTGCCATCCCGGAGGGCCTGCCGGTCGTGATGACCGTCGCGCTGGCGGTGAGCGTCCGCCGGATGGCCGCGCGCCACGCCATCGTCCGTCGGCTGCCCGCCGTCGAGACGCTCGGCTCCTGCAGCGTGATCGTCTCCGACAAGACCGGGACGATCACCGAGAATCGCATGACCGTCCAGCAACTCTGGACCGCGGACGGGGCCGTCGACGCCGCCAGCGACCCGGAGTCGGCCACGGGCGCGTTCACGCGCGACGGACGCACGCTCGACGCGACCGGGGACGCCGCCGTGCTGGAGACGCTCCGCGCCGCGACCCTGGCCAACGAAGCGTCGCTCCGGATCGCCGACGACGGGACGCTCAATGGCGAGGGCGATCCGACGGAGACGGCGCTCCTCGTCGCCGCGCGGACGGCGGGGCTCAACCGGGAGACCCTGCTGGTCGACCACCCCCAGGTCCGCCACGTCCCCTTCGAGTCCGACCGGCAGTACGCCGCCTCCGTCCACCGGATCGACGCCGGGATTCTGGAGGCCCCGGGCGCGGCCGACGCGTCCGAACCCGTGACCTACGTCAAGGGTGCCCCCGAGCGCGTCGTGCGGATGTGCGACTCGGTCGCGACGGCCGAGGGCGTCGAGTCCGCCGACCGCGACGCTCTGATCGCGGCCGCGGACGACATGGCCGCCGACGGCCTCCGCGTCATCGCGATGGCCGCCGGCGTGGGCGACCTGTCAGGCGACGAGGCACCGTCGGGCCTGACCTTCCTCGGATTCGCCGGCATGCTCGACCCGCCCCGGCAGGCGGTCCCGGACGCCATCGCGGCCTGTCGGCGTGCGGGCGTCCGCATCGTGATGGTGACCGGCGACCACGCGGAGACGGCCCGGGCCATCGCCGAGCGCGTCGGCATCGACGCCGACCGCGTGCTGACCGGCACCGAGGTGGCCGACCTCTCGGACGCCGCCCTCACCGAGCGTCTGCGCGAGACCTCGGTCTTCGCCCGCATCGCGCCCACGCAGAAACACCGCATCGTGACCCTGCTCCAGGCCGACGGCGAGGTCGTCGCGGTCACGGGCGACGGCGTCAACGACGCGCCCGCGCTCAAGGCCGCCCACATCGGTGCCGCGATGGGGATCACCGGCACCGACGTCGCCAAGGAGGCAAGCGAGATGGTCCTGACCGACGACGACTTCGCGACGATTTACGCCGCCATCGAGGAGGGCCGGACGGTCTTCGCCAACATCCGCAAGGCCACCAGCTTCCTCCTGACCACGGGCGTGGCCCTCGTCCTGGCCATCCTGGTCACCTTCGGCCTCGCTCTCGCGGGCCTCCTGCCGCCAGTCGCCGCCGTGGGCGTTCCCGTCCTCCTCCTGCCCGCCCAGGCCCTCTGGCTCAACGTCGTCAACAACGGCATCCAGGACGTCGCGCTGGCCTTCGAGCCCGGCGAACGCGAGCAGTACGAGCGCCCGCCACACGACCCCGACGCCGGCTTGCTCTCCCGCGAACTCACCGAGCGGACGCTCCTGGTGGGACTCGTCCTCGCAGTGCTGGCCATCGCGGTCTTCTGGTGGCGCCTGACCGAGGGCGCGTCCGAGGCGGCCGCCCAGACCGCCGCGCTCACGACCATGGTCGTCTCGAACGCCCTGTTCCTCGGTAGCGTCCGCTCCCAGCACCGGTCGGTCGCTGGCAAGAGCCCGTTCTCGAACCCCGTGTTGTTCGTCGGGACTCTCGTCGCGATGACCGTCCACGTGGTCGCCATCTACGCCCCGCCGACCCAGTTCCTACTCGGTCTCGAACCGATCGACCCCGCCGCCTGGCTCCTGATCGTCGCGGTGTCGCCACTCGCGCTGGTGGTGGCCGAACTGCACAAGCGCTGGCGGCGCTGAGGGCCGCCGTCCCCGCCAGAACTGTCCCCTCAGTCCGCGGCCGCCGGCCCGTCGCTCCCGCCACCGGCGTAGTCGCGCGTGACGTCGACGAGGGCCTTCCGGTACTCGCTCTCGTCGGGGTCCGGCGAGAGGTCCCGGAAGCGCTCCCGGAAGGTCTCGAATGCGACCTCCGGGGCGTCCGCGGCGGCCGCGTGCGCGAGGTCGTAGATGCGGTGGTCCGACTCGACGAGGTCGTGGCGCTCCACCAGTCCCAGCGCGAAGGCCGCGTTGACGACGGTGATTTCCGGGTCGGCCGCCGGGGTGAGCCGGTGCCATCGTGCGGGGTCGTGTGGCCGGTCAGCGACGGCGGCCGCGAGGCTGGCCTCGAGGAAGGCGACCAGTTTGTCGGCCGGGGCCACGGTCAGCCACACGTCGTCGGCGTAGATGTCCTTCATGTGGTTGGCGATCTGGTGGACGTGGGTGAGCTTCCGCCGTTCGACGCTGTGGCCCGCGAGAGCGAGGAAGATGGCCTCCTGCGTGTCCTGGGTGTGGGAGGGGTGCTCGCGCTCGTGGTGGTGCATGTGGGCGTACTCGTGGAGCGCGAGTTCGCGGGCCATCGCCGAGGTCGCAGCCTTTCGGGAGATCGTGAGGTGGTGGCCGTCGGCGTCGTGGCCCACCCGCGTTCGCTCGTCCGGGTCCTCGCGGATGCGGACGGTGACCGGCTGCTCGACGTCGAGCTCCGTCTCGAAGAGGTCCCGGGCCCCGAGAAACGGCTCGGCCGGGCCCGGTCCCTGGACGCGGACGTCCATGTACCAGTGTGTGAGTGATTGTCGCGTATTACTCTTGCGGGGGTGGCCATCTTTGGGAGGAATACGGTCGGGTCTCGCGTCCGTCGCCCCCTCGACGGCGCGTGCCAATCCCCTCGTGGCTCGACAAGCGCGACAGTGCTTCCCGATCGTCCCTACTGCACCGTCACGTAGGTCAGAAAGACCACGGCGAGGAACTCGAGGGTCCGCATCGCCAGTACCACCTGGCCGACGAACGGGCCGCTCGCGTAGAGCATGGACATGCTGAAGAAGAAGTAGACGGCGACGAGGTTCTCCAGGAGCAGGACGACGCTAAACGCCACCAGCCCCAGGACCATGCTGGACCTGAACGTCCGGTAGTTGCGCAACCAGACGACCGTCAGGACGGCGAGGAGGACGGCGTTGACGGCGGCGAGGCCGGCACCGGCCATGCCCGCGGCACCCATCGCCATCTCAGGACACCTCCGACGCGATGTCCTCGAAGGTGTCCTGGTGGTGTTCGAAGCGGTCCGTCAGGAAGTAGAGCTTCCCGTAGTCGCTGCCGCCGGGTTCGACGACGTCGTGCTCGCTGAGCATGGTGAGGTGGTGGGTGACGGTGTTGTAATCGAGGTCCAGCCGATTGGCGAGTTCGTTCGCGTTCCGGGGTCGCTCTGTGAGTTCCCGGACGATACGAACCCTGTTCGCGCCGCCGCGCGTGCCCGCGAACAGGTACCAGAGCGCCTTCTCCATTGGCTGGCAAGGACTGCAGAGGCGGCGGCCAAATGCGTTTCGCGTCTCTGCGGCCACAGGGGGAGGTGTCGAACCCACCCGCTCTCTCACCCTTCCATGGTCTCGTCGTTCATGGAGTCGTCCTCCATGGTCTCGTCGTTCCTGGAGTCGTCGTCCATCGACTCGTTGTCCATGGAGCCGTCGTCCGTGGACCCCTGGCCTCCCATCTCGTCGTCTGTCGTCATCTGGTCGTCGTCGGCCGATTCACCGTTTATCGAGTCGCCGTCGCCCCCGTCGACGCCTGCACAGCCCGCGAGGGCCAGGACACCGGTGGTCGCTGCCGCCTGGACGAATCGCCGTCGCGTGTGGTCTGCCATTGCAGACTGGCGGTGGCCGGACCGACACGTGAAGGTTTTTCAAGGTGTCTGCGGGGTCCGTTGGGAGTCGGACCAAACTTCGACCGGACTCTGGCGCGCTCGTCAGCGTGGGAGCCGGAGTCGGACCTCGTTGCCGCCCCCCTCGCGCTGGCCGAAGGAGACGGTTCCCCCGAACTGTTCGGCGGTCCAGGTCACGAGCCAGAGGCCCAGACCGGTCCCGTGTCGCATCGACGTAATATCGGCGTCGCCGGTGACCACGGCCCGGTCCGCCTCGGGGATCCGGGGCCCGTCGTCGGCGACGGTGACGTCGGTCCAGGTCGACTCCGGCGCCGGACAGACGGTGACCCACACGCGCGGGTGCTGGCTCGGGTTGTGGACGACGGCGTTGGTCACCAGCTCCTCGATGGCCACGGCGAGTCGCTCCGTGGTGGCTGCGGGTGCGGGGGCCGTCGTCTCCAGATCGATCCGTGCGGCGGGGTGTGCCGCCCGCATCCGCTCGACGACTGCCTCCGTCAGTTCGACGCAGTCGACCTCCGCGTCCGCCGGGACGGGTGCGTCGAGGGTCCGCTGAATCTCGTGGGCCTCCTCCGCGAGTGCCTCCAGGTCCGCGGCGCTCTCCCGCGCCCGACGGGCGGCCTCACTGAGGGTGGCGTCGCCGTCGAGTCTGGCACAGAGCTGGTCGAGATTCCCGACGAGGATGCCGAGTTCGTTGCGGAGGTTGTGTCTGAGGAGCCGGTGGAGGACCTTGACGCGACTTTGCGTGTGCCTGTCTTCCGTGAGGTCGGTGTAGATGGCGAAGCCACACCGGCGTCCGTCGTCCGTCTCGTAGGGGATGCCCCGGTAGAGGAACTCCCGGAGGCCGTCGGCCGTCTCCCGGCTGACGTGCTGGTAGTTGACCTCGCCCGCCTCCGTCTGGGCGTCCAGCCGCCGGGCCTCCGGCTCGAGCCACGGCGGCACGATGGCGTCGTTCAGCGACTCGCCGACGACGTCCTCGGTCGCGTAGCCGAACACGTCGCGGAACGCCGGGTTGACGTCTCGGACCACGGGCTCGCCGTCCTGAAGTTCGAACTCCACGAGCGCGTCCTGGACGTGTTCCACGAGGTGCCGATAGCGCTCCGGCCCGTCCGACGACGGGAGCCGCCCGTCCACTGGTCTCGATGCCGACCCACCGTCGCGCCGATCATCTGACTCCCGCACCATGTCTCTCGACCGACCTTCGTGAATGACGTGTCATAACGGTTTCGCCAAATATTGTGACGAGTGGGCAATTATCGCCCGAAAACCCATCCGATCATAGCATTGGGACGACACGACGCCCCTCTCTCAGACCTGGGCGGGTCGAGCGCCTGGCCGGAATCGACACGAGGTGGTTCGGACGGCGGTTCGTGCCGTTCGAGACCGAGACGCGGCGATTCGCCCGACGGGAAACACTACCCTTTTGACCCTCCTTCCGGTAGCGCACGTAAGAATGGGCCGACGCAAGAAGATCGTCCAGGAGTGCGAGGCGCTGATGGACCGGCCGGAGCACATCCGGAACATCGCCATCGCCGCGCACGTCGACCACGGCAAGACCACGCTGACAGACAACCTCCTCGCGGGCGCGGGCATGATCTCCGACGAGACCGCCGGCGAGCAACTCGCGATGGACACGGAGGAGGACGAGCAGGAGCGCGGCATCACCATCGACGCCGCGAACGTCTCGATGACCCACGAGTACGAGGGGCAGAACCACCTCATCAATCTCATCGACACGCCGGGCCACGTCGACTTCGGGGGCGACGTGACGCGAGCGATGCGCGCCGTCGACGGCGCGCTCGTGGTCGTCGACGCCGTCGAGGGCGCGATGCCCCAGACGGAGACCGTCCTCCGGCAGGCCCTCCGCGAGGGCGTCAAGCCGACGCTGTTCATCAACAAGGTCGACCGCCTGATCTCCGAACTCCAGGAGGGGCCCCAGGAGATGCAGGAGCGCCTGCTGGCGGTCATCCGCGACGTCAACGAACTCATCCGCGGGATGACCGAGGAGATGGACGACATCGAGGAGGACTGGACCGTCGGCGTCGAGGACGGTACAGTTGGCTTCGGTTCTGCTCTCTACAAGTGGGGCGTCTCGATGCCCTCCATGCAGCGGACGGGCATGGACTTCGGGGACATCATCGACCTGGAGCGTGCGGACAAGCGCCAGGAACTCCACGAGCGCACGCCGCTCTCGGACGTCGTGCTCGACATGGTCTGTGAGCACTTCCCGAACCCCATCGACGCCCAGCCGATGCGCGTCCCGCGCATCTGGCGCGGTGACTCCGAGTCGGACATCGCGGAGACGATGGAGATGGTCGACGAGGACGGCGAGGTCGTCCTCATGGTCACCGACATCGGCATCGACCCCCACGCCGGCGAGATCGCCGCGGGCCGCGTCTTCTCGGGCACCATCGAGAAGGGCCAGGAACTGTACGTCTCCGGGACGGCGGGCAAGAACCGTGTCCAGAGCGTCGGCATCTACATGGGCGGCGAGCGCGAGGAGGTCGAGCGCGTCCCCGCCGGCAACATCGCCGCCGTCACGGGCCTGAAGGACGCCATCGCCGGTTCGACCGTCTCCTCGGTCGAGATGACGCCCTTCGAGTCCATCGAGCACATCTCCGAGCCGGTCATCACGAAGTCCGTCGAGGCCCAGAACATGGACGACCTCCCGAAGCTGATCGAGACGCTCCAGCAGGTCGCCAAGGAGGACCCGACGATCCAGATCGAGATCAACGAGGACACGGGCGAGCACCTGATCTCCGGCCAGGGCGAACTCCACCTGGAGGTCATCGGCCAGCGCATCGAGCGCAACCAGGGCATCCCGATCAACACCGGCGAACCGATCGTCGTCTACCGCGAGGCGCCCCAGGAACCGTCCCGCGAGGTCGAGGGCATCTCCCCGAACCGCCACAACCGCTTCTACATCAGCGTCGAGCCCCTCACGGAGGACCTCGTGGAGACGCTGAAGATGGGCGAGGCGACGATGGACATGCCCGAACTGGAGCGCCGCGAGGCCCTCCAGGACGCCGGCCTCGACAAGGACACGTCCCAGGAAGTCGAGCACATCTACGGGACGAACATCATCATCGACGACACGAAGGGGATCCAGCACCTCAACGAGACGATGGAACTCGTCATCGAGGGCTTCGAGGAGGCCCTCGAGGACGGGCCGCTGGCCGCCGAGCCGGTACAGGGGTCGCTCATCCGGCTGCACGACGCCCGCCTCCACGAGGACGCCATCCACCGCGGTCCGGCCCAGGTGATTCCGGCGGTCCGCCGCGCGCTCCACAACGCGCTGATCGACGCCGAGATCCGCCTGCTGGAGCCGATCCAGGAGGTCCGCATCGACGTGCCCAACGAACACATGGGCGCCGCCTCCGGCGAGATCCAGGGCCGCCGTGGCCGCGTCGACGACATGTACCAGGAGGGCGACCTCATGGTCGTCGAGGGCGTCGCGCCCGTCGAGGAGATGATCGGCTTCTCCAGCGACATCCGCTCCGCGACGGAAGGCCGAGCCTCGTGGAACACCGAGAACGCCGGCTTCCAGGTCATGGCCGACAACCTCCAGCCCGAGACCATCGAGGAGATCCGCGAGCGCAAGGGTATGAAGCTGGAACTGCCCGACGCCGTGGACTACTTCTAGACCCGGTTCTCTTCGACGGATACACCGGTCGCAGGCGGCGACCCACCACCGCTTCCGCTCCGAGTTCCGTTCCGACGACCGTGACGCGATCACCGGCGGTCCTCGCGTGACGCGACCTCGCCGAACGGCCAGTCATGCGGCTGCAGGTCCCCGTCCGAGGGTGCTGTGACGACGGGGCGAACGCTTATGCCGCTGGCATGTGCGGAGGCTAACATGTCGTACGACAACGACGACGGACGGGTGCGCGCGGACGGTGGCTACGGGCCGGGTGGCCTGGGGCGGTGGGTGTCGCTCGGCGTGGCCATCTACCTGGTCTTCGGGCTCGGAAGCGCCATCACGGTGTACTTGCTGGGGCTGTTCGGTGGCGGCGGGGGCCTGGGCGGCCTCGGGTCGATGATGGCCGGGGGAACGGGTGGGTCTGGGCTTCTCGGGTCGCTCGTCGTCGGTGTCGGCCTCGTGATCTTCCTCGGCCCGGCCGTGGCCCTAGGACTCGGCCTCCTGGTCGGCCGGACCGTCGGGACCGGGGAGTCGGCACCGATCGCCGGCGCCGTGAGCGCCGGAGCCGGCGTCCTCATCGCCACGGCCGTCCTGTTCGTCCTGGCGATCGTGCTCGCGCAGACCGGCCGTGGCAGTGGCATGGGCGGCATGGGCACACTTCTCGGCTCGCTGGTCGGGCTGACAGTCGGCGTCGCCGTGACGGGGGCGGCGGCCGCGAGCGTCGGCGCCCGGTCGGCAACCTGGTAGGCGATCACACCGACCGGCTGCGTCACCGGGAGCAGCCTGGACGCACTCGCAAACGGCTGCATTCTTATACCCGGCCGCACGTGAGACACAGGCAACGATGCTCCGACCGGCAGGAACGGCGACTGGAGGTGACGTGCGGTGAGCGACTCGCGCGACGAACTCCAGGCGTACACAGTCCGGCTGGAGCTGGTCGACCGGCCGGGGGAACTCCTCCGGGCGCTCGAACCCATCGCCGAGAACGGCGGCAACCTCCTCTCGATTTTCCACGAGCGAGGCAACCTCACCCCCCGCGGCCACATCCCCGTGGAGGTCGACCTCGAAGCGGCACCGGACCGCTTCGACGACGTGGTCGAGGCGCTCCGCGCCGAGGGGATCAACGTCATCCAGGCCGGGGCGGAGGTCTACGCCGAGGAGGTGACCGTCGTGCTGATCGGCCACCTGGTCGACACCGACCTCTCGGACACCCTCGATCGGATCGAGGGGTCGACCGACTCCTCCGTCGAGGACTTCGCGCTGTCGGCCCCCGAGGACACCGAGGGCGAGTCCAGTGCCCGCCTGCGACTCGCCACGCAGTCCGGCGAGACCGACGCCGCGCTCGCGACGATCCGCGACATCGCGGCAGAGAAGGACTTTCGCGTCGTCGAACCTCTCACGGCGGGTGGTGGCGCGTGAGACTCGCCGTCGTCGGCGCGGGCGCCGTCGGCTCGTCGGTCGCGGAACTCGCTGGCGAGTACGGCCACACGGTGACCGCACTGGCGGACTCGTCGAGTGCGGACGTCGATCCGGACGGGATCGACGTCGCGGCTGCCCTCGACCGCAAGAACGCGGAAGGCGTGGTCGGCGACGGAGATGTGGGTGATGCCCTCGACGGCACCTACGACGTCCTCGTCGAGGCGACGCCGACCACCCTGGGCGACGCTCAGCCGGGCTTTGGTCACGTAGCGGCCGCTCTCGACCGGGACCGGCACGTGGTCCTCGCCAACAAGGGGCCGGTGGCCGAGCGGTACGCAGACCTCCGGGACCTCGAAGCCACGAGCGCGGGCACTGTCCGGTTCGAGGCGACCGTCGGCGGGGCCATTCCCGCGCTCTCGACCATCGAGGACTTCGGCTCGTCGCACATCACGGCCGCCCGGGGCGTCCTCAACGGCACCGCGAACTTCATCCTCTCGCGGATGGCCGCCGAGGGGCTGGGCTACGAGCACGTCCTCGCGGAGGCCCAGGACCTCGGCGTGGCCGAGGCCGACCCGACGTTCGACGTCGAGGGGACCGACGCGGCGCTGAAGTGCGTCATCCTCGCGAATGTGCTCGCCGAGGACCGCGAGTACACCCTCGCTGACGCCGACGTCGAGGGGATCAGCGACCTCCCCGGGACGGCGCTGGAACTCGCGAACGAGGACGGGCGGACCATCCGGCTGATCGGCGAGGTGTCGAACGGGGAGGTCCGGGTCGGGCCGCGGCTCGTCCCCGAACACGCCGCCCTGGCGGTGACCGGGACGCGCAACATCGTCCAGTTCGAGACCACCCACGCCGGCCAACTGAACGTCTCCGGTCGAGGTGCCGGCGGACCCGAGACGGCCACGGCAGTGCTGGCGGACGTCGACCGCCTCCCGCCGCTCGGGTAGCACTCGGCGGTCCTGCGCTTGTCTCACGGCGTCGATTGCGACGAGCTACGGACCCAGCGCGGCGCAGGCGGCTTACGGGAATTTTATTGTCACCTCCCTTGCACTGTCAGTCATCTCACGAATGGTTCCCTCGCGACGTCGCCCGTTCGGGCGGGCAGTGGCTGCCGAGCGAGGTATCGCGAGGGGGTACTCGTCGTGACGGCCCCGAGAGGCGTTCCGGGTTCGATCGGCACCCTCGCGGTGGTCGCGGTCGTCGTGCTGATCGTGGGGACGGGTGCTGCGGTCGCCACGCTGCCGGCGTCCGATCCCGCGGCCACCGCCGCCTGTACGGCCGATCCGACGACGGTCGCGCCTGGCGAGTCGGTCACGCTCGACGCGAGCTCCTCGCAGGCGACCAGCGTGGAGTTCGACGTCGACGGCGACGGGACCTACGACCGGCAGGACTCGACCGACTTCGTCGTCACCGTCTCCTACAGCAGCGCCGGGACGTACCAACCGACCGTCCGGGCCACGGACGGGTCGACCGACACCACGGGCTGTGGCACCGTCACCGTCGAATCGAACGACCCGCCCGACGCAGCGGTGACGGCCGACCCCGACCCCGCCGAACCCGGCCAGTCGGTGACCCTCGACGCGGCGGGGTCGAGCGACCCCGACGGGTCCATCGTGGAGTACCGCTGGGACGTCGACGGCGACGGGACCGTCGACACCACCACCGGGTCACCGACGACCTCGACGTCTTTCGGTCAGGCGGGTGACCACGACGTGGGCGTGACCGTCGTGGACGGGGACGGTGCGACGGACACGGCTACCACCACCGTCACCGTCCAGGCCAACCAGGCCCCCTCGGCCGCCCTGACAGGCTCGCCGTCGACGGCCGAGGCGGGCGAGTCCGTGTCCCTCGACGCCAGCGGCTCGACGGATTCCGACGGCTCGATCGCGGAGTATCGCTGGGATCTCGACGACGACGGGACCGTCGAGCAGACCACGTCTTCCCCGACCGCCTCGACCAGCTTCGGCCAGTCCGGCGACTACGACCTCGCGGTGACGGTCGTCGACGACGACGGCGCCACCGACGCCGCGACGTGGACGGTGACCGTCGCGGCCAACGAGCCGCCGGTCGTGTCCGTTACCGCGTCGCCGCAACCGGCGGTGCCCGGCCAGACGGTCCAGTTCGACGCGTCGGCATCGAGCGACGCGGACGGGTCTATCGTCACCTTCCGCTGGGACACGGACGGCGACGGGTCCGTCGAGCAGACCACCAACGGGCCACTCGTCTCCACGCAGTACGGCCAGTCGGGCACCTACGCCGTCTCGCTCACGGTGGAGGACGACGAGGGCGCGACCGCCACTACCGTCCGCGAACTCACCGTCAGGTCACCGACGGCGTCCTGCGAGGCGGACCCGACCACCGTCGGACCGACGGAGGCCGTGACGCTCGACGCGAGCGGGTCGCCGTCCCCCGACACGGTCGACTTCGACGTGGACGGCGACGGCACCGACGACGTCACCGGCCGGTCCACCCTGACCCACACGACCAGCTACGACAAGGCCGGGACCTACGAGCCACGCGTTCGAGTCCACGTCGGGAGCCAGTCTGCCACTGCCACGTGCGACACCATCACCGTCGACGCCGGGGGCGATAGCGCCGCCACCGCCGCCGCCGACCAGGCGACGACCACCGCCAACCAGGCAACGACCACCACCGCCGATCAGGCCACGACGGGCACCGCGACCACCGCGCAGGGAGCCGACGAGGGCGAGGCAGGTCTGCCACTCGCGCCCATCGGGGTGGTCGGTGCGCTCCTCGCGGCACTCGCAGTCCTGTGGTACGTCCGGGTCGGGACCGACGGCGAGGCGTGAGTCGCGCCAGGGGGAGTCGGGGCGATGGCGCCCGGCGCGCCGTGCCACCGGGTGCCAAATCACCAGACGGCGGGCCGACGCTCTGTGTGGTGTATCGAAATGGTTTTATGAACAACCGCGCAAAGTCTCCGGTATAGCGCCTCTGCGCGTGAGACACCAATGAGTGACAAACCGCACCAGAACCTGGCCGTCATCGGCCACGTCGACCACGGGAAGAGCACTCTCGTCGGGCGACTCCTGTACGAGACCGAGAACGTACCGGAGCACGTCATCGAGCAGTACAAGGAAGAGGCAGAAGAGAAGGGCAAGGGCGGCTTCGAGTTCGCCTACGTGATGGACAACCTCGCCGAGGAGCGCGAGCGCGGGGTCACCATCGACATCGCCCACCAGGAGTTCGACACCGACGAGTACTACTTCACCATCGTCGACTGTCCGGGCCACCGCGACTTCGTGAAGAACATGATCACGGGCGCGAGCCAGGCCGACAACGCCGTGCTCGTGGTCGCCGCGGACGACGGCGTCCAGCCCCAGACCCAGGAGCACGTCTTCCTGGCCCGCACCCTGGGCATCAACGAGCTCATCGTCGCGGTCAACAAGATGGACCTCGTCGACTACGAGGAGTCCCGGTACAACGAGACCGTCGAGGAGGTCAAGGACCTCCTCAAGCAGGTCCAGTTCGCCACCGAGGACGCGTCGTTCATCCCGGTCTCGGCCTTCGAGGGCGACAACATCGCCGAGGCGTCCGACAACACCGACTGGTACGACGGCGAGATCCTGCTGGAGGCCCTCAACAGCCTGCCGGAGCCGCAGCCGCCGACGGACGCGCCGCTGCGCCTCCCGATCCAGGACGTCTACACCATCTCCGGCATCGGCACGGTCCCGGTCGGCCGCGTCGAGACGGGCATGCTCAACACCGGCGACAACGTCTCCTTCCAGCCCAGCGACGTGGGCGGGGAGGTCAAGACGATCGAGATGCACCACGAAGAGGTGCCCGAGGCCGGCCCCGGCGATAACGTCGGGTTCAACGTCCGCGGCATCGGCAAGGACGACATCCGCCGCGGTGACGTCTGTGGTCCCGCCGACGACCCGCCGACGGTCGCCGAGACCTTCCAGGCCCAGGTCGTCGTCATGCAGCACCCCAGCGTCATCACCGCCGGCTACACCCCGGTCTTCCACGCCCACACCGCGCAGGTCGCCTGCACGGTCGAGTCGATCGACAAGAAGATCGACCCGAGCTCCGGCGAGGTCGCCGAGGAGAACCCGGACTTCATCCAGTCGGGCGACGCCGCCGTCGTGACGGTCCGCCCGCAGAAGCCGCTCTCGATCGAGCCGTCGAGCGAGATCCCGGAGCTGGGCAGCTTCGCCATCCGCGACATGGGCCAGACCATCGCGGCCGGCAAGGTCCTCTCCGTCAACGAGCGCTAATCCATGCAGCAGGCACGCGTTCGGCTCGCGGGCACGAGCCCCGAGGATCTCGACGACATCTGCGACGACGTTCGCGACATCGCGGACAAGACGGGCGTGGCGCTGTCCGGTCCGGTGCCGCTCCCGACGAAGACCCTGGAGGTTCCGACGCGCAAGTCCCCGGACGGCGAGGGGACGGCGACGTGGGAGCACTGGGAGATGCGCGTCCACAAGCGCCTGATCGACATCGACGCGGACGAGCGGGCCCTGCGCCAGCTCATGCGCATCCAGGTGCCAAACGACGTGTCCATCGAGATCGTCCTCGAGGACTGAGCCGGGCGCGAATCGGGTGGCAGCCGGTGCCATCCAGCGCAGAGGCTTTATCGCCTTTCGGCAAGAACGACGCAGTGCGGGCTCGTAGATCAGTGGCAGATCGCTTCCTTCGCAAGGAAGAGGCCCGGGGTTCAAATCCCCGCGAGTCCATCGAGGCGAGCGAACTTCTGTGAGCGAGCGAGAATGGACGAGCGGAGCGCGCGCGCAGCGAGCGCGTGGATTTGAGCCTGGAAGTCGCAGCCAGCGAGGGACCGGAGGTCTCTCGGGCCGCGCGAACGGGCGGCTTCGCCGCCCGTGAGCGGACGCCGAGCGAAGCGAGGCGATCGTCTTCCTCCGTTCAAATCCCCGCGAGTCCACTCGACTCACTTCGTTCGACTCGGTCCCTCGCGAGCCCCCGCTCGGTACCCTCGCGGGGACCCCGCGTTCTCGTGAGGCCCGAGCGGCGAAGCCGCGAGGGGTGAACGAGAGCTCGATAGACGAGCGTAGCGAGTCTATCGGCGAGTCCGTCGGAACGAACGAGCTTCTGCGAGTGAATGGGAATGGACGAGCGGAGCGTCGCACGGACCCAGCGGATCGCCGTCCACTGGCCGGCGCGGACGCGTGGGTTTGAGCCAGGAGGTCGCAGCCAGGGACCCCTTCGTTCCCTCAGGCAGTCGGCGCCCAGTAAGATCTTTGCTGGAACCCTCGTCCTGCATTCATTCTATCGACACTATGGGGTTCTTGGTCTCGCTATCTGCTCATAGCCAATTCAGGATCGTTTGATAGAGGGACTGGGTTGTCAGTACCGATCCGGCGACCATCATGAGGATCGCTACCACTGTCACGACTTTCTGTTTCAGACCTAATCGATGCCGATTCGCCATGTACATCGCGAATATCGTTATCGGGAGGTAAATCGCACCGTTCAACGCCGGCATCACGATCGCCATCCTGACCGGAGTCATGTTCGTGTACTGCAACGCACCCATGGCGAGGACTGTGCTAATCGCTATTAGAATGCAAACTGTCTTAACGAAGTTTGAATCGCCGAATTCCGTGTCCAAGCCGAACGATTGCGGGACGGCAAAACCAGAGCCGAACAGAGTGCCCGTCGCTGACGTGAACGAAGCGGCGAGGACAGCTATCATGAAGACCGGAAGCGCCCAACCACCGATTATCTCAATGAGCGGCATGGCAGGGTCCGTGAGGGTCAACTCTCCTACAGACAGTGTAAGAGCGGCGACTGATAGCATCGCGGCACTGACGACGACTGTGAACCCAATTCCTACGGCGTTGTCACGCCGCCACCGCTTGAGCGAAGTCCACTGCTTGGTTGGATGCATAGAGGATTGGATAAAGAAGTTCGGATAGTACACGGTCGTCCCGAGCATCGCGATAACGAGCGTCGCGTCAGGCACACCGCCGGGGACGAGTCCTGTCACGACCGCTCCCAGTGGCACGTCGAGGGCGAACACCAATGAGGAATATCCAGCGAACACAAGGAGGATGAGAGACGAAATAATCGCCTCAATCCTTCCGTACGTTCCAGTCAATATAAGCACGACTGCCAAACCAGACACCAACGGGACCGTCAGCAGCACGTGCCCTCCCGTGAACCAGCTGATAACGGCACCAGCCACCGCATAGTTCGCGACTGCCCAAAATTGCATCACCAACGCCATCGTCGTGGCGAACAACTGAGACCATGGCGAACCAACGACGTCCCGGATGTACTTCATGAGCGGTTGGTCGTGTTTGGCCATTCGACCACTCAGGTCGTGCATGATCATGTCGAGGCCGAACGCGATAGGTAGCACCCAGAACAGGGCGAACCCCACGTTTGCCCCGGTCTGTGCGAGAATATAGACCGACCCAGCACCGAGGACGTTAGCGGCGAACAGCGTCCCCAGCCCGTATCGCTGCAACAACGTCTCTGTGTGATGCCTGACTACAGTAATCTTCTTCACGGCACTCATGAATTGGTCGATGGGTTAGATACTATAATTACCAACTCTCACCTAAATGTCCCGATGTGCCAGGGCGGGGGATTGTTAACTATCGTTGTTAGCGTAGTTTCGAGAAACGGGTCCGCATCCTGACGGAATCGACCTTTTCGCGACGTCTTAATGCTCGGGCTTTCGGTCGCAGGTGCCTGCTGACCGAGCCATCGAACCCGATACCCAAGGCCAGAGTTGGAACGTACCTCTGGCTGAACGAGCGGTCGGCACAACCGATTTCCGGACGCATTTATCAGATAACCATTGTTTCTGGCCTGTTAGTCGTAATATTGCTGAAGCCAGGACTCGATTGATGTCAGGATAGCGATTGGCCGAAGGTGATTTTCGGCCCCAGAGAAATGGGCCGTTGCAATCTCCTGGAGTTCTGATTCGTCGATGAATGGACGTCCGGAAATTCCGTCAATGAGCTCGCGTAACGTTTCGCGGAACTCCCCGTCCTCGCGCGAGATCTGGAGGTACTTTGTCGGGCCGCCCGACCCGAGGCCCATTCGAGGCACATTGAGACGATGTCCGAGGTACCGAGCGGTGTGTCGCCAGAGTGGTTTCGAAGGGGGCAATCGTGTTCGATTGTAGTTCACGTCCTCGATACCACCACCCCTTTCGGTAATGAGATCGAGCTTGATCCGTGAAACAGGGTCCGTTATGTAAGGAAATTTCGGAATGTCGGACAGACGGTGGAGTCGATTATGCCGGCGGAAATATCCTGGCATGTTCTCTGCAAGTGTCAGTATGTCACCGTTGGAAAGTACATCGATCGTCGGAATACAATGGTGTTGTTTCTGTTCTCGTCGATAATGGTATCCTGTATAGTAATTCTTCCTGTTCACTCGAAGCAAGGTCGATTCGACTGATCCTTTTGCGTCTCTGTCGACCTCCTTCTGGATCGACCGTCGCGGATCAACGTCCGATGTCAGAAGTCGTTCCGGATAATTCTCGTCCTGATAATAGAGTTGGTATAGGATCTCGACCGGGTCATCCCCTTGCAACTGGAATTCCCAGAAGAAGTGGTCGCCGAACAGTGGTCCTTGACCATGGCTCTGCACGTGTGCGTCAAACCTGGACCGGGCCATATGTTGCAAGTAGTGCAAGTTCGTGTAGTCTAGCCACGGGACCATTGCGTCCGTCATGGACACACCCTGTTCGAGGGTCTCACCGAAATCGGAATAATCGAGTTGAAGCAGTTCGTTTCGCACTTCGAGAATGCGGGCCACGTCCCGCGCAGGTTCGACATCGTATCGCTCGTGAATATCGTACGTAATTGTGTGAAGATCCTCTACTTCTTCCGAGAGAATGCTGACGAGCAAGCGACTGTCCACACCACCGGAGATGTTTGCACCAATGGTCCCATTGACTTTGGCAACGCTTTGTTTCGTTGCGTGTTCGTAGGCAGCCAGCAATTCCGCAGCGTACGACGATGTCGAGGGCTCGGACGACGGAACGTCCCAGTATTCTTCGAATCCTAGTTCACCTGCTTCGTAGACAAGATACGTCGCTGGCCGGATAGACTTAATCTCATTGATGAATGTCTTGTTGCCCCAAATAAAACAATCGCGTTCCTGGAGCATGTCTCCGATAGCCGACTCATTCACAGTCGGGTCGGATATCGCTGGGAGGACGGTTTTGAATTCAGTTCCGAGTGCGAAACGGTCCTCGTCCGTATAGTATACTGGATGGGTACCAAGTTTGTCCGTTGCAGCGACGAGCCGGTCGTCCCTGGTATCGACAAGGACCAACGAAAACGACCCGTTAAGTTCGGCCAACAATGCATCCGGGTCTTCTAGAACTGCTCGAAGCAACTCACCCTCGTCTTCGTATTCGTCGACCGGTTCACCGTACATGAGTCCAAAGATAGCGCCTCTGAACGAGTCACGGTTGTAGGTTCGGATCCCACATCCCGAGTCGGATCCGTGGCTCTTTACCCGAAGGTGGAACGGATTTGTACAGATAGTGTCTTTCGTGTACCAATCGAACTCAATACCGATCGCGTCCATCTCGCTGGCTGTAGACGCAGCAATATCCCCGCCAAAGATTCCGACCATAACTGCTTCACAAGGGCTAAATATTAACCAGTTCCTGTTCTCGAAATGTCTCTCCGTTTAAATATCCCCGCGTACTAGTTTGAGAACGCCGGACTCGGATTCATCCTCGTTTGGTTCGGAATCTGTGACAAACTCAGTCTGATTCCAGCAAACGGAGTCGGCCGTTCACAAAAACGACACGCCACGAACCACGAGTATCAGCCCGACCAGCACGACGACGCCACCGGTGACGCGCACGTCGGTGCGCCCCTTCTCTGAAAGCGTCACTTCGCCGTCGTGTTTCCAGCCAGTGCGGAACCGGTAACTCGCATCTGGGTGGCGCGCGACGAGGGCGCCGAGACCGATCACGAACACGCCCAGTGCGAGGTTGACGATCGCAGTGGGGAGGTGGGAGGGCATGGTCGGGCGCTGTGCGCGAGCGCCGATAACCGTTTCGACTGACAGTTTGGCCCAGGTGGCGCCGGCTAGACCGTGTAGAGGTGAGCGGACCCGGCACTGTGGCCCTCGGGAATGTCCTCGCGGGGCACGCCGACGACGCCGAGGCCGTCCTGCACGTCGACCGACCGGCCGAAGTTGTCCTCGGGCCGGCCGTGTCGCGCCGAGATGTAGCCGATCCGGGACCAGGACCCGCCGGAACGCCGGTAGACGTAGACCGACCCGCTGAGCATCCCGTTGAGGTCCTCGTCGGCGGGTGCCCCGACCATGGCGACATCGCCGGCGAGTGCGACGGCGTGCCCGAACTGGTCATCGGTGTCGGAGTCCTCGCCGTCGGAGTCCCCGCCGTTGCCGGTGAGCCTGGCCCGTTCGACCCAGTCGTCCCCGACGCGCTCGTAGACGTACGCCACGCCGCCCGCGCTCTCGCGCGTCGGGCCGTCGTGGGGCGCTCCGACCAGGAGCGTGGTGCCGTCCAGGGCGAGGGACCGCCCGAAGTGTCCCCCGGGAGCGCCGTCGTCGGGGACGATCCGCCCGCGTCGGTCCCAGGATCCGCCGGCCCGGTCGAACGGATACACCGTGCCAGCCTGCTCGCCGTTGGGATCCTCGTCCCGCGGCGCGCCGACAACGGCGGTTTCACCGGAGAGTGCGACGGCACGCCCGAAGTGGTCCGCCCGGTCGAGATTCAGCGGTGCGAGTTTCTCTCGCTCGACCCAGTCCTCGCCTGCGCGCTCGAAGACGTACGCGGCCCCGGCGTCGTTCCCGTTGTTGCCGGCGTGGCTCCACGCGCCGATCAGCGCCCGGGTTCCCTCCAGCGCGACGGCTTCGGCGAAGTGGTCGAGCCGGCCACCGTCGCTGGCGGCCAGTTTGGCGCGCTGGGTCCAGGTGCCGTCGACCAGTTCGAAGACGTAGGCCGATCCCGCGTCCGAGGCGTTGGGGTCGTCGTCGGACCCGGCCCCGACGAGGACGACGTCGCCGGACACGTCGACGGTGCTGCCGAACCGATCCTCGTCGTCCCCGTCCTCGGCCGCGAGCGTGGCCTGCTCGGTCCATCCGTCGCCCTCCCGGCGGAAGACGGTCGCCGATCCGGCGTTGGCGGCGTCGGGAAAATCGTCCTGGTGGGCCCCGACAACGACGGTGTCGCCACCGCTCGCCACCGCGTGCCCGAACTGATCGTTTCTGCCAGGGTCGCTCGCGTGGACCTTGTCGAGGAAGGCCAGTTCCCGCTGTTCCGGGTCCTGGCTTTCCGGTGTGCTGGTCGTGGTCCCGTCGTCGGACCCGCTCGACCCGCCTTCGGGTTGGTCCTGGGACTGTCCGCCGTTGCACCCGGCGACGGCGAGTAGCCCGGTGCCCGCGAGCCCGCGCAGCACGGATCGCCGGTCGTACCCTCTCATACGTACCACCATCCCACCCATCGTATGTAAATTACGTGCGTCGGTGGGCGGTCGGGGACGGGAGACGACCCGCGTCATCACCCGGACCGGTGGACCGACCCCGGCGGCACCCCAACCGGAGCCGCTTCCGGTACCGGAGACTCCGGCGCCACATGCGGCACTCGGGCTCAGTTTCTCTCCAGGCTCGGCGTGTCTCGGACCGCCACGTAGTCCAGCGGCTTCGTGTGGTTGGTCCGGATCAGGGTCTCGTTGTGGAGAGTCACGGCCGTGTCCCGCGCCCTCCTGCACATGCCGGCAGTTGCGGGAGGCCGTCGACGTCGAGAACTGACGCGCGACTGCAGTCACGCAGGTGGCGTTCGAGGCCGCTCCTGTCGGACCGGTCGCCCGGTTGACGTCAGTCCGCCGCCTGCGCCTCGGCGGCCTCGTGGGCGTACGAGTCCTCGTTGAGGCCCGCGTAGACGAGGCCCAGGGCGATTGCGGCCATCGCGACGACGACGCCGGCTCCGAAGACGGCTGCGACGAGGTTCAACATGTAGTGGATGCTCCTGACTGGAGGGAGCCGGACCGTCGGATTAGTCGTTGCGATCCGGTGGTTCAGCGCTAGAGACTCCCACGCGTGCAATACCGACCGGACGGAGCGGCCGTGGGAACGCAAGCCGCAGGTTCATGGCCACGTCTCGCCCAGCGGAGGCATGGAGTACGTGACGGCCGGCTCGGCGCGGATCCCGGCGATCGGCCTCGGAACGTATCCGCTGACCGGGGAGCAGTGCCGGAACGCCGTCGGGTCTGCCCTCCGGGCGGGATACCGCCACGTCGACACGGCGCAACTCTACGACAACGAGGAGGCCGTCGGCGCCGCGATCCGGGACGCGGCCGTCCCGCGCTCGGACGTCTTTCTGACCACCAAGATCCACGAGTCCAACGTCGCGTACGACGACGCCGTCGCGTCGGTCCGGGGAAGCCTCGACCGGCTCGGGACCGGGATCGACCTGTTGCTCGTCCACCGCCACGACGAGTCGGTCCCCATCGCGGAGACCATCTCGGCCATGAACGAGTGCCAGCGCCGGTTCGACGTCGAGCACGTCGGGGTCAGCAATTTCGACGTCGACCAGCTCGACGCCGCCGTCACAGCCTCAGAGGCGCCCATCGTCACGAACCAGGTCGCCTACAACGCGTACTCGGACCTGGGCGACCTGCTCGCGACGTGTCGGGCCCACGACGTGGCGCTGACGGCCTTCAGCCCGCTGGCAAAGGGTCGGCTGCTCGACGACGAGACGCTCGCCACCATCGGCGCCGCCTACGGCAAGACGCCGGCACAGGTCGGACTGCGGTGGCTCGTCCAGCAAGACGGCGTCGTCGCTATCCCGAAGGCGGCGGATCCGGCCCACCAGGCCGAGAACCTGGCCGTCTTCGACTTCGAACTGACGGACGCGGAGATGCGCGAGATCGACGGCCTCTACGGCGGTCTCACGGACCGCGTCCTCGCCGCCCTCGGGCTCACCTGAGCGGTCACTTCGTCGACCCGTCGACGCCGTAGAGCCACCGCGTCCCGTAGTAGACGAACCAGGCCATCCAGATCGTGAAGACGGTGAGCCAGACGCCGTACTGCAGGAGGCGGTTCGGGTAGATGACGTGGGCGACGACGAGCAGTCCCAGCGCGGACCCGACGGCGAGGAGGTCCCAGCCGTCGGGGCGCGGCGGCGACTCCACCATTGCCCGTGGCTTCGCAGGCCGTCGGCTTGAGTACGGCGGTCTCGCGGTGCCCCGGTCGGGCCCAGCTACTTTGGGGCGGGCCCGCGGGGACCGAGTATGGCCCCTCTCGCGCGGACCGTCGCGGACGCACTCAGTGAATTCCTGGCCGGCATCGAGGCACAACTCCCGTCGCTGATCGCCGCGGTCCTGTTTCTGGCGATCGCCTACCTCGTCGTGCGGGCGCTCCAGGCGGCGACGCGGGTGGTGCTGTCTCGGCTCTACCCCGTCGATCAGCGCCTCGTCGTCGACTTCGGCGTCCTGGTCGTCACGGTCGTCGCCTGGTTCGGTGCGGTGCTGACGCTCCTGACGATCCTCGGCATGAGCCAGGTCGCCGCCAGCCTCGGGACGGCCGCTGGCTTCCTCGCCCTGGGCGTCTCCTACGCCCTCTCGGACATGATCGCCGACACCGTCGCCGGCATCTACCTGCTACGGGATCCGGACTTCAACGCCGGCGACACGGTGACGACGGCCGACGTCACGGGCGAGGTGCTGTCGATCGGGCTCCGGAAGAGTCGCCTCGAACTCGACGACGGCGACGTGCTGGTGCTGGCGAACCAGGCCGTCGAGCAGCGCTGGCGCCGCCAGACCTGAGTCACGCCCGGTCGTCGGTGACGTCCGCGACGCGGTCGGTTGTGACGACCAGGTCAGCGAGCCCCTCGACGTCCACGATCGGGACGTCGAGCGCGGACGCCCGCCGACGCGTGGCCGCCGGGACCGGAGCCGTGGTCACGAGCGCCACCTGGCCGTCCCCCTGGCCCCGGGCGCGGGTCGTCGCCATCCGTTCGAGGACGGCGGGCTCGACCGTCGCGTCGGCGTCGCCGGGGACGGTCCAGAGTGCGAGTCGGCTCCCGCCCGCCCGGTCGATGCCGAGGACGTCGTAGACCGCACTGTCCGCCGCGGCGAAGAGGGACGTGGACCAGCCCCGGTCCTGCCAGACGTCGGCGACGAGGGCGGCGAGCGCAGTTCCGTCGAGGTCCCGGAGTGCCGCCACGAGCGCCTCGCGCTCCACGTCGGCCCCCGCCAGGGCCCCGGCGTCGTCGCCCAGCCCCACCGGCGCAGCCCCGTCGGAGTCGGCCACGCGGTCAGCGCCGTCCGCGCGACCGTCCTCGCTGGCCTGGCCTGGATCACGGGCGTCCGCGTTGGTGCTCGGTGGGGCTGCGTGCGTTCCGTCGCTGCCGGCGCGAACGGGCGTCCTGGCTGGGGGGTCCACGGCCGGGTCGGCGTCGGCCCCCGCCTCGTCGAGGACGTCGAGGACGGCGTCGACGGGGAGTGGTGCGTCCGCAGCCTCCGCCCCGGGATCGATCGAGCCGTCCAGGCGCCCCTCCAGGCTCGCCTGCCGGGACTCGACGTCGGCGACGCGCTGGGGGAGGACCCGCCGGGCCAGCGACTCGGCGCGGTCGAGGTGGACGCCCGCCCGGTCGTAGATCTGGCGGGCAGCCTCGGGGCCGTCGGCGCTCGCCACCCGGTCGCCCGCGGCGAGCCACTGGCGAGCAGCCGCGAGACGAGCGCCGATGGCGCTGTCAGCGGCCGTCGCCGCCGAGGCCTGGATCTCACGCCGGTCGCCGACGAACCGGCGCCCGGACTCGCCCCACTCCAGTTCGAGGGCCGCTCGGGCGCGCTCGTGGGCCCGCTCCCAGGCCTCGGCGGCGTCGCCTGGGTCCGCGGCCGCCGCGGCCGCTCCGGCGGCGGCCTCGGCGTCCGCGACCGGTGCGGCCCGGAGGACGGCTCGCTCGCCGGCCGCGCCCGCGATGCGGCGGTCGAGCGCCTCGTCGGGGGGCACGTCGCCCGGGAGGCCGCGGCTCGCCCGGTAGGACTCGATCGCGCGCTCGTAGGCGGCGGCCGCTCGCTCGTATTCCCGTCGCTCCCAGGCGGTCTGGGCGGTCACGTGGGCAGTCGCGCCGGCGCCGGCCCGCGCCTCGCGTCTGATCCCCGCCCCAATCTCCCGGCGGACGGCGACGCGCTCGGCGAGCCCGTCGACCGCGGCCTCGTGGACCGATTCGAGGCCGTCACGGGCCTCGGCCCAGTAGGCCTCGGCGTCGTCCATCGCCGCGATGGCGTTCTCGTGGCGGCCGGCGTCGAGGTGCTCGCGGGCCCGGTCCACGGCGGCGTCGGCGTCCTCGAGCAGCCGCTCGGCGTGCGCCCACGCCGAGCCGTCGTCGAGGAGCGTCTCCACGACCGGGTCGAGGTCGCCCCGGCAGGGGAAGACGACCCGGCGGCCATCGGCCGTCTCGACGACGAGCCGCGAGGTCAGCAGCCCCGCACTCTCGCTGGCGGCGTCGAAGACGTCCGCCAGCGGGACGGAGACTGTCTCGTCACCCGCCGCGCGGCCGGCGACGACGCGGACCCGTCGGTCCGTCAGGAGGGCGACGGTCCGGTGGTCGTCGTCGGGTTCGATCGCGCGCTCGCCGTCGGGCCCGTCGACGGTGACGCCGGCGTGTTTGTTCCACAGGAGGAATCGGGCCACCTCGTCGTCCGAGAGGTAGTCTGCGAGCGGTCGGTCGGTCAGCGCCCCCGCGCCGAAGAGGCCGCCGCTGGCCTCGGTTCGGTGCAAGATGTCCACCGAGTCCTTTCCGGTGAGGTCGCGTATACGGGCCATGCGGTGTCGGTCTCCCTGCCATCTCTGCGCATCGACCGTAAAGATACTGGCCGCGTCCGTCGATTTTCATCGGATGGCCGGGCCGGCCGAGGGCGGTCGGCGCCGCTCCTCGCCCTCGTGGTCGCAACACTCGGGAGCGGCGACTGCAGGGATCGCCGGGTCACCTCAGTCCGTCGGCGTGGTCTTCCCCCGACCGACGTGTTCGAGGCGAGCGGCCATCTCCGCGACGGCACGGGCGAGGGCCGCCAGTTCGTCGGCGGACAGCCGGGTGAACGGGACGCGAAACACGACGTGGTCGCCGGTCACCGTCGCTGACCCGGGGACGGTGACGTCCATCAGTGCGGACTGAACGTCCGGCGAGAGCAGGAGGGAGACGTTGCGCTCGCCCCCGTCGATCACCCACGCGCCGTCCAGGGCGGGGTTCCCGGTCGTGACGCCCTCCCCGTCGCCGCCCTCGCCGACGTGCTCGAGGGTGATGGTGAAGTCCGCGTCGACGCCGTCGATGGTCGCGGCGACGACCGTCCGCGTCCGCGAGAGGACGCCCGGGACGTCCGTGCTGACCGTGACGGTCTGGCCGTGGACGACGCGCTCCAGGTCGGCCACGCCAGCGCTGGCGCCACGCTCGAAGGCGGAGGTCTCGACGAGCCGTCCCCAGTGCCGGCGCTCCCGCCAGGCGAGGGCGACGAGACCGACGAGCCAGGTGGCGCCCCAGGCGACGAGTCCGACGGGCGAGACGAGTGCCGGGGCGACCACGAACGCGAGGCCGACGGCCGCGAGGGCCAGGGCCGACCAGGCGAACTGCAGCGTCTTCGTCTCCGTGTACCGCCGCCGGTCGGCCATGCCCACCCGGTCGACGGGAACCGCAAAAAAGCTACGCCCGGCGCGGCGAGACGCCGGATCGGCCGCCGTCGAAGGCGCAGGTCTATGGGCGCCGCGACAGAAGCCCGGAGCATGACCGACTTCGGACCGGTCGACCGCGCGTTCTTCGAGGGAGCCGGCGCGCCGTCCCTCGGCGCGGACCGCGACGACGTGCTGTTCGGCCCGGCCCCCGGCGTCGACTTCGGCGCGGTGCGGGTGGCCGACAGCGTCGTCGCGATGGCGACCGATCCCGTCGTCCTCGTGCCGTCGCTCGGCCTCGAGCGGGCGGCCTGGTTCGCGGTGCACGCGCTGCTTGCCGACGTCGCCGTCTCGGGCATCCCGCCCGCTCACCTCTCGATCGACCTGAACCTCCCGCCGGCCACGACCGACGAGGCGTTCGCCACCGTCTGGGAGACCGTCGACCGAGAGGCGACTGACCTCGGCGTCTCGATCACGACGGGCCACACGGGCCGCTACGCGGGCTGTCAGTATCCCACGGTCGGCGGCGGTACGGCCATCGCGGTCGGCGATCCCGACGACCTCGTTCGGCCGGACGGCGCCCGCGTCGGCGATCGCGTCCTCGTCACGAAGGGACCGGCAATCGGCGCGACGGCGCTCCTCTCGATCCGGTTCGAGGACCACCTGCGCGGCGCCATCTCGGAGGAGGCCGTGGCGGCCGCGACCGACCGCTTCTGGGACCAGAGTCCGGTCCGCGACGCCCTGACCGCCGCCGCGGCCGGGCCCGTCACCGCGATGCACACCGCGACGGAGGGGGGCGTCTTCGGCGGCCTGGCCGACCTGGGGCGCGCCGCGGGGGTTGGGGTGGCGATCCAGCGCGACCGGGTCCCCGTCCAGCCCGGCGTCGCTGCCGCCTGCGACTTCTTCGGCATCGACCCCTGGATCTCGAGCAGCGAGGGGACGCTCCTGCTGTCGGTCGACCCGTCGGGGGTCGAGCACGTGCTGGCCGCGCTCGCCGCCGAGGGGGTTCCGGCCGCGGACGTGGGGGAGGTGGTCGCGGGGGCGGGGCTCACCGTCGACGGCGACGACGTGGCGCCACCGGACCACGACCCCTTCTGGGCGGCACTCGAGGAGTACGCCGGGACGTCGGACGAGTAAGGTCGGCTTTGGCGCGGCTCGGTGGCCTGGCGGCGACGGAAAACGCTGACCGCTACGCGACTCAGGCGTCGCAGGCGACGAGCAGGTCCGACTGTACCCAGGCGTCCGGTGACTCCCGATCGTAGATGATTGTCTCGCCGTCGCCCGTCTCGATGGTGCCGTACCGCTCGTCGTCGGCCGGTTCCTCGCTCGTCGCGTCGGTCGTTTCGGACATCGTGTGTCATCGGGTCACGTGGACCCGTTACCTGAACGGAGGTGCTGCAGGTAGTATAAGCTTTCCGGGCACAGTACCATGGTTTTTCCTCACATACCGGTCGTCGTCCCCGGGTTTGCGAGCGCCGGCGGCCCGGCGCACCGTCACCACCTCTTTGTACCACCGGCTGATACCGTCGGACATGACTCGCAGTCCGGCGCCGGTGGCGCCGCCCGTCGTCTGCACCATCGCCGGCAGCGACTCCGGTGGCGGCGCTGGCGTCCAGGCAGACCTGAAGACCGTCGAGGCCGGTGGCGGCTTCGGGACGAGCGTCGTCACGGCCGTCACCGCCCAGCACACGCGCGGCGTCGAGCGCACCCACCACGTGCCGGCCGCCGACGTTCGCGCCCAGGTCGACGCGGTCCTCGCGGACTTCGAGGTCGCGGCGGTCAAGACGGGGATGCTCGGGACCGCCGAGGTCGTCGAGATCGCCACGGAGAGCATCGCGTGGACGGCGGCCCCGGCGGTCATCGACCCCGTGATGGTCGCCGCGTCGGGCGATCGCCTCCTCGACCCCGACGCCGAGGCCGCCTACGAGGCCCTCGCGAGCGAGGCGACGCTCGTCACGCCCAACGCCGACGAGGCGGAGGTCCTGACGGGCGTCGCAGTGACCGACGTCGACGCGGCCGCGGCCGCCGCGACCGATCTGGTCGATCTGGGTGCGGAGGCGGCCCTCGTGACCGGTGGGCACGTCCCCGGCGACCGGGTCGTCGACGTGCTCGCGACCGCCGACGCCGTCGAGCGCATCGCCCACGAGCGCGTCGAGACCGACGCCACCCACGGCTCGGGGTGTACGCTCTCCGCGGCCATCGCGACCCGTCTCGCACACGGCGACGACCTGCCCGAGGCGGTTCACGCCGGCGTCGACCTGCTCGGGCGGGCCGTTCGCTACCCGGTCGACGTCGGGGAGGGGCCCGGCGCGGTCCACCACGCGGTCGAGGCCCGCGACCTCGCGGCCCGACAGCCCACCCAGGAGCGCGTCGCCGAACTCGTCGCCAGCTTCGAGCGCCGGGACGTCTCCCCGCTCGTCCCCGAGGTCGGGATGAACGTCGTCGGCGCGACGCCCTACGCCGAGTCGACGACGGAGTGCGCGGCCGTCGAGGGTCGCATCACCAGGACGATCGATGGCGCCCGCGCCAACCGCGGCGTCCGCTTCGGCGCGTCGAGCCACGTCGCCCGCTTCCTGCTCGCCGTCCGCGAGTTCGACCCCGACGTTCGATTCGCCGTCAACTGCCGCTTCGACCCGGCCGTCGAGGCGGCCCTCGACGCCCTCGACGGACGGGTCGCCGAGTACGACCGCGACGCCCAGCCCGACGCCGTCGGGGGCGAGGAGGGGCACACGATGGGCTGGGGTGCCCGCCAGACCGTCGCCGACGGCGACGGGACGCCCGTGGCGGTGATCGACCGTGGTGCAGTCGGCAAGGAGGCGATCGTCAAACTGCTGGCTTCGTCTTCGCTCGCGCTCGCAGACCGCGTCGCGAGGCTGCTGGACCGCCTCGCCGAGACCGACTGATCCCCCTACCGGAACCGGAGCACGACGAGGAGGATGGCCACCAGCCCGACGACGACCAGCCCGGCGCCCGCGAGGAGGACGGTCGTCGCGCTTCCGCCGGCGCCACCGAGAGGACCGGCGCGCTCCACAACCACCGTCACCGAGCCGCTGTCGACCGACAGGACGTGCGACCCCGAGTCCGTCAGCCGGACGGTGGTCCGGACCGTCCGCGACTCGCCGGCGTTGAGGCGGACCGACTCGGTCGCGACGGTACGCCCGTCGACCGTCACGTCGATCTCCCGTTCCCCGGGGCGGTCGGTCGGATTCGTCACGTCGACCTCCAGCCCCACGGGCGTCCCGGGCGTGATCCGCGAGTGGTTAGCCCGCAGGACCTCGATCCGGGGCGTCGCCGGATCGAGGACCGACACGTCGACGGTGTACTCGCCGACCCGGACCGGGCCGGCGCCGGCCTGCGCGACCGGAATCTCGACGGACTCCGTCACGCTCGACTCGGGGTCGATCGAGCCGGTCCGGTACCGGAGCGGGCCGTCCGCGAGGCCGTAGGAGAGGTTGTACGATCCCGTTCGCCCGCCGACGTTCGCGATCTGCACGTCGACCCCGAGCGTCTCGTTCGGCACGAGGACGAACGGCGGCGACCCGAGCGATCCGGTCCGGTAGGGTCCGGCGATCCGGTACTCCGCGCCCTCGACGTCCTCCGGGAGTGAGACCCGGATTCGGGGTGGCAGGGGCCCGAAGGCCGCCTGGTGGGCCGCGAAGTCCCACATCTCGGGCGTGGCCGTGGTCGTCGTGTAGCGGTCGGCCGCGCCGGCCACGTCGGCGGTCCCCACGTCGCGGACGATGCCGACGAAGTCCTCGGCGGTTGCGTCCGCCCGCCGCTCGTTGAGCCGCCGGACCACGGCCTGGAGGTCGCTCTGGCTGTCGGTCGCTTCGCGGAGCCAGCGGTCGAGGTCGCCGGCCACGAGGGCGCCCTTCCGGTAGTTCGCGGCGCGACCCCACGTCGACGGGTCGGCCAGGACGGCGTCGGCGTCGCGGCCGTCGGCCCCGCTCGCCAGGACCCGCCGGAACTCCTCGAAGCCGATCCGGTCCTGTTCCAGCGTCAGCAGCGCGGCGTAGTACGTCGCGGTCGCCTCGCCGGTCCACCGGGTCTCCGCCGTCGTGGGGAAGTCCTGGCGACTGTGGACGTACTCGTGGACCCAGACGTTGTTCGCCTCGTCGACGCGCTCGTCGGCGGTCACGTACAGGTCGCTCTCCCCGACCTGGAGCCCCTCGACCGCCCAGTCGACGGACGCGGGGGCAGCCACCATGAGGACCTCGCTGTCGCGATCGCCGACCCGGAGCGCGTCAGACGCGTCCGTCACCGACGCGAAGATGTCCTCGCGCGACTCGACGAGGTCGGCCGTCGCGGGCTCGACCAGCCGGAAGGTCTGGCCGTGCGCGCGCCGCGTCGCCTGCTCGGCCGCGCCCACGTAGATCAACCACTCCCCGGCCACGCCCGGGCCGTCGACCGCCGTCTCCCGCTGGAAGTCGAGTGAGCCCCGGTACCGCGCCTGGACCGGCGCCTGGGGTCGCTGGAAGAGCCCCCACTCGCCCACGTCGACGAACAGGTAGCGGCCGTCCGCGCCCTCGGGCCCTGCCTTGGTACCCGTCCGGTTGACGGCGAGTCGGTAGCTGATCGACGCCTCCCGGGAGCCCCCGTCCCACTCGTACGCGCGATCCCCGACCGAGGCGAACCCGCCGCTGGTCCCCGTAACGGTCGCCCCCTCGGGCATCGTCGTCCGGAGCGACTCGACGTTACGCGGAATCTCGACCCGGCGAGTCACGTTGACGGTCCCCGGCCGAGCGGGCAGTGCCGCGAACTCCTGGGTGATGACGACGGTGTCGACCTGCGCCTGCCCGGCCCCGTCGAGCGCGAACCCCGCTTCACCGGCTGGGGCGGTGGCCGTCTGCGTCGCGACCGCAGACCCGGGGACGCTGCCGAGGACGGCCGCGAGGACGACGAGCCCGACGACGAGCGATTGCCGCGTGGCGTCCATTTGTTCCTCGCTTGGACCGACTCTGCATATACTTCCTGGCTTCCTCGGCCCGTCTACCTTCACCCCGGACCCATCACGTTTTAGCCGGTGACGAGCACACCTCTTGGTATGACCGAGGCGGGTGGCATCGTCGGCGAGTTCCTCGACCTGAAGGCCGGCACCGACGCGGACGTCCTGGCCATGCAGTGTGGGGACTTCTACGAGTTCTTCGCCGACGACGCCGAGACCGTCGCCGACGAACTCGACCTGAAGGTCTCCCAGAAGTCCTCCCACGGCTCCTCCTACCCGATGGCGGGCGTGCCCGTCGACGAACTGACCCCCTACCTCTCCGCCCTCGTCGAACGTGGCTACCGCGTGGCCGTCGCCGACCAGTACGAGACCGAGTCCGGCCACGCACGCGAGGTGACGCGCGTCGTCACGCCCGGGACGCTCCTGGAGACCACCGACGCCGACGCCCGGTATCTCGCCGCCGTCGTCGAGGCCCCAGACGGCTACGGCCTCGCCCTCGCGGACGTGACCACCGGCCAGTTCTCCGTGACGGCCGTGGAGGGGGCAGACGCGGACGCGGCGCTCCTCTCGGAACTCTACCGGTTCGGCCCCGTCGAGATCCTCCCCGGGCCGGACCTCCGGACCGACGACGCCCTGATCGAGCGCCTCCGCGAGCGGACCGACGCCCTCCTCACGCTCCACACCGCGGAGGCCTTCGCACCCGGCCGGGCCCGTCACCGCGTGCGCGAGCAGTTCGGCGACGCCACGATGGACAGCGTCGGCGTCGCCGACGACGAGCCCGTCGTCCGGGCCGCGGGCGGGATCCTCTCGTACGTCGACGACTCCGGCGCGGGCGTCCTGGCCTCCATCACGCGCTTGCAGGTCCACGGCGGGGGCGACCACGTCGAACTCGACGCGACGACGCAGCGCAACCTCGAACTGACCGAGACGATGCAGGGCGACACGTCGGGGACGCTCTTCGACACGGTCGACCACACCGTCACGAGCGCCGGCGGGCGCCGCCTGCAGGAGTGGCTCCAGCGGCCCCGCCGCGCCCGGGCGGAACTCGAACGGCGCCAGGCCTCGGTCGCGGCGCTCGCCGAAGCGGCCATGGCCCGCGAGGAGCTGCGGGACCTGCTCGACGGCGCGAGCGACCTCGAACGGCTGGCCGCCCGCGCCGCGTCCGGGAGCGCCGACGCCCGTGCCCTCCGTGCCGCCGCCGACACCCTCTCGCGCCTGCCCGCGGCGCGTGACCTGGTGGCCGACGCAGACCGACTCGCAGAGACGCCCCTGGCAGAGATCCTCACCGAACCCGACGTCGAGGCGGTCGCCGCGCTCGCCGCCGAGATCGACGAGGCACTCGTCGCGGATCCGCCGGGGACGATCACCCAGGGCGGCATCGTCGCCCGGGGCTACGACGAGGACCTGGACGACCTCGTCGAGCGCCACGAGGCCGCGCTGTCCTGGATCGAGGACCTGCCCGACCGCGAGAAGACCAGCCACGGGATCACGCACCTCTCGGTCGACCGCAACACGACCGACGGCTACTACATCCAGGTCGGCAACAGCGAGACCGACGAGGTCCCCGACGAGTACGAGCAGGTCAAGTCCCTGAAGAACTCGGTCCGGTACACCATCCCCGAACTCGAAGAGCGCGAGCGCGAGGTCCTCCGCCTGGAGGAGCAGCGCCACGAGCTGGAGCGGGAGCTGTTCGAGGAGTTGCGCGCTCGCGTCGCCCAGCGGGCCGAACTGCTACAGGACGCGGGCCGCGCGCTCGCTACCGTCGACGCGCTGGCGAGTTTCGCGACCCACGCCGTCCACGAGGACTGGACGCGGCCCGAACTCACGGACGGCCGCGAGCTGTCCGTCGAGGCCGGCCGGCACCCCGTCGTCGAGCAGACGACCGAGTTCGTCCCGAACGACCTGCACATGGACGAGGAGCGCCAGTTCCTGCTCGTCACAGGCCCCAACATGAGCGGGAAGTCGACGTACATGCGCCAGGCGGCGCTCATCACGCTGCTCGCGCAGGTGGGGAGTTTCGTCCCCGCGCGGTCCGCCCGGGTGGGCCTCGTCGACGGCATCTACACCCGCGTCGGGGCGCTGGACGAACTGGCCCAGGGGCGCTCGACGTTCATGGTCGAGATGCAGGAACTCTCGAACATCCTCCACTCCGCCACCGAGGACTCGCTGGTGATTCTGGACGAGGTCGGCCGGGGGACGGCGACGTACGACGGCATCTCCATCGCGTGGGCGGCGACGGAGTACCTCCACAACGCGATCCGGGCGAAGACGCTGTTCGCCACCCACTACCACGAACTCACGACGCTGGCCGAGCACCTCCCGCGCGTCGAGAACGTCCACGTCGCTGCCGACGAGAGTGACGGCGACGTCACCTTCTTGCGCTCGGTCCGCGAGGGCCCGACCGACCGTAGCTACGGCGTCCACGTCGCAGACCTCGCGGGCGTCCCCGAACCCGTCGTCGAACGGTCCCGCGACGTGCTCGACCGCCTCCGCGAGGAGAAGGCCATCGAGGCGAAGGGCGGCGACGACGCCGAGACGGTCCAGGCGGTTTTCGACGTGTCGAGCGGCGAGTTCCGCGGCGCGGCGCACGCCGACGGGGGCGACGGCGCGGGCGACGCCGTGGACCTGGACGACGACCTCCGAGAGCGATTCGGCGACGACGCGGAGGCGGTCCTCGAGGCGCTCGCCGACGTCGACGTGAACGAGACGCCCCCAGTGGAGTTGCTCGCCCGCGTCCAGGAGTGGCAGGCCCGACTGGAGGAGCGCTGACGGGACCGCGAGAACCGCTCGCCAACTGCCCGCCCAGTGCACGCACCGGGGCGAGATCGGCTGGTCCGGCGTGAGCGGCCCGGCCTCCCGGCCTACCACTCCGCGTAGGCGAGGTACTCGACGCCCTCGTACTCCAGCAGCCAGGTCCCGTAGAAGTCCGCCACGCGGATCCCCTCGTGGTCGCGGAGCCGCTCGACCACCGACCGGAAGGCGTCGCTCTCCTCGAAGTACGCCCCGTCGATGGCCTCCTCGACGACTGCGCGCTCGGCGTCGGAGAGGCCGGCGAGTTCGAAGCGGTACCGCGCGCGGACCCGGTCGGCGAACGTCTGCACGTCCGGGGCGACCTCGGTGACCTCGTAGCGGTACTCGGCCTGCTCGGCCGTCCGGGACTCGACGGCGACCCGGTAGCGCTCCTGGCCGTGGACGAGCACGTCGTACTGCTGGTCCGGGACGAAGACCGAGTCGTCACCGACCTCCTCGGCGGTCCCGTACCCGACGCCGACGTCGACGCCGTCCTGGGTCGGTGGGGACTCCTCCCGGACGATCCGATCCAGGCGCTGGCGGTCGGTCGCCGGGAGGTCCTCATAGGCGATTTCGCCGAGGGTTGGCGTCGCGTCGTCCGGATTCAGGTCGAGCCTGACGTCGTAGACCGTCACCTCGCTGCTCCCCAGTCGCGTCTCGCTCACCTCGTAGAAGGCGCCGTCGAGGCGGACGGTGTCGGTGCGGTCGAAACGGTCATACTGGCTACGCCGCGTCGTGGACCCGTTCTCGCGGGCAGACGTGACGATCCGGTACTCCTCGGACCCCGGATCCGGTCGCATCGAGACCTCGTCGGCGACGTCGTCGGCCGTCGCCGCCTCGAAGTCGAGGACGACGGACGGATGGGCACAGCCGGCGAGGCCGGCGGAGAGGAGGGCGGTTCCGGCCGCGAGGAACTGGCGGCGGTGCACGTCGTTCGAGACGTTCCACCGCGAAGGAAAGCGTTCTGGTTCGGGCGACCGGTCTCGCGGTCGCCCACGCCAACCGTTTTCTGGCGGCCTCCCGGAGACCGGGCATGGACCTCTCGCTCGTCGACCTCTCGCCGGTCCCCCACGACGGCACGGCGACCGACGCCTACGCCAACACCGTCGCGGCCGCCCAGCAGGCCGAGCGCCTCGGCTACGAGCGGTTCTGGGTGGCAGAACACCACGGACACGCGGACGTCATCGCGGGCACGACGCCCGAAGTCCTGCTCGGCCACCTCGCGGCGGAGACGGACGCGATCAGGCTCGGCTCGGGTGCGGTCCTGCTCAACCACTACAGCCCGTTCAAGGTCGCCGAGGGGTTCGGCGCCCTGGACGCCCTCGCGCCGGGGCGAATCGACGCCGGCCTGGGTCGCGCGAACGGCTCGCCGGCCTCGGACCGCGCCCTCGGGACCGACCGCCACGTCCAGGACCCCGACGCGGACCACAGAGAGAAGATCGAGGCGGTCGCGACCCACCTCTCCAACGACTACCCCGAGGGCCACGCCTACGCCGACCTCGAGATCGCACGCTCGGACACGGCGCCGCCCGTTCCGTGGGTCCTCGGGTCCAGCGCCGCCAGCGCGGCCATCGCGGGCGAACTCGGCCTGCGGTACTGCTTTGCAGCCTTCATCCGGCCACACTTTGCAGAGGCAGCGTTCGAGACCTACCGCGAGACGTTCTCCGCGTCCGACCTGTCGGGCAGCGTCGACGACCCCGAGGGGATGATCGCCGTGAACGCGGTCTGTGCGGAGACCGACGAGGCAGCCGCCCGTCAGCGGGCGGTCGCGGAGGCCGTCTACGCGCGGATGCAACGCGGCGTCTTCGGCGCTCGGCCGACGCTGGAGACGGCCATCGAGGAACTGGGTGGCGTCCCGGAGCCGACGCCAGCCACGCTGGCCGAAGACGAGTGGCCCCGCGCGATTTCGGGCAGTCCGGCGACGCTCGCCGGCCTGCTCGACCAGCTGGCCGACCGCGTCGGCGTCGACGAGGTGATGATCCAGCAGTCCGTCGCCGACCACGAGACGGCGCTCCGGTCGCACGAGCTTCTCGCCGACGGCGTCGGCCTGACGCCGCGACGGGGTGGGTAACCCATCCTCACTCGGCGGGCGGGCCGAGCCGCCCCTCTTCCTCCTCGCCGCCTGCTTCGCCCTCCTCTCCCTCGCCGCCCGATTCGCCACCCTCTTCCTCGCCTCCCTCACCGCCGTCGTCACCCTCCTCGCCGCCCGGGGTGCCACAGCCTGCCAAGCCGACGCCGAGAACTGCCACGCCGATGCCACGAACGACAGTCCGCCGGGTCGACTCCGGGTCACGGTCGCTCATGGGCCCATTCGCAGTGCGGCCAGCCTAAACGGCGTGCTTGCAGTGGCGTCCGGAACAGGGAGACGGCGACGGGACGGTTGGTTTATACGCTCCTGCTGCCTAGCGCGGTCGAGAGATGTCCCCCACCGGTCCCCGCCCGACGGCGGACGTCCCGCCCAAGTCCACTCTCCACTGCCCTCACTGTCAGCACGCGAGCCGGTACGACGAGGACTGGCTCGTCGTCGAGACGGCCCAGCGCGTCCGCGTCCTCTGTCCGGAGTGCGGCACGACGCTCACGACGCGGCCCCGGGCGGACGACCCGTCGACGCCACTGACCCCCGGTGCGGCCTGGCGCGCGGCCTGGAAGCACTGGAGCGACGGTCTCCGGCTCTCCCGGGAACTGTTGTGTCCGCCACCGCGCGCCGGCTAACCGGACTCCGCCACTCCGGGTCCGGATCGCCGGTCACCCCTCTGACCAACTCGATCCGAGCCACGAGCCGAGCGTGAGGCCGTAGACGAGGTGGCTGACGAGGAAGATCCAGCGCTCGTCCGACTCGAGGTCCTGATCGAGCAGTCCCGCCAGGAGCACGATCCGACCCAGCCCAGACAGGACGACGCCGTACGCGGTGCCAAGGATCACCCCTCGCCGCTCGCGCTGGGCCGTCGACCCGCGCGCGACCGCTGCGAACAGCGGGGCGAACGCCAGGCCGGCGACCGCGCCGTAGAGGACGTGCAATGCCAGGCCGACCGTCGGGTAGTCCTCGGCCCGGCCCTCTCCGACGAACGTGGCCCAGAAGTCTGCCGTCGGCGGCAACGAGTCCGCGATCGGGAGGCGATACAGCGTCATGACGGCCGTGGCGTGGACGCCGCCCGCGACGCCCGCGAGGAGTGTCCGCGGGCGGGTCGCGGCTGCCGCTCCGCTGCGAGTCGGTCTCGTGGCAGTTCCCCGTCGGTCGGTGTTCGTCCGAGAACGCATGCGTGGTCCCTCGACGGCCCGTTCGCCACTGTGAGGCAAGTGGGTGACGCCGGCCGGCACCGGGCAATACCGGTCAGGGCTCGATGACGAGTTTGCCGAGGAAGCTGTCTTCCATGACGGCGCGCTGGGCCTCGTCGGCCTCGTCCAGCCCGTACGTCTGCGCGATCTCGATCGAGAGCGCATCCGTGCTCAACAGGTGGCCGACGCCGCGGAGCGGCACGCGGAGGTCGGGCGTGTTGAACATACTCATGAACTGGTAGGAGACGTCCTTCGACCGGGCGGCGCCGTCGTTCGTGAACGCGGGATCGGGCGAATTCTCGCCGATGCCGACGACCCGGCACCCGGTCGCCGCCACGTCCGCGTCGAACTGCAGGTAGTCGTCGAGCCGGTGGTCGAGCACCACGTCGACGCCGCCGTCCGAGGCGTCGCGAACGGCGTCCGCGAGGTCCTCGCGACCGTAGTCCAGGACGGTTTCCGCCCCGAGCCCCTCGATGGTGTCGTGGTAGTCGGGCGCGGCGGTCGTGACGACGCGGGCGCTCACCGCGTCGCCAAGCTGGACGGCGGCGTGCCCGACGCCCCCGGAACCGCCGTGGACGAGGCAGTCTTCCGCCGGGTCGAGGCCCGCGTGGTCGATCAGCGCGCGCCAGGCGGTGACGGCGGCGACGCCGGCCGCGCCCGCCTCGGTGAGGTCAGCCCCGTCGGGCAGGCGGACGACCCTGTCGTCGGGGACCGTGACGAACTCGGCGTAGGCGCCCTGCGTCGTGGCGTTGCCGACCCCCGTCCCGAAGACCCGGTCGCCGGCCTCGAAGCCCTCGACGTCGCTCCCCATCTCGACGACGGTCCCCGCGAAGTCGACCCCCGGCGTGAAGGGGAGGCCAACGGGTTCGTACGATCCGTCGCGGAAGTACGTGTCGACGGGGTTGACGCCGGCCGCCGCCACCTCCACGAGGAGTTCCCCGGCCGCCGGGTCGGGCCGCTCGATCTCGTCGACGTCCAGTACGTCCGGTCCACCGTGCTCGGAGAGGCGTACGGCTCTCATGACGTTCGAGACCACGGCCGGGGGCAGTAAAAGGCTATAGCCCCGCCGGGGCCGCTGCGACGCGCTACTCCTGCCAGTCGGGGTTCGGCCGTGGCGGACTGAAGACGTCGATCGCACGCATCTCGACGTCCGCCCGGTTCTCGGCCCCGTGGACCTCCTCGCTCGCCAGCCGATAGGACTCGCCCGGGGCAATCGTGACCGTCTCGTCGCCGTCGAGGACGAAAGTCTGCTCGCCCTCGTAGACGAACCCGACCTGCTCGTGGTGGTGGCTGTGTTCGGGGATGACCGCCCCCGGCGCCATTCGCAGGTGCTGGATGCTCATTTCGTCGCCGATGGCGAGTTGCGCCAGGAAGACGCCCGGTTCCGCTTCGACCTCGTCGAACGCCTCGCTCGTGACGACGTCCATACCCGACACACGACGGCCACCGCCTTCAAGCCGACCCTGGTGTCGGACCGGTGTGCCGCAGTCGACAGCGCCCGCTGATCGACCCCGACTCCACCGAACGGTGCCCTCAAGTCGGGGCCACTCCAACGCCTGCACAGCACGCATTCCATGACGGACGCCGATCCCGACGCCGCCGAGATCCACGAACTCGACCCCCAGACGGTCGAGCGAATCGCGGCGGGGGAGGTCGTCGAGCGCCCGGCGTCGGTCGTGAAGGAACTGGTCGAGAACGCCGTCGACGCCGACGCCTCGCGGGTCGACGTGACCGTCGACGCCGGTGGCACCGACCTGATCCGCGTCGCCGACGACGGCGTCGGGATGACCGAGTCGCAGGTCCGGACCGCCGTCGAGCAACACACGACCTCCAAGATCAGCGACATCGACGACCTGGAGTCGGGCGTCGGGACGCTGGGCTTCCGGGGCGAGGCGCTCCACGCCATCGGCGCCGTCTCGCGGGTGACCATCCGGACGCGCCCCCGCGGGGGCGACCAGGGTACCGAACTCGTCCTCGACGGCGGCGAGGTCACGTCGGTCTCGCCCGCCGGGTGCCCCGAGGGGACGACCGTCGAGGTCACGGACCTGTTCTACAACGTTCCCGCGCGCCGGAAGTACCTCAAGCAGACCACGACGGAGTTCGCGCACGTCAACGCCGTCGTCACCGGCTACGCGCTCGCCAACCCCGACGTTGCCGTCTCGCTGACCCACGGCGACCGCGAGACATTCGCCACGACGGGCCAGGGCGACCTCCAGGCGACCGTGCTCTCGGTCTACGGTCGCGAGGTCGCCCGGTCGATGATCCCGGTCGATCCCGGCGAACTGCCCGAGGGCCCCCTCGACGGCATCTCCGGGCTCGTCTCGCACCCCGAGACCAACCGGGCCAGCCGGGACTACCTCAACACCTTCGTCAACGGCCGGTACGTCACGGCCAACAGCGTCCGCGACGCAGTCGTCGCTGCCTACGAGACGCAACTCGCGCCCGACCGGTACCCCTTCGCGGTACTCGACTGCAGCGTCGACCCCGCGGTTGTCGACGTGAACGTCCACCCCCGGAAGCTGGAGGTCCGCTTCGCCGACGAGGAGGGGCTTCGCGACCAGGTCGAGGCCGCCGTCTCCGCCGCACTCATGCGCGAGGGCCTGCTCCGCACGGGCGCTCCACGCGGCAAGTCGGCCCCCGACCAGACCGAGATCAGGCCCGGCGATGTCGACACCGGTCGTCTCGGCGGGGCCGCGACCGACGACGGGGCCGGGCCGAGTGAGGCGGACGCCCCGTCGACGGGGGACGCCAGCGTTCCGGCTGACCAGCCCACCGGCCCACGCCGGGTCTCGTCGCACAGCGACGACCCGGGCGACGTCGAGCACGCGGGACGGGCCGCGGGTGGAGACGACACGGCGAGTCCGGACGCCGCCCCCACCGGCGGCACGCCGGACGTGTCGCGGTCGCGTCCGTCGAGTCCACACGACGACCCGGCGCGGAAGTTCCGTGGCGAGGGCGACCAGGCGCGACTCGGCGACGCCGACGTCGAGCCGACGGCGGACTTCGACTCGCTGCCGGCGATGCGCGTCCTCGGGCAGTTCCGCGAGACCTACGTCGTCGCGGAGACCGCCGACGGCCTGGTCCTCGTCGACCAGCACGCGGCCGACGAGCGGGTCAACTACGAGCGCCTCCGCGAGCAGTTCGAGGGAGAGGTGACGACGCAGGCGCTGGCGTCGCCGGTGGCCCTCGAACTGACGGCGGGGGAGGCGGCGGTGGCCGACGCCCGGACGGAGGCGCTGGCACGCCTCGGCTTCCGGACCGAGGCCGTCGACGACCGGACGGTTCGGGTCTCGACGGTCCCCTCCCTCGTGGCCGAAGCGGCCGACCCGAATCTCCTGCGGGACGTCCTCGGCAGTCTGCTCTCGGGGGAGCGTACGGCCGCCGGAACCGTCGAGGCGGCGGCGGACGCCCTGCTCGCCGACCTGGCCTGTTACCCCTCGATCACCGGCAACACGTCGCTGACGGCGGGCTCGATCCAGGACCTGCTCGCGGCGCTCGACGACTGCGAGAACCCCTACGCGTGCCCCCACGGGCGGCCGGTCCTCGTCGAACTGGCCGACGACGAGATCGAGGCCCGCTTCGAGCGCGACTACCCAGGGCACGGCGGCTGAGGCAAGTTTTCCCCGCCGCGGACGGTTGGACTAACGGGCCCCGAGCCGGGCAATGGAACTAAGCCAGTCGGTCGTAATGCCGGTAGTATGACGGAACTGGTGACGTTCGGGGAGACGGCCCTGCGGTTCTCGACGCCCGGCTACGAGCGCCTGGCGACGGCCGACCGGGCGGACATCTACGTCGACGGCGAGGAGAGCAACGTTGCCGTGGCGGCCAGCTGCCTGGGGGCGACCAGCTGCTGGCTGTCGTCGCTCCCGGAGACGCCGGTCGGGCGACGGATCGTCGGGACGCTTCGGGAACACGGCATCGAGACCGAGGTGGCCTGGTGCGACACGGGGCGCGTCGGCACCGTCTACCACGAGGCGGGCTCGCCGCCCCGCGAGGACGGCTGGTGGCACGACCGCGAGCACACCTCGGCTGCCCAGACCACCCCCGGTGACGTCCCCATGGACCGGGTTCAGTCGGCCGACGTTGTCTTCTCCGGGGTCAGCACCCCGGCGCTCTCCGAGTCGGCCGCGGAGACCACGGAGGCGATGATGCGCGCCGGCGGTGGCGGCGGCGCGGTGACCGCCGTGGACCTGGATTACGAACCGGCGCGCCACGACCCGGCGTTCCTGGGCGACCTGCTGCGGCGGCTCTTCCGGCACGTCGACGTCCTCTTCGTCAACGAGGAGGACGCACGGGCGGTTCTGGGCGTTAGTGGCGGCGCGCGCGAGATCGCCAACACCGTCGTCGCGGAGTACGACCTGGAGATGGTGGTCGTGACGCGCTCGACGCTCGGCGCGGTCGTCATGCACGACACGCCCGGGACGAACGTCATCCACGAGCGCGACGCGCTGGAGACGGACGCCGTCGACGCGACGGGGACCCGGGAGGCGTTCGTCGGCGGGTTCCTGGCGCGCCTGGGCGCTGACGCCGACGCCGCCGAGGCGCTCAACTACGGCGTCGCGACCTCGGCGATGGCCCGGACGGTCCCCGGCCCGCTCCTGACGGCCGACGACGGGGAGATCGACCCGCTGGTGGAGCGGGTACGGGCGGACGCCCGGTGAGAGTCGGCTCCACGCGATCGCTCGACGGTGTCCCTCCCGATACTGATTTAACACTCCTTGGTCACACTTCGGGTATGACACGGTCGGCTGCCGCGCTGCTGGGACTCCTCCTGATCGTCGCCGCCGTCGGACCGGTAGCCGTCGGGTCGGCCGCGGCCGCAGACGTGACGCTGACAGTTACCGTCTCGAACCAGTTCGGCGGGACGGTCGAGAACGCCCGGCTCACTGCCGAGTGGGACGGCGGCTCGACGACCGAGACGACGGCAGCCAACGGCAAGGCACTGCTCGACGTGCCCGAGGGCGCCGACGTGACGATCACCGTCGATCACGATCAGTACGTCCGCAACCGGCCAGTCACCGTCGAGAACGCCCAGTCCCGGAACGTCGACGTCCGCGTCGGCGAGCGTGGCGCGGCCACGTTCACCGTCACCGGCGACGGCGGCCCGGTACGCGGCGCCTCGATCAGGTTCCTCGAGGACGGCCAGACGGCGGCTTCGGGCAGCACCGACGAGAACGGCGTCGCGACGATCGACCCGATCGAACAGGGGACCTACGACGTTATCGTCACGAAAGGAGGCTTCTACCAGGAGCGCCTGACCGTCGGCGTCGACGAGGGAACCGAACGCGACGTCCGCCTGGAGCGCGGGAACGTGCAGGTGACGTTCAACGTCACAGACGACCACTTCGAGGACCCGCGGCCCATCCAGAACGCGACGATCGACGTCGAACCCATCGGCACGACGCTGGTCACGTTGACCGACGGACAGGCGACGACCCGCCTCCCCGTCAACCGCAACTACGACGTGTCCATCTCGAAAGATGGCTACGAGACGGTCCGGCGGGACCTGCCGGTTCACCAGGGCGAGATCGAGTTCGACGTGGCGTTCAGTCGGACGCCCGCCATCGACGCCTCGGCCGCCAACAGCCGCGTCGTCGTCGGCGAGCGGACGCGGGTGACGGTGACGAACGAGTACGACGAACCCGCCGAGGGCGTCCCCCTGCTCGTCGAGGGTGCCGAAATCGTGCGGACGGACGCCGACGGCGAGGCCGACGTGCCCATCCAGTCGGCGGGCAACGTCACGATCCGCGCGGTCTACCAGGGGACCGAGGCGTCGGTTTCCGTCGAGGGCGTCCAGGCTGGCGGTGGCAGCACCACTGGCAACGCCACCACGACCGGGAACGACACCAGCACCGACGGGGGCGTCGGCCCCGGCTTCGGCGCGACGGCCGCGCTCCTGGCCGTCGCCCTCCTCGCGGGTCGCCTGCTCCTCGGCCGTCGGGCCTGACCCCGGGGAACTTTAATCCGGTGCCCTCCAACCGGCGAGTATGACGATCCTCGAGGGTATCCACGACGAGCACGGCGCCACCTACGTCGAGCGCGGTGGTCGCCGCGTCGTCGACCACTACGGTCGCCCCGAGCGCACGCACCGCGCCGTCCGCAACGCTGCGGGGGTCATGGAACGAGCCGACGACGTCCTCGCGATCACCGGCGCCGACCGCCACGAGTTCGTCGACGACGCGGTCACGAACGCGATCCCGACCGGCGACGGTCGCGGCGTCTACGCACTGCTGCTCGACCCCCAGGGGACGATCCGGACCGACATGTACGTTCTCGCGACCGCCGAGCGCCTGCTGGTCTTCCTGCCGCCGGGCGAGGGCGAACCGCTGGCCGAGGAGTGGCGTGGCAAGACCTTCATCCAGGACGTCGACATCGAGGTGGCGACCGAGGACTTCGGCGTCTTCGGCGTCCATGGCCCGAAGGCGACCGAGAAGATCGCGAGCGTCTTCGCGGAGGGGACGCCGGACGAACCCCTCACCTTCGTCCGCGGGCCGATGGGCGACGCGGGCGTGACGGTAATCCGGGACGACGGGCTAACCGGCGAGGAGGGGTACCTCGTCGTCTGCCAGGCCGACCACGCCGCGGACGTCTTCGACACGCTCGAGAACCGCGGGATGAACGCGGCTCCCTTCGGCGAGCGCGTCTGGGGGACGCTCACGCTGGAGGCGGGGACGCCGCTGTTCGAGACGGAACTGCGCGACCGGGTCCCCAACCGCCTCGGTCTGCGGACCGCCGTGGACTTCGAGAAGGGCTGTTTCGTCGGCCAGGAGATCGTCTCTCGGATCGAGAACCGCGGCGAGCCCGGCGTTCGCCTCGTGGGACTTGCGCCCGACGGGCTCCCGGAGCCCGGCGCGGCGGTCTTCGACGGCGACGAGAGCGTCGGCGCCGTCACCCGTGCCGTCGAAAGCCCCTCGCTGGACGCGCCGATCGCACTCGCGGTCGTCGACGAGGCAGCCAGCGACGCCCTGACCGTCAGAATCGAGGGCGACGAGGTCGACGCCGAGCGCCGCGCGCTCCCGTTCGTCGAGGGCTCGGACACCTCGGCGCGCCTCCCGCGCTACGCGTGACTCAGGGGCGGAACCGCCCGAGTGTCGCCCGGACGTGCTCGCGCGAGAACAGCGTCGTGGGCCGGTCCATGTGGACGCCGATCTTTCCCGAGAGGGTGGTGAGGCCGAGCCGTTGCACCGGTTCGGGGAGCGAGTAGCCAGCCCGCACCAGCGCCCCCAGTCGAATCTCCCGGCGGAGGTCGGCCCGCCAGGCCCGCTCGTAGTCGCCGAGCGTCCCGGGATCGGTCGGGTCGACCTGCTCGGCGGCGTGGTCGGCTGCGATCATGCCGTACCGGATGCCGCCGCCGGTGAATGGCTTGGTCTGGGCGGCGGCGTCGCCGACCAGCAGCGACCGCGACCCGGTGACGCGCGTCGGCGGGCCCACGGGGATCAGTCCGGAGCAGCGCCGCTCGGTCTCGACGCCGTAGTCGGCCGTGAAGGCCTCGAACCGCTCGCGCACGTCGTGGCCGGGCCCCATCGCGAGCCCGTACTCGACGCCGGCCTCGCCCCGGGGGATGCGCCACGCGAAGAACCGCGGGACGTCGAGGTGGACGTCGACGAAGTCGTCGTGGTCGGCCTCGTCGGTGAACCCGAGCACGCCGTGCAGCAGCTCGTCGGGGTCGGGGAGGCCGAGCGCCGATCGGACGCGGGAGTTCGGCCCGTCGGCCCCCACGACCATCCGCGCCTCGTGGGTCTCGACGCCGTCGGGCCCGCGGACGTCGACGGTGACGCGGTCGCGGCCCTCGGTCACGTCGAGGGCGGTGTGGTCTTCGCGGACGTCTGCGCCCGCGTCGCGCGCGGCCTCGGCCAGCGTCCGGTCGAGCCCGACCCTGTCGATGACGTTCGAGACCGGTTCGTCCTTGTAGAACGGATACGCGCGGCTGTCGGCACCGCCGAGGTGAAAGCGGGCGCCGGAGACCTCGTTCTGCAGGAGCTCTTCGCGGGTCCCCGTGGGCGTGAACTTCCAGAGGTCGGTGCTGACGTGGCCCGAGCAGGCCAGCGGCTCCCCGACGGCCCCCTGCTCGAAGGCCAGCACGTCGTGGCCGCGCCGGGCGGCCTGGCGGGCGAACCGCGAGCCCGCGGGACCCGCGCCGACCACGACGAAGTCGTGCATGTAGCCGGGACTGACGCCCGGGACGGCCATCAAGGTCCCGATCGGCCCGTCGCTGTGCCGCCACACCGGTCGGCCTGGAAGCTTATGCCGGCCCGCCCGGATGGCGGAGACGTGTCCCGAAACCGCCCTGCGAGCCCCGCCGATGTCGTCCGCGAGACCGCTCCGACCGGCGTCGCGCTCGGCGTCGCGTCGTTCCTGGCCACCTACGTCCTGACGTACGCTTACGTCGTCCTCGACGGGGTCGACACGTCCGACGGCGGCTGGACGCTCGTCGGTCTGGTCCTCTACAGCGCACACAACGTCGAGACCGTGACGACGGCGACGGGTGCCGGCCAGACCATCTCCGGGTCGGTCAACCTCCTCTCGAACGACTTCTCGGGGCTGACGAGCTTCGGGTCGACGGTGCCGACCATCGTCTACTACCTGACGCCGGTCGTGGTCCTGCTCGTCGCGGGGTTCCTCACCGTCCAGTGGACGACGAACCGCTCCGGATCGATCGCCACCGGTGCCCTCGCCGGCGCCACGGTCGTGCTCGGCTACCTGGCGTTCGCGGTCCTCGGGCCCCTCCTGTTCCGGGTCTCGCGCTCGGCGTTCGGTGCGCAGGCGACCGTCGCGCCGGACCTCGTCACCGGGATCGCCCTCCTCGGCATCGCCTATCCCGTCGTCTTCGGCGCCATCGGCGGTGCGGCCGCGAGTAGCTGAGCAGTCACGGGACGACCGCGAGGCCCCTCGGCAACTGCTCGTATCGGTCGTCCGGCCAGTCGACGTCGACGCCCCGCCAGGTCGCGCCGTCGGCCGACCGGAACAGGCCGCGGTTCGAGAGCGCGAAGAACCCCTCCTCGCTCGCGGCCAGGACCGGCCGGCCCCACCCCTCCGGTCCCGGGAGGCCGTCCATCGCTGGCACCCACTCGCCGTCGCCGACCCGTCGGTAGACGCCGCTCTCGCCGTCTGGGTCGTGGGCGGCGTCGGCACCCTGTGCCGCGGAGACCACGACGGTGTCTGGGTCATCGGGAGCCACCGCGACGCTCCAGACGTACCGCCGATCGAGGCCTGCCTGGGGATGCGTCCAGGACTCGCCCCAGTCGGGTGACTCGGCGTACCCGTCGCCCGCGGCCAGGTACAGGCGGCCCGGCGCGTCCGCGTGCGTGGCGATGGTGTGGGTGTCCCGCCGGGCGCCCTCGGGGTGGTCGCGCCACGTCACGCCGCCGTCGACCGACCGAAGGAGTGCGCCGGCCTCGACGGCGACCGCGAGGCGCTCGGGATCGGCGGGGTCGACCGCGATCCACCGGACGTGGTGGGTGTGTGGACGCGGCGGGAACGACCAGCGATCTGCGGACGGGCGGTCGGTCAGGCCGGGCCGCTCGGTCCAGGTGTCGCCGGCGTCGGCGGAGCGGAACACGCGGCTCGGCTCGGTACCCGCCCAGACGACGTCGGGGTCGTGGGGACTGACCGTGACGGCGGTCACGCGGTCGCCGAACTCGGCGACGGCCTCCCAGGACTCGCCGCCGTCGGTGCTCCGGAGGAGGCCGTCGTCGACGGTGCCCACGAAGACCCGGTCTGGAGCGGCGGCGCTGGCGGCCAGACACTCGATGTGGCCCGCGGGGTGGCGCCAGTCGGTTCGCCAGGTCTCGTCGTCGTCCCGCGCGACGAGGACGGCGTCGTCGGCCGCGCCGTAGACTGTGGTCATGGACTGACTACGTCCCCCACGTATTCGAGGGTGGCGTCGGAGACGTGCTGCGCACTGTCTCGGAGCCGACGAATTCTTATTACGTTGCAATACGATGCATTGCACATGGAGAACGTGACGGCTCGGATGAGCGACGAGGACCTCTCGTTGCTCGATCAACTGGCCGAACAGCGGGGCGAGAGTCGCAGCGAGGCCATCCGGGCGGCGATTCGACGGGGGGCCCAGGAGGAACTCGTCCGCTTCGCCCTCGACCGGTACCGGGACGGCGAGGTGGGGATGCGTGGCGCGGCGGAGATTGCCGGTCTCACCATCGCCGAGATGATGCACGAGGCCAACGAGCGGGGCGTCCTCACGAACTACGACGAGGCCGACGTAGCGCGTGACGTGCAGGCGCTCCGATGACCGACGAGCGGACCGTCCTCGTCGACGCGAGCGCGTTCATCACGCTGGCCGAGATTGACCACGTCGACGTGCTGCCTACCCTCCGGGGACGACTCGTGGTCCCGAAACCGGTGCAGAACGAGATTACCAGTGACGTGGCGATGCGAGCGCTATCGGCGCGAACGCCCGACGACATCGAGGTCTGGGACGTGGCCCTGGCCCCACTGGACGAGGCTGCGAGCCACCTGGGGAAGCAACTCCCGGACGAGGCGACCTCGGGGTACGGGCACGCGACCATCGAGGGCGACGTGGGCATCCTCGCCCTCGCCCTCGACCGACGGGACGCCGGCCACGGCGACGGTGGCGGCCCCATCGTCGTGACTGACGACAAACCGCTCCGCAAGACTTGCCGGGCGCTGTCGATTCCGGTGTCCGGGTCAATCGGGGTCCTGATACGGGCAGTCGAGTGCGGTCACCTCACCGCTGGAGATGCCAGGGACGCCCTGGAGGCGATGGACGCGGTCGGTGCGCGACTGAGTGCGAGCCTGCTCCGCCGCGCGGAACGACTCGTCGACGAGGCTGCCGAAGACGAGGGCGAGGACTAGTCCACCCGCCGCTCAGTCGTCTGCCGCCGGGACCGCCACGTCGCGGTCCGCCCGCGGCCCCTCCAGGTCGACGCCCGGGAGGAGGTCCCTGAGGTACCGCCCGGTGTGGGAGTCGTCGTTCCGGGCCACGTCCTCGGGCGTGCCGGTCGCGACGACGTCGCCACCGTTCTCGCCGCCCTCGGGACCGAGGTCGACGACGTGGTCGGCGTTCTTCACCAGGTCCAGCTCGTGCTCGATGACGACCACCGTATTGCCGTCGTCGGTCAGCCGGTGGAGGACCTCGATCAGCTTGCGCTCGTCGTGGGGGTGCAGGCCGGTCGTCGGCTCGTCGAGTAGGTACAGCGCGTCGCCGGAGTCCTTCTTGCCCAGTTCCTCAGCGAGCTTCACGCGCTGGGCCTCGCCGCCGGAGAGCGTGGTCGAGGGCTGTCCCAGACGCATGTAGCCCAGACCGACGTCCTTCAGGAGCTTCAGCCGCCGGCGGAGTTGCCCGTGGCTCTCGAAGAAGTCGTAGGCCTCGTCGACGGACATGTCGAGCACGTCCGCGATGGTCTTCCCGCGGAAGGTCACGTCCAGCGTCTCGTCGTTGTACCGCGCACCGCCACACTCCTCGCAGGGAACGTGGACGTCAGAGAGGAAGTTCATCTCGATGGTGACGGTGCCCTGGCCGCCGCAGGCCGCACACCGGCCGCCCTTGACGTTGAACGAGAAGCGGCCCTTGTCGTAGCCCCGCTGGTTGGCGAGGTCGGTTTCCGCGAACAGCTCGCGGACGTAGTCGAAGACGTTGGTGTACGTCGCGGGATTGGACCGCGGGGTCCGGCCGATGGGGCTCTGGTCGATGAGCCGCACTGTCTCGATCTGGTCGGTTCCGGCGATGGCGTCGTGGTCGCCGGGGTCGACGGACGTGTTGTCGTTCATCTGCCGGGCCAGCCCCTTGTAGAGGATGTCGTGCATCAGCGTGGACTTGCCCGACCCCGAGACGCCGGTGATTGTCGTGAAACAGCCCAGCGGCAGGTCCACGTCGACGTCGCGGAGGTTGTGCTGGCGGGCCCCCTCGATCGTGAGGTGGCCGTCCGGGTCACGGCGCGCGTCTGGCACCGGGATGGCCTTCCGGCCGGCCATGTAGTCGCCGGTGATCGACTCGTCGCAGTCGATCACCTCGTCCAGGTCGCCGTTGACGACGACCTCGCCCCCGCGCTTGCCGGGGCCCGGGCCCATGTCGACGACGTTGTCGGCCCGCCGCATCGTCTCGGTGTCGTGCTCGACGACGATGAGGGTGTTCCCGAGGTCGCGCAGTTCCGCCAGCGTGTTCAGGAGGCGGTCGTTGTCGCGCTGGTGGAGCCCGATGGATGGCTCGTCGAGGACGTACAGTACGCCGACAAGACCGCTCCCGATTTGCGTCGCCAGCCGGATGCGCTGGCTTTCCCCGCCGGAGAGCGTCGCCGCCTCGCGGTCCAGGGTCAGGTACTCCAGGCCGACCTCGGTCATGAACCCGAGGCGGGCGCGGATCTCCTTGAGGATCTCCTCGGCGATCTTGGTCTGGCGCTCGTCGAGGGTCGCCTCCATCTCCTCGAAGTGCGCCAGGGCGTCGCCGATCGATAGCTCGTTGACCTCGGTGATCGAGGTGCCGTCGACGAGGACGTGCCGCGACTCGGCCTTGAGGCGGGTGCCGTCGCACTCGGGGCACGTCGTCGTGGCCATGTAGTCCTCGATGTGGTCGCGCGCGCGGTCGGAGTCGGTCTCGACGTACCGCCGTTCGAGGTTCTCGATGACGCCCTCGAACCGCTCGGTCTTCTCGCGCGTCCCGTTGCGCGTCGTCCACTGGAAGTGGACCACGTCGTCGGTGCCGTAGAGGAACTGCCGCTGGATGGACTCGTCGAGGTCCTCGAAGGGCGTGTCCAGGTCGACGCCGAAGTGCTCGGCGACGTTGTCGAGCTGGCGGCTGTAGTAGGTCCGGTTGTAGCTCCAGGGTTCGAAGACGTGCTTCAGCGGTTGGCTGGGGTCCTGGATCACCAGGTCCTCGCTGACCTCCTTGCTCTGACCGATGCCCTCACACTCCGGGCAGGCGCCGTGGGGGCTGTTGAACGAGAAGGAGCGGGTCTCGATCTCGCTGATGTCGATGCCACAGTGCGTGCAGGCCAGCTCCTCGGAGAACTCGACGACGAGGCGGTCTTCGGTGTCGGCTCGCGGGTCGCTCTGCTCCCCGCTCGCCCCGGCCGAGTCGCTTCGCGACTCGCGGGCGAGGTCACCCGTCGACCGCGCCGTCGCGCCGCCCAGTTCGGCGTCGGCGGGCGGGTCGGGGAGGATGACCTTCAGGACGCCGTCGGCTTCCTCCAGGGCCGTCTCGACGGAGTCGGTGATCCGGGAGCGCGCGTCCTCGCTGACGGTCACGCGGTCGACGACCACGTCGACGGTGTGGTCGTAGTTCTCGTCCAGGTCGGGGCGCTCGACGGTCAGGTCGTAGGGCTCGCCGTCGACCTCGACGCGGCCGTAGCCGTCGGCGACGAGGTCGTCGAAGCGGTCGGCGAACGCGCCCTTCTGGTCGCGGACGATGGGCGCGGCGATCTTGGCCTTCGTCCCCTCGGGAAGGTCGAGGATGCGCCGGACCATGTTCTGGGCGCTCTGCTCGCCCACCTCGCGGCCGCACTCGGGACAGTGGGGGGTGCCGACGCGGGCGTACAGCAGGCGGAGGTAGTCGTGGAGTTCGGTGACGGTCCCGACCGTCGAGCGTGGGTTGTTCGCGGCGGCCTTCTGGTCGATGGAGATGGCCGGCGACAGCCCCTCGACGGTCTCGACCTGGGGCTTGTCCATCTGGCCCAGGAAGTTGCGGGCGTAGGCGGAGAGGGACTCGATGTAGCGGCGCTGGCCCTCGGCGTAGATGGTCTCGAAGGCCAGTGAGGATTTCCCGGAGCCGGACAGGCCCGTGACGACCGTGAGTTCCTCGCGCGGAATCCGGACGTCGACGTCCTTGAGGTTGTGCTCTTCGGCCCCGCGGACCTCGATGTACTCGCGGGTCATTCGTGTCTTCGTCAGGGCCGTGGACGGTGAAACGTTGTCGGTCTCGGCTCGCCTGCCGGCTCTCGCGCCGGCCACTACCTGATCTGGAGCTGTCGCGATTCGGCCACCGAACAGCAACCTTGAAGGCCCGAACCACTCTTTCGACTGTCATGACCGCTGGGAGCGCACAGACCGGCATCGAGTCCGTCGACCTGACGGACGACGCCTACACCGTCGAACAGAACCTCATCCGGAACAAGTACCGCGCCTACGACGCCGAGGGGACAGTCGTCCTCAAGGGCAAACAGAAGATGTTCAAGATGAAAGAGGAATTCCCCTTCGTCGACGGCGACGGGAACGACGCCTTCACCGTCAAGGCGGGGGGCATTCTCGACGTCGCCGGCAACTACGTTGTCACCGACGCCCAGACCGGCGAGGAGGTCGTCGTGCTCGACAACGACTTCTCCATCTTCCAGGACACCTGGACGATCCGCGACGCGGACACCGAAGCCGCGATCGCGAAGATCGACTCCCGCGGCGCGATGATCACCATCGCCCGGAACGTGATCCCATTCGGGCACTGGATTCCCCACAAGTACGAGATCACGGACGCGAACGGCGCCCACGTCGGGACCATCGACGGTGAATTCTCGCTGAAGGACCGCTACCAGATTGCCATCGACGACGCGAGCGACGTGCCCAAGGAGGCCGTCGTCGCGAGCGCGATGGTCATCGACGCCATCCAGGGCAACTAGCCGCTTCGGCGGAGACGGGCGTCGCGTCACTCTGGGGCGGCGACGACGGGTCCGGGCGCCAGTACAAACCGTATCACGAACAGAACCGTCAGCAGCGCGAGCGTCCCGACCGACCAGACGACGTTCGTCAGGCCGAGACCGATCATCGCGATCGCGAGGGCGAGGGCGGCCAGGACGGGCAGCGCGTAGCCACCGGGCGCGCGCCACGACGGCTCGACGTCCGTTCGGTAGTACCGCAGGCCGACGAACGAGAGGACGTTGATGCCGTAGGGCACCCCCGTGCCGACGACCGCCGCGACGACGAGCAACTGGTAGAAGTACCCGGGGAACGCCGCCAGGGCGCCCGCGAGGACCGTGATCCCGAGGAGCCCGACCCACGGTGTGCCCGAGCGATCGCTGACGCGGGCGAACATCGGGGGGAGCGTCCCGTTGCGACCCAGGGCCATGAGGACGCGACCGGCGCTCATCGTGCCGACGAGCATGGTCGTGAAGATGGCGGCGATGGCCGCGACGGGGAGGACGACGGTCTCGATGGCCGGAACGCCCAGCGCCGCGGCGGCGGCGCCAATCGGGGCCGTCATCGCGGTGCTCCCCTCGACGAACGCGGACGGCGGCACGAGGCCGTGGATGGCGGCGACGATGGCACCGTACAGCACCGTCGAGACGGCCAGCGAGACGAGGATCGCGCGGGGAATCGTCCAGGCCGGCCTGCGGATCTCCTCGGCGCTGGCGGGAATGACCGTCCACGCGCCGTAGGCGGTGATCGCGACCTGGACGGCCGCCAGGAACCGGACCGGTCCGCCCATGACGAACGGGCGGTAGTTCCCGATGTCGGCCCGCGAGAGGGCGAGCCCGGCGAAGACCACGAGGACCGCCAGCAGTATCGCCGCGAGGACGAGGTTCGCCTTGCTGGTCACGTCGACGCCGAGAGCGTTGACGACGAAGCTGACCCCGATCGCGAGCAGTGCGAGCGGGACGGTCGCGTCCGCCGCTGCCGGGACCACGATGCTCGCGTACTCGGCGATCGCCAGCGCGGAGACGGTGATCCCGAAGGCCCACCCGACGCTATAGCCGACGCCCTCGAGGTAGCTCGCGTATGCCCGGACCAGCGGCGAGGGGCCGAACGTCTCGTGGGGAAAGACGGCCGGCCCGCCCGCCTTCGGGAAGGCGAGGGAGAGTTCGGTGTAACACAGCGCGATGGTCGTCATCAACAGCCCCGCCCCGACCCAGGCGAGAATCGACGCCGGGCCGACGAGGCGACCGGTCGAGCCCGGGAAGACGAAGATGGCCGACCCGACCATGCCGCCGACGCTCAGGAGTACGCAGTCGAGGAACCCGAGTCGCCGGTCGAGGGTGCCCCCGGCGTTCTCGGTTCCCGCGCGGTCGTTCGTGCTCCCCGCCCCGTCCTCATCGACACCGCCCCCTGTGCCGTCGTCGGTCACCGCTCCACCGCTCATCGTGGCGCGACCTTCCGCCACCGCCTGGTTAACGGTTACTATCTCCGGTACGCATCACGCATCCGAGACGCATTACACGGACTCCGGGAGCCACCCGCCGTCGACCGCCACGTTCTGGCCGCTCAGGTAGTCGCTGTCCTCGTCCAGGAAGAAGCGAACGGCCTGGGTGACGTCCTCGAAGTCCGCCGGCCGGTCGCGGGGGAGGTCCTCGGGGAACTCGTCGGAGTTCTCGACGACGTACGGCGAGACGGCGTTGACGGTGACGCCGTCGTCCTGCGTGTCGGCCGCGAGCATCCGCGTGAACATGAGAACGCCCGTCTTGGCGGCGAAGTACGGGAAGTTCTTCGGGCTGACCAGCCCCCGGTCGGCGCTGGCGTAGCCGACGTTGACGATGCGGCCCCAGCCGGCTTCGCGCATCGCCGGCAGGACCTCCCGCGAACAGAGGTACGTGCCGTCGAGGTTGGTCTCCATGACGGTCCGCCAGGTGTCGTAGGACAGGTCGCTCCAGTGGTCGGGAGCGAAGGCGCCGACGTTGTTCACGAGGACCTCGACGTGGCCGAGGTCCGCCTCGACGCCGTCGACGAGGTCCTCGACCTCCGAGGGGCTGGTCACGTCGCCGGCGACGGTCGTCGCCGCGACGCCGCGCTCCCGTGCCCGGTCGGCGACCGCCTCGGCGTCGTCCTCGCTCGTGTGGTAATGGACCGCGACGTCGGCACCACAGTCGGCCAGCGAGAGGAGGACCTCGCGGCCGACGCCCGTCGCACTTCCGGTCACCAGCGCGATGCGCCCGTCCAGGTCGGGGTCGATCATGGCCGTGGCTTCGGGAGGGTGGCGTATCAACGCTGGTCATCGTCGCCCGTCCGCGCGCGATGCGCCGCTCAGCGGTCGCGGGCGCGGCGCTTCCACGCGCGCTCCTGCCGACGCTCCGCGACGTGGCGGTGCCCGTCGGCGATGTGCTCGCGCGCTCGCTCCTCGAAGCCGACCATCGGTCGCATGAACCCCGCCTGGTAGCTCTCGAGAACGTCGTAGGACCACCGCTCCTCGTCGACCACGCCCCGAGGCAGGTAGTCGTCGCGGAGTGCGTCCGCGAGCTCCTCCTCGCCACACTCGCGCAGCTGGGCCTCCGCCTCCGCGAGGTGGTCCATCGCGTGGCCCACCGAGTGGTGGAAGGCCACGAGTTCGCCCTGGGCGCGCTGGAGCCACTCGACTGCGAGTTCGACGCGATGTAGCGCCGCACACTCCGCGTCCGTGACGGCCGGTGGGTCGTCGGCGTCGCTCGTCATGTGAGTGACTACCACGCCGAGGGCAAAGGAGGTGTCGCCGGCCCTCACCCCGAGAGGGCGTTCTCGACCGCGCTGGCGACCTCGCGGGCCCGATCCGCGAGATCCGGTGGCACGTGCCCGGCCGCGACGGCGTCGTCGAGTTCGTCGTCGTCGACGCGCTCGACGGTCCCGTCACCGTGGCGGACCACGTCGACGTGCAGGTCGACGTACCGGACCTCGCGCGGGAACACCTCGACGGGCGTGCAGACGTTGACGTAGGTCCCCCGGCGCTCGCCCTCGTCGCTCCGGTAGACCGTCGGGTACCACCACCGGCCCTCCGTGATCTCGGTGACGGCCACGTCGCCGGCCCGGCGCTCGACGCCGAGGCCGTCGTAAGTACCGCCGGGGGACATCTCCCGGCGGAGCGTCACCGATCCGGCCGGATCGTGCTCCGCGACAGTCGCCGTGCCGAGTTCGATGCGCCGCCCGTCGGGCTTGCCGTGACCGATGGCGACGGCGTCGCCCTCCGTGGGGCCGAACTGCCGCGTCGTGGCGCCGAAGGGGAACTCCGCGTCGGCGTCGTCGCCACCCGGACAGACGGCCTCGACGAAGTCCACCGCCGCGCTCGCCGCCTCGGCCCCCGCCTTGACGCGGTGGTGGCCGGGCATCGTCTCGGTGACGTCACGTCGACGCTCGTCGAGCGCGAACCGCGTCTCGCGGCCGAACCAGATCCAGCGCGTCGCGTCGCCCGCCCAGTAGCGCCCCGGGGCCTGGTCCGCGGGTGGGTCGGCGTCGTCGAGCGCCTCGTCGACGCTCGCTGCGACGGCGGTAGCGCCGTCGAGTGCCTCGTCGAGCGCGTCGAGGTCGGCGTCGTCGGCCACCGGGTTCCAGGACGCGGTCCAGCCCTCTGGCGGGTCGGCTGGCAGGACGTCTGCGAGCGCCGGGCCGGTTGCCGACGACGCACCGCCGCGATGGAGGGTCAGGAGGCCCCGTTCGACACGGACGTCGGTGTCGAGGACCGGTCGGTCGTCGATCCACGGGGGCGCGGGGTCGCGGACCTGCACCCGGAGGCGGTCGCCCTCCTCGATCCGTCGGGCGCTGGCGGAGTAGGGGAGGAATCCGCTCCCGTCCCCGACGTCGACGACGGCGCCGCTGCCGAGCGTCTCCGTCACCTCGCCGGCGAAGACGGCGCACGCCGGGAGGGCGGCCTCCCAGGTGAGCGCGTCGAGGCCGAGGTCGGCCAGGCTGTCCGCGACGGCGGCGACGCGGTCGCCGTCGCCGTGGACGCCGACGCCCTGCCGGTCGCTCGTCGTCTCGACGCGGGCGGCCGCGGGTGCCGGTGGGAGGTCGTCCGCGAACCGGTCCCGGATCGCGGGCGAGGCCTGCACCACGCCGTCCAGGTGTTCGGTCAGCGCGGTGGCGTAGATCCCGCGGATCCGGACGGTCATTACGCGCCGGGTCGGGCGGCGAGGGTCAAAGCTCCTCGGGATCCGCCGCGAACCGGACGCGGTCGTGGACGGTCGGGCCGAGCGTCAACTCGACGAGGTCGGCCGGGTCGCTCGCGGCGCCGTCGCCCACACGGTCGCCGTCGCCGGCGTCGGGGACGGCGGACGTCGGCCGGAGGACCCGGCCGTCGGCGATCCACGCGCCCCAGGAGTCGAAGCGGACGTATCCCCTGATGGCCTCGGCGTGGGTGAACAGGTCCACGAATTCGACGTCGTGCTCGTGGACGTCGGCGCTGCTGTGGGCGCGGTCCACGTCCGAGTAGACCACGTCGCGGTCGAAGAAGGCGGTCAGTCGCGCCGCCTCTCGCTCGGCCGCCGCGGCGACGTCCTCGGCGACCGCGCGGAGTTCGTCGGTCGTGAGTCCGGCCGCCCGGAGGGCCGCCTGCTCGCGCTGGTCGAAGTGCATACCGTCAGTTCGCCGGGGCCCGTGAAAACGGTGGGGTCGGGCGCCGCGGCCGCCCGCCTATAAACGCACGCACATCTGAAGAACAAGAGCCAGGACCCTTCCCCGCCAGGAGCCGTGTGCGTGAGGGTTGCGGTCACTCACGCGTCCCACCACCGACGTGCGCACGGGGGAGTCGCCCCGGCCGTCCGATCGCGAATGGGGGGATCCACCTCGGCCGGGGCGACTCTCCCCGTCGCGTGCCACTTCGTCGACTGCCGCCAGGACACCACCGGCCAGCGCCGGGTCCAGCGAGCCACAGCGGTCGCTGACGGATCGTGACGGGGCAGGTAAAACACGCCGCCCGTGGCGGAAAGCGGCTGGACTCAGGCGAAGGCGTTCAGGACGAGGATCAGTGCGCCGAACAGGATGCCGAAGGCCACGATGGTCCGCGGGTCGATGTGGATCGCGTTGCGGTCCTCGGCGTCGAAGTACCGGACGAGGCCGGCACTGGACATGAGTCCGCCGCTGTCGTCGCTGCTCATGCTCGGCCGTTCTTGGCCACCGGGGCTAAGCCTTTCGGTCGGTCCTGCAGTCAGTGGACGGGCGGGTCCTCGACGGCCGCCCCGTCGGCCGGCGTGATCGCCGCGAGGACGGTGCCCTCGATGCGGCGGAGGTGTTGACCGACGGTGCTCGCGGAGCAGTCGAGTTCGCGCGCGATGTCCTCGTAGGTGACCTCCCGGGGGACGTCGTAGTACCCCTGATCGATGGCCGTCCGGAGGACCTGCCGCTGGCGCTCGGTGAGTTCGGCGAACAGCCGCCCCGGCCGGTGGTCGTAGCCGCCCACCTCCTCGATGGTCACGGAACCGAGGGACCGTGTCGCGTCGACGAGGCCCTTGAGTTCGTCGATGTGGCCGGTCGCGACGAGCCGGAGCGTGGGACCGGCGTCGACGACCTCCAGGGGGAAGTCGATCACGACGGCGTGTGCCCCCAGACAGGACAGGAGCGCCGAGAACCGCTCCGAGGGCTCGAAGTGGACCTGGACGAGCGACTCGGCGGGCCCCTCGACGACCTGCACGTCGCGGACCGACTCGCACCCAGCGGCGCAGGCCCGGATTCGCTCGGGATCGCCGCCGACCGTCACCCGGGCGATCGCCGATCCGTCCTCGAGCTGGCGGAGCGCGTGGATCGCCTCCAGGTAGCCCCCGAGTTCCCGGCCGTCGACCTCGCCAGCGGCGACGACGTCCCCCGCTGGCGAGAAGCGGTACGTGACTGATCGCATCCTGAACGGGATTCAGCCGATACCCGGATAGTCCTTCGGCCTAGAAGCTTTGGTCGGCGCGTCAGACGGGGACTGCCGACTCCCCGGCCAGCGGCGCTCGACGGCCGAGTCGAGGGGTCGCCGTTCCGGTAGTGGAAACCCTTAACCCGGCCCGGCAGCAAGACTCGCCGTAGATTCCGAGCCATGACTGTCACACTCAAGGACTTCTACGCTGACTGGTGTGGGCCGTGCAAGACGCAGGATCCGATCCTCGAGGACCTGGCCGAGGAGTACCCAGACGTCGAGTTCGAGAAGATCAACGTGGACGAGGAACAGGACGTGGCCAACGAGTACCAGGTGCGATCGCTGCCGACGCTGATCGTCGAGACCGAGGAGGGCGTCGTCGAGCGCTTCGTCGGCGTCACGCAGGCCGACGACATCGAGACGGCCTTCGAGCAGGCGACGGCCTGACCGGGACTTTTTCGCCGTCGATCACGCCGTCGTGTGATGGGACGGACAGCCGGGCGTCAGTGGGGACCGGCCAGGCCTCAGTCGTCGGTTTCCCCACAGCAGCGACAGACGCTCGTCCCGCGGGTCTCGTCGTAGATCAGTGACCCCTCGCCGCAGTGGCGACACGGCAGGTAGCTGGCCGAGGTCGTGGGGCGGGGGGAGTCGCCGGGCGATACCGAGTCGGACGGGGAGTCGTGGACGCTCATTACAGTTTCATCGTTCGTCCGCCACTACAAGTATCTTCTCCACAAACATCTACGCATTCTCCTAGAATCCTTATATTCGTATTACTACCTGGGAGAAAACGAAGTAAACGACAGCAAATACGGCTAACTGCGACACGCTCGGGCGGTACTGCTTGCGACGCTCGGCGGCGGCGCTACCGCTCGGGGGAACCGCGTCGCGAGAACCGCGCGGCCGCCCTCAGTCGAACCGGACGCCGAGGTCGTGGAGTCGCTCGTTGTTGGCGGCGAGGTTGATGAGCAGGGGCGTGACCGACTCGACCTCGGCCGCGTTGGCGAGTCCGCCGGCGTCGATCGGATCGAGGCCCCCGATTCCGCGGGCGACGTCCATCACGATCCCCTTCGCGTCTGCGTCGTCACCGACGACCGGGACGTGCCAGTCGAGGGTGGCGTCGAGGTTCGCCAGCTTGCCGGCGGCGAGGTTGTGGAACGCACCGACGACCGCCACGCCGTCCGGCGCGGCCGCGGCTGCCAGCTGGGTGACACTCCCCGTGCCGGGCGGATTGTAGTGGACTCCGTCCTCGTCGCGTTTCATCCCGACGGCGGGGGAGACGAGAATCGCGTCGCCCCCGAGGCGGTCGGCCACGGCCTCGACGGTGTCCGCGAGGTGGTACGCCGGGACCGAGCAGACGACGACGTCGGCGCCGGCCGCCGCCTCGGGATTCTCGGCGTGGCCGACCGTCACGTCGGCGCCGCGACTCGACAGCTCGGTCTCGTACTCTCCCGCCTTCGTCTCGGCCTTCTCCGCGTCGCGCGAGCCCACGATCACCTCGTGGTTCGTGTCGTAGGCGAGCCGGAGCGCGAGCCCCTCGCCGATGTCGCCCGTGCCACCAAGCAGTGCGATCTGCATGGTCGTGGGGTTGGTCGGTCCGCGAATAAGGGTTGCGCGACGTCCTCGACCGGCCGGCCTCGCGAGGGAGCTCCGGCTCTCACTCCGTCGCGGCCGCGTCAGACCGCTCTCGGTCGCTGGCGTCGAGCGACAGGGGCTCGCGCTTCCACTCGATCTCGAGGCGGTGGCGCGACAGGTAGGGCGCGAGCGCCTCCCTGGTGACGAGTCCGACGACCGTCTCGTCGGCGGCGACGACGGGGAGGCGGGCGATGCCGGCCGCGCGCATCCGATCGGCTGCGAGGCCGATCGGGATCGACGGCTTCACCGAGACGACGGGCGCGGACATGATCGACTCGACCGGCCGTTCGCCGCCGCGCTCGGCGACCACGGCGACGATGTCGGATTCGGTGACGATGCCGACGACGGCCCCACGCTGGTCGCACACGAGTACCGCTTCGACCGCAGGCCGCCGAAGTTCTGTCGCGGCAGCGACCGTCGTGTCTTCCGGGGACAGCTGTGGGACCGCGTCGGACGCGACGGACGAGACTGGCACGTCGATCATACCCATATTCCGCGCCACCCACACTTAGCTTTAGTGGGCATTCGGACACAAATATTGCGAAATCTAGCCCATTAAGGAACTTCAATCCCAACTCAGACGGAGAACACTCACGTATCGTTGCCTACCGGTACGCCTGTTCGATTAGCAATTCCCCGTTGACACGCTCGACCGGCACCGACCCGACGGCACCCGGACAGCGCTCACCGGTCGAACCGGGCGAGGATCGGGATTTCAGCGACCCGCTCCGCAGAGAGGGCCTCCCAGTCGATCCCGGTCGGCCTGGAGCCCGCTGCGGGTTCGATCGTGCGGTCGGGCGTGACCACCAGGTCGATGGGGACGTCGTGGTCAGCGGTCGAGACGTCGTCGTCGACCACCTGGCGTTCGTGGACGGTCGTCGCGGTCGTCGTGTCCTCGTCCACTAGGCCGAACTCCCGAAGGATGGCGAACTCAAGGTCGCTGTAGCCCTCGCCCTTCCCGACGCGGGCGCCATCCGCCGTCACCGCGACGCTGCCGGCGACGATCAGGTCGACGGGATCCATCTCGTCTGGGGTGACCGGGACGCCGACCTCGGCCGACCCGCCGATGGTGGTCGCGTGGTCGACGTCGTCGATTTCCGCCGGGTCGAGCCGGAGGAAACACTCCTCCTCACGCAGGCGTGGTACCGCCACGTAGACGGTCTTGCCATCGTGGAGCGCCGCCCGACGCACGGGCAACTGGGGCGCGTCGGGATTCGACTTGATCACCGCTGCGGCCTCCCAGGCGTCCGACCCCGCCAGTCGCTCGGCGGCCTCGTCCGCACCCGCGAAGTTCGGGATCCGGCCGTGGGGCGGGAAGGGGAACCGGGCGACGCCGGACGCGTCCAGGTCGTCCCAGACGCGCTCGCGAAGCGTCTCCTTGTCCATGGGCGAACGGAGACGGGCTGGCCCTGAATAGCTCACCGGTTCGTCTGGCCGTCCGCGTCTAGGCTCCGTCGAGGCTCTCGCCGTCGTCGGGAGCGACGCCGGACGCGTCGCCACCTCCGTCGTGACCGTCGGGAGACACCGAACCGGACTGGCTGGCGACGACCCGCTCGCCGTCGGTTGGCCCCCCGTCGGGCCGGAACCGGTACCGAGTGCGCCCGTCGAAGACGGCGAACTCGCCGCTGCCGTCCTCGATGACCCGGCGGTCGGAGTCGATGGCCACGTCGACGAGGTCTTCGAGGGAGTCGACGTCGACGACTCGCTCGCCGCCCTCCGTCGCGGGCACGCGCCCCCGGGAGATCCACTCGTCGAAGGACTCCCGCTCTTTGGCACTCTCGATCGCGCTCGCCGTGCCGGCGGGAACGTCCAGTTGCCCCTCGCGGTCGAGCCACAGGATTCCGGCGCCGACGACCAGACCCGCCAGGACCGCGAGAAGCGACCCGTAGGCCCGGACGGGGTCCGTCTCGACCGGGACCGCGACCGTCTCGCTGACGCTCTCGGTCTGGGCGCCGGCGGTGGCCGCCGTGACCGCGTAGAGTCCACCGCGCGGACGAATGCGAAGTTGGTCCCGCCGGGTTTGCGAGACCCTCTCGCCGGCCACCGTCGCCTGGGCGCGCGTCTCCGCGACGAGGAGCACCTGCGACTGCCCCTGCGTCGTCCGGAGGTCTTCCTGCGTCCTGGCCGCCGTCTCGATGTGCTCGGAGACGTTCACCGCGAACGGGATCTGCGTGGGTCTGGTCCCGCTCGACTCGACGGTTCGGATCGGCTCGGAGACCGCCCAGAGGACGCGCCCGGACTCGGGGCCGCCGTCGACCGATCTGACCACCAGCCTGAGGTCGGTCGTCGTCGACACGTCGCTCGGTGACCCCTCGTGGGTGATCGTCACGGTCCCGTTGAGGATCGGCGTCACCTGCCGGAAGTAGACCGACCGGTTCTGGAGGACGGCCCCCTCGTCGAAGGCCAGCGACGCCTCCTGGACGACGGCCCCGTGGTCGACGCTCCCGTTGGTCGTCCACGTGCCAGCGACGCGCTGCTCGGGGCGCGTGTCCGGCCCGGTGTGGGCCTGGACCGCGACGACCCCGCCGCCCAGGACGAGGAGGAGGCAGGCCCCGAGGATCAGTGTCTCGTTCTCCACGAGCAGGTACCGGAGGCGTTCACGGCGTGTGGGCCCCGCCCCAGCGCTCATGCTGCCCCCGTTCACCCCCCACGGAGTAAAGGTATGGCGGTCTATCGAGCCGCGAGTCACCGCGAGTCGACGTCCGGCGGCGGGCCACCGATGTCGAGGCGGGACTTGCGTTCGCGCCAGATGTGGACGGCCGCCGACGCGCCGAACATACCGACGACCAGTGCCGCCCACGCCAGGTCGGGGATCCAGTCGGGATAGACGCCGACCGCGACCAGCGCGAGGAAGGCGGCGGAGACGACCGAGAGCCCGAGGTAGTAGACCCCCCAGGGGATGGAGTTCTCGGGAACGACCTCGAGGTAGACCTCGAAGGCGTCGGCGTCGTCCGCGAGGTCGACGACCTTGTCCTCGACGGTGACGACCCCAGCCTCCTCCATCGCCGGGAGGTGCGTCTGCTGCAGGGAGGTGTAGACCCGTCGGCGCTCCTCGGCGGTGACGTCCGCGACCGCTTTGCCGTACTCCCAGGCGGCCACCCGCTCTGCGAGGTCCGAGAGGGTGATCGGCGTCTCCTCCGTCCGGCAGGCGTGGAGAGCGAACCGGCGGCGCCGGTTGCTCAGCAACTGGAACAACTCGTCACGAGAGACGTCTGTCGTGGCCATTCTGGCACCAGCGAAGTGTCACATACCATCCGGGCGACGCACATCAAATTGCCGGTCGTATCGGCAGACGTGAGCGGGCTACGTCCGACGCAATCGCCGTGTTGCCTCCCACTCAGGCACCCCGTGAGGACTCTCAGGCGGGCCGTGAAACCCCTCAAGACTGGCCTGAGGATCCTCGTGGTGACCCATCGGACGTAAACTGACGACTACGTTCAAGTAGGACAAGTAGGGAGTGGATAGTACACCGTAACAGGGTGGAACGCACAATGACGATAAATCGCAGAAACGTGTTAGTCGGTATCGCACTGGTCGCTGTCGTGAGCGGGCTCGCACTCGGGAGTGGGGCGTTCACGCAGGTCGAAGCCACTCGGAACGTCAACCTCCAGGTCAGCGACGACTCTGGCGCCCTCCTGACGCTCGACGCACTCGACAACAGCGAGATCGTTCGGGAAGACGGGTCGGGCAACAACGGCGCGGCCCAGGTGCAGATCAGTAACCAGACCCTCAACGACGACGCCACGATCAAGGTCGAAGAGGGGCTCACCGTCACGAACAACGGCGGCCAGTCGGTCGGCTTCTACGTCGACGACGCCACGACCGGGGTCGGCTCCTCCTCGGCGCTCGACTTCGTCGTGAACCAGACCAACCCCGGCGCACCGTCGGGCTCCGCGGGGTCCTCCGTCGTCGGCTCGTCCGTCACGCTCGCCCCCGGTGACTCCGTCAACCTCGACGTCGTCATCGACACGGCCAACGGCGACGTCAGCACCGTCGGAGACGTCACCTTCGTGGCCGACGTGGACCAGGCCTGATCCGGTAGCGGCCACCGATTCTTTGCACAGGCCCCCGGGCCGGTGGTGGCCCGGTAGCGTCGCACCAGCAGTCGCTCCAGCAGACCCATGAGACGAGGGACACTCACCGTCGTGGCGATCGCACTCCTGGTCGGGAGCGTCGCGGCCACGGCGGCCGTCGCTGCGAGCGACGAGGCCGTCGAGGGGGTCCACCTTGACCCCGCCAACACGCCCAACGGCGACGCCTACGCGTCCATCGACGGCGCCGGTGAGCTGCGGGTCGACGTCACCGGGCTCAACGACCGCGCCGTGACGACCGCAGATTCGGTGTTTACCGTCTCCTCGACGCTGAACCAGGAGGCGCAGGTCTGGCTGGAGCCCCCCTCGAGTGCCGTCAGTTTCTACCGGATGGACACCGGGGGGTCCATCACCAGCCAACCGAACGCGGTCGCGCTCGACCCCGGTGAGACCGTCGCCGTCGGCATGCGCGTGGACACGCGGGGCACTTCGCCCTCCGGCGGGATCGTGACGGTTCGGGCGCTGGTCCCCGACACGCCTACGCCCCAGCCTGGGGGTGGCGGCCCGGGAGCGGATCCCGGTCCCGAGGACCCCGAGACCGACTCTGACGGCGAGACGACGCCGCCGACCGCGGAGCCGCCGACCGAGTCGGAGCCGGAGCCGGGCAGTCCCGATGGCGAGACGGCGAGTCCGCCCACGTCGGCGACCCCGACGCCGAGCCCCGAGGTCGGTGGCTTCCCGTGGGTGCCACTACTCGCCCTCGTGGCCGGCGTCGTGCTCCTGCCGCTGGCCTTTTTCGCCTACCGGCGCCGACAGTCCTCGACGATTCGCGTCGCGGTCGCGCCGGAGTCCGGCCTCCGCCTCGCACCGGGAGCCTTCGACGCCGCGGCCTACGACACGTCCGACGGCCTCCTGACCTTCTCGTTCCAGGACACGGACCGCTGGGCCGACCGGGCAACGGACGACGCGGTCGGCTTCGGCGACATGGCGACCATCGAGAACGCGGCAGTCGGCCCGCTCGAAGTCCGGGCAGTCCCGTCCGGCGACATCGCCGAGGGCGTCAGGGTGGCTGCTGGCCCAGACGGGACGGTGGATCTCGTGAGTGACGGGATCGAACTCGCACCCGGCGAGTCCGCCCCCGTCTCGCTCACCCTCCCGGCCGAGTACGACGGCAGTAGCCTCGCGATCCACATCGAGGGCCACCAGGTCGAGCGCTCCTGACGCGACACTACAGGAAATATTTGCCTATACTGGGGCGCCACTTCGCCGCTAATTATTATAATTGATAATGGAGTGGGAACGGTTTTCCGCCCGCTCGACCTGGATCTAGACGTAATTTCGAACGTGAGTGCCATCACTGAGAACGCTGATGCTCCGGTGCGGCGCATCTGGCGCGTCGTTCGCCCACTCGAAGCTGCCGCCATCGCGTTCGTCCCCCTCCTGCTCGTCGCGGTCTTTGCGCTTCCCGAGCCGCTCCGACGGTCTTACGTCTTCGACTACACCGACCCGACCCTCGTGACCGCCGCCGTCTCCCCCTTCGTCCACATCGAGGTCTCCCACCTCCTGGTCAACCTCGTTGGCTACGCCATCATCGTCCCGCTGGTGTACGCGCTAAGCGTTCTCAGCGGTCGCCGCCGGGGGTTCTGGATCGTCTTCGTGACCTTCGTGCTGGTCTTCCCGCCGATCCTCTCGTATCTGAACCTCGCCGTCCCGCGGCCGACCTACGGCGTTGGCTTCTCGGGCGTGATCCTGGCGTTCGTCGGGTACCTTCCCATCGCCATCGCGGATTACGTCGAGACGCACCTCGGCGTCGGCCCGCGAGAGATGGTCGCACCGATGACCTTCTTCCTGGGTCTGGCGCTCATCGCCATCCTGAGCGTCCAGTCGGTGGTGCCCTCGAACGCGACGGTCCTGCTGGGGACGGCGGGCCTCGTGGTGGCGACGCTGCTCTGTGCGCTCCTGTTCTGGATCGCCGCCCTCGACGAGGGCCGATTCCGGCCACGCGCCCGAGCCACGGCCGGTCTCCCCGGGTACTTCGAACTGGCGACGGCCGCCGGGATTCTGTTCGTCGGCATCCAGTTCGTGGCCTTCCCCGGCGATCCACGGGTCGCGGGCGGCGTCGTCAACCTCTACGTCCACCTCTTGGGCTACGCGCTGGGCTTCATCAGCGTCTACTCGACGTTGCAGGTCGACGCTCGCCTCCCCGGGGACGCCTTCGGGACCTGATCCCGGCCGCCTGGCGACGCGGTACAACCCTTATGTGACCCGACTCCCGACTGACATCCGTGTCGGGCCGACGCACCGCCGGTCGAATCCTCGAGGGTCTCCTCCTCGCCGTAGCCGTCGCGATGATCCTCGGTGCGGTGCTCGGACAGCCGATCCTCTTCGGATTCGTCGAGACAGGAAGCATGTCCCCGGCCCTCGAGGCCGGCGACGGCTTCGTCTCGGTCCCGGCCGCGGTCGCGGGCGACACCGAGCCAGGCGACGTCGTCGTCTTCCAGGCCGAGACGCTCCAGGGTGGTGGTCTCACGACCCACCGTGTCGTTCGCGAGACTCCCGACGGGTACGTCACGAAAGGCGACGCCAATCCATTCACGGACCAGGACGGTGGCGAACCGCTCGTGACCGACGATCAGATCGTCGCCCACGTCCTGTCCGTCGGCGACAGTCCGATCCCCATCCCCTACCTCGGCGTGGGCGTCATGGGCGTCCGCGGCGTGGTCACCGCCGCCCAGAGCCAGATCGCGGGCCTCCTCGGCCTCGGGCCACCCTACGGTACCCAGGGCGCGGGTATCTTCCTGGTGACGGTCGGTCTCGTCGTCATCGCCCTGACCGCTCTGCAGGACGCCCGGTCGGGACCGACCCGGAGTCGGTCGCGGTCGCGGTCCCGGAGCGGGACCGTCGACACGCGCAAGCTCACCGTGGTCTTGCTCGTCGTGATTCTGCTCCCAGCCAACGCCGCCATGCTCCTGCCCGCGGGATCGAACGACCTCGTGGTCGAGGGTGACGTCGTCGCCGAGAGCCCGGACATCCAGCCCGGCGAGCCGGCCACCTGGGACTACTCCATCCGGAACTTCGGATTGATCCCGGTGGCGATGTCCTTCGAAGCCGTCGGTGGGAACGCGACCGTCCCGGAGTCGCCGCAGGTCCTCGGCCCCCGGGCCAACTCGACCGTCCAGGTCACGATGGACGCACCACCCCCCGGTGAACGCGCCGTCGCGCAGGTCCGCCAGCACCGGTACCTGCTGGTGTTGCCCCCCTCGCTCATCGACGCCCTGGACGACGTCCACCCCGTCGCCGCGTTGCTGGCGATCAACGCCGTGCTGACGGTGGCGGTGCTCGCCCTCGTCGGTCGGATCTTCGGCTTCAGGCTCCTGCGGTTGCGGTGGGGGAGCGGTGTGAGCGTGTGGGTGCGGCTGCGCCGGCGGTTCGGCTGAACTCCTCTGTCACTCCGGAAGACAGGTGAGTTCGATCCGGCGGGTCAGTTCGATGGTGGTGTTCCCGTCGCTCACGACGGCGTCCATCTCGAGCCACCGTTGTCCCCAGACCTGCCGACGTGGTCCCCCGCCCTGGGATCGCCGACAGCGGATGCCGGCGCTCACTGTCGCGATGGACGAGGCACTCTGGGACTCGCTCGGCCCGTACCAGAGACTCGGATTCCCGCCGCTCTCGAGCCGATACGAACTCGAAACCAGGGACAGGTTTCCGTTCGCCGTCCCGTCCGTCAACCGAAACAGCTCCTCCGAGTAGTAACAGTATCGCCAGAAACAGATCGAGTTGCCGCCGGTGGCGTCCATCGTCACGTTGCGGCCGTTGGGGTACTCGACGCCCAGGAGGGCGTTGTCGTCAGTGGTCGTCGCGAGGTCGGCCGTTCGATTCGCTGTCATCGCGTCGAAGGCACCGCTCGAGACGAGTATCACCGCACACCCGACGACGAGCAGACCGAAACCGAGGCGTGTCCTGGGGCGCATGGGTGGTTGGTCGCGCGGCGACGGTGCCATCCGGACGGGCCACCGTACGAGGTGCCCGCTTCCACGGGGGACGGTCCGGCCGGGCACCGCTGTCCGGCTGCAGATACCAGTTCTACCAGTTTAATTGCCCACTAGCTGTTAACCCCTGTGAAAACGTCAGACCTGCGTCAGCCGATTTCCGGCCGGGAGACGCGCTCTCGACGCTGATTGCTTCACATCGCGGGCGAGGAACTGCGGCGACCCGTCGGCAGTCGACATCGAGAATCGATCGCGTCGAACCACGCCTTCTCAGGCATTGAAGCCACTCGATCCGCTTTTATTTACGGATTACGTACTATTCGGACACAACGTCGACTGTGGCGGGTCTCCTCGGGAGCCCCTTCGTGAACAGCGGTGTCTGGTTGGAGAATGTCTGACAGGACGAAACTGACGCGACGCGCGGCGCTGGGACTCATCGGAGCCGGGGGAGTGATGACACTGAGTCCCACGCAGGGCGGCGACGCGATCGACGCCTTCCGGGACGCGAGCCTGGGGACCGTCCAGGACCCGGACGCGTTCCTCGGCCTGGACGGCCACGCCGCCGTCTCGGCGGGGGACCCGGAGGACGACGACCTCACGGTGACCAACAACTCGAGCACCCACCACATGGACGTCACCGTCTCGACGACGAACTTCACCATCGAGAACGGTGGCGGGAGCAATCGGGAGTTTAACTTCGAGTTGACACCGGGCGAGACCCGGCAGGTCGTCTTCTTCCAGGAAGACGGCAACCAGGACGACGTCGAGTTCACGGCGTCCCTCCGCGACGGAACCGGGCCCCAGGTCGGCAGGATCGAGTTGACGCGAACGGTCACGATTGCCGCCCAGACGGGGACCACCTACCGGATCAGGAACGTCAACTCCGGACTGTACATGACTGCGAACGTCAGGGGCTCCCCCTGGAGCCGAAACGTGGTCCAGGAGTACCTGGACGGCACCGACAGCACGCAGGAGTGGCAGATCGTCTCCAACGGGGACGGAACCGTCCGGATCCAGAATCAGGGGCCGGGGAACCGCGTCCTCGGGATCCGGACCTGGGTCAGCCCCGATAGCGTCGTTCCCGAGTCCTGGTCCGGGGCAGCCGACCAGCGGTGGCATCTGGACGTCGACGGCCAGGGTCGGTACACGATCCGGAGCGCGGATCCGACGTACACCGACACGTACGTCGCGGACGTCGAGGGCGACTCGACCTCACCTGACGCCGACGTGATCGTCTGGGAGGAGGAGCCGCTCGACGATCCCGACCCCGACAATCAGCGGTGGGTCTTCGAGGCGGTTTGAGCCGACCCCCTCCCGAACGTCGACTCCGCGTTCGCGGTTCATGACGGCGATAATCGCCGATTTAACGGAGTGAACGGGCAATTGAGTCCACCTCGCAGAAACGGAACTGTGGGAACGATCGACGGGTGTATTACCGGAGCGACCATGTACTGACCAGCGAACGCAGGTGCCAGGCGGTGCGCCGTCGGGTGGCGACGCCGGCTGGGACCATGTGGGAGGCCAAACAGATGAGAACGAGTGGCGAAGACGACAGGTGGACGGTGCGTGGGCGACCCCCGGCGATGGGCCGAGCGACGGCCGGCGGCCGGTGGGGAGGGCCCGCCGTCGAGCGACGGCGACGGCGGTCTCGTGCGGGAGGTGTCCTCCGTGGCGGACGGTGATCGATTCCTGGCGAGCGACCGCCGGTGGCTCCTGTTGCTGCTCGTCCTGTTGCTCGTGATCCTAGGCGTCGGCGTCGGTGGCCTGCCGGGCGGCCAGGACCGCCAGCCGTCGCCCACGCCGGCGGTGTCGATGTCGACGCCGACGCCGACACCCACGCCGATCGGATCCGGGACGGGCGGCTCTGACGGGTCCACCGGGGACGACCGCGGCACGACGCCGACCGACGAGACGGAGACCCCGACGGAGTCCGGCCCGACGACGACCCCGGAGGGACCCGACGACGAGGAACCGACGACGTCGACGCCGCGAACCGGTGACGGCGGGAGTGGCGGGAGCGGCTCCGGCGGCGGTGACGGGACCGGGTCCGCCGTGGCCCTCCAGACGGCCGGATCCAGCGCCCGGATTCAGTACGCCAACGTCGCACCGGGTGAGGGTGGTCGAGAACGGTTCGTCGTCGAGAACGTCGGGAACGGGTCCGGGCGCCTGTCGATGACGGAGGTCGCGGTCCGGGACGTGGAAAACGGCGTCGGCGAGTCCGAGGCCGTCGTGGACGACAGCCCCCACACTGGCGAGCTCTCGTCGCACGTGTTGGTGGTCCTCGAGGTTCACCACTCGGACGGCAGCGTCCACTCCCTCTATGGGACCGGGTCCGGGGCACGCTCGCTCGCGTCACTCGGCGCCGTGAACGGAGCTGACGACGCCGGCGTCCTTGGGCCGGGAGAGCGGGCTGAGCTCGTCGTCGACTGGCGCGTACCGGCCTCGACGGGGAACGAGATACAGAGCGACGGGGTGACGTTCGACCTCACGGTGGGGCTGGCGTCGACGGCGTCCTAGGGTGCCGACTCACACCAGGAGGCCGACGTTGTGGACCGTCGCGAAAAGACCGAGTGCGCCCAGCACCAGTGGCGGCCCGTAGAAGATCACGGGGTCGTCGTCCGCCAGCCCGCCCCAGAGGCTGATCGCCAGACAGCAGTAGAAGACCAACAGCTTGAGCGCGAGGAATCCGCCCCCGCCGAAGGCGGCGATCGCGGCCGCGATCACGGGATTGGCCTCGACGTGGAAGGGACTGAACCAGACGAGCGCGATCGTGGTCACGATGTCGCCGACCCCGTAGGCGGCGAGCGCGACGAGCCAGGCCCTGGCGAACCCGGACTCCGTGAACGACACCTCGTCGAAGTTGGCCCACGTGGCATCGGCTGTCGACATTGGTGGTGCGTTCGCCGAAGGGCTACAAATACTCTGGCGTCGCAGTATCGACGGCGATAACGCCCGGTCTCGGTTACCCCTCGACGGCGAGGGCCATGACCTGCTCGACGACCGACGCGTTCGACGCGCGGGCGACCAGGTCGCGATCCTGGTCGTAGGCCACGACGTCCGCGGCCGCCAGCTTCGGGACGTGCTGGTGGTACAGCGAGAGGTAGACCTCGAGGACGTCGTCTTCAGAGATCTCCGTGATGTGGGCGTCGTACTCCCGGGAGGCGACCTCGTCGGCGAGGTCGGCGAGCGTCAGGGAGTAGCCGTGTTCCGCGAGACTCTCGAGGAGGAACCGGCGCCGCTGCTCGGCGAGAACCTCGAAGACCGTGTCCGTCGAGAGGTCGGCGGCGGCGTGTGCCTCGATGACCCGCTCGATTTCGGATCGCGAGGTCATTGATTTCGCTTCTCCTGGGCCCGGCAAAACCGTTGTGTTTCTGCGACGGAGGGGCGATTCACCCGGCGGACTGTCACTCGGCGTCGCGCCAGGCGGCCTCGCAGTCCTCGTCGCAGAAGGAGTGTATTTCGAGTCCGGTCGCCGTCTGCCTGGCCACGACCGGGTACCGCACCCCCGTCTGGAAGGCCGCCCCACAGTTCGCACACCCATCGAACGGTCGGAGGACGGAGCGGTCTGCGGCCATGTGGACTCTACCCGCTCGTCTGTGGCGTCACGTCCACGCTGCCGTTGGCGCTCACGTGGACCTCGTACCCGGCGTAGGCGAAGGTGACCGACCCCGAGGTGCGCGTCTCACCCGGCCCGTCTCGCCCCGACTCGAAGAGCGCGTCCAGCGCGTCGGGGTCGATCGCGTGGAACAGCGGTGGCAGTTCCGTCTCGTCGACGTTTTCCGCTGTCGCGATCCTGGCTACCACCGCAGCACTCGGCCGTGTACTCTGAAGCGTCGCGCGTCCCGTGTCGCCGTCGATCGTGAACGTCTCCATGTCGTTCGGGTAGACGCGGCCGTCCAAGTTATCGCTTCCACCTGTGCGTATACCCGCTCGCGGTGGCCGGCGCTATACTGATAGGGGTGGGCCCCGATCCCCCCTCACCGCTCGTCGAACAGCCGCTCGCAGAGCTTGCGGTTGGCTGCACGGAGGTGGGAGTTGAAGGTGGGCTGGGAGATGTCCATCGTCTCGGCGATGTCGGTCGCGCTTCGGAGGCGCGGCTCCTCCAGATAGCCGCTGTAGTACGCGAGCTGGAGTGCCTCCAACTGTCGGTCGGTGAGGTCGTCGACGAGGCCCGCGAAGAACTCAGTCGGCGTCCGCTGGGGCCGCTCGCACGTGCGCTGGGCTACCAGCTCGATTCCGGGGAAAGCGGTCCGAAACATCTCGACGAACTCGCGGACGGCCGCGTCGGCGGCCAGTTCGATCGTGACCGCGGCCTCGTCGCCGCCGATCGTGCACCCGCACGGACGCCCCCCGTGCTCGATGGCGACCGAGAACAGGCTCTGGTCCGTCAGCGTCACCTCGTAGAGGCCGAGCGTGTCGTCGTCCTCGTCGCCAGACGCGACCCGCTTGAGGTCCTCCACCGGGAGGTCCGCAATGGCCTCACCGTCGGGCGTTTCGCCGAGGCTGCGCGCGGCGACGACGGCCCGGAGCGACCCCTCGGGCCCCGGCACGAGGCTCTCCACGGTGATCTCGCACCCGAACCGGTCCACGAAGTCGACGACCGCGAGGTCGGCGCTCCCGAGGTCGAACGTCAGGCGCGTGACCTCGTCGCTGACGATGGCCTTCTTGCTCTCGACGGCGTTGATCGCGTAAGCGATCGTGTCGGCCATCTCCGAGAGGACCGTCCGCTCCAGGTCGTCGAAGACGCCCGGCTGGTTCGCACAGACGACGAGGACGCCGTAGAGCGTCTCGCCGTAGACGAGTGGCAGGCAGATACAGGCGTGGTAGCCCCGGTTCAGCGCGGACTGCCGCCAGGGCTCGAACGTGCGGTCTGCCACCACGTCGTTGACGACCTGCACCTCGCGCGTGGCGACGGCCCGGCCGATCGGGCCGCCGTCTTCCGGCGCGTCGTCGGTCTGGACGGGACCGGCCTGGACGACCCCGTCCACGGCGCCGGCCACCTCCTTCGGCGTCACCTCGCCCGCGACGGGGTCGTGGTCACCGATCCAGGCCAGTTCGTAGGGGCCGGCGCCCGCGAGTTCGTCACACACGACCGCTTCGACCTCTGCCCGGGAGGCGGCGCCGACCAGCGCCTGGTCGATGTTCCGGATGATGTCGTTGACCCGACGCAGGCGGTCGAGACGCTCGTTCTGGTCCTCCAGTGTCGCCTCCCGCTGGTGGAGTTGCTGTTCGCGGTCGGCCCGGGTGTAGGCCGCCTCGACCGTGGCCGCCGTCGTCTCGACGAACTCCCGGGCCGCCTGGCTGAATCCCTGGTGGCTCGTGGCCACGACGAGGAGGCCCTGGCGGCCGAATGGCACCGCGAGCACCTCCCCGAGGTCGTCACCGGCCCCGTCCAGGTCGGCCACGTCCTCGATCAGCCGCGCCTCGCCGGCCACGAACGCCTCCCAGAGCGCCCCGTCCGGCCGCTCGGTGAGGGCCGCCGTCGGGAGTTCGTCCGCCGCACGAGGCGTCTGGGCGGCGGTCTGCAGGTCACCCGTCTCCCCGTCGTAGCTGACGACGGCCGTCACCGGGAGCCCCAGCGCTCCATCCGCGTGGGTCGCCACCTGCTCGGCGATCTCCGCACGCGTCTCGGCGCTCGTGATCGCTCGCCCCATCTCGTTGAGCGCCGCGAGCTGCGTCTCCCGGCGGCGCTGGATCAGTTCGTGGCTCACCCACTGGCCCATCAGCTCCAGGAGCGTGTACTCGGCGTCGGTGAACGCCCGGTCACGCGCCGCCTCGTCGCAGAACGCGAGGGTGCCGAAGATACCGTCACCGTCGGTGACGGAGACCGCGAGGTAGCTCGTCAGGCCGCCCTCCTCGTGGACGGGATCGTCGGCCCAGCCGAATTCGCGGACGTCGGCCGCCCCGATGGGGCGGTCGAGTTCGACCGTTCGCCGGCAGAACTGGCCGTCCTCCGGCTGCACCTCGGGAACTCCCTCCCTGACGTCTTCGTCGGGGCCGCCGACCGCCGTCTCGATTTCGACGGTCTCGTCCCGGTGGACGTCGACGAGGTACCCCTGCCCGAGGCCGAACCGCTCGCAGCCGAACGCGAGCAGTTGCTCCATCTTCTCCCCGAAGCCGGCCTCGCGGTCGGCCGTGATCTCGTAGAGTGCCCGGAGGTTGCGCTCGCGTTCCGTTCGCTCGAGTTCGTACTCGACCCAGTGGCCCACGAGTTCGAGGAAGGTGTAGGCAGACTCCCCCCACGGCTCTGGCCGGGGCGTCCGCGAGGCGAAACAGAGCGTCCCGGAGACGCTTCCCTGGACGACGAGGGGCGTGCCGATGTAGGCCCGGAGACCGTAGGTCCGATACGCGGGGTCGTCCTCCCACCCTTCGGTGGGGGCGTCGTGAACCGCGACGGGCTGCTCGGCCTGCAGGACCTTCCGGCAGTAGGTCTGAGAGAGGTCGCTGGACGACCCCGACTGGATCAGCTCGTGATCGCCGACGGCCTCGACGATGTCGAGCGTGTCCGCCTGGTCCCCGACCCGGGCGTAGAAACCGACGTCGAGGTCGAACCACTCGCGGCCCAGCCGGAGGATCCGCTCCAGTTTCTCCGCGAAGGAGCTCGTCGCGTCGGCCGTCGTCTGGTAGAGTTCCCTGATGAACCGCTCGCGCTCCTGGAGTGCGACCCGGGCGGTGGCCCGGTCGACGAGCGTCCCCATCATGCGTTCGAGTTCCCGATCCGCGCGCCCGGGCCCGAAGAACTCCGCCGGCGGCGTGTAGTAGACGTTGTGACAGAGCGTCCCGTCGTAGATCAGGTGCGGATGGGACTGGACGACGTCCCGGAGGACCGCCGGCTCGAACCCGTGGCGGTCGTACTGGCACAGCGCGATGCAGTCCTCGCCCTCGAAGAGGTCGTTTACGCTCGCCTCGTAGGCCATGAACTCCTCGGTGGTCGCCCCCGGCTCCGCCTCCAGCCACGACGTCTCGGCCGTCACGCGCAGGGCCGAGAACTCCTCCGTCGTCTCCGCGATGGCCTCGGCGTAGAACTCGACCATCTCCTCCGGGTCGAAGCGGCCGTTCCGAAGGTACGTCTCCTCGACGGTGTGGAAACAGAGCGACCCCGAGGCACGTGCTGCGTCGACGTCGACGCCCCCTGCCCGGAGCGCCCCGAGGATCTCCGCCACCTCGATCTCGTCGACGATGCACATGCATCGCTCCCCCCGAACGAGCCCCTGGCGGAGGAAGGGGACGATGGCCGCGAGTTGCTCCTCGCGCGATTCGTACAGGAGCGCGATGTGGTCGTTCGTGGTGTAATTCGGATCCAGCGTCTCGACGGGGCCGGTAAACTCCGGACTCGCCCGGAGCGCCTCGACGCCGCTGTCGACCTCGAGGACTGCGTCACGCTGCCAGTCCCCGGCCGCTTCTCGAAGGCTCACGGATCGCCCCCACCCGTGGTCCGGTCGCGGAGCGATGGTCGTCCGTCTCGCCGCCTGTCACAACTCCGTGGACCTGCGTTTCGAATCATGAACCGTGCTCGTCGGACGGCATGCGAGCGGGACGTAAGTAAAGAATGACAGGTTATACGAGGACAACGGTTCGTTAGTGCCGCGTTGCGGTCGGACGCTCCCGGAGTAATGACGACCTGTGACCCCGACTGTTGCTGGCTCATTGCTGGGCGCTATCCGCCGAACCACCTTTGGAAGGTGGGGGCTTATCGCCCCGTTCTCCGGGAAGGATTCGCCTACTCGGCGTCTTTCCCGGAAATCCGACAGCGACCCTCCCGCGCCCGAGCGCGGCCGGTGGCTCGACCGCGTCGCGCCTTCGCCCCTCACGTTCCGTCACGGGCCGACCACCGGCGAGCGTGCCTGACCCGTCGAATCGACCGAGTGATAGTATCATCACAGGTATGTTTATGGTGCGTCCGCGCGTCGGGAGTAGCGGTAAGAACAATGGGTACAACTACCACAGAGAGTGAGGGGACTGTTACGACCGACGAGCACGCGGCGGTCGGGCCCGGGGAGACCGGTACGGGCCTGGATTCGAACGTCGCCGGCGCGTTGAGTTACCTGCTGGGGGTCGTCACGGGCGTCGTGTTCTACGTGATCGAGCCGGACGACGAGTTCGTCCGGTTCCACGCCGCCCAGAGCATCGCGACCTTCGGCGTGCTGTTCGTGGCCTACGTCGTCCTGAGCGTGCTCGGGACGATGGTGAGCGTCGCGTTCATGACCGGCGGGGGTGCCGGCTTCTTCGTGGGGAGCATGCTGTCGCTGGTGCTCGGACTGGTCTGGCTGGTCCTCGGGCTGGCGTCGCTCGGGCTCTGGCTGTACCTCATGCTGTCGGCGTACCAGGGCAAGACGGTGCGGGTGCCCGTGGCTGCGGGGTTGGCGGATCGGTTGGTGTAGAATCGGAATTGCACACGTATACCGTGGACCGAGTTTTTCGCTGGACTAAACCGAAGTACGATGCCCGATTTCTATGATTCGACATATGGGGGTCAGTGAACTCCGGTATCCCTCGGCGCTTCAGGGACCAAATTGCACACGATCAAGATCGTTTACGTCTGCAATTTCGGGCGGGACAGTATCTAGACGTGCAACCCCTTGGGGTGAGGAAAGAATAAGGATTCATAGTGATTATGTCGCTTATGAATCCTAGCACTTCGGACCTTGAATATGGCAAAGAGCAGATAGGTGAGGCTAATCGACGTCTATCGGAATTGAAGAAACGAGTGAGTGTGGAGAATGAATATTTTCTTGCTCATGTCGTAGAAGAAGAGGAAGAGGAAAAGTCTACAGTCAGGTATAGTAAAGAAAACCCAGAAATAGAGGAAATGATAGAAGAAGAGTTCGGTGAAATAATCGAAATTGAGACAGATGTGAAATTGGAAGTTGATCAAGATTTGATTAGTTCCCATCTCCAAAACGTAATTATAGATTGCCAATTATGCATCGAATTAGCAGCCAAATCGCTTTTCAAATTGGCGGGACAGGATTATCCATTTTCACACGGTATTACACTCAGTGATGGCAGGACCCAAGATTTTTATACTAGCATCCCCGATGAATTTGAAGAAAAGGAAAAAATAGTTCGAGTGATATTCACAACGCAGTTTTGGGATCATTTCTACGAATTGGCAAAGTATGGTTCTCCGCAACTAAACGTTCGTCCGGAAATGATATTTACCGTAAACGACTGTAATAGGGCAATCGATGATGCTGAATATTGTATAAATGTTGCAGAAAGTATGTTAGACTATGTTGAAGATTTAGAGTGACAACTCCCAGTGTGAAACTTCCGTTAAGTATCTCTTGATGGATATTACCTCGAATCTGTTGGGGGAGCTAGTTGATTGGAGTCTTGCGGGTTGGCCCGGTACGGTTGTATTTTGGAGTGGTGGCCTTAGCCACACCCCTAACGGGCAACGGAACCCCCGGCGTGGGGTTCCGGTACCCGTTCAGCGGAGATCGGCGCGGCTGCTCCTCGAGGATTACAAGCCAGTTTGACAATCACCGCGATTTAGCGGTAATCCAGTTGGGGAAAACGACTCGAAAAACAGTGTTGCCACTCGCCAGCCACCGGCTATCCGGTACTCAGGAACCGCCAGGCGTCACCGAACGCGCCGCCAGGGAACCGGACCTGGGCCTGCTGGTATCGCTCCTCAGGCAGCCCGGCATCTGTCCACACCTGGAAGCCCTCGCGGAGCGTCCAGCGGGACTCCCGCCAGGATTGCTCGGACCCGAAGCGGAGCTTCAGACGGGCTTCAAGAAGCGTCTGCTACGTTTGCGTTCAAACGACTGGTTCAAGATCGATGGCTCATGCTGTCCCAAATCTCCACGTTCGAACGAGCATCCGAGCGAGCGGCGCGAGGTTCACCGGACGCTCACTGCGTTCGCGTCCGGCTTTTTTCACCTAGTTTTTTGCGCCGAGTGGTTCGCGCCGGAGGCGCGAACCCGAGGCGGAAAAAAGAGGTAGTGGGCCCACCGCGGACCTGAACCCGAATCGGAGGTTCCGGGCCGCTCGCTGGCACTCTCCGTTTGCGCCGGGACCGGAACGGGTTCTCGCACAGTCGGCCAATTCCGGACGCTTACTCTGCGCTCTCCTGGGAGGCGTTCTGGTTCGCGGTGGCGCGTTCGGTTTCGACGGCGACGCCCTCGGAGTGGAGCGTCACGCTCTCGTCGCCGTCGGGGCTCTCCCAGACGACGGAGAGTTCGTAGGACTCCTCGGCGCCGACGGTCAGGCTGTCGCCCGCCACGACTGTGCCCTCGTCGCCGCTGGCCTCACCGTCCAGGCCAGTCCAACTCCCGGTCGCCTCCAGTCCGTCACCCCGGACGTGAAGGGCGTCTGCGCTCACCTCGTCGCCAGCCTCGTGGGTGATTTCGAGGTCGCCGTCCCGGCGGTCGACGGCGAATGAAACCTGCGGCCCGGCGGAGGACGACGAGCGATCGCCGATACTCCATATCTTCCACTCGCCGTCGGACCGACGGAGTTCCACGCGGTGGGTGACGGTCCCAGACTCCTCGTCGCCCGCCACCGTCAGGCGGACGGCGACCGTCGCCGCCTCCTCGGTCTCTTCGACCGTCTGGGCAGACTCCACGCGGTACGTGGCGGCCGCTAGCTCGTCGGCGTTCTCCTGAGACATCGGCGAGAGCTCGCCCTCCTCGTGGATGTCCGCGTTGATTGCCTCGGCGTCGCCGTCGTCGAATTTCTCGTAGAACGACTCGGCGGTCGCTGCCGGCCCCGTCGTCGAAGGCTCGGTGCCGTCGACAGACTCGTCCGTCCCGCCGTCGCCCAGACAGCCGGCGAGACCGAGCGTCCAGGCGGTGCCCGTCGAGACCAACAGTTCTCGTCTGTTCACGTCCGGACCCTCGAGGGTGCCGGGAATACCAGTTCCGAAGACCCAAAGAGGCGCTGTCGCCTCGAAACCGGGGGATTCGGCCCACGCCAGTTGTGAGACCGCGGACCTGGACAGTCTTTGAGGACGCCTCCGTGTGTCGTCATCGCGCGCTCGCGGGTGCTCGTCGCTGCCCCAGGGCTCGTTTCTCGCCGTTCGCCAATCGGGATGCACCCTCCGGCCGCGTCTCGCGGCGCTCACGGGTCGGTTCGTGGCAGAACTGATGGGCCAACGCGGATTTGAACCAGAGCCAGACGTTCCGGGTCGCTCGCTGGCGCTCGCTTCCCGGGCGTGCGACTGGCAGGGTTCAAATCCGCTCGGATTCTCATTTCGCGCTCATCGGTCCTCGTCGCTGACGCTCCTCGGACGAGTTCGCGCAGAACTGATGGGCCAACGCGGATTTGAACCGCGGACCTCCCGGTTATCAGCCGAGCGCTCAACCTAACTGAGCTATTGGCCCATGCGCACTCACGGCTACCCGACAGCCGCTGTTAAGCGTTACTCTTCGCGGCCCCCGCTAGGCGATTATTGGTCGAAATCTCGTCTCAATTTGTTTCTCGACACTCCACGAGGGGGAAGACGGCTTGAAAGCCCCGACCGTCTCGACTCGGGGGACTTGCTGCGCTCCTCGGTGCTCGCTCCGCTCGCACCTACGGTGCTTGCGGCGTCCGCCTTCGTCGAGACGGCCGCCCCTTTCAGCCCCACCCCACCCCACCCCACGCGCCTCCCCAGCCGACTGCGCTGCTCGGTCGGCCGCCGGCCTCCCTGCGCTGCTCATCCCTCGCACGGTGCCCGCTCCGCGAGCGTGCGCCAGGCGGTCGGCCGGGAGCGAGCCCAAGCTCCTCGCGGGCGAGGGCTCGCGACCCGGGGGAGGGCAGGTGCGGTGGGGTGGGACTGAAAGGGGCGGCGCGGTACGCGAACCCCGACGCCGCAAGCACTGCAAAGACCGAACGGAGTGAGGGAGTGAAGCGCGCAGCAAGTCGCGGGAGCGTAGCGCGCCGGGGCTTTCATGCGGTTTTCCTCGCCAACCCACTCGTCTCTCTACCTCAGACCCAACCTCACGAATCCCGACCGTGCCTAGTCAAACAGTGCTCCAGCCCGATCAACTCCACCGGCTCGGAGTTGTCGGGCGAATACACGACCATCTGGCCCTGCTCCATGTAGGGCACCTTCGACTCCAGTTCGCTCGGAATGTTCACCGCCGAGATCGCGTCCTCGTCACCCAGATTCAACACCACGGTCGTGTTGATCTGCTTGAACACCGGTTCGGCGATGTCCTGCGGATCCTGCGTGATCAAAAACAGCCCGAGGCGCTCCTTCCGACCTTGCTTCGCGGCGTCGGTGAACTTCCCGATGACCTTCCGGGCCTGGACGCTCTCGGCGTCGGTCAGGAAGTTGTGGGCCTCGTCCATGCCGACGACGAGGGGCGTGTCCTTGATCCGGTCGTAGGTCGGGTCGTTCGAGAGCTTTTCGTCGACGAGCAACGACGCCAGCGCCAGCACCACCGTCTCCGTCGCGCGCGTGTCGGTCACGTGGTAGGTCGGGACGCAGGTCAGCCCACCGGGGCGGACGAACTCGTGGATGCGCTCGGTGATGGGCTTGGCGTCCTGGTCGAAGACGTGCCCGAAGCCACGCACGCGTCGCGCGACGGCGTCGAAGGTGGCCTCGTGGACGCGCCCGCTCTCGTCCAGCTCCTCGCGGAGCGCGGGGTCGTCGAGGAAGGTCGTGAACTGGTCGTAGGTCGCGCCGGTCCCGTACTCGTCGCCGAACCGCGGCAGGAGTTCGTAGGCCAGGGCGTTGTACTGGTTGTCGTTCAGGCCGCTGCCGGCGATCAGCCAGGGGTTGTCCCGGACCATCGAGAAGGGGATGGTGAACTCGACCTGCTCGGCGCGGTGGTGGGAGGCGTCGTAGCTCGCCCCCTGGATCTTGGGGACGAAGGCGAGGGTGTCGTCGTGGCCGCCGTGGGCGACGCCGTCGCGCTCGATGCGGCGCGCGAACTCCTCGCCGTAGTCGCCGTCGTCGTGCATCTGGGCGTACTCGTCCTGGGGGTCGAACTGGACGACGGCGGGCCGGACCTCCCGATCCCCGCCGGCCTCGACCGGATACCTGCGGTCCTCGGCGAGGAACTGCCGGAGTGCGTTCTTCGCGGCGTGGGTCTTGCCCGACCCGGTCCCGCCCGCCACCAGGGTGTGCCGGAAGACCAGCGGGTCGCCGCGCTCGTAGTCGTCTCGGAGGCGGTAGGCAATCGTGGGGGGCTCGGCCACGGTCCGAACCTTCTCGCCGCCGACGGCGAGGTGGCCGAGGAAGACCCCCGAGTCGGGAATTTTCAGTCCCGTCGTGATCTCCTCGGTGTCGTCGGCGTGGCGCACGACCGTCTCGGGCTTGGGGACGCGGTCGGTCATGCGCCGGCGCAGGTCGTCGCCGTCCTCGTAGAGCACCGCCACGGGCTCCAGGCTGGCCATGAGCTTGAAGTCGGCCTCGTCGATGCCGGCCGAGCGCATCGCGCGGCGGGCGTGGATTTCGGTGGCGTCGTCGGCCCGGTACTCCTGGGCGTACTCGACGCCGGCGACGCGGGCGAACAGCGACTCCCCGTCGGGGTACGGGGCGATCAGGTACGTCCCGATCCGGACGTCCGCGCGATTGCCGGCGGTGACGTACGCCCGGAGCCGCGTCTCCTGGGCGTCCTCGTGGATGCGGAGGCCCTCGGCAGCCGAGAGGACCCCGATGCCGCTGTCGGTGCCCACGGGGTCGGCGTCGTAGGGCTCGAAGTCGTCGTCGCGGGACGCAGCGTCGGTGCTCTCGGAGTCGGGGGTGGACGCGCGCTGGTCTGCCGAGCCGTCGGTGCCCGACGCCGCTGTCGCGTCGTCGGGCGCGTCGCCGGGCTCGCCGTCGTACTCAGTGAAGTCCCCGAGGTCGGACATTGCCGGGGACAACGAGGTGACCCCACTTCGTCGTTTCCCCGTCCGTTCCTGGGTGGCGATGGGGTGTCAGGTCCCTCAGACGATCGCCCAGACGGCCCCGAACAGGACAATGACGCCGAGGACGTCACAGACGTTGGTGACGATCGGGATCACGACGTCGTCGGGGTCGAGTTCGAACCGGTAGGCACCGTACGTCGTGACGACGGTCACGAGGACGGCCAGCACCGCGAGCGCGACGCCGCTCGTGAGCGCGATCAGGACCACCGTCCCGAGCGGGAGGGCGGGATCCGCGACGACCCACTCCAGGCCCCAGGCGCCAGCGCCGACGAGGGGAAACAGCGTCACCGCGAGCACGACCGTGGCGACGGCGTTGCCCCCGAGCTGGTCGTCCGTGGGATCGAACGAGAGCAATCCCAGGTGAAAGGCGGTCGAGAGGCGCGCGGCGAGGATGCTCCCGAGGTTGCCAGCCATGCCGATGGTCACGGGCACGAGGACGAGTAGCGTCGGGTAGTCGAGCAGCGTCCCCTGGACCGTGTCGAGGACGAGGCCGCTGCCGAGTTCGATGACCGTCAACGCGAGCAGCAGGGGCAGCATGGTGCGCGTGATGCCCCGGACCGAGAAGTGGCTCTCCACGCTAGCCCCCTCCCAGCCAGACGATCAGGCGCGTCGCGAACAGCAGCGTCGCCAGGCCGACGAGGTCGCCGGTGGTCGTCACGACGGGCCCGGCGAGCGTGTCCGGATTCAGCCCGCGGCGGTAGCCGACCACGACGACCGTGACGACGGCGGTCGTCAGCAGGATTCCCGACAGGATCCCCGTCAGGAACGTGATGCCCACCAGTGTCGGGAGCGGCGCTACGGGGCGACCCAGGAACCGCAACAGCCCGACGGCCAGGACGGCCGCGATGACGCTGACGAGGATTCCGTTCAGGAGCGCGGCGACGACCGCGCCACGCAGGCGGTCGTCGCGCAGCGTGACCGCGGGGTCGATCAGCCCCTGGTGCAGCGCGGAGCCGAGGCGCGCGCCGAGCGAGCCGTAGACGTTGCCGCGCGTCGCGAGGATCGCGGGGACGAGCAGGAGGAGGCCGGGAACCTGGGCGATCTCGGCCTCCATCCCGCCGAGGACCAGTCCCGCGAACAGGCCGCCGGTGGCACTCACCAGCAGGATCGGCAGGGCCTCCCGATAGGCCCCGACCGCGACCTCGCGGACGGTCATTGCCTGTCGGGAGGACCGCCGGGGTTAAAAAGCCGGGCGCACCGTCTGCCGGATCGAGCCAGCCCGAGGGCTCGCGGGGCTGGGGCGGGCGGCCGCGAAGTGCCGACCCGAGGCGCGACGCGTGGCATCCCACGTCTGCGTGCGACCCCCGACGGCGCAGGGGCACGCCAGCGACGCACAGCCGTCGCCCGCCTTGCGGGACACTCGCCGGTCCTCCTGGCCGTTCGATTCCCACGCGGTGATGGTGTAGGATTGGCTTCAAGTGGGGGCCGGTCGAGACCGGAGGTATGAGCAGTCCCCTCCGCTCGAACCACGCTCGCGTCGCCCTGCTCGTCGCCACGCTCGTCCTCCTGTCGATGGTCCCGGCGCCGGCCGCCGCGGAGTCCCGCGCCGGCGGGACCGTGGTCGTGGATGCCGGCGAGACCACCGGCGACCTCGAGGCCTACGGAGGCGACGTGGCGATCCGCGGGACCGTCGACGGCGACCTCCGGGTCTTCGCCGGCAACGTCCGGATCTTCGGCGAGGTGACCGGGGATGTCGAGACCGCCAGCGGGAACGTCGTGATCGCCGGGACCGTCGGCGGCGACGTCAGCGCCTCAGGCGGCTCCGTCCAGCTCACGGAGAACGCGACCGTCGGGGGGACCTTCGAGGCCGGTGCCGGGAGCGTGCTGATCGACGGCCGGGTCGGCGGTCCCGCTCGCGTCGGGGCCGGCGACATCGTCCTCGGCCCGAGTGCCTCGATCGGTGGCGACCTGGAGTACGACGGCAACCTGACCCGGAGCCAGGGGGCCACGGTCGGCGGCGAACTGGTCCGGACCCCGGACCTCGAGATCGGCGACCCGCTCCCGTCGATCCCCGGCTTCGTCTTCGGTTTCTACTTCGTCCTCGTCAACCTCGTCGTCGGCGCGATCCTGCTGCTGGTCTTCCCACGGTTCACGGGTGGGATGGCCGACCGGACGGTCGAGTCCCCCATCCGCACCGGGGCAGTCGGGCTCGCGACGCTCCTCGTGACGCCCGTCGTCCTCGTCCTCCTGGCGATCACCATCCTCGGGATTCCGCTCGCGCTCGCGGGCGCCATCGTCTTCGGCCTCGCCATCTGGCTGGCGATCGTCGCGGGGCGGTACGTCCTCGGCGTCTGGCTCCTCTCGCTCGTGGACGTGGACAACCGCTGGGCGGCGCTGCTCGTGGGGATGGTCGCGATGGTCGCGGTCACGCGGATTCCGATCCTCGGCGGGCTCCTCGACTTCGCCGTCCTCCTGCTCGGGCTGGGGGCGCTCGTCTACGGGCTCTACGCCGCCTACCGCGGCCGTCGCCGTCGCTCGTCCGGCTCCGACTCCACTGCAGAATCGGCCGAGTCGACGGCCTGACCGGCGCCGGCCTCAGTCGCCGAAGGGGTTGCCGCCACCGCCGCCACCCATGCCGCCCATGCCGCCGGGACCGCCCGGCCCGCCACCACCCTGCATCTGCTGCATCATCCGCTCCATGTCTCCCTCGCCCATGCCCTGGAACTGCTTGAGGGTCCGCTCCATCATCTTGTGCTGCTGGAGGAGTTCGCGGACGCGCTCCTCGGGCTTGCCCGCGCCGCGGGCGATGCGCTCCGTGCGACTGGCGCCGATCTGGCGTGGATTTTCGAGTTCGTCCTCTGTCATCGAGTCCATGATGACGTCGAAGTCCCGCATCCGGTCCTCGGTGACGTCCATGGCGTCGTCCGGAAGCTGGTCCTTGATCCCCCCGCCCATGCCCGGGATCATGTCCATGACCTGGTCGAGCGGGCCCATGCGGTTCATCGCCTCCATCTGCTTTTGCATGTCCTTGAGGGTGAACTGGCCCTCCAGGATGTCCTCTGGCTCCCAGTCGTCGTCCTCGCCCGTCTCGGCCATCGCCCGCTCGACGCGTTCGGCGAGCTGTTCCAGATCGCCCATCCCCAGCAGCCGCGAGACGAAGCCCGACGGTTCGAAGCGCTCGACGTCCTTGACCGTCTCCCCGGTACCCAGGAAGGCGATCGTCGAGTCGGTCTGGTCGACCGCCGCGAGCGCGCCGCCACCCTTCGCCGTCCCGTCGAGCTTCGTGATGACCACGCCGTCGATGCCCTCCGCGACCGCCTCCTGGAAGCGCGCCGCCTGGTCTTTCGCGCCCTGGCCGATGGCCGCGTCGAGGACGAGGAGCGTCCGGTCTGGCTCGACCACGCGGTCGATCTCCTCTAGCTCCTCGATCAGGTCGTCCTCGAGCGCGTGGCGACCCGCCGTGTCGACGATGCGGACGTCCGCGTCCGCCGTCGCCTCCAGGCCCTCGCGGGCGATCTGGACCGGATCGTCGGCGTCGGGGTCGCCGTAGAAGTCGACCTCCGCGCGCCCGGCCATCTGCTTTGACTGGTCGTAGGCGCCCGGGCGGAAGGTGTCGGTCTGGACGATCGCCGGGCGGAGCCCTTTCTTGGCGAACCACCAGGCCATCTTCGCGGCCGTCGTAGTCTTCCCCGACCCCTGGAGCCCCGCGAGCATGATGGTCTGGGGTTCGAGGGGGAGTTCGGTGGACTCGCCGACCAGTTCGACGAGTTCCTCGTAGACGATGCGCAGCACCCAGTCCCGCGGCGACGTGCCGGCGGGAGGCTCCTCGTCCAGCGCCCGGGACGAGATGGAGTCCGAGAGATCCTGCACGATGGCGATGTCGACGTCGGCCTGGATCAGGGATCGCTGGATCTCCTTGACGACGTCGTCGACGTCCTCCTCGGAGATGCGCGACTTCCCCCGGAGGTTGTCGAGGGTGCCACGGAGCGAGGAGCCGAGATCGTCGAGTACCATTTGCTCCTCTTACGCGGTGTGGCTGGTAAAGGCTTTTTCACGTGGCTTCTGCCGGGCACTGCCACGGTCGGTGGCGCCCACCTCGGCGCGGCGACGGCCGAGAGCGCGAGGACTGCAGCCGCGTGCGCGGCGCAGGGGGCGACGCGAGCCGAGAGCGACGCTGGTGGGGCTGTCGTGTGGTCGAACGTATCTCGGACGCGGCCACGTCAGTAGTACGCGTCTAGCCAGGATTGCCGGACCACTTGCCCGAGAAGCGCTCCCAGGCGAAGCCAGCGAGCTCGGGAATGTCACGCAGCTTCAGCAACTTCGCGATCGCGCGCGTGCTCCCGCCGTTCACGTTCGACAACGTGTCCGCTCCGAGGTCCTCCAGGTCGCGCATGAGCAGGTCGTACCGCGAGTTCGACGCCCGGTACAGCAGTTCCGTCATCAGGAGTCGCGTGTCCTGATTGGGGGCCACCTCCGAGTGCCAGTACTCCTCGTAGACCGAGAGCGCGTCGGCCGAGGTGTCGCGCGAACTGTGCGTCAGCGCGTTGTCCGTCGCGATGGCCGCCGCGCGGCCGGAGCGCATGCACTTGCCGATGCCCTCGCCCCAGAGCGGGTCGACCGACGGGACGGTGTCGCCGATGGCCATGAAGCTGTCCGTGTGGAGCTGCGTCGGAAGCTGGATGTGCGCCGAGCCCCGGTGCTGCTTGCCCTCGATGCGCTCCGCGTTTTGGAGGCGGGGGTCGCGCTCCATCCACTCGTCGAGGTAATCGTCGACGGTGTGGCTCTCCTTCGCGCGCTTGGAGTGGACTCCGTTCTGGATGTAACAGAGGCCGACCTTGGCCGTGTCGGCACCGGTGTGGAAGATCCAGGCGTAGCCCCCTGGGGCGTCGTTGTGGTCCAACCGGAGCATCATCGTGTCCGTCAGGTCCGCGTAGCCCTCGACGTCGGTCTGCACGCCGGTCATCTCCCACTCGATGCCGATGGCCTGGCGCTCGCGCTGGAGGTCGACGACGCCGAGTTTCTTCGCCAGGGGCGCGGCCGGCCCCGTCGCGTCGATCACGACGTCGGCGTAGACCGCCTCGTCGCCGTTGTACCGGACGCCCTCGATGGTCCCGTCGTCGCCGAGGATTGGCGCGGTCGCGCGGGCGTCGAAGCGGTACTCGGCGCCGTCGGCGCGGCTCTCGTCGACGAGCCACTGCTTGAAGTCGCCGAACTCGAGGATCGCGCCGGCCTGCCGGCGCTTCGTGTGGCGGTTGGGCGACTCCAGGACGACGGCGTCGGTGAAGTTCATCACCACCTCGTCCGGAATCTCGAAGCCGACCATCGTGGAGGGGAAGGTCCCGGCCGTGGACTTGTTGCTCTGTGCGGGGAACTCGGCTTCGCCCTCTGTCTCGAGGACGAGGACGTCGTGGTTCCGCGCGGCGAGGTCCCGGGCACACTGTCCCCCCGCGGGTCCCGCGCCGGCGATCACGACGTCGTAGGTATCGGTCATAGCGATGCGTCCCCTGGTTCGTCAGATGCGTCGACCGTGGGGACCTTTACTGGTTCGGTCGCGGGTATCCGGAACGGTTTCTCGGAGAAGCAGCCGCGCGAGTCGCCCGATTGCTGCCGATGGCGAATAGTGCGCGGTCTCAGTGCCCCGCGTCGTGGGGGTTGAGCGCCGTCCCGTAGTTTTCGGCGTGGTCGGTGTAGTCGATGAACCGCGGCGCGTCGGGGTCGAAGGGGCGCTCCAGGCTCTCGAAGGCCTTCTTCTTGTCCCACCCCTGGAGCTTGCCGACGGCGCCCTTGTCCTCCAGGTCGTGGTAATCGAGGTGGGGCTCGGTCAGCTCCCAGGCTTTCAGCCCCTGCTCGGTCCGAATGATGACGCTCGAGTACTCGTCCGAGGAGCCGACGGACCCGACGGTCACGTCCGCACAGAAGCCGGTGAAGTCGGCACACTCGTCACAGCCCTTGAGGGCGGCGTCGTGGAAATTCTCGATGTCCTCCTCGACGATGCGATTGCCGTCCAGGTCGTCGACCATCAGCTTCCCGTGGAGGACGTCCATCTTGCCGACCTCGTCGATGTCGACGCCGCGCTCCTCGACGAGTTTCTCGCCGATCAGCGACTTGTAGTTGAAGTTCTTCGTGCACATCAGCGCGATGGTGTAGTCGATGGCGCGGACGCCCGCCTCCTGGCTGCCGTACTCCCAGCCGAAGTCCTGGAGCGCCCGGATGCCCTCGATCTCGCAAGGCGTGCCCACGAGGGCGAGCGAGACGTCCGCCCAGTCCTTGTCCTCGGGCAGCTTGTGTGCCCAGTCGTCGAAGCTGAGATTCCCGAGCGCCATCGTCTGGTTGTAGATGGTGCCCGTGTTCTCGATCAGTTCCTCCTGGGTCGTCGCGAGGAAGGCCTCTGCCTTCCAGGGCTCCTCGTCGGACTCGGTGGCGACGAGGGCACCGTCGATCTCGCCTTCCGCCAGGAGCGTCGAGAGGATGCCCGTGACGACGCCGCCGTCCTGGGAGCCCTCGCGCCAGTCGTCGGTGACGCGCGCGGAGAACTCCGTGATGGGGTCGCCAGCGCCCTTGACGTTGTCCTCGCCGCCGGTAATCTTCCACTGGCGCTCGTAGCGCAGGCCGCCGCGCGGGCAGAAGTCCCAGCACAGCGAGCAACCCGTGCACATCTTCACCAGTTCCGGCAGGTCGTCGTCGCCGATGCCGATTGAGTCGCTGGGGCAGGCGGCGACGCAGGTCCCACACTGGATGCAGCGGCCCTCGTCGATGACGGCCTCGTCGAGTTCCATGAACCACGTCTTCTCGTCGGGCGTCTCGATGTCGTTCATCTCCGACCGGATGGAGTAGGTGGGCGTCTCCAGGTCGACGCCCTCCGGAACGCCGACGCGGGTGTCCGCCGTCGTGGGCGTGCCCTCGCGGTGCTCGCCGGGGAGTAGCTGGCTCTGTCCCTCGGCGGGCTCGGTGAACTCGAGGTCCGCCAGTTCGCCGTCTTCGGTGACGTTCGTCGGCGTCCCGCCGGTGGCCGCCGCACCGGCGCCGTCGGCCACGGCCCGTGGCGAGTCGTCCGCGCCAGTCCCGGCGTGTTCGTCGCCCTCACCGCAGGTGCAGTGCCCGGTGGCACAGCCGTCGTCGGCCCCGGTGGCCTCGACCGGGCTCGTCGCGTCTGCCGCGGGCGGGATGGTCTCGGTCTGCTCGCTGGTCCGGTTCCCGGCCCCGTCGACCTCCGGCACGCTCGTGCCGTCGGTCTCGGCGGCCGGAACGCCCGGCATGGCACGCTCGGGTGCGTCCGCGACCGGCTCGACGCCGACGCCGGGGTCGGCAGCCGGTGCCGGGCCATCTTCGACCAGGTCCGGCTCGTCGCCCGCGTCCTCTCCGTCCTCAGTCCCCATGGGCGACACCCCCGGAGACGTCGGCGTCGGCGCGCTGCATGACGGTCCGCAGGCGGTCGTTGTCGACCCGCCGACACCAGGCGTAGAAGCGCTCGCCCTCGTGGCGTTCGTCGGCGTACGCCGCGAATAGCTGCTCGAGCGCCGGGACGACGGCGTGGGCCGGCACGGCGGTCTCGACCCAGTCGAGGAACTCGTTGTCTGTCCCGAGGGCCCCGCCGAGGCCGACGTCCATGCCCTCGACGAGGTTCTCGTAGTCGCCGCGGTCGGCGTCGTCGGGAATGTCCGCGTTCCCATCGCCATCGACTTGGACTGTCTCGCCGCGGAAACCGATGTCCGCAATCTGGGGCTGGGCACACGAGGCCGAGCAGCCGGACATGTGCATCCGGACGACCTCGAGGTCGTCGGGCGTGTCGATGCGCTCTTCGAGTTCGCGGGCCCAGCGCTTGACCCGCTTTTTCGTCTCGATGATGCCGTAGTTGCAGAACTCCGAGCCGGTACAGCCGACGGCGCCGCGCTCGAAGGGCCCCGGGTCGGGCTTGTACTCCTGGGCGAAGTCCTCGGCGAGCAGGTCGTCGACGTTCTCCTCGGGCACGTGCGTGATGAGGAAGTTCTGGTCGGTGGCCAGGCGGACCGACGCGTCCTCGGTCCCGTACTTCTTTGCGGCGCGGGCGGCCTCGGCGAACTCCTCGCCGCCCATCCGGCCGGTGATGACGTTGAAGCCGACGTACTTGAGGCCGTCTTCCTTCTGGTCGTGGACGCCGGTGTGGTCGCCGCGGTAGCCCTCCGTCAGGTCCTGGCCGCTGGTGGGGAAGTCCACGCTCGCGCGGTCGCGGATGGCCTCCTCGTACTTCTCGGGGCCGACCTGCTCGACGAGGTAGCGCATCCGGCAGACGCCGCGGTTGTGGCGGTCGCCCAGTTCCTTGAACGTCTGGGCGACGGCACGGCAGAACTCGACGGCGTCCTCCGGCGGGATGAAGACGTCCAGCGGCGAGGCCATTCGGGGGCCGTCCGAGAGGCCGCCGCCGACCTTCGCGTGGAAGCCGTACTGCCACTCACCGTCAGAGCTGCGCTCTGACGAGCCTCCGCTCGCTTCGCTCGCGGAGACCCCGTCGATCTCTTTCTTCGCGGGCGTCAGCCCGATGTCGTTGATCTGGGACTGGGAGCAGTCTTCCGTACAGCCCGTGATGGTCATCTTGAACTTCCGGGGGAGGTTGCCGTACTCCCGGTTGCCCTCGAAGAAGTCCGACACCGCGTCCACGACCGGCTGGGCGTTGAAACACTCGTGGTCCGAGAGGCCGGCGGCGGGACAGCCCAGGACGTTCCGGGCGCCGTCGCCACAGCCGCCGATGGTCGTCAGCCCGACCTCGTCGTAGCGGTCCCAGATTTCGGGGACGTCTTCGATTTCTATCCAGTGTTTCTGGACGTCCTGGCGCGTCGTGATATCGAGGTAGGCGTCACCCCAGAGTTCGTTCTGTTCGGCGCCGCCGAACTCCTCGGGCGCCCTCGCGTACTCCGTGGCCATCTCGCCGACGACCTCGGCCTGTTCTGGCGTCAGGTAGCCGCCGGGGACCTTCGTCCGCATCATGATGTAGCCCCGCTGGACGCCGTGGGTGTACATCCCGGTCCACTTCATGCGCTCCCAGACGCCGTCGCCCTCGCGCTCCTCGATTTCGTCGAAGGAGAGTCCCTCCTCGGCGAACTCCTTGACGAGTTCGACCATCTCGAGGGGGTGTTTGTCTGCTTTCCACTGTTCGACCGTATTCATCGGTTACCTCCCGTTGTAGACTGGTACATCCGTGCTCCCGGCAGGCGCCCGGCACCTGCCGCTCTTACCAGTGACACCGGCCGGACCTACTTGACCCACGCCGTTACGGAGAAAACCGCCACACTTCGCCCGAAGGGGACCTTGTTGCCGGTAGTGTCCTGGCAGGCTGTCCCACGCACGCACGCCTCATCCCGGTACCGTCGTGCGGTTTTGCCCCTGCCGTCCGCCGGTTTGGACACCGCCACGTCACCGGTACAGGCAGGTTTCTCCTGTAGGTACGGGCCCCTGACGTCGTGGCGCTGCCGTCAGGCGGTTCGTTGGTCCGGAACCACCGTCATCCCGCGAGGTCGTCGGGCGACAGGGGCGTCGCCTCGGCCCAGAACTCTTCGTGCAGCGCCTTTGCCCACTCCCGGACGGCCGCGTCGTCGGTGTCCACCGACGCGCGGACGATGCCCTCGTCGTCGCGCAACAGGAGGTGGGTCCGGTCGTCGGTCACCTCGACGGCCACGGGCACGTCCTCCTCGGTCACGCGGATTTCGGCCGCGTCGCTCGCGAGGAGTTCCCGGAGCAGCTCGCGGAGGTCGGCCGTCTCGCGGAGCGCGTCGATGGCCGACGAGTGGAAGACGCCCGCCGTCTCGAGGTCGCCCGCGACGGCCCGGTCGCGGACGAGTCGGAGCTTCTGCTCGTTGAAGGCGTGCGAGAGGAGGTTCGCGTGGTCGGCCTCCCGCAGGAGGTCGAGCATCCGGCGAATGGGCCGGTTGGGACGGGTCTGGGTCGGCGTCGTGATGGTGGCGTCGGCGAGGTGCCGGAGGTCCACGTCGATGGCGTCGGCGGGCAGCCACTCGATGACGTCCCGCAGTCCCGCCTCGGCCGCGAGGCGCTCGCGGAGGTCCGTGATGCCGGCGGCGACCAGTTCCCCGGTCGCCGTCGCGCGGTAGAACTCGCCCTCGGTCGTCACCCACTGCCGGTCCGACAGGTCGCCCAGAATGCGCCCGAGGGTGGGCTGGGAGACGTCGACCCGCGCCGCGACTTCGCTCCGCGTCAGTGGCTCCTCGGCCAGCGCCGCCAGCACCTCGATGCGGTTGGGCGAGCGCGCGAGGAACTCCATCTCCGCCAGCGGCTCGGGCTCGGTCATGGGCGCCGTTCGACGGGGACGCTGATGTGGATTTCGGGTCGCGAATGGATTGCACGGCGCGAAAGGGACTCGGCCCGCTCAGGCGTCGCTCGCGGCGAAACCCTTTCTGAAATCCTTGATGGGGCTGTGCCGACTCCCTTTGCACACGATGACGCACCTGCCGCTCACCTCGTGCGGACTCGACTCGGCGGTCCGGAGGCCTGGCACGTGGGACTGACGAGCGCGTTTACGGGCGCCGTCGGTCCCATCCTGGCCGTCGCCGTGGTCGGCTACCTCCTCGGCCGTGCGACCGGCCTCGACGTCGGGCCGCTCAACACGGTCGGGCTCTACGTGATGGTCCCGGCGCTGGCCTTCCACAGCATCGTCACCACCAGCCTGGGCGGCGGCGAGGTCCTGAAGCTCGGCGTCGGGGTCGTCGCCTACGCGCTGGTCATGATTGCCGTCGCCTGGGCCGTCGGGCGGGCCGTCGGCGAGTCGGGTGCGCTCCTGGGTGCGCTCCTCCTGGCGGCGGCCTTCCCGAACTCGGGATTCGTCGGCATCCCGCTCTCGGAGTTCGCCTTCGGGGCGGTCGGGCGGACCACCGCCGTCCTCTACCTCACGATCCAGAACCTCCTGGTCTACACCATCGGCGTCTACATCGCCTCGAACGGGGCCGGACTGCAGGCGCGCGAGGCCGTCCTCGAAATCTTCCGGCTCCCGCTGGTCTATGCGGTCGTCGCCGCCGTGGCCGTCCGCGCGTTCGGCCTCGCGCCTCCGACGGACGCCGCCGCGATGGAGACCCTCGGGCTCGTCGGCGAGGCGGCCATTCCGGTCATGCTCCTCATCCTCGGCATCCAGCTGGCGGACACGGACGTCACCGCAGTCACGCGGTCGGCCGCTCCCTCGTTCCTGAAGCTGGTCGCCGCGCCGGTCGTCGCCGTCGCCATCGCCCTGGCGCTCTCGTTTGCCGACCCGACGGTCGCGAAGGTCTTCGTCCTCGAGTCGGCAACGCCGACGGCCGTCATCCCGCTGGCGCTGACCATCGAGTACGCGGACGACCTGGCCATCGACGGCATCACGGCACCGGAGTACCTCAGCACGGCCATCTTCGTCACGACCGTCGCCAGCGTCGGCGTCCTGACGCTGGTCGTCGCCGCGCTCCAGGCCGGACTCGTGGTCTGAGAAGGGACGGGTCGCGGTCGGGCTGGCTGTCCTCAGTCCTCCCCGAGCAGTTCGTCGACGATCCACTCGGGGTCGAAGCGCTCGATGTCGTCGTAGCCCTGGCCGGTCCCGAGGAAGAGGATCGGCTTGCCGGTCACGTGGGCGATGGAGATGGCCGCGCCGCCCTGTGGGTCGGCGTCGGCCTTCGTCAGGATCGAGCCGTCGACTGTCGCAGCCTCGTCGAACTCCCGGGCGCGATTCACGGCGTCCTTGCCGGCGACGGCCTCGTCGACGAACAGCGTCATGTCCGGGTCGATGACGCGGTCGATCTTCGCCAGCTGGTCCATCAGGCCCTCGCTGGTGTGGAGCCGTCCCGCCGTGTCGCCGAGGACGACGTCCACGTCGTTGGCATCGGCGTACTCCACGGCGTCGTAGATGACCGCCGCGGGGTCGCTCCCCTGTTCGTGGGAGATGACCTTCTCGCCGAGGTTCTCGGCGTGCTGCTGGAGCTGCTCGTTGGCGCCGGCGCGGTACGTGTCGCCGTTGGCGAGCACCGTGGTGAACCCCTGCTCTTCGAGGTACCGCGAGAGCTTCGCGATGGTCGTCGTCTTCCCGACGCCGTTGACGCCGGTGAAGATGATCGTCACCGGCTTCTCGGCCTCGGCGATGCGCTCTTCGAAGTCGAACTGCCCGACGCTGATGACGTCGAAGAGCGCCTCGCGCAACGCGTCACGCGCGAGGTTGCCGGTCGAGGAGAGCCGCCGGCGCGTCTCGCCGGTCAGGTTCTCCCGGACGCCGTCCAGGATCTCGCGGGCGACGCCCATCTCCACGTCGCTCCGGAGCAGGGCCATCTCCAGGTCGTCGAGGTACGGCTCCAGGTCGTCCTCGTCGATGACGGTCTTGCCCGTCGCGAAGAGCTTCGCCCGCTCGGTCAAGCCACGGTCGTCGTCTTCGTCGTCTGGACCGTCCACGTCGTCGGTTGCCTCGTCCTCGGACTCGGCCCCGTCCGGTTCGACGGCGACTGCGTCGGCAGTGTCGGCCTCGACCGACTCGCCTTCGTCGGAGACCTCCTCGGCGTCCTCGTCCTCGTCGAGGTCGGTCTCCTCCTCGACGTCGCTCGTGAACCCCTCCAGCTTGTCCTTCAGTCCGTCGAACATCGCCCCTACTCGTCGGGCTGCTGCTGTTGTTGCTGCTGGAGCTGCTGCATCTGCTGGGCCTGCATCTGCTGGGCGCGCTCCTCGAGTTCCTCGCTCTCGGTCTCAAGTTCGGAGACCTGGTCCTGCAGTTCCTCGATGCGATCGTCGATGGTGTCCTGCTTGGTCCCCAGCGAGTCGATGGCGCCCTCCTGGTCGCGCTCTGCGGCGTAGCCGCCGCCGAGGCTCACGACGACCTCGTCGATGTCCGCGATCTCGGCGCGGACGTAGGCGTCGCCGCCGACCGGGACCTGGACCGTCGAGCCGCTCTCGAGGGCCTGGATGGCCTCGATGGCCTCGTCGATCTGGGTCTGCTCGTCGCGCAGCGACTGGATCTCGGCCTGGATGGCCTCGCGTTGCTCCTCGATGGCCTCCAGTTCCTGGGCGAGTTCCTGGAGCTGCTGGTTGCCGCCGCCCAGACTCATCCCTGGACCTCCTCGATCTCGACCTGCGCGCGCTTGAGGCCGTGCTTCGACCCGAACTCGGCGAAGGTGTGCTCGGTCGCGACGTCCTCGTTGGGCGCCTCGAGGTCCTTCTCGAAGGGCTGCCACCCGTCGCGCCCCTGCCAGCGGCCGGTCACCGTGTAGTTCGTCATACCACGGGGTCCGAGAGGGAGGCGGAAGAAGCTTGCCATACCGCCCCTTTTCACGCGGCGATCGCTCGATCCACCTGTTCGCACGTCACCTCGTGCTCCGCCCGGACGCACCGGGTGCGGCGCTCGTCACCCGCCTGCGGGCACTGCCCTCTCGGCATCACGGCACCTATACGTGGCCCGGCGTGATACGGGCAGGCATGACACTCTCGCTGGCGAAACGGGCGGCGCTCTGGGGCGAGCGGACTGCCCTCGTTGCTCCCGACGGCGACACACGGTTCAGCTACGCGGCCCTCGCCGACCGCGCACGCGCCGCCGCGGGGCGGTTCGCGGCGTGGGGACTCTCGCCCGGCGACCGAATCCTCCTCCTCACGCGTAACCGGGTCTCGACCCTCGTCGGGCTGTTCGGCGCCCGGCAGCTGGGTGTGACACTCGCGCCCGTGTCGCCCCGGCTCGCACCGGACACGGTTGCCACGCTCACTGACCGCATCGATCCGACGCTGATCGTCCACGAGGCGGCCTTCGCCGACCTGGCCAGCGCGATTCCGCGGGCGACGCTCGACCTCGAGACCTTCCTCGGTCGGCAACCCAGCAGCCGCCTGACTGCGGAGGCCCTCGACGGCGGCGACGCCCCGCCACTCTTCCTCCACACCGGCGGTACCACGGGGACGCCGACGGTCGTCCCCGTCTCCGAGTCACAGCTCGAGTGGAACGCCATCACGGAGTCGGTCGCCTGGGGACTGGACGAGACGACGGTCAGCGTGCCGCTCCTACCGCTGTACCACACCGGCGGCTGGAACCTGCTGACGCTCCCGACGCTGTATGCCGGTGGGACCGTCGTCCTCCCGCGGGCGTTCGACGCCGGGCAGGCGCTCGACCTGGTCGAGACCCACGGCGCGACGCAGCTGTTCGGGGTCGCGGCCATGTATCGCTCGCTGGCCGACCATCCAGACTTCGCGTCGACGGACCTCTCCTCGCTCGACTGGGCGATGAGCGGCGGCGGCCCCTGCCCGGAGTCGGTCATGGAGCCGTTTCGCGAGCGGGACGTCCCGTTCGTCCAGGGCTACGGCCTGACGGAGGGCGGCCCCAACAACCTCTACGTCTCGCCCGCGCGTGCCGACCGGGACGCGAAGGCCGACCGCGTGGGGCGCCCCTTCCCCGACTGCGAGGCGCGACTCGTCGACGAGGTGGGCGAGGTCGTCGAGGGTCACGGCACGGGCGAACTGGAACTTTCCGGGCCCGTCACCGCGACGGGCTACCTGGCGGTCGAGGACGGAACGTTTCGGGACGACGGCTGGGTCCGGACCGGTGACCTGGCCCACCGGGACGAGGACGGCGACTACGCCATCGTCGGTCGGGTCGACAACGCCTTCGACAGCGGCGGCGAGACGGTCTACCCCGAGCGCGTCGAGGAGACGCTGGCCACGCACCCGGACGTTGCGGCCGTCGGCGTTCTCCCGATTTCACACGAGCACTGGGGAGCGGTGCCCAAGGCGATCGTGGTCGGGGCGGTCGACCGCCAGGCGCTTCTGGACTTCGCCGAGGAACACCTGGCGGAGTACGAACAGCCGGCGGAGTACGAGCTGGTGGACGAGCTGCCGGAAGCGGGGCCGGGGAAGGTCGACCGCGACGCACTCGTCGAACGGTACGGCGAGTGAGGGGTCGATGCGTGGCCGCGCCTCGAACAGACGCTCCGCCTACTCGACGTAGCCGAGGGCGGCGTCGATGCGGCCGAGTTCCGGCCCGGAGGTGTCCTGGCCGACGACGTACCCGGTGTCGTTGGCGATCAGCCCCGAGCCCACGAGGGGACTGCCGTAGTTGATGGTCCCGATGTCCGCGGGGACCCCGAGCGCGTCTTCGAGTGCGTCGAGTTCGGCGTCGGTCGCCTTCGGGTGACAGAGGACGCCCGCGTTGGTCGCCACGGCGGCGGTGCCCACGGTCTGGACGCCAGCGAGGTCGCCCCGCTCGACGGACACGTCCAGGCCCTCCTTGACGGCCGTGACGGCCTCCCGGGAGAGGTCGGGGTGAACGTACGCGCCCTCGTCCGTGGCGACGACGACGTTCCCGGCGGCGTTGATCCGACCGGGGAGTTCGGTGACCGGGAGGCCGACGGCGTCCTCGATCCGGTCGCGCTCGCGGTCGGTGATGCGACTGCTGGCGAGCAGGCCGTGGCTGTTGCCGGCGACGAGCGAGCCGACGGTGCCAGAGCCGCCGACCGTGGTCGGCACCGCGGAGACGCCAAGCTCGTCCGCGCAGTCCGCACGGCGGTCGTCGTCGACGTCGGGCCGGATCAGGAGACAGTCGTCGGTCGCGCGTGCGAAGACGCCGACGTACGCCGAGCCGGAGAAGGCGGCGCGAAGCACCGTTACTGGGCGGTTTCAGCCTCGACGATACCCTCGCCGTCCTCCTCGAACCGGGCGGCCCGGACGCGAAGTTTGCTCGGCGGGTTCGCGCGGCCCTGCGACCAGACGGCCTCGTTGATGGAGGGGTCGAGCCGGACTGCGTCCTCGTCGACCGAGAAGTGCTGCGCGAGGTGCTCGCGCACGATTCCCATCGCGGCGTCCGCGGCGCCGGATCCGGACCCGGCGTTGACCTCGCGCAGCGGCACCGTCATGACGCGCTCGTCGAAGTCGTTCGCGCTCATTCGTCCGTGTCGCTCCGCCGCCAGTGACGACGCTGCGGGTTGCGCTGGGTGTCCCGGTCGGTCTTGAGGATGACCCACGCCGGGACCCGGCTGTTCTGGCGCTCGAGCTTCGCCAGTCGCTGCTTCTTCGCCTTCGATTTCTTACCCATGGTGTCGCCCAGTTCCCCGTGCGTGCTTATAGGTGTGTTCCTTTCGGCGGATCGACGGCTCGACGCCCCTCTCCGCCAGTCCTTCTCACGACACTCGCGGACTGGATCGGTGCCACTGCTCGCACTGTCGGAGAATCAAACGCGATAATCGGCGCCCCGGGTTTGACGTGGTGTGGACTGTAGGTGCTGTCGATGAACCGTCGGACGGTGTTGAGTACGGTCGGCGCCGGGCTCGGTGCGCTCACCGCGGGCTGTCTCGGTGGAACGGTCGTGCACGAGGTCCAGCGCCAGGTGCGCATCGATCCGGGTGGCTACTGGGTCTCGCGACTGCCCGACGTCGGCGGGTCCGGTGCCATCTCCTTCGCGGTCCGGGCCGAGTCGCGCTTCGACGTCTTCGTCTTTACCGACCCCGCGAACTTCGACCACTACGAGTCGTTCCACGAAGCCGGGTCGGCCACGGAGACGCCGACGGGTCACCCCGAGCTCGGTGCGACGGCCGTCCTCGACGAGGAGCGCGGCCTCTTCGACGCGTCCACCACGGACGGCGGCGCCCGCCAGTCGTACGACGTCGCGGGCGAGTCGTACTTCGTCGTCGACCACTCCCGGTACGGCATGGGCGCCCAGCCGGGGGAGACCGCGGGTGCGCTCCAGCCCTTCGTCGACCTGGAGGTCGTCGACGAACAGTTCTGACGGCTCAGACGAACGCGAGTGGGACCATCAACAGGACCCCGACGACCAGGCCGGCCACCAGTTCCGGCCGGCCCTTCGAATCCAGGTCGGCCCCGGCGTCGAGGGCCTCCGGAACGAACTCGGTGGCGACGAGGTAAATCATCGCACCGGCGGCGAACCCGAAGCCGAAGGGCAGGAACTCGACGGCGACCGTGACGAAGGCGAACGCGATGACCGCACCGATGGGCTGGGGCAGGCTGGAGAAGACAGCCCACCAGACCTTCCGCCAGTTGGAGACGCCCATCGACTGCAGCGGGATGGAGATGGCGACGCCCTCCGGGATGTTGTGGATGGAGATGGCGATGGTCATGAACACGCCCAGAATCGGGACGGTGAACCCGACCAGGGTGAGGGCGTCGGCGGTCTGGAAGCCGAGTTCCGCGAAGGCGACGCCGACGGCGACCCCCTCCGGGAAACTGTGGACCGTCAGGACGCCGAGGATGAGCACGAGCCTCGAGAAGTCCGCCTCCTCGTACTGCCGCGGGTCGATCTCCGAGTGCGAGACGACGCGGTGGCCCCCGATCACGAGGAGGACCCCCGCCAGCAAGCCGGGCACGACGAGGATCGGGTTCCCGTAGTTCAACCCCTCCCGGATCAGCCCGAACAGGGAAGCCGACACCATGATCCCCGAGGCCAGCCCCCAGAGGATCACGTTCCACCGGTCGCCGATCTCGTCGACGAGGAAGAAGGGGATCGCGCCCAGTCCGGTCGCCAGCGCCGTCACGAACCCCGCGACGAAGACGAAGACGAGGTTCTCCAGCAGCATCTACGCCGGCTAGTGGGGCGGGCCTAATAACTATCACGAACCTGATGTTTTTGGCCGGCCTAAACCGGACGGCCGGCACGCCCCGTGACGGACTCCACTGGCTAGAGCGGGAACGCGGCGACGGTGTCGTACGTGGGGCCGTCCCCGTCGAGGCGACTCTCCGTCAGACGGACCTCCGAGACGGTCATCGTGCCGACGTCGGGGTCCGCACGGCGGACCACCTCCTGTACGAGGTCCTTTCCGCCGGCGTGTTCCATCCGGGCGAGTGTGACGTGGGGCGTGAACTCGTGGTCCTCGGGGTCGAAGCCCAGCGCGACGGTTCGGTCCTCGATTGCCCGGTGGAGCCGGGTCAGCTCCGCGTCGCCAGCGCCCTCGCGGACGCCGAGCCAGACGACGCTGATGTAGTCGAGGTGGGGAAAGACGCCGAGGCCACCGAAGCTGGCTTCGAAGGGGTCGACAGCCGCGTCGGCGACGGCCGCGGCCAGTTCCTCCCGGAGCTCCGGCAGGGACGACTCGTCCGTCTCGCCGAGGAACTTCAGGGTGAGGTGTGCCTGGGTCGGGTCGATGAACCGGAGGCCCTCGGCGTCCGCCAGGCGCTCCTGGACCGCCGCGACCTCGTCGGCCAGCCCGTCGAGGTCGACGCTGACGAACAGGCGCATGTCGCTGCACTCCGGTCGCTGGCTCCTTGAAGACGGCGGGGCCGACCCCTGGCGCCCTCAGTCGGCCGACTGGGGGTCCGCCGCGACGTACCGTGCGGGTCGGCGCTCGTCGCCGGATAGCTCGCGGCAGAATCCCATCGACTGCAGGGCGGCGAGGGCAGCGGATACGGTCTCTGTCGAGAGCAGGGTTCGTCGACCGAGCTCCTCGGCGGAGAGCGGGCCGCCCGCGGTGGCCAGTTCCATCACGACCACCTTCGCGGCCGCCTCGCCGTCGCGGTCGTGGGCTCGTCGACCGCCGGCCGTCCGTCCCTCGTCAGGCGACGCTGCGTGTGACATGGACGGTGCGACTCGTCCCGGTGAAAAGAAGTGAACCGATCGTTCACACGGTTCGGACCGTTCAAACAGTTGATTCAGACCGTGAAGTAACGTCTAGTCGACCGGACGACGCCGGGATAGGGCCCCGCTCGCGGCTCGGTTCGACCGGGCCACGGGGACGGGACGCAGCCCTTAACCGGTCGCCCGACAAACGGTGTCTCGATGACCGACGAGCCCGACGACCACGAGTTCTCTAGCGGGCAGGGCTTCGACGACCCGTACGACGCCTTCGACCTCGACCCGCCCGAACTCGCCGCGGACACGGACGTGGTCGACCCCGTCGACTCACACGTCCTCCCCGACACCCTCGACCAGGCCAACGTCGTCGCCGAGGACGTCGACGCCGACGCCCTGATCGACGTCGGCCTGAGCTACGTGGGGATCAATCGCCACGAGCAGGCGGCCGACACCTTCGAGCGCGCGGCCCGGTACGCGTCGGACGACGCCGTCGAGCAGGAGGCCTGGGTCAACAAGGGGGTCGCCCACGCCGAACTCGAGGAGTACGACCGCGCCATCGGCGCCTACGAGGAGGCCCTGGCCGTGAACGAGGACGGCGAACACGCCGCCACGGCCGAGACAAACCTCGCGTACGCCCTCTGGGAATTCGGCCGGACGGAGCAGGCCCTCGAACACGCCGAGCGCGCCGTCGAACTCGACCCGCGCTTCGGCGAGGCCTGGTACAATCGGGGGCTGTTGCTCAACGAGCGCGGCCTCAGCGAGGACGCCCTGAATAGCTTCGAGAACGCCCGCAGGCTGGGCTTCCGGACCGCCGACCTGCTCGAGGAGCAGGCCATCGCGCTGGAGGCCGTCGGCGAGGACGAGCGCGCCGAGGAAGTCCTGGAGGAGGCCGAGGAACTCCGCGAGGCCCAGCAGGAAGAACTGCTCGAATGACCGAGATCGTCCTCACCGAGCGCCAGACGCAGGAGGGCCTTCTCGTGTCCGTCTGCGACGCGGACGTCGTGGGCGAGACCTTCGAGAACGGCGACGTGTCGCTGACCGTCGAGGAGGCCTTCTACGACGGCGAGGCTGCCGAGACCGGCGTGGCCGAGGAGCGCGTCGTCGAGAGTCTCGCCGCCTGCACCACGGCGAACCTCGTGGGCACGCGGACGGTCGACCTGGCCATCGAGCACGGCTTCGTCGAGGCCGAGAACGTCCTCGACGTCGACGGGACCCGCCACGCACAGCTCGTCTGGCTCTGAGCGCCCGGGCCCGGCGCGATCGGGCTTTTCTGGACCCGAACGAGAGTTTTGGCAGACCGAAATAAAGTTGCCCGTCGAGCCCCTCGCATCGCGTAATGGAGACACGCGAGTCGACCGCGCTCGACGTCGAGCGGATTCGGGAGGACTTCCCCATTCTGGAGCGGGAGTTCGGGGGCGAGCAGCTCGTCTACCTCGACAACGCCGCGACGACGCAGACGCCCGAGCCGGTGATCGACGCCATCGCCGACTACTACCGGGAGACCAACGCCAACGTCCACCGCGGCCTGCACCACCTCAGCCAGGAGGCGAGCGTCGCCTACGAGGAGGCCCACGACCGCCTCGCGGCGTTCGTCGGCGCCTCGGGCGGCCGCGAGGAGATGATATTCACGAAGAACACCACCGAGTCCGAGAACCTCGTCGCCTACGCCTGGGGCCTGAACGAACTGGGACCCGACGACGAGATCGTCACGACCCAGATGGAACACCACTCCTCGCTGGTGACCTGGCAGCAGATCGGCAAGCGCACGGGTGCGGACGTGAAGTACGTCCAGCTCGACGACGAGGGGCGCCTGGACATGGACCACGCGCGCGAGGTAATCACAGACGACACCGCCATCGTGTCGGTCGTCCACGTCTCGAACACGCTCGGCACGATCAACCCCGTCGCCGACCTGGCCGACCTCGCCCACGACCACGACGCGCTCATCTTCGTCGACGGTGCCCAGGCGGTGCCGAACATGCCCGTCGACGTCGAGGCCATCGACGCCGACTTCTACGCATTCTCCGGGCACAAGATGGCCGGCCCAACCGGCATCGGCGGGCTCTACGGCAAGCGCCACCTCCTTGAGGAGATGGAGCCGTTCCTCTACGGCGGGTCCATGATCAGGTCGGTCTCCTTCGAGGACGCCACGTGGGCGGACCTGCCCTGGAAGTACGAGGCCGGGACGCCCGTCATCGCCCAGGGTATCGCACTGGCCGTGGCCGCCGACTACCTCGACGACCTCGGCATGGACCGGATCCGGCGCCACGAGAACGACCTGGCCCAGTACGCCCTGGAGCGGCTGTCGGAGATCGAGGGCGTCCGCACGTTCGGCCCGCCGGTCGGCGAGGACCGGGGCGGCCTCGTCTCCTTCCACGTCGAGGACGTCCACGCCCACGACCTCTCGGAGGTACTCAACGACCACGCCGTCGCCGTCCGGGCCGGCCACCACTGCACGCAGCCGCTCCACGACCTCCTCGGCGTCGCCGCGACGACCCGGGCCAGCTTCTACGTCTACAACACGACCGACGAGATCGACAACCTCGTCGCGGCAATCGACGACGCCCGTGCCCTCTTCGGCTGAGCCGGGTGCAGACCGGCTCGCGACCACCGACCGATATTTTCTGCGGCCTTCCGTATGATTAATTACGTGTACGTCCGAAGGGACCAGCGACCATGGTCCCCGCCCCTCCACACGGGCTCTCCAGTGGCACAGCCGACCACCGTGACCGCAGGTGGTCAGTATGACCGACGCCGTCCGTCGTAGCGCCCTCGCGCTCCTCCTGGCTGCGCTCCTCGTCGCGAGCGCGGTCGCGGGCGGCGCGAGCGCCCAGGCCCAGACCACGCCGCCTGACCCGGCCGACGGCGACTCGCCCTCGCCCGCCGACGACGTCTACGTGACTGACGACGGCGACGTGATTTACGTCTACGAGTCCGACGACTCGCGCGAGGAGACTGCCGACGGCCAGTTCGGCATGAGTACCGAGGAGAACCTCGCCTACGTCCTCCTCACGGACACGGTCGAGTCGCCGCCGGACGTGACCTGGAACGTCTCGGCGCTCGCCCAGCCGGAGTCACTGACCGCGGAGGGGAACCTCTCGGCGCCCCGGCCGCCAGCCCTCGAGTCCCTTGACGTGTCCCTCACCAGTCGGGCCACGCCCGAGGACGCCCGGTCGGACTTCGACCTGGCCGCGACCTTCGGCGGCCAGGCTGGCTACGGCCGGCTCCTCCAGTCTCTGACGACCGACGGCGAGGTCACGATGGGGCCGGATCGCTTCTACGCCACCGGCGACTTCGCGGTGGAGTCCGTGATGCCGATGGGCGAGTCGAGCAGTTCGTCGCTGTCGTTCCGCGAGGTGACCGACGGCTACGAGCTGACCGCCTCCCAGAACCGCGTCCTGCGGACCCCCCGCGCAGACACCGTCCAGAACGAGTCCGCCCCGCGCGCCGACGCTCGGCAGAACGCGGCCGCCTCGCGCACCGACGCCTGGGCGAACGAGTCCGCCGCACGGGCGACCATCCGCGACCAGTACGTCCCGACGAACGTGAGCGAGCTGTCTGGGAGTGCCGACGTCTCGCTCGACACGTACTCCCTGACCAACGTCACTGGCGGCAAGCGACTCGACGTCAGCTACACGATTACGTACACGGATATGGACGAGTCGCTCCAGGAGCTAATCGCGAGAGAACTCTCCCAGCCGCCGGGCGCGACCCGTGAGGCCGCCGACCGTCTCGCCGAGGCGCTCCTGGCCGCGACCGTCGAGGAGGTCAGCTTCGCCACGTCCTCGGCGGGCGGCACCGTCGACGGGAACGCGACCGTCGCCGTTAGCGACTACCGGGACGTCGCCCTGGCGTACTTCGAGTACGCCGAGTCCATCCAGCCAGACGCCGCGGCCAGCGCGAACCTCGACCAGGCGCGCGCGCAGTTCGAGGCCCAGCAGGCCGCCGGGCTGGAGCAGCGCTACACCTGGTCGGGGGAGGTACAGGGCAGCCAGAACGGGTCGCTGTCGGTCGACGTCGCGTTCGACTACCGGACGTCAAACTGGGCGGCCTTCGTGGACGAACTCCGGAACCGGGACGTTCCCTGGTCCGAGTCCCGCTACGCACTGAACGGGACGACCGAGGGCCAGCAGATCGCCGTCGAGGGCTCGATGCGCCTCCAGGGCGAGGATCTCTGGGAGGGCGCCCTCGGCCAGCTCGGTACCATGGGGACCGGCGAGACAGCCGAGGCAGACTGGGGACAGGCCCTCGTCGCCTCGCAACCGGAGACGGCCCGGCTCGTCGGCTCCTACGACGCCGACGGCCTCCGCGTCGAGGCCGGAGCGGCCTTCGGCAACCTGTCGGCCCTGCGCGACGCCGTCGCCGACGCGTCCGAGGTCCCGCCGGCCGACGAGATCGTCGGGCGCAACGGCACGACACACGTCCGGGTGAACGGTGCCCTGTCGGGCGACGTGGCCGAGTCCGACGTGCGCGCGCTCCCGACCGTCGACGACGAGACGACGGTCCACCTGCCCGGCACCTGGGACCGCGAGTTCGCGTCCATGGACGCGGATCGGGCCAGCGCGTTCCTGAACAGCGCCGGCTCGAGCGGCCCGGGCTTCGGCGTCGCACTCGCCCTCGTCGCACTCCTCGCCGTGGCCGCGTTCGCGGCGCGCCGGGACTGACCGGCGCCGGGCGCGAACGGCCGGCGATCCTGCGAACGGCTCCCTCGGAATCCTTTTGGGCGGCACGGCCCTATCGGGAGTCACTATGGGCATCGGCGGCTCGGACATGTACCGACAGCAGATCCTCGACCACTACAAGTCGCCGCGCAACTACGGCGAGATCGAGGACCCCACGTTCACGCACGTGGGGGAGAACCCGATGTGTGGCGACACCATCGAGATGGATGTCGTCCTCGACGACGACGAGGAGACGATCGAGGCCGTGGCCTTCCGCGGTGACGGGTGTGCCATCTCACAGGCCAGCGCGTCGATGCTCTCCGAGAAACTCCAGGGAATGACGGTCGCGGAACTCCGGGACCTCGACCGCGACGACGTCACCGACATGCTCGGCGTCGACATCTCGCCGATGCGCGTCAAGTGCGCCGTCCTCGCAGAGAAGGTCGCCCAGGACGGCGCGGACATCTACTTCGACGAACTGGACGTCGACAAGACGACGACCGAGGACTGAGCCTCGGCCGCTCGCCGCAAGTGCGGCGACGTCGCTCCCGGCCTCACGGCCGACGGCCGACAGGAATCACGTACAGCGGGCGCTCCGCGGCCCGCGCTCCGACGATCTCGCGGACCGCGGCGTCGTCGACGGCGCCGATCACCACCGTCGAGAGGGCGAGCGACTCGGCCTGGAGGTACAGGTTCTCGGCTGCGTGCCCGGCCTCCATCGGGACGTACCGTCGTTCGCCGCGCTGGCCGTACTTCTCCGTCGTCCGCTCGTCGACCGCGGTCACCACGACGTCGACCGCCGCGGTCTCGACCGGCTCCTGGTCGACCGACGCCCGGCGGAGCCGCGCCTGGAGGTCCGTCGCGTCCACCTCGCCGCGGCGCAGGTCGTGCCGGTCGGGGCGATAGCGATAGACGCCGGACGCCATCCCTTCGACGCCCGGCGTGCCGACGACGACGTAGTGTTCGAGGGGATACAGCGCCCCGGCGCTGGGGGCGGCGCGGTGCCCGCTCGACGGTGCGGTGACGCCCTGCATCGCCCAGAGCAGCTGGCCGAGTTCGGCACGACCCAGCGGGGCGTCGCCGAACTCCCGGCGGGAGCGCCGGTTCGCGATGGCCGTCTCGACGGACACCTCGCCCGCAATCGTGGGATCCGGCAGCGACACGGTGTCGGTTGCCTGCCAGTCGTCACCGCCCAGCCGGAAGACGTCGAAGGCCCCCAGTACGAGGCCCGAGAGTACGGTCACGGCGCCGCCAAGCAGGAGCGCGACGACCGTCCGTCGCGATGGTCGTTCGACGGTCATGCGAGACCGTCGGGACCGGGAGAAAATAGGGACCGTCCCGTCACTCGCCGGGTAGCAACGTCGCGAGGTCAGGCGAACGCGATCGGCACGCCGGCGGCGTCCTCCTCGTCGCTGAGCTTCGCCAGGGCCGCCTCGAAGTCCGCGAGACTCACCTCGGTCCGCTGGTCGCGGATGGCGAACATGCCGGCCTCCGTGGCGAGGCTCGCCAGTTCGGCGCCGCTGAAGTCCTCGGTCTCGGTGGCGAGCGTGGCCATGTCGACGTCGTCGGCCAGGGCCATCTCGTCGGTGTGGATGTCGAGGATGCGCTCGCGGCCGTCCCAGTCGGGCTTTGGCACCTCGATCAGGCGGTCGAAGCGGCCCGGCCGGAGGATGGCGCGGTCCAGCATGTCGAAGCGGTTCGTCGCCGCGATCATGCGGATCTCACCGCGATCCTCGAAGCCGTCCATCTCCGAGAGGAGCTGCATCATCGTCCGCTGGACCTCGGCGTCGCCGGAGGTCTTCGACTCGGTCCGCTTGGCCGCGATGGCGTCGATCTCGTCGATGAAGATGACCGCGGGCTCGCGCTCGCTGGCGAGCTGAAAGAGGTCGCGGACGAGGCGGGACCCCTCGCCGATGAACTTCTGGACCAGCTCGGAGCCGGCCATCTTGATGAAGGTCGCGTCGGTCTCGTTGGCGACGGCCTTCGCGAGCATCGTCTTGCCCGTCCCCGGCGGGCCGTGCAGGAGCACGCCCGACGGCGGGTCGACGCCGACCTCGCGGAACTGCTCGGCGTCGAGCAGGGGCTGCTCGACGGCCTCGCGGACCTCCAGTTTCTGGTCGGCCAGCCCGCCGATGTCGTCGTACGTCACGCCGGGGCTCTCGGTGACCTCCATGGCCTGCGCGCGGGCGTCCGTCTCCGCGTCGAGGATCGACTGGATGGAGAAGCTGTCGTTGATGGCGACGCGGTCCCCCGCGTCGAGGTCCTCCCGCAGGCCCGGCGAGACCTCGGTGAGGACCTCCTGGTTGTTGCCGTGCTGCTTGACGACGACGCCGTCGTCGGTCAGCTCCTCGGCCGTGGCGACGTAGAGCGACGACGTCTTCAGCGTCTCGTTCTCCCGCTCGAGCTGATCGACCTCCGCGGTCAGCTCCGACTGGCGGTCGGTGGCGGCATCGAGTTGCGACTGGAGCTTCTCGTTGACCGACTCGAGGTCGGCGAGGTGCTCGCGGAGCGCTTCGAGGCGCTCGGCCGGGTCCATGTCGGGGTCCAGGTCGAGGCGAGGTCGGTCAGGCAACGAGGGGCTGCGCGACATCTGGTTGTGGTGTGTTGCGAATCGGGGGACAAAGGTTTGTCGGGACTACCGCTGTTCACCGACTCTCCTCGGGCGCTCGTGCGCCCGACCGGCGTTCGGGCCGCTCGCGGTGACGAGGACGACCGAACAACACCCACTGTCGTCACGCCCGCTGGCGGTATCCCGAGCCGCTCCCCGGTCGGTCCCCGCTCGAACGGACGTGGTATCGGCCGGGTACTCCCCGACAACCGAGCCCTGACGTCAGGTTCCTTCGAACGAGACTCCAGTAAACTCGAAGCGCGCCCCACCCTCGGTCCCCTCGGTGACCGCGACTTCCCAGCCGTGGGCCTCCGCGATCTGCTTGACGATAGAGAGGCCGAACCCCGTGCCGTCGCGTGAGGACGTGTACCCCAGATCGAAGACCGACTCGTGCTCGTCGCTGGGGATGCCCACGCCGTCGTCCTCGACGTAGAATCCGTCCTCGAGGCGCCCGACCGTGACGGTCACCTCCGAGCCACCGTGTTCGATCGCGTTCCGGACGAGGTTCTCGAAGAGCTGTCGGAGGCGACTCCGGTCGGCCTCCACCGAGCCCACGTCGGTGGCGACGAGCGTCGCCTCGCCGGTCTGGACGGTCTCCCAGCAGTTCTCGACGACCGTCGCGAGGTCGACCGCCTCCGTCTCGTCGATCCGGTGGCCCTCGCGAGCCAGTTGCAGCAGGTCGTCGATCAGCGCGGCCATGCGATCGTGTGCACGGTTGACGTCGTCGAGGTGCTCGCTGTCACACTCCTCGCGGGCCAGTTGCAGTCGCCCCTGCGCGACGTTGAGGGGGTTGCGCAGGTCGTGGCTCACGACGGACGCGAACTCTTCTAGCCGCGCCTCGCGCTTCTTCCGGGCGCTGATGTCCCGGCCGACACTCAGGATGACCGTCTCGCCGTGGTAGGTCACGAGACTGGAGCTGATCTCGACCGGAAACGTCTCGCCGTCCTTGGTCTCGTGGGCCGTCTCGAAGACCTGGAACTCGTCCTCGGGCATGTTCTCGATGAGATCGGCGATCTCCTGGTCCTCGAGGCCGGCGTCGATGTCCTGGGGGCGCATGTCGAGCAACTCCTCGCGCGAGTACCCGAGTCGCTCCACGGCGGCGTCGTTGACCGCGCGAAACTCGCCGTCGACGTCGATGACCCACGCCGTGTCGTTCATCCCGTCGATGAGTTCCTCGTACTCCTCCCGAGCCTGCTCGAGTTGCCGCTCGCGCTCGCGCCGCTCAGTGACGTCCCGGCCGACGCTCACGACTCCTTCGAGGGTCCCGTCGACGGTCAGGGGCGTCATCCGGTACTCGAAGACGACCTCGCCACGGTCTGGAACCTCGATCTCGACCTCGCCCTGCAAGTGCGGTCGACGCCCCTCGACGAGGTCCTGGAACGGGTCGCCGTCGGCGGCCTGACGGACCCGCCGAACGAGCCTGCTCGGTTCGCCCTCAAGGTCGGCTCGCGGCCGGTCGTAGAGGTCGACGAGGAAGTCGTTCACGATGCGGTACCGGCCCTCGGCGTCGTAGACTGCGGCTCCCTCGTGGATCGTGTCGAAAATGCGCTCGAAGAGCTGCAGTTCCCGGTTGCGGGCCTCGAGGGCCGCTCGCGACCGGTGGCCCTTGACCGCGTTCCGGATGCGGTTGGCGAGTATCGCGTACTGGTCGGAGCCGGCGCCCTTCTGGAGGTAGTCGGTGACGCCCGCGGAGATCGCCTCGCTGGCCACCTGTTCGCTGCCCTTGCCCGTGAAGAGGATGAACGGCAGGTCCGGGCACTCCTCGCGGACGGCCGCGAGGAAGTCGATGCCGTTCTGGCCCGGCATCTCGTAGTCCGAGACGACGCAGTCGACCGTCTCGTCAAGCCGCTCCAGCGCCTCGCTGGCGTCCGTCGCGTGGGTGATCTCCACGTGGTCGAGTTCCCGGTCGAGAAACCTCGCCGTCAGGTCCGCGATGTCGGGTTCGTCCTCGACGTGAAGAACCCGTATCGTGCTGGCCATCGTCGAGACAAGGTGGTCCAGGCCCATGAACCTGACCGCCGCTTTTCACTGCGTGGGGACCGACGGTCGGCGGTGGCCCGTTTCCACCGCGGCCGCGGCGCGTCAGGTGAGGGCCGCGAACCGATCCAGCGCCTCGCCGTACTCGGCGAGGGCGGCCTCTATCGGCGCCCCGCTGCGCATGTCGACGCCGGCCTCGGAGAGGAGTTCCAGCGGGTAGTCCCGGGAGCCGGCCTCCAGGAAATTCCGGTACCGCTCGGCGGCGGGGTCCCCCTCCTCGCGGATGGCGTCGACGAGCGCCACGGCCGCAGAGATCCCCGTCGCGTACTGGAAGACGTAGTAGGCCCGGTAGAAGTGGGGGATGCGCATCCACTCGCGGGCGATGCGGTCGTCGAGCGTCGCCGGGGCGTAGTACTCGCCCTTGATCTCGCGGTAGAGGTCGTCCAGCCGGTCGGCGGTGAGCGGCTCGCCCGCCGCCGACCGTTCGTGCGCGCGGTGTTCGAACTCCGCGAACATGGTCTGCCGAAAGAGCGTCGAGCGGAACCGCTCCAGATACTCGTTGAGGACGTGTCGCCGGAGGCGGTCGTCGTCGGCGTTCTCCAGGAGGTGGTGCGTCAGCAGCGTCTCGTTGACCATCGACGCGATCTCGGCGATGAAGATGGTGTAGTTGGCGTAGACGTAGGGCTGGGACTCGCTGGCGAGTTCGGAGTGCATGGAGTGGCCGAGTTCGTGTGCGAGCGTGAACAGCGAGTCGACGTCCGCCTGGTAGTTCAGCAGGACGTAGGGCTGGGAGTCGTAGGTCCCGCTGCTGTAGGCGCCAGACTGCTTGCCGCGGGTCTCGTAGACGTCGACCCACCGCGAGTCCAGCCCCGTGGCGAGTCGCTCCTGGTACGGCTCGCCCAGCGGCTCGACGGCGGCGGTCACGTACTCGCACGCGTCCTCCCAGGGGATCTCCGGACTCTCCTCGTCCTCGACGAGCGGGACGTAGGTGTCCCAGGGGCGCACGTCGTCGGCCCCGACGACCTCCCGCTTGTACTCGACGTGGCGGTGCAGGTGGTCGAGGCCGTCCCTGACCGTGTCGACGAGGGCGTCGTACACCTCGCTCGGCACGTTCGGGCCGTCGAGCGCCGCCTCGCGAGCCGTGTCGTAGTGTCGCGCGGCCGCGAGCTTCTCGTCGGCTTTGACGCTCTTGCGGTAGGCCGTCCCGACGGCGTTCCTGACGGTCTCCCACTCGTCGTAGAACGCCTCGTAGACGCCCTGGCGGAAGTCGCGGTCGGGGTGTTTCTGGAGGGTCGTGAAGTTGTTGAGCGTGATCTCCGTCGCCTCACCCTCGGGGGTCTCGACGGTCGGGAAGGACATGTCCGCGTTCGAGAGCATGTTGTAGACCTCGCCCGCGGTGCCGGTCACCTCGCTCAACTCGGCGAGGAGTTCCTCGACCTCCTGGGACCGCGTGTGGGGCTTCAGCCGGAGGGCGTCGTCGACGTAGTGTTCGTAGGTCGCGAGGTCGGGTTCGTCTGTGACCATCGCGTCGAACGCCTCGCGCGTCAGTTCCTGGAGTTCGGGCTCGAGGTAGCTCGTCGCGCTGCTCGCCTCGGCGCCCAGGCCCTGTGCGCGGGTCGCCATGGCCTGTCCCTGGTCGTCGCGGGTGTCCTCGTCGCGGCGGAGCCGCGCGTAGGCCGTCACGTTCTCGACCTGGCGCATGACGCGCTCGTAGGTCTCCAGGGCAGCGAGCAGGGTCGCCGCGTCGTCGGTCACCCGTCCCTCGTAGGCGCGGACGTCGTCCAGGGCGTCCTGGGCGGCCTCGAAGGCCCCCTCCCAGTCGTCGTCGCTGGCGAACAGCGAGGACAGCTCCCAGGTGTACTCCCGGTCGACCGCCTCGCGCTCCGGCACGCTACTCATGATGCGCCCCGTTCGGACGCCGCCCAGGTAAGGCTTCGTTTCAGGCTCGCTCCAGGGTGACGCGGAAGACCGCCCCGTGGGGCTCGTTGTCTTCGACGGTCACGTCCCCGCCGTAGTGGGTGACGAGCGACCGGACCAGGTACAGCCCGAGACCGGTCCCGCTGCTCTCGGGCCCGGATTCGCCGTGTTCGAAGACGCGGTCTTTCATCGCGTCGGGGATCCCGCGCCCGTCGTCGGCGACGGCCACCTCGACCGTCTCGGGGCCGGCGTCGACGCGCACCTCGACGTGGGGGTGGTCGCCGCCGTGGTGCTGGACCGCGTTGTTGAGGAGGTTCTCGAAGACTGACGAGAGCATCTCGTCGGCCCGAACCGCGACCGCCGGCACGTCACCCTCGACAGTGATCGACGCCTCCGGGTAGGAACTTCGAGCGTCGTCGACGACCCGCCAGAGCACCTGGTCGATGGGTGTCGGCTCGGCCTCTGCGTCGTCGGCCTGGATCGTCCGGGAGAGTTCCCGTGCCGTCTCCGTCAGTTCGACGACGTGGTCGACCTTGTCGAGCAGGAGGTCGAAGGAGCCGTCGCCGACGCCCTCCGCCCGGAGCCGTTCGCCGTGGGCCATGATGACCGACATGTCGTTGCGGATGTCGTGCCTGAGGAGCTGGTTGAGTGCCTCGAGTTGGTCCGTGCGTCGTTTGAGCTGGTCGCGGTACTCGAGCCGGGCGATGGCCTGGGCGATCGTCTCCCCGAGTTCCCCGAGGATCTGCCGTTCTGTGCCGCGGAAGGCCTCCACTCGGTCCGCGTAGACGTTGAGGACGCCGTACTGCTCGCCAGCGTACGTCAGCGGGACGGCGATGCTCGACTGGACGCCGAAGGAGCCCGCCGACGCGCGCCAGGGCTCGTAGTCGGGGTTCGTGCTGACGTCGTCGACGGTCTGGGGACGACCGGTCTCGATCGCCCGCGCGGTGGGGCCCCGGGCACCCTCGTCGGGGTCGATTGGAATCGTGATCGAGGACAGGTAGGGGTCCGCGGTCTCGGTCGCGGTCCGGGCCACGACCTCGCCGGAAGTCTCGTCGGGTTCGCCGATCCAGGCGAACAGGTACGGACTGGCGTCCTCGAATTCCTCGCAAACGCCCGCCTCCAGCGACTCGCGGTCGTCCGCGTGGCTCGCCGCTTGCATGACCTGCCGCACGGTATCGAGGATGCGGGAGGTTGACTCGACGGCGGTCTGTCGTTGGCGGGCGCGGACGTCCGACGCGGCGATCAGCAGCCCGGCAGCCATGCCCCCGTTGGCGGCCGCGAGGATGGCGAACTCCGCGTCGGCCACGGACATACCGTGGACCGACTGGTAGAGGGCGAACACGACGGCGCTCGCGCCCCCGAGGATGGCGCCCCCGGCGGTCCAGCCGACCACCCGCCCGGCGTTTTGCCGCGTCAGCCCGCTCGTCGCCAGCCAGATGCCGGCGGCGACGATTGCGAGCGCGAGGATCAGGGGTGGGACGATGCCCATGAGTATGCCGAGGAGGGGCTCGTCCTCGTTGAGGAGGTGGACGGCGACGACGGCGAGCGAGCCGACGCCGAGCGCGGTTAATACACCCCCGGCGACGGGGTGCCGGAGCTCCCTCGTCGGGGCCGACGCACGCTCCGCCGAACCGCTCATGGGGACCCGCAGGACTGCACACGGTTTAAGATCCGGCCCAAATCGGCCGCCGAGTCGGTGTCACTGGCTCCCACGCCGGTCACCCGACCTCCTCGCGAAGGCGCCCGGCCACCCGCGCCCGTGCCGCAAGCGAGGCCTCGCGGTCCTCGAACACGGTCCGGGCGCTGGCAGCGGCGTCCGCGTCCACCTCGAACGCGAGGTCCGGGTAGGTCACGTCGGTGAGGACCAGCGGCTCCGGCGGTGCCGGTCCGATTCCGTCCGGGCCGGCAAGCCGATCGTCTGCGAGTACACGGTCCAGGAACGCACGGTCGGCGACGCCGCGGGCCACGTCCCTGACGACGGTCACCGCCCGCCGGACGAACTGGCGGGGGAACCCGCCGGCCTCGAATCGGAGGACCAGGAAGTCGTCGTCGCGCCGCAGGCCGGTCGAGAGGTCGCGGACCGTGCCCGTCTCGTCGGTCGTCAGGTTGTGGAAGTCGTGGCGGCCGGCGAGCCGCTCGATGGCCGCCATCGCGGCACCGTCGGCTCCCTCGGGTGCGTGCAGGTAGTAGGTGTACGCCCGCGCCGTCGCGTCGTGAGTGGCGTGGAAGTCATCGGGCGCAGCCGCGCTCGCCCACGCCCGAACGTCGGCTGGCAGTTCCGCGTTCAGCGCCGCCGGCGTGAGCCAGTCGGGGGCCTCGAAGGCGACGGTCTGGGCCGCCGCGGAGACGCCCGCGTCCGTCCGGCCGGCCGCAGCGTAGCCGGGCGGCACGTCGTCACTCGCTTCGAGGACGTTCAGGTCGCGCACCGCGTCGAGGACGGCGTCCGAGACGGTGGCGACGTCGGGCTGGCGCTGGAAGCCGTGGAAGTCCCGGCCGTCGTAGGCGATGCGGAAGGCGCGCACTGGCGGCGGTTCGCGCCCCGTCGCCTTAGCCGTGGGGTCCGGCCACGCTCACGCGTCCTCCAGCAGACTCGTCCCGGTCATCGCGGGCGGGAGGTCGACGCCGAGGAGCCCCAGGATGGTCGGGGCGACGTCCGCCAGGCCGCCGCCCTCGCGGACGCGCCAGCCGCCGGAGACGTCGTCGCCCTCCTGGACCGCAGCGCTCTCCTCTGGTCCGGGCGGGGCCGCCGAGATGAACGGCACCGGATTCGTCGTGTGTGCGGTGTGGGGCGCGTCCGCCGTGCCCATGTCGTCGGCGTTGCCGTGGTCCGCGGTGACGAGCACGTGCCCACCCGCGTCGCGCATCCCGGTGACGAGCCGGTCCAGCTGTTCGTCGACGGCCTCGACGGCCGTCACGGCGGCGTCGAAGTCGCCGGTGTGGCCCACCATGTCCGGGTTCGCGTAGTTCAGGACGACGACGTCGGGGTCGTCGCGCTCGATCACCGCGAGTGCGCGGTCGGTCACCGCCGGTGCGCTCATCTCCGGCTGCTGGTCGTAGGTGGCGACGTCGGGGCTCGGTACGATCTCGCGGTGTTCGCCGGGGAACTCCACCTCGCGCCCGCCGTTCAGGAAGTAGGTGACGTGCGCGTACTTCTCCGTCTCGGCGATGCGAAGCTGGGTGTGACCCGTCTCCCAGAGCACCTCGCCCAGGGTGTCCTCGGGCTGGTTCGGCGGGAAGGCGACGGGCAGATCGAAGGTCTCGTCGTACTGCGTCATCGTCACGAAGCGGACGTCGGGCCGACCCTGGGCGGGTGGCCAGGCCGGGTCTGCGTCGCCACCCTTCCAGTCGGGCTCGATGCCGGCCAGCATCCGGGTGAGCTGTCGCGCCCGATCAGAGCGGAAGTTGGCGAAGATCACGCCGTCACCGTCGTCGAGTGGTGGCCCCCCGTCGACCAGCGTCGGCTCGACGAACTCGTCGGTGTCGCCCCGATCGTAGGACGCCTCGACGGCCGCGACGGCCGACGGGGCCTCGTGGTCGCCCGCCCGGGCGACGATGGCGTCGTAGGCCCGCCGCGTTCGCTCCCAGTTCCGGTCGCGGTCCATCGCGTAATAGCGCCCGGTCACGGTCGCCACGTCCCCCGTTCCGACCGACTCGGCGTGGTCCTGCAGGGCGGCGAGATAGTCGGCGCCACCGGTCGGGTCGGTGTCGCGGCCGTCGGTGAATGCATGCGTGACGCACTCCACGCCGCGCTCGGCGGCCAGCGAGAGCAGCGCGTGGACGTGGCCCTGGTAGGAGTGGACGCCGCCGTCGCTGATCAGCCCCAGGACGTGGAGGCGGCCGCCGTGCTCGGCGGCGTGGTCCATGGCCCCGACGATGGCCTCGTTCTCGTCGAGCGGCGGATCGGCGGGCTGGTCGGGCGTGGTCGCGCCGCCGGCAGGCTCGCCGCGCCACCGGCGGATGGCGTCGGTGATGCGGGCGGACTCCTGGTGGACGACGCGGCCGGCCCCGATGGTGAGGTGGCCGACCTCGCTGTTGCCCATCTGCCCCTCCGGGAGGCCGACGCGCCCGCCGTGGGTCGCGAGCGTGCCGACGGCACCGGCCTCGCGAAGGCGGTCGACGGTGGGCGTCTCGGCCGCGCGGACCGCGTCACGGGCATCGCGGTCAGGGTTGCATCCCCAGCCGTCCAGGATCACCAGCCCGACGTGCATACGCGACGACTCGGGACGGCGGCCTACGTCCCTTGCGGTTTGGTCGTCGGCCACGAGGACTCCGGCGAGGGATGGCGCGTACGCCGGAGTTATGTGGCCGGACCGACTCTCGGCGCATATGGAGTCCCAACTCCTGTCGGACGAACTCGCGGACAACATCGTCACGACAGCGCGGACCGCGACTGGCGACAGCCTCCGGTCGGTCACGTACTTCACGCGCTCGGACTTCGACCAGCTCTACCTCCGGGAGGACCTGGAGCGCGACGCCGACCTCAATACCTTCGTGGGACACGAGTGGCGTGGCTACCGCGAGACCGAGAACGCCTACCAGAACTCGGAACTGGGCACCTACAAGTTCACCGTGCGGGCCTTCGACAACGGCTACCTCCTGCGCGTGGCGACCGAGCGCCGCGGCGTCCTCATCACGACCGACGGCCTCAGCATGCAGAGTTACGAGGAGATTGCCGAAGCCCTCCGCCGGATGCTCGAAGAGGGCGTCGGCGACGAGGACTGACCGCTCTCACTCCTGTCGCACGACCACGTGCCTGACGTAGATCGGCACCGTCATCGTCCGCTCGGTGTCGCCGAGGACGTACGTCGCCCGGACGCGCCGCGGCGCGGTCTCCCGAAGGGTCTCGAAGTCGACGTCCGCCGCGGAGACGACGTCGCCCGCCCGGTCGAGGGTCGTCGACGTGGTGACGACGGCAGCCAGGTCCTCGCCCTCGACGGCGCTGCTGACCGCGCCACTGACCGACCCGACGTCCAGTTCCGAGCGGACGTGGTCCACAGCGGCGTCCGAGGCCGCGGAGACGCACTGGATCCGCGACCACCGCTCCCAGGACGACCGCTCGTAGACCGGTTCGCGCTCCGGCGGGTCGTCGTCGCCGGGCGTCGCGTCCGTGACCCGTCGCCAGGCCGCGACGTACCGGACCTGATTCGACTCCGCGAGGTACTCCACGGCCTCGTCGTCCTCCACGACGCGCGTCGTGACGTCGGCGTCGTTCGTCGCCCGGACCGGGCCGCGTGACTGATTGGCCTGGTCGGTCTCCGTTCCGTCGCTCGCCTCGGTCTGGCCGGCCGTTCCGTTCTCCGCGTCTGGCGTCGCCACCGGCGTCGACTCGGTCCGGTCACTCGTCGGCTCGGATCGCGGGGCACCGGGTCCCGCTTCCGTGCAGCCGGTGAGGGGAACGACCGCGAAGCTGGCCAGTACTGCTCGTCTGGAGGGCATCGGCAGTGTGTCTCCCGCGGCCGGGAAGTGTCTTGTCGTGCGACGGCCCAGGCTCGCCAACCCGACCCTTTAGGTTCGCCGCCGGTCTGGCCACGGGCATGACCCTCGACCCGGTCCACGTCGACGGGATCGCCCGTCTCGCCGGCCAGGTCGGCCGGTCCGTCGACGACCGCGAGCACGGCGACGTCGCCGAGACCGCCTGGACCGACTTCCTCGACCCGCTCTACGCCGACGGTGACCCCGTCCTCGAACCGATGGACAGCCTCGCCCGACGGCGCGTCCCCGTCGCCGACGCCGCGCTCCAGGAGCCGCCCTTCCCCACCCAGCACGGCCTCGACGCGGGGACGATCAACCCCACGACGTTCAAGAACGGCCTCGTCCTCGACGTCTCGCAGGCCGCGATGGCCGCCGTCCCCTCCGACGTGGACCTGCACCGCGCGCGCACCATCGTGATGACCGTCCACACCAACGATCGGACGGCCGACCTGTCGGACGACTGGCGGATGGACGACGAGGGCTACGCCCGCCGGCGGATCCTCCACGCGCCCCGCGTCGACCGGTACGAGCAGACCGTCGTCCACGCGCTGGCGCTCTACCTCGCCGAGAGTCAGCACGCCCTCGACCAGGCCGAGGTCGTCTCGGACCTCCTCGTCCTCGACGGTCCCATCTACCCGACGGGCCTGCTCAAGTGGCGCGAGCGCGACCCCGAACTCAGGAAGCTCCTGACCGGTGCGGACGTCCCTCGGCAGGTGATCGGCACCTACCTCGAACTCGTCGAGACGTTCGTCGAGCGCGGCGTCCCCATCGTCGGCTTCGTCAAGAACAGCGCCTCGAAGGCGATCACGCGCGTCCTGCGGGACGACCTGGGCGCGCCGTGGGTCGACGACGAGGCCCTCTTCCGGCAGGTGCTGGAGCGCCGCGACGCGGACGGCGAACTGCGGACCGACGCGCTGACGTTCACGAACTGGTTCCGGTCGCGAGTCGGCACCGACGCCATGGTCGCTGACCTCGAGACGCTCTCGATCGACCGCGACCAGTCCCTCCCACCCGCGGCCTACGAGGTGACCTTCATGGTGGTCTACGACCCCCGCGACGATCTGATCTATCGCGTCGAGGCGCCCGCGGCGATCACGACCGACGACGCGACCCGCGACCGCCTCACAGACCAGGTCCTGCGCGGCGTGGCCGCCGAGCGCGGACCGCCCGAGGCCGTCGGGAAGGCCGACGCCCTCGCGCGGATCGACCGACGTGGGAAGGAGGCCCTGCGCGAGCGCATCGAGCGGGAGTTCGACACGCGCCGACAGCAGAGTTACGACGACAAGCGGTGGGGCCTCCTCGGCGGCGAGTGAGTCAGGCAGCGTCGCCGGCCGAGGCGTCCTCGACCGTGACCGCGACGTCCGCCGCGTCCACGTCCAACCGGCGGAACTGCGTCCGGACGTGCTCACGTGCTGCCTCGACGGCGGCCTCGCGCGTGTCGAAGCCACGCGGCAGCGGCGACTCGAAGGCGATCCGTATCTCGCGGCCGTCGATGACCTGGACGCTCCCGCCGGTGTCGACCTCGTAGAATTCGTCGCAGACCCACGTGTAGGGGGCGCCTTCGTCGGGCGCCCCGCGGAAGGTGGGCGCCTCCTCGCCCGGCTCGTAGATGGTCCCGGTGAGTTCCGTCCCGCCCGCGCGGCCGCGCACGATGATCACGGCCGGGCGTCGGGCTTCGACGGGCAAAAGGTCGCTGGCTGTCCGGTCAGGCGGTATCGGGGATCGGGTCCGAGAGGACCGTCGCCTCGCCGTCGATCACGTCGTCACCGTCCTCCCGCGAGACCGTCGTCCGGAGGCGGTAGCGACCGTTGCCGACGTCCTCGACCACCTCGCACTCGGCGGTGACCCGGTCGCCGATCGGGACGGGCCCGAGGTAGCTCATGTCCTGAGAGAGGTAGATCGTCAGTCCCGGCAGGCGAGCGAGGGCGGCGCTGACCGTCCCGGCGACGAGGGTGCCGTGGGCGATCCGCTCCCCGAACCGCGTCCCCGTGGCGTACTCGTCGTCCAGGTGGAGGCGGTTCGTGTCGCCGCTGGCCTCCGCGAAGGTCTCGACGTCCTCCTCGGAGACGGTCTTGGTGAAGCGGACGGTGTCGCCGACGTCGATCGACGACTCGTCCCCGCGGTACTCGAAGGTCCACCCGTCGCGCTCGTAGGCAGTGTCGACCCGGAGGTCGATCTGCTCGGGCGGCTCGTCGGGGGTCTGGTCGTAGCCCATCCGGACGAGGCGGGGCAGGAAGTTCGCGAGGTCGGTGTTCGTGACGACGCCGACGAGGTCGCCGGCGTCGTCGACCACGGGGAGTCGCTTGATCTCGTTCTCCCGGAGGGTCAGTGCGGCGGCCTCGATTGACTCGCCGGCACGGGTCGTCACGAGCGGCCGGGACAGGACCGATTCGACCGTGGTCGTCTCGGGGTCCCCGCCCTCCGCGACGAGCCGCGAGACGTCGACGTCGGTGACGATTCCCACCGGCTCGTCGCCCTCGCAGACGACGAGGGACCCGATTCCGGCCTCCGTGAGGCGCCTCGCGGCCTCCCGGACCGACCGGTCGGGCTCGATCGTCTCCACGGGCGTCCGCATGACCTCGCTGACCTGGATGGCGACGAGCATTGTCAGTCGAACGAACGCTCCGGACGTGTAAGAACCCCGCGACGCGCCGCCCGCGCACGGCTGGCGTCCCCTCCGCGACTCCCGTTCAGGGCTCGATTGGCTCGCCGTCCTCGGTCGGCGGCGCGACGTGGTCCACGAAGCTCTCGACGTCCGGCTCTGCCACCTGCACCCGGACGGCGATGTCCCCGAGTTCGCTCGCGTCGCCGACGGTGAAGTTCACGACTCCCTGGAGGGCGGGCCCCTTCTTCAGCCGAAACGAGAAGGCGTCGCCCCGCCGATTCTCGAAAAAGACGCTCCGGGCGGTGTCGAGGATCGTCTGGCGGTGGAGACACTCGGAGAGGTGGTCGAGGTCGTGGACCGTCGCCGTCAGCTCCCCGTGGCGTTCCTCGGGCTCGGCGGTGGGGAACAGTGCACGGATGGCGTCGGCGACGCGTTCGGTCCGCTCCGTCGGCTGGACGGGCGCGGTGATCTCGACGTCGACGCTGTAGACGTCGCTCATCGGTCGGAGGCGCGTGCGAGGGCGTCCGGCCCCTCGGTCAGGAGCGTCCGGATGCGGTCGTGGAACGTTTCGAGGCTCTCGGTGTTCTCGACGGTCACGTCGGCGCGGTCGATGGCCGCCCCCATGCCGAAGGACAGTTCGCGCTCGTCGCGGTCCGCCAGGGATTCGCCGCCCTCCTCGGCGCTCGCGTCACGGCCGCGGAGGTCGAGCCGTTCGGCGCGCGTCTCGAAGGGGGCCTCGACGCTCACGAGCAGGAAGTCGTCGCCGAAGGCGTCCTCGAAGGCGTCGACCTCGACGTCCGAGCGGATGCCGTCGACCAGGACCGTGTCGGCCTCGGCGAGGCCGTCCTCGATCATGGGCAGGGACCGCTCGGCGATGGCGGCCGGGCCGTTCTCCTCGCGGAGTGCCCGCGCCACCTCGCCGTGGCTCGTCGCCGGGTCGCGTCCGCGGTCCCGGCACGCCTCGCGAATCACGTCGCCCATTGTGACGACCGGGACGTCGAGGTCGCGGGCGACGGCGGCGGCCTCGCTCTTGCCGCTGCCTGGCAGGCCGACGAAGCCGATGACTGTCATCGCTGCGGCGTAGTCCCAGGGGGCGGGTAAGGGTTGCGTTCAGCCGACGAGGACGACCAGTTCGTAGAGCCCGAAGACGAGGAAGGGCGCTGCGAGCGTGGCCACGAGCGCGCGCTGCCGGGCCGGCAGATCGATCTCCGGGTCGTACGGCGAGTCGGTTCGCGCCATGACGACGCCGGCGCCGACGTAGGCCACGCCGAAGGACAGGAGCGCCAGGCCGGCAGCCGGGTCGGGGCCGGCGCCGCCGAACTGCCGGGCCGCGAGCGTCGCGCCGACGCCGATGGCCCCGACGAAGAAGGAGACGATGCCGAGCCAGATGGTCGCCGGTCGGACGTGGTCAGCGAGTGGCTCGATCTCCGGGAGCGAGTGGACTGTTCCCTGCATGGCTCTCCGATTATCACGGGACGAAATAGGTCTTCGGGTGGGCCGATTTCGCGTTCCACTTCTCGATATCCGGCTCCGCACTCACCGCTCTCGCTCGACGACGAACTCTGCGAGGTCGCGCAGATAGACCATGGCCTGCGAGTCGGTCGCGTCGACGGAGTCGAGTGCGGCCAGGGCGTCGTCGGACTCCTGCCGGGCGCGCGTGGTGGCTGCCGCCGGGGAGAGGTCGGTGACCTCGACCAGCGACGGGCGGTCCATCGCGGCGTCGTGGCCGGTCGGCTTCCCGAGCTGCTCGGGGTCGGCCGTCGCGTCGAGCACGTCGTCGCGGATCTGGAAGGCGACGCCGACGCGCTCGGCGTACTGGCCGAGGGCCTCGACGGTGTAGCCGTCGGCGTCGGCGGCGATGGCGCCGAGTTCGGCCGCGGCCCGGAACAGCGCCCCGGTCTTGCGCCGGGCCAGCGCCATGTACTCCGCCTCGTCGACGGGTCGGTCGACGAGTTCGGTCGCCTCGCCCTCGCCCAGTTCGACCATGGCTTCCGCGACCGCCTGCATGGCGCGCTCGTCGCCGGAGAACAGGGCGAAGGCCTCGCCCAGCAGCCCGTCGGAGGCGACGATGGCGGGGCCGTGCCCGAAGGCCGCCCAGGCGGAGGGGCTGGACCGGCGGACGTCGGACTCGTCGATCACGTCGTCGACCACGAGCGAAGCGTTGTGGACGAGTTCGATGCCCACGGCGTAGTCGAGGGCGTCGTCGACGTCGCCGGCCAGCGCTTCGCAGGCGAGGATCGTGACCGTCGGCCGCACGCGCTTGCCGCCGGCGAGCGCGACGTGGCGGAGTTCCTCGCGGAGTTCCGGGGGCTCGACGGCCGTGAGGACCTCGTCGAGGCGCTCCTCGATCCGGTCCCGGCGACGCGCCAGATACTCCATCGATGCACCCTCGGGAACCGGTCGGCTTGTAGGTGACGACTCGGGCTGCCGCGGCCCCCTGTCACCGCTGGGCCGGGCACTCAGTACCGACGGAGGGCGAGGAACACCACCGCCAGTCCGGCGCCGACGACGAGCGTCTGGACGGTGTGCAGCAAGACGAGTTCGCGCCCGGTGAGCCAGAAGCTCCCCCGGACACCCAGCTCGTAGACGGCGTCGAGGACGGAGCCCACGGCGACGAGCGCGAAGCCCACACCTGCCAGCCGCAGCTCCGGCCGGCCCGACCGTCGGTGAGCCGCCAGGCTGAGGGCGGCCAGGAGGCTGCCCAGTGCGAGCACGCCCAGGTTCGCGACGACGAAGAGCCAGAACGCTGCGGCCTCAGCCACGGGTCCACCTCCTCGCGCTCCGCGCCAATGGGGCCCCGCTCATCCGGACTCGCCTCCCTCGAGGTCGACCCAGAACGACTCGAACCGGTCGACCAGGTCGCGGTCGCCCTGGACCGTGGCCTCGACGCCGTCCGTGGTCACGTCGACGCGAACGCGACGGACGTCGGTCTCGTAGGTCCGGTAGTTGTTGCCATCGGTGTTGACCGCCAGGTCCTCGGCGAGCAAGTCGTACTCGACCAGGGCGTCGAGCCGGCGGTAGACCGTCGGCTCGGAGGCGTCACACCGCTCGGCCAGTTCCTCGGCGGTGCGCGGCTCCGTGAGGGCCTGGACCAGTATCTGCCTGGCGAGACCGCTCCCGAGCACGTCGAGGAGCGACTCCGCTTCCCACTCGTTGGGCACGGACGTCCCCTGCTGAGAAAGCCTCACTGAAAAGCGTGTTCCCGAGTTTCGTCCGACGAACTCCGCTCACGCCTTTAGGCCCCTCCAGGCGGTTAGTGCCCGGTAGCGGTGTCACAATGCGTGTGCTCGACTCCCTCAAAGGGATCGTGACCGACGACTCGGCATCGGACATCTCACAGACGTACGTCTGCCCGGAGTGTGGCAACGAGTTCGAGACGGCAAAGAACCACGAGAAACGCATTTCCTGTCCGGAGTGCATGAACCGCGAGGTGGAGCCCGCGAACGCCGACTGAGGCCGGGTAGACCACACTCCGATCGTTCTTCCTGGACGTCCACTGTCGACAGCCGCGGGCTCAGACGTCCGGCACTTCGCCGCCGAACTCCTCGATCAGCGCGGGAACCACCTCGAAGAGGTCGCCCTCGACGCCGTAGTCGGCGATGTCGTAGATGGGCGCACTCGGGTCGGTGTTGATCGCCACGATGGTGTCCGACCCCTTCATGCCGGCCACGTGCTGCACCGCCCCGGAGATGCCGATGGCGAGGTACACGTCGGGAGTGACGACCTTGCCCGACTGGCCGACCTGGCGGTCCTTCGGCAGCCACTCGTTGTCGACGATCGGCCGGGAGGCAGACACCGTCGCGCCCAGCGCGTCGGCCAGCGCCTCGACGAGGACGAGATTCTCCTCCTCCTCGATGCCCCGCCCCACCGAGACCAGCACCTCCGCCTCGGTGATGTCGACGTCGCCCGCCCCGACCTCCTGGAAGCCCGTCACGGTGGCCTTGACGCGACTCTCGTCGATTTCCACGTCGGCCTCGACGACCTCCGCCTCGCCGGTCCCGCTGGCCGCGGGCCACTCCCCCGGACGGACGGTGACGACACTCTCCGGCCCAGAGATGGCCACCTCGCCCGCCGTCTTGCCACCGTAGAACTCTCGGGTGACGACCAGCCCGTCGTCGGCGGCGACGGCCACGGCGTCCGTCGCCAGTGGTCGGTCGAGGCGCTCGGCGATGGCCGGCGCGGTGCCGAGGCCGTTGACCGAGTTGGGGACGAGGACGTGCTCGTAGGCCCGGTCGGCGGCCAGGGCCTCGACGGCCTGGACGGCGACGTCCTGGTTGAACTCCTCGCCGTGGTCGACGGTGTGGATCACGTCGACGCCCTCCCGGTTCAGTTCCTCGGCGAACGTTTCGACCGGTCCGCCCGCGACGACGACGTGGAGGTCAGTGTCGAGGGCGTCGGCCAGTTCGCGCGCCGGGGTGAGGACCTCGAAGCTCGGGTCGCGGAGCGTTCCCCGGCGATGCTCGGCGAGCGCGAGGACCGCCATCAGGCCTCCACCCCCTTCTCGCGGAGCAGGTCCGCGAGCTGACCGGCGGCCGCCTCGGGGTCGCCGTCGAAGAGCTCGACATCGCTTTCGACCTCGGGGACGTGGAGCCCGGTCAGCTCCAGTCCGAGGGGGAGCGACTCGGTCGAGAGTCCGAGGTCGACCAGCCCGCGGGCGTCGAGCGGTTTGCTCTGGGCCTGGCGGATGCCCCGGAGGCTGGCGTATCGCGGCTCGTTGATGCCCGTCTGGATGGTGAGGACGGCCGGGAGGTCGACCGCCGCGAGTTCTTCGACCCCGCCCTCGAGTTCCCGGTGCACGGTCGCCACCTCGTCGCCGACCGCGTAGTCGAGGTGATTGACGACGGCGCCCCAGCCGAAGTCGACCGCCGAGGCGAGCGCGACGCCCGTCGCGCCAAAGGAGTCGTCGCCCGTCTGGACGCCGGTCAGGACGAGGTCTGGCTCCTCGTCCGCGACGACCGCCGCGAGGACGCGAGCCTTCGTGACCGGATCGAGGACGCTGGCCGTCTCGAGGGCGTCGTCCCACACCCGGACGGCGCGGTCCGCACCCTTCGCGAGTGCCTGCCTGATGGTCTCCTCGCTGCGCTCCGGCCCGATCGTCACGGTGACGACCTCCACGTCGTCGTCGGCCGCCTCGCGCAACTGGACGGCCTCCTCGACGGCGTAGTCGTCCCACTCGTTCAGGTCGTAGGTGAGGTAGCGCTCGTCGACCCCGAGCCCGTCGATCTCGAACTCGTCGTCGACGGACGCGACCTCCGAGACGGTCACCAGGACTTTCATACCGGTGGTATGCGCCGTGGTCCCGATAAAAACCCCGGTAGGCCTCCGCGTCGTGGGATCGCTGTGGGACCGTCCGGTCACGCGATCACGACGACTGCCCGGACGGCCGGCCGACCCGTAGCGCCGTCACTCTTCGACGTCGGCGACGTCCTCGTCGGGGAACGAGATCAGGTTCTCCCGACCGATCCGCAGTTTGTCGATCCGGTCTGCCTCCTCCATCGCGGAGAGCAACTGGGAGACCTTCGCGTTCGACCACCCGGTCTCCTTGACGATCGTGGCCTGTTTCATCCGACCGCCGTTCCGGTCGAGCAACCGCTCGACGCGTTCCTCGTCGCTCAAGAGTTCGACGTCGATGTCCTCGTCGGTCGCCTCGGCGTCGTCGGGCTCCGCGGGGGCCGCGTCCTCGCCGACGGGCTCTGACGTGGCTGCCGGCGCCGCGCCATCGACGTCGTCACTGGCTTCAGCCGTCCGACGGCTGGCCACGAGGTAGACGAACAGCAGCAACACCAGCAGGCCGGCGACGACGACGCCGGCCACCAGCAGCGTCGGTGGGCCGCCACCGCCGGTGAAGACGGCCGACGGGGGCTCGTCACCGAAGGTCACGGGCCCCTCCCAGTAGAAGGAGCCCTCCCGGAGGTCGCCACTCCCCGTGACGGGGGTGTACCCGTCCGGCGGAACGACGACGAGTGACTCCCCGGCCTGGAGGTCCTCCAGCAGCGGCGGGCTGGGCTCGGCCAGGACGTCGCCGACGGAGAGACGCTGGCCGTCGTCGTCGACCTGCGCGAAGTCGGTCCACGTGAACGAGAGCGTGAGCCGTCCGGTCCCGGGGCCGGTCTCGTTTTCGGGGGGCGTCCAGGACCGATCGACGGAGTGGATTTGCATGTTTCGGCCGATGGTCCGACTCGCCCGCATGCGCGCATGGCGGAACGCCGAGAGCCACTCGATCGAGGCCTGCCCGTTCTCGAACTCCGACGCGAGCTGTCGGAAGGCCTCGCGGTCGGCCTCGTCGGTCAGATTGAACGTCGTCGAGACGTGCCAGCGTGCGTCCCCGTCGCCTTCGAGCTCGATTCGCATCGTCGTGTTGTAGGCCGGCTGCTCGGAGGCTACCGCAGCCGTGCCAGCACCGTCGACGGCAGCCGCGCCGGACGCCGCACCGAGCGTCGGCTGGGCCGCGAGCGAGCCGAGGACGAGGAGGGAACAGAGGGCAAGGAGGGCGAGCCGGGACCCCGAGGGCATACAACCTTCTGGCGGAGCCGACGGCAAAACGTTTTCCATCCCGAGATAAAACGTTTCCGCGGCGAATAAAGCGTCTCGGCGCCGCTCGATCCGTTACTGACGATCGGCTGTGAGGGGCACGCTTTTTGTCATCGCGGCGGTATCGACCGGATAGATGCCCCCAACGGGACCCCGCCTCCGCCTCCTGGTGACGGCGCTGGGCCTGTGCCTGGCTGCGACCCTGGCCGCGGGCCTCGCGCTCGGCGGCGTCGAGAGCGGCCTGGCCGACCAGGCCGTCGTCGACGGCGACGTGCAGCCCCGGGTCGTCCAGGAGGCCAACTCCTCGAACTCCCTCCAGCCCGAGCGCGACGACGCGACCCGAGACGCCATCGCCTACCAGGACGTCGACGTCGGCATCGCAGTCGCCAGCGGCGCGGAGGCCCTGCACGGCCGTCACGATCGCCTCGCCTTCTCCGAGCGGTTCCAGAACGCCCCCAACGAATCGGCCCAGCTCGAGACGTTCCGCACCGCCGTCGCCGACCTCGCCCGGCGAACGTCCGAGATCCGCACCGCCCGGACCGAGGCGCGGACGGCCTTCCGCGAGGGCACCATCACCGCGTCCGAGTACTTCCGCCGACTCGCGCTCCTCGACGCGGCGACGGATCGGCTCGCGGCACAGCGGAACCGGCTCGAAGAGCGCGTCGGCGAGGTCGGCCCGCGGGCCCAGTCCTCGCTGACACAACTGCAGAACTTGGAGGCCGACATCGAGACCATGAACGGGCCCGTCACGGCCGAACTTCGGGCCCGGTACGCCGGCAACGCATCCGCCGGAGCGACGCTGCTCTCTGTGACCGGCGACGGCGGCTTCGTCGCCGCGACGACCACCGACGAGCGGTTCTATCGGGTCGCCCAGGAGAGCGCCGACTGGTCGCGCGACGGCGTCGACCGGTTCCCCACCGCCGGCGGCTCGGGTGGACTCAGCCAGGCCCTGGACCGGGCCGCGGACCTCTACCCCTGGACGTTCTCCCACCAGTTCGGGTCGCCGCCGCCCCGTGGCGTCTTCGGCACCACGGTGCTGTACAAGATCGCGGTGATTCACCAGCACGGGGAACTGACCGTCTACCTCGACGGCAGCACAGAGAGCGTCTTCCGGGAGGTCCAGCAGAATCGGCTCAACGCGATTCCCTGGAACTGGTCGCGCTCGGCGACCGCCAACGGCGTCGAACTGACCGTCAACGGGACGTCTCCCTCCGGGCCGCTCGACGTCCGACTGACCGACGCGACGAGTGACGACGGCGTCGACGGCCGAATCCGGATCGAGGACACCTACGTGGGGTCGACCGAGGCGACCGGCCGGTTCCGGACCGTCCAGCCCTACGGTGCCTTTACCGTCAACGCGACCACTCCCGCGAACGAAACCGTCACGCTCACGATTCCCGCAAACACCAGCTGAGGCCCGCGGCGGCCGGGAGTTTTTGAGGCATGCCGAGTCATCCCTGGCCGTGTCTCGTGCCACGAGTCCGGTCCTCGCGGTCGCGGTGCTGGCGCTGGTGACCGTCGCTGCAGCCGGCGGCGTCGGCCTGGCGCTGGCGACGGGACCAGCCGAGCCGGCACCCGTCGCCGACCTGCGCCTGGCCGTCGACGCGAGTGCCGACGGCGTCTCGGTCCGCCACGCGGGTGGTGACACGCTGGACGTCGACGGTCTCCGCGTTCGGGTGCGGATCGACGGCCAGCCGCTCGACCACCAGCCACCGGTGCCCTTCTTCGCGGCGCGTGGCTTCCTGAGCGGGCCGACCGGCCCCTTCAACCCGGCCGGGGGGACGACCTGGCGAGCCGGGCAGCGGGCGACGCTCCGGCTGGCCCGGACGAACGCACCGTCGATCGACCCGGGGGACCGGGTGACCGTCACGGTCGCCGCGGAGCGCGGCCTCGTGGCACGACTGACGAAAACCGCGTCCTGACGGAGTTGCGGCCCGGGCCGCCGTCAGGCAGACTGTCGGGAGTCGACGGCGTCGCCGGTCGCCTCGGCCTCCTCGTCCGGGACCCGTGCGAGCGTGGTAATCGCCCGCGGGCTGCCGGGCCGGGCCTGCTGGATCCTGTGCTCGATCGTCTCGAACCCGGCTTCCCGGAACATGCGATCGGCCTCGTTCTCGTCGTAGAACAGCATGATCGCGTCGGCGAGTTTCCGGAAGACGGTCGAGCGTGGCGCGTCGGGGCCGACGACCAGGACCTGGCCACCGGGTCTGGCGACGCGGCGACACTCCCGGAGGGCCACCACGGGGTTGGGCCAGTACTCGATGGACCCCGAGGACCAGACCACGTCGAAGGTGTCGTCGGCGAAGGGGAGTCGCTCGGCGTCGCCGCGACAAAACCGCACGGGGCCGGTCCGGCCGAACTTCTGGTAGGCCTTCTCCAGCTGGTGGGCGCTCTGGTCGAGCCCGTGCACGGTCTCGACGTGGTCGAGCAGCCCCGTCGTGCCGAAGCCGGTGCCACAGCCGACGTCGAGGACGGCGTCGTCGGGCGCAAGGTCCAGCATCGCGACGGCCTCGTCGCGCATCGCCTCGTTCCACACGAAGGGGTTGATCCGGTCGTAGACCTTCGAGAGGTACTTGTAGAACACGCGTGCCCGACCCTTGTCCTCGAGGACGCCCATTGGTCGCCGATTGGTCGCTCGGTCGCTTACCTGTTGGGATATCTGGCGCCGCTACGGGGGGTCCCGGGCGAGCGGGCAGGGAGACGACCGGTGCCGTGGCGCTCGACCGGCCCTGGCGCCCCATTCTGGGGACGAGGGTGCGAAGAGTGCCAAACGGGCCACACCAGGCCCGAGCAGGGCGCGTCTCGGGTCTGGCAGGCGTGACCTGCCGCTCCCGCGCGGGCCCGCTTCGCACGAGCGCACTTCGCAACTACCAAATAGGGATCCGCGGAACATACGGACGATTGAGGAATGCCAGAGACTCAGGTACTCGAGGACATCAAAGAGGCGGAGCGCGAGGCCGAGGAGATCGTCGCCGAGGCCGAGGCCGAAGCCGAGGAGATCGTCGCCGACGCTCGCGAGGACGCGGAGGAGATCCGCGAGACCACGCGGGAGGAGGCGGAGTCCGTCGCCGAGGATCGCCTGGCTGAAGCCCGTCGCGAGATCGAACAGGAACACGACCGCATCGTCGAGGAGGGCCGCGAGGAGCGCGAGGCCCTGGTCGCGGACGCCCAGGAGCGCACCGACGAGGTCGTCGAACACGTGGTCGACCTGTTCGAGGAGGCGGTACATGTTCAGACCTGAGCAGATGAGCCGGGTCTCGGTGACCGGCTCCAAGCGTGTCATGGACGAGGTCATCGAGACGGTCCACGACCTGCGACTGTTGCACGTCACCGACTACGGGGACGACTGGGAGGGCTTCACGCCGGGCGACCCCATCGAGGGCGCCGACGACGCCGCCCAGAAGCTGGTGACCGTGCGAGCGCTCGAGTCCACGCTCGGCGTGACGGAGGAGGACGCCGGTGCCGGGACGCAGCTGGTCACCGAGGACGCCCTCGACGAGCAGCTGGCGGAGGTCCGCGAGGAGGTCAACGAACTCGACGACGAGCGCAGTGACCTCCGGGACGAACTCCGCGGGGTCGAGGAGAACATCGAGGCGATGGAGCCGTTCGTTCGGCTCGGCATCGACCTCGACCTCCTGCGCGGCTACGACACCCTCTCGGTCCAGGTCGGCGAGGGCGACGCGGACACCGTCCGCGAGGCGCTCGCCGCGTCGGACATCGACGACTACGACGTCTTCGCCAACGACGGCGTCGTTGCCGTCGCGGCCCGCGCCGACGCGGGCGACCTCTCGGACGTGCTGGTCAACGCCGACTTCACGGCCTACGAGGTGCCCGACGGCGAGGGCGATCCGGAGGAGTACCTCTCCGAACAGCGCCACCGGAAACAGCAACTCGAGGCGAAGCTCACGACGGTGGAGGACCAGCTCGAGAATCTCCGCCTGGATTACGGGAGCTTCCTGCTGGCGGCCGAGGAGACCCTCTCGATCCAGGTCAACAAGCTCGAGGCACCACTCTCCTTCGCGACGACGGCCAACGCCTTCATCGCGGAGGGCTGGATTCCGTCCGATCGCTACCCGGAACTCACGTCGGCCCTGTCCGACGCGGTGGGCGACCACGTCGAAATCAGCGAACTTGAACGGGCGAGCTACGACGAGCACGGTCACGTCGAGGAACACGAGCCCGTCCCAGGCGGCAGCGGTCACGAGAGCCTGGAAGCGGATCAAGACGACGGCGCCAGCCCTGGGGCGAGCGACGAGGGTGGCGACGAGGAAGCCGTCGCCGACGGCGGGACGACCGTCACGATGGGCGACGACTCCCCGCCCGTCGTCCAGGACAACCCCGGTGCGGCCAAACCCTTCGAGGCGCTGACCGAGGTCATCAACCGCCCGAAGTACACGGAACTCGACCCGACGTTCATCTTCTTCCTGACCTTCCCCGCCTTCTTCGGGTTCATGATCGGGGACCTCGGCTACGGGATCCTCTACATGGCCATCGGCTACTGGATGATCAAGAGTTTCGACAGCGACATCATCAAGAGCCTCGGCGGCGTCGGCCTGTGGTCCGGTGCGTTCACGGCCGTCTTCGGCGTCCTCTACGGCGAGATATTTGGGCTGCACCAGCTCGGCGAGATCGTCTGGGGCGGCAACCCGCCGATCCACAAGGGCCTCCAGCCCCACTACGTGTACTACGCCTACGCGTGGCTGCTCGTGAGCGTCATCGTCGGCGTGCTGCACATGGTCGTGGGTCGGGTGTTCGACTTCGTCAACAACCTCGACCACGGCGTCACGGAGGCGTTCCTGGAGAGCGGCTCCTGGATCATCCTGACCGTCGGCGTCTGGTACTGGGTCTTCACGACGACCGCGATGGGCCCCAAGCCGAACTTCATCTGGAGCGTCTTCGGGACGGTCGGTGCGACCAACCCGGCGACCGGCGAGGCCATCGAACACGTGGCTCTGCCGCTCGGCTTCACCGGCTTCTCGTCGATACCGATTGGACCCATCTCACTGCAGGCCCTCCTCATCCTGGTGGGTCTCGGGCTCGTCGTCTACGCAGAGGGCGGCATCGGCCTGATCGAGTCGATCACGCAGGCCTTCGGGCACGTCATCTCCTACACACGGATCGCGGCCGTCCTCCTGGCGAAGGCCGGGATGGCGCTGGTCGTGAACCTGCTCGTCTTCGGGGCGACGCTGCACGAGGGCGAGTTCCACTTCATCTGGTTCATGGCCGAGGCGCCGAATCCGGAACACGTGGTCTTCGCGGGTCTCGTCAACGGCGAGGGCGGCGTGGCGCTGGCCCTCGGTTGGATCGCCGGCATCCTCGTGCTGGTCCTCGGGCACCTGCTGGTGCTCGTCCTGGGCATCACGTCTGCCGGCCTGCAGGCGGTCCGCCTCGAGTACGTCGAGTTCTTCGGCAAGTTCTACGAGGGCGGGGGCGACGCGTACCTGCCCTTCGGCCAGGAACGCGAGTACACGAGCGGCTAGGTCCCACCGGACCGCCGAAGTTTTCTGAACCCGGCCGCCCCTCGAAACGAACCGCTGTTCGGCCCGGAACGAGGGTGGCCGGGACGCCGCGAGAACGTGGTCCGCGAGCGACTGCAAAATCGGCCGAACTCGCGGCAATGAACCGTTTTGAGAAGCTTTAAGCCGGTGGTGTGGGGACATACGGACGAGCGGAATACAGCAACCAGGACGATACTACCAATGAGCGCAATTGCAACACTCGCGAGCGTGGTACTGCAGGAAGGAACGAGCGCGGCACCGGCCATCCCGCCCCTCGCCGGGGCTGCCCTGGCGGTGGGCCTCGCGGCCCTCGGCGCCGGGATCGCAGAGCGTGGGATCGGTGCAGCGGCGGTCGGTGCGGTCGCAGAGGACGACGCGATGTTCGGTCGTGGCCTGATCCTGACGGTCCTGCCGGAGACGCTCGTCATTCTGGCACTGGTCGTCGTGTTCCTCACGCTATAACGCCGTTTATCCATTCAGTCATGAGCCTCGATACAGTCGTCGCGGACATTCGAGACGAAGCCCGCGCGCGTGCAGAGGAAATAGTGTCGGAGGCCGAGGCCGAGGCCGAGGAGATCCGTGCGGAGGCCGAGGAGGACGCCGCCGACATCCGCGCCGAGCGCGAGCAGGCGGTCGAGCGCGAGATCGCCCAGGAGCGCGAACAGCAACTCTCGAGCGCGAAACTCCAGGCCAAGCAGGAGCGCCTCGAGGCCCGCCGGGACGTCCTCGAAGATGTCCGCGAGCGCGTCGAGGCCGAGATCGCCGGTCTGGAGGACGGGCGCGAAGAGCTGACGCGTGCACTCCTCGACGACGCGAGCGACGAGTTCGACGAGGGCGCCTCGGTCCAGGTCTACGGCCGCGCGGACGACCAGGGCCTGCTCGAGTCGATCGTCGCGGACTACGACGGGTACGAGTACGCCGGGGAGTACGACTGCCTCGGCGGCGTCGTCGCAGAGAGCGAGGGGTCGCGGGTACGCGTCAAGAACACCTTCGACTCCGTGCTCGACGACGTCTGGGAGGACAACCTCCGGGACGTCTCAGGGCGCCTCTTCGAGAACCAATGAGCGCGCGGATCACCGAACAGTCGACCGAGACCGGAAACTACGAGTACGTGACGGCGCGGGTACGGTCCCGACGCGCGTCGCTGTTCGACGACGACGATTACCGGAAACTGATCCGCATGGGGCCGGGCGAGATCGCCCGCTTCATGGAGGAGACGGAGTACGAGACCGAGATGAACGCGCTCGGCGCGCGCCACTCGGGCGTCGACCTCGTCGAGTACGCACTCAACCGGAACCTCGCGAAACACTTCGAGGACCTCCTTCGCTTCTCGGAGGGCCGCCTCTACGACCTGATCGCCAGGTACCTCCGGAAGTTCGACGCCTGGAACGTCAAGACGGCCCTTCGGGGCATCTACTCCGACGCGCCGAGCGAGGAGATCGAGACCGACCTGATCCAGGCGGGCGAGTTCTCCGACGATCGGCTGAGCCAGCTCGCTGCGGCGGAGTCCGTCGAGGACGCAGTCGACCTCCTGTCGGACACCATCTTCGCCGAGGAGCTGGACGCCGCCGTCAAGGACTACCAGGACACCGGGCTGCTGGTGCCACTGGAGAACGCGGCCGACCGCGCCTTCTACGATCGGATGCTCGCCGGCCTCGAGGGCGAGGAGGGCAGCCTCCCGGTCTCACTGTACCTGGAGTTCCTCAGGGCGGAGATCGACTTCCGGAACCTCCGGAACGTCCTCCGGCTGGCGCGGACGGGCGCGGACATCGACCCCTCGTCGTACTACATCGACGGCGGGCGCCTGTTCGACGAAGCACAGCTCCGTCAGCTGGCGAACAACGAGGACCAGATCGTCGAGGTCGTCCGGTCGAGCCCGTACGGCGACGACCTGGAGGACGCGCTGGTCGTCCTCGAGGAGGCCGACAGCCTCATCGAGTTCGAACACGCCATCCACGCGGCGCTGCTCGAGTACTCCGACTCGCTGTCCAACCGCTATCCGCTGTCGATCTGTCCGGTGCTGGCCTACGTGCTCGCCAAGGAGCGCGAGGTCGACAACGTCCGGGCGATCGCCCGCGGCCGGGAGGCCGGCCTGTCGGAGGAGGAGATCGAACGGGAGCTGGTCATCACATGAGCCAGGAGATCGCAGTCGTCGGCAGTCCCGAGTTCACGACGGGCTTCCGGCTGGCCGGGGTCCGCCGGTTCGAGAACGTCCCGCAGGACGAGAAGGACGAGACGCTCGACGACGCCGTCGACGCGGTCCTCACCGACGAGGGCGTCGGCATCGTCGTCATGCACGACGAGGACCTCGACCACCTGTCGCGGGACGTCCGCACGTCGGTCGAGACCAGCGTCGAGCCCGTCTTCGTCACCCTTGGCGGTGGCGCCGGATCCAGCGGGCTGCGCGACCAGATCAAGCGAGCCATCGGCATCGACCTGATGGAGGAAGACTGATACATGAGTCAAGCAACAGACACCGACGTCCGTGAAGACGGACGCATCGAGAGCGTATCCGGCCCCGTCGTCACCGCGATTGACCTCGACGCACGGATGAACGACGTCGTCTACGTCGGCAACGAGGGGCTGATGGGCGAAGTGATCGAGATCGAAGGCAACATTACGACCATCCAGGTCTACGAGGAGACCTCGAACGTCTCCCCGGGCGAACCGGTCGAGAGTACCGGCTCGCCACTCTCCGTGGACCTCGGGCCGGGCATGCTCGACGCCATCTACGACGGCGTCCAGCGCCCGCTCGACGTCCTGGAGCAGAAGATGAACTCGGCGTTCCTCGACCGCGGGGTCGACGCGCCGGGCATCGACCTGGAGAAAACCTGGGAGTTCACGCCCGAGGTCGAGGTCGGCGACGAGGTCGAGCCCAACGACATCGTGGGCACGGTCCCGGAGACGCCGAGCATCGACCACAAGGTCATGGTCCCGCCGGACTACGAGGGCGGCGAGGTCACCGCCATCGAGGCCGGCGACTACACGGTCGAGGACACCGTCGTCGAGCTGGACAACGGCGAGGAGATCACGATGCACCAGGAGTGGCCGGTCCGCGAGGCGCGGCCCGCCAACGAGAAACAGACCCCGACGACCCCGCTGGTCTCGGGGCAGCGCATCCTCGACGGCCTGTTCCCCATCGCGAAGGGCGGGACGGCCGCGATTCCGGGCCCCTTCGGCTCGGGCAAGACCGTCACCCAGCACCAGCTCGCCAAGTGGGCCGACGCGGACATCGTCGTCTACGTCGGCTGTGGCGAGCGCGGCAACGAGATGACGGAAGTCATCGAGGACTTCCCCGAGCTGGAAGACCCGACGACCGGGAACGCGCTGATGGACCGGACGTGCCTCATCGCGAACACCTCGAACATGCCCGTCGCGGCCCGCGAATCCTGCGTGTACACCGGGATCACCATCGCGGAGTACTTCCGGGACATGGGCTACGACGTCGCGCTGATGGCCGACTCCACCTCGCGGTGGGCCGAGGCCATGCGCGAGATCTCCTCGCGTCTCGAGGAGATGCCCGGCGAGGAGGGCTACCCCGCCTACCTCGCCGCGCGTCTCGCGGAGTTCTACGAGCGCGCCGGCTACTTCAGCAACGTCAACGGCACCGAGGGATCCGTCTCGGTCATCGGCGCGGTCTCGCCGCCCGGCGGCGACTTCTCCGAGCCGGTCACGCAGAACACCCTGCGCATCGTCAAGACGTTCTGGGCGCTGGACGCGGACCTCGCGGAACGGCGCCACTTCCCGGCCATCAACTGGGACGAGTCCTACTCCCTCTACCGGGACCAGCTCGACCCGTGGTTCGTCGAGAACGTCGACAGCGACTGGCCGGAGACGCGCCAGTGGGCCGTCGACGTGTTAGACGAGGAGGGCGAACTCCAGGAGATCGTCCAGCTCGTCGGCAAGGACGCCCTGCCGGAGGACCAGCAGCTCACCCTCGAGGTGGCCCGCTACCTCCGCGAGGCGTACCTCCAGCAGAACGCGCTCCACGACGTCGACACCTTCTGTGAGCCGGCGAAGACCTACGGCATCCTCGACGCGATCCAGACGTTCAACGACGAGGCGTTCGACGCCCTCGACGCTGGCGTCCCGGTCGAGGAGATCACGGACGTCGAGGCCGCCCCGCGGCTCAACCGGATCGGCGTCCAGGAGGACTGGGAGGAGTACATCGAGGACCTGAAAGACGAACTGGCCTCGCAGCTCAGGGAGCTGTACTAACAATGAAGGAATTCCAAACGATCACGGAGATCAGCGGACCGCTGGTGTTCGTCGAGACCGACGAGCCGATCGGGTACGACGAGATCGTCGAGATCGAGACCGGCGACGGCGACACCCGCCGGGGTCAGGTTCTCGAGAGCTCGAGCGACCACGTCGCCATCCAGGTCTTCGAGGGGACCGAGGGCATCGACCGCAACTCCTCGGTCCGGTTCCTCGGCGAGACCATGAAGATGCCCGTCACCGAGGAACTCCTCGGGCGGGTCCTGGACGGGTCCGGCAACCCCATCGACGGTGGCCCGGACATCGTGCCGGACGAGCGCCGCGACATCGTCGGTGCGGCGATCAACCCTTACTCCCGGGAGTACCCCGAGGAGTTCATCCAGACGGGCGTCTCGGCCATCGACGGCATGAACACGCTCGTTCGGGGCCAGAAGCTGCCCATCTTCTCGGGCTCGGGCCTCCCACACAACGAGCTGGCACTGCAGATCGCACGCCAGGCGACCGTCCCGGAGGAAGACGAGGCGTCCGACGGCGACGAGGGCTCCGAGTTCGCAGTGATCTTCGGCGCCATGGGGATCACCCAGGAGGAGGCAAACGAGTTCATGCAGGACTTCGAGCGCACCGGCGCCCTGGAGCGCTCCGTCGTCTTCATGAACCTCGCCGACGACCCGGCCGTCGAGCGGACGATCACGCCACGGCTGGCGCTCACCACGGCGGAGTACCTCGCCTTCGACCAGGGCTACCACGTGCTGGTCATCCTCACGGACATGACCAACTACTGTGAGGCGCTGCGCGAGATCGGGGCCGCCCGCGAGGAGGTCCCCGGCCGGCGTGGCTACCCCGGGTACATGTACACCGACCTGGCGCAGCTCTACGAGCGCGCGGGCCGGATCCAGGGGCGCGAGGGGTCGGTGACCCAGATTCCGATCCTCACGATGCCGGGCGACGACGACACGCACCCGATCCCGGACCTGACCGGGTACATCACGGAGGGGCAGATCTACGTCGACCGCGACCTCAACAGCCAGGGCATCCAGCCGCCCTGTTACGTCCTCCCGAGCCTGTCGCGCCTGATGGACGACGGGATCGGCGAGGGGCTGACCCGCGAGGACCACGGCGGCGTCTCCGACCAGCTCTACGCCGCGTACGCGGAGGGCGAGGACCTGCGCGACCTCGTGAACATCGTCGGCCGCGAGGCCCTGTCCGAACGCGACAACCGGTTCCTCGACTTCGCGGACCGCTTCGAGACCGAGTTCGTCGACCAGGGCTTCCACACGGACCGCTCCATCGACGAGACCCTCGACATCGGCTGGGACCTCCTCTCGATGCTTCCCGCCGAGGAACTCAACCGCGTCGACGAGGAGTACATCGACGAGTACTGGCACGGCGACGAGGACGAGCAGGCCGAAGAAGTCGCGGCGGACTGACGCCGACTCGGCCCCGGCCGCCGGTCCGGACCCGTCTCCACCGCTGCCGGCCCGCGGGGCGCGTTTTTTCTGGCGATACTCGGGCCGTGAGCCCTATATCCGCCCGGTCGGAGTGGCGGGTACGACCGAATGACGCTCGCCCTCTCGTATGTTGGCTTCCTGTCTATCTTCGTGGTCCTGCCAGTCCTGGGGCTGTCTGGCTACGTTGCGTCGCGGCCGTGGTCCGCGGTCGACCGGCGGCTGCTGGCCGGGACTGCGCTGATCGCCGGAGTCGCGCTCGCCTACACCACGCCGTGGGACAACGCGCTGCTCGCGCGCGGCGTCTGGACCTACGGAGAGAACCGGGTCGCGGCACGACTCTGGCACGCACCCGTCGAGGAGTACCTGTTCGTCCTCGGCCAGACCGCCCTCGTCGGCCTCTGGACGGTGACGCGGGCGGTGACGGTCCGTCCCGCGATCCGGCAGGATCGGCGGGACGCCCTGCTGGGTGTTGCGGCCGGCGTCGCGGTGGGCGTCGCCGGACTCGCCCTCCTGTCCGGCCGGACCTTCTACCTCGGCGCCATCCTCGCCTGGGCCGGGCCGGTGCTGGCCCTCCAGTGGGCGGTCGGCTGGCGGTACCTCTGGGCAGTCAGGCGACGCCTGGCGGTGACCGTCGTCGTTCCCGCGACGTACCTGGCGGCCGTCGACGCGTTCGCCATCGCCGACGGCATCTGGACGATCAGTCGGGCCACCGCGACCGGCGTCGCCATCGCCGGCCTCCCGATCGAGGAGGCGCTGTTCTTCCTCGCCACGACGCTGTTCGTCGTCCAGGGGCTCGTCCTGCTGCCGTGGGTCCTGGACCGCTGGGGTGACCGCCTGTGAGCTGGCCTGGCCGGTTCGGCGAAGGTGCCCGCGGTCGGCTGGCGCGGGCCTGTCTCTGGACGGGCCTGGTGCCGGTGGTCGCACTGACCGTCCTGGCAGCGGCGACGCTCGCCGTCGCGGTCCCGCTGCCGCGCTGGGTCGCGTACGCACCGTTGCTAGTCGGCGGGGTGCTCGTCGGGCTCCCCCACGGCGCCGTCGACTGGGCGGCGCTGCCCCTGGCCTGGCGCGGCAGCCTCGAACTCGACGGGGTGCTGGTCGTCGGCGTCCTGTACCTCGCCCTCGGGGCGGCCTACCTGGGTGCCTGGCTCGTGGCGCCGGTTCCCGCGGCGGTGGTCTTCCTCCTCCTGACCTGGTTCCACTGGGGCCAGGGCGACCGGCACGCACTCCAGACGCTCTACGGTGCGGCGTCCCACGACGCCTTGCAGGGCTGGCTCACGATTCTCGTTCGCGGCGGCCTCCCCATGGTCGTGCCGCTAATGGCCTTCCCGGCGACCTACCGACGGGTCGTCGCGACGTTCGTGGTGCCGTTCAGCGGCGCCCTCGACCCCGCCGTCCTGTTCGTGCCCACCGTGCGGATCGCGCTGGGGGGTGGCCTCGCGGTGGCGACGGTCGTCACGATCACACGGGCCTGGCGCCTCGCGCCTGACTCGACCGTCTGGTGGCTCGACGTGGGGGAAACCCTCGGCCTGTGGCTGTTCTTCGCCACCGTGCCGCCGGTGCTGGCCGTCGGCGTCTACTTCGTCTGCTGGCACTCGGTGCGACACGTGACTCGCGTGCTACTGCTGGACGGGCCCGCTGTCGCGGCCCTGACGCGTGGCTCCTGGAGGGTGGCCCTGTGGCGCTTCGCAGTCGCCGCGCTCCTCCCGACGCTCGGCGCGCTGGTCTTGCTCGCCGGACTGTGGGCCGTCGTGTCAGCCCGACCGACGACCCTGCCCGGTGTCGCAGGCCTCGGGCTCGTCGGCGTCGCCGTGCTGACGCTGCCCCACGTGGTGGTCGTCACCCTGATGGATCGGTTCGAGAGCGGCGCGACGCGGAGCGGCTAAGTGACCGCCGGGAGAAACGCCGGCACGATGGACGACGCAGTCCTGTACAGCGCGCGGAACGCGTTTCTCGTCCTGTTGCTCGTGCTCGTCGGGCTCAGCCTCTACCAGTTCGCGACGCTCGGGCGGATCAGACCGGGCATCGCGGTGGTGTGGGTCGCCGGCGCGGGCACGTTCTACCTCTCGAAGTGGCACTACGGACGCGACGGCGCGGCCGCGGACGGAACCGAGAACTGAAAAGGGTTAACTGAGTGGCGTGGGAAGTCCCCGTCAATGGCCAAGGACGTCAAGCCGACCCGGAAGAACTTGATGCAGATCGAGGATCGCATCGAGCTCTCCGCGCGGGGCCACGACACGCTGGAGAAGAAGCGCGACGGCCTGATCATGGAGTTCATGGACATCCTCGATCAGGCCCAAGACGTCCGCGCGGACCTCGAGGCGTCGTACCAGGACGCCCAGCGGGCCATCGACATGGCCCGGGCGATGGAGGGCGACGTGGCCGTCCGCGGCGCGGCCGCGGCGCTCAAGGAGCACCCGGAACTGACGACGCAGTCCAAGAACATCATGGGCGTCGTCGTCCCGGAGATCGAGTCCTCGAAGGTCCAGAAGAACCTGGACGAGCGGGGCTACGGCGTGCTTGGCACGTCCGCCCGCATCGACGAGGCCGCCGGTGCCTACGAGCAACTGCTCGACCAGATCATCCTCGCCGCCGAGGTCGAGACGGCGATGAAGAAAATGCTCGACGAGATCGAGACGACCAAGCGCCGCGTCAACGCCCTCGAGTTCAAGCTCCTGCCCGAACTTCGCGACAACAAGGAGTACATCGAGCAGAAGCTCGAAGAACAGGAGCGCGAGGAGATCTTCCGCCTGAAGAAGATCAAGGCGAAGAAGGAAGCAGAGGAGAAAGAGGAAGCCGCCGAGCGCGAGGCCGAACGCGAACCGGTCACGGCCGACGACTGACTGCCGTTCGCGCCCCGCGTCACTCCGTTTCGTCCGCCGGCCACTGCCGCGCGTCCGATTCCACCGCCCCACGGAGCGCTCGCCGTCGCTCGGCCAGGTCGGACACGGCGTTCGCGAAGGCCGCGTCGTCGACGGTTGGGACGCCCGCCTCCCGAACCACGTCGAGGTCCGGTGGCGGCGGCGCGTCCGTCGCCGGATCGACGAACGCGTCCCCGAGGACGTCGAGGTAGGCCGTCACGCTCGACCGCGCACTTCGGACGGGGGCCTCGCCCGGACGGGCCCGCGGGGCGACGCCGACCTCGAGGACGGTCAGTGCTTCGTCGAGGGCTGCGACGCTGGTCGTCGGGGCCTGCCCGGCACGCTCGGCGTGGAAGTAGTGCAGGATCGGGTAGGCCTTGTGATTGGACGTGAGTTCGTTGATCTCGGCCGCGACGTTCGTGAGCGGCACCTCCAGACACCGGAAGTCGTCGCCCTCCCAGCCGGTCCGGACGATCTCCTCGCCGCGCGATCCGAGCCCGCTGATGGTGCTGGCGACGGTTCGCTTCTGGGTGACGGCGTCGAGGACGGAGAGGACGTAGGTGACGCCCAGCGTGACGAGCAACATCCCGCTGGCGGTCGTCAGCGCCGTGGTCATCTGCCAGACCCCGCCCTGCGGGGAGAAGTCACCGTTGCCCATCGTGAACATCGCGTACCCGGTGAAGTAGAGACGGTCGATCCAGGAGACCGGTCCGTCACCCACGGTGTCGACGAGGGACGTCTCCGCACCCCCGAATACGAGGGTCCAGCCGAGCCAGAGCAACGAGACCCAGATCCCGAGACCGACGGTCAGAATCAGCGGCCCGGCGAGGGTGAGCACCCGGTGACGATCGCCGACCCGTCTGTGGAGGCGCCAGGACCAGGTCATGAACCTGGCCGTCAGCGGGCCGGCGCCGCCCTCGACCCAGAGCGTCGTCCAGAGCAGGTCGACGACCACGAGCAGGAGGATGGCGACGCCCAGGGCGGCAGCGAGGGCGCTCACGTCTGTCCTCCGGGGGCTGCCGGCCGGTGCGAGCAGGCACGACGCGGTCGACTGGCGGTCGACACTGCGACCGCACGGGAGCCGGTCGCCGGCGGACGAGTCGGGCTGACCCAGCGGCGAACCTCGGGAACAGGCATTCTGCCGGCGCGTCGGTCCGGACGGGCTTTGTTAGTGGGTCCGCAGTCCGCCGTCGGCGAGAGCCCGGCAGGACAAATCGTCGCGATCCGGGAGAGTACCCTCTCGGTCGACCCACGGGGGCATGGCGGTCTCGGGCTGTCGGTCCAATCGCTTAAGCCGGGGTGGCTCCAACTGGCGAGCGATGCGACGTGAGGTCCGACTCGCGTGGGCGGGCGTCGACGCGCTCCTGGCGGTGGCCCTGCTCGCGAGTCTCGTGGTCGCCACGCAGCTGACGATTCCGCTGATCGTGGTCGCCATCGTGGTGAACGTGGTCGCCTCGGCTCTCGCTTCCTAGGGAGTTTTCTCGCTGGCACGCCACGGCGGCTGTATGGACTGTCCAGCCTGCGGGGGCGAGATGCTGGTCTTCGCCGTCCCGCCGGCGTACCGCGAGTACCTGCCCGGCGAGGCGCCCGGCGCGGCGGTGTGTACGCGGTGTCTGACCCTCCAGCCCGTCGACGACCCGCCGTCGGAGACCCCGGATTTCGACCGCGTCAGCGACGCCATTCCCGACAACCCCGACGCGTCGATCCCGCTCGCGCTCATGCTCGGCCTGCTCGAGAACCTCGCGCTGTACCGCGCCGAAATCGGTGACCTCCTCGCGGCCGTCGAACGCGCTGGCGTCGACCCCCTGCTCGTCCTCGACCGCCTCGACCGCGATCCCGAGATCGAGGCGGCTGCCGACCTCGGGGCTCGCCGTCGCCAGCTCGAACAGCTGCTGTGAGTGACCGCTGCCAAACTGGTTAGGTACAGTGACTTTACCTCCTGGAAGCAAAGGCTTACTTGCGACAGCGCAGTGATCCTGTGACTGTCGTGGCGACGCCGACACCGGCGTCAGCTCCCCCACGGGACCACACCGCGCACGGAATCACTCTCCCCCCATTCGTCCTTTCCGGACGACTCTTTCCGTTCCCTCGTTTCCGAGCCGCTAGATCCCGGTCGAGTAGCGCAACAGCCCGGCGATGCCACCGAAGGCGGTGAGCAACTGCTCGCCCTTCTCGAAGTCCGTCGAGATGAACACCGTCTCCGTCCCGCGCTGGTCGGCGATGTCCATGAGGTGGTCGATGGCGTCCTCGCGCTCCTGGACCTCGACTGGCTCGCCGCAGGTGTCACAGTCCGGGCGGTCGGCGTCCGTCCCGCGGTCGACGAGTTCGTACTCCTCGTGCCCGTTGGGACAGGTGAGCGTCAGGACGTCCTTGCGGAGGTCCTCGCTGAGCAGGAGTTGCTCGACCGACCCCATGACGAGGTTCTCCCGGGTCGGCCCGAAGCCGTAGGTCGCGAGGTCGCCGTCGTGGAGTTCCTCGAAGAACGTCTCCATGACCTGCTTGTCCTGGAGGACCTCGTGCTCGGCCAGCACCTCGCTTGCGGCGTCGACGAGGTCGTAGAGGCCGGACTCGTCGGTGTAGGCCACGTCGAACTTCCCGAGGACGAGGTCCTGGAGTTCGTGGTGGAGGTAGTCGCCATCGAGGAACTCGTCTTTCGTGGGCGAGGGCCCGCCGACGAGGATGCCGTCCATCTCGTGGCGCTTGGGGACGAACAGTTCGTCTGCCATGCCCGCGACCTCCTGGTAGAAGTTGTCGATGGCCTCCAGGCGCAGGCGGGCGAAGCGCTGGGCGGACTGACCCCCTTTGCGCTGCTTGCCCGGGACCAGCGACGAGGCGGACTTGACGGGCTCGACGCGCTTGCCCCGGAGCCAGCCGACGTTGGACTCGCGCCGGTCGAGGACGATCAGGCCGAACAGGCCCTTGTCCTCCAGCATCTCCTCCAGCGGCTCGGTCAGGAACTCCGAGTCGCAGTGGTAGCGAAAGGACTGGATGGGCTGGGGCGGGTTCTCCAGGACCTCCGTGACCATGTCGGTCTGCCCGCCGCCGGCGTCGATCGCGCCGGAGAAGAGCACCATGCCGTTCTCGCCCGGCTCTCGGTAGTACTTGAGGCGGTCCTTGATGGAGGTGAGGGCGTCCTGGACGTTCGTCCTCGTGTCCTTGGACTTGATGTTGCTCGCCTCGGAGTGTTCCTGGGTGACGTGTGCGACGACGTCCGAGATCCGCTTGTCCGGCGGGATGTAGATGGTGACGAGCTGGGTGCCGGATCCGCGGTACTCGGAGAGCTCCTCGATGACCTTCTGGAACTCGTATTTTTGTTTGTCGGCGCTGTCCTGAGCGGGCTCGCTCATCGGGCCGAGTTTGGCGAGTGCGGTGTAAGTACCTGTTGACCTTCCGACGGCCGCCGGGGCGAGAGGCCGCCCGGTTCGGGGCCCGGACTGCGGGCTTCAGTCCCCGAAACGAGACGAACGGGTTTATAGTGGCTCCCCTGCATGCCCCTAGAAACTATGGCCGGGTACGTCTGTACGATTGCTGGTGGCAAGGGTGGCGTCGGGAAGACGACGACCGCCGTCAACATCGGCGCCGTCCTCGAGGAGCAGGGGTACGACGTGGTGGTCGTCGACGCCGACCTCGGCATGGCGAACCTCGGCGAGATGCTCGGCGTCGAGCACGAAGTGAGTCTCCACGAGGTCCTCGCCGGGGACTCGACGGTCAGTGAGGGACTCGCGGACGCCCAGGGCGGCCTGACCGTCGTCCCCGGCGAGCAGAGCCTGGAGGCGTTCGCGGAAGCCGACCCAGCCAAGCTGCGGAAGGTCATCAAGACGTTGCGCAACGCCTACGACGTCGTCCTCGTGGACACCGGCGCCGGCCTCTCCCACGAGGTCACCGTCCCACTCGGTCTCGCCGACGGTATCCTCATGGTCACGACACCCGACGACGTCGCCGTCGGCGACACGATCAAGACCGCCGACCTCGCCGACCGCGTGGACGGCCCCGTCATCGGCGGCATCGTCACTCGCGTCACCCGGAATACCGACGTCGGCGCCATTACCGACAAGTTCCCCTTCCCGACGCTCGGCGTCATCCCCGTCGACCTCGAAGCGACGGAGCAGGAGCCGATGGTGCTGAACGCACCCGAGAGCCGCGCGTCGGAGGCCTACCGGCGACTGACCTCCTCCCTCGAGGAGGTCTTCTTCGAGGGGGCCGACGGCGAGGACCTCTTCGTCGTCTTCGAGGAGGGCTGGTTCCTGGACGAAGACGAATCGACCGAGGACGTCGAGGCCGACGAAGAAGACGGCGGGGGCCTGTTCGGTCGGTTCGGTCGCTAGACGAGCAGACTGCCCGTTCTCCGTCAACGGAAATCCCTGCCCGGCTGACCTAACCTCCAGCGAGACGAGTCGTTTATTGGCGCTCACTCGGTGCCGCCTGTATGGCCCCGCTCCAGTTGTTCGGGATCAATCCACTCGCCGAACTCGTGCTCGTCTTCGCCCTCTCGGTTCTCACGATCGGCGTCGGAACGTACCTCGGCGTCATGATGGCACTCCAGTCGTTCTTCGACGAGTCGTCGTGGGAGGACGTCTCCACGGGCGACGGACCCTGACCACGAACGACGCCGTGTGCTCGGTCACGGTCCGGCAGGCCGCCGCACCGCTCTAACGGCAGACGCCACCGGTACCACGACGGGCTGGACCTGGGCGCTGACCTGCATCGCGGTCCGTCGGCGACTTACATCGACTCGGGCGCTTCCACGCCGAGTACTGCCAGCGCGTTGGCGACCGTCGTCCGTGCCGCGACGACGAGCGCCAGGCGTGCCGCACGAACGTCTTCGTCGGCGTCGAGGACCGGACACTCCCGGTAGAAGGCGTTGAACGCCTCCGCGACGTCGCGGGTGTACGTCGCGACGACGTGCGGTTCGAGGCTGTCGGCGGCCTCCTGGATCACCGCCGGGAACCGCGCGACCGTCCGCAGGAGGTCGCGCTCGGCGGGATCCTTCAGGAGGGACACGTCCACGGCTGCACCGTCGGGGACGGCGTGGCCCGCGGTTTCGGCCTCGGCGACGATGCCACAGGCCCGGGCGTGGACGTACTGGACGTAGGGGGCGCTCTGGGCCTCGAAGTTCAGGGCGTGGTCCCACTCGAAGGTGATCGCCTTGGTGGGTTGCTTGGCGACGATGTCGTAGCGGACGGCGCCGATGCCGACCTGGCGGGCGATGCGGTCGACGTCCGCCTCGTCGAGTTCGTCGTCCCGGATGCGGTCGTCGAGGCGATCCTCGACTTCAGCGCGAGCGCGGTCGACGGCCTCGTCGAGCAGGTCGTCGAGGTCGATGCCCGTGCCGCGGCGCGTCGACATCTTGCCCTCGGGGAGGTTGACGTAGGAGTAGAGCACCTGGTCCAGCGGGTCGGTGTCGTGGCCGAGGAGTTCGAGCGTGGTGCGGACCTGGCGGGCCTGGAGGCCGTGATCCTCGCCGAGCACCGTGACGGCACGGTCGTAGTTGTCCAGCTTCCACTCGTGGTGGGCGAGGTCACGCGTCGCGTACAGACTGGTGCCGTCCGAGCGCAGGAAGACGAGGTTCTTGTCGATGCCCTCGGCACCGAGGTCCAGTTGCCACGCCTCCTCCTCGTAGACGGCCTCGTCGAGTTCCTTGAGGCGGGCGACGACGTCGTCGGTCGAGCCGTCGCGGATGAACTCCGTCTCCCTGACGAACCGGTCGAACTCGGCGGGGAGCCGTTCGAGTGACTGGCGCATGCCCGACAGGACGGTGTCGACGACGTCGGCGACGCGCTCGTACGTCGCCTCGTCGCCCGATTCCAGCCCCTGCATGATGGCCTGGATCTCGTCCTCGGCCGCCGCGACCTCGTCCGGATCGCCCTCCTCCAGGAACGCGTTGCCCGCGCGGTAGTACCGCACCAGGTCGTAGTCGGGCTTGTCGCGCTCTGGCTCGGGGAGGTCGTCCTCGTCGACGGTCTCGACGGCCCAGGTGAAGACCGCGAGCTGGCGGCCGGCGTCGTTGACGTAGTAGTGCGTCTCGACGTCGTAGCCCGCGAACGAGAGGACGCGGGCGAGCGCGTCGCCGATGATGGGGTTGCGGGCGCGGCCCACGTGGACGGGGCCGGTCGGGTTGGCGCTCGTGTGCTCGACGACGACGCTCGTCTCCCGGTCGGGGAGGCTGCCGTAGTCGGCGTCGGCCGTGGCGGCCTCGATGGTGTCCGCGACGTACCGCTCCGATGGCACGAAGTTGAGGTAGGGCCCCTTGGTGACGACGCTCGCGACGTAGTCGATGGCGTCGGGGTCGAGCGCCCCGGCGATCTCGGCGGCCACCTGCGGTGGTGGTGCGCCGGCTTCGGAGGCGAGGCGGAAGGCGACGCTGGAGGCCAGGACGGCGTCGACGTCCTCGGGCGGTTCTTCGATCCCGAGGTCGTCGGTGGGGAAGTCCCGTGCCGCGAGGGCCTCGCGGAGTGCGTCTTCGACCGCCGCGCGAAGCGCGAGGAACATGGCCGTCTGTGGGTGGCTGGGGCTTAAGGGCGTTCCGAACCCGTACGAGCCACGGTTTCGTTGCCGCCAGGGATCCGGCGGTCGTGTCGCCGGGGGCAACGCACTCGGCAGGTTTTTCACCGTCTCTCGATTCAGTCGGGGTATCATCCGTGGATACTGGTGAGCACGTGCTCGTCGTTGCCGGGCGTGAGTCCGTTCACGACCGACTCGCTGGCGCGATTCGATCGGACGGCGGCAGCCACGTGACGACCTGTGGGACGGCCGCCGAGGCCGTCGAGATCCTGGCCGACACTGACGCCGTCGACTGTATCGTCAGTGATACTGACCTTCCAGACGTCGACGGAGTGGCGTTCCTCGACGTGCTCCGGATCCACCGGCCGGACCTGGCGCTCCTCGCGCTGATCGGCCCCGGAGACGAACACGCCGCGAAGCGTGCGCTTCGCGCCGGCGTCGACGACTGTCTCGACCGATCGCGTCTCCTCGACGAGCCCGCGACCGTCCTCCCCGCTATCGATGGGGCGATCGCCCACGGGCACGCGCGGAGCGCCCTCGACGAGGGCGGGACGGCCCAGTCGGCGCACCTGGCGGCCGCAGACGATCCGATGGCCGTCGTCCGAGACGGCGCCTTCGTCGCCGTCAACGACGGCCTTCTCGCGCTGGCTGGCGTCACCGACCGGTCCGCCCTCGGCTCCCCGAGCGATCGATTCGACCTGGACGACGCCGAGCTACGTACTGCTGGATTCGGCCAGGGCGGGGTCGACGGGGCCGGTATCGACCGCTCGGACCGGCGGTGCCGGCGCTCCGATGGATCGACGGCGTCGGTCGTCCTGACCACCGCTGGCATCTCGTGGCAGGGAGACCCGGCGACGCTCCTGATCGCCCGCCCCGCCGAGCGCGAGTCGCCACTCCGACCGGTCCCTGCCCGGGACGACCGCGCCCTCGAACAGGTCCGCGAGGAGTACGAACAGCTCATCAACGGGATGAACGACACGGCCTGGGTCATCGACGACGACGGCACCTTCCTCGCGGTCAACGACGCGGCGGTGGACCGGCTCGGCTACTCGCGTGCCGAGTTTCTCGACATGGAGCCAGCGGACATCGACGTCGGACTCGAGGACGACGAGATCTCGGCACTCCTCGAGGAGATGCCCGAAGACGGGGTTCAGGTCTTCGAGACGGTCCACGAAACCAGAGACGGCGAGCGCGTCCCCGTGGAGATCAGTTCGAGCCTGATCACCTACCAGGGCGAGACTGCCATCCTGAGCATCGCCCGCGACATCAGCGATCGCAGAGAGCGCGAGGCAGCGCTCCGGCGGACCATGCGAGCCGTCGAGGCAGCCGGCCACGCCATCTACATCACGGACACGGACGGTCGCATCGAGTACGTCAATCCGGCCTTCGAGGAGATCACTGGCTACGACAGCGAGGCGGCCATCGGCCAGACGCCGTCGATCCTGAAGTCCGGCGAGATGCCGGCGGGCTACGCCGAGGACCTCTGGGACACCATCCTCGCTGGCGACGTCTGGGAGGAAGAACTGATCAACCGCCGCAAGGACGGCGCGCTCTATCACGTCCACCAGACCATCTCGCCGGTCAGAACCGACGACGGCGAGATCGACGGGTTCGTCGCCATCCAGACGGACGTCACGGACCGCAAAGTTCTGGACAGGCAGCAACGCCGGTACAAACAGGCCATCGAGGGGTCGGCCGAACTCTTCGCCGGGCTCGATCGGGACTGGCAGTTCCTCTTCACCAACGAAACGTACCGAGAGTTCCACGGATTCGACGCGAACGAGGACCTGCGTGGGCGCGACCTGTGGTCCGTCCTGGACGAGGCCGAGGCCGACGCCATCACCGACCGTCTCTCGCGAGCCATGGACGGGTCGACAGTCCAGTTCACCACCACGCGCACGCATCCGGACCGCGGGCCGCGACTGCTCGACGTCCTCTACCACCCGATCCGGGACGCGGAGGGGGCCGTCAGGGGCGTCGTCGGCTCGATGCGCGACATCACGGACTGGCGCCAGGACTCCCGCCGACTGGAGACCCTGATCGGAAACCTGCCCGGTATCGTCTACCGCTGTCAGAACACCCACGGGTGGCCCATGGAGTTCGTCGGCGGCCGCTGCGTGGAGATCACCGGCTACCCGGCCTCGAAGCTGGAGTCGACAGAGATCCTGTGGGGGGAGGACGTCATCCATCCGGACGATTGCTCCTGGGTCGCCGACGAGACCGAGGCGGCCATCGCCGCGGGCGAGTCCTTCGAGGTCACCTACCGCATCCGGACGGCGAACGACGAGATCCGCTGGGTCTGGGAGCAGGGCCGGCAGGTCTCGACGGTCACCGACGACGAACCGATGCTGGAAGGGTTCATCATGGACGTGACCGAGCGGAAACGGCGCGAGGCCGAACTCAGACAGCAGAGCCGCGCGATGGACGAGGCTCCCATCGGCATCACGATCACCGATCCGTCCCGCGACGACAACCCGCTGATCTACGTCAACAGTGGCTTCGAGCGCCTGACGGGATACAGCGAGTCGGAGTCACTGGATCGCAACTGTCGATTCCTCCAGGGTGAACACACCGATCCCGAGACCGTGGCGAGGATTCGGCGCGCGATTGACGCGGCCGAACCGGTCTCGGTCGTCGTCCGGAATTACCGCGCTGACGGGACGGAGTTCTGGAACAGCCTCGACATCGCGCCCGTCCGAGACGGGGACGGGACGGTGACCAACTACATCGGTTTCCAGCAGGACGTCACCGAACGCGTCGAGCGCCAGCAGCAACTCCAGCGGATCGATCACATCCTGCGCCACAACGTCCGCAACGACATGACGGTCATCATGGGCATGGCAGACGAGATTCGGATCGACGGGTCGGCCGGCGTCGCGGCGTCCGCCGAGGCCATCCTGGACCGGAGCGAGTCGCTGCTCGACAAGATCGACAAGGAGCGGGACATCGTCCAGCTCCTCGAAGACGAGCCGACGCTGGAGACCGTCGACGTGGTGTCGCTCCTCGATGCGGATGTCCCCACACTGCGTGGGGCCTACCCGGACGCGACCATCGCCGTGACGGGGGACGAGTCGGCGCTCGCCCGGGGGACGGCCAAGCTGGAGGTTGCGCTCCACGAGCTCGTCGAGAACGCCATCCAGCACAACGACCGGGACTCGCCGACCGTCACGGTGGACGTGACCACCGACCCAGACGCCGTGACGGTCGACATCGCCGACGACGGCCCCGGGATCCCCGAAATGGAGCGCAAACTGCTGACCGGCGAGGAAGAGGACACGCCGCTCTATCACGGCGACGGGCTCGGACTGTGGCTGGTGTCGCTGATCGTCCGGCGCTGTGGCGGGCGGATGTCCTTCTCCGAGAACGATCCGCGGGGGAGCGTGGTCCACCTGACGCTCTCCCGGCCCGACGCGTAGTCGGCCGCGGCCCTGGGGTCGGTACGCGACTCCGGTCCTGGTCTGACAGCACCGCCTTTTTGCCCGTCGACGCCCGATCGAGTGCCAATGAGCCAGGACGGGGGACCGAAACAGGTCGACGACCCGAACTACCACAACGTCGACCACACCGCGGTCCAGACGTGCGGGTGGACAAAGAACGCGCTCCGGGGCGAGGGCAAGTGCTACAAGAACATCTTCTACGGCATCGAGTCCCACCGCTGTATCCAGATGACGCCGGTCGTCAAGTGCAACGAGCGGTGCGTCTTCTGCTGGCGCGACCACGCCGGCCACGCCTACGAACTGGGCGACGTCGAGTGGGACGACCCCGCCGCCGTCGCCGACGCCTCCATCGACCTCCAGCGGGATCTCCTCTCGGGGTTCGGCGGCAACGACGAGGTCCCCCGCGAGGTCTTCGAGGACGCCCTGGAGCCCCGCCACGTCGCCATCTCGCTCGACGGCGAACCGACGCTCTACCCCTACCTCCCGGAGCTCATCGCGGAGTTCCACGACCGCGGCATCACGACGTTCCTCGTCTCGAATGGGACGAAACCGGACGTGATCGCTGAGTGTGACCCGACGCAACTGTACGTCTCAGTCGACGCGCCGGACCGCGGGACCTTCGAGTCGACGGTCAAGGCCGTGGACGACGACGCCTGGGAGTCGCTGATCGAGACGCTCGACGTCCTCGCGGCAAAGGACGAGACCCGGACGGTGATCCGGACCACGCTGGTCGGAAACCACAACATGCACCGGCCCGAGTGGTACGCGGCCATGTGCGACCGCGCCGACGCGGACTTCGTGGAGCTGAAGGCGTACATGCACGTGGGCCACTCCCGCGGCCGGCTGGACCGGGACAACATGCCCGAGCACGAGGACGTGGTGGGGTTCGCCGAGGACATGCAGGCGTTCTTGCCGGACCACGACGTGCTGAAGGAGGTGCCGGCCTCGCGGGTGGCGATGCTGGCCCGCGAGGAGGACACGTGGGTCCCGAAATTGCAGAAGGACAGTCAGTTCTGGCAGCGGGAGACCGGAGCGTAGCGAGCGTCTCCGGACGGCGAGCGGGGAGCGACGTCGAGCCGAGCGAGACGACGCGACTCGCGAACAGGACGACGCCTCCGGCAAGTCGGTGGTGTCCCGTCAGTCGAGCCTGCCGAGTATCGACTCGTCGCGTTCCTGCATCGCCATCGTGAACGGCGTGATCGCGATGGTGCGGCGCGCGACGGTGGTCAGCCGGAGGATGTACGCGACCAACACCAGCAGGGGGGCGAGCGAGATGGTGATCGCCAGGGGGACGAACGCGAACAGGACGTCGGGCGAGAGGGTCTCGAAGCCGACCGCGAAGGCACGCAGCATGTAGACCGAAACCAGCAGGGCGGGGACGCCGACGTACAGCAGGCTCCGGGAGAGCTTCGACAGTTCGTCCTGCATGTACAGGGTCTTCATGTACTGCCGACCGATGTCGATCTGCTGGAGGCGGACCACGAGCGTGTCCAGACAGTCCATGACCTCCTCGCTCAACTCCTCGCCGTACTGCGCCCTGATGCTCCGGAGCTGGTAGATGTCCGCGGAGTAGTTCGTATCGAGGGTGACGGCGAGCGCGGAGACGACGGTGACGTCGGACTTGCTGATCTGTTTCTCGACGCGGCCGACGTGGGCGGCGAGCTGGTCGACGGCGTCGGTCAGCTCCTCCCAGGGGTCGCCCTCCGACTGTTCGATTTCCTGGGTGACGGTCCGCGTCAGCTCCGCCGCAGACTGGAGCAGGATGTGGAGGAACTCCGTCGGCGTCACCGGCGCGACGTCGATGTCGCTCGTCTCCTCGATGCTCTCGCGGAAGTTGTTGGTCGACTCGATCTGGTCTCTGATCTGTCCCGGCGTGCCCAGCTGGCGGGAGACGACCAGCTGGGAGACGGAGATGACGATCGTGATCAGGGTGAAGTTCCCCCCGACGAGGGCGCTGAACAGGTAGAAAATCGGCGACGTCTCCTCGCGTGCGATCGGTCCGATCAGCGCGTTCGCCGCCAGGAGCACCAGGTAGGTGAGTCCGGTGAGCCCCGCCGTGACCACCAGGCGGTTGCCATCGATGAACAGCCAGTCCAGCAGTGACGGTCGGCCGCTCTCGCCGCGATCGGCGCCGAAGCCACTCGCCACGCCATCTTCGTCCTCCGCACCCATGGTGGTGGAGAGACGGCAGAATCGCCCTAAGTAACCGGCCCCGTACGAGCGGGTACGCTCGGCTGGCCGTGTCGGCTGGGGGCAGCCCGACCGTCTCTCGCCCACGCGTGGACACCTCGCCGACCGGGCGCCGGGACGTAAGCAAGGATTAAGGCGCTGTGTCACGTCACTCTGTTCACACGAGCGGCGGGGGAGCCGATGTTCGAACGTGGGGGAGACCAACAGTCCCCGGACGGTGGCGGGGCGACGGCGGATGGTGAGTCGACCGAGGAACCACGCGAGCGACTGGACGACGAGACGGTCGTCCACAGCGTCGCGGCCAGGAAACCGATCCGTCACGAGGAGGAGTCCGAGACTGAACCGCTCGGGGAGGGAGCCGACGGGGAGTGGGCGCTCGTCCTGACCGACGAGGCCGTCCACGTCGTGACGACGCCGCCCAAGACGACCGTCGAGACGGTCGCCTACCGCGAGGTGCGGTCGGTCGACGCGTCGAGTGGGGTGCTCCATTCAACGCTCGCGGTTCGGACTTGGACCCGGGGCACGTTCCACGTCGCGGCCGGCCGGGGCGAACCGGTCGGGGCCGCGGCCGACTTCCTCGAACGAGCCAGCGACACCCACCAGCGCGTGGCTGCCGCCCTCGAGACTGCCCGGGACCACGTGACCGACCTCGGCCAGCGAATCGACGCTGGCGACGACGACGGGACGCAGGCGGCCCACGACGCCATCCGCCAGCAACTCTCGCTGGCGCGGCAACGCATCGACGCCGGTCCGGATCCGGTCGCCGGGCCCCTCCAGGACCGCGTCGAGACGGTCTCGACCGAACGCCAGCGGACCCGGATGCGGGCACACGTGGCTCGCGGCACCGACCTCGCCGAGCGAGGAGACCGCCTGACGGACGCCGAGGCCTGGGACGCCGCGATTTCGGCCTACCGCCGGGCGGGCGACCACTACGAGACGGCCCGCGACGCCGCGACGATTCGCGGGTTCGACGCGCTTGGCGCCATCGAAACGGCGGTCGAGAACCTCCAGGAACAGATCGAGCGCCTCACGTCACTGCCGCTCCGCCTGGCCGAGGACGCCCACCAGACCGCCCGCGACGCCGACGACCGCGAGGTCGCCGTCCCCGCCCTGGCGGCCGCCCTGGAGCACTACCGCGCGGCCCTGACCGCCGGCTGGGGCACGCCGGTCGAGTTCGATGGCGACCCGGACGTCCTGCGCGACCGCGTCGAGCGGGTGGCGAGTGACCTGATCGCGGCTCGTCGTCACCTGGCCCGTGACCTCCGCCGAACGGGTGACGACCGCAAGATGGCGGGTGACCACGGTGCCGCCGCCGACCGGTACGAGGCGGCGCTCGACCAACTCGAGGCTGCAGACCGGGTCGCACAGGAGCTACGAGCGGGGGACCCGGACGCGCTCGCCGACCAGCGCGCGCTCGTGCGCGAGCGCCTGGCAGCGGCCACGCGGGCGAAGGACGCGGAGGAGAACCCGCGTGACGGAGGAGACGACGACGGCGAGCGGGACGACGCACCGACCGTCGACATCCTCTCCCACAAGCCGCCGAACTAGCCCTCGACGACCGTGAACCAGTCCGCGTACTCGTCGGGGCGCGACTCGACGATGTCGAAGAACTCCGTCTGGATCTCGTCGGTGACCGGGCCCTTGGTCCCGGCCCCGATCTGGTTGTCGTCGACGCTCCTGATCGGCGTCACCTCGGCGGCCGTCCCGGAGAAGAACAGTTCGTCGGCAGTGTAGAGTTCGCCACGCGAGATGGACGCGTCGTCGTGGACGGTGTAGCCGAGGTCTCGGCCGATCTGGATGACCGAGCGGCGGGTGATGCCGTCGAGGTTGGCCTCGGCCAGCCCCGGCGTGTGGATCTCGCCGTCGCGGACGAGGAAGAGGTTCTCGCCGGGGCCCTCGGCGACGTTGCCGGCTTCGTTGAGGAGGATGGCCTCGACGTAGTCGTTGCCGCGGGCCTCCAGCGAGGCGAGGACGCTGTTGACGTACGCGCCGGTGGTCTTGGCGTTCGTCGGGATCTTGTCGGACCCGTACTTCCGCCACGAGGAGATGGCGACGTCGACGCCCTCCTCCAGGGCCTCCTCGCCGAGGTAGGCGCCCCAGGGCCAGGCAGCGACGGCGACGGTGACGGGGCAGTTGCTGGGGTTCAGGCCGAGTTCCTCGTAGCCGTAGAACGCGATGGGGCGGATGTAACAGGATTCCAGGCCCTCGCGGCGCAGCAATTCCAGTGTGGCCTCCGTGATTTCCTCGGGCTCGAAGGGAATCTCCATGTCGTAGGGCTTGGCAGACTGGTAGAACCGTTCGAGGTGCTCCTCCCAGCGGAAGATGGCAGGGCCGTCGGCCGTGTCGTAACACCGCACCCCCTCGAAGACGCCGGTGCCGTAGTGAAGCCCGTGGGCGAGGACGTGGACCTGGGCGTCCTCCCAGGCCTCGAACTCCCCGTCGATCCAGATCGTGTCGACGTCCATCTCGTCGAATCCCATTGGTATTGAGCCATCTTCGGACAATCTCTCCTTAACAGTTTCCGTACTGTGGGCGACCGTCTCAGGGTCCCGCGGACCCCGGCGTCAGTCGATGAGCGCGTCGAGGAGCTTGCGCTGGGCGCTCCGGAGGTGCTGGTGGAAGGTGGGCGGGCTGATGTCCAGCGTCTCGGCGAGGTCGTTGCCGTCGCACTCCCGGGGCCAGTCGAAGTAGCCGGCGTGGTAGCTCGCCTCCAGCGTGGCCCGCTGGCGGTCGGTCAGCGTCTCGGCGAGGTCGGCGGCGACGGCGGCTGCCGACCCGTCACGGCTGCGCTGGCGGCGCGCGACGAGGACCATCTCCGGGGCCGCGTCGCCGACGTCGTCGACGAAGCTCCGCACGTCCACGTCGGTGGGGAGGTGGACGACGACGTGGTACTCGCCGTCCTCGATGGCGGCCGACGCGACCGATCCACCGTTGGAGGCGATGGCGGAGATGACCGGCGGCTCCGAGAGCGCGAGTTCGAACCGGACGCCGTCGTCGCCGGCGAACAACTCCGTGACGGACTCCCAGTGGTCGAGGCGGTCGACGAGGCTCCTGACGGCCGCCAGTCCCTCGGCGCCGGTGGTCCCGTAGACCACGTAGCTCCCCTCGCCGACCGGGACCGTCTGGTCGAACGTGACCCGGACCGCGGAGTCGAGGACGTCCTCGACGGCCGTCAGGGCGTTCGGGACGTACAGTTCGATCTCGACGAGGTCGTCGCTCATCAGCGCCCGCTTGCGCTCGACCGCCGCGATGGCGTGTCCGACGACCTCGCCGAGGTGACCGACGACCTCGCGCTCCTCGTCGGTGAAGGCTCCCGGCCGGTCCGCGTAGAGACAGAGGACGCCGTAGGTGGTGTCCTCGTGGACGATGGGAATAGCCGCGGCCGCACGAATCCCGTAGTCGAGAGCGATCTCCTGCCAGGGTGCGAACCGGGGGTCGGCCTGGGCGTTCGAACTGAACTGGGGCTCACCCGTTCGGAGCGCGCGACCGGCGGGGCCGCGCCCCGCGGGGTCGTCTGCGGCCGTACTGATCGTCACCTCGTCGACGTACCCGTCGACGCCAGCCTCGACGCGTGGCTCGATCGTGCTCGTGGACGCGTCGCCTTCCCCGATCCAGGCGAACTCGTAGGACTCCGTGGTCGCGATCTGCGAGCAGACCAGTGATTCGATGTCCTCGCGCGTCGACTGGTGGAGGACGGCCTCGTTGATGTCCCGGACGAGCCCGTTCAGGTTGTGCAGCGCGGAGAGCCGCTCGCGCTGGTCCTGGAGGGCCTCCTCGCGCTCCTTGCGCTCGGTGACGTCGCGGAAGTAGATCGAGAGGCCACTCTCCGAGGGGTAGGCCGTCACCTCGAGCCAGCACTCGATCCGATCGTAGTAGGTCTCGAAGGAAACGGGCGACTGGGTCGCCATCGCGTCTTCGTACCGCGCCATGTCCCGGGTGCCCTCGGACTCGGGGAAGACCTCGGTGACCTCGCGACCGAGCAGGGCCTCGGCGGGTCGCTGGAGGATCTCTTCGGCCTGCTCGTTGACGAAGGTGTACCGGAACTCGTGGTCGAGGGCGACGAATCCGTCGTCGACGCGGGCGAAGACGTCTTCGAGCTCCGTCACCAGCGTCGCCCGTTCGCGCTCCAGTTCTCGCGTCCGGTGCTTGAGCTCGGAGATGTCCTGGGCCGCGATGAGGACGCGCTGGCCGTCGTCGCCGAGCGGGATTGCGTCGATGGAGAGCCACTGCAGTCCCCTGTCGGGGAGATCGATCTTGCAGTGAAAGTCCGTGACGGGCTCCCCGGTCTCGAAGGCGCGCCGCGTCGGCCGTTCGTCGGCGGGGACGGGGTCGCCGTCGGCGGTGTAGACGTCCAGGTCGTCCGGACCGACGGTGGCGTCCTCGGCGTCCGTCAGCCCGAGACGTGCTTTCGCCCCCTCGTTGGCCCGGACCACCTTGCCGCCCGCGCCGAAGACCGCGATGCTCGCGGGGGCGGCCTCGATCAACTGGTCGCTGAAGTCACGTTCCCGGCGGAGTTGCGCCTCCCGGGCCACGCGCTCGCTGACGTCACGACCGATGCCCGCGACCGCGGTCACCTCGCCGTCGTCGTCGGTGATCGGGACGCCGGTCACCTCGTAGGGGATCCGCTCGCCGTCCGCCGTCTCGATGAGCACCTGCGAGGTGTCGCCCTCGCCCGTCGAGGTGATGCGGTCGATCACCTCGCGGACCTGCTCGCGGTACTCGGCCGGGACGAACTGCTCGACGCGGAGCCCGTCGAGGTCCTCCGGGTCGTATCCGGTGACTGCCTCGACTCGCTCGTTCCAGTGCTGGAGGCGCCCCTCCGTGTCGTAGGCGTAGACGACGTCCGTCTGGGCGTCGATGATCGCCTCGGTGACGCGCCCCTCGTCGTCGGGCAGGCGCCACCAGACCCGGCCCCGGGCGCCGACCTTCTTCGTCTCGATGGTCCCCTGCTCGGCCAGCGTCGACAGGCGCTCGTAGGCTGACCGGCGGGTCAGGTCCAGGGCGTCCGCCACCTCCCGCGTCGTCAGGGGCTCGCCCACCGCACCCCGGCCCTCGAATACCTGCTCCGTCGCCGCGAGCCGGTCCGCCGACTCGTGTGCCATACTTCCGGTTTCGGCGGTGGGGTCAAATGTTTTCCGTCAAGGGAAAACTCGTGTCGCGGGGAGAGAATGATGGACCGGCGTCGGAACCGCGACCGGCGTCGGCCCCGGATGGGCCGGCGTTGGGTCACCCGAGCTGCTGGAGCAGGCGGGCACCCTCGACGTAGGGGACGTCGTGGCGGTCAGCGTAGGCGCGGGCACCAGCGGGTGGGAGAGCGCGTCCGGTCTCGTCGTCGAGCATCTCACAGACGACGACCGCTGGCGGGAGGTCCGCGGCTGCCGCGAGTGCAAGGCCGAGTTCGGTGTGCCCCTCGCGGTCGCCGATCAGGTCCGGGGCGGCACGGAGCAGGTGGACGTGGCCGGGCGTTCGGAAGGTCGCCGCGAAGTCCGTGCCCTCGGGGTCGGCGGCCGCGTCGGCCAGTGCCTGGATCGTCAGGGAGCGGTCCTCGTCGGTGATCCCCGTGTAGGTGTCTCGGTGATTGACCGTGAGGGAAAACGAGGAGCGCTCGTCGTACCCGAGGTCGTGGGCGTCGGCCGCCGGGTGGTCGACGGTCTCGTGGAGGAAGGGCAAGTCGAAGGCGTCGGCGACGTCGTCGCCCAGTGCGACGCATATCAGTCCTCCAGCGTCGTTGCGCAGTCGAGCGACGGCCGCCGGGGTGACGGCTGCGGCGGGGTAGACGAGGTCCGTCTCGCCCTCGCGGTCGGCGGCGTCGTGGATGCAGACCGGCCCGCCACGGCGGAAGGCGTCGACGGCCGTCGCCACCGGCTCGCCCGTCTCGGCCACGTCGCTACTCCGCGACACGGACGATCACCTCGTCACCGTCGTCCAGCCCCAGTTCGTCCCGGAGCCTGACCGGCGCGATGACCTCGAGCTGGTCCTCCCCGTGGTGGGTGCGCTCGGGCGCGATCACGTGGGCCTCGCCGACGGATTCGTCCCCGGCGGCGACCGTGGCGGGGTAACAGTAGGCCGGCCCGTAGGTCCGCTCGTCGTCCTCCCATCCCTCGATCTCGACCGGTTCGATCCCCGAGAGGCGGGCGCGCTCGCGGACGCTGTCCTCGTGCAGGTCGACGTTCAGCGTCCCCGCGAAGGGCTCGTAGCCGAGCAACTCCGTGAACTGTGCCATGTAGCCGGGGAGGGTGATGTAGTGGCGCCCCTCGCCCATGCCGCTGGTGACCGTGCCGACGAGTTCGACGCTCGCCGCGGACTCGAAGATGCGCCGGTAGGCGTCGTACTCCGACCGGAGGCGCTGCTCGCCCGCCTCGGTGATCGAGACCCACTGGCCGTCGCTGACAATGTCGCGCTCGACCTGGTCGCGCTCGTCGAGTCGCTGGAGCCGCCGGGAGGCCGTCTGGGTCGACGTGTCCAGGCGGTCGGCCAGGTCGGCACACGAGAGCTTCGCCTGGCCGTCGACGGCCCCGACCAGGGCGAGGTGTTTGAGGGTCGCGAGCGCGTCGTGGTCCTGCGCCCGCCCCGTCGTGTCTGCCATGGTCCATCTTGGTCGGCCCGGCTGATAAGTATACCGAACTTGGGATGCATCTCAGAACTGGGAAGCTGTCGCGGAGACGTCACGAAATCGTGACGCGTCACACCTAATCCTGTCGGTCCGCCTCGGAACGGTCGGCCTCGGGCTGGGTGCCGTCCCGGGACGGTCCCCCCTCCGCGTCGGTTTCGTCGCCCGTCGCCTCGACGGCGTCGAGGATCGACCCCGAGATGGCGGTCTCGTTCGTGTCCCCGAACCCCGCGCTCAGGACGCGCGTGAGGGCGTCCTCGACGCTCTCCTCGCTCTCCACGTAGGCGTCGGGCTCCACCTCGATGACGAAGCCGGTCGTGATGTTCGGGGAGGTAGGGAGGAAGAGCAGGTCGCGCCCGTCGGCGGTGCTCTTGCCCGTCTTGAAGGCCGTCATCCGGAGGCCGTCCCACGTTTCGATCTTGACGGGGGCCTGGAGTTCGTCGGTGCCGCCGAGGGCCGTCTCCACGGCCATCTTCGAGGCGTTGTAGACGACGCGCAGACCGGGAAGCTGGTTCATGACGTCGTCGAGCGCGCGCTCGAGGACCGTGCCGAGTGCAGTCCGCATGAGGTAGCCGACCGCGAAGACGAGCAGGACGAAGACGACGAGGGTGATCCCCACCCGGAGGCGCGGGTCCGTGACGGGGATCGGCAGGCCCGCGAGCCAGCGGTACAGCCACCAGATGATGAAGGCCGTGACGAGGATCGGCGCCAGGACGATGAGCCCGCTGGCGAAGTCGCGCTTCCAGGAGGCCATTGGTGTGAGCTTCCACCGCGGTGACTAATCAGCTTGTTCCTTCGGCCCAGTCCGTGGTGCCTCCGGCCGGCCGCCTACCAGGGGACGAGTGCCCGGAGCGCGAACGTGAGGTTCTCCCGTCGCTCGGCGACGCGGCGATAGAAGTAGGCCAGCCAGCTGTCGCCGTAGGGAACGTACTGCCAGACGTCCCGGTCCGCCGCGAGGGCGCGCTGGGCGTCCTCGCGGACGCCCATCAGCATCTGCACCTCGTAGGGCGTCCCGAACTCGGCGTGGAGATCCGCGGCCAGGTCGAGCATGGCCGGGTCGTGGCTCCCGACCGCGATCCCGCCGTCGGCGCGCTCGAACAGGAACCGCAGGTGGGACCGGTAGGCCTCGTCCACGCGGTCCCGGTCGCGGTACGCGACGGCCGGCGGCGGGCTGTAGGCACCCTTGACGAGCCGGAGCTTGCCCGGCAGCCCGACGAGGCGCTCCAGATCGTCGCCGGTTCGCTTCAGGTTCCCCTGGATCGCGACGCCGACGGGCCTCCCATCCCGGGCGTGGCGCTCGTAGGCATCGAGGGTGGCGTCGACGGTCCCGTGGGCCTCCATGTCGAGCCAGACGAATCCGCCTGTCTCGTCGGCCCGCTCGACCAATCGGGCGAGGTTCTCGCGGAAGACTGTGGCGTCGACGTTCAGACCGAGCTGCGTGGGCTTGGCAGAGATGCACGCTCGGCAGTCGGTGGCCGCGAGGTCGGCGAGCAGCCGCAGGTAGGCAGCGGTGTCGGCGTCGGCCGGCGCGCGCTGGTCGTAGTGTTCCCCGAGGAGGTTGAGGATGGCCCCCAGGCCGTCGGCGTTCAGTTCGCGGGCGTGTTCGATGCCCCCCGCCGCCGTCTCGCCCGCGACGAACCGACGGGCGACGGGCGGGATCATGTCCCGGGCTTGGCCCCGGCGGCGTATGATAGTACCGCCGGCCCCCGGTCTGCCACACCCGGCCGCCGGTTCCGACGGCTACAAGACCGGGGGCGCCGAGTCGGCGCCCATGAGCGCCCTCGGCGTCGTCGCGACCGCGTTCTGGGCCATGCTCCCGGCCTACGTGCCCAACAACGTCGCGGTCCTCGTCGGGGGCGGCCCACCGATCGACGGCGGCCGAACCTGGGGTGGCCGGCGCGTCCTCGGCGACGGCAAGACCTGGCGGGGGACCGCCGGCGGCTGGCTCGGTGGCGCGCTGCTGGCACTCGGCCTCAATCGAGCCGTGCCAGTCGTCGGTACCGCCCTCGGCGTCGACCTGCCGACGTTTCCACCGGGAGCGGTCCTGGCCCTTCCGCTCGGGGCGATGCTCGGGGACGTCGGCGCGTCGTTCCTGAAGCGGCGGACTGGCCGCACCCGGGGCGCCCCGTTCCCCGGCGTCGATCAGCTCGACTTCGTCGTCGGCGCACTCCTGCTGGCTCTGCTCGCAGCGCCTGACTGGTTCATGGCGACGTTCACCCTCCCCGTGCTGGTAACTGTGTTCCTGCTCACCCCGATCCTCCACGTCGGCACGAACGCCGTGGCCTACGTCCTCGGCCTGAAAGACGAGCCGTGGTGAGCGATTCGGCGAGCGGATGTGGGAGTGCTTTTACCGCCCGAGGATCCAGGGGAGGATAATGAGCACTCGCGGTCGGACGATCCGTCTGGCGACGCGCGGCTCGGACCTCGCCATGCGCCAGGCGGGCGCCGTCAAGTCCGCCCTCGAAGACCGACGGGTGACCGTCGACCTCGTCGAGGTCAGCACGCCCGGTGACGAGATCCGCGACGAGCTGATCGCCGAACTCGGGACCACCGGGGCCTTCGTTCGCGCCCTCGACGAGGAAGTCCTCGACGGCGCGGTCGACGCCGCGGTCCACTCGATGAAGGACGTCCCGACCGACCAGCCGTCCGACCTCGTGATCGCCGCCGTCCCGGAACGGGCGTCCGCCGGCGACGTCCTGGTGACGCCGGACGGGACTACCCTGGCCGATCTCCCCGAGGGTGCCACCGTCGGGACGGCCAGTCTCCGGCGGCGCGCACAGGTCCTCGATCACCGCTCCGACCTCGACGTGGCGGGTCTCCGGGGCAACGTCGACACGCGGGTCGAGAAGCTCCTGGCTCCGCACCGCCAGCGCGAGCACCAGGCGCGCGTCGAGGCGGCAGAGGCCGAGGAGGACGCCGAGGGCGAGGCGGCCGACGGGTGGGAGGGCCAGGCGTACGAGCGCTCGGTCGAGGCGTGGTTCGACGACCTGCGCGAGATCGAGCGCCGGTCCCTGGAGCGCGAGGTCGACACGGAGTACGACGCCATCGTCCTCGCGGCGGCGGGGCTGGAACGGACCGGGCTCTCCCACCACGTCGACGCACAGCCACTCGACCCGACCGAGTTCGTTCCCGCACCGGGCCAGGGCGCGCTCGCGATCACTGCGCTGGCGGACGGCGAGGCCGCCGACCTGATCACCGACGTACTCGATCACCCGCCGTCGCGCGTGCGGACGACCGTCGAGCGGACCATCCTCTCTGAACTGGGCGGTGGCTGCGTCGCACCGGTGGGGATTCACGCCCGCCTGCGCGGCGAGATCGTCGCGACGACCGTCCGCGTCCAGTCCCGCGACGGGACCGACGAGGTCGCAGCGACCCGCGAACTGCCCGCCGAGGATCACGCGGCGGCCGCCGTGGACTTCGCGGCAGACCTGGCGGACCGCGGTGCGGCGTCGCTGATCCAGGCCGCACGGCGCGACCAGCCCGACGAGGCCAAGCGGGAGCCATGACGGGCGACGCCCCAGACGCTGACGGGGACGCCCCAGCCGGCGTGGGGACCGTCTCCCTCGTGGGAAGCGGTCCGGGCGATCCGGACCTGCTGACGGTGAAAGCGCGGGACCTCCTCGACACCGCCGACGTGGTTCTCCACGACAAGCTGCCGGGCCCGGACATTCTGGCCGAGATTCCCGACGAGCGGCGGGAGGACGTCGGCAAGCGCGCCCACGGCGAGGGGACCTCACAGGCCTACATCAACGAGCGCCTCGTCGACCTCGCCCACGAGGGACGGGACGTCGTCCGACTCAAGGGCGGCGACCCGACGGTCTTCGGGCGCGGCGGCGAGGAGATGCGTCACCTGGCCGAGCACGGCGTGCCCTTCCAGATCGTGCCGGGCGTGACCTCCGCCATCGCCGGGGCGGGCGTCGCTGGCATCCCGGTCACCCACCGCGACCACGCGTCCGCCGTGACGGTGGTGACCGGTCACGAGGACCCCGCCAAGGACGAATCGTCCGTCGACTGGACGGCACTCGCCGAGGCCGGCGGGACCATCGTCGTCCTGATGGGCGTCACCCGGCTGCCGGAGTACACCGGCGCACTGCTCGACGCGGGGATGGACCCCGAGACGCCGGTCGCCATGGTCGAGCGCGCTACCTGGCCGGCCCAGCAGGTCGCGACCGGAACCCTGGCGACCATCGTCGAGGCGCGCGACGAGGTGGGCATCGAACCGCCCGCCATCACGATCATCGGGGCAGTGGCAGACATCCGCACCGAGGTCCTCGACGCGATGCTCCCACAGTCGCGTCCCCAGGAGGACCAGGATGTCTGAGGCCCGTCCCGCCGTCGCTGTCTTCCGACCCGACGACGAGCGAATCGACGAGGCCGTCGCACTGCTCGAGTCCCTCGGCGCCGAGCCGGTCCCGGACCCGATGCTCGCCGTCGAGCCGACCGGCGCCGCACCGCGCACCGACGCCGACTACGCGGTCCTGACGAGCAAGACCGGCGCCGAACTCGTCGGCGAGGCGGGGTGGAGCCCCGGGACGGCGACGGTCTGTGCCATCGGCGACCCCACCGCCAAGGCGCTGGCCGCCGAGGGTTACGACGTCGACGTGGTCCCGGCGGAGTACTCATCGGCGGGCCTCGTCGACGCCCTCGCCGACGGGGTCGACGGCGCGCGCGTCGAGGTGGCGCGGAGCGACCACGGCTCGGCGGTCCTCCTGGAGGGGCTCGACGCCGCCGGCGCCTACGTCCACGAGACGGTCCTCTATCGCCTCGTCCGGCCACCCGGTGCCGGCGTCTCCGTCGAGCGCGCGGCCGCCGGGACCCTCGACGCCGCTCTGTTCACCTCCTCGCTCACGGTCGAGCACCTCCTCGACCTGGCCGCGGAACGGGGCACGACCGACCAGGTCGTCGCGGGGCTGAACGACGCCGTGATCGGTGCGATCGGTCGCCCGACCGAGCAGACGGCCGGCGAGCACGGCATCGAGGTGGACGTCGTGCCGGACCGCGCCGAGTTCGAGACGCTGGCCAGGGACGCCCTCTCGCGACTCCGGTAGACCGAACCCGGCGGCCTGCGTCGCTGCTCGACGACCAGATACCCCGGACGCCTGGGAATTTCCGTCCGGTCACGCGGTGCTCGTTGGGATGGGAGACCGGTCCCCGACGACTGTCTGCCATCGAGCAGAACTGTTAAGAAGCGGTTTCTCGTGGTATCGGACCGTTGGATGACGAATCACACAGAGACCGGGCAGCCCGACGCCGTGGAGTCGGCCCAGTCTGACGCGTCGGACGGTCGGACGCCGGCGGACGTCGACGTCAGGCACGTCTCGCCGCGTGCGTGGTGTCTGCTGCGGACGGCGGCAGGGTACGAGCAGCGGGCCGTCGAGACGGAACTCGACGAGGTGATGCAGGCCCACATCTCGATGCTCGAAAACGACACGCGGAGTCTCTCGACCGACCGGCTCGAACAGCTCTACGACCTCTATACGGCCGAACTACTGACAGACCAGGTATTCGCTATCGTCGACAACTTCTGACATGGCGTCGAACCACCGTCGCCGCCTCCTGCTGTTCGGGCTCGCAGTAGGCGCGGCGGCGACGGTGGCCCTCCTCCCGACGCCGCCCGACCTCTCGCTGGCCGGGCAGTACGCCATCGCGACGATGCTGTTCGCGGCCATCCTCTGGGTAACCGGCGTAATCCCGCTCCCGGTGACGGCACTCCTGATCCCGGTCTGTCTCACGGCCCTCGGAGTGTACGACTCGCTCGCGCCGGCCCTGGCCGGGTTCGCAGACCCGCTCATCTTCCTCTTTCTCTCCGGCTTCATGCTCGCGAACGCGCTGCAGAAGTACAACATCGACCGCCGGATCGCCCTCTGGCTCGTGAGCCGGCTGGGGTCGTCACCGAAGCGCCTCATCCTCGCGATCATGATCGGGACGGCGAGCCTCTCGATGTGGGTGTCCAACACGGCCACCACGGCGATGATGACGCCCATCGCCCTCGGCGTCCTCGCGCAGGTGGTCGGCCGGGACGCCGATCACCGGGCCGACGCGCCCTTCTCCAACATGCAGATCGCGACGCTGCTCGGGACTGCCTACGCCGCCTCGGTCGGTGGGGTCGGCACGCTCATCGGGACGCCGCCGAACGCGGTGCTCGTGGGCTTTCTCGACCGGTTCGTCGACTACCAGCTCTCCTTTACCGACTGGCTGTTCGTCGGCCTGCCGATCGTCGTCGTGACGCTCCCCATCGTCTGGTGGGTGCTCACGTCCGTCCTGTATCCCCCGGAGATCACGGACGTGGAGCGTGCGCGGTCGGAGGCGCGGCAGTACCTCGACCAGGAGGGGCCACTCGACGTCCGTGGCCGGCTCGTGGCCCTCATCTTCGCCGTCACGGCGTCGCTGTGGGTGCTCGGCGGCCTCGGGGGTGCGTTCGAGGGGGTCTTGCCTCCGCGCGTCCACGCCACGCTCTTCGGGGGTGAGGGTGCGGCGGTGACCGGCCTGACCGGGCACCAGGGACTGCTGTACTTTCCGCTGGTCGGCCTGTACGCCATCCCGGCGCTCGTCCTGGCCGACGCCGTCGACTGGGAGGATCTGGCGGACATCGACTGGGGGACGATCCTGCTGTTCGGTGGCGGGCTCTCGCTCGCCGACGCGCTCGCGGGGACGGACGCGACGGAGTGGCTCGCGAACACCATCTTCCGCTCGCTGGTCGGTGCGCCGATCGTCGTCATCGTCCTCGCCGTCGTCGTGTTCGTGATCCTGCTCACCGAGATGACCTCGAACACGGCGACGACGAGCATCATCGTCCCGCTGCTGATCGGCCTCGGCGGCGTCCTGGGTGGGACCCTCGGCATGGACCCGCTGGCGGCGTCGCTGTTTCTCGCGATCGCCGGGACCGTGGCCGCCTCGTTCGCCTTCGCGCTCCCGGTCTCGACGCCACCGAACGCCATCGTCTTCGGGAGCGGTCACATCGAGCAGCGCCAGATGCTGCGGACCGGCATGTTGCTCAACGTGATCATGACACTGGTGCTCACCGCCCTCATCGTCCTCCTGCTCTACACCGCCTGGCCGATCGTGCTCTGGTGACGCCGTGCCGCCCTGAACGCCAGAGACCCCCGCAGACCGAACGTATCACCGATACATTTATCACTCCCCATGGTAACATATCGCTCCGTATCGCTGATACACGGGTGCACATCTATGGACCAAGATCACAGTCGACGGACGTTCATCAAGGTAGCGGGCAGTACAAGTGTGGTCGGTATCGCGGGGCTCGCCGGCTGTTCGGGTGACGGCGGTGACGGGTCGGGCGACGGCGGTTCGAGCGGGGGCGACGGATCGGGCGACGGTGGCTCCGACGGTTCCGGCGGCTCGGACGGTGGCACGACGGGCGGTGGGTCCTCGGACATCATCAGGCTCGGCGGCTCGATGAGCCTCTCGGGGGACAACGCCGACCTCGGCCAGCTGTACAGGGATTCCTACGAGCTCACGATCAACCGGATCAACGAGGCCGGCGGCGTCGAGGCCGGCGACGGCACCACGTACGAACTCGAGATGGTGCTGCGGGACGACCAGACCGACGCGTCGACCTCCCGGGGGATCTACCAGGAGCTCATCGACCAGGAGGACATCGACTACCTGCTGGGCCCCTACTCCAGCACGGTCACGCTGCCGGCCAGCGCGGTCGCGGCGAACAACGAGAAACCGATGGTCGAAGGCGGCGGTGCGAGCCCGGAGATCTTCAGCCAGGGCAACGAGTGGATTTTCGGTCTCCTGCCGACCGCGGACAAGTATCCGCTCAGCACCATCGACATGGCGATGAGCCAGGACGACGCGCCGTCGACGGTGGCGATCCTCGCCGAGGACGACACCTTCAGCCAGTCCAGCCGCGAGGGTGCGATGGCCAAGATCGAGAACACCGACGGCCTCGAACTCGTCGTGGACCGGACCTTCCCGACGGAGACGTCCGACCTCTCGACGAACCTGGGGCGGGTCAGGGACGCGGACGCGGACGTGCTGCTCCTCTGTGCCCACCAGAAACACGCCGTCATCGCGGCCGACCAGATGGAGAGCCAGGACGTCAACGTCGACCTCGCGATGGCGACCGTCGGCAGCCTCACGGACTCCTTCAAGGAGCAGTCCGGCGCCAACGGGAACTACTGGTACGGCCCGAGTTCGTGGGCCATCAACGCCGACTTCGAGGACTCGGTGTTCGGCTCGACCGGGGAGTTCGCCTCCGCGATCGAGGAGCAGTACGACTACACGCCTGACTACCACAACGCGGCGGGCGCCGTGGTCGTCGAGACCTTCGCCAAGGCGTTCGAGCAGGTCGACTCCCTCGGCCCGACCGCCGTCCGCGACGTGATCCGGGACATCGAGTTCACGTCCGCCTACGGCGGGATCACCTTCGGCGACAACGGGGTCATCGACAAGGACATGCTCGTCTACCAGTGGCAGCCGGACCCTGGCAAACAGATCGTCTACCCCGAGGCGGTCCAGCAGAGCGCGCCCATCTACCCAACGCCCGCCTGGTCGGAACGGTAACGATTCGATGAGCGTCGTGCAGTTCGTCGTCAACGGCCTGCTCGTCGGGTCGCTGTTCGCGACGGTAGCAGTCGGGTTCGCGCTCATCTGGGGGGTCGTCGACATCATCAACCTCGCTCACGGCGAGATGGTGATGCTCGGCGGCTACTGCAGCTACTGGCTCATCCAACTCGCTGGGGGTGAGGTCTCCGTCGGGATCGCCCTCGCGACGGTCCCGGTGGCGATGGCCGTCCTGTTCGTCGTCGGGTACGCCCTCCAGCGCGTCCTCATCCAGCAGGTCACCGACGAGAGCCTGTTCCTGACGCTGCTGATTACCTTCGGCATCAGCATCGCCATCCAGCAGCTGGCGATCCAGGCCTGGTCGGCCACCCCACGGAGCATCAACGTCGGTCTCGCCGACCCGTCCATCTTCGTCGCGGGGCTCATCATCCCGAAGATGAAGCTGCTCGCGTTCGTCGGTGCGCTGGTGCTGACGCTCCTGCTGTGGCTGTTCCTCAAGCGGACCCGCCGTGGACGTGCCATCCGGGCCGTCGCACAGAACCCTCAGGCCTCGGAGCTGATCGGCATCGACGTCGAACACACGCGGGCGGTTACGTTCGGCATCTCGGCGGCCATCGCCGGTGGGGCCGGCAGCTTCATCGGGATGATCCTCGGTCTGTGGCCACAGATGGGGCTCAACTACACGCTGAAGAGCTTCGTCATCGTCGTCTTCGGCGGCATCGGCTCGATCCCCGGTGCGCTCGTCGGCGGTCTCTCGCTGGGCACCATCGAGGAACTCACCGCGGGACTCGTCAGTTCGACCTGGACGCTCGCAGTGAGCTTCTCGCTGCTCATCGTCCTGCTGGTCTTCAAGCCCGACGGCCTGTTCGGCCAGTCAGTGGAGGGTGAGCAGTGAGCACCCGGGACCTGCGGACGCGACTCCAGACCGTCCGGGCGTACCTCGGTACCTACGGGTGGCTGGCCCTGGGCGGCGCCATCCTCGTGCTGGTCGGACTCCAGTGGCTCGGGCCGCTGTCGACCTCCCGGGCCTCGCTGTTGTTCTTCGCCGTGGGGCTGTTCCTGGTCGTCTGGAACCTCCTCTTGCTCCGGGCGACGGGCGTCCTGGAGTTCGCCCACGATCACGCCTGGACACTGCTGGCGGTCTTCGCCGTCGGCGCCGTCGCCGTCCAGGCTGCGGGCCTGCTGAACTCCTACTGGTCGACGGTCGCCCTGCAGATGTTCATGTTCGGGGTCCTGGCCCTGTCCTGGGACCTCATCGGCGGCCAGACCGGCTACCCGAGTTTCGGCAACATGGCCTTCTTCGGCATCGGCGGGTACACGGCCGCGGTCCTGTTCAAGAACTACGGCGTGGCCCTGCCGCTGACGCTGGTCGTCGCGGCGGTGATGGCGCTCGTCTTCGCGGCGATCATCGGCGTCATCGTCCTGCGCCTGCGCGGTGGCTACTTCGCCATCGCCACGCTCGGCGTGTTGCTCGTCGCCATCCAGGTGGCGCGCAATCTCTCGATTACCGGCGGGACCGACGGCATCATCCTGCTGGACGTGCCCGACCAGGCGCTCATCTACTACGGCATGCTGGCAGTGCTGGTCACGGAGATCGCCGTCGTCTACTACCTCTCGACGACGCGGTTCGGCTACGTGCTCAACACCATCCGCGACGACGAGCGCAAGGCCACCGCGATGGGCATCAACACGACCTACTACAAGACGGCGGCCTGGGGCCTCTCGGCCCTGTTCACCGGGCTCGTCGGGGCGATGTGGGCGCCGTACAACACCTTCATCGACCCGGCGACCGCGTTCAACACCGCCTGGAACGTCGAGTTCATCGTGATGGCGTTCATCGGCGGGACGGGGACGGTCATCGGGCCCGTCCTCGGCGCCTTCGGCATCCGGTCGCTGGTCTTCCAGATCGACTCGCTGTTCACCGGCTGGCAGCTCGTCGTCCTCGGCGTGGTGGTCATCGTGACCGTCATCGGACTCCCGGAGGGGCTGGTCGGACAGCTGAAACAGCGCGCCAGCGCGCTGAAGTACTACGAGTACGGCGGCGGCGCTGCGGGCGGGGCGGAGGCGGCCGACGCCGACGCCACCGAGGGAGGGAACGACTGATGGCGACCGACCCACAGACCGGGTCCGCGGCCGGGACCGCCGACACGGCGGTCATCCGGACGGAGAACGTGACCAAGCGCTTCGGCGGCCTCACGGCCGTCGACAGCGTCGACATGCACGTCGACCGCGGCGAGATCGTCGGCCTCATCGGCCCCAACGGGGCTGGCAAGTCCACGCTGTTCAACTGCATCACCGGCGCCTACGAGGTCGACGAGGGCCACGTCTACCTGAACGGGACGGACGTCACCGGGAGCTCCGAGCGGACGATGTCCCAGGCGGGCCTCGTTCGGATGTTCCAGGAGACGCGCGTCTACGGCGAGATGTCCGTCGAGGAGAACCTGCTCGTCTCCTCGCGGTACGACACCGACGTCCTCTCGCAGTTCCGAACGCCCAGCCAGGAGACCCGGGAGAAGGCCGACGAGCTGCTGGCCTACGTCGACCTGGACGGCCTCCGCGACATGGAGGCCGGGCGGATGAGCTTCGGCCAGCAGAAGCTCCTGGAGTTCGCGATGGCGCTGATGGCCGACCCCGACGTCCTGCTGATGGACGAACCGGCCGGCGGGATCAACCCCTCGATGATCGAGCAGATGCTCGACTACATCCGCGACACCAACACCGAACAGGAGGTCACGATCCTCCTGATCGAACACAACATGGACTTCGTGATGGAGATAGCCGACCGCATCTACGCGCTGGCCCACGGCGAGCGCATCGCGGAGGGCACGCCGACGGAGATACAGAACGACGACCGCGTCCTCGATGCCTACCTGGGGAGGGAGTGAGATGAGCGACGCCACCTCCACCACGGCGGCGGTCGAGGACCCGATTCTGGAACTCGCCGGCGTGACCGCCGGCTACGGCAACACCGAGGTCATCCACGACGTCGACCTCGCTGTCGAGGCGGGCACCATCGGGTGTCTCATCGGCCCCAACGGCTCGGGCAAGTCGACGCTGATGAAGAGCGTCTACGGCTTCGCCGACGTCTTCGAGGGCTCGATCACCTTCGACGACGAGGACGTCACCCACCGGGACCCCCAGGACAGCCTCCGGAGCGGCATCAGCTACGTCCTGCAGTCCGCGAGCGTCTTCCCCGACATGAGCGTCCACGAGAACATGCTCATGGGTGGGTTCGTCTTCAACGACGACGAGGAGGCCGCCGCCCGGGCCGAGGAACTCTACGACGAGTTCCCCATCCTCGGTGACATCCGGACCCAGCAGGCCCGGACGCTGTCGGGCGGGCAACGCCGACTGCTCGAACTCGCCCGGGCGCTGATGGTCGACCCGGAGCTGATGTTGCTGGACGAACCGTCGATCGGGCTCGAACCGAAGTTCATCGACGACGTCTTCGAGCGGATCCGACAGCTCAACGACCTCGGGACCACCATCCTGCTGGTCGAGCAGAACGCCCAGAAGGGGCTGTCCGTCGCGGACCGGGGGTTCGTCCTCGCGAGCGGCGAGATCAAGTTCACCGGCACGGGCACGGAACTGCTCGACGACGAGGAGGTCGGGCGGCTGTACCTCGGCGGCTGAGCCGTGTCCAGCCGCCGCCTCGTCGCGTCGGTGACCGTCTGGCAGGCCGTCGCCAGCGCCTGTTACTACGCCGTCTTCGCCGCGACGCCGTTCGTTCGCGAGGCGTTCGACCTCTCCCGGTTTCTGGTCGGCGTCCTCGTCGCCGCGATGACGCTCGGCTACACCCTCCTGCTGTTCCCGAGCGGTGCGATCGTCGACGCGTTCGGCGAACGGCCGGTCTTCGTCGTCGGGCTCGTCGCCCTGGGCGGGGGCGCGCTCGCGGTCGCCCTCGCCCCCTCGACGCCGGTGCTGTTCGTCGCCGCGCTGGTGCTCGGGGGCGCGTACGCGACGGCGATGCCCGCGACCAACCGGGCCATCGTCGCGAGCGTTCCACCCGGCGAACGCGGCTTCGCGCTCGGCCTCAAACAGGTCGGGGTCACCGCCGGGAGCGGCGCAGCCGCACTCGTGGTCGTCAACCTCGCCCCGACAGTCGGCACCTGGACCGATGGCATGGCTGCCCTCGGCGTTCTCGCGGTCGGCGTCGGGGGCGCGTTCGCGCTCGGCTACCGCGGCGAGCCTGGCGACGGCCGGTTGCGCCGGATCGACCTCGGCTCGCTCCGGGGCAACGGCCCCTACGTCGCGCTCACGGCCGCCGGCGTCTTCCTGGGGGCAGGCCTGTTCACGACCGTCGGGTACCTCACGCTCTCCCTGACCGAGTCGGTCGCCGTCGGCGCTGCGGTCGCGGGGATCGGGTTCGCGCTATTGCAAGTCGCCGGTGCCGTCGGCCGCGTCGCCGCCGGCACCCTCGCCGACAGGCTGGCCCGCCGCCGGGACCTGCGGCCGGTCCGGGCGACGACGACGGTCCTCCTCGGCCAGATGGGCCTCGGCGTCCTCTTCCTGGGCGGGTTCGCCCTCTCTCCGCCGCCCGTCTTCGCCCTGGTCCTGGTCGTGGGCGTCGGCCTCACGGTCGTCGGCTTCACCGGGCTGTACTACAGCTGTCTGGCGGCGATCGTCGCCGAGGGCGAGGTGGGGACCGCGACGGCCGGCGGCCAGACGGCGCTGAACGTCGGCGCCCTGCTCGCACCGCCCGCGTTCGGCCTCGTCACCGACGCCTCGTCCTACGGCGTCGCGTGGGCGCTCCTGGCCGTGGTCGTGCTCGTCGGCGTGGGCCTGGTCGCGCTCGTGCCCCGACGCCTGTGACGGACAGACCCGACCCACCGGGCGGTCGCCGACCGGAGATTTATACTCGGTCCCGCGCCAACACCCGACCGAATGTGCCCGGTTCCGGCACTCGACGACCGCGCGGCCGCGTGTGCCGAGTGTCTGTGCGCCGCCGAGTCCGTCCTCCTGGCCTCGCACATCGACGCCGACGGGCTGACCAGCGCGGCCGTGGCCGCGACGGCCCTCGAACGCGCCGACGTTCCCTTCGAGGTCGTCTTCAAGAACCAGCTCGACGACCACGAGATCGCGACCATCGCCGCGACCGATCACGAGACGGTCCTCTTTACGGACTTCGGGAGCGGGCAACTGGACGCCATCGCGGCCCACGAGGCGGCGGGCGACTTCACGCCGGTCGTCGCCGACCACCACCAGCCCGCCGACGCGGACACCGCGTTCCACCTGAACCCCCTCCTGGAGGGCCTCGACGGAGCGAGCGAACTCTCGGGGGCCGGGGCCGCCTACGTCCTCGCGCGGGCGCTGGCCGGGCAGGTCGACACCGGCGAGCCGACCGACAACCGCGACCTGGCCGCGCTCGCGGTCGTCGGTGCCATCGGCGACATGCAGGCCGTGGGCGGCGAACTGGTGGGAGCCAACCGCGCGCTCGTCGAGGAGGGAATCGCGGTCGACGTCCTCGCGGAGACCACCGACCTCGCGCTCTACGGCACGCAGACGCGCCCCCTCCCGAAGCTCCTGGAGTACGGGAGCGAGGTCGACATCCCCGGCATCTCGAACGACGAGGCCGGGGCGGTCGCCTTCTTGCGGGACCTCGACCTGGACCTGACGGACGAGGGCGGCGACTGGCGTCGCTGGGCCCATCTCACCGACGACGAGCGCCAGACGGTCGTCAGCGCGCTGGTCCGGCGGGCCATCGAGCGTGGCGTGCCCGCCGACCAGGTCGACGACCTCGTCGGGACGACGTACACGCTGACCGGGGAGGACGTGGGGACCGAACTCAGGGACGCCAGCGAGTTCTCGACGCTCCTGAACGCGACCGCGCGCTACGAGCGAGCGGACGTGGGGCTGGCGGTCTGTCTCGGCGACAGGGACGGCGCCCTCGACAGGGCGCGGACCCTCCTCCAGAATCACCGCCGGAACCTCTCTGACGGACTCACCTGGGTCCAGGACCACGGCGTCCAGCGGGCCGACCACGTCCAGTACTTCGACGCGGGTGACGCCATCCGCGAGACCATCGTCGGCATCGTCGCGGGAATGGCCCTCGGCGTCGAGGGCGTCGACGCCGGCCGGCCGATCCTGGCCTTCGCGGCGAAAAGCGACGATGAAACGAAGGTCTCGGGGCGCGGGACGGGGCGGCTGGTCGGGCGGGGCCTCGACCTCTCGGCGGTGATGAGCGAGGCGGCCGGTGCCGTCGGTGGGGGCGGTGGCGGCCACGACGTCGCGGCGGGGGCGACGATACCGGCTGGTCAGGAGGAGGCGTTCGTCCAGCGAGCGGACGCCATCGTGGGCGAGCAACTCGGCGGGTGACCGTCCCGCAGGACGCCGCCCCTCTTTTTGCCCCCGCGAGCCGAACCCCGGCCCATGCCACACCGAGGCACTGCCTGGAACGAGACGCCGGGTCAGCGACGGGGGCCGGACTGTGAGTGAGGACGAGTACGTCCCGACCGAGGGCGAGGTCGCGACCGTCGAGCGAACGTTCACCCGGGCAGACGTCGAACAGTTCGCGGCGCTGTCGGGCGACGAGGGCGACCACCACCTCGAACCCGACGACGACGGTCGCCTGCTGGTCCACGGCCTGCTGGTCGGCGCCCTCCCGACGGCGATCGGCGGCGACCGGAACGTCCTCGCCCGGACGATGACCCACGAGTTCCGCCGCCCGGTCTATACCGGCGATCAGATCACGTGCGAGGTCACGACGGACGCGGTGACCGAGCGAGAGCACCGCTACGAGGTCGAGTCGTCTGCCGTCTGTCGCAACGACGAGGGCGAGACGGTGATGACCGCCACCTACGAGGGCGTCATCGAGCGCGCCGACTGAGCGGCGCGCTGCCGACGGCGCCAGTCCACGCCTACGGCCACCGCTCGATGTAGACCGTCTCGTCGGTGTAGAACCGGATGGCGTCGTCACCCTGGGCGTGGAGGTCGCCGAAGAAGGAGGCCTTCCGCCCGCCGAAGTGGAAGAAGGCCATGGGTGCGGCGGTCCCGGCGTTGACGGCGAGGTTCCCCGCTTCGGCGCGGTTGCGGAACGTGCGGGCTTCCGCCCCGCGGTCGGTGAACAGGCTGGCCGCGTTCCCGAACTCGCTTTCGTTGAGTCGGTCGATGGCGCCCTCGAAGGAATCGTAGGAGTCGAGTGCGACGACGGGGCCGAAGACCTCCTCCCGGGCCAGGACCATGTCCTCGGTGACGTTCCCGAAGACTGTGGGGCCCAGGAAGGTACCGTCCTCGTACCCGTCGACGGTCAGGTCGCGGCCGTCGACGAGGAGATCCGCTCCCTCCTCGACGCCGGTCTGGACGAAGTTGCGGACTCGCTCCTCGTGCTCGGGGGAGATGAGCGCGCCCATGTCGGTGTCCTCGTCGAGGCCGTTCCCGACGGTCAGTGCCTTCGCTTCAGCGACGATTCGGTCGACCACCTCGTCGTAGACGTCGTCCTGGATCAGGATCACGTCGTTGGCGAGACACCGCTCGCCGGCGCAGGCCAGCGAGGAGGACAGCGCCTTTTTCGCGGCGAACGCCAGGTCAGCGCTGTCCGAGATGAGCAGGTGGTTCTTCGCGCCCCCCTGGGCCTGGACGCGCTTGCCGTGAGCGGCCGCCGTCTCGTAGACGTGTTTCGCGACCGGGGTACTGCCCACGAAGGAGATACCCTCGATGCCGGGGTGTTCGAGCAGCGCGTTGACGGTGTCGGGACCGCCGTTGAGGAGCTGGACCACGCCGTCCGGAAACCCGGCCTCGTCGACCAGTTCGACGAGGCGCTGGGGGACGAGGGGGGCCTGCTCGCTGGCCTTGAGGACGAAGGCGTTGCCCGTGGCGACGGCGTAGGGGAGGAACCACAGCGGGATCATCCCGGGGAAGTTGAACGGCGTGATGGCGGCGAAGACGCCGAGGGGCTGGCGGACGGCGGTCTCGTCGATGCCCGGCGCGGCGTTCTCGACCATCCCGCCCTGCATCGTCGTCGGGACGCCGCAGGCAACCTCGACGTTCTCGATGCCGCGGCGGAGTTCGCCCCGGGCCTCGGCGAGGGTCTTGCCGTGGTCCCTGACGAGCAATTCCGCGAGTTCCTCCTGGTGGTCCTCCAGCAGCGTCTTCAGGCGAAAGAGGGGCTGGACGCGCTCCTCGACGGGGCGGTTGCGCCAGTCCTCGAAGGCGTCCTGGCCGTGGGCGACGGCGGCGTCGACCTCGGACTCGGTGGCGAAGGGGACGACAGCCAGTTCCTCGCCGGTCGCCGGGTTCACCGTGGCCTGGCCGTCCTCGCCAGCGCCGTCGACCCAGTCGCCGTCGACGTAGTGCTGGACCGACCCGTCGTGCACGCTCTGCAGATTCATGGCCTCACAAGCGCTAGCGAGCCGAAAAAAGGTTCGGTCGCGCCGAACAGGGACCCGAGAAAAGCATTTGTCCTTCGGGCACCGACCAGTCGTAGCTCGCCAATGGAACCACGCGACGTCTTCGACTGGGCGCTGCTCGTCATCATCGCCGCCGTCGTCTACGTGGAACTCTTCGGCATCGGGATCTCCCGGGAGCGCCTTCGAACGATTCTCGACACGCTCCTCGGTCTCGACCTGACGGTCTATCTGGTCCTGGCGGGGATCCTGGGCGTCGCGTTCGTGGGCTACATTGCCATCTACCTGCCCCAGAAGTACAGCACGTCCCCCCGGGACCGCGTCCGGTAGCTGTGGGGATCGACACCGGCTTGTGCCGCCCGGTCGATGCCTCCACATGGCCGAGTTCGACGCCGAGAAGTTCGAGGACAAGTACGAACACTACTTTCCGGAACTCCAGCGCGCCTACCGCCAGGCCTTCGAGACGATGAACGACGCCTTCGACTCCGAACTGGTCCACGCCATCGACCAGCAGATCCTTGCCGAGAGCGAACCCTTCTACGAGGGCGAAGGCGAGTTCCGCGTCGACCTGCCCGAGGACCCCGCCGACGCGCTGACGGGCGTCCTCGTCGACGACGAGAAACTGGACGCGGTCCTCGACCGCTACGTCGAGGAAATCGAGGCCGAACTACGCCAGGTATTCGGGTTCGCGGACTCGTTGCGGTGACCTCGCCGGCGGTTGCCCTGATTCGGTCGGGCCTTTCTTGACCCTCGATTCCCAATTCCCGTCCGATGAAGCTCCACCAGAACGTGCGCCACTGGGCGATGAAGCAGGCCCTGACCGTCCCGGTCCTCGCCGACGTCACCCACGACAAGCTGGTGGACCTCCACGTCGGCATCTTCCTCGACTACGCCGACGAGGATCGCCGCGAGGAGCGCCGGGCCCACCTCGAAGACCTCTTCGACGGGACCGTCGACGCCTACCTCGCCGCCCTGGAGGCGGGCTACACCGAGGCGAAAGCGCGAGAAATCACCCACGTCCAGGCCAACTTCGACTTCTACAACCACGGCTGGACGGAGATGATGGAGTTCCCGACGAGCGAGGTCGAACCCCACTACGACCGCTATCGCGAGTTCTTCGAGACCCACGGGATCACCATCGACGACCCGCTGGGCGAGTTCCGGCCCGCGGATGGCGTCGCCGAAGCACCGTCGACGCCCGAGAAACTCGACGACCCCGACCATCCCCACGCGGAGGGTGGCTTCGCCGACGACGTGTACGTCGAAGGGGACGACGGCGCCCTGGTCGTGGGTGGCGACACGGACGAGCCCGAGGACGTCGACCCGACTGACGCCCCTGGCGTCCACGAGAGTGACGTACCGGAGGGCGGCAAGGACGTGTCCCGCTCCCGGTCAGACTGAGCTACGACTGCGTGGTCGTCGCGTCCGAGTCACCGGGCGTCGCGACGACCTCGACGGGGGCGATACACTCGATCGACTCCGCCGTTTCGCCCTGGGGGCCGAGTTGGCCGTGGACCGAGAAGGCGTAGGTCGCGCTGGTCAACTCCTGGACGACGTGCACGACCCGGTCTCCGCTCGGGGTCGGATGCTGCTCGGTCGCGAGGACCCAGTCCCAGGTTTCACCCGGCGCCACCGTGTTCCAGGGCTCGATCCACTGCTCGGGCGCGATGTGGCGCCACTCGCCGTCCTCCCGGACGTGCAACCGCCAGGCGTGGGGGTTCAGGCCGAACGGCTGCTCGCTCCGGTTGTGCAGCGTGAACCCGACCGTTTCGACGGCGTCGTTGCCCGCGATTGGCTCGTAGGTCGTCGCCTCTGGTTCGAGGACGACGGGTGCGTCGGCGGCCCGGGTGTGCCAGCAGATCGTCCGATCGGTCTCCACGAAGGAGGGACACGCGAGGTCAGCGAACGGGCCGTCGGGATCCGGGGTCGTCGCGTCCGTCGGAGAGTCGGTCGGCGTGTCCGTGGGAGTGCTGGTCCCGTTTTCGGACCCACTGCCTGGATCTGGACTCTCCTGGCCGAAACAGCCCGCAGTCGCGACAGCGGTCCCGAGCGCGGCGAGGACGGTGCGGCGATTGACTCTCATCGGCCACACGAACGGCGGATCCGGAAAAGTGTCTTGAGGAGACTCAAAGGCGGGTTTGAGTCACGGTGGCCGGCGCCCGGCGTTACGAGACGTCGGGAGGGCCTGCTTCGCGGTCGTCCGTGGCCCGCTCGGTCGCTGCGCCGTCGATCAGGTCCGCGCACTCGAAGCCGGCGACGATGCCGCCGTCCAGCGAGCGCTCGGGGTACTGCGCCCTGCTGGCCATCCCCGCGTAGTAGACGCCCTCGGCCACGTGGTCGCCAAGGTCGTAGGGGACCACCATGTCGAGGTAGCCCCGTTCGTAGATGGGCGCGGTCCGCGGATTCCGCGCCGTCTCGATCCACGACACCGACTCGCGGTCGAAGTCCGGGAACAGGTCCTCGATGCCCGAGAGCCAGGCGTCCTCGACGCCCGCGTCGTCCATCTGCCAGAGCTCCTCGGTGGGGTCCTGGATGTAACTCACCGCGTACAGGAGGTGCTCGCCGCCGTAGCGCTCGGGCGGGACGAAGTTGGTGTGCTCGATGAGCGCGCCGAAGGGGGCGTCGTCGGCGACGTTCAGCCAGTAGGTGTCAGTCAGCGCCTCCTCCATCGCGATGACCGAGCAGACGGTTCCCTGGAAGTCGATGTCGCAGTGATACCCCGTCAACTCCTCCAGGACGGTCGGCATCGTCGCGACGACCACGCTCTCCACCTCGTGGGTCTCGGTTCCGTCCGGCGTCTCGGCGGTGAGGGTGGAGACCCGCCCCCCAGAGACGTCGAGGCCCGACACGCGGGCGCCGGTCGTGACGTTCTCCCGGCCCACCGAGTCGACGAGCGCGTCGAGCAACTGCCCGAAGCCGCCCTCCAGGTAGCCCAGTTGCTCCCCTTTCAGCACGTCGCGTTCCCCCCTGAACTTGATGCGTCCCAGCAACCAGGCGGCGCTGACGTCGTCCGTGCGCGAGCCGAACTTGGCGTCCAGCAGGGGCTCGAAGAAGCGCTCGTAGACGCCCCGCGTTGTGTGGTCGACGACGAACTGCTCGATGGGGACGTCCTCGAAGTCCTCCAGGCGCTCGTAGGTATCGAAACTCGGGACCCCGCCGCGAAGGTCCACGTCAAGCACGAGCATCCCGAGGCGGAACTTGTCGTACAGGGAGAGGTGGGGGTAGGCGAGAATCTCCCAGGGCTTGTCCATCGGGTGGACGACGCCGTCGACGTAGTTGGCGGTCGAGCCGTACCGCCACTCGACGGCGTCACCGAGGCCGAGGTCCTGGGCCAGGTCGACGATGGTCTGCTCGGACTTCGAGAGGTGGTGGTAGAACTTCTCGATGGGGTCGCCGGCGGTCTCGTAGACCGCCGCGAGGCCGCCGAGGTCGTCGCTGGCCTCGAAGACCTGGACTGCGTGGCCGTGGGACTGGAGTCGGTGCGCGGCCGCGAGGCCCGCGATGCCGCCGCCGACGACGCCGATCATACCCCGGATTGCCCGGTGGGGAGAATAGGCCTTGTCCTTTCAGCGGTGGGCACTCCTGTCCGTCCGGAGTGGTGACGGGAGGCCGAACACTCGCGAAGCCGGCGCGCGAGGACTCCGTCGCAAAAGCTGGTGGTTCGGCAGCTTTTTGCCCGCCGTCATGGAACGCGGGGGTATGCTGACCGTCCGGGCGCCCGCGACCAGCGCGAACCTCGGGAGCGGCTTCGACGTCTTCGGCGTCGCCCTCTCGCGCCCGGCGGACGTGGTCCGCGTCGAGAAGGCCGACCGGACCACCATCACGGTCACCGGCGCGGGGAGCCAGTACATCCCCGAGGACCCCGAGAAGAACACCGTCGGCGCCGTCGCGGAGGCCCTGGACGCCCCGGCGCACATCCAGATCGACAAGGGCATCCGGCCGGCCTCGGGACTCGGATCGTCGGCTGCGAGCGCCGCCGCCGCGGCCGTCGCGCTCGACGAACTCTACGACCGCGGCCACGCACGAGAGGAACTGGTTCCCATCGCCGCGAAGGGCGAGGCGGTGGTGTCCGGCGACGCCCACGACGACAACGTCGCGCCGGCGATCCTCGGGGGGTTCACCATCGCCACGGACTCCGGCGTGACCTGCGTGGACGCGGACGTCCCGCTCGTGGCCTGCCTGCCGGACATCGTCGTCTCGACGCGAGACGCGCGCCGCGTCGTGCCCGACGGGGCGAAGGTCTCGCAACTGGTCGAGACCGTGGGCAACGCCGCGACGCTGACGACGGGGATGCACCGGGACGATCCGGATCTCGTGGGCGCAGGGATGTACGACTCCGTGGTGACGCCCTCGCGGGCGGAGTTGATCGACGGCTACGACGACGTCCGGGACGCCGCCTTCGACGCTGGCGCGACCGGGGTGACGATCAGCGGCGCCGGCCCGGCCGTCATCGCGGCGTGTCACGAGGGCGACCGGCGGGCGGTCGGGACCGCGATGCTCGACGCCTTCGCTGACGTGGGCGTGGAGTCGCGGGTCTACACGACGCGGATCGGCGACGGTGCGAAAGTGTACACCGACTGAGTCCCGCCGGGAGTGAGTGATAGTGACGGCGGACTGTCCTGGTGCGGCGCCCGGGTCACCCCTCCGACTCCGAGGAGGTAGCCTCGGCTTCCTCGTCGCCGGCGTCGGTCGACGATTCGCCGTCCTCGTCGTTTCCGGACACGCGGCGTGGCGGCCGTTGTCCGTCACCGCCCGCACGGTCGGGATCGACGGCCTCACTGCTGACCTGGAAGCCGCCGGTCTCGGCGCGTCCGGAGAGTTCCCGCTGGGGGAAGGGGATCTTGACCCCTTCCTCGTCGAAGGCCGCCTTGACGGCCTCGACGACTGCGTTGGTCGCCTGCCACTTGCGCGGCGGCGTCGGGCGGTCGATCCAGAAGCGCAGTTCGATCAGGACCGCGGAGTCGCCGAAGGACTTGAGGAACGCCTGCGGTGGCGGCGTCTGTTCGATGGCGGTGAGGTCTTGCATGGCGTCGAGCGCCACCTCGCGGGCGTGGTCGGGATCGCTGTCGTAGTCGACGCCCACGTCGAGGCGGATCCGGAGGTGCCCCTTCTGGCTGCGGTTCGTGATGGGCTGGTTGCCCACCATGTCGTTGGGGATGACGACGAACTCGCCGTCGAAGTTCTCGAGGCGCGTGTTGACGATGGTGATGTCCGTCACGATCCCCTCCTCGTCGCCGATCTCGACCCAGTCGCCGATGGTGAAGGGGCGCGAGAACATGAGGACGAAGCCGGCGATCATCGACCCGAGGGTCTGGCGCGCGGCCAGGCCGACGACGATGCCGAGGAAGCCAGCGCCGACGAGGAGCCCAGAGAGGTTGACCCCCCAGACCGTGAGGGCGGTCGCGATCACGAGGGCGATGATGCCGAGCTGGCCGACCCGACGGATGATCTCCTCCTGGTGGTCGGTGATCCGGTCGGCACCCTCGCTGAACCGGGCGATGACTTCGTCGAGGACGTCCATCGCGACGTACCCGATCAGGGCGACGCCGAGCGTGGTGACGATCTGGACGAGTATCTCCACCGGGCGGTCGCTCCGGGCGAGGAGCGTTGCGGCCTCGTCGATCCGGCCCCAGACGACCAGCAACGCGACGGCCGCCAGGAGGACGAGGCCGACCTGGAGCCCCCGGAGGAAGAGGACCCGGATGCCAGATCGGAGAGCCTCGATGGTCTCGTCGCCACCCTCGCCCCCGCCGCCGTCACCGCGGCCGAGCGTTCGGGCCAGCCAGGGCACGACGACCGCCACGAGTGCGAGGGTCACCACGAAGACGCCGCCCGTCAGGACGAGGCGCCCCTCGGTCGTCTGTGCCCCCGCGAGGAACTGCTGGAGTGCGGAGACCGGGTCGAACCCCCCGGCTGCGAGCGGCCGCGGGACCCCGGGTGACTTCATAGAGGCTTCGTGGGGACCCCACGACTTGGGACTTGTCCTCTCCGGTAAGACGAGCCTACGCGACGGATTCGGCGCGTCCTCAGTCGAAGACGGCGGACTCGCCGTCCAGCAGGACGGCGAACAGGCGGCGCTGTGCCGTCCGCAGGTGCTGGGAGAAGGTGGCGGGCGCGATGTCGAGGGCCTCTGCGATCTCCTCGCCGGTGCTGCCACGGGGCCACTCGAAGTAGCCGCCGAAGTAGGCCGCCTGGAGGACCGCGCGCTGGCGGTCGGTCAGTTCCGACTCCAGGGCGGAGATGACCTGGTTCGCGCCGTCGTTCGGCCGGCGAACCTGCCGCTGGGCGAGGAGGGCGGCACCCGGATAGACCTCGGTGACGGCGTCCTTGACGGTCCGCACCTCGACGCCCGGCGGGAAGCGAACCGTCAGGTGGTAGGTGCCGTCCTCGACGACCGCCGACGCAACCGTCGCACCGTGGGTGGCGAGGACGACGGCCAGTGGTGGCTCGCGCTGGCTGAGTTCGAAGGAACTGAGGCCGTTCTCCGTGGAGATCGGCCGCAAGTCCGTGATCGTCGGGTCGGCCGCGGCGAGGGCCTCGAGGGTCGCCATGCCCTCGTCCGTCGCGGTCCCGTAGACGTGGTAGCGCTCGTCACCGACGGGCACGGCCTGTTCGAAGGCGATGCCGTCCGGCGCGTCGACCCCCGCGACGTCTGCGAAGGGGTTCTCGACCCCGAACTCGGCCTCGATCACCTCGTCGCTCGTCAGCGCCCGCTTTCGCTCGATGGCGGCGATGGCGTGGCCCACGATCTCGCCGACCTGCCCGACGACCTCCCGCTCCTCGTCCGAAAACGCCCGTTCGCGCTCGGTCTCGACGGTGAGAACCCCGTAGAGCGTCTCCCCGTGGACAATGGGGATTGCGGCGGTCGAGCGGAGGTCGCTGTCCCCGTCGGCCCCGGGCGGTGGGGCGCGGTCGTCGCTCTCCCGGCAGACCTGCAGTTCGCGGGTCCGCACGGCCGCACTCGCCGGCTGGTCGTGGCGCTCTCGCGAGGGCTCGATCGGAATCCACGTGCCCCCGACCGACCCGTCGTAGCCGGCGGTCGCACCGATGCGCACGGACTCGCTGCCGGGGTCGGCCGCGCCGATCCAGGCCGCCGCGTAGGAGTCGGAGGCGACGATGCCCTCGACCACGGCCGTCTCGATCTGTTCGCGCGTCGACTGGTCGAGCACTGCGTCCGTCACGTTCCGGACGACCCCGTTGAGGTCGTCGAGCGCCGCCAGCCGCTCCCGCTGGGACTCCAGGGCCTGCTTGCGTCGCTCCCGCTCGGTCACGTCGCAGAAGTACACCGAGACGCCGGTCTCCGAGGGGTAGACGTGGCTCTCGATCCAGGCGTCGCTCCCCGGCACGTAGTCCTCGACCGTGACCTGGACCTGTTCCGCGAACGCGCGCTCGACAGCCGCGGCCACGTCCGCGGTCACGTAGTCCACGTCGTGGACGGTGGCCCCGACGATGTCGGCCGACGTGCTGTCGAGCAACTCCTCGGCCCGGTCGTTGACGTAGGTGAACCGGAAGTCGTCGTTCAGCGCGACGAAGGCGTCGTCGATGCGATCGAAGACCTCCGAGAGTTCCGCCTCGAGGTCGTCGCGCTGGCGCTCCAGGCGCTTGGCCTGTGCCTTCAGTTGGCTGATGTCGCGCCCCACCCCGGTCAGCCCGACGACCTCGCCGTCCTCGTCGGTCAGCGGCGTGCTGCTGAACTGGTAGGGGATCTTCTCGCTGTCGGCCGTCTCCAGGGGTAACTCGACGGTCGCCGATTCGCCCGCCTCGCAGATCTGCGCGACGGCGTCGATGGCGGCACCCTCGGCCTCGTCGGCCACGAAGTCCGTGGCGGTCATCCACGCGATTTCCGCGTCGGTGTAACCGGTCACCTCGCTGACGCGGTCGTTCCACCGGAGCGGCCGCCCCTCGGTGTCGAGGGCGTAGACGATGTCCGGCTGTGCGTCGAGGAGACTCTCGGCGAAGGCCTGCTCCTCGGCCAATCGCTGCTCGCGCTCGCGGGCGACCTGTTCTGACTGCTTTCGCGCCGTCACGTCGTAGTACAGGTCGACCCGCCCGCCCGCGTACCGGCCGGTCTCGATCGGGTTGCTCCGGTGGACCACCCAGCGGTGTTCCCGGTCGGCGTCCGGGACGATCTGGAACTCGGCCCCGTCCTCCGCCGCGCCGTGTGCCTCGCGGAATGCCGTCTGGTCGACGACCGCCTCCCGGAACTGGTCGAGGACGACGGCCTCGTCGCGGCCGATCACCCTCGACCGATCGACGCCGAAGTACGTCTCGGTCGCCTCGTTGATCCAGGTGACGCGGCCGTCGTCGTCGATCACGGTCACGCCGACCCCCGCGCCGTCGAGGACGTCCTTCACGAGGGATTCGTACCGTCCAGTGACGGCGGTCACGGTGGGGTCCTGGCCGCTCCGCCTGCTCACGTCGCGGACGACGCCCACGGTCCCCTGGAACTGCCCGTCGTCCTCGAGGACGCTCACGCGAATCTCGACGGGGTGGACCTCGCCGTCCCGCGTCTCGACGGGGATGTCGACGGGCCTGCCGTCGAGGTCGTGGGTGAGCATGGCGTGGATCATCGCCTCGATTCGGGCGACGTCGACCTCGTCGATCACCATCGAGACGTGGCTGCCGAGAAGGTCGTCGCGGTCGTAGCCCGTGATGTCCGTGACGACGTCGTTGACGGTGACGAAGCGACCCTCGGGATCGAGCTGGTAGATGCCGTCGTCGACCGCGTCGAGGAGCTGGCGATACTGCTCGGTGCGTCCCGCTGACGCCCCGTCGTGGGCGTACACCTCGCCGTGTGCCCCGCCCTCGTCTCCCATAGCGTGGGTTGGGTCCCGGTCGGGTTAAAGCCGAGGGTGCCCCGGAGGCCGAGCCCCGTGTGCACCGCTCGGGCCCGCGCGACCCAGGTGCCATCGCTGGCGGACCGTCGTGAAAGTCCCGGTCGCAGGCGATCGAGAAACGGGAACGGGGACCAAAATAATTTGGAGCAGCACACTTGGAGCCGGACCGTGACGGACGAAGTAATGAGGCGCACAGACACCCGTCAGCGCGAGCCAGATCCAGGCCCGGTCCTCTCCGGTCTCGCGGTCGACCAGCGCCGGCGGATCCTCTCGATCCTCCGTGGGGGCGGATCCATCTCCGAGGCGGAACTCGCGCGTCGCCTCGCCGCGTCGTCCGACGCCGACCCCAGGCCGGTGGCTGGGTCACGGGAGACGAGCCAGGTCCGGACGGAACTCCACCACGTTCACCTCCCGAAGCTGGCCGAGGTGGGCCTCGTCGACTGGGACGAGGAGCGCTCGACGGTGGCACTTGCCGACCACGACGCCTTCGAGTCGGACGCAATCTGGGAGCTCGTCGCGGCGGACAGCGACGTGGACGACGTCCTCGCGTGTCTCGCGGACGCTTGCAACCGTGAGGTCCTGGAGATCCTCGACGACGCGGGTGGACAGATCCACCGTGCACGGCTGGCGGCCACCCTGGTCGACTGTGCCCCCGACGTCGAGGTCGGGGACGTCGACCTGGGGCGCGTCCTCCTCACGCTGCGACACGGACACCTGCCACGGCTCGCGGCGGCCGGCCTCGTCGAGGTGGATGGCGAGACGATCGAAGCGACCGACGACGACCGCCTCGCGACGGTCTGGCCGGTCGTCGCGGCGCTATCGGGGCGTCGAACGCACGACGGCGTCCCATGACGATCCGCCGCGGGACCGGCCCGTGGCACGGTAACACGACTTCCGGATCACTTTAACGGGACGACTACCTACTGTGGGTATGAGCGAGAACTCGGGCCGTCGGAACCTCCGAATGCCCAACGACGATCAGCTCTTCGGCGTGGTCACAGAACACAACGGCGGGAACCACGTCCGCGTCCGCTGCGAGGACGGCCAGAACCGCATGGGTCGGATCCCCGGCCGCATGAAGTACCGCGTCTGGATCGAGCAAGGCGACGTCGTCCTCGTCGAGCCGTGGGACTGGCAGGACGAGAAGGCCAACATCGAGTGGCGCTACGACTCACAGGACGCCGAGCAGCTCCGGCAGGAAGGCCACATCGACTGACCTCGCTCCGCGGGACCGATTTCTCCGCGTTTCTCCGGGTTCGAGCGCCGGCTCTGCCCCGACTCACTCCAGCGTGCGGTTGGCGAACCGCTCCCTGAGTTCTGGCTCGGGGACCGGACAGGACTCCTTCTTGCCGAACAGCCGGTATCGGTTGTTCGCGACGAGGTCGTACGCCAGGTCGCGCAGGCCCCGAGGCAGGTGGCGGAGGGGAGAGAGGAGCGGGAGCGGCCCGTCGAGGCGCCGGGCGACCCGCAGGACGGCCGTGGACTTGGTGTAGTACTCGCCGTCCTCGACGAGGACCAGCGAGTCGAAGTCCTCCGTGGCCATTCCGTGGCGGGTCAGGAACGCCTGGCCCACGTCGGACTGGAGCGGCGCGAACAGCACCGACCCCTCGGCGTCGAACTTCACGACGAACCGCACGAAGCCGTTACAGAGGTTGCAGACGCCGTCGAAGAGGAGTAACGGTTTCTCCAGCGAGTCGAGGACAGCGGCGGCGTCGCGGTCGGCCCCGCCTCCGTCGCGCTCTCCGGCGTCGCCGTCGTCCGCCCCGGTCGTCGATTCCTCGCTCATGAGTCACTCGTGGCCGTCCGCCGACTCAGACGCCCCGGCCCTGGAGTTGCTCTTCCTCGGGCAGGTCGACGTTCGCGTCGCCCTTCATGCCGGCGCCGATGTCCGACGCGATTTCCGCCAGCGCCTCGGGGTCGTCCCAGTTGTTGACGGCGTCGACGATGGCCCGGCCCATCGCCTCGGGATCCTCCGCGCCGAAGATGCCAGAGCCGACGAAGATCCCGTCGCACTCGTGGTGCATCATCAGCGCCGCGTCGGCCGGCGTCGCGATGCCGCCCGCGGCGAAGTTGACGACCGGCAGGCGTCCCATCTCCGCCGTCTCGTGGACGAGTTCCGCAGGCGCCTCGTGCTCGCGAGCCCACTTCTCGCGCTCCTCGTGGGTCGCTCCTTCGAGCTGGCGAATCGCGCCCTTGATGGTGCGCTGGTGGTGGACCGCCTGGTTCACGTCGCCCGTGCCGGCCTCGCCCTTGGTCCGGATCATCGCCGCGCCCTCGTCGATCCGGCGCAGGGCCTCGCCGAGGTTCCGGGCGCCACAGACGAACGGGGCCGTGAAGTCGCGCTTGTCGATGTGGAAGGCGTCGTCGGCGGGCGTCAGCACCTCGCTCTCGTCGACCATGTCCACGCCGATGGCCTCCAGGATCTGGGCCTCCTTCGTGTGCCCGATCCGGGCCTTGCCCATGACCGGAATGGAGACGGCGTCGATGATCTCGCTGACGTCGGCGGGGTCGGCCATGCGGGCGACGCCGCCGCGCTTGCGGATGTCCGCTGGGACGGCTTCGAGGGCCATGACCGCGACAGCGCCGGCTTCCTCCGCGATCCTCGCTTGCTCGGGGTCGACGACGTCCATGATGACGCCGCCCTTCTGCATCTTGGCGAACCCCCGCTTGACGAGGTCGGTTCCCCGCCGGAGGTCCTCCAGGTCCGTCTCCGTGCTCATGGGCGGTGCTAAGAAGGGGAGTCACCTAACGGTTGCCTTTGGACTGGCGCGGTGTGCGGCGGTCGCCGACGCGTCGGCGCGACCCTGCCCAGCGCCTCGTCCCCGGGCGACCGCCCGAACCGCAACCGGTTTGCCGGCCCCCGTCCAGAGACGCCACATGGCCGGAGTCGCGGGACTGGGTCGCAAACTCGACGACCTGATCGCCAGGGTCTTCGACGCGCCACTCCCCGACGCCGACGCGCTTCCGCGCTACGTCGCGCCGCTCCCCGAGTGGCTGGAGAACGTCGGGCTGCGCCTCGCCTGGCCCGTCGTCCTCGTCAACCTCGCGGGCACGGCCTTCGGCTTCTGGTACTACCGCTTCCAGTTCTCGCTCACCGACCCCGTCATGTGGCCGTTCGTCCCCGACAGCCCGATGGCGACGCTGTTCATCGCGCTCTCGCTCGCAGCGTGGCGGCTGGACCTGGACGCAGACTGGCTCCACATGCTCGCCTTCTTCGGGTGCATCAAGCTCGGGCTCTGGACGCCGTTCGTCCAGCTCGTCCTCCAGAGCTCCGCCGGCATCGCCGACTGGCTCTACTACTTCCTCGTGTTCTCGCACCTCGCGATGGTCGTCGAGGCCTTCCTCATCCATCGCTACGCGAACTTCACCGTCGGCGCGGTCGCCGTAGCGACGGCGTGGTTCCTCGCCAACGACGTCGTGGACTACTTCTGGCCGGTCGTCGGCGACTTCCACCACACCCTCCTCCGGGCGGAGAACGTGAATGGCGTCTACGACCACGCGCTCGCGGCCCACGACCTGGCGGCAGCGGCCGCGGTCACGCTGACGGTGATCGCGGTCTTCCTCGCGCTGGCGACGCGCGTGGCGACGGTCGCTCGGTAGCGACCGGAGGGCGTCCCCACCTGGGCCACGGATCAGTCAGCGCCGGTGCCTGCCCCCTCGTCTGGGTCTACCCGCTCCCCGATGCGATAGCGGTTTGCGAGCGGATACCGGTCGTACCAGGCCAGGAACACGTGGACCCCGATGGCCGCGGCGATCAGCCCGAAGTTCCACAGGGGCGCGTCGTAGTAGATGACGTCGACGATCACTGGATCGGGATAGAGCGGCCACAGTGGCTTGAGCGGCGCGGCGATGTCGGGCGCGGACAGCAGGTCGGCGAAGATGTGGCTGAGGCCGCCGACGACGAACCCGGCCGTGGCGAAGACCGCAACCGTTTCGGCGCCGATCTCAGTGCTCCTGATCCAGCCGTGGGCGTTGAGCCGGGCTGTGAGCCACCTGGCAGCGACGACGCCGGCGATCACCCCCGCGACCGTCACGAAGAGGATCGTGTGGGTGACGCCGTGGTGGCTGATCGGCACCGCCCCCTGGAGGAAGAGGTCGGTGTCCGGTAGCATCGCCGTGACGAGGGCGAAGGCGGTAAAGCCCAGGGCGCCGCGCCGCCCCCAGATCGCCCACGCCGGTGCGGCGAACAACAGTGCCATCCCCAGGTGTCCGGTGACGTCGACCATGGTCGTCTGCCACCCTCGGCACTCGCCGGCAAAGGTGACCGCCCCTGCCGTGGCAGGCTCAGCCGACGGGACGAGTCCGAGAACCGACCGACTGCGTCCCAGTCACTCGCCGCTCGCGGTCGCGGTGTCGTCGCCGTCGCCGTGCGCCCGCACCCAGAGATCGCCGATCCGTGAGAGGCGCGTCCGGTGGGACTTGCCGTGGGACTCCTGCTCGATGTAGCCTTTCCCGCCCGGCCCGAGACGGTCGACGTTGTAGATGACCTTCGACCGAAAGCTGTCAGTGTACTCCTCGCCGAGTTCGCGGGCGAGTTGCTGGGCCAGTTCGGAGACGGACTCGAACTCGCCGTGCTCGCCGAGCGTGAACAGGATGACCTCTTCGAAGGGCTTGACGTTCGAGAACGACGCGACCGGCAACTCCACGACGTGGCTCCCGTCGATCTCCTTGGCGCCGATGGTCGTCCCCCGTTCGTCGAACTCCGAGAGGAGCTGGCGGGCGCTCTCGTAGCGCTCGGCGACGTGGTCCGCGAGCTCGCCGTCCAGGGCGCCCCGGAGGTCGGCGAGCAGGTCGCGCTGGGCCCGCAGCTCCTCGGCCAGCTCCGTCTCCAGGTACTTCTCGGGGACGGTGTAGTAGGTGTGGATGCGGTTGCGGTCGCTCTCGCGCTCGACCATGATCGAGTGGGCGGCGGTCGCGAAGGCGAAGGAGACGGTGCGGGGCATCGCCGAGATGTTCACCCAGACCTCGCCGGAGGCGTCCTCGCTGCCCGTCACCGGTCCGCCGTCCGTGGGAACGGCCCCGTCGCCGTCGACGGCCGCCGGCGCCCGGTCGAGTTCGGCGTTGATCATGGCGAAGGCCTGCTCGAAGGCGGCGTCGTAGTCGTAGACGTCCTCGACGACGTAGCGTTCGGTCTCCGCGCCGAGCAGATTTCGGTAGTCCTGCTCCAGCTTCTCGGCCAGCCGCCGGGAGTAGTCGACGTTCGCCTGGCTGCCGACCGCGCCCTCGAGGAGCACGACGCGGTCGACGTCCATCTGCTCGCGCACGAGTGGCGCGATCAGCCGGTCGTAGTCGAACCCGACCGGGACGATGTGCGTCTGCATGGTGTTGCCTGGGCGGCCGACCGGTTTAGTCCCACCGACAGGTCCTGCGCTGCCTCAGAGCCGCCGCCTCAGCACGAGGCCGTCGCCGGTCTCGAAGTGGTCCGTCACGGTCTCGACCGCCTCGAACCCCCGGTCCCGGTAGAACGCGAGGACCGGCTCGTCGTCGGCCCGGGCGGTTAGTCTGATCCGCTCGTACCCCTCGTTGGCGAGTTCGGCGGCCAGGTCGTCGATGAGCGCCGATCCCACCCCCTCTCGCTGGCGGTCCCGACGGACCGCGAGTTCGGGCACGTAGGCGACCGGGTGGCCGGCCGTCACGGCGACGACGTACCCGACCGGTTCGCCGTCGTCGGCGACGAGACACCGTGGCCCCTGCTCGGCGGTCGCCAGGTCCAGCAGGGCTGGCCACGGCTCCGCCAGGGCGGCTGCCTGGATCCGGCGGAGGGAAGCCAGGTCGTCGGTCGTGCCCGGACGGATCAGAACCATGCGCTCAGACGGGGACGAGCCCGATCCCGGCAGCCAGCGAGCCGCCGACGATGGCGGCACCAAACGTCGCCAGGAAGTTCACGCCCTGGTTGCCGACGAACCGCCCCTCGATCGTCGCTCCGAGGAGGCTGTCGACGGTCATGCCGACCACGCCAGCGAGCGTGATGAGGGCGGCGCCCGCCGGTCCGACCGACGCGAACAGGCCGAGGCCGATGGCGGCGACGACCGCCGCACCGACCAGGCCGGCGACGACGCCCTGCCAGGTGACGCCCCCGTCCGTGCCCGGCTCCACGACGTCGAACGTCGTGACGAGGCGGGGCCGGTCGTAGAGCCCTCCGATCTCGCTGGAGAGCGTGTCGGCGAGTGCGGCTGCGACGGCGCCCGCGAAGGCGAAGAAGAACAGCTCGCGGGGCAGGCCGAGGTCGGTACTGGCCGCAGCCGCGAGGACGGCGACGAGGGCGACCAGCGAGTTGGCGAGGACGTTGCCCGACCCGCGCGCCCCCTCGTTTTCCTCCGCGATGCCCCGCTCGAGCTTCTCTTCGTAGCGGAACTTCGAGGAGAGCCCCCCGATCCCGAAGAAGGCGATCAACATGGCGAACCAGCCGTAGTCACCGAGGACGATGGTCAGCAGGCCGAGGAGGACGCCGGTGAGCATCCCCGGCAGCGAGGCCGTCTCGAGGGCGTAGGAGAGATACCCGAGGGCGACGGTGATCCCCAGCGCGATCAGGATCTGGGTGGGTCCCACGGTCGGCGGCCCCTGGCCGCCGAGCAGGTTGGCGAACAGCCAGAGGAGCAGGGAGACGGCGACCATCACCAGGGGGTCGTCCTGCTGGAAGAGCACCTCGCGCAGCAGCGCCGCGAACAGGCCCCCCGCGGCCGCGAGGAACGCGTAGGTCGGCAGGTGGACGAGCCCGTCCAGGAGGCGTGTCGTGACGACCTGGCCGATCATTCCGGCGACGAAGCCCGCGGATACGAAGCCCGCCGTCACGACTGCCGGGTCGGGCCGCACCTCCCGGACGAGTTGGCCACCGAGGTTTCCGACCGCGAGCAGCAGGACCGTCCCCACGTAGACGGCGGCGGGCATGCCGAACTCGAGGCTGAGGATGGCGAGGCCGGCGGCGCCAAGGGCGAACCCGGCGAGGCCGTACAGGGAGCCGTGGCGGCGGTCACCGGGGCGAGCGAACAGTTCGAACAGGGGGCCGTCCGAGATGACGGTGAGCGCGAGGAGAGCGACGAGGAGGAATGGACCGGCGGCGACGATCGTCGCCAGCGCCGGGTCGTCGAGCCACCCCGCGAGTGGCACGGCGAAGGCGAGGGTCCCGACGAGGGCGAAGGCCGCGGCACGCCGGACTGTCGAGGTCACTACCGGGCGTATTCCCGAGCCCCACTTACTTGTTCCGGGTCCGCCGTCCGGGGGCGACAGCGGCCGTCGCGAGCCGGTTCGCACCACTCCGTGGAACGGGAGATTTAGGGCCGGTCCGGTCGACGGGCCGGCGTGGGACTCTACGACGCGTACCTGGCGACCCGGATCCGGCTCAGCGACGCCGACCTGCCGGAGCGGGTGGCCGTCGTCATCACCGAGCGAGACCTCCTGGAGTCCGGCGCCTACGACACGCTGGCCGACTTCTTCGGCTGGGCCCTCGAGTTCGGCGCCGCGCAGGTCCTGGTCTACGTGAGCGTCCTCGACGAGGAGGCCGTGCCGACACTCCGCCGGGAACTGGAGGCCCTCGACGCACCCCGACCCGTCGCCGTCCGGTCCGAGGCGTCCGACGAGCCGGCCGACGCACCCATCCAGGTCAGCATCGGCCTCGGCGGCAAGGCGGAGTTCGCGGGCGCCGTCCGCGACATCGCCACGGCGGTCGCGGCCGGCGACCTCGACCCCGACGAGATCACCGAAGCCGACGTCGAGGACCGCCTCGTGTTCCCAGCCGACCCCGACCTCGTCATCAAGACCGGTGCCGAGCGCCTCTCCGACTTCGGCATCTGGCAGTCCGTCTACTCGGAACTGTACTTCACGGACGTCAACTGGCGGAACGTCCGGCGACGGGACTACCTCCGGGCACTCCGTGACTACCAGGAGCGCCAGCGCCGGTTCGGTCGGTAGCCGGCCGAGGCGGAGCAGTCGGTCAGTCCGCAGCCGGCTCGACGTCGGCGTCGCCGTCCGGCCCGTCGGTCGGATCGGTGCCGTCGACCGTCACGCCGCCGTCCGGGAGCCGGTCGCGGAACCGCGCGAGGACTGCCCGTGCCTCCTCCAGTTCCGCCTCGCCGAGGCCGCGGACGAGTGCGAGGGCACGCTCGGCGCGGGTGCGCCGCCAGGACTCCTGCCTGTTGCCGTACGTTCGCAGGCCACGGAGGAAGTCGATCTTGCGGAACTCCGGCCAGTAGGGGGCACAGAAGAAGACCGCGGCCTCGTTGCCGTTGGCCTGCCAGGGCAGGAAGTTCGAGGTGCGCTCGTCGCCGCCCGTCCGGAGGATCAGGTCGACGTCGCGCGTGGGGCCGTCGTAGAGCGCCCCCTCGACGGTCTCCACGTCCACGTCGCCGGGATCGAGGGTTCCGCTGGCCACGTCGTCCGCAATCTCGCGGGCGGCGGTCAGGAGTTCCGCCCGACCGCCGTACGCGAGGGCGACGTTGAGGTGCAGGGAGTCGTACCCCCGGGTCCGCCGGTCGGCGTAGTCGATGGCGTCGCGGACGCGCTCCGGCAGGCGGTCTATCTCCCCGATGGCCCGGATACGCACGCCCGCCTCGTGGACGCGGTCGGCGTCGGCGAACTCGCGGAACTTCTCCGCGACGAGGTCGAAGATGTGCTCGCGCTCCGCGGCGGGCCTGTCGAAGTTCTCCGTCGAGAAGGCATAGAGGGTGAGTTCGTCGATGCCGAGTTCGTCACACCACCGGAGGACGGCCTCGGTGGTCTCGGCACCGGCCCGGTGACCGTCCTGGGCGTCGCCACCGCGACGGTCGGCGTACCGCCGGTTCCCGTCCTGGATCACCGCGACGTGGCTCGGGGTCTCGGAGAGTTCACGGCGAAGGAGGCGCTCGTAGGCGCGATCCAGTGGACGGCGCAGCCGACGAAGCATCACCTGCTCCATTTCAGCCGGGCGAAAAGAGTCTTGTGTTCGCTGTCCGCTGTTCACGGCGGTAGAAGCAGTGTACTCCCAGGTATAGACCGTTTACCGCCCGAGTGGCGGACCGAGGAGTTCGACGACGCTCGGCGCCACCGCGCGACCGTGAGGCGTATACGCCGGCCCCGAGAAGGACCAGTATGGCCGATGCGATCGACGCGGAACTCAGACGGCGGACCTGGCAGTTGCTCCAGCCCGGCGAGATCGCACTCGACGGACTGATCGTCCACACCGAGTACGACGGCAGTCAGGAGACCCGCATGCACCAGGCGACCGTCGAGGTGGGCGACGCCATCGCCGCCCACGCCGGGCACGACCCCAGCGACACGTTCGTCTACTCCGGGACGGACGACCCGGAATTCGCCTCCAATCAGCACCAGGGCCGGACGCTCGCCGACGAGTCCTTCGTCTGGGAGTGCCAGCAACTCCTCCGCGATGGCGCGTTCGACCTCGTCTTCTACTTCGAGCGAACCGACGACCTCGACGGCCTCGGCGGGAGCCTCCGCGAGGACGGCTACACCGTCACGACGGTGCCGGGCGACCGGGAGGCGCCCGAAGCCGACGCGGCGTGATCGGGGGTCCCCCGACCACCTGGGCCGTCGACCGACCGCCCCGACGCACCCAGCCGGTGGGCTTTTGCCGGCCCGGTGCCGACACCGTGCCGAACCGAGCGCGATGATCCCCCTCCTCCACGACCTCGCGGACGAGACGGTGCTCGTCTTCGGTGGCGGCACCGTCGGTGCCAGGAAGGCCCGCCGATTCGCCACCGAGGCCAGCGTCGTGGTTCTGAGCCCGGCGTTCGCGGACGTCGACTTCGGCGGCGCGGCGCTGGTCCGCGCCCGGCCCCAGCCGGCCGACGTGTCTGCGTGGCTGTCGCGCGTCGACCCCCCGCTGGTCGTCGCGGCGACGGACGATGCGGCGCTGAACGAGACCGTCGCGACGGTCGCGCGGGACCAGGGACGGCTGGTCAATCGCGCCGACGTCGCCGGCGAGCGGGCCGCCGGGAGCGTGGTTCTCCCGGCCATCGCTCGCGACGGACCCGTCGTGGCCGGGGTCGGCACCGGTGGCCGGAGTCCGGCGCTGAGCGCCCACCTCCGGGATCGCATCCAGGACGAGGTCGAGGGGGCGGGGGAGATGGCCCGCCTCACGGCGGACTTGCGGGCCTCGCTCCGCGAGCGCGACCTCCCCGCAGACCGCCGGCGGGCGGCGCTCCGGGCCGTTCTCACGAACCGGGACGTTTGGACAGCTTTAGATAGTGGCGGGTCCAACGCACGACAACTCGCGGAGGACGTGATCGACAACGTGACGGGTGATTCCACGTGACGACTGGCGCAGGCGTGATCGCCGGGGTCAGCGTGTCCCACGCGGACGCGAACCTTGACCAGCTCGAGGCGGTGGACGTCGAGAGTCAGCGAGCCGCCGTGGCCGCGCTCCTCGACGATCCGGCCGTCTCCGAGGCGCTGGTCCTCCAGACCTGCAACCGGGTCGAGGGGTACGTCGTCACCGACGATCCCGCTGCGGGACGGGTCGCCCTGGAGTCGCTCGTCGCGGGGGTTTCCCCCACCGTCGTCACCGAGATGGGTCACGAGGAGAGCCTCCGGCACCTGCTTCGCGTGGCGGCTGGCCTGGAGTCGGTAGTCCTCGGGGAGGACCAGATCCTCGGCCAGGTTCGGGACGCCATGGAGGACGCCCGGAGCGTCGGGGGCATCGGCCCCGTGCTCGACGACGGCGTCACGAAGGCCATCCACGTCGGCGAGCGCGCCCGCACGGAGACGGCCATCAACGAGGGCGCCGTCTCGCTGGCGAGCGCGGCCGTCCGCCTGGCCGGCGCCGAGTGTTCGCTCGACGACGCGACGGCACTCGTCGTCGGCGCCGGCGAGATGGGACGCCTCGCCGCCGAGTCCTTCGCCACCACCGTCGCCCAACTCCTCGTCGCCAACCGGACCGTCCCCCACGCGGCCCACGTCGCCGAGACGGTCGACGTTCCGGCGAGCGCAGTCGGACTGGACGCTCTCGACGCCGCGACCGCCGCCGCGGACGTGGTCGTCTCTGCGACCGGGAGTACCGAGCCAGTCTTCGACCGGGAAACGCTGGCCGAGGCCGGCGAGACCGTCGTCGTCGACATCGGCCAGCCCCGCGACGTGCCACGGGCCGCAGACGACGTCGCCGACGTCACGGTGCGGGACCTGGACGCGCTGGAGGCCCACACCGCCGAGACGCGCCGCCAGCGCGAGGCGGCTGCCCACGAGGTCGAGGCGATGGTCGACGAGGCCTTCGAGAACCTCCTGACCCAGTACAAGCGAAAGCGAGCCGACCGCGTCATCTCGGCGATGTACGAGAGCGCGGAGCGGATCAAGGCCAGCGAGGTCGACCGGGCTCTCTCGAAACTCGACCTCGATCCCGAGGGCGAGGCGGTCGTCGAGGCGATGGCCGACGCCATCGTCTCCCAGCTCCTCGCTGCGCCGACGAGCAGCCTCCGGGACGCCGCGGCGGCGGACGACTGGACGACGATCCACACCGCCCTCCAGCTGTTCGACCCCTCCGAACTCGCCACCGAGGACGTCTCACCCGCCGCCTTCCCGGACGACACCGAGGCGATCCCCGAGCACGTCCGCGAGGACCTCCCCGCGACCGTCCTCGAACAGCTCGACGACTGACGGCGAGCGGCCCCCGCCCCCCAGTCGCCTTTTGCCAGGGACTGCCGAGCGTGGCTGACACAGAAACAGATTGGATACATACATTTTCCGAATACCATATGAAATCACACACGATTTTCCCCGTTCGGCTGCGTCGCGGCCAAAAGTCTGGCACATTCGTTCGAACGGCACGCACAAGCCTGATCTGCGGCTGTTCAGGAACAACGGGTCCTGGAGCAAACGGGAAAACTCCTTCAGCGAGGGAGCCGTCGAACGGGGCCGAGGAGCACGGAGATTGGGAGATAAAGCCCTCTTTGATCGGAGCAGATGCGACAGCGCCGGAAGCCCCCAGATCGAAATCACATATGAGAACAATCATAGAAAAGGTACTGTCATGTTTTGGTCAGTGGCTGTCCGCCGCTCGGCCGCACTCGGGTGCTCGGGCGCCGAGCCGACTCAGTCCTCCGTCCAGTACATGAGCGCCTCGCGCGGGGCGTCGCAGTTCGGACAGGTGGCCGGCAGCGCTCCGTCGATGGGCCCCATCTCCCCGCAGGTCGTGCAGCGCCACACCAGTTCTGCCTCCCCGAAGGCGTGCCCGGAACGCGCGTGTTCGACGCTCAGGGACTCGACCCCGCCGCGGGTGGTCAGGAAGACGCCCCGTTCCTCCACGCCGCGGACGACGCCCACTTCCCGGCCGTCGGCGGTGAAGAGGGGTTGCCCGAGTGCGACGTCCGCCAGTTCCGCCTCGGCCTCGGCTTCCTGATCGGTCTCGCCTCGTCCACTCATACGAACACCTCCGGCGTGGACGGGATTAACGCTTGGCCTTTCGCAGGCCTGCGCTGAGGCGGTACCCGCCCGACGCGCCGTCAGTCGAAGGACGGGAGGACCTCCTCGGCGTAGAATTCGATGGCGTCCACCTGCCGGGGCCCGACCTGGTGGACGTACACGTGATCGAAGCCGGCGTCGAGGTACGCCTGGATCGACTCGACGTGGTCGTCGGGGTCGGGGCTGCAGGGGAACGTCCCCGCGACGTCGTCCTCGTCGACGTGCTGCGTGGCCTCCTCGAAGTGGGTCGGCGTGGGGAGTTCCTGGCCCAGTTTCCCCGCGAGCGCGCCGTTCGGCCAGTACTCGGCGGCCGTCTCGCGTGCCTCGGCCTCGGTCTCCGCCCAGCAGACCGTGGCCTGTGCGTACCGACGGGCGTCGCCGTCGCCGGTTGCCTCGAACTGGTCGACGACGTCACCGTCTGGGGCCGTCGAGACGAGGGCGTCCCCGTACTCTCCGGCGAAGCGAGCCGTCCTCTCGCCGCTCGCCGCGATGGCGACCTCGGGCCGCTCGTCCGGCAGGGTGAACAGCCGGGCGTTTTCCACGGTGTAGTGCTCGCCGTCGTGGCTGGTGAGGTCGCCGCCCCAGAGGTCTCGCAGGATCCCGACGGCCTCCGCCAGCATCTCGAGTCTGACGTGGTGGGGTGGCCAGCGGTCGCCGAGGACGTGTTCGTTGAGCCGCTCGCCCGTCCCGAGGCCGAGGAAGAACCGACCGTCGAACGCCGCCGCCGTCGTGGCCGCCGCCTGGGCCACGATGGCCGGATGGACGCGGACGAGCGGACAGGTGACGCCAGTCCCGACGCGGAGGTCGTCGGTCTCGTTGGCGACGGCCCCGAGCGTCGTCCAGACGAACGGCGCCTCCCCCTGACTCTCGACCCAGGGATGGTAGTGATCCGAGACGAGCGCGAAGGTGAAGCCGGCGTCCTCCGCGCGCCCGGCGTACTCGGCGAGGTCCCCCACTCCGAACTCCTCGCTGGAAAGGGTGTAGCCGACCTCAACCACGGTGCCCCCTCCCGGCCGTCGATAGGTGACGCGTGGGCGCCGCCCGAGGGAACGGCGTCACTGGAACCCCGATGGGACCGGCTCGGTCGGCTGCCCGCCCGTCGTCCGGTCGGCGGGGACACCCCGCCCAGCCCCGTACTCACTCGCCGTCGCCGGCGGGGACGTGCTACTCCCTCGCTGCGGGGTGCGGCCGACGCTTCGATCTCCAGTTTGGGGGCCCTGTTGGCCCTGCTGGCCTCCCGCCCCGGCCCTCTGCTCAGGCTGTTCGGGCTGCTGGACCGGGCCTGGACCCGATCCAGGGCCGCCAGACCGCTCCGGTGTCCCCGTCTGGGCGAACTGCGAGGCCGGCTGCTGACCGGACGCGCCCGTCCACCCCTGTCCGGCGCCCCTCCCCGTACCGGTGGCGCCGATTGGCTCGGTCTGGAGGTGTGCCTCGACGAACCAGCGGTACGTCGAGACGTCGCGGGAAACCTCGTTGAGGAGGTCGGCGGTGTCGACGTCGCCCGTGTCGGTGGCCGCCTCGATGGCCTCGTCCAGGTTCGCGTCGACGATGCTCAGGCGCTCGGTCATCACGTCGACGAAGTCCTGGCCCGTGACCGCGTCCGTCGGCATCGCCGGCAGCCGGCAGGACGCCACTGCCTGCCCGGCCGTCCCCAGAGCCTGCCCGCCCAGCGCCGTGATGCGCTCTGCCACCGCGTCCACGTGGTCCGACAGGCGCTCCGCGAGGTCGTCGAACAGGTCGTGGAGGCCGTAGAAGGCCATCCCCTTGACGTTCCAGTGGGCGTACTTCGCCTGCGTCCGGAGGACGGTCAGGTCCGCGAGCGTCTGGGTGAGCCGCTCGACGGTCACCCGTCGGACGTCCGCCGAGAGATGGGACGCCGTCGGAAACTCGCGCCCGCCGCCCTGCCCCGCTGTTTGCCGCCCGGTACCACCTGCGCCGAACTGTGGTGACTGTCGGTACTGGCTCATGATCTCCCCCGAGCGACGCGTCTCTGGGTGCTCGGGTACCTCGAACGTCTGCTGGGACGGGCAAATACCTTCGGGCGGGTGTCGCCCCCTCGTGCCCGAGATCCGGGACCCCCGACGTGCGTGGCCCCCTCGTCATCACGCGAAATCGGGGGCTGCTGCCTGCCGTCGGGTTAAGTAGCTGGCCAGCCTACCGCCGGACATGACGCCGGTCAGCACAGCCACGGCACCCCGTCCAGGGCGGTCAGGCGGGCACGTCCCTCGGGGCCGTGCTCGCACCGCTCGCGGAGGGCTGCGGTGGCCCTGAGTGAACTGGGGTCGGGACGAGTCGGCTGGACCGTCGGCTTCGTCCGGGAACTGACGGCGACGTTCCGCTCCGCCCACGTGTCGTTCATGGCGGCCAGCGTCGCGTACTCCGCGTTCGTCTCCATCCTGCCGCTCCTGGTCCTCGTGGTCATGGTGGCGAGCGTGGTCGGCGGCGAGGCCTTCGTCCAGCGGGTACTGGGGCTGACGTCGACGTACCTCTCACCAGCCGGGCAGGACCTGATCGTCGGAACCGTCGAGCAGGCCACCGCACGGACCGGGCTGTCCGTCCTGAGCGCTCTCGTCCTCCTCTGGGCGGCCCTGCGCCTGTTCCGTGCGCTCGATCTCGCGTTCTCGCTGCTCTACGGCACCGAGGAGAGCACGGACCTGCTGAGCCAGCTCGTCGACGGGATAGTCGTCCTCGCCGCGATGTTGCTCGCGTTCGTCGGGACGACCGTCGGCGCGGTCATGGTTACCGTCCTGCCCGACCTCCCCCGGATGCCCCTGCTCCACAAACTCGGTCTCGTCGTCTTCCTGACGATCGCGTTGCTGCCGCTGTACTACGTCTTCCCGGACCGGCCGCTCTCCGTCCGGCAAGTCCTCCCCGGGGCCGTCGTGGCCGCCGTCGGCTGGACCGTCCTCGAGACGGGGTTCGAGGTCTACGTGCGGATGAGCAGCACGGCGGACCTCTACGGCGTCGTCGGCGGCGTCATCCTGCTCGTCACCTGGATGTACTTCGGCGCACTCACCGTCCTCCTGGGCGCCACGGTGAACGTCGTCCTGACCCAGGGCAGTCCGACGGTCGAGCCGGTGCCAGCCTGACGACGGCAGCGCCGCCCCGGCGCCATCCCCACGCGCCGGTCCGCCGACGAAACGGCGGGCGTATTCGTCCTGCCCCCGCACGAACGGACCAGCACCCTCGCCGTCAGGCGATAACTCCACCTTTGTCCCTGTGCCACAGGGGTAACGTCGCCCAATACGTTACGGGCATATGGATGTAACGTACTCCTGAAGTCACCTCCTGCCGCCTCAAACGGAAGCTTACCAGCGGTCGAATCGTGACGGGCGAATCGAGTCGTGACGGACGAACCCACCCGGGTGCGGGCAGTCGCGTCACGCTACGTCGTGCGGGCCAGCCGGCGACCCCAGTGGGAGCGCGCCGTGGGCTGGCCGCCTCCTCGGGTGCGACGGGATCCGACCGGGCGATGGCCGACACGGACGTGCGCGCTGGCGGACACGCAGGCGGCGTGACGCGGCGGTCTGGCGGGCCGGCGCCGGATCGTCCGGCGTGTGCCGCAGCCCCGCCGGGCACCCGACCGGAATAGCGGAGTCGGCGGCCACATCGGCGCCACCTGGCTCGCGTCCCGTGGCGACATAAGGCCGCCGCGGTAACCCATCGAAAACCGCACGACGTGAGGCGGATATATCGTCTCTCGACGCGCGGCGCACAGATAAGCGGCGGCCATGGATACCCAGGGTATACTATTGGGGGTCCCTCCGCTCCCTACGTGTATGGGAACCATCGTGGACGTGATCGTCCCCACCGACCAGTTCGCGCTGGCCGACACTTTCGACCGACTGCCCGACGCCACCGTCGAGTCGGTGTGCGTCGTCGCCCACGAACCGGGACAGGTCATGCCGTTCGTGTGGGGATCGTCGGACGACCCGGAGCGCCTGGAGGACGCGCTCCGGCGGGACCAGTCCACCGAGGAGGTGATCCACCTCGCCAGGGAGGAGGGACGGACGCTCTTCCGGATCGGCTGGTCGCCGGCCGTCCGGGACGTCGTGGACGTCTTCATCGAGACGAACAGCACGTTGCTCCGCGCCGCCGGGCGGGAGAACCGCTGGGAACTCCGCATCCTGTTTCCGGACCAGGAGTCCGTTTCCCGGACCTACGAGTCCTGGCGCGATCACGGCATCGACCCCTCGATCCGTCGGGTCAACGGCGTCGAGGACGTCGTCACCCACGGTGGGATGGACCTCTCGCACGACCAGCACGAGGCGCTCGTCACCGCCTTCGAGCACGACTACTACTGCGTCCCCCGCGGCGTCACCCTGGACGGCCTCGCGGACGAACTCGGCGTCTCACACCAGGCGCTCTCCGAGCGCCTCCGCCGGGGCCACCGCAACCTCGTCCAGACGACGCTGTGCGAATCGCCGAACCCGATCAACCGCAAACCGTGACCGGGCCCACCTGCTGGCGGTGAGCGTCCGTGCGACTCGTCAAGATCGCGGTCCCCGAGGACGACCGCGACCCCATCGTCTCGGTCCTCCGCGACTACGAGTTCGGCTACACGGAGACGACCGGGAGCGGCGACACCGCGGACCTCGTCATCGTGTCGTTCGTCGTCCCGGCCGACGCCGTCGAGCACGTCCTCGCGGACCTGGCCGAGGCGGGGTTCGACCGGACCGCCTACACCGTCTCGATCGACGCCGAGTTCGCCACCTACGAGGGGGTCGACGAGGTCCAGGATTACTGGGCGAACACGCCCAACCGGCTCGCGCCTGCCGCCCTCCGGTCGAAGGCGAAGGACCTCCGGCGAAACACCCGGTCGTACCTGTGGCTGATGGTCCTGTCTGCCATCGTCGCGACGGCCGGTCTCTTGCTCAGTTCTCCCGCGGTCGTGGTGGGATCGATGGTGATCGCTCCGATCGTCAGCCCGGCCCTGACCGCCAGCGTCGGTGCCGTCCGGAACGACCGGGACATGTTCTTCCAGAGCGTCTACCAGCAGGCGATCGGACTGGGCGTGGCCATACTGACGGCAGCAGTGACCGCCTGGGTGGCACTCCACCTCCGGTTCGTCCCCGTCACCCTCGGGATCGAGCACCTCGAACTCGTCAGTCCCAGGGTCTCGCCAACCATCCTCTCGCTGATCGTCGGGCTCGCCGCCGGTGCCGCCGGGGCCTTCGGGCTGGCGACCGAGGGCCAGGTCTCCATCGTCGGGGTCATGATCGCGGCTGCGCTCATCCCGACGGCTGCCACCGTGGGAATCGGCATCGCGTGGGGCAACTCCCTCGTCGCCGTCGGCGCCCTCCTGTTGCTCGTGGTCTCGATCATCGGGATCAACGCCGGCGGCGACGCGATGTTGTTCTACCTGGACTACCGGCCCGACGCAGTCGACCAGGGCCTCTTCTCCATCTCTGACACACGTGACGCCCTCCTCGTCGGCGGGACCACGCTGTTCGTCCTCGTCGCGGTCGGGACGGCCGGCGTCGGGTTCTACCAGCAGAGCACCTTCGAGCGCTCCGTCAACGACGTGGTCACCGAGGTGATCGACCAGGCAGCGTACGACGGCCTCGAGGTCAGGTCGGTCCAGAGTACCTTCGTCTCCCCGTCCGGCGACGCCGAGCCGTCGGTGACGGTGACGGTCACGCGGACCGTGGATCGGCCCTTCCCCGACCTGCCGACCGTCCTCGACGCGCGGCTCTCTGCTCGCACCGGCCGGTCGCTCGGCGTGCAGGTCCGGTACGTGGACTACCACCGCTCGTCGGCGCGGCTCGGTCCCCGGGCACGGGCACTGGACCCGCCGCTTCCCGGGTGGGCGAGCGCCGTCACCCGTCCCGTTCGAGGAGCGTGAGGCCGCCCTGGTCGCCGTCGCCGGGCGCCGAGGTGTTCCCGACGCGCACCTCTATCTCGCGGAGTCGCCGGTCGACCCGCCGGTCGAGGTCGTCGACCCGCTTCTCGAGGCGCTTGACGGACTGCCGCTGTGACCGGTCGTCGTCGCGGAGCCCGTGGCAGTACCGCTCGTGGGTGTCGAGCTGGTCGTACTGGACGTGCTGGTGGCACCCTGGACACGTGGGCATACCTGAGACGTGCGGGACTCACGTACTTACCTGTTTGGCCTACGGACGTCGGGTCCCGCGAGTCAGGGTCGGCTTGCTGGCTCTGGCGGAAGCCTTTTTCGCGCTCTGGCGTACGGTGTGGACATGGATCTCCCGCTCGCCATGATCGGCGTCGGCGGCCTCGGCTACCTCCAGGCGAAGACCTTCAGTCGGATCGACGGCGTCAGGCTCGTGGCGGCGGCGGACGTCTCGGCCGACGCCAGGCGAGTCTTCGAGGAGACCTTCGGCGCGCCCGCCTACGAGCACTACCGCCAGCTCTTCCACGAGCACTCGGGAGACCTCACCGCGGTCGCCATCGTCACGCCCCACACGCTCCACTACGAGCAGGCCAAGGCCGCCATCGAGCAGGGGCTCCACGTCCTGGTCGAGAAGCCGATGGTGACGGACGTGGCCGACGCCGTCGACCTCGTCGAGTCCGCCGCGGCCAACGACGTCGTCTTTCAGGTGGGCTACCAGCGCCACTTCCATCCGGCCTTCCGGGAGATCCGCCGGGTCATCACGGACGGGCGCATCGGCGACCTCCACACCGTCAACGCCTACCTCGGCCAGGACTGGATCGACCTCCACCGCGACGCCTGGCGCACAGACCCGTCGCTCTCGGGTGGCGGCCAGCTCTACGACACCGGCTCCCACCTGTTCGACGCACTCCTCTGGACCACCGACGCCGAGCCGTCGTCGGTCACCGCCCAGATCGAGTTCGCGGAACCGGGCGTCGACGTCAACAGCGCCATCTCGATGGAACTCGAGGGAGCCGGCGGCTCCATCGTCGCGAGCGTCGGCCTGACTGGCGACGGCGTCGAGGTCGACCCGTACGAGGGATACGTCTACTGGGGCGACGAGGGGCGGCTCAGCTTCGGTGGCGACGAGATCACCGTCGCCGAGAAGGACGCACCGGTCTACACGACCCAGGTCAGCGGCGACGCCGACTTCGAGATGCTCAACCGGCGCAAGATCGAGAACTTCGCGGCCACGATCGAGGGGACGGCGGACCCGGCCGTCCCGGGCGAGGTCGGCGTCTCCGTCACCGCTCTCACGGAGGCCGTCTACGAGGCCGCCGACTCGGACTCTCCCGTCGACGTCCAGCCGCTCATCGAGCGGGCGACGGGCAAGCGAGCCTGACCCAGACCCCGCTCGGATCGCGAGAGGGCGCCCGCCTGGACGGGCACCGGGTTTTATCTGGCCCGCTCCAGAAGGTCCGAACGTCAGGTCGGGCGCCAGCCGTGCGTCCACCGACAGGCACACTTATGAGACGCAACCAGGGAGAGAACCAGGACCGCCCGCGAGGACCGCAACGCGGGCAGCCGCAGGGACAGCCAGCACAGACACCGCCGCCGGCCCAGGGCCGACAGCCCCAGGGAGCCGCGCCGCCGCGCGGTCCTCCGCCAGCCGGTCAGGGTGGAGCGCCGCCGCAGGGCGGCCCCAGCCAGCAGCCACCGGGGATGGGCACCCCGCAGACCGGGGGTGCGCCAGGCTCCGGCCAGCAGCCGACCGGGGCCCCGCCCCAGGCGCCGCCGCAGGGACGCCAGCCCCAGCCTGGACGGGGTGGGCAGGGCACGCCCCCGATGCAATCGCCCGGCGGGCACCCTCAGGACTCGATGGGTGCCGGGTCGGGGATGCAGACGCAGACTGGCATGCAGATGCAGACCGGCGTGGCCCAGAGGGGGATGCAGACCGAACCGGGGGTCCAGCCCGGTCCGGGCATGGGCGCCGGCCGCCCGGGTCAGGCGGGCCCCCACCTCAAGACCGTCACGGTCGACGACGTCGTCCAGACGAACGTGGTGACCGCTCAGCCAGACACGCCGATCGCCACCGTCGTCGCCGAGATGGCAGAGCAGAACGTGGGGAGCGTCGTGGTCGTGGAGGACGAGCGACCGACCGGCATCCTCACCGACCGCACTATCTGCCTGGCGCTCGAGGACGACCCCGACGTCAGCGAGAAGACGGCCGGTGACCTGATCTCGGGCGACCTCGCGACCGGGTCGACCGACGACTCGGTCTTCGACACCCTGCGCCTGTTGCGCGAGCGGCAGATCCGTCGCCTCCCGATCGTGGACGCCGAGGGGACCCTGGAGGGGATCGTGACCCTCGACGACCTCCTCGTCCTGCTGGGTGGCGAACTCCACGAGGCGCTGGAAGTCATCCGCGAGCAGTCCCCCCGCATCTAGCGCTCGATCAGCTCGCCCCCTCCCGTTTTTTGGCCCGCGTCGGTTTCCAGACCGCGGGGATTCGCGCAACCGCGGCTTATTCGGCCCCCGTCACGGACAGGTGATGCATTACTTAGACCGACCCTCGTGTTGCGCCGCTACGGGCAGTCAGTGAGGCCACCCTGTGAGCGACAGGTGGCTCACGGCGCCCGATTACAACAATGAATCACGGTTCACACGACTCTGGCGAGCACGGGCGACGCGCGCAGAACCGACAGCGGGGCGGACGGGCAGAGGAGCAGGGCCAGCAGCGCAGTTGGGAGTCCCAGCAGGGCGGTCAGTTCGGTCAGCAGGAGCAGCAGGGCGGTCAGTTCGGTCAGCAGGGACAGCAGGGCGGTCAGTTCGGTCAGCAGGGACAGCAGGGCGGTCAGTTCGGTCAGCAGGGACAGCAGGGCGGTCAGTTTGGACAGCAGGGACAGCCGGGAAGTCAGTACGGCCAGCAGGAGCAGCAAGGAAGTCAGTATCGCCAGCAGGGGCAGCAAGGCGGTCAGTTCGGCCAGCAGGGGAGCCAGGTCGGCCAGGGGGCCCAGCAGCACGGCACCCACCAGGGCGGCCAGTACGGTGAGCCGAGTCACGGGGGCTCCCAGATGAGCGACCGGGGCCAACAGCAGTCTGGTCGACAGGGTCAGTGGGGCCAGCAGGGTTCAGGACAGTCCCGCCAGAGTGCCGGGATCGGCCAGCAGCAGAGTCAGCAGCACGGCCAGCCCTCCCGCCAGGGCCACCAGCAGGGACAGCAGAGGAGTCAGTACGGTGGGGCTGGCCAGCAGTCCCGCCAACACGCCGGCGGGCAGCGCGAAACGGGGTACGGCCAGGGTCGCCAGCAGGGCTCCCAGATCGGCCAGCAGGGGCGGCAGCAGCGCCAGGGTCCCCGCCAGCAGTCCGGCCGTCAACAGGGCGACCAGTACGGCCAGCAGGGGAGCCAGGTCGGCCAGCGGGGCCAGCAGCAACCCCGGATGGGGCAGCAGGGCCAGCAGCACGGACAGGGGGGCCAGTTCGGTGGCGACCGCCAGCAGGCGTCCGGCCAGCAGAGCCGGTCGGGCGGCGGTGGCCAGGAGGCCGGCCTCCAGTACGCCCAGCGCCAGGAGGGCGACCAGCGATCCGACCGCCAGTTCGGCTCCGGGCAGCGCACCCGGTGATCCGAGGCCCATGAAGTCCCGCGAACCCATCGACGGGTCGCTGGAGGGCAAGCGCGTCGTCGCCAGCAGCGGCGACGAGTTCGGCGTCGTCTCCGGCGTCCGCAGCAACACGATCTACGTCGACCTCGACCCCGACCTGAGCGACCGGCTCGTGGCCAGGCTCGGCTGGGACGACGTCGGCCAGGAGGACTACCCGCTGGGGGCCGACGCCGTCGAGCGCGTCACCGGCGACGCCGTCCACCTCGAAGAACTGTAGGACGGGGCCGCCACCCCCTCTCACTCCTCGCGACGGTCCGATCTCTCGGTCGCCGTCTGCGTCCGCTCGTCCGCGAGCCACGCGAGGAAGGGTGCGACGGCCGCCTGGCCGGGGAGGGCGTAGTCAGCGGCCGTGTCGAACTCGGCGTCGGCCGGTTCGTCCGCACCGGCCACGTAGACGCCGACGCCCCCGGGCTGGACCGCTCGAAACGCGTCCTCGTCGGTCGTGTCGTCGCCGACGTAGACCGTCGTCCAGTCCGCCGGCACGTCACCCTGGAGCCGCGCCATCGCGGTCCCCTTGTCGACGTCGGCAGCCGGCCGCACCTCGAAGACCGCCTTGCCGACCGAGAGCCGGAGATCGTCGGCGTCGTGGACGGCAGTCTCGACGAGGTCCCGGACGGCCGGCACCCGGTCCGCCGGCGTCTCGCGGACGTGGACGGTCAACGTCGGCCCCTTGTCCTCGACGCGACAGCCCGGCACGTCGGCCAGCGTCGCGCTCAGGCGGTCGCGAACCCGGGCGACCGCGTCGCGCGCGTCTGCGGTGGCGGGTGTGGCCGTTCGATCGCTGGCCCGGGCCACCTCGAAGCCGTGGTTGCCAGCCAGGACGACGTCGTCGACGGGGACGCGGTCGGACAGGTCGTCGAGGGCCCGGCCGCTACAGATCATCACGCGCACGTCTTCTGCCGCGGCGAGCCGCTCCAGCGGCCGCCTGACCGCGGGGGCCGCCGTGGCCGCGTCTGGATCGGGTACGATGGGCGCGAGAGTCCCGTCGAAGTCGAGGCCGACCAGGAGGCCGGGGGCCGCCCGCAGTCGCGCCACGAGGTCGTCGGCCCGACTGACGACCGGCGCCCCCTCAGACTGGGTCATGGCGCGAGCGGCTGGCCTCCGTCGCGCGAGCCTCCGCCGCGAGGTCGCCGTGCTGCTGGAGCCACGTCTCGAGGTCCACCTCGGCGACGCTCTGTCTGAGCCGCGTCATGCGGGCTTTGCGCTCGGCGGCCGGGGCGGTGAGTGCCTCGTCGAGGCGGTCCGCGATCCCCGGCGCGTCGAACGGCGTGATGGAGTAGGCGAGCGGCCCGAGGATGTCGTGGGCACCGGACTGGTCGCTCAGCAGCAGGGCGCCGTCGTTCTCGACCTGGGCCGCGACGTACTCCATGGCGACGAGGTTCAGACCGTCCCGGACGGGCGTGACCAGCGCGGCGTCGGCGTGCCGGTAGAGCCCGTAGAGCCGCTCCTTGCTGAGGGTGTCCGTGAAGAATACGATCGGCTGCCAGTCGTCCGTGCCGAAGCGCTCGTTGACGCGTTCGACGGCCGCGGCGACGGCCTCCTGCGTCCGGGCGTAGGCGTCGATCTGCGACCGGCTCTCGCTGCCGTTCTGGACGAACGTCAGCGACTCGCGCCACTCCGGGTGGGTCTCCCAGAGCCGTTCGAGCGCCCGGATCCGTTCGACGATCCCCTTGGAGTAGTCGAGGCGGTCGACGCCGACCGCGAGTGCCCGGTCCGGCGAGACGTCGTACTCCGCGAGGAGGTCGGCCAGGTCGTTCTCGGAGAAGCTCGCCGCCTCGCGACGAATCTCGTCGTGGGGGACGCCCATCGGACTGGCGACGACGCGGGTGGACGTGCCGCGGTACCTGACCGTCGCGTGGTCGTGGTCGACGTTCGCGTCGCCGAGACAGGCGTCGACGCACTCCAGGAAGTTGTAGCGGTACCGGGGGACGTGGAAGCCGAGGACGTCGTTGGCGAGCAGTCCCCGCAGGACCTCGTCGCTGTGGGGGCAGGCCCGGAACGTGTCCCAGCCGGGCCACGGCGTGTGCCAGAACTGCATGAACGTCGGGCCACCACCGACCGCCCGGCGGGTCATCGCCGGCGCGAGCGCGAGGTGGTAGTCGTGGAACCAGACCGTCGACCGGTCGGTCGCCTCCGCCGCGACCACGTCCGCGAACTGCCGGTTGGTCTGTTTGTACACCTCCCAGTAGTCGCTGTCGGCGCTGACGTTCCCCAGGGTGCCGTGACAGACCGGCCAGAGGACCTGGTTGCTGAAGCCGTAGTAGTACCCCTCGACCTGCTCGTCTGACAGCCAGACCCGCCGGAGCGAGTAGCCCGGGTCCTCGGGAGGAACCCCGATGCGGTCGGACGCGTCGACGACGTCACGGTCGGCGTCGCCGTCACCCCACGCCACCCACGTCCCTCCCGTCTCCTGGACGACCGGGTCCAGGCCGGCCGTCAGTCCGCCGGTCGGTCTGTCAACCTCGACCCCGTCTCCCGCGTCGGTGTGCCTGTACGGTTGCCGGTTCGACACGACGACGAGCTGGCCGTCCCCGAAGGGGCTGCGACCGCCGTCCGTCCGATGCGCTGCCGCTCCACGCTGCTGAGTTGACGTCTCGTTCATGATGCTGACGAGTCAGCACACCACGTCGTGCTGGTCTCTAACCCCGCCACGTGACGGCATTCGGACTGTGCTTGCAAGTGCAAGGGGTGGTCGTGTGCCCTCGGTCCCGACAGCGTCTTGCGAATAGCGGCCGCTCGGCGCGTCCGGAGTGGCCAGCAGCCGGCTTCGAAAGGGAGAGCTTACAGGTGTCGAGCCGTCGGCGCCCGACCGGGGTACGGTCAGGTAACTGCGACGATCTGGTCCGCGATCGGGTCTCGGTCGCCCTTCGAGCCAGGGGAGACGGACGGCCTCTCGATGGACAGTCTACCTGCCACGAAGACGCGCTCGTTCGGACGCACGGTGGCTGACACCCGCCGAACGAAGGGACGGGCCGTTCCAGTGCTGGTATGCCGCCGTCCGACCGCTGTGCCGGCCCGGTCACACATCGGGAGGCCCGCTAGCCGGCCTGCTCGGGCTGGTCGGCCACGCGACGACCTGGACCGAACGGCTCACCACCGCGGGCTTTGGCATCCGGGGGGTCGGCTCGTTTTTCTACCTCGCACACGCGCTCACCGAGGCCTCCTTCCGGGAGCTCGACCTCCTGCTAGCGCGCGAGAAGCTCTGGGCCATCGTCGGCTTCTTCGTCCTCGTCTCGATCGTCCTCCACGGGGTGCTCGCGAGCCCGGGCATGCGGCGGCTCGATCGGCTCCGCGAGGAGGAGGACCTCGCCGAACTCGAGGCGGACGTCGCCGACGGCCTGATCGGGGGCGAGGGCGACGAGACGGCGGGCTCGGAGCGGTGAGTCCCGGCGCCTAAACTGCCGGCCCTTGCCGGGCAAACGAAGATTCCGGCACGCGGAATCCACCTACACGGAGACCGACCCGTGAGCGACCCAACTGACGACGCACTCGGCGGCCGACACGAGTCCCTCTGGCTGGCGACCGAACGGGGGCAGACGTACGCACCGCTGGCGGAGAACGTCAGCGTCGACGTGGCCGTCGTCGGTGGGGGAATCGTCGGCATCGCGACGGCGGCGAAACTGGCGGAGGCGGGACGGGACGTGGCGCTGCTCGAGCGCGACCGACTGGCGGCGAAGGTGACCGGCCACACGACCGCGAAACTCACGTCGTTGCACGGGCTGGCCTACGGCCACCTCGAGTCGAAGTTCGGCGAGGAGACGGCCCGGCGCTACGCCCGGGCCAACCAGGCCGCCATCGAGGACGTGGCCGAGACGGCAGACCGGCTCGACGTGGACTGCGGGTTCACGCGGGCGACGGCCTACACCTACGTCGCGGACGAGCGATGGCGTCGCCGCGTCCACCAGGAGGTCGACGTCGCCACCCGGGTCGGCCTTCCCGCCTCCTTCGTCGAGTCGCCCGGCCTCGACGAGGCCGAGTGCGCCGTGGCCGTCTCGGAGCAGGCCCACTTCCACCCGCGTCGGTATCTGCTCGCCCTCGCGGACACCATCCCGGGCGAGGGGAGCGCCGTCTACGAGGAGACCACCGTCACGGACGTCCGGGACGGCGATCCCTGCGTGGTGGCGACGGACCGCGGGACCGTCCGCGCGGACGACGTCGTCGTCGCCACGCACTTCCCCATCGACGACCACGCGCTGTTCTACTCTCGCCTGACCCCCCGCCGCTCCTACGTCGTCGCCGCGCGCCTGAACGAGGAGCCACCCGCGGGGCTGTACTACCGGAGTCCGGACCCGCACTTCTCCATCCGGCCGACCGCGGAGGCAGACCTCGTCCTGTTCGGGGGGCAGAACCACCGGACGGGGGCGGGGGAAGAGCGGGACCGCTACCGGCGCCTGGAGCGCGAGGTGCGCGACCGCTTCGACGTGGCGGCGGTCGCCTACCGCTGGTCGACCCAGGACTACGTTTCCGTGGACGGCGTCCCCTTCGTCGGCCCCGCATCGCCGCGCGCCGACCACGTCTACGTGGCCACCGGCTTCGGCGGCTGGGGGATGACAAACGGCGTCGCTGCGGCGACGGTCCTCCGCGACCTCATCACGGACCGGGCGTCGGAGTGGGCCGAGGTTTTCGACCCCGACCGGGTCAAGCTCCGGGCGTCGGCCAGCCGCCTGGTCTCGCACAACGTCCACGCCCTGAAACACCTGGTGAGCGACCGCGTCGAGCGCCGCCCCTCGATGGACGCGTCGGGGCTGGCGCCCGGCGAGGGCGAGGTCTTCGCGGTGAACGGAGAGAAGGTCGCCGTGGCTCGCGACGGCGACGGCGACCTCCACGCCGTCTCCGCGATCTGCAGTCACAAGGGCTGTCACGTCACCTGGAACGACGGCGAGGGCTCCTGGGACTGCCCCTGTCACGGGTCCCGGTTCGACGTCGACGGGTCGGTCCTGGACACGCCCGCCAACGATCCGCTCGATCCCGTCACGCTCGACGTCGAGGACCTCTCGGCTCCCTCCCGGGCCGGCGACTCGGGGGACGCCGCTGACCGACCCGGCCCGGGTCGCCGGGGGTGAGGGGAGTCACCGAACTCGCCTGCCGACGACCTCGCTTCCGGAGGTGGTGACGTCTACGCCGCGACTGTAGTACCACAGCGGGTCGCCGCCCGGCGGGGCCAGTCCGTTCGCCTCGAAGAGCGTGTTCGTCTCGACGGTCCCCGTCGCCGGCCGGAGGCGGATCGGCGGGTGATCGACCCGCGTCTGTCGGAGGCGGCCGGACGCTGCCTGTGTGTAGAGACGGTCGCGCGCAGTGAGCGCTCCCGGGACGGCGTCTGGTGCCGGCGTGAACGCGTCGCCGTCGGGCCGGACGGTGGCCGCGAACTGCGCCGGTCGGGCGCCCGGATGCCGGCGGCGACTGCGAACCTCCACACGCTCGTCTCGGCCGTCGAGCGTCGTGGTCGCGTAGTGGTAGGGAAGCCAGTGACACAACCGAGCGCCGAGGACACCCGCGAGGCTCCCGGCGTCGAGACTGAGGAAGTACACGCCGGGGGCGCCGTGCCCGGTCACGTAGGTCCGGCAGTTGACCTGTGCGAAGGACGTGCCCAGTCGCCCGGGGAGGCCCCGTGGACGGGTCCGGACCGCCCGGAGCGCGACGACGCTCAGCCACGCCGAGCCGTCGACCGTCTCGACGGCGAGCGCGTCGGGTACCAGCCGGGCCAGTCGCGCGCGGTCGACTCGCCAGTGGGCGTAGCACAGGTGGCGCCAGCGAAACGAGAGGGGGAAGGTCATGTGCGGACGGACCCGGGAACCGTCGCGGTCGATGGCATCCGTTCCGCAGCGCAGCGGTCGAGTCGTCCCCGGTCGGGGGGGGGGGGGGAGCGGTAGTGCCATGGTCGCGGGGGGACGCCCGCTGCAGTCGATGTGGGGAGTGCAGTCGCCCTAAGCCTGCGGCCTGTGATTGCCGGTGCATGTCGTGGCGTCCCACGCGGGCCACGCCAGCTTTTAGCGTGTCCCTGGCGAACGGCTACCATGGAGATCGGAGTGCTAACGGTGCCGCTCGGCGAGTCGTCGCTGGACGAGGCGCTGGCGTCCCTCTCGGACCTCGGCGTCGAGGCGGTGGAACTCGGCAGCGGGGGCCACCCGGGCACCGCTCACCTCGACCCCGAAACCCTCGTCGACGACGCCGATCGGCGAGAGGCGGTCCAGGGACTGCTGGACGACCACGGCGTGCGGATCAGCGCACTGGCCACGCACAACAACCCGCTACACCCCGACGACGAGCGGGCCGCTTCCGCCGACGCGGATCTGCGCCGGTCGATCGAACTCGCCGGCCAGCTCGACGTCGACGCGGTCACCTGCTTCTCGGGGCTCCCCGCCGGCTCGCCCGACGACGAGACGCCCAACTGGATCACGGCGCCCTGGCCGCCCGAACACGCCGAGGCGCTCGCGTACCAGTGGGAGGTGGCGCTCGACTACTGGTCGGAGGTGGCCACCGTCGCCGCCGACCACGGCGTCGAAATCGCGATCGAGATGCACCCGAACATGCTGGTCCACGAGCCACACGGACTCCTGCGCCTGCACGAGGCCACCAACGAGTACGTCGGCGCGAACTTCGACCCCTCCCACCTCTACTGGCAGGGCATCGACGTGCCGGCGGCCATCCGTCTGCTCGGCGAGCGCGGCGCCATCCACCACGTCCACGCCAAGGACACGGCCATCTACGAGTCACGGGCACGCACGAAAGGCGTCCTCGACACCACGTCCTACGGGGACGTGGCCGACCGGTCCTGGCTGTTCCGCTCGGTCGGGTACGGCCACGGGGAAGCCCACTGGAAGGACGTCGTCAGCACGCTCCGCATGGTCGGCTACGACGGCGCGCTCAGTATCGAACACGAGGACGACCTCACGTCGACCCGGGAGGGCCTGGAGAAGGCCGTCGACGTCCTCCAGCGGGCCGTCTTCCGGACCCAGCCCGGCACCCCTTTCCACGGCGACGACGGTGAGCCATGACGCTCCGCGTCGGCTTCCTGGGCTATGGCTTCATGGGGACCGCCCACGCGAACGCCCTGGCGCGGCTGCCGATGTTCTTCCCCGACGCCCCCGAGACGGAGCGGGCGGTCCTGATCGGCCGCGACGAGGCCGCCCTCCAGACGGCGGCCGACAGGCTGGGCTTCACCGCGACCAGCACCGACTGGCGCGACGCCCTCGACGACGTGGACGTCCTCTACAACCTCGGACCGAACCACCTCCACGCCGAACCGGCAATCGCCGCGCTCGACGCCGGGACGCACGTCCTCTGTGAGAAGCCGCTGGCGAACGACCACGAGGCCGCGGACAGGATGGCGGTCGCCGCCCGCGAGAGCGACGCGCTGGCCGCCGTCGGCTTCAACTACCGGTACGTCCCGGCACTCCAGCTGGCGAAGTCGCTCGTCTCGGACGGCGCCATCGGCGAAGTGCGCGACGTGCGCGCCCACTATCTCCAGGACTGGCTCCGCGATCCCGAGGCGCCCTGGTCCTGGCGCCTCGACGCCGACCTCGCCGGCAGTGGCGCCCTGGGTGACCTCGGCTCCCACGCCCTCGACCTCCTGCGCTGGCTCGGCGGCGACCTCACCGCGGTCAGCGGGAACCGGCGGACCTTCGTCGACGAGCGGCCCGACCCCGAGGGGGATGGCGTCCTCCCTGTGACTGTGGACGACGCCGTCTCGGCGCAGGTGCGCTTCGCGTCCGGCGCCATGGGAACCGTGGCGGCCTCCCGGGTCGCCGCCGGCCACAAGAACGACCTCCAGGTGGCCGTCCACGGGGCCGAGGGCAGTCTCCGCTTCGGCCTGCAGCGCCTGAACGAACTCGAGGTTTGCGGGCCCGACGACCGCGGCTACGAGCGCCTGCTCGTCACCGAGCCCGACGACCCCTACGTCGAGGCCTGGTGGCCACCGGGCCACGCCCTGGGCTGGGAACACACCTTCGTCCACCAGAGCTACGAGTTCCTCTCGGCCGTCGCTGGCGACGCGTCCTACCGCCCCAGCTTCCAGGACGGCCTCGCGGTCCAGCAGGCCCTGACCGCCGTCGCGGAGAGTGACGCCGTGGGCGAGTGGCGCGAGGTCGACTAGGGGCGCCCGGCACTGTCGGGGACAGGGTTCATACGGCGTCGCGGCCAAGCGGACACCGACCACCGCCACATGGCAGCCCAGACCAACGAGCCACCGGAGACGGTCGTCGTCCTGAATCCCCACAGCGGGAGTGCCGATCACCGGGACGCGGTCCGCGACCGCGCGACCGTCCTCGGTTACGATCTCAGGGAGACGGAGTACGGCGGCCACGCTGCCGACATCGCCCGCGAGTCCGCGACCGCGGGCGTCGAGCGAGTCGTCGCCGCCGGCGGGGACGGCACGCTCAACGAGGTCGTCCAGGGCGTCGTCGACGCCGACGCTCTCGAAGACCTCACCGTCGGCGTCATTCCCGCCGGGACGGGCAACGACTTCGCCGGGAACCTCGGCATCACCGACCTCGACACCGCCTTCGACGTCCTCGAGTCCGGCGAGCACCGCCGGATCGACGTCGGAATGGCGAACGACCGACCGTTCGTCAACTCCTGCGTCGCCGGGCTGACGGCCGACGCCAGCAGCGCGACCTCCGACGAACTGAAGTCCCGCATCGGCGTGCTGGCCTACGCCGTGGCGACCCTCCGAACGGCCGCGGAGTTCGAGGCCCTCGACCTGACCGCCTCGGTCGATCCGGCGGGCGACGAGCCACGCACCGTCTGGGACGGCTCGGCCGCCGTCGTCCTGGTCGGGAACGGGCGCCGGTTCGCCCACGAGGGGAGCACCCAGGCGAACGTCGAGGACGGCCTGCTGGACGTGACCATCGTCGAGGAGGCCCCGCCGCGGTCGCTCCTCCAGGAGCGCGTCACCGAGCGGCTGTTCAGCGAGGACGGCGACCACATCACGCGGCTGCTCGCCTCGTCGCTCGAACTGTCGCTGGCGACCGACGAGTCCGTCGACTTCAGCCTCGACGGCGAGATGCACGAGTTCCAGACGACGTCGCTGTCCACCCGCCATCGGGCACTCCGGTTTCCGGTGGGCGAGGCCTACGAGCCGACGCCCACCGCCGACTGACACCCAGCCATGGCGCTCCTCGACCTCCACACGCACACCCGGTTCTTCCACGGCTTCACCGGTCGGCCCACGTGGTTCGACCAGTACGGGGTCCGCCTGCTGGTCGCCGTCGCCAGGCGCCGTGGGCTGGACGCCATCGCGACGACCAACCACGACTACTTCGAGCGCTTCGACGTCGACACGGGCGACCTGACCGTGATTCCCGGCATCGAGGTCACGAGCACCGCGGGCCACATGCTCGTCCTCGGGCCGGACCCACCCCGACGGACGAAGCCGAACGTCCTCACGCCCGGCGAGGTCGTCGACCTGGCCCACGACCGCAACTGCGCGGTCGTCCTCCCCCACCCGTTCCGGAACAGCACGGTCATCGACTCGGACCCCGACGTGGACGCCGTCGAAGTCAACGGCAAGCGGTCGGCGTCGATCGAGCGCATCGAGGACTTCGCCGCAGCACACGACCGACCGCTGATGGGCGGGAGTGACGCGCACTACCCCATCGAGGTGGGGCGCGCGCACACCGTGATCGAGGACGACCCGACCACGCCGGAGGGGGTAGTCGCGGCGCTACGGAACGGCCGCGTCGATTACCGCGTCCGGGAGTGGTATCCCTCACAGGCCCTCCGGCGGGTCTACGGCCTGATTCACCGGCTGAAGGGCCACCGCCAGTAGCTTACGCGTCCGCCCACCAGACGAGTTCGAGTCCGAGTCGGGCGGAACACTCCACCTCCTGAGGCGTCGTCTGGTCGGTCTCGACCTCCACCTCGTCGGGATCGAGCGAGTTGGGGCACCGACCCTCGCTGACGAGGACCGACAGCGGCACGGTCGCGCCACACTGGGGACAGTCGATCGTGAGGCCGTCCTCGCCCTCGTGGAACGAGTCGGCGTCGAGTTCCATTCGCGATGCGTCTCGCTCCTGACCGGGGTCCGACTGGGAGTCTGACATCGGCCGATCCTACGTGACTCACGCGAAAAAGGCTGCTCCCGGCAGAAGCGTTTACTGTCCGGGACGGGAAGGCCGAGTATGGACGTCAGAGCGGCTCGCCTCGACGACGCGGAGGGGATTCGCCGGGTGGCGCGCGACTCGTTCGCCGCGTCGTACGACGCCACCCTCGACGAGGCGACCATCGACCGGATCGTCGACGAGGAGTTCGACGAGGACCGGATCGCGTCGGTGACCGACGACGCCGACCAGACGCTGCTCGTCGCCGCGGACGAGACGGGCGTCGCGGGCGTCGCCCAGAGCACCCTCGTGAACGGCGATCCGGTCGTCGGCGACGTTCGCTGGCTCCACGTCCACCCGGACGAGCGTGGCGAGGACGTCGGCGTCCGGCTGCTGGGCGAACTCGTCCAGCGCATCGAGGCCGAGGACGCCGCGATGGTGCGCGGACGCGTCCTCGAGGGGAACGAGACCGGCGGCGACTTCTACGAGGCCTACGGATTCGAGCGCCAGTCCGAGGCGCACGTCGACATCGCCGACGAGGAGTACGAGGAGACCGTCTACGAACACCATCTCGACGACGAGGTCGGCGAGGAGGTCGTCGACACCGTCGCGGGGCCCGACGGCGCGGACCGTTTCATCGACTACTCCGGCGGCGACGGCGGGACCGAGGCCCCCTTCTTCCCTCTGTACACCGATCGCTCGCTCGACGAGCGCTACGGCTGGCAGTGTGGTAACTGCGGATCGATGGAGACGTCGATGGACGCCGACGGCCGCGTCCAGTGCGCCCAGTGCGACAACGTGCGCACGGCCCAGCGCTGGGACGGCGCGTACCTCTGAGGGCGACCGCGCCCGCGCCGTGGTCGCGGGCAGGGTGTGAAGGGTCAATTTTGTGACGAAGTAGCGACCAGCCTGTGACCGAATTGTGCCGAAATTTCCGGGTACGGTGGGGTTAACGGCCCCTTCCTGCCGTCCGATTCGAAGTAAGACTTTTCTACTTCGGTGGTCGAGGGTAGGATAGCATGCGCCACAACGGCTCCGCCGCGCGGTCCGCCCCGCAGGCAGCAGCGCAGGCCACGCCCCAGCAGGCCTACACCGTGCAACACGACTTCGACGGCGTCGCGACCGTGACCGAAACGGTGGTCCACGCGCTCTCGGACGTCACCGGCATGGACGTGACCGACGCCGACTTCGCACTCTACGACTACGTCGATCCGGACTCGCTGAACCGGCTCTTTGCCCCCAAGTCCGACGGCACGCCCCGCGTCAACGGGCACGTCTCCTTCACGGTGATGGGCTACCAGACGACGATTTACGCCACCGGCCAGGTCACGATCGTTCCCGTGGGAACGCCCGTCCAGGGCTAGCCCACCCACGCCCGCGTCGCCGGCGTTCAGCCCACTGCCCTGACGGCGTCCGCAGTCGAAAGATCCGCTTTCTCCTGGACTGCGGGGCGCAACGCCGTGCTACTGGACTGAACGATTCGACCCCTTTATTCGAGTCCGAGGTTCCTCACGGGATGCGGAGACGACCGACTACCGCTTCGTTTCGTACAGTTCGAAGAACGCGTGCCGACATCCGGACGACGTACTCATGAGTCAATCCACACATTCCACACGGTCGCAGTCAGAGGGGAGCGACAACTCGCGGGCCATCCAGCAGGCCATGCAGTATCCGCTGGAGCAAACGGTCCAGTTCCAGAAGGGGGCGGCCCGACTGTTCCTCAACGGGCTGGAGCTGACGGACTGGGCGCAGTCCCGCGGCGTCCGTCTGACGAGACAGATGTTCACCAACTACATCCGAACCCTGGAGGAGACGGCCCAGGAGACGGAGTCGATGGCCCAGCAGGGCGCCCAGACGATGCAGCAGGCGGGCCAGGCCACCGAACAGTTCGGCCAGCAGGCCGCCCAGTTCGGGCAGTCCCAGTTCCAGGGCGCTCCCGCGCAGCACCAGCAGGAGGGCGTCCCCCAGGGCGGGTTCGCCCAGCAGACGGGCCCACAGCCGCTGGCGCAGACGGCCCAGCAGGGGTACGCACAGCAACCCCCACAGCAGGCGTCCCAGCAGCCCCCACAGCAGATGGCCCAGCAACAGCCGGTCCAGGGCGGCCAGACGAGCCGAGCGCCGCCCCAACAGGCGCCGACGCCGGAACCGCAGCCACAGCCGGCCACCCAGGGGCCCCAGCCCGCACAGGAGGCCCAGGGTGGGATGCAGGAGCCGCCCGCCGCCACGGGCGTCGAGGGCGGCCAGCAGGGGCAGACGACGGCCCCGGTCGGCGGTCAGGAGGAAACCCAGCGCGAGCGGGAGACCCAACCGGCCAGCACGCAGTGACGCGGTGACCGCCGCCGGTCACGACGACAGCGCGGCCCGCCGATCATCCGGGCGGTCACCTCGATACCATCCATTTTCTCGACGTCGCAGCCACCCCGCTCGTCCGGTTCGATTCGGCCCGCAAAATTAGTTATAATAACAGTTGCTTGTGGGATCATCTTCGATACTATAGAGGTATGTTCGGGACCAGCGCCCGCCGACTGCCACACCGACAAACCGACGTCTACAACCGAAATAAGTCCTGAATTGCAGTATTGCGCGTCGGAGGGAGTCACGCGGACCGTTTGCCGCGCTCAATGGACGAAAGACGGGTTTTAGCCCCGGGTTGGCCGTCAAACGCCCGGTAGAAGCGGTAACTCAGTCGCGCCGGGACGATTTACAGTTAGGCCAATAAACAAGATACTGTCATGTATGTCTATACGTCAGGAACGGTCCTCACGTCGCCGTTCGGTCGCGGCGAGGCGTCTCGACGTCACGATGACCGTCGGCACCACAACAGTCAACGGGCCGGCACTCGATCGGACACGTATGGCGGATCTGCTCTCCGACGACGAGATCGAGGCACAGTGTCCCGACGGCTGGGAGCGCGACGGCGACGAGATCGTCCGGACTTTCGAGTTCGACGGCTACCTCGACGGCGTGGGCTTCGCAGCCGGCGCCGGTGGCCTCGCGGAGGAGGCCTGGCACCACCCGGAGATGATCGTCGGCTACGCAGAGGTGGAAGTCCGGTTGACGACCCACGACGCCGGCGGGATCACCGAGAACGACACCGATCTCGCAGCGCGGCTGAACGACCTCTACGAGTGACGCGCTCGCCAGAAGGTACTTGGTCGGTCGTCCCCTACTGACCCAATCCGATGCCCGGTCGCCCCTACGACTTCTGGCTGCTTGACCTCGACGGGACCGTCGTGGACATCGAGGAGTCGTACGTCCACGAGGTGATGGGCGAGGTCGGCGACCGACTGGGCCGGGAGTTCACGCCCTCCGAGGCCGAGCGCCTCTGGTACGAGGTCGAGTCCGCGCGAGACGCCGTCCTCGACGCCCACGACGTGACGCCGGCGGCGTTCTGGGACACCTTCCACGCCGTCGAGGACCCCCTCTCGCGCGCCGAGGCGACCTACCTCTACGACGACGCCGCCGAGTTCGTCGCCGCTCGCGACGCGCCGCTCGGCCTCGTCACTCACTGCCAGCCCTACCTCACCGAACCGATACTCGACGCGCTCGACATCGCCGACTGGTTCGACCACGTCGTCTGTTGCACCGACGAGACGGGGTGGAAGCCCGACCCGCGCCCGATGGAACTGGCCATGGACGGCCTCGGCGTCGGGGGAACCGGCCACCGCGGCGTCATGCTGGGTGACGCACCGTCCGACGTGGGCGCCGCGCGAAACGCTGGCCTCGACGCGGTCCACGTCCAGCGCGCGGACCGTGGTGGCTCGGTGCCGCCGTCACTGGGCGATCACCGCGTTACGATGCTCACCGAGTTCGACGCCTGATCGACCGAGGGGGGACGGGAACCGGACGCAGGACGGCCGGCCCGCCACCTGCCGACCCGGGCCTGGTCTAGCGGGCGGGGGGGGGATCGGGGCCGCGACGCGGCCGGTGCGACGGACCCCTCGCGGCGTCTCGACCGGCGCGACCGCCAGGTACCGGGGCCTTCTTTGCACCAGCGTCCCAACGACCATCCATGTCAGGGTTGCGCGACGCCGTGCGTTCGTTGCCTCGCCCGGTCTACGCCGACCTCCGGGAGAGCCCGACGGAGTACCTGCTCGTCATCGACCTGCCGGGTGCCACGTCCGAGACGGTCGACGCTGGGATCGCTTGCGGTCGGCTGACCATCGAGGCCACGCGGGCCAAGGACGTCCCGACGGGCTTCGAGTACGTGGACGAGGACCGGCCGGTCTTCCTCGACGTCGCGCTCCCGCTGCCGCCGGACGCGACGGGCGCCGGCGCCGAGGGGCGCGTGGACCGCGGCGTCCTCGAACTGCGCGTGCCCAAGCGGTCCGCCTCGCCCGAATCGTCGATACCCATCGAGGGGAGCTGAGAACGGGGTGGCCCGCCGGTGAACCTGCGCGCCTACTGGCGGTTCGTAATCGTCACGTGGCAGTTCCTGCCGCTGGCGCTCGCCTACGCGCGCGACCGCCGTCGCTTCTTGCTATTCGGTGGGCCACGCGAGGTGACCCCCGCCCAGCGCCGTCAGCGGGCCGCGGCGCTGCTCGACTCGCTACTCACTCTCGGGCCGACGTTCATCAAGCTCGGCCAGCTGCTCTCGACCCGGCCCGACATCCTCCCGCCGGAGTACGTCGACGAGTTCACGAAGCTCCAGGACCGGGTCCCGCCAGCGGACTGGGACGACGCTCGTCACGTCCTGGAGGACGAACTCGGGCCGGTCGACGACCGCTTCGACGACTTCGAGACCGACGCCATCAGCGGCGCCAGTCTGGGTCAGGTCTACCGGGCCAGCGTCGACGACCAGCCGGTCGCCGTCAAGGTGCGCCGGCCCGGCGTCGAGACGCTCGTCGAGTCCGACCTCCGGGTCATCCGGTGGACCCTCCCGCTCGTCATGCGATTCGTGGGCGAGGCGCGCTCCTTCTCCCTCGAGACGCTGGCCGACGAGTTCGCGCGGACCATCCGCCAGGAGATGGACTACCGCCGGGAGGCCCGGATGCTCACCGAGATCAGGGCGAACTTCCAGGCACGCGACGACGTCCGGATGCCGGCCGTCGTCGGCAGTCACTCGACCGGGCGCGTCCTCACGATGGAGTACCTCGGGGGCACGAAGATCACGGACGTCGAGGCGCTGGACGCTGCGGGCATCGACCGGACGACGCTCGCCGAGACTCTCCAGCGCTCGTACCTGGAGATGATCATCCAGGACGGGGTCTTCCACGCCGATCCGCACCCGGGCAACCTCGCCGTCCAGGACGACGGCACGCTCGTCTTCTACGACTTCGGCATGAGCGGGTACGTCGACACGTTCGTCCAGGAGAAGATCGTCGACTTCTACAGCGCCGTCGCGCGCCAGGACATCGACGCCATCCTCGACGCCCTCATCGAGATGGGGACGCTCTCGCCGGAGGCCGACCGCGAGGTCATGGGCGACGTGATGGAACTGGCAATCGCGGACGCCCGGGGCGAGGACATCGAACACTACCGCGTCCAGCAGATCGTCGGCCAGGTCGAGGACACGATCTACGAGTTCCCCCTGCGCCTTCCCTCGAACCTGGCGCTCGTCCTCCGCGTGGCGACGGTGGTCGAAGGGGTCTGTGTCACCCTCGACCCCGACTTCGACTTCATCGACGTGGCGACGGAGTTCCTGCGCGAAGAGGGCTACCTCACCGCCGGTGCCCGCGAGTTCGTGGCCGACCGCGCGACGGAGATCCGCGAGGCTGGCGAGTCTATCGTTCGCGTGCCGCCGAAACTGGAGCGCACCCTCGACCGGGTCGAGCGCGACGAGTTCCGCGTGCGCGCCGACATCGAGGATTCCGACGACCACCTGACGACCCTCGCCCGCCGCCTGATCTACGGCATGACCTTCGCCGCGGGCGTCCTCTCGACCTCGCTCCTCTACGCATTCGACACCGTCGAGGCCGCGGCGGTGCCGCTCGTCCTGACCCTCGTGGCGCTGTTCCTGCTGTATCGCTCGTTCCGGGAGCGCGGCGGCATCCGCGCCCAGCCGCAGTTCACCCGCCACGAGATGCGCCAGCGCGAGGCCGACGACGCCGTGGGGTACGGCGACGTCGACGCGGTGGCCGAGGAGGCGACGACACCGCCCGACGCGGGCGAGGCGACGGCGCCCGACGTCGACGTGAGCCAGGCGACTGGCATTCCGGTCGTCGGCGAGGAGGACGACGAGGGTAACGGAACCGACGCGGCCGACCCAGGGACCGACGATCGACCGGGCGACGACGGGACGCCCTGATCAGTCGCCCCGACGCGTTCGACCCCCTGGGGCGGCTGCTCTGCCGTTCCAAACCGTTTATACCGGTCGGTGGTGGACACGTGCACATGGCAAAGCAGCAGTCTGAGGTCCGGGATCTGGACGAGGGGAGCTACGTCATGATCGACGACGCTCCGTGCAAGATCAACTCCTACAGCACGGCCAAGCCGGGCAAGCACGGCAGCGCGAAGGCCCGCATCGACGCCGTCGGCGTCTTCGACGGCAAGAAGCGCTCGCTCTCCCAGCCCGTCGACGCGAAGATCTGGGTGCCGATCATCAACCGCAAGCAGGGCCAGGTCGTCTCGACCGACGGCGACGACGCCCAGGTGATGGACCTGGAGACCTACGACACCTTCACGATGCGCGTCCCCGAGGACATCTCCCTCTCGCCCGACGACGAGATCGAGTACCTCGAGATGGAAGAGCAGCGCAAGATCCTCACCGACTAGGTCGCGATGACCTTTCCCGGCGCGAGCGCGGACCGGTCTGCCGCCGACTACGCCGTCGTCGGCGCGCCACTCGACGCCACGACGACCTTCGAGCCGGGCGCTCGCTTCGGGCCCCGACGCGTGCGCCACTACGCCGGTGCTTTCGAGGACTACGACCCCCACACTGACCAGCACTTCACGGACTGCGCGGTCCACGACCACGGCGACGTCGGTCCCACAGACGACGTCGAGTCCTACCTCACGTTCCTGGCCGGCACGCTCGGCGACCTCGACGCCGCCGGGGCCCGCCCCCTCCTCGTCGGCGGCGAACACACCGTGACCGTCGCCGCCTGCCGGGCCCTCGAGTTCGACGTCTTCGTCTGCCTCGACGCCCACCTCGACCTCCGCGAGTCCTACCGAGGCAATCCGCTGAGCCACGCCACCGTCACCCGCCACGCGCTCGACGAGGCTGCGGAGGCAGTCGTCCTCGGCGCCCGTTCCGGTAGCGAGGCCGAGTGGGACCGCGCCGAGGCCGACGACGTGACTGTCGTCCCGCCCGCGGACGTGCCGGACTGGGAGCCCGCCCTCGACGGCCGGCGGGCCTACCTCTCGGTGGACGTCGACGCCGCAGACCCGGGGTTCGCCCCCGGGACCGGCACCAGGGAGCCGTTCGGTCTCGACCCCGCCACGATGCGCGACGTGGTCCGCGCCGTCGCCCCTCACGCCGTCGGCTTCGACGTGGTCGAGGTGAACGACCGGGACGACGGCCAGGCCGCGACGCTGGCTGCGAAGTTGCTCCGGGAGTACGTCTACGCGACCGCGGACGGCAGTGAGTGACGACTGAGCCGTTCCGCCACGTGGCGCGCACTGTCGCGCGTGTCCGGTCGGACCGCGCGACTGAGCTGTGCGATGGACGACCGAACGCCAGCCAGTGAGTCGGCTGGGGAGGCGTGTGGTGCGGTTGTGGAGCGGTGCCTGGGGTCCCCGGGAGCGTGCGCGAGCGGGCGGAGGGCTTTCGGGCGTCGACCGCGGAGACGAAAGCGGTCCATAGCGAGCGGGCCGCGGGCGTTCTGGACGTATCGTGGCCCACGTAGTCGGACCCACTCGAAACCGGTCCACGGGCCGGCCCAAATCCAGCAGGCCGTGGGGTTTTTACTGGCACACTCGCAGTACGGAGTATGACCCAACTCGCCGCCTGCTACTTCTGCGGGACCGCCCTCGACGACCCCGTCGACGACTACCCCGTGGTCCCCGAATCGCTCCGCGCCAGCGACGCCGACCCGACGACCGTCTCGCTCTGCTCGGCCTGCCACGAGAAACTCGACGCCGTCGTCGGGGAGATCGGCGACGCCCTCCAGACCGCCGACTCGTCCCCGGTCGAGCCGACCGACGACGCCGACGACGTACTGGTGGAGCCCGACGGCGACCCGGACGCCAGCGACGACGCACCGACGACCGGCGCCGCGTCCCCGCCGGGGACCGACGGCGAGGTGAACGCGGTCCCCGACCCGCGACCCGCCGACGAGACGGCGAGCCAGCCGGACGAGGAGGCGGCGTCCGGCGGCGCCGAGCCGACGACGGGCGCCACCGACGCAGGCGAGACGGCCGACGCGTCGGCCCAGACCGACGAGGACGGCGGCGACGCCGCGGAGCGCTCGGTGGTCGAGGGCAAGCACGACATTTCGGCCCTGGAGTACAACAAGGTCATGCGTCTGCTCCAGAACCGGGAGTTCCCGGTCGACCGCGAGGAGATCGAGGTCGTCGCGGCCAACGCCTACCAGGTGGGGCGTGCGGACTGCGCGAAGGTCATCGACGTCGCCGTCGACCGCGGGCTGATCGCGGAGGAGGACGGGCAACTCCGCAAGCCCGAGGACGCGTAGGTCGGTCGGGACGCCGAACCACTATCAGGGAGGCCGTCGAAGGCGGGCGCATGCAGTGTTCAGAGATCGCCGCGCGGCTCGACGACGAACTCGACACGGCGGCCTACGCGGACGTCGACGCCAGCGCCAACGGCCTCCAGGTCGGGCGCAGCGAGGTGCCCGTCGACCACGTCGCCGTCGCGGTCGACGCCGCGCAGGCGACCATCGACAGGGCGGTCGACGCGGGTGCCGACCTGCTCGTGACCCACCACGGACTCTCCTGGGGCGGCATCGAGCGCGTCACGGGGCTCCAGTACGGCCGGATCGCGCCGCTGATCGAGCACGACGTCGGGCTGTACGTCTCGCACCTCCCGCTGGACGGCCACCAGGAACTGGGGAACGCGGCCGGACTCGCCGAACTCCTGGACCTGGGAAACCGCGCGCCCTTCGGGACCCACGGCGGGGAGTACGTCGGCCAGCGCGGGTCGCTCCCCGACCCCATCACGCTGTCTGACCTCCGGACGACCCTCGACGACGCCCTCGAGACCGGCGACGGGTCGATCCAGGCGCTCGACTTCGGCCCGAGCACGATTCGCGACGTGGCCATCGTCACCGGCAGCGGGGCGGACTGGCTCGACGAGGCCGTCGAGGCCGACGTGGACCTGCTCCTGACGGGCGAGGGCAAACAGCAGGTCTACCACGAGGCCCGCGAGGCGGGGATTCACGTGATCCTCGGCGGCCACTACGCCACGGAGACCTTCGGCGTCCGGTCGCTGGCGGCGCTGCTCGAATCGTGGGGTCTGGAGACGACCTACGTCGACCACCCGACGGGGCTGTAGCGGCTGGGGG